>Ga0207872_100022_pt1 | contig 144321 bp, 128 predicted proteins | sample Passage260B_FD_187372 | JGI IMG/M metagenome (GOLD analysis project Ga0207872, IMG submission 187372) | Cellulose adapted compost microbial communities from Newby Island Compost Facility, Milpitas, CA, USA - Passage2 60B (SPAdes) (version 2) ...
CCCGCCGGCGTGTGAGCGTGCCAAACGAATATCGGCCAAAAACGGGTTATTTCGCGCTTGCCGCGGAATGGCCCTTTTTGTGTTATAATCAAATTTACGGCAATCTGCGAATTCCGAGGTGACGCGGTTGAACACGGGATGGAAGCCCCTGCTGCTGACGGCGGCCCTGGGGCTGGCGCTGGCCGGAGCGCTGACGCCCGCCGGCGTGGTGGCGTCGCTCTTCATCATGCCGCTGATCACGGCCCTGATCGCCCTGCTGCCTCCTGTCGCCGCGGTCCTGCACGTCGCCCTCGGCTTCGCGGCGGCCTATTTCCTGCTTGGAGACGGCGGCCCGCCGGCGCTGGCCGTGGGAGTGTTTTTCCTGGCGCCCGCCGCGGTGATGGGATATCTCTACCGCCGGGGCACGAACGCCGGAAAGGCGGTCGTCGCCGGTTTTCTGGCGGTTTTGGCGATGCTTCTTGTGCAAATGGCGCTGGCCCTGACCATGTTCCGCTTCGACCCGGCCGCCGAAATTCGTGCGTACCTGGAAAGCCTCGCGGCCCGGTGGAGCGATGCGGACCCCTCGCTGGTGCCGGGAAACTGGGAGGAGACCGTTCGCGACATCGCCGAAGGAACGGTCGCCATGCTTCCAACCCTGCTTTTGCTTACCGCATTCTTGATGACGGTCGTCAACCAGTATTTGGGCAGGCGCGTTCTGGGATGGGCCGGCAAGGCCGTGCCCGGGCTTCCACCGCTGAAGACGTGGCGCCTGCCGCGCCATCTCGTGTTCGTGTACCTGATCGCCCTGATCGCCGGCTTGTTTCCCTTGGAAGGCTTCTGGGGAGGCGCGGTGAACAATTTGCTGCCGCTGCTCAGGATGGCTTTCACGATCCAGGCCATCGGCTTCCTGTTCTTCGTCGCCGATGCGAAGCGTTGGCCGCGTGCGCTCCCCGTGATCATGTCCGCCCCCGTTCTGCTGTTTCCGCCGTTATATCTGGTCGGGTTGCTGGATACGGCGTTCCCGCTTCGGAAGTATTTCGCCAAATAGACGGGAGAGAAGTGCGACATGCCCAAATTTCTCATCCGGCGTTGGCACGGCATGCATGTGCTTTGGGCCCTGGCGCTGATATTCCTGCTTACGGTGGCGCTGGCCTGGTACGAGTGGCTGCTCGGGCTGGTCGGGCTGCTGCTCGGCGGGGTGGTCTGCGTCTATTTCATCCTGGCGGAACGCGCGTTTCGGCGGGATTTGCAGGACTACGTGCTGACGCTGACCCGCCGCATCCGGAACGTGGGCAACGACGTCATCGCCCATTTGCCGTTCGGCATCATTTTGTACAACGAAGACCGGGAAGTGGAATGGCACAATCCGTTCGTGTCGGCGGTGACCGGCAGGGCGTCCGTCGTCGGCGTGCCGCTGGACGAATTGTTCCCGGAACTGCGGAACCCGACGCGGGATGAGGCGGAACCGGGCAAGGTCGTGACCAAGCTCGGAGACCGGGTGTTTGAGCTTTTGTTTCGCGGGCAGGAACGGCTGGTCTACATCATCGACATCACCGAACACTGGAGTCTGGCCAAAAAGTACGAAGACGAGAAAGTCGCCCTCGGCATCGTCATGATGGACAACTTCGAAGAAGTCGCGCAGGGCATGGACGAGCAGCAGCGCGCCCTCGTGCTGTCCCGGGTAACCGGGCGGATGAGCGAGTGGGCGCAGGAATACGGCATGCTGCTCAGGCGCATGTCCGCGGACCGCTATTTGATCGTCACGAACAAGCAGACGCTCCGGCAGCTGGAGCAGACCCGCTTCGACCTCCTGGACGAAGCCCGGGAAATGACGGCGGACCTGAAGCTGCCGCTGACGCTCAGCATCGGCTTCGCCGCCGGGTTTGACAGCATCCTGGAAATCGGCCAGCAGGCGCAAAGCAGCCTCGACATCGCCCTCGGCCGGGGCGGCGACCAGGCGGTGGTCCGCGTCGGCCAGCGGCAAAGCTTCTACGGCGGCAAGAGCAGCGCCGTGGAAAAGCGCACCCGCGTCCGCGCCCGTGTGATCGCCCACGCGCTCCGGGATTTGATCCGCGACAGCGATAACGTCATCATCATGGGCCACGTCCAGCCGGACATGGACGCCATCGGCGCGTCGGTGGGCGTGTGGAAAATGGCGCGGCATCTGGGCAAGGAAAGCTTCATCGTCCTGGAAGACGTCAACCCGTCCATCGAGCGCATGATGAATCTGCTGCAGGAAGACGAGCAGCTTTACGCCGGATTCGTGACGACCGAACAGGCGCTCATGCTGGCGACGAAAAGAACCCTTGCGGTGGTGGTGGACACCCACCGCGCATCGATGGTGCCGGAACCGCGCCTCTTTGAGCAGACGGACCGGGTGGTGATCATCGACCATCACCGCCGCAGCGAAGAGATCATCCAGGACGCGGTGCTCGTCTACATGGAACCGTATGCATCCTCCACGTGCGAGCTGGTGACCGAGCTTCTGCAATACGTGCACGAGGACATCGAGCTGGAGCCCCGCGAGGCGACGGCGCTTCTGGCCGGCATCACCATGGATACGAAAAGCTTCTCCGTGCGCACGGGCGCCCGGACGTTCGAGGCCGCTTCCTACCTCCGGCGGAACGGGGCGGACGGCACCGCGGTGCAGCGCATGATGCAGGAGAAGCTCGACGAATACGTCCGCAAGGCGGAGATCGTCCGCCACGCGGAAATCTGGGGCGACGACATCGCCATCGCCGCCGTGGAGCGGGGCGAACCCGTGCCGCAGCTCATCATCGCCCAGGCGGCGGACATGCTGGTCAACATGTCGGGCATTTCCGCTTCCTTCGTCGTCGCCAGGCGCCCGGACGGCCTGGTCGGCATCAGCGCCCGTTCCCACGGCAAAATCAATGCCCAGGTCGTGATGGAGCGGCTGGGCGGAGGCGGCCACCTCAACGACGCCGCCGCGCAGCTGAAGACTTCCGTCCGGGAGGCGACGGCGCGGCTCAAGGAAGTGCTGCAGGAACTCCTAAATGAGAAAGAGGGGCTGGCGGAATGAAAGTGATCTTTCTGCAGGACGTCAAAGGCCACGGCAAAAAAGGCGAAGTCAAGGAAGTCGCCGAGGGTTACGCGCGCAATTTCCTCATCCCGCGGGGGCTGGCGCAGGCCGCCACCGACAGCGCGCTGAAATCGCTGGGACAGATGAAGGCGGCGGAAGACCGGCGCAGGGAGCAGGAGCGGGAAAAGGCCCGCGCGCTGGCGGCGAGACTGTCGCAGATGACCGTTGTCATCAAGGCCAAGGCGGGACAGAACGGCCGTCTTTTCGGCGCCGTCACCGGCAAGCAGATCGCCGAAGCCCTGGAGAAAGAAGGCATCAAGCTGGACAAGCGGCAGGTGGAATTGGACGAACCGATCCGCGAGCTGGGAACGACGCGGGTGACGCTGCGCCTGTACCCGGAAATCAAGGCGGAGCTGAACGTCCAGGTCACGGAGGCGTAAGCGATGCTGGAAAACGGGGAACCGTTACTGGAGGGGCGCGTGCCCCCGCAAAATCTCGAAGCGGAACAGGCGGTCCTGGGCTCGATCCTGCTGGAGACGGAAGCCCTGATCACGGCGACGGAACTCCTGCGGCCGGAAGATTTCTACAGCGTCGCCCACCAGCGCATTTTCGAAGCGATGCTGGAGCTGAACGAGTCGGGCGGCGTGATCGACCTGGTGACGCTCACCGCGCGCCTCAAGGACCGGGACCAGCTGGAGGAAGTCGGCGGCGTCAGCTACCTGGCGCGCCTGGCCGGGTCCGTGCCGACGGCGGCGAACGTGGAATATTACGCGCGGATTGTCGGGGAGAAGGCGCTGCTTCGCCGCCTGATCCGCACCGCCACGCAGATCGCGGCCAGCGGCTACGAAGCGGAAGGCGACGTCGCCTCGCTGCTCAACGAAGCGGAACAGCGGATTCTGGACATCTCCGGCCGCCACACGCGGCACGGGTTTGTCAGCATCCGCGACGTGCTCCTGGAAGTGTTCGACCGGGTGGAACACCTGTACCACCACAAGGGCGGCGTGACCGGCGTTCCTTCCGGCTATCCGGATCTCGACCGGGTGACCTCGGGCTTCCAGCGCAGCGATCTCATCATCGTCGCCGCCCGCCCGTCGGTGGGCAAGACGTCCTTCGCCCTCAACATCGCGCAGAACGCGGCTTTGCGCGCCCGGGAAACGGTGGCCGTGTTCAGCCTGGAGATGTCGGCCTACCAGCTGGTGCAGCGGATGATCTGCGCCGAGGCCAACGTGGATTCCAGCCGGCTGCGCAGCGGCTTTCTGGAAGGCGACGACTGGGAGAAGCTGACGATGGCCATCGGGGTGCTGTCGGAGGCGCAAATCTACATCGACGACACCCCCGGCATCAGCGTCACCGACATCCGCGCCAAGTGCCGCCGCCTGAAGAAGGAAAAGGGACTGGGCCTCGTGGTGATCGACTACCTGCAGTTGATCCAGTCGCGCGGCCGGCCGCACGAAAACCGCCAGCAGGAAGTGTCGGAGATTTCCCGCGCGCTCAAGCAGATGGCCCGCGAGCTGGAAGTGCCGGTCATCGCGCTGTCGCAGCTGTCCCGCGGCGTGGAGCAGCGCCAGGACAAGCGGCCGATGCTGTCCGACCTGCGCGAGTCGGGTTCCATCGAGCAGGACGCCGACGTGGTCGCCTTCCTTTACCGGGACGACTACTACAACCAGGAAAGCGAGAAAAAGAACATCATCGAAGTGATCATCGCCAAGCACCGCAACGGTCCGACGGGAACGGTGGAGCTGGTGTTCCTGAAAAACTACAACAAGTTCGTCAGCCTCGACCGGAAACACGGCGATTCGCTCGACGCGGACATCGCGTGACGGGGCGGCGGATTCTTTTTTCCGAACAATATTTAAATGTGCCCGGGCTATCGTTCGTTTTTGTTGACTTGCCCGGGTGCAGTTGCTACACTATTCATGCCAACTGCGCGAGCCATGCTTGCACCGTGGTTCATGCGCCATCAAGCCGGCCTGGACCGGCCCGGCGCCGGCAAGGTCGGACGGAGGGATTTCGCGTTGTCTACCGTGGTCGTGGTTGGGGCGCAATGGGGAGACGAAGGAAAGGGCAAAATCACCGATTTTCTCGCCGAACAGGCCGACGTTGTGGCCCGGTACCAAGGCGGCAACAACGCCGGCCATACCATTTTGATCCAGGGGAAAAAGTATAAGCTGACCATGATCCCCTCGGGCATTTTCAGCGGAAACAAGCTGTGCGTCATCGGCAATGGCATGGTCATCAATCCGGCGGCTCTGGTGGAGGAAATCGAATATATCCGGCAGAGCGGCTTTTCCACGGACAATTTGCGGATCAGCGACCGCGCCCACGTGATCATGCCCTATCACATCGTTCTGGATGAATTGGAAGAGGACCGCAAGGCCGACATGAAGATCGGCACGACGCGCAAGGGCATCGGCCCGTGCTACGCGGACAAGGCGGCCCGCAGCGGCATCCGCATGGCCGACCTGATGGAACCGGAGACGTTCACGGCCAAGGCGCGGCGGCTGATCGAGGAAAAGAACCGGATCATCGTGAAGCTGTACGACGGGGAGCCGCTGGACGCCGACCGGATCATCCGCGAATATCTCGAATACGCGGAAGCGCTGCGTCCCTACGTGACGGACACCTCCGTCGTGCTGAACGACGCCATCGACGACGGCAAAAAGGTGCTGTTCGAAGGCGCCCAGGGCGTCATGCTGGACATCGATCACGGCACCTATCCCTATGTCACCAGCTCCAATCCGTCGGCGGGGGGCGTCTGCATCGGCTCCGGCGTGGGCCCCTCCAAGATCCGCCAAATCATCGGCGTCGCCAAGGCGTACACCACCCGCGTCGGCGACGGCCCCTTCCCCACCGAAATCACCGGGGAACTGGCCGACTGGATCCGCAATCGCGGCAACGAATACGGCACCGTCACCGGACGGCCGCGCCGCGTGGGCTGGTTCGACAGTGTCGTGGTGCGTCACGCCCGGCGCGTCAGCGGCCTGACCGGCCTGTCCCTCAACTCGCTGGACGTGCTGTCCGGGCTGGAGACGGTCAAAATCTGCGTGGCCTACCGGCTTCCCGGAGGGGAGCTCGTCGAACATTACCCGGCCAGCCTGGGCGTGCTGTCGCAATGCGAAGCGGTATACGAGGAGCTGCCGGGGTGGAACGAGGACATTTCCGAAGCCCGGACGCTGGAGGATCTGCCGGCGAATACCCGGCGGTTCGTCCAGCGCGTCGCGGAGCTGACGGGCATCCCCATCGCGATATTCTCGGTGGGACGCAACCGCGAGCAAACCCGGCAGGTCATGCCCGTCTACGTCTGAGACCTTTTTGCGTCCGAAGTCTGTCTGCGTCCCAGTTTGCGCCCGTCTTCCGCCGTCGCTGCGGGAGGCGGGTTTTTGTGTTGATGGCCCGGCGGTCGGGTGTTTTTCCCGGCGAGGCCGGGTCTTCTTTTTTTTGTGCGCGACACGCCGGAAGCGACGAAGAAGATTAGAAGCTACAAGGATTGACAATACTAGAGGGGAGCGAAAGCGAGAGTCGAATCGGGAGGACAAAGGCCGTGTGGAAGAACTGGATTTGGCGGTACTGGCTCGGCCGGTTGGGGCGGACCGCCGTTTTCGTGACGTTTGTCTGCCTGCTGTGCGTCGGGACCACCGCCTACATCGTCAACGGTTACATCAAGGCGCTGCTGCGGGAGTACGGCATCCGGCTGGAAGAGAATCCTTTTTCCGCGGCGGAGATCTGGAATTCCATCTGGGACATTCCGCTTAATATAAAACCCATGGATGCGCCGGCCCACGCGGAGACCGGCGGCGGCGAAAACCCGGAGAACGGAACCAATCTTTCGGAGGAAAGCAACGAGGCCGTTCCCCCCGGGCATGGAACCGAGGCGGAATCCGCCCGGGAAACGGGGGAAGTGCCGGGCGGGGATGCGGGCCGGGAACAGGAGGAGCCGGGGGAAGACCCGCTGCAGGGTTCCGGCGGGGCGGAAGACGCCGGAGCGGACCAGCGCCAGAAGGCGTATGATCTCCTGCTCGGCAGACTGTCCGCGGAGCAGCTTGACCGGCTGTCGGCGTGGCTGCGGGACGGCCTGACCGAAGAGGAGGCGACGGAGCTGGAGGCGATGCTGCGGGAGCTGTTCACCGAAGAAGAACTGCAACAAATTTTGCAAATTTTAGAACCTTTGGACGACCGTTTTCGCGTTTACTGAGACTTTTGACGCATATTAGAAAATTATAATAGAAAGCCCGCAATCGCTTTTGCCATGCGGGTTTTTTTGTTCTCAGAAAAAGCGGGGCGTCCGCGTGTTCGGTTGATGGCAGAAAGGGGGCTGTGATAAATTTAGACACAGCCTGTGAAGACGGCACTAAATTGGGAAAAAAAGGAGAAGGTCATGGCTTTTGCCCCTGAATCGGGTCGGATTCGGGAGAAACTCGTCGCGAGCATTACCCGGGTCCGACGGACGCTGGCGCTCCGCGGCCGATTCCGGCGGCTCGGCGGCCGATTCCCGCGGGTCCTGTGGGACTTCCGGGTGCCGCTTGCAGCCACGCTGGCAGCCGTCGCGGCGGTGGCGGGGACCTTCATGGCAGCCGAACAATATGTGTCGGCACAAACGCGGACTTATTATAAGGTCCTGATTGACGGACAGTTTGTCGGTGAAATATCCAGCCAGCAGCTGGTCGCGGATCTCATCGAAGATGCCTGGAGACGGCTGGAAGAAAACAATCTACATACAAAAGTTCGCTACGCCCTGCGCGAACCCGAGGTCACCTTCCGGGCTGAAAGGGCTTACAAAGCGCAACCCGACGACGAGGGGACGCTGCAGCGCGTCGCCGCAAGCCTGGAAACCTATCCCGTCGGTGTCAAGCTGGTGATCGACGGGAAGCTGGTGGGGGTCGTCCGGGATGAAATGACCGCCCAAACGCTCCTGGAGCGGGTGAAGGATCGGTATGCGGGCGGGCTGGAACCCGCCGGCGAGCCGGAAGTCAAGACCCTTTCCTTCCAGGCGAACGCCGGAAGCGATGCCTCCGAGGGGGAGGCGGAGCCGTCACCCGGCCGGCAGCTCCTGTCGGTGGGGTTCGTGGAAACGGTGTCCGTCGTGCCGGCGGAAATTTCGCCCGACGATGTGCAGGATCCCGAGGAGCTTTACGAAAAGCTGGTGACCGGCAATCCGACGCCCGTCAAGTACACCGTGCAGCAGGGCGACTGCATCAGCTGCATCGCCCAGAAGCTGAACGTGTCAAAGGAACTGATTTACCGCAACAACCCGTGGATCGAGAACGACCTGATCCGCGTGGGCGACGTGCTCGACCTGACGCAGGAGAAGCCCCTGCTCAACGTGGAGACCGAGGAACTGGTCACCCGGACGGAAACGATCATGCCCCAGGTGATCTACCAGGACAACAATCAGATGACCAAAGGCCAGACCAAGGTGGTCAGCCAGGGCAAACCTGGAGAGCAGCTGGTGACGTACCGGGTGGTCAAGCTGAACGGGGAGCCGGTGGAAAAGGAGCAGCTGAACGTCCAGGTGCTCGTCCCGGCCGAACCGAAGATCATCATGCGGGGAACGAAGATCGTCCGCGGCGTCGGAACGGGGAAATTCGCGTGGCCGGTGCTGAATTACCGCATCACCAGCAAATTCGGCCAGCGTTGGGGTCGTCTGCACGAGGGCATCGACATCGTCGGCAACAAGAACATCATGGCCGCCGACAGCGGGGTCGTGGAGTTCGCCGGAAAGAAAAACGGCCTCGGCAACGCGATCATCATCGATCACAAAAACGGCTACAAGACGGTGTACGGCCACCTGAGCAAGATCAGCGTCAAGAAGGGCCAGGCCGTGGAAAAAGGCGACGTGATCGGCATCATGGGCAGCACCGGCAACTCGACGGGCGTGCATCTGCATTTTGAAATCCTCAAGAACGGCAAGGCGAAAAATCCGCTGGATTACCTGTGAGTGGCGGATGGGGAAGAACAAACGAACCGGCATGTTCCTATCGGGAACATGCCGGTTTTGCTTGCGGACATACAGTCCTTTAGACAGGACCCAAAGCGGATTCATCAAATGTTTGCGGACATACAGTCCGTTAGCACGTAAATCAGACTGTTGAATCCGTTTTAATCGACGGTCAAACGCGTTCTAACGGACCATATGTCCGCAAAAATTGCACCAAGACCGATTCCGGGCTTCTAACGGACCATATGTCCGTTGAGTTTGCGGAAGGGGCCGCGGCGGCGTAATTATTGGCTGTACACTGCTGTGGTTGCGTTCTGATGCGGTTGCCTGCCGGGCTGCACTTTGCCGTGACGGCGTATTGCTGCGTCGTTGCACCGGTGCGGATCCGTCGTGTTGCAACGGTGTGCTGTTGCGGCTGTGAACTGCTGATGAAGCGTGCCGCTGCAACGGCATACTGCTGCGACTCCGCACGGTCGGGGACGGCGTAGCGCGGCAATCGGCCGTCGCATTTCCGTCCGCGCCGCATCACGCGCGGAAGCGGGCGAGCAAGGCCCATTTCCGTTCGCGGCGTTTCATGTAGCGGGGCAAGGCCCGGTAGATGTCGACGCATTCCCGGAAAGCCTGCGCCGCTTCTTCTTTTTTGCCGAGGGTCAGGTACAGCTGGCCGAGCCGGTACAGCGCCTCGCAGGAAGAGGAATGGATGTCGCGGAAACGTTGCAGAAACCCGAGGGCTTTGGCCGGATCGCGGGAAGCGAAGGTTTCCGCCAGGCGAAGATAGGGCTCGCCGTATTTGACGCGGGGGTTGATGTCCAGTGCCCGTTCCATGTGCCGTTCCCCTTCGTCCGGATTGCCGAGGGCCAGCTCGCAGGCGCCGAGTTCGCTCCAGAATTCGGCGGAATGCTCCATGCCGGGCTGCATCTCGAGAAGCAGCTCCCGGGCGCTCCGGTAGCGCTTCATTTCCATCAGAAGACGGACGGCCTGCATTTTGGAAGAAAGGTCGTGGGGGTTGACCTCCAGCTGCGCGCGCAGCTGGGACAGCTGGCGCGCCCGCTGCAGCGGCCGCGCGATGCTGGGCAGAAGCCCGACGAAGCGGCGGTCCAGGATGTAAAGAAGCAAAAGGAGGATGATCACCGCCACGATGGGATTGCCGAGAATGAGCCAGAGCAGGGCGAACAGCGCCGCAATTTTCATGACCGGTACCTCTGCGCGATATTTCGGAACGCTTTTATTGTAACATGGGGTTCCTTCCGAAACCAACCAATGCCGGAAGACGCTGCAAACCCCGGCCGTTTCCGGCCGCTCCCGGCTTTGGGACCGCGCTGAGGTTGTGGTAATATGGGAATTGGACGCACGCGCATTTCGGGAACGGGAGGCGAGACGGATGCCGGGAAAAATTCTGGTGGTCGACGATGAACGGCCGATTGCGGACATTTTGAAATTCAACCTGGAGAAGGAAGGCTACGAAGTCGTCTGCGCCTTTGACGGCGTGACCGCCGTCCGGCTCGCGTTCGAAACCAATCCCGATCTGATCCTGCTCGATCTGATGCTGCCGGGGAAAGACGGCATGGACGTCTGCCGCGAAGTGCGCGCCAAGCTGTCCGTGCCGATCATCATGCTGACGGCCAAGGACACCGAACTGGACAAGGTGCTGGGCCTGGAGCTGGGCGCGGACGATTACGTCACGAAACCGTTCGGGACGCGGGAGCTGCTGGCGAGGGTGAAGGCTCAGCTTCGGCGCCAGCGAAGCCTGAACGCTTCGCAGGCGGAAGCGGAAGAAGCGGCCAAACCGGAAGAACGGCAGGGGCTGCAGCTGTTCAACCTGTTCATCGATACGGACATGTACGTCGTCTACAAAAACGGCCAGCCGCTGGATCTCACCCACCGGGAGTTCGAGCTGATCCATTACATGGCGAAAAACAGCGGCAAGGTGATGACGCGGGAACATCTGTTGCAGGCGGTATGGGGGTACGAATACTTCGGCGACGTGCGCACCGTGGATGTCACCATCCGGCGGCTGAGGGAGAAAATCGAGGATGATCCCAGCCGTCCGGAAATCATCCTGACCCGCCGCGGTCTGGGTTACATGGTGCGCAGTCACCGGATGGCGGGCGGGTTCGGGTGATGCGGCGGATCCGGCTGCTGAAGTCCATCCAGGCCAAATTCATCACGATGGTGCTGCTCCTCATCCTCATCGCGGTGCAGCTCATCGGGGTGTATTTCATCAGCACGATGAAAAATTCGCTGACCGGCACTTTCACGGAAAACCTGGACGCCCAGGCCACGCTGCTGGCCGGATTCGTCGCGCCGGCCCTGTCCCGCACGGATATGCCGGATGCGGGGGAAGACGGCGGAACGGACGATCTCGGCCAGTTCGTACGCAACCTGTTCGCGGGCAGCGGCACGGAAATCCAGATCATCGACGCCAACGGGCAGGTGCTGGCCACTTCCGATCCGTCCCGGCAGTCCATCGTCGGCCGCAAGAACACCTCGCTGCTCGTCAGCCGCGCGCTGCAGGGGATCCGGGACAACATGGAAGAGTTCATCGACGAAAACGGCCTGCGCAAAAAGGTCGTCGTCAAGCCGGTCATGAGCGGCGACCGGGTTGTGGGCGCGGTATACGTGGTCCGTTCGATGGCCGAGCTATACGAAACGATGGAGCGGGTCAACCGCATTTTCGTCTCCGGCGTCCTGCTGGCGCTCGGACTTACGGCCGTGCTCGGCGTGCTGCTGGCCGGCACCATCACCCGGCCGGTCATGGCGCTCACCCGGCAGGCAGTGGCGGTGGCCGAAGGGCGCTTCGGCGGGCGGGTGCCGGTGCTGGGCGATGACGAGATCAGCCGGCTCAGCGCCGCCTTCAACGAGATGACCGACCGGCTGAGCCAGGCCCTTGCGATGCATGAGGAAGAGAAGGAAAAGCTCGCTTCGATCCTGGCCAACATGAGCGACGGGGTGCTCGCCGCCGACGAGCACGGCCGCGTGATCGTGGCCAACCGCCGGGCGCGTACGCTGCTCGGCGTCGAGGAGCTCGAGGGGCACATGATCGCGGAAGTGCTGCGCATCGGGGATGAACCGGTGTCCGAAGCGCTCAAGGGGCACGAATCGATCCTGCTGGTGCGGACGAGGGATGAGGACGGCGAGGAAGACCTGACCCTGCGCATCACGCTGACCCCGATCCGCAGCCGGGACAAGGGCACGGTGGGCGTCATTGCGGTGCTGCACGACGTGACGGAGATGGAAAAGCTGGAGCAGGCCCGGCGCGAATTCGTCGCCAACGTGTCCCACGAGCTGCGGACGCCGCTTACCACCATCAAGTCCTACGCCGAAGCGCTGGAGGACGGCGCGCTGAACGAACCGCCCCTGGCCGGCCGTTTCGTCGGGGTGATCCGCAATGAGACGGAACGGATGATCCGCCTGGTGAGCGACCTGTTGCACCTGTCGCGGTTCGATTCCCAGCAGGCGGAACTGCACCTGGAGCCCATCGACATTCCGGACATGCTCGAGGACGTCGCGGACCGGTTTTCGCTCCAGCTGCGGCAAAAATCGATCACGGCCCGGGTGCGGGCGGAAGGGGAATGGGAGCCGGTCCTGCTGGATCGGGACGGCATCGACCAGGTGCTCGACAATCTGGTCTCCAACGCGATCAAATATACGCCTGACGGCGGCGAAATCGAAATTGCGGCGGAACTGGCCGACGGCCCCGCGACCGGGGCGCCTTCCGGGGGAAGGCGCGAACCCGGGCGCGACGGGCGCCGGGGCGCGTCCGGCGCCCGCAGGGGCGAGCGCCACCTGGTGCTCACCGTTCGCGACACGGGCATCGGCATCCCCAAGAAAGATCTGGGCCGCATTTTCGAGCGTTTCTACCGCGTGGACAAAGCCCGTTCCCGCAGCATGGGCGGCACGGGGCTCGGCCTGTCTATTGCCCGGGAAATCGTCCGCGCCCATGGCGGCGTCATCGCCATCGACTCGGAAGTGGGCACAGGTACGACGGTGACGGTAAGGCTCCCGCTGGTCCGGAGCGTCCAGTCCGGGGCCGGAACCAGGGCGGGAGCCGAACATCCGCCGGCGGCGGATGACGGGAACCCGGCGATCCGGCCGGAGGGGGACCGCCGGCAGCGGGGCGGCGATTCGGTGATGGAACCCCCGGCTTCGGCTGCCCCGAGGGCGACGGCCGCGGCTTCGGAAGCGCAGGCTCCGGCGGCGTCCCTGCGGGAAGGAAGTGAGCTGCCGTGATGGAAAAGGCGAAGTCGGCGGCTTTGGCTTTGCTGGTCGCGCTCAGTCTGGTACAGAGCTATTTTTTGATGTACGGGCTGCCCAGCCTGGGTGCGGAATCGCAAGCGGAAGGATATTATCCGAGCGCGGAGGTGCCGGGCTCCCGGCGGTCGGTGGAACAGCTCGTGTTTCCCGAGCGGATCATCCTGCACATGGGCGGGCAGCGGCACACCGTCTTTTTCCCCGATCATCTTTTCTACGAACTGATCTATGAAAAGCTGAAAGGAAGGGTGTTCCGGGGGTTCCAGCGGATCTCCGCCGCCAGCGTCGACTGGGCGCGGGTGCGCGCCGAAGAAGCCGGCGTCGAGCTGCGCTTTGCCAAGGCGGTTCCGTTTGAACTTCTGCAGCGCGTCTTCAAGCTGGAAGGCGACTTCCTGTTTTCGCGGGACAACATCGAAAAAATCTGGATCTTTGCCCCCGAAGGGCGCGACGATGTGCGGGCGTTCCTGTTCGGCGGCGACGGGGAAAACGTGTACGAGGTGCTGCGCGTCGACATGACGGCCGGCGACGTGCGGCAGTTCGTCGGCTTCGGGGAGTACTGGCCGGAATACCGTTTCATCGACGACGATCTGTACATTCCGGAAAGGGCGCTCACCTACCCCACCTGGACCGTGCCGATTCGCAAATACCGCCCGGAGCAAATGGAAGGCAGTCTCTTTTTCAATCCGGGCGCCACGCGCATGACATACAGCAGCAAGGACGGTTCGCAGATTTTTACCGACGGCAAGCGCGGCCTGAAGGTGGAGCAGAACGGCGCCTGGCTGGTTTACACCGATCCGGTGGCCGTCAACGGAGACGTTTCCGATCCGCTGGAGCAGCTGCTCGTCGCGGTGGAATTCGTGAACCGGCACGGCGGCTGGGACGGCGTCCATTTGCTCGTTCCGTCGGCTGAAGGCGACGAAGGAGAGACGATCCGCTTCCAGCAATATTTCCGGGGATTGCCCGTCTTGCCGGGATTGGACGGCGTGCGGTTCGGCCATATGCAGCTGACCGTGCGGCAAGGGGAAGTGGCGCAGTACGAACGTCCGCTGATCGTGATGGAAGGCGCGGGAGCGGACGAGGAAAGCCGGACGCCGGCGGACTCCGCCGGTTCGGCGGGGATGTCCGGTTCGGGCGCATTGGAAACCGGCGTTCCCACCGGAGAAGCCCGGGAATCCGGCGCTCCCCAAGCGGAAGGGAACGGCGCTGAAGGCAAGGACGCTTCGGAAAGCGCGGATGGAAGCGAAAACGGCGCCGGCCGGGGAAGCGGACCGGACGGCGCGCAGGGCGAAAACGCCGGCGAGCCGGCCGACGCGCAAGGAAAAGGGGCTGTGGCCGATCCCTCCGCGGGAGCGGGATCGTCCGCAGGAGGACAGACGGACGGCGGTCCCCCCGGGGCGACGGATGGCGGAGAAGACGCGGCGACGGAAAATGCGCCGGGGACGGCGCCCGGCGGTGGTGCGATACCGGCGGGGGGAACAGAAACGGTGACACAGCCCAACGCAGACGCGGGAACGGGAAGTGCCCGGCCGGGCATCGCCCTCGACCTGCCCTACGGCGATGATCTGCTTCGGCAGATTCGCGCCAGGGCGCAGGGGCAAAGGATCGAATCGCTGGTTCCGGCGTACCGCGCCGTGCTGCACGAGGACCACATCCGCCTGGTCCCCGTGTGGGCGATCCGCCTGGCGAGCGGCGAGTGGCGGCTGCTGGACGGGTGACAGACGCCATTCCGGAAAGAGCCGGGAAGCGGAGGTGAAGCGATGAACTGGCGGCAGGCGAAAACGGTGCTGATCTTCGCCTTTCTGGCGTTGAATATCGTTTTGGGCTACCAATTGTGGCGGGACTGGAGCCAGCGGATCAACGCGGCCGCCGGCTGGACGTCGCTTCCGCCGGAGACGCAGCAGGCGATGCGGCAGAAGCAGATTCGCGTCGACGCACCCATACCGACCCATACCCCGCAGCTTTCGGAACTGGCGTTTTCCTATCTCGCGAGGCGGGAGGAAGGCGAACCGATTCCCGTCGATCCCCCGCGGGACAGCCGGATCGTGTTTCTGGAGAAGGAACTTCGGAAGGAACTCGGCGGGGTCATTCCGGAGCTGGAGGCGTACGAGCTCGATCCGGCCGCCAGCCGGGACGGCGTGTTCGTGTTCCACCGGATGGCGAACGGCTGGCCGATGTTCGGAGTGCAGCTGGAACTGCACCATCGGGACCAGAAAATTACGGCCTATCGTCAGGACCGGATCGCGATTCTGCCGTCCGAGGGGATGCCTGCGCGCAAAGTGTTGCCCGCGGCCCAGGCGGTGGCCAATCTGATCGAGAAATACCTGCCGTCCGGCGCGGTGATCCGGGAAATCCGCCTGGGTTACCACGGGCACATTTTCGACGACACGGAAACGCAGGTGACGGCGCCGACGTGGAGGGTTTTGCTGGAGGATGGCGAAGTTTACTATATCCACGCCATCAGCGGCGAGGTGAGCGCGGAGAAATCCGTCGCCGACTCTGTCGATACGCCGCAGGCTTGAGCGCGCCGGCGGTTGCCGTCCGGCGCCTTGGCCGATTCGATCATCGGGAGAGAAACCGGAGGAGAACATGTCGTTATCGTTTACCATTCTGGCCAGCGGATCCACCGGCAACGCCGCCGTCGTGGCCACGAAAGAAGCGACCGTGCTGGTCGACGCCGGGCTGAGCCTGAAAAGAATCGAAGCGTTGATGGCGGAACGGAGCGTTTCGGGGGCCGACATCGACGCCGTTTTGGTCACGCACGAACACACCGATCACATCCGCGGGCTGGGGGCGTTTGTGCGCAAATACAACGTGCCGGTCTACGCCAACGAGAAAACCCTGGGCGCCATCCGCAGGGAACTGGAGGGCCTCGACGCCTCCCTGCGCAGGGTGCTGCCGACGGGCGGCGTGCTGGAAATCGCCGATCTGCGGGTGGAATCCTACGCGGTGTCGCACGATGCGGCGGAACCCGTCGGGTACTGCTTCTTTGCCGGGGGAACGAAGCTCGCCATGGCCACCGACCTCGGCTACGTCAGCGACAAGGTGATCCGACGGCTGGAGAACGCCGACGTGCTGGTGCTGGAAGCCAATCACGACGTGGAGATGCTGAGAATGGGCCGCTATCCGTGGAACGTCAAGCGCCGCATCCTGGGCGACACGGGCCACCTGTCCAACGACGCGGCGGGCGAGGCGCTGCTCCGGCTCCTTTCCGGAGGAACGCGCAGGGTCTATCTGGCCCACCTCAGCCTGGAGCACAATCTGATGGATTTGGCCAAGCTTACGGTGAATAGAATACTGGAGGAAAACGGGGTCACGTATCGGCCGGGCGAGTTCATGCTGTGCGAAACATATCCCGACCGTCCGACTCCGTGGGACGACGCGGGCCGCCCCAATGGCGAAGCGCCAGCGCTTCTTCCATCTCCGCGGCTGTCCGGCGAATTTCCTCCGGGGTGATCAAACCCTTGGCGACCAGGAGCTCGACGAGCGTGCACACCGCCAGAAGCACGCTGTCCCGTTCGTTCTCCATCGCGATTCCTTCCTTTCCCCACCGGACGTTCGAAGCGTCCCCGGCGCGCGCGGAGAAGGGAATCTCCCGGGCGCGCGCCCTTGCTTCCGTTCTCCGATTCTATTACTATTTTAGTCAAATCACCTCGCCATATGCCTTCTTCCGGAGATTCAGCCATCCGTTTGAGAAAGGCGCGCTTCCGATTCTGGAAGGATGATGCGGCCATGGGCCTGTTTCGCGACAATTTCTATTCCACGAAAGTTCCCCGGCGTTCCGGATGGCGCTTTCGCGGCCGAAATTTCGGCTTTCCGCGGGGGACGTTCCGCGACCATCACACCTTGCGGGTGGCCTTGGTTTCTTCCCTCGTCAGTTCCCTCGCGGTAGCGCTCCTGTTCGCCCTTTTCGGCGCGTTCCGGGGGGCGGATTACCGGGGAGACGTTCCGGCGTTCGCAGGCCTTGCGCCGTTCGTGGATCCGTCCGAACGGATCATTCAGGCCGCCGCCAAGGTGCGCCCGGTCGTGGTCAGCATCATCAACCATGCGGAACGGGAAGGGCAGCGGGCCGACGGAAGAAGATTCCGCGTGGAAAACACGATGCTGGGTTCCGGCATCATTTTCGATAAAAAAGGCAACAAGGCGTTCATTGTCACCAACGCGCACGTGGTGCAGAACGCCGCCGAGATCCGGGCGGTGCTCAACAACGGAAAGGAGCTGGCGGCGTCCATCGTCGGAAAGGACACGATCACCGACCTGGCGGTGCTCGAGGTGGACGGCAGCGACATCCAGGATGTCGCCGTCATCGGCGATTCGCGCAAGCTGCGCGTCGCCGAAATGGTCATTGCGGTGGGTAACCCCCTCGGCTTCGGCGACTCGTTGTCGATGGGCATCGTCTCGTACGCGGACCGGGTCATTCCGGTGTCGCTGGACCAGGACGGCGAGTATGACTGGGAACAGGAAGTCATCCAGATCGACGCCGCCATCAACCAGGGCAACAGCGGAGGCGCCCTGGCCAACCTGAACGGCGAAGTGGTCGGCATCAACAGCATGAAAGTGGCGTTTATGGGCGTCGAGGGAATCGGCTTTGCCATCCCGATGCACAACGCATTGCCCGTCATGGAGTCGCTGATCCAGTACGGCAAGGTGAAGCGCCCCTACATGGGCGTCGCTTCCGTCAATCTTTCCGTATATCTGCAAGACGCCGGGCGGGAAGACGAGGACGACGCCGGCGACGGACGGAAAAGCGACGGGGACCAGGGGGAAGAAGCCGCCGGGCCGGTCATCCCCGAAGGCGTCACCGAAGGGGTCGTCGTGCTGGAAACGTACGGTCCGGCCAAGACGGCGGGTCTCCGGTTCCCCGACATCATCGTGCAGCTCGACGACACGCCCATCGGCAGCACGCTGGAGCTGCGGAAATATTTGTACCATCACAAGCAAATCGGAGACAAACTCAAGGTGACGTATTACCGGGACGGGGAGCGGCGCACGACGGTGCTGCAGCTTGCGGAAAAGGAAGACGATAACGAATAGCGAAAAGAACATTGACAGCATTTCCGCGCGATGGTAAAGTTGCTAATAGATTTCTGGAAGGGGGAGACGCCCGTGCTGATGGCAAGAACGACGGTTTGCGCACAACCTGCGGGGGATCAACCATACGGCACGGGGCGTCATCCATTGCGCTTGAAGCATTAGTCTTTCCGTTGATGGAACGGGCGCATGGTTACGTTCTCCGTAATCATGCGCCTTTTTGATACGGATCAGACAGAACACGTGTTCGCAACGGGTCGAGGGATCATCATGTTTGCGGTATTGGGGAAATTGTGGTGGTTTTTCCGGGAACATTGGAAACGGTATACGGCGGCCGTGTCGCTGCTCATCTTCGTCGGCTTTCTGGATGTCATCCCGCCCTGGCTGATCGGGGTGCTGGTCGACGGCGTGCACCTAGGCACGCTGACGGGCGGGGCGTTTGCTTTTTGGATGTCCCTTTGGGCCGGCATTGCCGCGGCCAGCTATCTGCTTACGATCATCTGGCAGCGCGGGCTGTTCGGCGGCTCGAACGTGCTGGAACTGACGTTGCGGAGACGGCTCATGCGCCATTTTCTGCGGATGACCCCGACGTTTTATGAGCGCAACCACACGGGGGATCTGATGGCGCGGTCGACCAACGACCTGCGGGCGGTGTCCATCACGGCGGGCTACGGCATCCTGACGCTCGTGGATTCCACGTTCTTCATGCTGACGGTGCTGGTCATCATGTTTGCGATGATCAGCTGGAAACTGACGCTGGCTTCGCTGCTCCCGATGCCGGTGATGGCGCTGCTCATGCAGCGATTCGGAAAGATGATCCACGAGCGGTTCATGCGGGCGCAGGACGCGTTCGGCGAGCTGAACAACCAGGTGCTGGAGTCCGTGTCCGGCGTGCGCGTCATCCGCGCGTTCGTGCAGGAGAGAGCAAGCGAAGCCCGCTTCCGGGAGAAGACGCAGGACGTCTTGCGCAAGAACATCGCCGTGGCCCGGATCGACGCGCTGTTCGAGCCCACCGCCAAAGTGCTTGTCAACCTCTGCTACCTGATCGGCATCTGCTACGGTGGCTATCTTGTCTTTCACGGCGAGATCACGCTCGGGGAAATGGTGTCGTTCCATGTGTTCCTCGGCATGCTGATCTGGCCGATGTTCGCGATCGGCGAGCTGATCAACGTCATGCAACGCGGCAACGCCTCGCTGGACCGGGTGAACGAGACGCTGGCCTACAAGCCGGACGTCACCGAACCCAAAGACCCCCTCACCGTTGTCCGCCCGGCGTGGATCGAATTCCGGAACGTGACTTTCCGATATCCGAGTTCGGCGGTCGACAATCTGGTCGACGTGTCGTTCCGCCTGGAACGGGGGCAGACCCTTGGCATCGTCGGGCGGACGGGCAGCGGCAAAACGACGCTTCTGCGCCAGCTGCTAAGGGAGTACCCGTGCGGGCAAGGGGAAATCCTGATCGGCGGCGTGCCGATCGAACGGCTGCCGCTTGACCGGCTGCTCGGCTGGATCGGTTACGTGCCGCAGGAGCCGCTGCTGTTCTCCCGCACGGTCCGCGAAAACATCCTGTTCGGCGTCGGGCCGGAAGCGGATGAAGCCGCGCTGGAGCGGGCGCTGGAGCGGGCGGCGTTCGCGAAGGACGTGGCGTTCCTGCCGGACGGGCTGGACACGATGGTCGGGGAAAAAGGCGTGACGCTGTCCGGCGGCCAGAAGCAGCGGGTTAGCATTGCGCGGGCGCTGATCGCCGATCCCGAGATTCTCATCCTCGACGACGCCCTGTCCGCCGTGGACGGCAGGACGGAAGCGGAAATCATCGACGGCATCCGCAAGGAGCGGGCCGGGAAGACGACGATCATCGCAACCCATCGGCTGTCGGCGGTGATGCACGCCGATCTGATCCTCGTGCTCGACGAAGGGCGCATCGTAGAGCGCGGCACGCACGAAGAGCTGCTGGCAAAGGGCGGTTGGTACCGCGAGCAGTTTGAGCGCCAGCAGCTGGAAGCGGCCGCGGAAGCACGATGAGCGCGAGACGGGTTTCGTCGGCGGCGGAGACCGCGGCGGCGCATTTGACGGGAAAGGAATCGATCGTATGCGTTCGACGGGGAAACGTTTGCTTCAATATGTGCTCATATACAAAAAAACGATCTGGATCGCGCTGGTCCTCCTGGTGCTTGCGCTGATCGTCGACATGACGGCGCCATTTCTGGCCAGGCGGGTCATCGACGACAACATTCTCGGTATCGAAAAGGTGTGGCGCGAGGTGCCCGGCGAGCAGGCGAAGGCGGTGCCTTTCCGCGGCAAGTGGTACAAACGGGAGGACCGCTTCGAACCCGGTGAACCCATGGGCCCTCCCGCGAGGGTGCTGCAGGTCGGGCGCAGCTACTACTTCGTGGAAGGCGATGTGGCCGCGGACGGCAAGCGCTCCGTGGAAGGCGGCGTGCTGACGGTGGAGACGGGGGACGGCTTGCGGCATTATCCGGCGATCCCCATTCCGGTACGGGAGATGTGGGCGTTCTTCCGCCCGGAATTGGGCGAGATGATCCGGCTGTGCGCGCTGTATCTGGGCCTGCTCCTTTGCGGTTCCTTGTTCACGTACGGCCAGCGGCTCATGCTGCAAATCTCGGCCAACCGGATCATGCAGAAAATGCGGGAGGACGTGTTCACGCACACGCAGCGCCTGCCGGTCGGGTACTATGACAACATGCCGGCAGGGAAAATCGTTTCGCGGATCACGAACGACACCGAGGCGGTGCGCGAGCTGTTCGTGAACGTGCTGGCCAACTTTTTCTCGGGCATCCTTACCATCTCTGCGGTGCTCGTGGCGCTGTTTTTGCTGGATGTGCGTCTGGCGTTGTTCGCGTTGCCGATGATTCCGATCCTGGCGGCGTGGATCCTGCTTTACCGCCGGGTGGCCGGCAGGATCAACCGTTTTCTGCGGGCCAGACTGAGCGACATCAATGCGATGATCAACGAGTCGATCCAGGGGATGCCGATCATCCGGGCGTTCCGCCGCGAGGAGCGGACGAACCGGGAGTTCGACGAACTGAACCGCTCGTATTTCGCCTATCAGAACAAGCTGATCATGCTGAACGCCTTGACGTCCTACAACCTGGTCCACTTGTTGCGGAACATGATGCTTCTGGTGATGGTGCTGCTGTTTGCCGGCGATCTGCTGGGCCCGTCCGTGACGGTGGGGGTGCTTTACGCGGCCATCGAGCTGATCAACCGGATGATGAACCCGGTTGTGGGCATCGTCAACCAGCTGCCCAATCTGGAAACGGCCCGGGTGTCGGCGGAGCGGGTGTTCGAATTGCTGGATGAACCGGGGGTGGATGTGTCGGAAGGCGATATGCCGCGGTACCGGGGCGATGTGGAGTTTCGCAACGTGTCGTTCGCGTACAAGGACGGCGAAACGGTGCTGCACAACATTTCTTTCCACGCCCGGCCTGGCGAGACCGTGGCGCTGGTCGGGCATACCGGATCGGGCAAGAGCACCATCATGAATCTCTTGTTCCGGTTTTACGACATTCAGCAGGGGTCCATCCTGATCGACGGCAAGGACATCCGGGAGTGGTCCAGGCAACATTTGCGGCGCCACATGGGCATCGTGCTGCAGGATCCGTTTCTGTTCACGGGCACAATCGCGTCCAACGTCAGCCTGGAGGATCCGGGCATTTCGCGGGAACGGGTGGAACAGGCGCTGCGGGACGTGGGCGCCTACGACATGTTCGCGAATTTGCCGGGCGGCATCGACGAGCCGATCATGGAAAAGGGCGCGACGCTTTCGGCCGGACAGCGGCAGCTCATTTCATTCGCCCGGGCGCTGGCGTTCGATCCGGCGATTCTCATTCTGGACGAGGCGACTTCCAGCGTCGATACCGAGACGGAGACGATCATCCAGCGCGCGCTCGATGTGCTCAAGCGTGGACGCACGACGTTCATAATCGCGCACCGGCTGTCGACGATCCGGTCAGCCGACCAGATTCTGGTGCTGGATCGCGGGCAGATCGTGGAGCGCGGCACGCACGACGAGCTGATGGCGCTGCGCGGCAAATATTACGCGATGTACCGTTCGCAGCAGGAGTCGACGGCGGTGGGCGCGTAAGGCGCATCGCCGTCCGCGGCCCGGGCGTCTGCTTGACGTGGGAGGATTCCTTTTATATATTTAGGTTACTTAACTAAATATTTTTGCGCAAAGGGTGGGGGCGGTGGAAGAAACGCTGTCTCAGACACTGATCCGCGTGTTGCGTCACATCGGACGCGTGCAGATGTATGGCCGGATGGTGGAGGGTTGCACATACGGCGAATCGATTCTGCTCTATGTCATCCTGCGGCATTTGCGCATGCATCAGCGCGGGCCGAAGGTGTCCGAGCTGGGAAGCCTGCTCCGGGTCAGGACGCCGTCGGTGACACAGATGATCAACGGCCTGGAAGCGAGAGGGCTGGTGGAGCGGGAACCGGATCCGGAGGACCGGCGTGTCGTGCGCGTCCGCTTGACCGACGAAGGCTTGCGGGTTACGCGTGGGGCGGAAGGTTCCATGCGGAAGGAGATGGAAGGGCTCATCGAACGGCTGGGCGAAGAACGGACCCGATTGCTGGTGGAGCTGCTCGGTGAGGTCATTCAATATTTCGAGGAAAAACACGGGGCGTGCAGGCCGCATGGGGGCCATGCCGCTTTTGGCGAGGGGAGCCGGACGTGATCAGGTTGCTTACTTTTTTGAAACCGTACCGTTGGCAAGTCGCGGCGGCGCTGGCGTTCGTGTTTTTGCAGTCGCTGGCCGAGCTGGTATTGCCGACGCTGATGGCGGATATCGTCAACAAAGGCGTGGTGCGGGAGGACCTCGCATACATCTGGCGCATCGGCGGCCTCATGCTATTGGTGGCCGGGCTCGGAGGGGCTTGCTCGGTGGGGGCCAGCCTCTGGTCGGCCAAGTCGGCGGGCGGGTTCGCGCGGGATTTGCGCAGTCGCGTGTTTTCGCACGCGGAGTCTTTTTCGCTGCACGAATTCGACCGGCTCGGCACCGCCTCGCTGATCACGCGGACGACCAACGACATCCAACAGGTGTATCAGGTGCTCACCGTTCTGATGCGCGTGATGGTCATGGCGCCGATGATGTGCATCGGCGGGGTGATCATGGCGGTATCCATCGACGCCACGCTGGCGCTCACGATCGTGGCCATTATTCCGGTTTTGGCGCTGATCATCCTGTTTCTGTTCCGGAAAGCAGGACCGCTGTTCCGGGCGCTGCAGGTTCGGCTGGACAACCTGAACCGCGTGCTTCGCGAACACCTGACCGGCGTTCGCGTCATTCGCGCCTTCAATCGGCTCGAACATGAACAGCGGCGGTTCGAACAGGCGAATCGCGACCTGACCGGCACCGCCATCCGGATCAACCGGATGATGGCGCTGACGATGCCGCTCATGACGCTGACGGTCAATCTGGCGGTCATGGCGATTGTCTGGTTCGGCGGATTCCGGATCGAAGCCGGACATCTGGGCGTCGGGGACTTGATGGCTTTTATACAGTATGCGTGGCAGATCATGTTTTCGCTGATGTTTGCCTCCATGATGTTCATTTTGCTGCCCCGCGCGCAGGCGTCCGCCGTCCGGATCAACGAGGTGCTGGACACGAAACCGGCGCTGCGGGAAGGGCACGGCCGCGGGGAGTCGGCGGATGACCGGGATCATGCCCCGCTTGCCGTGGAGTTTCGCCAGGTGACCTTCCGGTATCCCGGGGCGGAAATGCCGGCGCTGCGCAACGTGTCGTTCACGGCAAGGCCCGGCGAGGTGACGGCCGTCATCGGCGGCACGGGTTCAGGCAAGTCGACGCTGATCCACCTGATTCCCCGGTTTTTCGATCCGGACGAAGGGCAGGTGCTGGTGGGAGGCACGGATGTCCGGGAACTTCCCCTGGCGCGGCTTCGCGAGCAGATCGGCCTGGTACCGCAGAAGGCGATTTTGTTCAGCGGCACGGTCGCCGAAAATATCCGTTACGGCAAGGAAGACGCGACGGACGAGGAAGTCCGCAGAGCGGCGGAAGTGGCCCAGGCCGCGTCGTTCATCGGCGGAATGAAGGACGGGTACGATACGTTCATCGAGCAGGGCGGCGCCAATCTGTCCGGCGGGCAGAAGCAGCGGCTGACCATCGCCCGCGCCCTGGTGCGCAAAGCGGGGATTTATCTGTTCGACGACAGTTTTTCGGCCCTCGATTACAAGACCGATGCCGCGCTGCGCCGGGCACTGCGGGAGGAGATCGGCCACGCGACGGTCATCGTCGTGGCCCAGCGGGTCAGCACGGTGATGGACGCCGACCGGATCGTCGTGCTCGATCAAGGGGAAGTGGCCGGCATCGGCACGCACCGCGAACTTTTGGAGACATGCGAAGTCTATCGTGAAATCGTGGCTTCGCAGCTCTCGGAGGAGGAAATCGCATGAGCGGGCAGGCACGGCACCCAAGACCCGTTCCCGGACCCCATCACGGACCGGGCATGATGGGCATGCCTCATCAAAAGCCGAAAAATTTCAAGGCGACGCTGCGGCGCCTTGCGGCCTTTCTCCGGCCGCACGCCCCCGCTTTGGCCTTTGTGTTTCTGACCGCGGCGCTCAGCGCGGTGTTCACCATTTTCAGCCCCAAGATTCTGGGCCAGGCGACGACCGTGATGTTCGAGGGATTGCTCGGGATGATCAGGGGGACCGGGACGGGCATCGATTTTGGGCGGATCGGGGAAATTTTGCTGACGCTTGCGGCCCTCTACGCCGCCAGCGCGTTGTTTGCCTATCTCCAGCAATACGTGATGGCCGGCGTCGTGCAGAAGATGGTCTATGACCTGCGCGAAGCGGTCAACCGCAAGCTCGCCCGCCTGCCGCTGAAGTTTTATGACGGACGTCCGCACGGGGACACGCTCAGCCGCGTGGTGAACGACATCGACACGATCAGCAACACGTTCCAGCAAAGCCTGACCCAGTTCATCACTTCCATTGTGATGCTGGTCGGCGCAGTGGTCATGATGCTGACGATCAGCCCGCTGCTGACGCTGATCGCGCTGGTGACGCTGCCGCTCAGTTTTGTGGCGATCGGATTCATCACGAAGCGCTCGCAGAAGCATTTCCGGGACATGCAGCGTTCGCTCGGGGAACTGAACGGCCATGTGGAGGAAATGTTCACCGGGCATCCCGTGGTCAAGGCGTTCGGCCGGGAGAAGCGGTCGATCGCCCGCTTCGAGGAAATCAACGCCAAATGGTACGAGGCCGGCTGGCGCGCGCAGTTTCTGTCCGGCGTGATCATGCCCGTCATGGGGTTCATCGGCAATATCGGCTACGTGTTCATCAGCGTGCTCGGCGGCATTTTCGTCATGCGCCGGGCGATCGAGATCGGGGACGTGCAGGCGTTCATTTCGTATTCCCGGCAGTTCACCATGCCGATCACCCAGACGGCGCAAATCGCCAACATCATCCAGGCCACGATCGCGGCGGCGGAGCGGGTGTTTGAACTCCTGGATGAGGAAGAGGAGACGCCGGATCCTGTACACGCGGCCTCGTCCGGCAAGCCCGCGGGGAACGTCCGCTTCGAGCATGTGCGCTTTTCGTACCGGGACGACACACCGCTGATCGAGGACATGAACATCGACGTCAAAGCGGGCCAGACCGTCGCCATCGTCGGGCCGACCGGCGCCGGCAAAACGACGCTGGTCAATCTGCTGATGCGGTTTTACGATTTGAAAGGCGGCCGCATCACGATCGACGGGCGGGACATCGCCGAACTGGCGCGGGGCGATGTGCGCGGCATGTTCGGGATGGTGCTGCAGGATACCTGGCTGTTCCACGGCACGATTCGCGACAATATCGCCTACGGCAAGGAGGGCGCCACCGACGAGGAAGTGGTGGCCGCGGCGAAGGCGGCGTATGCCGACCGCTTCATCCGCACGCTGCCGGACGGGTACGACACCGTGCTGAACGAAGAAGCGTCCAACCTGTCGCAGGGACAGAAACAGCTGCTCACGATCGCGCGGGCATTTCTGGCCGATCCGCCCATGCTCATCCTGGACGAGGCGACCAGCAATGTCGATACGCGGACGGAGTTGCAGATCCAGCGCGCCATGAGCCGGCTGATGAAAGGACGCACGAGCTTCGTCATCGCGCACCGCCTGTCCACGATCCGGGATGCCGACCTGATTCTGGTCATGCGCGACGGGACCGTGATCGAGCAGGGCACCCACGAACAGCTGCTGGCCAAAAAGGGGTTTTACGCCGAACTTTACGAAAGCCAGTTCAGCGGGCAGCGGGTCGGATCGGCGGGATGAAAAAGGCCAACCCTGCGGTAGAATTTTTATGGAAAAGCTTGGGGTTGGCACCCGGGCATCGGAAAGAGGAGGGGCTTCCGATCCATTCCTCCGGTTCTGGCGAAAAAGCGGCGAATGCCTTTTTTCTTCTGCTTTTCGCGCTTTCGATTCCGTTTTGGCTGCTGGGATTTTGGAAACAAAACCCCGTTTTTGCGCAAATTCCGGTCAGCGCGCTCCAGGCCGTCTGTCCGCTGCTGGCGGCGGCCATGCTGGCCGGCTTGCGGGAAGGACGCGGCGGAGTCCGGGAGCTGTTCAGACGGACATTTGCGTTGCGTCTGGCGGGGTTCCGGATCTGGTATCTGCTCGGCTTTTTGACGATGCCCGTGGTCATGCTGCTGTCCTATGCGGCGCTGCGCATGCTGGGAAGGCCGGTGCCTGAACCGGAGTTTTCCTTGTTGTCCGCGCTGGCGGCATTTGCCGTGTTTCTCGTCGGCGCCGTGGCCGAAGAATCGGGCTGGATGGGGTATGCCGCCGATCCGCTGCTGAAGCGGCGGAGCGCTTGGGCGGCATCCCTCATCCTGGGCGCGGTGTGGGCGGTCTGGCACGTGATCCCCTATATTCAGGCGGGCCGTTCCGCCGCATGGATTTTCTGGCAATGCGTTTTTACCATTCTTGTCCGCATGCTGATCGTCTGGCTGTACATGGGCAGCGGGCGGCAGGTGCCGGTGGCGGTGCTTTTCCATCACGTATGTGCTTTTCCCCGTGGACGGTTCCCACTACGACCCGGCCGTCACGAGTGTAATCCTTGCGGCGGTTGTCGCGGCGGTGCTGTTTTTGCGGGGCGGGAAGACCCTGGCGCAATTCGGACACGGGGGAACGAAAGAATGAACATCCGGATCGTCGCGGTCGGCAAACTGAAAGAGAAATACTGGACCGAAGCGTCGAAGGAATACGAGAAACGGCTGCGTCCCTACGCGCGGCTGGAGATTCGGGAGCTGCCCGACGAGAAGGCCCCGGAATCGCTCAGCCCGGCGGAGGAAGCGCAGGTGAAGGCGCGGGAAGGCGAGCGCATTCTCGCGGCGCTCGGACAGGACGTCCATGTCGTGGCGCTGGATGTGGAAGGCGAACTGTGGACCAGCGAGCAGCTGGCCGCACACCTGGAGCGGCAAGCCGTATACGGCGGCGGTTCGGTGGCGTTCGTCATCGGCGGATCACTGGGCCTCTCGCCCGAAGTGCTCAAGCGCAGCGACAAGCGCCTCTCCTTCGGCCGTCTGACCTATCCGCACCAGCTGGTGCGGATCATGCTGCTGGAACAGCTGTACCGGGCATTCCGGATCATGCGCGGGGAACCGTATCACAAATAAGACGGGAGTCTTTCACGATCACGGCGCAGCGGGGACATTTCCACCCGGCCCCAACCCATTGACTCGATGTACTAAGCAACTTTATTTGGAAAAACGCGTTTAAAATTGAAAATGGTGATGGGGTGGTTGTTCATGAAACGCGCCGGAACCGGCTTGATCGCAGGCCTGCTTTGTATCGGTCTTTTGTTGCCTGCCGGGAATGCCGCAAGGGCGGAAGATACCGCTCTTACGGAAGATACCACTCTTACGGAGGCTGATAAAGCCTTTTTTGCTGCAATCGACGGAGAGTATGGATCTTTGACAAGAGTAACACGCACCAAAGGCAGCATCATGCGCCGTGATGGCACCCAGGAGGGATTCGCGTTCGAGGGGAATTGCTACCCCGTCCGCGACCTCTTCGGCCCCGAGGTCGAATCCATAGACTGGGACAACAAACGAAAAATTGCCTTCATTCGCAATCAAGGCAAGGAACTGATTCTCAATTTCGGGAGCGGAAGTTTCACGCCGGACGTCCACCAGGTCGTCATGCCGAAGGAATGGATTTGTTTTGAGGACGGCAAAAGCAAAATCAGTTTGTCGTTCCTGAACGGCGTGTTTAGTATCTATCCTTTTGTCGACCAAGAGATCGAGAAAACCCGCCAGGAGTGGAAGGAACGGCTTGCCTTCCTTGGAATCCGGGCGGCCAATGGCGTAACCGACCATAAATCCATGATCCATCATGTCGACCTGTATTTCACCGAGAAATACTAGGGCCCCGTCGTGCCGGTTTTTGACTCAAGCAGAAAATCAGAGTTCATAAAAAGTTGTTATTGGGAAGGGCCAACCTGTCAGAGGTTGGCCCTGATCATTATCGTTACACAACCGTCCATAAGAGCCGACGGGGAATCTGGACAGCGACACCGAAGCGGAGATTTTGCGGATTTTTGCCTCCCTCGCCCGCGATGAAGGCAAGTACGTCATCATCGTGATCCATTCCAGCAAGGTGACGTCCGTTGCCGATGAAGTGTGGGGAATCAAGGACGGAAGGCTGTTGTTCATCAAACAGGCTTAAAGAACTTGGGACACGAAAGGGCGAATATACATATTCGCCCCTTTCCATTTCTTATGTTGCGGCTGTTTAGTGCTGTAAAATTATATGTTCCCTTTCATGGAAACCGATGAGTATAATAATTAATAATCCCTGTTAGTGCCGGAGGTATCTTTATTTATGTACACATCGTTTCCACAAAGACCCGTCACTCTTTTTGTTGTCACGGCTTTAATTGGTTTCTTGATCGGATGCTCGCATACATCCGAAAATAAACCCTCTGACGTGACGGTTTTCCAGGGAGAAGGGGAGAAATGGGAAGTCTCGATCCCCAACGAAGTCATTTCGAGAAATGGACGAAAATATTTTACATCGACTTTTCGCTATAAAGGGAATCCGGAAGAGCTGAAAGAGGTAGAACGTATCTCCTTCGCGCTGGGAACGGCACTGGGTACGCAAACCATCAACGTGTATGACCCCAGTTACAAAGAAAAATTGGTGAAAACCGGCGGGTATCAGGAAGAATACGAAGATCGGTACGGGATCATCATCGAGGATATAGTAAACAGAAAAACGAACGTCTTCAAACTCGAGTATGCTTTTCAGGAAGCAGAGTCCGGTCATGATACATTGGATTCCATAAAGGACAAGGTATTGATCATCGTCCGGTGGGAAGACGGGGAAAATCAATTTCAAGATCGGATCGCTTCACAATAGAACCGGGAAAAGACGACGCTGTACGCATGCAAGTGAAATTAAAGAATATAATAAGATTGGGTTGAGGGAGCCGGAGTTTCCGGGATTCGCCCGAACCATTTTTTCGCACTTTTTGCAGGCGCTGGACCAGGCGCTTGCTTCAACATCGGAACCCGCCGGGCAAAGAAGCCGGATTGCGGGTTAAAAACGTTTCCTGTTGAAGGAAGGTGGGATACCGGCAGCACGGGGAACCGTATTTTGACAAAAAAACGATCTTTTCTGGCGAAAAAAAATGTTGTAAGATAACCTCTGTAAGCGCTTTATGTAAGCGCATTTTTTAAACATTTAATCATTTTATGGAGGAAATGATATGGAAAATCGTCCTCAATGGGGCACTCGCCTCGGCTTTATCATGGCTGCCGCGGGTTCGGCCATAGGTTTGGGGAATATCTGGCGATTTCCGGCCGTGGCTTATGAAAACGGCGGCGGAGCATTCTTCCTCCCATACCTGTTTGCGCTTCTGACAGCGGGTATTCCACTTCTCATCCTGGAATTTGCGATCGGCCACAGGAACAGGGCTGCGGCTCCCGGAGCTTTTGCAAAGATCAACAAAAGGTTCCAGGGAATCGGCTGGTGGCAACTGGTCATTTGCTTTGTCATCGCAGTCTACTACGCGGCGGTCATTACCTGGGCGCTGTCCTATGCGGTATTCTCGATCAATCTGCGCTGGGGAGATGACACCGAAGGATTCCTGTACGGCCAGTATTTGAAATTGGCCGAAACGCCGGGGCAATTCGGCGGCATTGTGCCGGGCGTACTCATCCCGCTGCTCATCGTCTGGCTGGTGACGTTGTTCGTCCTGTACAGCGGCGTCAAAAAAGGCATTGAAGTCGCGAACAAAATCATGCTGCCTGCCCTTTTCGTGCTGTTCACGATTCTGGTCATCCGCGCTTTGACCCTGGATGGTGCGGCAGAAGGCCTGAACGCTTTCTTCAAGCCGAATTGGGACACGATCTTGAACGGCAAAGTCTGGGTGGCCGCATACGGTCAGATCTTCTTCAGCCTGTCCATCGGTTTCGCCATCATGGTGACCTATTCCAGCTACCTTTCGAAAAAATCGGATATCACGAACAGCGCGTTTATCACCGGCTTTGCAAACTCCGGATTTGAGCTGCTCGCCGGCATCGGCGTGTTCAGCATCCTGGGCTTCATGGCGGCGCAGCAAGGCGTCGGAGTCGATGAAGTCGTCAGCGGCGGCGTCGGTCTGGCCTTTGTGGTGTTCCCGCAAATCATCAACACGCTGCCGGCGCTCAACGGGTTCTTCGGGTTCCTGTTCTTCGCATCGCTGGTGCTCGCTGGCCTGACCTCGCTGATCTCGATCGTGGAGACGTATGTCGCCGGCCTCCAGGAGAAGTTCAATATTTCCCGCGCGAAAGCCGTCCTGTACGGCGGCGGTCTCACGGCGATCATCTCGATCGTCTTCTCCTCCAAAGGCGGGCTGTTCTTCCTGGACGTCGTGGACTATTTCATCAACAACTTCGGCGTAGCGCTGGCCGGCCTGATCGAAGTGATCGCCGTCGCCTGGATCGCGAGAGAGCTGGGCAAGCTTCAGGAGCACGCGAACGCCATTTCGGATATCAAGATCGGACTGTGGTGGAAAGTTTGCCTGGCCGTCATTACGCCGCTCGTGCTCGGCTACATGATGGTTGACAACATCATCACGAACGTCAGGGAAAATTACGGCGGATACGAAACCTGGTTCGTGAGCGTATATGGATGGGCTGTCGCCGCCATCGCCATCCTTCTGGGCATCGTGTTCTCGTTGTTCAGAAATAAAGCTCCGGAAATTGCGGCAAGTGATGCCAAGGAGGTGTCCCGGTAATGGAAGGCAGCGCGATTGCGATGATGATTATCGGCATCGTGATCATTTGGGGCGGGTTGGCCGCCAGCATTGTCAACGCGGTGATCAAGGCGAAACAGAACGGGTCGAAGTCCAATTCCTGAATCGTGGACAGGGTTCCCGTATAGACAAATAAGGACACCCCGGAGGGTGTCCTTTTCCTATTTGTCTGTGACCGAGACGCAGGCCGCCGTGGCGGCAAGCGGTTCAACGCCTGCGGATTTCAGCGGGATTCCTAACAACCGTATGATCCGGCGGCGGAAAAACGGACAGAGGGGAGAAGGTCCATCCATGCAAACCTTTCTGGCTCTTGGCGGCCTATTGATGGCGATCGGAGTGGCGATGGGGGCGTTTGGCGCGCATGCGTTGAAGGACAGGCTCCTGCCGGAGAAGATGGCCACCTTCCGAACCGGCGTGCAGTACCATCTCGTCCATGCGCTGGGCATGATCGCGATCGGCATCCTGGCCGGTCAATATCCGGAGGAAGGATTGATCCCGGCGTCCGGCTGGCTGCTTCTGGCGGGGATCCTTCTGTTCTCCGGAAGCTTGTACGTCCTGAGCGTCAGAAAAATCCGCTGGCTTGGCCCGGTCACGCCGCTTGGCGGTCTTTCGTTCATCATCGGCTGGGTGCTGCTTGCGGTGAGTTTCCTGTAGGAGCCGGCACGAAGCGGGTGAAGGACAGGAGCGGCAAGACGCTGCTCCTTTTTTTTTGTTTGCCTAATAATTTAGTTTACACTTAATTAAGTAAATGCTAAAATAAAGACATGATCCAGAAAACGTTGTTGGCACTTTCGGAACCCCGGCGTCGCGAGATCCTTGCGCTTGTCCAGATGCGGGAAATGACCGCGGGCGAAATCGCAGCCCATTTTGACATCACGGCTTCCGCCGTTTCCCAGCATCTCAGGGTTCTTCACGATTCGGGACTGGTCACCGTGCGCCGTCAGGGAACCAAAAGGTACTATCGCCTTCGAAGGGAGGGTTTGATCGATATCAAGGCGTGGATTGACGGTTTCTGGGACGATGCGCTGTGGCGGTTGAAAACGGCGGCGGAGGAAGAGGAGCGGCGGCGTGAACAGGAACGGGAATGAACAAGAGGCGGTCGCGAAGGAAATTTTTATCGATTGCCGACGGGAAACCCTGTTTTCCTTTTTGATCGATCCGCAGAAGATGGTTCGGTGGATGGGAAGGCAGGTGCTCCTGGAACCCGTTGAGGGCGGGGCTTTGCGGATCCGGTTCAATGAAACCGATGTGGTGGCCGGACATTACCTGGAAGTGAAACCGCACGAAAGGGTCGTTTTCACCTGGGGATGGGTGGGTTCGGATTCGTGCCCGCCGGGGTCCAGCATTGTCGTGATGGATTTGCAGGAAGATTTTATGAAGGATATCATGCTGACCTACGAGACGGAGGACGACTTCGCCGCCAGGACCGATGAAGCCCGGATGGAGCGGTATTGGTCGGAATGGCGGGCGTTCATTTAATCCATGAAAGACGCCGGCGTGCTCTTTTATCCGGGACACGTGCTGCTGCCCGCCCATACGGCCCGGACGGTGAGGCCGGTAGACGGAAAAAAGGAAACGGAGGAAGGGGCGTACGGATCGGAAGATCGGCATGCGCTCAGCGGCTTTTTTATCCTGGACGTGGCCGACGCCGACGAAGCCCTCCATTGGGCATCCCTCGCGCCCGCCGCGTCGAGCGGCGCCGTCGAAGTGAGGCCGTTGAAATAGGCCGATGAGCGGAAAAGAGAAGTATGAGGAAATCGCCAGGATCCTGACGCCGATCCGGGAATTCATCGATCCCATCCATCCGTCCTGTACGATTCCAATGTGATGAGACACTTTAGCGTTCGATAAGCTTTCCATTCCAGTCTCGCCATTTCGCCGGGCGGTTCCCAGGAAAGCGGCCAACCGCCGTCTTCCTCCTGCTGGGTCTCCAACACCTTCAAATGATCTTGAATGGCCGTGTCCGAGAAGATCTTTCGGCAGTACGAATCCGGGACCGGCGCGAAATCCAGCGGCGTGAGCCCATATTCCCGGGGCGGAGCTTCCAGGCGGAAAAACCTTGCCCGATAAAGCTCGTCCGCCAATTTGGCGTAAAGTTTTTGGATTTCATCCGTTTGCGGCAAGCTTTCCAGCAGGCAAAAGGCATTCTGGATGATGTGCGCTTCCTCGTACCTTGTGTCGGAAATATGTTTCAAACAAACCTCGATCGCCTGGTCCAGCCAAGGGTGCTGAATGCCTTGCCAGTTCAATAGTCCAACGATACTCGTCAGGCGGTACATGGACGGCTGTTCCGATGCCGGATTATTCCAGTGCCAGGCTCGGGGGTAATTCCTTGACGAAGCGGTAATCGTCACAATGCCTTCGCTTAGGTCCGCAACCCGTGAAACATATTCGCAAACCCGGGTTGCCAATTCGGCATCCCGGATTTTCGCTTCATACAGCGTTCTCAGCGCAAATTCCACATACAGGGGTTGGCTGTCAGGCGTGCGAAGGTCCGGTTCAAGGGCGTGCCCGAATCCGCCATCCTCATTCTGATACGCCTTGATCGCCTGCAATACGCCGTCCTTTGAGCCACCCAGAAAGAAATATTCAAAAAGCCTTCTTTCCAGCAATCTTCCATTTTCCCAGATGAAATTTGCCGCTTTTTCGAAGTTCATAAGCCGCCTCCATTTCAAACCGTTGCGGTTTCCGCGGAAACCGACTCTTTTGCCAACCGCGCCAGCCGCTCCGCCGAGCCGTTCTGCAAATCGGGGGTAAACACGCACAGGAACTGACAGGATTGATCGTCAATCGGGAAGAGATGGGTTGACAAATGGAGGTAGCCTGCCCGGGGATGCTCCATCACACGGGGGTTCAGGCTCTTGCATTCCACCACGTAATTTTCCCACAAGGCTGCGAACTCGGCGCTGCCTTCCTTCATCTCCCGAATGAATTCGGTATACCAGGGATCCTCGATATGCCGGGTATACAGGGATCGGAAATGGCCGATCAGCGAGCGGGCAAGATCCTCCCAGCCGATGAACATCGTCCGGTACGACGGGAGCATGAACATGCGCCAAACCATGTTGCGCTCGCGGCTGTCCGCCGGCCCGAAAGCGCCGAAGACGGACTCGGCCAACCGGTTCCAGGCGATGACGTTCATTCTCCGGTCGGAAATATAGGCCGGACACAGCGGCATCTGGTCCAACAAATATTGCAGCGCATCCGATACGGCCGACGGATCACTGGACCTGTTGCCGGAGGTGCGGGACCGGCCGGCCAGGGTATAAAGGTGTTTGCGCTCGTCTTCGCTCAGCCGGAGCACCCGGGCCAGGCTGTCCAGCACCTGGTCGGAAACGTTGATCGCCCTGCCTTGTTCGAGAGAAGTGTACCAGGGAAGCGAAATGCCGGCGAGCGCGGCCACTTCTTCCCGCCGCAATCCCTTCGTTCTCCGCCGGCTGAAATCGGCATGCGGCAAACCGGCACTCTGGGGCGTCATCCGCAGCCTGCGGGACCGCAAAAACCGGCCGAGCTCCATCCGCCGTTGTTCCTCGTTCATATCGGCGGCCTCCCCTCAAACTGATAGTGGCAACAATAGTGTCGCCGGTCATGGGTTTGGCACTGGCACCATCGGGAATACGAGAACGATTGCAGTCCTTCTTCCGGTGGCCAGCCGGCCGTAAAATGAAGCCAAAACCCCGTTGTGCTTCATTTTACCACGTTTAGCGGTCAGACGGGAAAAAAAGGCAACCCGCAACGCTCAACCGGAGGTGTTCAATTTGGACCGCCATTTGTTTTCCCCTTTTCGCGTGAAAGGATTGCAGCTCAAAAACCGCGTCGTCATGGCGCCCATGGTTCAAAACTCCGTCACGGCCAAGAACGGCAAGCCGAACGAATGGCATTATGTCCATTATCTCAGCCGGGCGATCGGGGGAGTCGGCCTGATCATCATGGAAATGACGGATGTGGAGCCGGACGGCCGCATCACGGATGCCGACCTGGGGCTCTGGTCGGACGAGCACATTCCGGCTTTTGCCAAAATCATCGACGGGGTTCACGACCACGGCGCGAAAATCGGGATCCAGATCGCCCATGCCGGCCGCAAGGCGGAGGATGCGGCCAGACCGGTCGCGCCTTCGGCGATTGCGTACCCGGGCCCCGGCTATCGGGTGCCCCATGCCCTGACGGCCGGCGAAATCGAACGGATCGTGCAGCTCTTCGCCGACGCGGCGCGCCGCGCCGTCTGGGCGGGGGTGGACATGGTCGAGCTTCACGGAGCTCACGGGTATTTGATTCACCAGTTCCACTCACCGCTGACCAACAAGCGGGACGATGAATACGGGAAAGACCTGGCTCTCTTCGGCGCCCGGGTCATCCAGGCCGTGAAAAAAGAGCTGCCGCAGGACATGCCGCTGTTTTTCCGGATTTCGGCTGTCGAATACGCACACGGCGGCTATGACCTCGATCATGCCATCCGTCTGTGCGAAGTCTACCGGGATGCCGGCGTGGATGTATTCCATATTACCTCGGGCGGGGAAGGGCCGGCCGGGCGAAGAAAGCCCGGCAACTATCCCGGCTATCAGGTGCCCTTTGCCCGCAAAATCAAGGAGGCTGTCGGCGTCCCCGTCGTTGCGGTGGGCATGCTGGAGAATCCGGTGCTGGCCGACGCCGTCGTCCGCAACGGAGACGCCGACCTCGTGGCGATCGCCCGCGGCTTGCTGCGGAACCCGTACTGGGCGCTGAATGCGGCGATCGCTTTGAAACAGCAGACGGATATTCCGAAGCAATACGTGCGGGCGTATCAGTGAAGAATCGATCATGATGAGAGACTGGAAAACCGTCTCTCAAACGTATCGGAAATGTCCGCATCGCGTTGAGAGACGGGAAATCCGTCTTTCAAGTGTGGCGACGATGTCGGTATGACACCGAGAGACGGAAAAATCGTCTTTCAAGTGTGATGCGGACGATTCCGCGACTCCGAAAGACGGAAAAACCGCCTATCGCAGGCATACCCGGGAGCGTCCGCGCAAGGCTCAGAGGCCAGTACGCAGCGCCAATCCATCGGACAATGAGACGCCGGGACAAGGCCCGGCGTCTGTCTTTCCATCATTAGCGGGATTCCGCATATTTCATGAAATTGTCCATGATCGCCTGCATCCCGCCCGCTGGTACTCCACGGGGTGCATGCTTTCCGCGTCCAACGTTTCAACGACCTCCGTTGCATTCCCCCGCGGAATGCGTCCAATACTCCCACACTTTTTCCACCGGCGCCTGAATGACGGCTTGCGCCGTAACCTGGACGGGATAGCCATATTTCATGGGAAAGGACATCTCTTTCATCGTCTGGATTTTGTTGCTCATGACGCAAGACGAAATCCGGCGGCGAAATTCATCGGTCCGTTTGTCCGGATGAGGAGGATGCGGCGCGATTAAACTTTTTCAACAGTTCCCCGAACAAAACGCATTCCTCTTCGGACCAATCCTTCAGAAGCTCCGTCACCCGTTCCAGTCGTGCCTGTTTGGTCGCCTGCAGCTCCCTGATGCCCAATTCCGTGATTTGCAGCGCAAAGGCTCTCTTGTCCGAAGGGTCCGGCGACCGGATGACATACCCTTTTTGCTCGAGGGCAGCGGCCTGCCTGCTCACGGTCGAGATGTCCAGATGAAACTCGTCCGCCAGCGCCCGCACGCCGGCAGATCCGTGGGCGTGGATTTGATGAAGCAAAAGATACGCCGAGCGGTCGAGCGTTCCGAATTTGCTGCTTGTAATGTTGGAAGTCACCCGCCGGATGAGAATGGCCATCTCCAGTTCGATGGTTTCCAGGGCGCGCTGTTTGTCCACGATACGACGACCTCGCGAATTCCGATTCATGCCAACTCCATCGTACCATAGAACACATCCCGGCGAAATTGCGACGAAAATTAGTTGCAAGGCTTTCCCCGGCTCAAGGAATGGGCCTATGCCGGCGCGTTCATCGCCCTGACCGGAGCGGCCGCAAAGCCGCATGCTCGGAACCCTGTTCCGCCACAAAGCGGACCGGCAGGCAACGCGTATTGCACAGTCGGATTCGTAAAACGCGTTCCAGCCGGTCTGCCGGCACAGAGTACCGGCCGCCTCGATGGATGCAATCTTGACACGGGGGATGATAGTTGTATAATACAACTTGTTTTAATGAAATGATCGTCATCATCAATTCCATCATCGGGACGGGAGTCTTTCCATGACGTCTTCATCCGCTCGGGTCAACATTTTGAAGCAGCCGCGGGGAGTATGGGCGGTTTTTTTTGCCTGCATTATCGCGTTTATGGGTCTCGGCCTGGTGGACCCCATTTTGCCGGCGATCGCGGAAAGCCTGGACGCTTCCGAAAGTGAAGTGACGTTGCTGTTTACCAGCTACAACGCGATCATGGCGCTTGCGATGCTGATTACCGGCGCGGTTTCTTCCAGGATCGGCATCAAATGGACGTTGCTTTCCGGAGTCGTTTTTATCGCCTTGTTTGCGGGGTGGTGCGGTTTTTCAAACGGGATCTGGACATTGGTGGGACTCAGAGCCGGGTGGGGGTTGGGCAACTCCCTGTTTGTCGCCACGGCGCTGGCCGCAATCGTCACCCTGTCCAAGAACGGTCCCGCAAAAGCCATCATCCTGTATGAAGCCGCGATCGGCCTTGGCATCTCGGTCGGACCTCTGCTGGGCGGCTGGCTTGGCGGCATTTCATGGAGGGGGCCTTTTCTGGGTGTCGCCGTGCTGATGCTCATCGCTTTCCTGGCGATCCTCCTGCTGATGCCGACATCCGCCGGCGGAACCGCCGTGAAATCGAAAACTTCCCTGCTTGATCCGTTCCGCGCCCTCAGATATCGGTCCCTCCTGGTGTTCGGCATCGCCGCAGCGCTCTACAATTTCGGATTTTTCTCCCTGCTGGCCTATGCTCCTTTTGTCATGGATCTGGATGAGCACGGATTGGGCATGGTGTTTCTGGGTTGGGGAATCCTCCTGGCCATCACTTCCGTGTTCATGGCGCCGAAGCTGCAAAAGCGGTTCGGAACGATCAAATCGATGTGCGCGATGCTGCTGATGTTCGCGTTGGTCCTGCTGGCGATGGGGATCTGGACGTCGACGCAATGGGTGGTGATCGCGGCGGTCGTGGTCGCGGGCGCTTTGCTTGGCAACAACAATACGCTGATCACCACGGCGGTCATGAACGCCGCGCCGGTGGAACGCTCGACCGCGTCGGCCGCGTACAGCTTCTTGCGGTTCATCGGAGGGGCGATCGCGCCCTATACGGCGGGGAAATTGGCGGAGATGTTCAATCCCGGCGTTCCGTTTTTCACCGGGGCGGGGTTTGTGCTTGTTTCGGTGCTGTTTATCGCGTTGTCTTATCCCCATTTGAAGCACGTCGACGACGCCGGGTCGGAACATTGAAGCCGGTTAGCCGGTTTGCTTGAGGAATTCGGATAAAGGCAATTATTTCGTTAACGTAAAGCTTTTTGCAATAATGATTCCGGCGGCCGGCTGGCTGATTCTCGCGGGGATCATTCTGTTCTCCGGGAGTTTGTACGTGCTGAGTGTCAAAAAAAATCCGTTGGCTCGGCCCGGTCACTCCGCTTGGCGGTCTTTCGTTCATCATCGGCTGGGTGCTGCTTGCGATGAGTTTCACGTAGGAGCTGGTACGAGGCGGGTTATGGTCAGGAGGGGCACCAGGGAGGGGTCAAGCCATGGCCCCTCCCTGGTTGTTTGAATGAAGCGCAGCTCACAGATCGACTTTCCAGGTGCCCATCATTTTGGCCACTTCCGGGTCGTGGTAGGACAGAAAGAGCGTTTTGCCCGTATCGAGGGCCGCAATCCGCTCCATGTCGTCCCCGCTCAATTCAAAATCGAAAATGTTGAAATTCTCGATGATGCGCTCCCTGCGCACCGATTTCGGAATGACGACGATGCCCCGCTGAACAAGCCATCGCAACACGACCTGTGCGATGGACTTGTTGTATTTGGCCCCGATCGAGGCCAGCACCTCATTGCCGAACAGGTTGTTCCGCCCTTCGGCAAACGGCGCCCACGACTGGTGCTGGACGCCCAGCGATTTCAGGAAGGCGTTCGTCTCCGTTTGCTGGCAGAACGGGTGCGTCTCGATCTGGTTGATGGCGGGCACGATGTCATTGTGCACGATGAGGTCCATCAGCCGGTCCGGCAGGAAGTTGCTGACGCCGATGGCCCGGATTTTGCCTTCCCGGTACAGCTCCTCCATCGCGCGCCAGGTACCGTAGTAATCGCCGAACGGCTGGTGGATCAGGTACAGGTCGATGTAGTCGAGCTGCAGTTTTTTCAGGGATTTTTCAAACGCCCGTTTGGCGCTCTCGCAACCGGCATCCTGAACCCAGATCTTGGTCGTCACGAAGATTTCCTCGCGCGGTACGCTGCTGCGCTTGATCGCCCGGCCTACCGCTTCTTCGTTCAGGTAGCCGGCGGCGGTGTCGATCAGGCGGTAGCCGGCTTTCAGCGCCTCATATACCGCGTTTTCGGCTTCCGTGGCATCGGACACCTGCCAAAGCCCGATGCCGATGATCGGCATTTGCACTCCGTTGTTCAGCGTGACGGTTTGCATGGCGTTTCCACTCCCTTAGGGATCAAGTTTCGGCAAACGGCGCGCATCCCCGGGGATGGATGCGGCGGAAGATTTCCGCATGGCGGCCGATTTGCGTTACAATCAGTCTAGAACCTTCGTGTTACACGAAGTCAAATCTTTTCCCAAAAAAACTTTGTAAGGAGATTTGCCGATGTACACGGTCAAAGAGGCTGCCCAAATCACGGGCCTGACCGAGCACGCCGTGCGCTTCTACACGGACAAGGGCCTGGTGCCGGGCTTGCGGCGCGACGGGAATAACATCCGGCTGTTCGATGAGGAAGCGATCAACTGGCTGCACGGCGTCAAATGCCTCAAGCAATCGGGGATGCCGATCAAAGCCATCAAGGAGTACGTCGATTTGTGCCTTCAGGGGGATTCGACGATTCCGCAGCGCTACGCGCTCATGATGAAGCACAAGGAAGAGGCGTTGGCCCGGCTGGAGGAAGCGAAACGTCACGTTGCCCATCTGGAGGAGAAAACGGCGCTGTATCAGGCCATTCTGAAAGGCCGTTCGCCGGACACGACCAACCCCGCCAACTGGGACCGCATCCAGCATATGCACGGGGATGTTTTTTACAGGCCGGCCGGTCGGGATGGACGGCCCGCGGCACCGGTGGCCGGCGTATCAGGGTGAAACCGAAGGAGGAGTTCGATTGCAGCCTGTTCGCATTCCGGATCTTTCCGAAAGACCTTTTCGTCTTCAAGTCGAACGGATCATGGAGACGCCCCCGGAAGTCTTGTACCAGGCGTGGACAAACCGGCTGGACCGGTGGTTCGCCGTGCCCGGAAGCGTCATCATGCGGGGAGAGGTGAACACGGCGTTCTTTTTTGAAACCGCGCACGGCTCGACCCGTCATCCCCATTACGGAAGGTTTCTGCAGCTTGAGCGGGACCGGCTGGTGAAAATCACATGGGTCACGGGAGCCACGAAAGGGGCGGAGACCGTGGTGACCGTGCAATGGGAACCCCAAGGCCAAGGTTCCCGATTGGTGCTGACCCATGAGGGGTTTCCGGACGAGGAATCGAAGAACGCGCACGAGCAGGCATGGCCGTATGTGCTGGAACAGCTGGACAAACGCATGATGGCGGAACGGAACCAATAAACAGGAGGACTTCCGGATGTACGAAAACAAGATGAAAGAAAACGACAACAGCGTCATCGAGTTTATCGAAAGCGTGGAAAACGGGAAAAAGAAGGCGGACGCCTACAGGCTGCTGGAAATCTTCGAGGAGACCACCGGCTGCAAGGCGAAAATGTGGGGTTCCAGCATCATCGGTTTTGGAAAATACCACTACAAGTATGCGTCGGGACATGAAGGAGAGGCGCCTCTGGCCGGTTTTTCGCCGAGAAAGGGGAAGTTCAGCCTGTATCTGGCCTATGAGAGCGAGGAAAGGGAAAAAATGCTGCAGAACTTCGGCAAGCACACGAAGAGCAAGGCATGCATCTATATCAACAAGCTGGACGATATCAATATCGACGTGCTAAAGGACTTGATCCGGTATACGGTGGCCACCTGGCAGAAAATGTACCCGGGCGCGTAAAGCCATCACCGACACAGGGACACCCGAATGGGTGTCCTTTTTCCACATGTAAGGCTTTCCCTTCAAAAGCAAAGGTGCTTATGAAAGCAAACGGCAATGAGCTCCTGCGGGTGTTCGAAGCGTTGGCGAATCCGCATCGCCTGCGGATCGTGGCGGCTTTGGCGGAACAACGAAAGTATGTCAGCGAGCTGGCGAGAGAAGTCCGGTTGAGCCGGCCTCTGCTGTATCTGCATTTGCAGCGGCTGGAAGCGGCGGGATTGGTGACCGAGCGGGGCAGGCTGACGATCGACGACATCGCAAGGACGGTTCCGGGCAACATCGCCGGCCAACACATCTACATGTGCGGACCGCTGGCCATGCTGGAGGCGTTCAAAAAAGAGTTCCGCAGGATCGGGGTTCCGCCGCATGCCATCCATTATGAGGAATTTTCTTTCCGGTAAAAGCGGGAAATCGGCAAAATGAAAGCAAACCGGCGTCCGATGACGTCAAAGCGATGGCAACCATCGTGCCGACGCCGGAATTGCGGTGATGGCAATTCCGGCGATTTTTTTTGGTCTATAACTTTTGGTCAATGCGTGATGGCCGCGTCTCACCCTATACTGGCTGTACAGGCCGCAAGAATTCCAAAGGAGCAAGGTGATATGCGCAGGGTACACAGCAAATGGTTCGCGCTATGGATTCTCATCGGTTTGTTCTGGCCGGGCCGGGAAACGGACACCGCCGAGGCTGCCGGTTTTCAATGGGTGGAGATCGCGGAAGAGGATACTTTTCCGAACGAGACGCTGTTCGCCAGCGTGGATGCCACGGAAGATTACTTGTATGTCGCCTACCGGGATGACGGGGATATTACCGTCCGGCGCTTTGACGGCTCTGCATGGGAAGTGCTGGGGGAAAGGAAAATTTTAGAAATCAACGGTTATGATCCGATTCTGGTCGTCGATCAGGGCGTTCCCTATCTGGCCGTCATCGATCAGTGCGTCTCCGGATGTTACAACGGGGTTTCGGTTCTGCGGTACAACGAAGACGACGGCGAATGGCAATTCCTCGGAGACCGGGGGTTTACCGGCGACGAGGTGCTGCGGTTTGATTTTGCCGTCGTAAACGGCAAGCCCCGCGTCATCTCCCTGTTCGACAACGAACCGATCATCGACATTTGGGAATGGGACGGCGCAAACTGGAAGGTTCTTGGGGAACTCGATTTGTCCGGAGCTCCCGGGTGGGATTCCAAGCTGATTGACGTCGACCTGGACCGGGTGAACGGCACGCCTTACGCTTCCTTCAATGATCCCGGCTACCCCACGCTGGAAGCGGCCGCTTTTGACGGCCAGGACTGGAACGGACTTCCGAATCTGGCCGTGCACACGGGGAATCCGGATGAGTGGGACCTCGCGATCCGGGACGGCGTGGTGTATTACGCGCATGGGGAGTACGATCCTCATACCGCGAGTTTCTCCATCCGCGTTCATAAGTTCGAAGATGCCGTGAACGGATGGACCCCCGTCGGGGACGTTCCGTTTTCGGGCATGGCCATCGATCCCCGGGTGCGTTTTTTGGATGGCAGGGTCCATATTGTGTTTTACGACGTTGACAACGAGACATTTGCGGCCATGCGATACGACGATGGCCAGGGATGGGCGGATCTGGGGAATCCGTCCGGGAACCGGATTCTTTTTGCCCTGTATGATCTGGAGATGTTTGGCGGTTCGCCGGTGATCATTGCCCAGCTGGACGGTTGGGATGGCACCAACATGGTTTATCAAAGGATTCCGGTCTACACCGTGCAGTTCGATTCCATGGGCGGCAGCCCGGTGGATTCCGTCGAAGCGGCGGCCGGGTCCCGCATTGGCCCGCCGGCGGAACCCGCGCGCGCCGGATACGTGTTTGGAGGATGGTACAAGGATGCAAGTTACAACGCGAAATGGAATTTTGACGTCGACACCGTGACGACGGACCTGACGCTGTATGCCAGGTGGATCGTCAATTCCGGCCCGCCGCCGTCTTCGCCGGTGCCGCCGCCGGCGCCGGCCGGGGAGACCGGTCAGGAAACCGAAGGCCAACAAAAAAACGACACCCCGATCCTGGTGAACAACAGGGTCGTCAACATCGGGTTCGCCACCACCGAAGAGGTGGACGGCCGGCAAGCGACCTACGTGGAAGTGGACGAGGAAAGGCTGTGGCAAGAGCTGGAGACGGAAGGCGAGCAGACGGTGGTCACCATGCCGGTGACCGCGGACAGCCCCATCGTCGCGGGCGTGCTCAACGGCCGGATGGTCAAACAGATGGAGAGCCTGTCGGCCGTCATCGAGATCATCGTTCCCGGCCGAGCCGTTTATGTCCTGCCCGCGGAGCAGATCCGGATCGACGAGCTCGCGGGGAAATTGGAAGGGAACCCGCCGCTGGAGGAGATCCGGATCCGCATCGAGATATCGGAACCGGTTCCGGAGACGGTGAGGGTCGTCGAAGACACCATCAGCGGAAAGGGATTGGTGCCGGTCGTGCCGCCGGTGCAATTCAGGGTTGTCGCCGTTTATGGGGATCAGACCGTCGAAGCGGCGGAATTCAGCGCCTATGTGGAACGCGCCATCGCGATCCCGGCCGGAGTGGATCCAGGCCAAATCACGACGGCGGTCGTGGTGGAGGAGGACGGCCGGATCCGCCACGTGCCGACCAAAATCATCAGCATGAACGGCAGGTACTATGCCCAGGCCAGCAGCCTGACCAACAGCGTTTACAGCCTGATCCGGAACGAAGCCGGGTTTGAGGACGTGGAAACCCATTGGGCCAGGGAGGCCATTCTTAACATGGGTGCGCGGCTGATCGTAAACGGGACGGGCGATCGGAAATTCGATCCGGACCGCGGGATCACCCGCGCCGAGTTTGCCGCCATTCTGGCGCGTGCGCTGGGATTGAAACCGGCGGAAGGGAAAGGGAACTTCACGGATGTGGAAGCGTCGGCCTGGTACGGCAGCCCGGTATACACGGCTAATGCCTGGCAGCTCATCCGGGGCTTTGACGACGGCACGTTCCGGCCCCATGACAGGATCACGCGGGAACAGGCCATGGTGATGATCGCCCGGGCGATGAAAATCACCGGCTTGCCCGGAGTCGGCGAACAAACGGCGGAAGCGATCCTTGCGTCCTTCGCGGATGCCGGGGATGTCTCCGGCCGGGCGGCGGAAGGCGTCGCCGACGCCGTGGCGGCCGGCATTGTCACCGGAAGAAGCGACGGCACCCTCGCTCCCCAGGCGAATATCACCCGGGCGGAGACCGCGGTGATCGTGCGGCGGCTCTTGCAGAAATCGAACTTGATGGATTAAAAATGGAGGTTGCAACCATGGAGAAGGCAAAACGGTTTTTGGACGAGGTCATGAAGAATGAAGCGTTGGCACAGCGGCTGCGGGAAACATCGACCAAGGAAGATTTTTTGAACATCGCCGAAGCGCAAGGATACGACTTTTCGGAAGAAGACCTCCATGCACTGGGCGATCTCGTCATGGTTCGTGCACGGGGGCTGGCGAACGGGGATCTTTCCGAGGAAGAACTCCTGATGGTTGCGGGAGGAACGGAAGGAAGCTTCCGGTCCGGTCCTCAGGAAACGGAAGATTTCGGGGATTTCATCCGATTTCTTTTCTCGTCCTCCGATTTCGAATTCAACCGGCCCTGAAAGCTTGATCCATCAAAACGGGAGGCACGACTAGCGTTTCCTGAACGAGGTCATGACGAACGAACCGTTGAAACAGCGGTTGCGGGAACCGCAACCAGGGAAGAATTTCTGAATATCGCGGAAGCGCATGGATACCTCCTCTCCGATGAGGACCTTCATGCGCTGGGCCGGCTCGTCCGGGCTCACGCAGAGAGACGGGCGGAAGAGGCTCTTTCCGAAGAAGAACTCCTGCCGGTTACCGGAGGAACGGGAGAAGGCGCCCATTCCGGACCCCAGGAAACGGAAGGCCTGGATTTTATAAAATTCTTTGACGAAATCGGTTTTATTGCTGATTATTATATTTTTAAAAATTTGTAAAGACGACCAAAGCCGGACTTGCCCGCATCCCCGCAAGCCCGGCTTTCGGCTGTGCTAATACCTAATCTTGTCCGTTGAACGCATCCAGGCCTGAAACGGCGCATCGCCGTCCTCGACGGCCAGCCTCACCATGGGAATCCGGCGCTGCTCGGCGGGCAGGTCCAATTGTTCGTAGATGAACTGGTCGTCGAATCCGGCCCTGGCGGCATCTTCCCTGGTGCAGGCATAGTAGACGGCTTTGGGTCTCGCCCAATAGATGGCGCCGATGCACATCGGGCACGGTTCGCAGCTCGTATAGATTTCGCAATCCGTCAGCTGGAAGCTGCCCAGACGCTGGCAGGCCCTGCGGATTGCCAGGATTTCCGCGTGGGCGGTCGGGTCGTTCAGGGAAGTCACTTCATTCCCCGCGCTGCCGATCACTTCGCCTTCTTTGACCACCACCGCGCCAAACGGCCCGCCTTTCGAGGCGGCCACATTCTCCTGGGCAATGCGGATTGCCAGATCCATGAATCTCCTTTTTTCCCTCTCCACTGCGCCATCCTCCCAACGCCAATCGGGTTTGCCCATATCGTGCGTGCCCATTCATTTTAGCATACGTTACCACTTCATGCCCCTGTGCAAGCGTTGGTGTTCAACGCCATGTGGCAGTTGAACACTCCCCCGGCGATGTTCTCCAGCTCCAGATCTTCCAGACTCCCGTCCGCCATGACCACCGGGTTCCAGGGAAGGACGATGTGCAGATGGCGGTCCGATTGTTCGTGGACGTGGATCCGGAGGGACGGGTGAATGGCTTCGCCGTATTCTTCTTCCATCGCTTTTTTTGGATCGGAAAAAAGGAGTGATCGGAACCGTTCGTCCCGCAGAGACTTCAGCCGAAGCTGATGCTCCAGCTGTCTGCGCGTTTCGGGGGCGTGGAAGGCGGCCGATGCTTCCGTTCCGATCTCGGGATGATCGGGCAGAACCAGATGGATGACGCGGTCCGTTTCTTCATGGACATGTACCGTCACGTCGGGAGGGATGATCAGGCCAAACGCTTCTTCCATCGCTTCCTTCGGCGAAGCAAGAAGTTTGCGGCGAAAGGCGGAGTCTTCCCACGACTTTTTGATCAGACGTTCTCTCCATGCTTCGCTCCACAGCTGCGGATGTTCCGGCATTTCCCGTCACCTCCGGCACCCGACGCGGGGACCGCACCGCGCCCATCGTCAATCTTGCAGGCTGCGCTGCTGGGCTCTTTCAATGGAAAGTTCGTAAGCCCGGAGCACCTGGTCCAGGATCAGGACCGCTTCCGCCCTGGTGACATGGGGCCCCCCCGTTTGGACCGGCCCATCCATGAAGGAGAGCATGAATCGGATATCCGGAACGACAAGGAAAGCGTTGTAGATGTCTTCCGCCGTCACATGGCCATCCGGATTGAACGCGCCATCCTCCAGGACGCCGGTCCGGTGCAAAGCGCCGGCATAGCCCGCGAACCAATCGTCTGCATCCACATCTTCGAAGGCTTCCGCGGCCAGTTCGGCGTCCCCGTCCATCACCATATCGAAGAAGCGTGCGACCATGGCCGCCAGCTCGGCCCGGGTGAGCAGCCTGTCGGGCTGGAACACGCCGCCGCCCGTGCCCTGGATGACACCCCACGCGGCCAGCCGGTTCGCTGCCTGCCGCAGGGCGTCGTCCAAGACGTCGGTGAACGTTTTCGTTTTTTCGTTCCTGACGATGGCATAGTAATAGCCGCACCCGCAGGTCATGGTGGTCAGCATCTGGCGGTCATCCCGGATGGACGATGTCGCGGGGGTGAAATGGATTTTGCCCGTCTCCGGAACGTAATACATCCCGGCGGAGTGTTCCCAGTCCACGGCCGGTTCCGCGGGCAGCCATTGCGTGAAGTACCCGATGACCCCTTCGTCCGTCAGGAATTCGTCGTTCGCCCAAAATTCCATATCGACGGCCACCGGTTCGGTGAGAAGGGCAAGTCCTTGCGATTCGGCCGCCTGGCGGATTTGTTCCAGCTGTTCCTCGTTCGGTTTGGCCATGGTCGCTTCGAACCGGATATCTTCGGCCGGTACGCCGAAGGCTTGGGACAGTGCCTCCATATCCCAAGCCGGGATGAAGGCGAATTCGCCGAGGGGCGTATCGTACACGACGAGATTTCGCAGGTGATCGCCTTGAATGGCCAGAATCTGTTCCGCATGCAGCCGCACGACAAGTTGTTCCGCATCGTCATCCGCCAGCACCGCAAGCCGGATCGTCTTTTCCGCGCCCGGCTCCCCTTGCGCCAGCGCCCGTTCCACCTCATCGGCGGAAACGGCGATTTCCTCCGCCAAGGCCGGCGCCGGCATCAGGGCAATAACGATGACCGCCGCCAGGAACAGTTTCAGGTATTTCCCAGTCCCATTTTGTTTCATGGCGTCGTCCATTTCCTTTCTCCCGTGATGGATGCAATGGATCAAAGACAATGTAAGGCTTTGGCCAACCGGTCAAAGATCGGGGCCGCTAGCAACTGGCTCCGTAGCCATCTACCGCGGTGGCCTCGCAACCCTTCCAGTCGGTAATCATGGAGGTATGTCCAGCTTCGCCTCCCGCCACCATTTCCAGTTGTTGCTCATCCAGCTCTTCGCCCTGGCGCAGATCGGGCAGGACGACGGTCAGATCGGCGCCGGCGTTGTCCACGAAGCGGAGGTTGAATCCTTCCGGCAGGTCGTGGCCGGAGATTTGCTTCACCGCTTCGCGCGGATTTTGCAGGCACAGGTTGCGGAATTCCTCGTCGGTGGCGGCCTTCTTGTACAGTTCGGCCCAGGTTTTTTTCACTTGTTCGGCATTCCAGAACTCCATGATTGGATCTACTCCTTCAAAACTCTATTTATTTGGGGATTTTGCTATATTTCAAGCAGCAACACCGAAGGCAGTTGACCGGGATGGAGCATCCTGAGCAATTGATAGCCGATGCCGGCAAGTCCCTGGAAGAAACCGGGCGGTTCGCTTTCCGCATGCGAAGCGAATCGGAACGATCCCTGGTTCCGGTAATAAGCGAAGATGGCATCCGCATGCTCGCGCACCACCCCGGGAAGGTCGGCGAACGAAGGAAATGCCTCGGACCCGGGATACTGACCGGAAACGGTCAGCAGAAAATCAAGCCGCCCCATGTTGCCGCAGCATACCGTATCCGTAACTGCCGACCATTGCGCGTTGCGGACGATGGAAACCGCCGTTTCCAGGTCGTTCCGGTATGCGCCATACAATTCGGCTTCCTGCGTGTCCGGGGGAATGCGGCGCAGCGCCTCCAGGCGGGCCATGCCGATGCCGGCGGCGCCATGGCACCACGCATCGATCAGTCCTTCCCCGTTTTTGTCCGGAAAGCGCAAGTCCGGCCATCTGCCTTTGTCCGGTTGGAAGAGACCGCGTTCGTAAGCCAGCGCCTCATGGGCCGCCGCCGGCAAAGCGGGATCGCCCGTCCGCGCGTAAAGGCGGAACAGCGCGGCCGCGATCCCGGAGACGCCGTGGGAGAAGCCGCAGAGGGGCTTGGCGAACGATTCGGATTTCCAGACGCGCAGGCCGTCCGCCGCGGCGACGCGATGCCGCAGCAAATGGGCGGCGCAGGCGGCCGCCTGGCGCAGGGCGGTTTCGGACCGCGTGGCGTCATACAGGGCGACGAGGGCGAAAATCGCTCCCGCCGCGCCATGCATCACGTCGAAATGACGGTCTTCCCCGATCGCCTCGTCCGTGATGAGCGCGGCCATTTCCAGCGCGTCTTCGAGCAGTTCCGGCGCGCCGATCAGACGGTGGATGGCGACGAAGGCGTAGACGGCGGAGGAAAATCCGGCAACGCCGCCGATGCCCATTTGCTCCAGCGTTTTCCGTCCGTTCCGCCGCACGTCCTGCCTGATCATCCGCAACGTGGCCAGGGCATCCCGCCGATACCGCGGGTCGCCGCTTACCCTGGCCAGAGCGGCAAAGAACAGCGCAATGCCGCTGAGCCCGCTGTAAAGATCGTAACCGACGGGTGAATAATGATAGCGGTCATGGATCAGGCGCGAGGCAATCCAGGTGCGCGTCCCGTCGCCCGCTTCGATCATCTCCGCCTTGAGCCGTTCTGCGATCTCCCTGGCGATTTCCAGTCCGGCGGCGTCCCCGAATTTCCCGGTTCGCCGCCGGTCGGGGGCCGCTTCTCCGTCCGCATTCGCCACCCTGACCGCCGTATGGGCGACACCCGCCAATCTGGCGTGCATCGATCCGCGAATCAGTGACAGTTGAAACCGGCAGTCTTCCATGCTGAATCCGCGAATTTTCTCCAGCAACCGTTCAAAAGACGAGGTTTCGCACAAGGCCCCGCTCCACTCGCCGGCCGCCGTTTTCACCTCCTTCCGGTCCGTCAGCATCGTGAAATAGGGGATATCCATGCACAGCAAATCGTGCAGTTCCTTCCGAACCAGCGGCCACAGCCGTTTGCGTCCCGCATGGTCCAGAACCGGGCGGCAAAGCAGCTCGAAATGGAGGGCAAAGTCGGTTCCGTCGCGCAAAAATTTCGGGTTCAGACCTTGGGTCAACAACCGGGCGTAAACGCTGGTTGCGCGAAACACCAGCCGAACCGGCGCGCCCCGGAAACCGGCCAGCGGCCCCGCCGGATCGCCCAGGCTGTCGCGATGCCGCAGCAAGGTTTCGTACATGCGCTGAAATCCCTGGTAAAAGTCGGGCAAATAGGCGTCAATCGTGACTTTCCCGCCGTCCAGCACGGGAGCGTTGTGTTCGGGTTCCACGACGAGCTCCTGCTCCCCGAAGGACATGGCGTCCGAGTTGATCGCCTTGAACCGCCGGGACCGCACTTTCCCGAGATCTTCGTTGACGAAAATTCCGCCGAGCTCATAGCCGCCGTTGGGCGCTTGTTTCCAAACGGGCAAAAGCAGCGTGCTCAGTACCGAGCGTTGCACCTTCTCGAAGGCCAGCCTTTGGGCGCTGTCGTCTTTTTCTTCGGCGTACGGGATCGTGATCCGGGGATGAAGAAGGGTTTCCAGATCCACCAGGACCGGATGTTCCCCGCAGGCGATCACGTTTTCTCCGTGAAAATCCGTACCGTCCAAAGCATAGACGAGACAGAGAATCGCCCCCGCCCGATAGTAGTACCGCCGCACGGCGGCGCGATCCGCGCACGGGGTTTGTTCGACGTATTCTTCCCACCCGTAGGGGCCGCGGTCGAGCAATTTCATCCTTTTGAGTTCGAGCGGAAATTCCGTCCGCTCGTTCAGCCAGTCCAGCAAGCGATGGAAGGCCGCCGCGATTTGCAAAGACTTCGGCTTGTAGACCATCTTGCGACCGTCTTCCAATTCGACGATCATGACCGATCGGCCGCCGTTGTGATGATCGGAAAGCCCGATCCGCAGCGAACCGATTCGCCCCGCGGCCAGGCCGTCCAGTATCTCCGAGCCGATGGCTTCCCGATCCTGGACATATCTGCGGAGAAACTCGCTGCATGTCGCCACCCAATTGTCGACCGCCTGGGCGAGCAGCCGGGCGAGCACGCTGTATTCGTTCAAAAATTCGAGATACTTGCCGCCGAACATGTTCTCCACGAACCGGAGATAAACGGAACGTCCGCTCTCCGAGCCGACATGCGCCCGCAGCCGGCTGGCAAACAGGCGGGCGATGTCGCTGTCCAGGGCGCGAAAGGCGGAATATTCCAGCTCCAGGGCCTGCCAACTCAATCTGGACAACCGTTTGAGACAGTATCGCTGCAGATCCCGTCGCGCCCGTTCGCCCAGCCATGACAGACGTTCGCCTTCGGCTTCGGCCAGCATTTCCCATGCAACACGCACGAACGGCACCAGCAATTCCTCGAACGGCTCGGGCTTCGCGGCGTCAAGGAAAGCGGGTTTTTCCGCCGATGTCGCATCCCGCCGGGATTGGATGCTTCTGATCATGCGCTGCAACGTGTCCGCCCAGGGAGGCAGGGCGGCGCCTTCGGCAAGCCGCACCGGCCTGAGGGAACGCAGCGCATCCTCCACGGTCCAACCCGACAGCGCCAATCGCTCGACAAACCGGCGCTCGTCGCCCTTCGCCGCGTTGTTTTGCCATGTCCTGAATCTGGCGCGCAAGGTGTGCTCATCCCCGGCTGATTCCAGGGGATTGAAGGGGCCGCTCAATCTTTCTTCCATTGTGCTTGCCTTTTCCACAATGGAAGTTACGGGATCCGCCATCACCGGTCCCGGTCTTGTCACCGTTTCATTGTGCATTCTCTACCCCGCCGCAAATTTTGGTGCAGTATCCGGTGGCCGGATCGTACCCATCCCCGCCGGAAACGGCCTCCAGCTGTCTCTCGTCCAATTCATCGTTCTGGCGCAAATCGGGCAAGACGACCGTCAGATCCGCGCCGGCATTGTCCACGAAGCGGAGGTTGAACCCTGCCGGCAATTCCTGTCCGGTGATTTGCCGAATCGCCGCACGCGAATCCCGCAGGCACAGATTGCGGAATTCCTCATCGGTGGCGGCTTTCTTGTACAATTCGGCCCACGTTTTTTTCACTTGTTCGGGAGTCCAGAATTCCATGGCCTCATTCCTCCTTGAAAAAATTCAAACATCCCGTTGTTTTTTCATGAGATTGAAGTTTTTTGTCTCGATCAATGCAGGGGGCACGCGCTTTCTGACAAGAGCCCGCATGGGTCCGTTATTCGCCGCCACTTCAAATTTGATCCGTTCGAATCCGGCTTTGTTCAACCTGGTCAACACGGAGGTCATCAGATGTCTGGCGCGGCCCACGGCCTGGAATGGCGGCCGCACGAACATGCAGACGATGGTCGCGGACGGTTTCGACACATCGGTGAGCAACATCCAGCCCACGACTTCGTCGTGATACAAAAGCCCAACGCTAAACCGTTCATCAAATCGGTACACGTGCGGACTGTATTTCAACGGAATCCACTCCGCCTTCTCGCTGGTCAGCTGATCCCGCTTTTCCTTCGCGATTTCGTCCCAGGAAACGACCGAAAAAGGCGGAGGGACGCATTGGTCTTCGTACAGCGGGGCTAGCGCCGGACAATTCCCGATGACGTAGACGGTCGAATAGAGGACGGGCTCGCTCCATCCTCTTTTTCGCAGCCAGGCTTCCCATTCGCCATTCCCCCCGCCGTCGGAATAACGGAATTCCAGCCGGGTACATCCGAGCCCGCGCATCTCCTTTTCCCATTCTTCCAGCAAACGGGTTCCCAGTCCCCGGCGGCGGTATTTCCGCGCGATGTAGAAAAACCGAAGCTGGCCCGTGCCGTTGCCGACGTGAAAGCCCGAGACCACCCCGACCGGCACGTGCAGGAGACGGATGCCGAGTGCCACGAGGCGCCGCTCAGCGGCGTTGGCCCCGGCCTCGGCGGTCGGTTCCGGTGCGGGATAATTTGAAAACAGCATTTTGCAGAAAGCGGAAAGTTCCCCGGGCGACAGACGGGACAACGCAAACATGGACCTTGTTCATCCTTTCGGCGTTCACCGTTCGGTTTCCGGTCAGCAGGGGCCGTATACCGGGTACAGGTGTACGGCAATGTCGCCGCCGCCCGGAACGAAAAAGCCGGCCCGACGGCCGGCCGTTGTTGCGCTGAATCATGCGCTCCGCCTCGCGATCGGGCCGGCGGGGAGACCCCTCATGCCCGATTGTAAAAGGCGAAGGTAAAAAGAACATCAAGGACACTTTAAATTTTCTTTAGAATTCCTTTGACGGTTTGGCTTGGATGGCTGGCAACAACGATAGGGATTTTGGCGCTTGCGCGGCAAATCGGGCAGGACTTACGCGGTCACATAGTCTTCCGCCTTGGTCCGATCCCGCCCGTTCGACACGCGCAGCGCGCGGAACACAAGGGTCAGAGCGACAGCGACCGCGATGTTGACCATGAGGGCGTAAATGGCCGCGTAAACGGTAAACGATTGGCCAAACAGGGTGAGCGTATACATCGTCCCCTTGAAGCCGGTGGCGGAGACCATCCAGGTGCCGGCGGCCATTCCCGCGAGCCAGCCCAGCGACAGCGCCCAGCGGTTGAACCAGTTGGTGTAAAGGCCGAAGACGATGGCCGGGAGCGTCTGCACGATCCAGACGCCGCCGAGCTGCTGCAGGCTGATCGCGTATTCCAGCGGCAGGAACAGGACGAAGCCGAGGGCGCCGAATTTCACGATCAGGGATACCAGCTTGGCCATGTCCGATTCCTGTTTGGGCGTGCAGTTCGGATTAATGTATTCCTTGTAAATGTTGCGGGTGAACAGGCTGGCCGCGGCGATGGACATGACCGCGGCCGGCACCAGCGCCCCGATGGAGATCGCGGCGAAGGCAAAGCCGGCGAACCCGTCGGGGAACATCTCCAGGAACAAGAGCGGCACCACGTCGTTCGGGTTGTCCGGCTGGATTCCGGCCGCGTAGGCCATGTACCCCATCAGCGCGATGACGACCAGCGGCAAAGAAAACAGGGGAATCAGCATCATGTTGCGGCGGACGACCCGGCCGTTCTTTGCGCACAACACGCCGGTGATGGCGTGCGGATACATGAACAGGGCGAAGGCGGAACCCAGGGCCAGGGATGCGTACGGCAGGATTCCCGTTTCGGAAGGGACGATCTCGCCGCGCGGCGTTTTGCTTGCCAACGCGTCGGAGGAGGTTTCAAAAATGTGTCCCCAACTGCCCAGCTTCACGGGAAGAACCACGACGACGACAAAGACGGTGACATAGACCATGATGTCCTTGACCACGGCGATCAGCGCCGGCGCGCGCATGCCGCTGGAGTAGGTGTACAGGGCGAGGATGACGAAGGCGATGATGAGCGGGATCTCGCCGACCCATCCGCCGCCGGCGAAGCCCATCGCCTTGAACACCACTTCCATGCCGACGAGCTGCAGCGCGGTGTAGGGCATGGTGGCGAGCAGCCCGGTGAAGGCGATCAGAATGGCCAGCGTGCTGCTGCCGTAGCGGGCTTTCACAAAGTCGGCCGCGGTCACGAAGTCGTGCTTTTTGGACACCGCCCAAAGCCGCGGCAAAAACACAAAGCCAAGAATAAAGGCCACAAGGGAATAGGGGATGGCGTAGAAGCCCAGCGCCCCCGCGCCGAAGATGAGCGCCGGTACGGCAATGAACGTGTAGGCGGTGTACAGGTCGCCGCCCAGCAGGAACCAGGTGATCACCGTTCCGAAGCGGCGCCCCGCCAGTCCCCATTCATCCAGCAAGGTCAGGTCTCCCCGCTTCCAGCGGGAAGCGTAGAAGCCCATGACGGTCACAAGCGCAAAAAATAGCGCAAAAACGATCAGCGCCGCCCAGTTCAGTTCCAATTCCCACATCTCCTTCTGCAGGCAAATGCATGGATTATCGCCGATGTCGATGCAACAGCCAATAGACGACGCCCATGATCACCGTGGAAAGGACAATCCACAGCGTCTGATGCCAATAGAAGAACGGAATGCCCATCCATGACGGTTCCTCGCCGGCGTAGAGCGGGACCCACAGCAGGGCGAAGAGCGGTATGATCAGGAGCAGATAAGCCCATTTGAAGCGCTTTTTTGTGGTCTTTTCCATGGTCCTGTCTCCTTATGAAAGTCCTTCACGGCAAGGTATCATATCACTTGAAAGTCCATCCGTCTTATATCTTTAGTTATATCTTTTCAAAAAAAATTTTATAATTGCGTTGAAAGCATCCGAATGAAGTCCCAAAAATGAAAGGATTGCCCATGACTACCATCCCTGCGGCAACCCCAAAATCGAAAATCATCGTCATCATCGGCCTGATCGCGGTGGCGGTTTTTCTGCTTGTCTGGCTGGACAGCAGCCTGCCCAGGCCGTATCCCGCGGCGAAAGCCGTCCGGGGAAGCCTTGACCTGCGGGAATGGGACTTCGCCCGGCAAGGCGCCCATCCTTTGGACGGGGAGTGGGAGTTTTACTGGGGGCAGCTCCTGGAACCCGCCGATTTCGAAAGGGGGACCCCGCAGCCCGCGCCGGCCTGGATCGTGCTGCCCCATTCCTGGAACGGCAGCGAGATCGACGGGCGGTCCATCGGCGGCGAGGGTTACGCGACCTTCCGCCTGCGCTTCCTGCTCTCCGGGACGGCGGATTCCATCGGCCCGCTCGCCCTGAAAATGCCGCTGGTCTATACCTCCTACAAGCTCTGGATCAACGGAACCCTGCTGGCGGAAACCGGCAAGGTGGGCACCGACCGTTCCTCGACGACGCCCCGATTCCAGACGAAGCTGGTTTCCTTCACCCCTCGTCCGGGCGACAACGAACTCGTTTTGCAGGTGGCCAACTTCCATCATATCCGGGGCGGCATGCTCAAGAAGCTGGAAATGGGCACCCTGGGCGAAATGAGCCGCAAATCCGACCTCAAGCTGGGCATGGAACTGTTCCTCGCCGGAAGCCTCATCATCATGGGCTGGTACCACCTGGGCCTGTATTCCTTCCGCCGCAAGGACCGCACGCCTCTCTATTTCGGCCTGCTTGCGCTGGACGTGGGCATCCGCACGCTCCTGGTCGGCGAGACGATCTGGACGAAGATGTTTCCCGATTTTCCCTGGGAGCTCGCCCTCAAGATGGAATATTGGTGCTTCTATTTGGGCTTTCCGCTGTTCATGATGTATGTGCGCCACCTCTACCCGAATGAGCTTTCCAAATGGTTCCCGAGGCTGAGCACGTGGATCGGGATCGCCTTTGCGCTGGTCGTGCTGGTTGCGCCGGGGCGGATCTATACGCATACGCTGCTGGCCTATGAGCTCATCAGCCTCGTCTGGATGGGGGCCGCCGTGTTCGCCTTCATCCGGGCCTGGCGCAACGGCCGGGACGGGGCGCGCATCGTGACGGTGACCACCCTGATCCTGTTCGCCACGCTAATCAACGATTACCTGTACTACAGTGAAAGATTCATTCTCTTCGGCGGCCTGATCTCGCACGGCTTGCTGCTGGAGTTCTTCGCCAATTCGTATATTTTGTCCGCGCGTTTTTCCCGTGCCTTTACGGCGGTGGAAGTCATGTCGCGGCAGCTGGAAGAATCCAACCGGCTCCTGGAAGACAAGGTGGCCGAACGGACGGCCAGCCTGGAACAAACGAACCGCAAGCTGACGGAAGCCTACCATGAAATCAAAACCATCGAGCAGGCCCGGCGCCGGATGCTGGCCAACATCGTTCACGACCTGCGGACGCCCCTGTCCTCCATCCAGGGTTACGCCGAAGCGGTCATGGACGACCTGGAACCCGCGCGGCGCAACGAGTTTTTGCAATTGATCTTCAACAAGACCACGGACTTGAGCGAGCTGGTGGAACAGCTGTTCCTTTTGTCCCAGCTGGAAAACAAGGCGGTGTTCTTTGACCTCAGGCCTGTGGAATTTGCTTCGTGGCTGGCCGAATTGTGCCGGCCGCTGGAGGCGGACGTGCGGAACGCGGGCCTCGACTTTTCCCTGGCGATCGGGACGGGCGGAACCCAGGTGCTGGCCGATCCGGGCAAAGTGAAGCAGGTGCTGGTCAACCTGGTCCTCAACGCCATCGAGCACACGCCGCCGGGGGGCGCCATCCGCGTGGAGTGCGCCCGGCAGGGCCGCGAGCTGGTCGTCTCCGTCACGGACACGGGGGCTGGCATCGAGGAAGACGTGCTTCCGCAGGTGTTCGACCGGTTTTTCACCACGGAAAAGGTACGGGGCAAGAAGAAGGGGCTCGGGCTCGGCCTGGCCATTTGCAAGGAAATCGTCCAGGCCCACGGCGGGCGCATCTGGGCGCAGAGCCAGCCGGGCAAGGGAAGCACCTTTTCCTTCGCCCTGCCCGTCCACGAGGCCGGTGTCCCGGGAAAACAGATTGTATGATAAGATGTGGTATCATGTAGGTGTAATGATGGGATGAGGAGTTTCGCCGCCATGACGACCACGAAAAAAAAGGTCCTGATCATCGACGATGACCAGGACGTCGGCCAACTGGTCGGACTTTACCTGCGGAATGAAGGCTACGAGGTGGAATATACTCCCCGCGGCGACGAGGCCGTGCCTTTGGCACGGCAGATGAACCCCGACCTGATCATCCTCGACGTCATGCTGCCGGGATATGACGGTGTGGAAATTTGCCGGGATTTGCGGCGGTTTACCGACGCTCCGATCCTGTTCCTGAGCGGCAAGAAGGATGAAACCGATATCATCGTCGGTCTCATGGCGGGCGGAGACGATTACATCACGAAGCCGTTCCGGCCGCGGGAGCTGGTGGCCCGGGTCAAGGTGCAGTTCCGCCGGCGGCAGCCGGCCGCGGCGCCCGCGGACGCCCACGTGCTGCAATTTCCCGAACTGACCATCGATCTGCTCAGCCGGACGGTGGTCGTCCGGGGCGAGCGGGCCGTCCTTTCGGCCAAGGAGTTCGATTTGCTGGCGCTCATGGCCCGGAACCCGAACCGCGTCTACCAGGTGGAGGAGCTGTTCGAACTCGTCTGGGGCGAACACAGCCTGGGCGACACGCGGACGCTCATCGTGCACATCAGCAATCTGCGCAAAAAAATCGAAGCGGACCCGACGAAACCGCAGTTCATCGTCACCGTCCGCGGCGTCGGCTACCGGTTCAACCCGGGGGGCGGGTCCTAGCGGGAGCCCGCGGTTCCCGGCGGCGGTTGGAAGATATACAAGCCTATCAGAGGAGGGATGGCAGTGCCCCTCACCCTGATCCGGCAGGACATCACGCAAATGCAGACGGACGCCATCGTGAACGCGGCGAACACGCAGCTGAAGATGGGCGGCGGGGTGTGCGGAGCCATTTTCCGGGCGGCCGGGCCGGAGGAGATGCAGGCCGCCTGCGACAGGCTGGCGCCCATTCGCACGGGCGAGGCGGTGATCACGCCGGGGTTCCGGCTGCCGGCCAAATATGTGATCCACACCGCGGGTCCGGTCTACCGGGACGGCCGGCATGGGGAGGAAGAGCTGCTTCGCTCCTGCTATCTGAACAGTCTGCGGCTGGCCGCGGAGCATGGGTGCGCGTCCGTTGCCTTTCCGCTGATTTCGGGCGGAATTTACGGATATCCGAAAGAAGAAGCCGTGCGGGTGGCGATCGGCGCCATTCGGGACTTCCTCCAGGATCGCGATATGGATGTCCATCTGGTGCTGTTTGATCAAGAGGCTTGGGCCATCGGCGAGAAGCTGATCGGCGGCGCAGGGCGCTGAAACCCCGGAAGAGAGGGGGATTCCCTGCAAAAAAGACCGGAGCCGTCCGATGCGCAAATGCCTTTATTTTCCCGGGCAGACCGTAGGGAAAACAGAGGCATTTTTTCGTTGCGGATTTCCGTTTGAAAACGACCATGGAAGGGAAGGTTGAAATGGCACCGTATCGGCCTGTAGACGCCGCTTTCTTTGAACAGCCGACGCTGGAGCTGGCACGGGCACTGCTCGGGATGCTGCTGGTGAAGGAAACGGAAGAGGGCATCGCCGCCGGATGGATCGTGGAAACGGAAGCCTACATCGGCCCCCATGACCGCGCGGCGCACAGCTACGGGTACCGACGGACGCCGCGGACGGAGGTCATGTACGGCCCGCCGGGATACGCCTATACATATCTGATGCATACGCATTGTCTCATGAACGTCGTAAGCGGAAAGGAAGGAGACCCCGAGGCCATCCTGATCCGCGCGGTGGAGCCCTGCGCCGGCATCGAACTGATGCACAAGCGGCGCGGACCCGTGAAAAAGGAGCGGGACCTGACGAGCGGGCCGGGAAAGCTGACGAAAGCGCTGGGCATCACGATCCGGGATTACGGAAGGCCGCTCTTTGAAGCGCCGTTGTACATCGCCGAAGGCAGGCCGGTGCGCGGCATCGCGGCGGGGCCCCGGATCGGGATCGACAACGCCGGCGAGGCGCGGGAATATCCCTGGCGGTTCTGGGAGAAAGGAAATCCGTTTGTGTCCAGAGCCTTTATTTTCCCGAGATGAACGTTTCAAGGGAAAATAAAGGCATTTTTGTTTCTTGGCTTCGCCGATGGAGGCAATCCGTTTCCAGGCAGGGAACGATCCGCTCTGCGTTAAGGTGATTACGCCCCAGCACAGCGGCATATTTTTTATGTCAAGTATAAGGCTTACCCAATTTTTTAGCGAAAATCATAAGAAAAAAGGGAAAATGAAGGGAAAACATACCCTTAAAATTTGAATTACGAGGAAAAATGGAGGAAAAATTGGTTGTTCTTCGCTATCCGCATATGCTATGATGGTGCCACAAAAGGTTAAAGCTTTTCCCTACCACAATGCCGGAACGTTGATTCTGTGCGCACTGCCGCCAAAAAGGAGGGATGATGAAAACTTTGAATGAACAAATCCAGCCTCTGTTCATCGGGGGAGAATGGGTCCGGACCCCGGACACCCATGAAATTTTCAACAAATACACGGGTGATTTGTTCGTGAGGGTCGGCAAAGCGGGACCCGGCGAAGCGGACAGGGCCATCGAGGCGGCCCGAAAGGCGTTGACGGAAACGCCGTTGCCCCCCGCAAATCGGTTCCAGATTTTGCATCGCGTCCATCAGCTGTTGCTCGAGCGGGCGGACGAACTGGCGGAATGCATTGCCAAGGAAGGCGGCAAGCCCATCCGGGACGCGAGAACGGAAGTCAACCGTTCGGCGACGGTCTTTTTGCTGTCCGCACAGGAAGCGGCCAGAATCCGGGGCGAACTCATTCCGACCCAGGTGGCGCCGCATTTCGACATCGGCCAGCGTCTGATTTACACCATCAAAAAGCCGGTCGGGATCGTCTGCGCCATCACGCCGTTCAATTTTCCGCTGAATCTGGTGGCGCACAAGGTGGCTCCGGCGTTGGCCGCGGGGAACGCGGTCATTCTGAAGCCGGCTTCGGACACGGCATTCACGGCGCTCAAACTGTGCAAGCTTCTCGAGGAAGCGGGATTGCCGAAGGGTTATATGAGTTGCCTTGTTGGAAGCGGTTCCACTCTGGGCGAAAGGCTGCTGGAAGATCCCAGAATCGGCATGTACACGTTCACCGGATCTCCGGAAGTGGGCAAGCACATCCGCAACAAGGTCGGCCTCCGCAGAGTGACGCTGGAACTGGGCTCCAATTCCGCATCCATCGTGCACAACGACGCGGACATCGAGAAGGCGGCGGCCAAACTGGCGAGGATGTCTTTTGCCCATGCGGGTCAGATCTGCATCTCGGTGCAGCGGATTTACGTCCACCGCGAGGTGGAAGAGGCATTCATGGAGGCGTTTCTCCGCCACACCGCCGGGCTGAAGGTCGGGGATCCGCTGGATCCCGGGACGGACGTCGGACCCATGATCAGCGAGAAGGAAGCGATCCGGGCCGAAACATGGGTTCGGGAAGCGGTGGCGGGAGGCGCCAGAATCGCAACGGGCGGGAAGCGGGAAAAGAACGTCTATTTCCCCACCGTGCTGGTGAACGCGACAAAAGGCATGAAAGTCGTGGACGAGGAAGTGTTTGCGCCCGTCGTATCCGTCGCCGCTTACGATGACATCCGGGAAGCGGTCCGGATGGCAAACGATTCCAAATACGGGTTGCAGGCCGGCGTGTTCACCAAATCCATCAACCTCGCGCACCGGATTCCCCACTGGCTGGAAGTGGGAGGCGTCATCATCAACGACACTTCAAGCTTCCGCGCGGATCAGATGCCCTACGGCGGAGTGAAGGACAGCGGCATGGGCAGGGAAGGACCGGCTTTCGCCGTTGAAGAGATGCTGGAAACCGTGACGGTCGTCGTCAACCTGGACGAATGACCAGACAAAGCATGCAAGGGAGACACAGTCTGGAATGGGAAAAGTAAGATGCGCAGTTTTGGGACTCGGACGACTCGGGTATTGGCACGCGGAGAATCTGGCCCACCGGATCCCGCAGGCCGAACTCCTGATGGTCGTGGATACAAGAAAAGAACTGGCCGAAAAGATCGCCGCGGAACTTGGGGTTCCGTCCCATTCGTCGAATCCGGATGAGGCCTTCCGGCGTTCCGACATCGATGCCGTGGTCATTGTGACGCCGACTTCCACCCACGCCGACCTGATCGTCCGTGCGGCCTCGCATGGCAAACACATTTTCGTGGAGAAGCCGATCACGCAAACGCTGGAGGAAGCCGACCGCGCCATCGAAGCCGTCCGCCGGCACAACGTGTTTTGCCAGGTGGGGTTCATGCGGCGGTTCGACCCGGCTTACCGGGAAGCGTGGAAACGCATTCGCAACGGCGACATCGGCAAGCCCATCTATTTCAAGGGAACGAGCCGGGACGGCAATGTCCCCCACGCCTCGTTCATCGCCACAAGCGGCGGGATTTTTCTGGATGTGGCCATCCACGATTACGACATCGCCCGTTTTCTGATGGGGTCGGAAATCGAGTCGGTGCTGGCGACCGGCAACGTGCTCGTGAACGATTTTCTGAAAGAGTACCAGGACGTCGATCAGGGGATGACGATTCTCCGGTTCAGCGACGGCAGCGCGGGGGATGTGGAAACGATGCGCATCGCGCCGTACGGTTACGACATCCGCGGGGAAGTCATCGGGACGGAAGGCGTCATCCGGATCGGCTCCATCCGAAGGCACGACATCGACATCTACACCTACATGGGCAAAAGTTACGAACTCATCCCGGATTTTCCGTCCAGATTCAAGGACGCGTATCTGCTGGAAATGGTTCATTTCATTGAAAGCATTGCCAACAACACGAAGCCCTCCTGCACCGAGGAGGACGGCCGTACGGCCCTCCGGGTGGCCATCGCGGCGACGGAATCGTTCAGAACGGGCCGGGAAGTCAGGGTGATGGGATGAGCCGGACGACTCGATTGGGCATCATCGGTGCCGGAAGAATCGGAAAAATGCACGCCGCCAATCTGGTCCGGATGCCCGGCGTGGAGGTGAAGGGCATTTCGGACATCCGCACCGACGGGCTTGCCGAATGGGCGGCATCCCTCGGCATTGCCCACACCACGGACGATTACAGGCAGCTGATCGAAGATCCGGAGATCGACGCGGTGCTCGTCTGTTCGTCAACCGACACCCACCCGGACATCATCGTGCAGGCGGCGCGGGCGGGCAAACACATTTTCTGCGAGAAACCGATCAGCTTCGATCTGGCGGAGACGGAGCGGGCGCTCGAGGCGGTGCGGCAGACCGGCGTCAAGCTTCAGGTGGGCTTTGTCCGCCGCTTTGATCCGAGCTTCAGGCAGGTGAGGGACCAGGTGCGGGAAGGTGTGATCGGCGAGCCGCACCTCCTCCGGATCACCGCCCGCGATCCGGCGCCGCCGGGCGAGGAATATGTGAAAGTCAGCGGCGGCATCTTCATCGACATGACCATCCATGATTTCGACATGGCCAGATATTTGAGCGGCAGCGAAGTGGTGGAGGTGTATGCCGGCGGAGCGGTGCTTGTGGATCCCATGTTCAAACGGTATTCCGACGTGGATACGGCCGTCACCGTGCTGAAGTTTGCGAGCGGTGCGATCGGTGTCATCGACAACAGCCGCCGGGCGGTGTACGGATATGACCAGCGGATTGAGGTTTTCGGTCCCAAAGGCTGCCTGTTGTCCGACAATGTGACGCCCACGCAAGCCAGACGGATGTCGGTTGACGGCATCATCTCCGACAAACCGCTGTATTTCTTCCGGGAAAGGTACCGGGAGGCGTTCGTGCGGGAGATGGAAGCGTTTGTCGAATGCGTGCGGGATGGACGCGAAGTGCCCGTGAGCGGGTACGACGCCTACCAGGCGGAACGGATCGCCCACGCGGCGCGAAAATCGCTCAGGGAAAACAGACCGGTCCGCCTGGAAGCGTAAGCGTTTGCCAAACCAACACTTGCAAGGAGGTTGCGAGACATGAAAAAGACGGTACGCATGACCATGGCTCAGGCGCTGCTTCGGTTCCTGGACAATCAGTACGTCAGCATCGACGGGCAGGAGCGGAAATTCGTCAAAGGAGTCTTCGGCATCTTCGGCCACGGCAACGCCACCGGCCTCGGGGAGGCGCTGGAGTTCCACCGCGGGGGGCTGACCTACTATCAGGGCAAAAATGAACAGGGCATGGCCCACGCGGCGATCGCTTACGCGAAGCAGAAAAACCGGCTGGAAATCATGGCCTGCACGTCCTCGATCGGCCCCGGCGCCCTCAACATGGTGACGGCGGCCGGCGTGGCGACCGTCAACCGGATTCCCGTGCTGTTTTTGCCGAGCGACATTTTCGCCTGCCGACAGCCGGACCCGGTGCTGCAACAGATCGAAGACCCGACCGACTACACGATCTCGGCCAATGACGCCTTCAGGCCGGTGAGCCGTTACTGGGACCGCATCACCCGGCCCGAACAGCTGATGACCGCGATGATCAACGCCATGCGGGTGCTGACGGACCCGGTGAACACCGGCGCGGTGACCATCGCCCTGCCGCAGGACGTGCAGGCGGAAGCCTACGATTATCCGGAAGAGTTTTTCCAAAAACGCGTGCATTACATCGACCGGGTCGTTCCGCCCAGGGACGCCGTCCGGCGGGCCGTGGAAGCGATCCGGAACAAGAAGAGACCGTTGATCATCGCCGGCGGCGGCGTGCACTATTCGCTGGCCACCGAAGAGCTGAAGGCGTTTGCGGAAGCGTTCCGCATTCCGGTAACGGAGACGCAGGCGGGCAAGAGCGCGCTGCCCTGGAACCATCCGCTCAACATGGGCGGGGTCGGTGTCAACGGTTCGATTGCGGGGAACAAGCTCGCCCGGGAAGCCGACCTGGTCATCGCCGTCGGCACGCGGCTGACGGACTTCCCGACCGCATCGAAATCCGCATTCAAGAACCCTGAAGTCACGTTCGTCGGCATCAATGTCAGCAACTTCGATGCGATCAAGCTGGACGCCCGCCCCCTGGTGGGGGACGCCCGGGAGTCGCTCAGGGCGCTGAAAGAGGCGCTGCGGGAAATCCATTATCAGTCGGCCTACACGGCGGAGGAACTGGCGGCCCTGAAAAAGCAATGGGACGACGAAGTGGATCGCCTCGCCGGGCTGGAGACGCCCGAAGGCCTGACGCAAACGCGCGTCATCGGGGAAATCAACCGCGCCATCGGCGAAGACGCCATCATCGTCAACGCATCCGGCAGCCTGCCGGGCGACCTGCTGAAGCTCTGGAGAAGCGTGCATCCGAAAACGTATCACATGGAATACGGCTTCTCCTGCATGGGGTACGAAGTGGCCGGTGCGCTGGGCATCAAGATGGCGGAGCCGGATCGGGAAGTCTACGCCCTGGTGGGCGACGGCGGATACCTCATGCTCCATACGGAACTCGTCACGGCCATCCAGGAGGGCCTCAAGATCAACCTCCTGCTGTTTGACAACTACGGCTTCCAGTGCATCCACAGCCTGCAGAACGGCCAGGGCAGCGAAGGGTTCGGCAACGAATTCCGCTTCCGTTCGCCGGAAACGGGCAGGCTGACGGGCGACTATATCCCCATCGATTATGCCGCCTCGGCGCGGGCTTACGGGGCTGTCGCCTATACGGCACGGACCGTCGACGAGCTGAGACAGGCCCTGGAAGACGCGAAAAAACAAAAGGTGTCCACCCTCATCGACATTAAGGTGCTCCCGCGCACGGGCATGCCGGGGTACGACTCTTGGTGGAGACTCGGCGTCGCGGAAACGTCGGACAGCGAAAATGTGCGCAAGGCGCATGTCGCCATGATGGAAAAAGCCGCGACGGCAAGGGCTTACTGAGATGTTCCGACGGGTGCAGGGGATTGGACCATGAAAATCGATCAGATCAACATCGGTATCCACCCCATCAACTGGGTGGGCGAAGATGTCCTGGAACACGGGGACCACTACACGGCGGACGACATTCTGCGCGATGTGAACCGGCTCGGTCTCAAGGGCGTGGAAATGGGCCGCAAGTTTCCGACCGAGCCGGAACAACTGCGCCGCCTGCTGGCCAAATACGACGTTCGGCTTGTCTCCCAATGGACATCGGTGCTGCTTTCCGATTTGTCCTCCCGTGACCGGGAATTGTCCAAATACCGGGAAAGAGCCCTGTATCTCAAAGAGATGGGCTGCGAGGTCATCAGCACGGCGGAAATCGGCGGTTCGCTGCACTGGGATCCCCGCAGAACCGGGAACGAAAAAGAGGTTCAGCGGCTGAATGAACGCCAGTGGAGAGTGTTCGCCGAAGGACTCAATCTCGCGGGCGAAATCTGCCGCGAGCTGGGGATGAAACTGGTGTACCACCACCACGCGGGGACGGTGGTGGAGCGGCCGGAGGAAATCGACCGGCTGATGGAGATGACCGATCCCGAACTCGTTTTTCTCCTGTATGACACCGGACACGCCTATTACGGCGGGAACGATCCCCTGGAACTGCTGAAAAAACACATCAAACGGGTCGGGTACGTGCACCTGAAGGATGTTCGCCTCCCGATACTGGAGGAAGCGAAAAGGCACAACTGGGATTTCAAAACCTGCATCCGCAACGGCGTGTTCACCGTGCCGGGCACCGGCGGGCTCGAGTTCCGCGGGATCCTGCAAACGCTGCTGGAACATCCGTACGCCGGCTGGGCCATGCTGGAAGGCGAACAGGACCCCGCGAAGCATGACCCGTACGAATATGCCCGGCGCGCCCTGGACTACATTCGGGTGCTTGCGCAGGAAATCAAGGAGGGATCGGCTTGAGGAGCGGCACGCCCCAGGCGAATGCGAAGGAATTGGAGCGGATTGCGGCGCAAACCCGGCGTTTGGTGCTGGAAACCATCCATCACGCGGGAGCGGGTCACATCGGAGGTCCGCTTTCGGTCACAGAGATTCTGGTGACCCTGTATTTCCGGGAAATGAGCATCGATCCGCAGCGACCCCGGGATCCGGACCGGGACCGTTTTGTCCTCTCCAAGGGCCATTCGGCGGTGGCGCTCTACAGCGTCATGGCTTTGCGGGGGTACTTCCCGGTCGAAGAGCTCAAGACGTTCGACAAACTCGACTCCCGTCTGCAGGCCCACCCCGACATGACGGTGCTGCCGGGGCTGGACATGTCCACCGGGTCCCTTGGACAAGGAATTTCCGCCGCAGTCGGCATGGCGCTCGGCGCCAAACTGACGGGAAGGACCTACCGCGTCTACTGTGTCATCGGCGACGGGGAGTCCCAGGAAGGACAGGTCTGGGAGGCTGCGGACATCGCTTCCAAGTACCGGCTCGACAATCTGCTGGTCATCATGGATCACAACAGGCTTCAGCAGTACGGTTGGAGAGGAGACGGAGAAAAACAGCGGCTTGATCCGGTCCGGTCGCCGAAGGAGCGGTGGCAGGCGTTCGGCTGGCACGTGCTCGAGACGGATGGTCACGACATCAACAAATTGCTTGAATCTTACGACGAAGCGAGACAGATGAAAGGAAAGCCGACCATCATCATTGCCCATACCGTGAAAGGCAAAGGCGTCAGTTTCATGGAGAACAACTACGTCTGGCACGCGAAGGTTCCGACCGCGGAAGAACTTCGCCTTGCCCTCGCGGAAATCGGCCAAGGAGTGGAAGTCTGATGGCGACGCTGCAACTCGGTCCGGCGACCGCTATGCGCGACGTGTTTGGCCAGACGCTGCTGGAACTGTCCAGGAAGGATCCGCGCGTCTACGCCCTCGACGGCGACCTGGGGACGTCGACAAAGCTGGATGTGGTGGAGAGCGGCAATCCGGAGAAGTTTCTGCAAATGGGGATTGCCGAGCAAAATATGATCGGTGTTGCGGCCGGCCTGGCGACGACCGGATTGCAGCCGTGGGTGTGCTCGTTCGCCACCTTTATCGTCAAGCGGGCATTGGACCAGATTTTCGTCACGGTGGCGCAGCCGCGCCTGGACGTGAAATTCATCGGCGCGTACAGCGGACTGCTGACCGGACTTACCGGGAAAACCCATCAGGGACTGGAAGATCTGGCGATCATGCGGACCATTCCACACATGATGGTGTTTGCGCCGGCCGATGCCGCGGACGTTCGCAAGGTCATGGAATTCGCCAACCGGTACCACGGCCCGGTGTACATCCGTCTGGCCCGGGATCCGCTGCCGAATCTGTTTGACGAACGGACGCATGGGTTTGAGCCGGGCAAGGCGGTGCTGGTCCGGGACGGCGGTGATGTGACGCTGATTGCCACCGGAACGCAGACGATCCGTTCCGTCGAGGCCGTTAAACGGCTGGAAGAGCGGGGCATCGACGTCAGGCTGCTCCATATGCCGTCCATCAAGCCGATCGACGTCCAGGCAATCGTGCAGGCCGCCGAGCAGACGGGAGCCGTCGTCACGGCGGAGGAACATACCATCTACGGTGGTTTGGGCAGCGCCGTGGCCGAGGTGCTGGCGGAACATCGTCCTGTCCCGATGCTGCGGGTGGGCGTCAAAGACCGCAACTCGGAATCCGGTCCCAACGACGCTTTGCTGAAAAAATACGAAATCGACACCGAACACATCGTGCAGGCGGTGGAAACTATCGTCAGACGAAAGGGGAACGCGCGATGAGCCGTCTGGTGATCCCGTCCGACAGGTCGCCAGGCCCGGATGGAAAGCTGCTCGGGATTACGCCGGAAACCGCGGGCTGGAAGTACGTCGGATTCGAGGTATACCGTCTCCGGCCGGGACAGACGTTCCGGCGGGAGACGGGCGGCAACGAAATGGTCCTGTTGCTTCTGAGTGGAATCGCTTCCATTTCGACCAGGCGAAACAACCGGAGATGGGACCGTATCGGCGAGAGGATGGATATCTTCGAGCAGGTTCCGCCATATTCCGTTTACGTGCCTCCCGCGGACGAGGCGACCGTCACTGCGGAAACCGTCGTGGAACTGGCCGTCTGTTCGGCGCCGGGAAAGGGCACTTACGAAGCCCGGCTGATCGCCCCGGAGAACGTCGTCGTCGCCGAGCGCGGACACGGGGACATGCGGCGCATCATCCACAATGTGCTGCCGGAAAGCGAGCCGGCCGACAGTCTGTTCATTTTCGAAGTGTATACGCCAAATGGAAACTGGTCGAGCTATCCTCCCCACAAGCACGACGAAGACAACCTTCCGCAGGAGGCTTATCTGGAGGAAACGTATTATCACCGGATCAAGCGTCCGGGAGGATTTGCCATCCAGCGGGTGTATACGGCGGATGGAAGGCTGGACGAAACGATCACGGTACGGGACGGGGATCTCGTGCTCGTGCCCGGAGGATTTCATCCCGTCGCGGCGCCCCCGGGCTATGATCTCTATTATCTCAACGTCATGGCTGGTCCCGTCCGTACGTGGAAGTTTACGGATGATCCGGATCATGCATGGCTGAAATCCGTCTGAAGAAGGTGGGTTCGTGATACACAAGCGTTACAGATTGGGAATCTGCCAATGGTCCGTGGAGGCGGAAGGCCCGGATATTTGCCGGTTTGCCGCAGAACTGGGCCTGGAAGGCGTGCAGCTGGAAATCGGCACCTGCGAGGATGGCTTCCCGCTTTCCCGGCCGTCCGTCCAGCGGGAATTCATGGAGAGCGCCGCGGAACACGGCATCCGGTTCACCTCCATCGCCGCCAGGGTCACGGACCAGTACGACATGACGCAACCGGCCGGGACCGAAGACAGCCGGATCGTGTGGGAAGCCATCGTCCGTTCCATCGAAGCGGCGGAGGCAATGGGCATACCGGCAGTCATGATCGGAAGCTTTCTCGCCAGCGACATCAAGAACGAGGAAGATCTGGTCCGCACGGCGGAAGTGCTGACGGACGCCTGCGATTACGCGGCCAAGCGGGGAATTGTCATCGCCGCGGAAAACGTGCTGGCACCGGATGACATGCACCGCATGGCGCAAATGATCAATCGCCCGAACCTGAAACTTTTGTTCGATACGCAAAACTACGCGCTGTTCCGCAGACTCGATCCCGCAGCGACGCTGGAAGGACTCGCACCGCTGCTCTGCGACCAGATTCACGTCAAGGACGGTTCGGGCGGCCGAATCAGCGCGGCGTTGCTCGGCGAAGGCGATTCGGGCTTTTTCCGGACCATGGAGACCCTGAAAAAGATCGGTTTCTCCGGATGGCTGCTGCTGGAAAACTACTATTACAAGGAACCGCTTCGTTCGCGGCAGCCGGATCCGGTCCGGCTTGTTCTGGAAGATAAGCGCATCCTGATGGAAGCGCTATCTTAAAAAATCATCACCCCAAGGGGGAAGGTGCGATGAAAAGGTTCAAAGGAAACTCCCTGATGGTCGTGCTGTCGCTGTTTTTGGTCCTAATGCTGGTGTTGTCGGCTTGTTCGTCAGGTCAGGACAGCTCGCCGGGCGGAAGTACGGGCTCCGCGTCATCGGGCACCCCGTCGCAGTCATCCTCCGGGTCCGGCGGCGGAAGCGGGCAGGACGACAAGATCGTCGTCGGCTTCTCGGTCGGCACGATGAAGCAGGAAAGATGGCAGCGCGAAGTGGACATGGCCAGAAAGTATGCGGAGGAACACGGCTTCGAACTGATCGTCCAGTCCGCGGAAGACGACGCCAACAAACAGGTCCAGCAAGTGGAAGACATGCTGACCAGGGGCATTGATGTATTGCTCATTTCTGCCCTGGATTCGGAGTCGTCCGGCGTGGTGGTGGAAAAGGCGCACGAAGTCGGCGTTCCGGTGGTGGCTTACGACCGTCTCGTCCGCAACGGCGACCTGGACTATTACCTCACGTTCGACAACGTGCGGGTTGGCGAATTGCAGGCGCAAATGCTGGTCGAACGGTATCCGAAGGGCAACTACATCTGGGTGCTCGGCGGACCGGAAGACAACAACGCCCACCTGCTGAAACAGGGTCAGGAATCGGTGCTTCAGCCGTACATCGACCGCGGCGACATCAACATCGTGCTGCAGCAATGGGCGAAAGGCTGGAGCCCCGAGGAAGCCATGAAAATCGTGGAAAACGGGCTGACCCTGGCCAACAACGACGTGGTGGCCGTCCTGGCTTCCAACGACGGTACGGCAGGCGGCGCGGTTCAGGCGCTGGCGGCCCAGGGTCTGGCCGGAAAAGTGGGCGTATCCGGACAGGACGCGGACATCGCGGCGCTGCAGCGCATCGTGGAAGGCACGCAAACCGGCACCGTGTACAAGCCGCTGAAAAACCTGAACAAGACGGCGATGGATTTCGTCTATGCCTTGGCGAAGAAGGACCAGGCGAAAGTCGATGCCATGCTGGCCGGCCAATTCGAGAACGGTCACATTGGCACGGTTGACAACGGTTTCAAAGAAGTGACGACCTTCCTCATGGACGTGGTGGTGGTCACCAAAGACAACATCGTCGACACGGTCGTCAAGGACGGTTTCCAAACCATCGAGGAAATCTACAAGAATGTTCCGAAAGATCAATGGCCGAAAATCTGATTTCATATGCGGCGCAAGCCGCGCGGGAGAAGCCCGACACGGAGGACCGCCTGGCGGTCCTCCGGTTGGCTTCTGAAAGAGACGGCGGATACCCGTGCAATGGGAAGGTGGGGGCATGAGCGATTACATCCTCGAGCTGAAGGACATCTCCAAGGAATTTCCCGGCGTCAGGGCGCTGAACAGGGTCAATCTCAAGGTCCGGAAAGGGGAAGTCCACGGATTGTGCGGGGAGAACGGTGCCGGCAAATCGACCATCATCAAGATCCTCAGCGGCGTTTATCCGCACGGCACGTTCGACGGGGAAATCGTCATCGACGGCGTTCCCCGGGTCTTTGGCGGCACGACCGATGCCGAACGGGCAGGCGTGGTTTGCATTCACCAGGAATTGGCCCTGGTGAACGAGCTGACCGTGCAGGAAAACATTTTCCTCGGCAACGAGCCGACCCGGATGGGGCTCATCGATTGGAACGAGCTTTACCGCAAGACGAAAGAATTGCTGGACCGGCTGGATCTGAAGATCGACCCCACCGACAAGGTGAAAGATCTGGGCGTCGGCCAGCAGCAGCTGGTGGAGATCGCCAAGGCGCTTTCCAAGAACGCCAAGATTCTCATCCTGGATGAACCCACTTCCGCGCTCACCGAACACGAGGTCGAAATCCTGCTGGGCATCGTGCGGAAACTGAAGCAAAACGGCGTGACGTGCATTTACATCTCCCACAAGCTGAACGAAATCTACGAGATTTGCGATACGGTATCGGTGCTCCGGGACGGCCAGTACATCGGCACCAAACCGATCGGGGAGCTCAAGCGCGACGAACTGATCTACATGATGGTCGGCCGCAACCTGGAAATGCTGTTTCCCCGGGAGCCTCACGAGAGAAAGGAGCTTTCCCTGGAAGTCCGGAACTTTACGGTATACGACGCCCTGAACCCGAACCGGAAACGGGTCGACGGGGTCAGTTTCAAGGCTTACAGGGGAGAGATCCTGGGGATCTCGGGGCTGATCGGTTCGGGCCGGACCGAGCTGGTTTCGGCCATCTTCGGCGCCTATCCGGGCAGGAAAGATGGAGAAGTGTACATCGACGGGGTCAGGGCGAACATCCGGTCGCCCGTCGACGCGGTCAGGATGGGCCTGGCGCTCGTTTCCGAAGACCGCAAGAAATTCGGTCTGGTTCTGGATATGAGCGTGGCGAACAACATTACTCTGTCCAGCCTGGACAAACTGGCGAAATTCCTGCTGCGAAGCGACGTCGAGATCATCCACGCGCAGAAATATATCTCCCAGTTGAGGGTGAAAACCGCCAGCACGGAAGTTCCGGTCAAAAACCTGAGCGGAGGCAACCAGCAAAAGGTGGTCATCGGCAAATGGCTGATGACCGATCCGAAGATCCTGATCCTCGACGAACCGACGCGAGGCATCGATGTCGGCGCCAAGACGGAGATTTACAGGATCATGAACGACCTGGTCCGTGCAGGCGTGACCGTCATCATGGTCTCATCGGAACTGGAAGAAATCCTGGGGATCAGCGACCGGATTCTGGTGATGAGCGAAGGGCGCATCATGGCCGAACTGGATTACCGGGAAGCCACCCAGGAGAAAATCATGCATTTCGCCACTGGAGGTCATTGACCCGATGAAAAAAGCCGACATCCGCTCTTTCGCCATGATCGGCGGCTTGATTCTGATCTGGATCATTTTCACCATTCTGACGGAAGGCACGTTCCTGAGCGCCCGGAATATTTCCAACCTGATCGTTCAGATGGCCGTTGTGGCCATCCTGGGCACCGGGATGGTGCTGGTGATCGTGACCGGCAACATCGACCTTTCGGTCGGTTCCCTTGTCGGGCTGGCGGGCGGCGTCGCCGCAGCACTGATGGTCTGGCAGGACTGGGGGACGGTTCCGACCATCCTGTTTGTGATGGTGCTTGGAACGGTGCTCGGCATGCTGCAGGGATTCGCCACGGTGTATCTGGGCATTCCCGCCTTCATCGTGACCCTTGGCGGCATGATGGCATTCCGGGGGATGCTGCTGGGCATTACGAAAGGCATCTCCATCGCGCCGATGAACAATGATTACAAAATGCTCGGCACCGAATATTTGCCGCCCCTCGCCGGTTATGTGCTCGCTGCTGTTGCCATTGCCGTCATCTCGTACATTCTGGTCAGCCGAAGGATGTCCCGGATCCGGCACCACCTGCCGACCGAACCGGCCGCCAGGCTGGCGCTGAAACTCGTCCTTGTCGCGGGTTTGATCCTCGCATTCATCATTGTGGTGAATGCTTACAAAGGCTTGCCCGTTCCCGTCCTGATCATGCTCACCATCATGACGATCCTGTCCATCATCGCCGGGAACACGAAATTCGGACGCTACATCTATGCGATCGGGGGAAACCTGCAGGCCGCCAGGTATTCCGGCGTCAATGTCCGGCGGGTGGTCCTGAGCGTCTTTACGATCAACGGTCTGGTGGCCGCGATCGCCGGCATCGTGCTGTCGGCGCGATTGAACGCGGGGTCGCCCGCCGCGGGCATGATGATGGAGCTCGACGCCATTGCCGCCGCCGTGATCGGCGGAACGAGCCTCGCCGGAGGCGTGGGAAAGGTGTATGGCGCCATTCTGGGCGCGCTGATCATGGCCAGCCTGGACAACGGCATGAGCATGATGAATCTGGAAGCGTTCTGGCAATATATCGTCAAGGGTTTGATCCTGGTTCTGGCGGTCTGGTTTGATGTAAGCATGAAAAAGAAGGGGGGCTGAGGGATGGGCGACCAAGTTCGCTGCGCCGTCATCGGTCTGGGACGGCTGGGCTTTCGGCACGCGCAGATATTGCATACGAGAATCAAATCGGCCAAACTGGTCAAGGTGGCGACGTCGCGCAGGGAAAGCGCGGAAAAGGCGGCGAGGGAACTCGGCGGCGTAGCCTGGACCGCCGATCCATTCGAGATTTTTGCGGATCCGGAAATCGACGCCGTTCTGATCAATACGCCCACCGACACCCATGCCAAATATCTGGTGGAAGCCGCCCGGCACGGCAAGCACATTTATGTGGAGAAGCCCGTCACCAAATCGCTCGAGGAAGCGCGCAGCGTCTATCCGGTCGTCCGGGATAGCGGCGTCATTTGCCAGGTGGGGTTCATGAGGCGCTTCGATCCCGCTTATGCGGAAGCGAAAAAGCGCATTGATGCCGGCGATATCGGGAAACCCATCTATTTCAAGGGCGTGAGCCGCGATCCGGCATCTCCGCCGGAAGCCTATATCCGGACCAGCGGCGGCATCTTTCTGGATCTGGCGATCCACGATTTTGACATCGCGCGGTACCTCATGGGGTCTGAGGTCCAATCCGTACGGTCGATGGGCAGCATCCAGCTTCATCCGTTCATGGTGGATTGCGGCGACGTGGATCAGGCGCTGACCTACCTCACGTTCGAATCCGGCGCCGCCGGGGATGTCGAGTCGAGCCGCAACGCGGGGTACGGCTACGATATTCGCGGAGAAGTGGTGGGAACGGAAGGAACACTGCTCATCGGCTCGCTGCGCCAGCGGGATGTGGTGTTTCTTGGCAGAAAAGGACGCATCACCGACATCGTCCCCGATTTTGTGAGAAGGTTTGATGAAGCGTTCATTGCGGAACTGGAGCATTTTGTGGAATGCGTGCGCAAACGGGAGACACCGCTATGCACGATGCTGGACGGAGTCCGGGCGCTGGAGATCGCGGAGGCGGCGACGAAATCTTTTTTGCGGGGCCAAGAGGTGGAGGTGGAGCAGGAAATGGTTTAAACCACCAGTAAAAATCCTTGCGCGGACGGCATGGAATCCTCTGTTCGTGATGGCATAAAAATTGGATAGTAAAGATTGTGACATCTATTCAGCGGAAAACATGAATGATGTATAATCTTCTTAATGACAAAATTCGGAGGTATAAGGTTTAAACAAGAAGCCGTACGAAAGAGGATTCGGAATGAGGAAAACCATATTCGACATCGCCAATGAAGCCAACGTTTCCATTGCAACCGTCTCCAAAGTGATCAACAACAACGGACGGATCAGCGAAAAGACGAGAAAAAGAGTGCTTGAAGTCATCGAAAAATACAATTACACGCCAAACCTTCTGGCGACGGCGCTCACCAGCAAGTACAGCTACACCCTTGGGCTGATGATGCCCAATCTGGCCAACCCCTTTTTCGGGGAAATCGCCAAGAGCGTGGAAGACCGGGCCAGGGAACTGGGCTTCAGCGTCATCATGTGCAGCACGGATTATGACGCGGAAAAGGAAGCGTGGTACTTCAACCTGCTGCAGAAAAAACGCGTTGACGGCGTCATCCTCATTTCCGGCGTGGAAAACGAGGATGCCATACTTGGCCAAAAGGCCAGGGCCGGCATGCCCATTGCCCTTGTGGCAAGGGACATCCCGACGTTGCCCATCAATACCGTCTCCGTGGACGAGTTTCTGGGAGGGTACCTTGCGGCGCGTCATCTGCTTCAGCTGGGCCACCGGAGACTGGGCATGATCCTGGAAAATATCCGATCCGCAAGGGAACGCCTGCGCGGGTTCCGAAAGGCGCTTGAGGAAGAGGGGCTGACGCTGGACGACCGTTACACCGCCGAAGGGGAGGCGAGCATCGAAAATGGAAAAGCCTTAACCCATCGGCTTCTGGATGAAAAACCCGCTCCCACCGCCATTTTTGCCACCAACGACATCCTGGCGATCGGGGTCATCCGTGCGGCCAATGAACGGAATCTGAAGGTGCCGGACGATCTTTCGGTGGTGGGATTTGACAATACCATTCTGGCGACCATTACGGATCCGCCGCTTACGACGATCGCCCAGCCAATGGGCCTGATGGGAAGTACGATTGTGGATCTTTTGGTGCAGGAAATAAAGGGCGAGGCGACGAACAAACAACGGATCATTCTGGTCCCGGAACTGGTTTTGCGGGGATCCACCAAGGAACCGCGGGACGCTTCCCGGGAGAGTGGATCCCCCGCGCAGCCATCCTACTCCGATGGATGAAAGTGGGTTCAGAATGTCACCGGCACTTCCACCAGATCCTGAATGCTGCCGTCGCGGGGACTGCGCGTGTACACGAGCACCGTCCCCGTCCGCGAGGCAGGCCGCTGATCGAAATGGAGCACGGCTTCAAACCGCCCGAACGCGGGCGCCCCTTCCGAAGCCGTCACCGCGCGTTCGCGGACGACGATGCGGTCCGTGGCGTCGCGAACCTGGTACAGCACGTTCGCCTCGAAGGCGCGGGCCGCGCCCGACAGCTTCTGTCCCGACGCGATGCGCGAGCCGGGAAGCGGCTGGAACACCACGATGTTGGTCGAGGAAGGAAGGGGGATGATCAGCCGGTATCCTTGAAAGATGAGATCGGGGGAGAGCCCCGGCCGGTCCCGGTTCGCCCGGATCAGTTCGGAGAGAGAGACGCCAAAGCGGCGGGAGATGCGATACAGCGTGTCTCCCGCTTCCGTTTCATATACGATGGCGGGAACGTAGATGAGCTGGGCGACGCTGAGGATGTCCGGCTGCTCCAGCCGGTTCAGCGCGGCCAGCATGTCGGTCCCGACGGAATAGCGGTCGGCGATGCGGAAAAGCGTATCGCCGGGCGCCACCTGGTGGAGCACGCCGCTGTGCTCCGTCATGCCCGGCAGGCGAATCAGCACAGCCCAGCCGGGATGGATGACGTCAGGTTCCGTGATGGGGGGATAAAACGCGTTCTGCCGGATGAGATCGGGCAGGGATGCGCCCGTCCGGTTGGCGATCTCATACAGCGTGTCGCCGGGTTGGATGGTGTAGAGCACATGGGTTCCCGGAACAATCGGCATGGTCCTGACACTCCTGTCGTCTGGGTTCATACCCATCCTATGCCGATTCGCCCAGCCGCGTGCGTCCCGGGACATGCAACGTTCCCCGGCGCCGGGGATGCGAGATTCAACGGCGCAGGAATCAATTCCGCGGCGTGTAGAAATTTTGCGTATAATAGACGCTGTAATCCCCGCCGAACGCCACGCCGACGCCCAGCTCCCTCAGGTTCGACAGCAGGTTGTTCCGGTGCCCCTCCGAGTTCATCCAGGCGTGGTGCGCTTCGATGGCGTCGGCTTGGCCGGCGGCGATGTTCTCCGCGTACCCCCGCCAGTCCAGGCCGGCTTCATCCAGCCGGTCTCCCGGCGATTCGTTGTCCGGATTGAAGTGATCAAAATAGCCCCTTGCCGCCATGTCCTCGCTGTGCTTGCGCGCCACCGCGGCCACCTGGCCGTTCCACACGAACAGATCGAGTCCGCGCTGTGCCCGCACCGCGTTGGCCAGTTCGAAGGATTCCCGCTCAAAGCTTTCCCGCAACCGGTCTCCCGGCTGTCCGTAGAAGCTCCGAAGCGCAAATTCCGTTTCGCTTTCCACGATTCGGATTCCGGCGATGGTTTCGGAAGCAAAGTTGTCATAGTAAAATTTCACAAACACGCCTTCCAGCCGGTAGAGGCCGCTGAAGTCGAGATCGTCCGGGTGGATGTTGAATCTCGTGTTTCCTTTCATGATGTAGGTTTCCGGTTGCCCCAGCGCGCGCTCCACTCCGGAGCGGGTCATGCCGGGCCGTACGGTGCCGTTCCGGACGGTCCAGTCGCCGCCCGACGTATACAGCCCCACGACGCGCCCGGACCGGACGCCGATCAGGGTGTAGTTGGCCGGATCGCTGTTGTATACCAGCCACGAGAAACCATAGTGACTGACGTCGACGCGGGAGGGCGGGCCCAATTTGCGCCGCACGGCATCTTCCGTGTCGCCGATGGCAATCCCTCTGACCAGCACCTCCGCCGATGCCGGCGTCTCGGATACGGCAGGGACGCTTCCGAGGCTTAGGCCGTAGTCTTTGAGATTGCGGACAAACTGCGCCGCTTCCGCCCGGGTCAGCGTTTCGCCCGGCTGATAGCCTTCCACGGTCGGAGACGTCTTGCCCCGGGAAAGGCCCCGGTCCAGCAAATATTGCACCGCGTCCGTGACGGACAGCTGCCGGCCCTGGGTGGACGCGATCAGCTGCGCCACATGCCCCCGGTTATACCACTCGGCGACAAGAATGCCATAGACCGTCCATCCGCGGTCGGCCGCGATATCGTAGTAACCCGCGTACCAGGGCGCATCAACGGGCCGTTCCGGATCTCCCGCCTCGGGAAACGCTCGGATCAGCATCGCCAGGAACTCCGGCTCCGACACCGGCGCATTGGGCCGGAACGAGCCGTCTGGGTACCCGGTGACGATCCCCTCCGACACCGCCCAGGCCACCGTCTCTTCCGCCCAGTGTCCTTCCACGTCCGGGAAAACCGCCGCGCGGGCGATGTCGGACGGGGCGGGCATGCCGAGCAGTCCGATCAGCAGCACCGCAAAAAAGGCGGCCGCCAGCCGGGAACGCCGCCGCTTCGGCCCGTGTCCGGACGGCCGCGGGGCGGCGCAAGCGTCGGAACCGCCAGTTTCTGAGCAAGCATGGGCTTTCATCCCGTCCACCCCCAAAGCCGTGCCGTCCGGTGCGGCGGCCGGACTTGTTCGCAGTTCTATTCTATCAGCGGGAGAACGGGTTGAGAATCGAAAAACGATATTATAGAAAGGAGATGGGAGCATTGCGTGGGAGGGAGCGGGTCATGTCGGTGTACGAATTCGAGGTGACGGACATCCGGGGCAACGCCGGGACGCTCGAGCCGTGGAAAGGGCAGGTGCTCCTGATCGTCAACACGGCGACCGGTTGCGGGTTTGCGAAGCAGTTCGGCGGACTGGAATCCCTGTACCGGAAATACCGCGACCACGGGTTTGCGGTGCTGGGATTTCCGTGCCGGCAGTTCATGCGCCAGGAATTCCGGGAACGCGACCGCGTCGAGCAGGCCTGCCGGCGGGATCACGGGGTGACATTTCCGCTGTTTTCCATCATCAATGTGAACGGTCCCGACGCCCATCCGCTGTTCAGGCACCTGAAACGCGAGGCGCGCGGTTTTCTGGGGACGGGTTCAATCAAGTGGAATTTCACCAAGTTTCTGGTCGACCGGGAGGGACGCGTGGTGCGCCGGTTCGCCCCCGCCACCACGCCGGAAACGATGGAACCCCATATCCGCAGGCTGCTTGGCGTCTGACGCCGAACGCAAAAAAAGCCGGGGATCCCGGCTCAGACCAGGCGCCCCGGCGCCATGCCCCTCAGTTCCGGCACCAGATTCGGCGGCGTCTCGCCCTTGAGTCCCGCGACGAGGTTGCGCGCGGCCAGCATGGCCATGGCGCGGCGCGTCTTGGCGGTGGCCGATCCGATGTGCGGCAGCAGCACGACGTTGTCCAAGGCAAGCAGCGGGTTGTCCGGATCCACCGGCTCCTTCTCGAACACGTCCAGGGCGGCGCCGCGGATCGTGCCGCTGCGCAGGGCTTCGATGAGCGCCGCCTCGTCGACGACGGGGCCGCGGGAGACGTTGACGAGGATGGCGGTCGGCTTCATGCGGGCGAGCTGTTCGCGGCCGATCATTTTCTTTGTCTCCGGGGTGAGCGGCGTCAGGATCACCACGAAATCCGACCGGGCGAGCAATTCGTCCAGAGATGCGTAAACGGCGCCGTAGCGGGCTTCCGCCTCGGGTTTCCGCGAGCGGTTATAATAGAGGACTTCCATGTCGAAGCCCAGCCGGGCGCGCTTGGCCACCGCCTCGCCGATCCGTCCCATGCCGATGATGCCGAGGGTGGCGTGGTGGACGTCCAGGCCGAACAGCTCCCTGTCCATCCCTTTGACCCAGCCGCCCCGGCGGACCAGGCGGTCCAGCTCCGCCACCCGCCGCGCCGCCGCCAGGATGAGCGCCATGGCCAGGTCGGCCACCGTGTCATCGAGCACGCCGGGCGTATGCGTCCCCATCACGCCCCGCCGTTTCATCGCTTCCACGTCGAAGTTGTCGTATCCGACGGAAATATTGCTGACAATCCGCAAGCGCGGTGCGTGATCCAACAGCTCGTCGTTGATCGGGGTACCGGCGGTCAGCAGCCCCTCCGCGTCGGCGACGCCGGCGAAGAAGCGCTCCCGTCCCGGCCGCTCGCTGCCTTCCCAAAATTCGCAGTCGCAATGTTCCTGCAGGTACTCTCTCACTTCCGGCGAAATTTTCCGCGCCACATAAACTTTCGGTTTCATTTTTCTTTTCCCGCCTCTCCCGTGGGTTTTGCAGCAAGCCCGTCCGACCCGGACGGCCGTCGCGTTTCGCGGCGTTTCCGCCGCGACTTTGCCGGTTTCCGGATGCTGCGCCGGTCAGTCCAGCGCTTCCCGGATCAGCCGGATGGAGCGCAGCCGCTTGCCGAAGTCGTGAATCGGGCAGGTGACCATGATTTCGTCGGCGCCGTATTCGCGGGCGATATGATTGAGCCGCTCGCGCACCTGCGCGGGGTTGCCGACCGCGCGGTGCATCCGGCGGGCGGCGAGCAGTTCGAGATCAAACGCCGTGTAGGGAAAGCTCTCCGCCGTCTCCACCGACGGCAGCCAGGGCAGCGGAAACCCGTGTTCCACCCGCAAAAAGAACAGCTCGTGGCTGGCGGCCAGGCGCCGGGCTTCCTCTTCCGTATCCGCGCAGATCGCCAGCACCGCCACCATTGTCCGGGGCTCCCGGTTGAGCGCCGAGGGGCGGAACGACTCCCGGTACAGCCGCGTCGCTTTCGGGCCCACGGGCGTGCCGAAAAACTGGGCAAAGGAAAAGGCGATGCCTTTCTCGCCGGCCAGCCGGGCGCTTTCGTCGCTTGAACCCAGCAGCCACAGCTCCGGCGCGGTGGGGATGGACGGGCTGGCGAGCAGCCCGGCGTAGCGGTGGCCTTCCGGCAGCGATTCGTGCAGGTAGCCGATGAGGTCGTCCACCTGCCGCGGATACGGATCGGCGTCGCGGAGCTTCCCTTCCCGCAGCGCGCGCGTGGCGACGGGCATGCCGCCCGGCGCCCGCCCGAGGCCGAGGTCGATCCGGTTCGGGTGCAGCGCTTCGAGCAGCCGGAAATTTTCCGCCACCTTGTAGGCGCTGTAATGCGGCAGCATCACGCCGCCGGCCCCGACGCGGATGCGGGACGTGGCGGCGGCCACGTGGGCGATCAGGATTTCCGGACTGGATGAAGCGAGGGACGGCATCCCGTGGTGCTCGGAAACCCAATAGCGCGCGTAACCCAGCCGCTCGGCTTCCCGCGCCAGCTCCACCGCTTCGGCCAGGGTGTCCGCGACGGTTCGCCCTTCACAGACATGGGTGTGGTCCAGGATGCCGAGTTTAACGTCCTTCTTCATGGAACCCGGCGCTCAGAACGCCCATTCTCCGCCGCGGAACAGCGCGTCCACGGTTCCGTCCGGCCGCACGCCGTCGATGTCCGTTTCCGCGGAACCGATCATGAAATCGACGTGGACGATGCTTTTGTTGAGCCCGATTTTCGCGAGCTCGTCCTTGCTTTTGTCCTTGCCGCCTTCCATGCAGAACGCGTACCCGTCGCCGATCGCCAGATGACAGGAGGCGTTCTCGTCGAACAGCGTGTTGTAGAACACCAGGTTGGTTCGGGAAATCGGGGAACTGTGGGGCACCAGCGCCACCTCGCCGAGGTACGCCGAGCCCTCGTCCGTGTCGATGAGCTTCTTCAGCGTTTCAAGCCCCTGCTCCGCCTTTACGTCGACGATCTTGCCGTCCCGGAAGGTGAACGAAAAATCGCGGATCAGCGTTCCGCCGTAGCTGAGGGGTTTCGTGGCGCGGACCGTGCCGTTTACCCCGCCTTTGAGCGGCGCGGTAAACACTTCCTCCGTCGGCATGTTGGCGACGAAGGGGACGCCCTTTTCGTTCACGCTGCCGCCGCTCACCCAGAGGTGTTCGGGCGGCAGTTCCACCGTCAGATCGGTGCCGGGGCCGCGGAAACGAAGCAGGCGGTATTTCCGGTCATTGAGGATGGCCGCCTTTTCTTCGAGACGGCGCAGATGTTCCCGCCAGGCCCGCACGGGATCTTCCCCGGTCACGCGCGTGGCGGCGAAGATGGCTTCCCACAGGGCTTCCACCGCCTTGTCCGGGTCAAGATCGGGGAACACTTTCCGCGCCCACCCCGGTGACGGTACGGCGAGGACCGACCAGCTGACTTTGTCGGCCATGATGTAATTGCGGTAGTTTTGCAACGCCAGACCCGCCGCTTTCCGGGCGTCGGCGATCCGCTGCGGGTCCACGCCGCGCAGGAGATCCGGATCCGACGACGTAAGGGACAGGAAAGCCGCGCCGTTTGCCGCCATCTCTTCAAAGCCTTTGGCCCGCCACATCGGATACTCCTTGAACGAATCCGCCGGGGCCATGTCGTACCGGATGCGCGTCACTTCGTCGTCGTTCCATTCCACATGCACCATACGGGCGCCGGCCGCGTAGGCTTTGCGGACCGCCTGCCGCACGAAGGGCGCCGCGTCGAGGGAGGCGGTGATCACCAGCGTCTGGCCGGGCTGGACGTTGACGCCGACTTCGATGGCCAGCGCGGCATATCGCTCCAGTTTGGTCGCAAAATCCGCCATTCGGATTCCTCCAACGGAAATGATCATAATTTTCGGAAGCAGCCCTATTTTACCATGATGTCCCGGGAAAGCGAAAACGCCGGCACCCAACGCCCTTCCGCAGACCCCATTTGAACCCTGGTTGTCCGTTGCGGCGGTTGCGCGGGCGCGGCATGGGGGGATAAAATGTAGTTAATATAAATTTTATAGGCCGCGCCGGCGCGCGGTCCAATGTTCGACTGGAGGGAAACCCATGTACGACATCGCCATTGTCGGCGCGGGCCCGGCCGGGGCCAGCGCGGCGCTGTTCGCCGCCAAGGCGGGCAAAAAAACGCTGGTCATCGACAACGACAAGGGATTGACCAAGCGGGCCTGGATTGAAAATCACTACGGCGTGATGGAAATCGCGGGTCCGGACATGGTGGAGCTCGGCAAGCAGCAGGCCCGGAAGTTCGGCGCCGAAGTGGTGGACGACGAGGTCACGGACGTGGCGAAAGACGGCGACAAGTTCGTGATCCGGACGGAGAAGGGCGGCGCCTACGAGGCGAAGCGGGTCATTCTGGCCACCGGATTTTCCGTGGACCTCGCGGAAAAGATCGGTGTGCGGACGAAGCCCGGCACGGAGCCGCGCATCAAGACCGTGCTGGACGTGGACGCCGACGGGCGGACGAACGTTGACGGCATCTGGGCGGCGGGGACCTGCGCCGGCGTGAGCGTGCACACGATCATCACGGCCGGCGACGGAGCCAAGGTGGCGATCAACGTCATCAGCGAGCTGAACGGCGAACGCTACGTGGACCACGACGTGTACCAGCCCAAGGGCTGACACGGGTGGAGCCGGCAAAAAAGCCGGCTGCCGCATGACGCGGCGGCCGGCTTTCGCATTTGACGAGGGTCCGGACCTTCACACGCGGAACCGTTGGGTTTGCCCCTGCAGGCGGCTGGCGTGGGATTCCAGCGTCTCGAACGACGCGGCGATTTCTTCCATATACGACAGCTGCTGCTGGATGGTGTCCGAGATTTCTTCCGTCCGCCCGCTGGTGGCTTCGGCGATGCCGCCGATCTGGCGCGCGAGATCGTAAATGTGGTCGAGGCCGCGGAGCTTCTCGATCACCACGCCCGAAATCCGCTCCACCGCGCTTCCCACTTCCAGCACGGAGGAGCGCAGTTCCTCCAGCGACTGCCGCACCATTTGCCCCTGATCCAGTTCTTCCTCCACGATTTCGGCCTGCTTCCGGTTGCCTTCGACCACCGCCCGGATGTTTTTCTGGACTTCCCCGATGGCCTGCCGGATCTCCTTCGCCGCCTGTTCGCTCTGGTCGGCCAGCTTGCGCACTTCGTCCGCCACGACGGCGAAGCCCTTCCCTTCCTCGCCGGAGCGGGCCGCTTCGATGGCCGCGTTCAGGGACAAAAGATGGGTCTGGGCGGAAATTTCCACGACCAGCTGCGTGATGTTGCCGATTTCTTCCGCTTTTTGCGAGAGCAGCTCTACCTGTTCCATGACGCTGTGGTGCAATTCGCCGATTTCGTTCAGGTTGTGCAGAAGCGTATAGACGCTTTCCATGCTGCGGTCGACGGTTTCGGTCATTTCGGCGGACAGCTGCCGCGTCTGGCCGGCCTGGACTTCCACGTCCTTCGTCTCCTGGACCAGGTTGCCGAACTGGTCCAGGGTGGACGAAATGAACCGCGACTGGTCGGCGGCGCCCTTGGCGATTTCCATGATGTTTTCGGTGATGCGCTCCAGTTGCGATGAAGCCTGGGTGACCGCGGCGCTGAGGGAACTGGTCTGCGAGTGGGTGGTGGTGACGCTGGCGGCGATCTCGGAAATCATGGATTGCAGGTTGCCCACCATGGTCCGGACGGACTGGGCCAGCACCTGCAGTTCATCACCGGTTTTCGGCACGCGCACTTCCACCTGCAGGTTGCCGGAAGCGGCTTCATCCGTCACCCGGGTGAGTTCCCGCAGGGGCCGGACGATGTACAGGGAAGCGAGGTAGCCGAGAAACGTGGTCCAAAAAATCCCCAAAAGCAGCGTCACGACGATGATGACCGGTTGCGGCACTCTGGGCAGAAACTCGCCCAGGAAGAAAATGAACAGGGCGCTGGTCCCGTAGGTGGTAGTCGAGACGACGAGCAACCCCAGCGTGATTTTCAGGACGATGCTCCGTTTCATCCCGGTTCCATTCCTTTCGCTCGGTCCTATGATGATGGTCCTATTACTTTTTTATATCGGCAGGGCGGTGCCGGACTGTGATCCAAATTACAACCACCCCGGAATCGTGCGAAAAAAACCCCGGTTCCGAGGGCATATTACATCTGATTCGAGATCCAAGACCGCATGGAGGTGCCTATTCATGAAACCCGCCGTGCTGCTGCACGCGCTGCTGGCCGTCTCCCTCGCCGCGGCGGTTCCGGCCGGATGGAACGAAAAAAGCGCTCCCGTCCAGGGGGAGCGCGTGTACCACTTTGGATTCAAAAAAAGCCGGGACGGCATGCCGGCCTCGATCGAGGGGGAAGGATTCGCCCCCCTGCTGGACCGCTACGGCGCCATCTACAGGGGCGACCCGGCCCACAAGACGCTTTATCTGACCTTCGACAACGGATACGAAAACGGATATACCGCGAAAATCCTGGACGTGCTGAAGGAACGCGGGGTTCCGGCGGTGTTCTTCGTCACGGGGCATTACGTCCGGACGCAGCCCGATCTGCTTCGCCGGATGGCGGCGGAAGGGCATCTGATCGGCAACCATTCCTGGTCCCATCCGGACATGACGACGCTCAGCGAAGAGCGGATCCGCGCGGAGCTGGAGCAGGTGGAAAAGGAAGTCGCCCGGCTGACGGGACAGCGGAGGATGGTCTTTCTGCGGCCGCCGCGGGGCATATTCAGCGAGCGGACGCTGGCCGTCAGCCGGAAGCTGGGGTATGTCAACGTGTTTTGGTCCGTCGCCTACAAGGACTGGGAGACGAACCGGCAGCGGGGCGCGGATTACGCCTTCCGCCAGGTGACGGAGCAGCTGCACCCCGGCGCCATCATTCTGCTTCATGCCGTTTCGCGGGACAACGCCGAAGCGATGGGAAGAATCATCGACGAAGCCCGGCGGAGGGGTTATACGTTTGCCAGACTGGACGAGCTCTTGCCCGGTCCGGTCATGAGGTGAACACGTGGTTCCCGATTTGCACAAGGATCGGGCGAGAGCGAATCCACTTGTTGACGGCGGTTTTCGGATTGTAATAAAACAGCGCGCCGCGGCTCGGGTCCCAACCGCGCACCGCTTCCTTCGCCGCCTTGTAAGCGGAGTCGTTCGGCGTCAGCCAGAACTGGCCGTCGTCCACCGCGGTGAAGGCTCCGGGTTGGAAGATGACACCGCTTATGGTGTCCGGAAACTGGTTCGATTTCAGCCGGTTCATCACGACGGCGGCCACCGCCACCTGGCCCTTGTAAGGTTCGCCGCGGGCTTCGCTGTAGACGACCCGGGCCAAGAGTTCCATTTCCTTCAGGTTGACCGTGTACTTGCGAAGGGCGCGCCACGTGGAAGGGCCGACAATCCCGTCGGCGGAAAGGCCGTATCGGGTCTGGAATTTTCGCACCGCTTCCGCCGTTTTCGGGCCGTAGATGCCGTCCATGGTGTCCGTGAACAACCCCAGCACTTTCAGGCGGTATTGCACGTCCCATACGTCGCCGCCCGTGCTGCCGGTTTTCAGGACCGGCGCCGCGGCGGCTTCCGCCGTGGCCGCGGGGGGCAGGAGGATGCCAAGCGTCAGGACGGCGATGAGGAAGGCGCAAAAAAGCCCTTTCAACTTCATCGTTCTTCGTCCCCCTTCTCGGTTCACGATTATAGGGGAACGCCTGGGTCTGGCTCAACCTTAAAAATCTGGAAGAATCAGTCGTTTCGGCTTCCGCCGCCGGAACCGGAGCCGGGGTCGGAGCGGGGGTCGTCCTCCGTCAGCTTCCGTTCCATTTTCGCTTCATAGGCCGCAAAAACGGACAGGTCCTGCCAGCCCCGCTGTTCCATGAGCGTCCGGTAACGGAGACGCTTCAGCGTCAGCTCGGTCTGCAGCCGCTTTCGCTTCCCTTCGTCACGGGCGCAGCGGATGAGGTCCTCCAGGGTGAGCATTTCCTTGCGCAGCTGCATTTCCTCCGGCAGCATTCCGGCGTTTTTCAGCACCTTGAACGCCAGCCGCAGCTCTTCCGGCACGCCTTCCGCGTCGTCCGGCGGCAGCGGCTTGCCGAACCCGGAGAGGTTGTCGAACTCGCCGCGCTCGATGGCTTCCTTGATTTTTTCCTCGGCAATGGACCTGAACCAGTTCACGTCCCGTCCCCCGTTTCCGGCCTTCGGCCGGTGTTCTTGCCTTTATTGTTCCAGACGGCGGCGTTTCGGGCAAGGGTGCGGCATGCTTGTTTTTTTCGTCTTGTGTGGCCATATAGTTCAAGAGTAAAATAGTTCTTGTGTTGAACCATTTGTCCCGCTGCGGGAGGACATGCCGCGTTCGACGGGAGGTTCAGGCCGACGGGAGGAGGGACCTGCCCCATGGATGCCGTCAGGGAAGAACAACTGGGATCGCTGATCGATCGCTATGAAAGGGCGATCCTCGTGGTGACCCGCCGGATGGCCGCGCTTTTTCGCGACACCATCGCCGGAGATCTTACCCTTGATCAGTACAATATCATCCGTCACATCAACCGGCGGCGCATGTGCACGGCGACGGAGCTGTCCGAGATTTACTGCGTGGGCAAAAGCGCCATCACCGCCATTGCCGACCGCCTGGCGGAAAAAGGGCTCATCCGCCGGACGCCGGATCGCAACGACCGCCGCGTCATCTTCCTTTCGCTGACCCAAAAGGGCGAGCAGCTCTGCGAAACGCTGTCCGGCAGGATCCAGCAGGTGCTGTCGCGGTATTTGGGGCACTTTACGATGGAAGAAGTGTCCACGTTCATTGGCACCATCGAGAAGCTGGCCCGCCTGCTGGAAAAGAACGAGGGAGCCGATGCTGATCCGGCCGGCAGGAAGCGGAGGCCGGAGACGGAAGCGGCCGGAATGGAATGACGCTCGGAAAACAGGGGAGAGGGAAACCGTGAAAGGCATTGTGAAATTTCGCTGGCTGGTGTTTGCGGCATGGATCGCCGCGCTGGCGGTCCTGCTGCTTACGGCGCCCAATCTGACGCATCTGGTCCGGGAAAAAGGAGACATTCGCCTTCCCGAGGGCTATCCGTCGGTCAGGGCGCACGAGCTCATGGACGAACTCAAGGAAAGCCACGGCGAAGACGGCGGGTTGACCGCCGTGCTGGTGTTCCATGACGGCGAAGGGCTTTCGCCGGAGGATATGGAAGAGGTGCGGCGGGGCGTGGAAGCGCTCCGGAACAGCGTGGAGGCCGGCGTCACCTCGGTGGTGTCCCATTTCGACCAGCCCGAGATGGCCGATCTGCTGACCTCCGAAGACGGAAAGACGGTGCTGGCCATGGTCACCGTCGACCCGGGGGACCGGGAACCGATGGACGTGCGCAACGGCCTGTACGCCGCTTTGGACGGAATTTCGGTGGATCACTATTACACCGGCGGCTGGCTGATCGACCTGGACGTCATTGAGAGCGCCGAGACGGGGACCCGGCGGACGGAAGGCATTACCATCGTCTTCATCCTGGTCATTCTGCTGGCGGTGTTCCGCTCGGCGGTGGCTCCGCTTGTGCCGCTGCTCACCGTCGGCGTTTCGTACCTGGCTTCGCAGGCGGTGGTGGCATTTCTGGCGGAGTATGCCGATTTTCCGCTTTCCACGTTCACGCAGACGTTCCTCGTCGCCGTGCTGTTCGGCATCGGCACCGACTACTGCATCCTGATCATCAGCCGCTTCCGGGAAGAGCTCGGCCGCAGCGGCAACCGGGCGGAAGCGGTGGTGGCCACCTACCGCACGGCGGGCAAGACGGTGTTCGTCGCGGGGCTGGCAGTGTTCATCGGCTTCGCCGCCATCGGCCTGTCGCAATTCAGCCTGTACCAGTCGGCCGTGGCGGTGGCCGTCGGGATCGTCATGCTGCTGGTGGCCATTTTCACCCTGGTGCCGTTCTTCCTGGCGACGCTGGGGAAGGCGGTGTTCTGGCCTTTCAAGGGTTCGCTGGAACACGCGGAAAGCCGGCTTTGGGACGCGGTGGGCCGGTTCTCGCTGCGCCGCCCGCTGGGGGCTTTGCTGATTGTGGCGCTGATTGCGGCTCCCTTGCTCCTGGCGTACCGCGCCACCCCCACCTATAACTCCCTGGAGGAGATCGGGGACCATTACCATTCCGTCCGGGCGTTCAACCTGATCGCCGAAAGCTTCGGACCGGGCGAATCGCTGCCTGCGACGGTGGCCATCCGCACCGAAGCACCGATGGATACCGCGGAAGGGCTCGCGTTCCTTGAGCGGGCGGCGCGGGAGCTGTCGGAGGTGGAAGGCGTCAAGTCGGTGCGCGGCCCCACCCGGCCCCTCGGCGAGGCGCCGGACGAATTCCGGGTGGCCCGCCAGGCGGAAATGCTGGGCGACGGGCTCGGCGAGGGAGAGGAAGGCCTCGGCCAGATCGCCGACGGGCTCTCCCAGGCGGGCCGGGAAATCGAAGCGAACGCGCCGCAGCTGGCGGAAGCGGTGGATGGCGCGCGGAAGCTGGCGGAAGGGACGGAAGAGCTGGAGAAAGGCATTGCCCGGGTCGGCGACGCCCTGCACAGGCTGGAACAAGGACTGCGGGAAGGCTCCGCCGGTGCGGCGGAGCTCCACGCCGGGCTCGCGCAGGCCCGTGACGGCGCCGTCCAATTGGCCGAGGCGAGCGGGCAGCTCGTGGAGAACTATCGGAAAATGGAGAACGGTCTCGGGCAGCTGTCCGGCGCCTACGCCGAAATTGCGCAGAAGCTGGGAGAACTGGCAAGCGGGCTCGCCGAGCTGGAGCGGGGCCTGGGCGGCCTTGCCCTCAAATATCCGGAACTGCAAAGCGATCCGGACTTCCTTCGGGCCCAGGGCGCGGCGGCCGCGCTCCGGGAAGGCGCGGCCGGGCTGGAAGGCGGCCTGCAGACGCTGCAGGCGCAGCTTGAGGGCGTGGCGGCCGGGCTGAAACAGGCCAACGACGGATTGGCCCAGGCCAGCCAAAGCCAGGCGGAGCTGGCCGCGGGTCTCGGACAGCTGGCGGACGGCCTGGCCGCATTGCAAAGCGGCATCGAGCAGGCGGCGGAAGGCCAGGGACAGCTGGCGGCCGGCCTGCCGGAGCTGGCCGAAGGAGCGCGCCAGATCGGCGCAGGCCAGCGGGAGCTGGCCGACGGCATCGCCGAAATGAGCGGACAGCTGGATCAGCTGACGGAAGGCTTGCGGCAAAGCGCCGACGGCCTGACCCGATTGAAGGAAGGCCTTGCCGAGGCACAAGGATATCTGGACGGGTTGTCCGGGGCGCCCGACGCGCAGCTTGCCGGCTGGTTCGTGCCGGAGGAAGCGCTGGAGAACGACGACTTCCGGTGGGCGCTGGATCAGTATTTGTCCGGCGACCGGAAGATTGCCACCCTGGACGTGGTGTTTGCCGGCAATCCCTACGACGTGGAGACGCTGGACCGGGTCGACGACCTGGTCGCGGCGGTGGAGCGCGCCGCCAGGGATACGCCTTACGCGGACGCGGAAGTCGCGGTGGGCGGCGTGACGGGCATCTACCACGACCTGAAGACCATTTCCGCAGAGGATTACCAACGCACCGTCACGGTCATGCTGATCGGCATCGGGCTCATTCTGCTCGTGCTGTTCCGGTCGGTGATCATCCCGGTGTACCTGCTGGTGTCGCTGTTCATCACCTATTTCACGTCGGTGGCGTTCGCCGAGGCGCTGTTCGTCCGGCTGATCGGCCATTCCGGGCTGAACTGGTCGGTGCCGTTCTTCTCCTTTGTCATGCTGATTGCCCTCGGCGTCGACTACAGCATTTTCCTGATGGATCGCTTCCGGGAATACCGCCATCTGCCGCCGGCCGAGGCCATCCTGAAAGCCATGCGGCACACGGGCACGGTGATCATGTCCGCGGCGGTCATCCTGGGCGGCACGTTCGCGGCCATGATGCCGTCGGGGGTGCAGACGCTGCTGCACATCGCCGCCGTCGTGATCTTCGGACTCATGATGTACGCGCTGATCATGATGCCGCTGTTCATTCCCATGATGGTGAGGCTGTTCGGGGAATTCAACTGGTGGCCGTCCAGGCGGGCGGGCTTGCCGGGCGGCGGCGATTACCGGCAGGACGCACCGGCCAAGCCGGCTCACGGGGCGTAGCGAACCCACAATGAAATGGATGTGCGGGCTTTTTTTGCCTGCCTGTCCGTGCTATGCTAGACGGTAGCGGGAAATGAGTGGATCAGCCATCGAAAGGATGGGCATCGGAAGGCGAAGACGGTTGAAAGGTGAGGATGGGATGGAAGCCAAGGCGATCAAGGGCATTTACCAGGGAGAACAGGCGATCTGGCTGCGGTTCGGGCGATACGAGGCGGCGGTGCTGCCGGAACGGGGGGCCAACCTCATCGCGTTCCGCGACCGGGAAAACAATTTCCGTTTTCTGCGCGAACCGGCGCCGGAGGAAATGGACGAGTTCCGTGGACATCCTTCGGTGTACGGCATTCCGATTCTGCTTCCGCCGAACCGGTACGAGGACGGGATCTTGAGATGGGACGGCGAGGTGTACCGGATGCCGGTCAACGAAACGGCTCGGAACAACCGTCTGCACGGCTTTCTCCACGACATTCCGTGGGAAACGGACGGCTACGGGGCGGACTCGTGCGAAAGCTGGGCGGTGCTGTCCGTGACCGTGGACGAATCCCACCCGGTTTACCGGCATTTTCCGTTCCGGTTCACCGTCCGGCTGCGCTATTCGCTGAGCAAAAACGGCCTGCTGCATCATGTGCTCGTGCGCAACGACGGCGACCGCCGGATGCCCCTGTTGCTGGCGTTCCACACCGCCATCAACGCGCCCTTCGCGCCGGGCAGCACGCCCGGGGACATGCGTATCAAGCTGACCATCGGCGAGCGTTGGGAGCTGACCGACCGCCTGCTGCCGACCGGCCGGAAGCTGCCGCTGTCGCCGGAAGAAGAGAAAATGCGGGACGGGACGGGGTCCCCGTATTTCGCGCCGCTGGACCACCACTATACGGCCCTGCCGCAACAGGGCCGCAACCGCATGGAGCTGCGTGACATGCGCCGCGGACTGACGCTGGTCTACGATGTGGGCACTTCGTTCCGCCAGTGGATGTTCTGGAACAAGGACGCCGCCAGCGGCTTCTTCTGTCCGGAACCGCAGACGAACTTGATCAACGCGCCCAACGTGGTGGACCTGCCGGCGGAGGAAATCGGCCTGTTCGGGCTCGAGCCCGGCGAGATCTGGGAAGAAACGTGCCGGCTGTATCTGATTCGCGGCGTCTGAAGGGGTTGTTGATAATTTTTCTCAACACGGGGCATACTGAGTCCGGCAGCGGACGGCCCCGGCAAAAGGGAAGCGGACCGGTCCGGTCCGCTTCCTTCGTCGCATCGCGCGCCCTGCGCCTGGATCGGCGGAGGCTCAGACTTTCGGTTCGAACGTCTTGCAGTCGGTTTCCTCCGAGCGCCGCGCCTGTTCTTTCCGGCTGACCACGTAGATGGAGGAAGCGGCGCATTTGTTGCCGGCGGCCCAGTATTTGCAGGAATTGACTTCGCACAGCACGTCCTTGGCCATCGCGTTCACCCCCTCCATTTAGGATGGGAGGGACGGCGGCGGTTCATTCGCGCTAAAAATTTGCCGGAAAAGAAAGGGAGCCATGATCCATTCCCCCGGTTTGAACGGATCTGCGCCAGGGGAATGGCATGGCTCCCTTTTTTAAGAACGGGTATCCGATCCTTATGCCCCCCCTTGCCAAATCGCCCGGCTTCTGTATAATGTGTACTAGGTGAAATAGTACAGTAGAAACAAAAATACCAACGCCATCCGGTATCCTGGCGGAACGGCGAGGAGGCATGCGAAATGCCATGATCCGCATCGACGAAAAAAGCATGATGCCGATTTACGAGCAGATCGTGCACCGCATCAAGGAGCTCATCTCCAGGGGCGTGCTGCAACCGGACGAGAAAATGCCCTCGGTCCGCGAACTGGCTGCCCGGCTGCTCATCAACCCCAACACGGTGGCCAAGGCGTACCAGGAGCTGGAGCGCCAGGGCGTCATCGTTTCCGTGCGGGGCAAGGGCGTATTTGTGGCCGAACCGGCGTCCTCTCCCGGCATGCTGCAGGAGCGGCTGGCCCGGCTGCGGGCGGACTTGGGCCGGTTGATGGTGGAGGCGCATCACCTGGGGGTGACCCGCGAGCAGGTGACGGCGTGGGTGCAGGAGGAAATCGGACGGTATTGGAGGGATGGAGATGCTGGCGGTTCGCCATCTTCACAAGTCGATTGATCACCGGCCGGTGCTGAAGGACGTGTCGTTCGAACTGCGCCGGGGGATGGTGGCCGGCCTCATCGGCCGCAACGGTGCGGGCAAGACGACGCTGCTCAAGACGATGAGCGGCGTATTCGATCCGGACACGGGCGATGTGCTGCTGGACGGCGAATCGGTGTACCGGCGGCCGGAGATCAAGCGGGAAATCGTGCTTCTGCCGGACAATCCGGAGGCGCTGTACGGCTATACCGCCGAAGAATGCGCGCGGTTGTACGCCCTCGTCTATCCGCGGTTTGACCGGGCGGCGTTCGACGAAATGATCCGCCGGTTCGGCCTGCCGGCCAACCGGAAAATCCGCCAGCTGTCCCGCGGCATGAAAATGCTGGTCAGCATTTCGCTGGGCATCGCCACGCGCGCTTCCTATGTGCTGCTCGACGAGCCGACGAACGGCATCGACCCCATCGCCAAGCAGCAGGTGCTGTCCCTCCTGGTGGAGGCCGTGTCGGAGGGGACGACGCTGCTCATCGCCTCCCATGCCATGGGAGACCTGGAGCGGCTCTCCGACATGATCCTGCTGATCCGGCAGGGGGAAGTGGAGACCCATGCGATGGAAGACCCCTCGCGGGGCGAGGCGGTCAAGCTGCAGGTCGTGTTTGACGGGGAGCCGCCCGCCGCGTGGCTGGCCGGCCCGCAGATCATGGTGCTGGAACACGTCGGCCGGGTATACACGCTGCTGGTCAGCCGCGAAGACGGCGACGCGAAGCTGGAGGAACTGAAGCGCATGAAGCCGCTGGTGCTGGAAGAGCTGCCGCTCGGGCTCGAGGACCTGTTCGTGTGGAAGCTTGGAGGTCGGAACGATGAAGATCGATAAGGCGCTGTGGAAAAGGGAATACGACCAGGCCAAGTGGATCGTCTGGATCATGCCGATCGCCCATTTTCTGGCGCTGGGCGGCGACCGGCTGAAGGACTGGTATCTGGACAAACCGGAAAGCATCCGGTACCGTCTGGAAAATGTCCACTCCTATCTGGACGCTTACGATTACGGCGACATGGAACTGATGGCCCGGATCGGGCTCATGCTCATGCTCTTTGTGCTGTCCCTCGTGCAGATCGGGATGGAACGCCGCAACGGCGGGCAGGAATTCCTGTTTTCCCTTCCCTGCACGCGAACGCGCATTTTTTGGACCAAATGGCTTTTCGGCATCGCCCTGCTCACCGGTTCCCTGGTGCTGAACACCGCGGTGGACATGGCCGTCGTGCTGGGTTCGCCGATCGCGGAGCATTTTCGCCTGTGGTACCATCTGGACCAGTTCTTCTTCGCCTGGCTTTCCCTGGCCGCCGTGTACGCCATGTTCCTGTTTGTCGGCACGATCAGCGGGAGTCTCGCGTCGCAGGCGGTGTTTGCCGCCCTGGCGCCCGTTCTGCCGTTCCTGATTGCGCTTTTGGTCCGGGCGGGGATCGCTGTTCATTCCGACGATGCCATCAGTCTTTTGCCCGGTGCCGACTACATCCTGCTGTTTCCCGTCCGTTACGACTATCCGGAAATTCTCGGCAGCGGACCGTTCCCGTGGATCTTCATGGCCGTATGCTTCGTGGCGTCGACCTTCGGCGCCATGGTGGCCTACCGGCGCACCCGCGCGGAAAATAGCGGCAAACTGGTGGTATTTCCGCTGTGGGAGCGCATCCTGCAGGTCGGTTTTGTCTTCTGCAGCGCATTGGCGGGGGGAACGTTCGTTTACGCCTTTTTCAACGCGTCCACGGTCATCATGTATTACGTCGGGCTTGCGCTCGGCACCGCGATCAGCGCCTGGGTCATCCGCCAACTCCTTCGGCTTCGCCTGAAAATCTAGGCAGGAACTTCCGCCGGAAGCCTCTTTCGGCTCCCGTGGCTGTATGGTAATCTATCGGGAAGAAAGAGAAGCCGAACCGAATATATAATTAACCGGCAAAAACGCCGCATCGGGGTTGGAGGAGAAGACGCCATGGGCGTTGCGGGGAGTCTGTCCGGCAGATTGGCCAGCATCCGCGCGATGCTGTTTTTTTCCGTACTTCTCCTGTTCAAGGGCTGGTTCGCCTGGATCGTCATTTTCGACCGGGTGCCGCCCTGGGGGGTCGTGCTGAAGGAACTGCCGTTTGTGCTGGCGGTGTTCTGCCTCATTGAATGGTTCGCCGGCAAACGGAAGATGCTTTGGTATCTGCTGGGCAATCTGCTGCTTACGGGAATTTTCTTCAGTGTCGCGGTGTACTACAAATATTACGGCATCATAGCCACCTACCGCTCGCTGGACCAGGTCAACCAGGTGACGGCGGTGAGCAACAGCGTGTTTTCGCTGCTGAATCCGGAATACGTACTCGTATTCGCCGACATCGTGGTGGTCGGTGGGCTGCTTCTGCTGCGCAGGGGGAAGCTGGCCTGGTTCCAGCCGGCCGCGCGCCGGGCGAGCACGCGGGCGATCGCCGTGGTGTTCGCGGTTTCGGTCGGGCTGTGCCTGATGAACATTTTGCCCAACCGGGCCAGCATGAACGAGCTCGTGAAGGCGGAAGAGATGGGCATTTTGAACTACGAGGCCTATGCGCTGTTCGCGGATTCGCCCGTCATCGCGGAGGAAAAGCCGCAGGAGGAAGCGGAGCTGACGCAGGAAGCCGTGAATGCGCTGAAGGGCTGGACGGAACCGCTCGCCCCGCGTTACCGCGGTCTGGCGGAAGGCCGCAACCTGATCGTCATTCAGCTGGAATCGCTGCAAAACTTTCTGGTCGGCCTGGAGCTGAACGGCCAGGAGATCACGCCCGCCCTGAACCGGTTGGCCAGGGAACATTTCTATTTTCCCCGCTTCTACCAGCAGGTGGGACAGGGCAGCACATCGGACGCCGAGTTTGTCGTGAACACGTCCCTGTACATCCCGCTGGACGCGGCGGCCGCCGACGCCTATGCGCGCAAGCGGCTGCCAAGTCTGCCCCGGCTCGTGTCGGAGTCGGGGTACGATACGGCCACATTCCATACCAACGTGGTCGAATTCTGGAACCGGGGCGAGCTGTATGAGGCGCTCGGGTTCGACCGGTATTACGACAAGGAATTTTTCGGGGAAGAGGACAAGGTGTTCTTCGGCGCGTCCGACGAGGTGCTTTACGCCAAAACCGCCGAAGAGCTGGAGCGCATGCGGCTTTCCGGGCGGCCTTTTTACGCCCAGGTGGTTTCCATGACGGCGCACCATCCGTACACCATTCCGGAGGAAAAGCACCGGATCACGCTGCCGGAAAAGCTGCGGGACACGATGGTGGGCCACTACATCCTGGCGCAGAACTACGCCGATTACGCCCTGGGGCTGTTTCTGGCGGAGCTGAAATGGCGGGGCCTGTGGGACAACAGCCTGATCGTGATTTACGGCGACCATATCGGGCTGCCCAAGTCTTCCCTGCCCGAGGCGGAAAGGGAGCTGCTGGAAACGATGACCGGCCGGCCGTACGACTACCGGGATATGCTGAACGTGCCCCTCGTCATCGCGGCGCCCGGCGCCACCCATCCGGCCGAATTTTCCCAGGTCGGCGGGCAGGTGGACCTGCTTCCGACCATCGCCAACCTGCTCGGCCTGTCCCTCGGGGAACAGCTGCATTTCGGCCAGGATCTCCTGAACGGGTCCGGATACAATCTGCTGCCGCAGCGGCATTTCGTGCCGTCCGGGTCATTCCTGAACGACAAGGTCCTGTTCGTGCCGGGCAGCCGGTTTGCCGACGGCGTCCACATGCCGCTGGGCAAGGACAGCTCCGGCGAGGTGATGGCCACGGAGGACGAGTTCAACCGCGCGCTGGAACTGCTCAGGCTGTCCAATCTGTACGCGCAGCGGCTGCCCGATCTGGAAGAGGCGGGGTAGGGAGCCGATCGGTTTCAGCCCTTCTGCCCGTCGTCTTCCCACGGGTTCAGGTGCACCAATACTTCGCCCACATGCGGATCATGGTCCATGATCCGCTTTTTGATTTGCCGGCTGATGTCGTGCCCCTGCTGGATGGTGTAATGGCTGGGAATGCCGACGCGGACGTCGACGATGATGTATTGCCCGTGTTCCCGCGCCCGGATGCGGTCGATGCGCCGGATGTCGTCCAGTTCGGCGATGACCCGGCCGTACTGTTCGATGACGTGGGGCGGCACCGTTTTTTCCATCAGGATGTCGGTCGCTTCCCGTCCGAGCTTGTAGGCCAGCCTGAACACCAGGAAGGTGACGATGAGACCGGCCGCGGGGTCCGCGTAGGAAGCCCAGGCGACGCCGGCCCGGTCGCCCCACAGGGCCAGTCCGATGCCGAGCACCGCCGCGATGGAGGAATACACGTCCGCCAGATGGTCATAGGCGGTGGCCTGGGCGCTTTTGCTCCGGTGCTTCTTGCCGACGCGCATCGTGTACACGTAAAGCGCCTGCTTCAGCGCAAGGGACACGGCGGCGGCGATGAGCGGCAGCCAGCTGGCGTGCCGGGGCGGTTCGAAAAAGGCCGTCAGCGACTGATACCCGATCCAGAAGGCGGCCAGCGCGAGCAGCACGGCCACCAGGCCCGCGGCGACCACTTCCGCCTTGCCGTGCCCGTATGGATGGTCGGCGTCGGCCGGTTTTTTGGAAATCAGGGACGAGACGAGCGCCGCCAGCGTCGCCACGATGTCGCCCGCGTTGTTGACCCCGTCGGCGACCAGGACGGGGCTGTGAAACAGCAGGCCGACCGTGATTTTCAGGATCGCCAGCAAAACGTTGCAGACGAGTCCGATCCAGATGGCCACCACGGACGGAGAATGGTTCCGCGCCATAATCCTGCGTCCTCCAAAGAAAGTTTGCCTTGCACAAAAAAGATTCGGGCCGTCAGCCTGCCCGGCTGATGGCCCGACCAAGGGTTCGTATGCGATTTCCCGAACAGATTCGCATCGCCCATTCACCGCTTCGGTTTCGGCTCCCCGTCCGCGGGTTCCGGCGGCCTGCCCGCCGGGGCGGCTTTGGACGCGGAACGGTTGCAAGCGCTATTTTACCATACAAATCCCGACCGTACAAATGCCGTTCGCCCGGTCCCCGGAGGTGGATCGACGGTTTCGGGAGGTTTCCCGGGGGCTTTTTTGGTATAATGGAATCATGTGCCAGACGGAGGGGCCGTCCGGCCGCCGCTTTCCCGTTCGCGTTCGGCCACCTTGCGGAACGCTTCCAGGAACCGGTCGGGAGGATAGGCGCCGGAAAGGGCGTAGCGCCCGTTCAGCACGAAAAACGGCACACCCGTTATGCCCATCGTGCGGGCCGCCTCGAGATCCGCCTCCACCTCCGTCGTTCCTTCCCCTTCCTCCAGCCGCTCGCGGAGGTCGCCCGGGTCGAACCCGAGGTTTCCGGCGATGTCCAGCAGCGTCTCCAGCGATCCGATGTCGCGGCCGTATTCAAAATAGGCGGTCTGCACGGCATCGATCCAGTCCCCGCGCCGGCCGTCCGGCAGCAGGGCGGTGATCCGGTGGGACAGCAGCGTGTTCGGCATGCGGGACACCCGGTCGAAGCGAAACGTCAGGCCGGCGGCGGCGCCCGCTTCGGTCACGCGCTGCAGCATGGCATCCACCATGGAGGAAGAGCCGAACTTGTGCGCCAGGTTCTCCCGGAACGGCAGCCCTTCCGGCGGCACGGAGGGGTCGAGCAGAAACGCGTGGTATTCCACATCCAGGGGCTCGGCGGCGACTTTGGACCATTCGGCCAGCGCCGCTTCCAGATTTTTTTTGCCGATGCGGCACCAGGGACAAACCATGTCCGAATAAATGTCGATTCGCATGGCGCACCTCGCGGAGTTTGGTTGTTTACAGTGTGGCACACTTTTCGCGGCGTGACAACCGGACGTTGCCAAAAAATGCTGTCCGTTAATAATTAAGGAGGGATTGATCCATGCTGACCATCGAATCGAGCGTGGAACTGGCCAACGGCGTGCGGATGCCGCGGTTCGGCCTGGGCGTTTGGCGTTCGCAGCCGGGAGCGGAGACGGAACGGGCGGTGGCGGCGGCCCTGCGCCACGGTTACCGCCTGGTCGACACCGCGGCCTTGTACGGCAACGAAGCCGACGTCGGACGGGCCGTCCGTGCGTCGGGCATCCCGCGCGAGCAAATTTTCATCACCACCAAGGTGTGGAACGACGATCACGGCTACGACAACACCAAACGCGCGTTCCACGCCAGCCTGGACCGGCTCGGCATGGATTATGTGGACCTTTATCTCATCCACTGGCCGGTGCCGGCCCGCGGCCTGTTCAAGGAAACGTACCGCGCCATCGAGGATCTGTACGAAGAAGGCCTCATCCGCGCCATCGGCGTCAGCAATTTCAAGGTCCGCCACCTAGAGGAACTGATGACGTCCTGCCGCATCAAGCCGATGGTCAACCAGATCGAGCTGCACCCGCTGCTGACCCAAAGGGAGACGGTGGAGTTTTGCCAGAAGGAAGGCATCCAGATCGAGTCATGGAGCCCGATCATGCGGGGCAAACTCGATCTTCCGCTGCTGCATGAGCTGGCGGCAAAGTATGGCAAGACGCCGGCGCAGATCGTCATCCGCTGGCATTTGCAGCACGGGTACGTGGTCATCCCGAAGTCGGTGCGGGAAGAGCGCATCGCCGAGAACAGCCGCGTGTTCGATTTCGAGCTTTCCGGTGAGGACATGCGGCGCATCGACGGGCTGAACGAGGACCGTCGGTTCGGCAGGGATCCGGACGACGTTTGAGGGCCGAAAACGATACGGGCCGAACCGGCGGCGCCGGAACGGTGGCCTTCCGATGCCGGATTCGGTCTGATGCGCACGGGCCAGGTTGGGTATGCTTACAATAAAATGCCGAACCCGGCTTTACAGAAGAAACTGTAATTGATATAATTACAGTCAAAACGGGGAGACATGGCGCGATGAACAGCGACTTTGTCGTGGCCGTGCACAGTCTTGTCTATATGGCCCACCGCCCCGGCGAAACGCTGTCCAGCGAAGAGATCGCCGCCAACGTGTGCACGCATCCGGCGCGGGTGCGCAAGGTGCTGAGCCAGCTGCGCCGGCATGACCTGGTGGTCGCCCGGGAGGGGGCCGGCGGCGGGTTTCGTCTCGGCCGCGATCCGGCGGACGTGACGCTGGCCGACATTTGCCGCGCGACGAAGGCCGGCACGTTGACGCCGGGCTGGTGCAGCGGCGACCCGGACATGGACTGCGTGGTCGGCGCGAACATGCGCGAAGTGATGCAGGACGTGTTCTGCGGCGCCGAGCGGCAGCTGGAAGCGTACTTCGGGGGCATCACCGTCGGCGGGATCCTGGAGCGGATTCGCGAGCGCAGCCGGGTTTGACGGCGTGTTGCGAGATGCGCGGGAGAAATCCCGATCATCATAGAATTTCACCACGAAGAGGAGTGGATGACATGGCAACGACGTTGACCAAGGAAAACTTCCAGAGCACGGTGGAACAAGGCGTGTCCCTGGTCGATTTCTGGGCGCCGTGGTGCGGCCCCTGCAGAATGCAGGAACCCATCGTGGAAGAATTGGCACAGGAATTCGGGGGACGGGCGACCATCGCCAAGCTGAACGTGGACGACGAGCCGGAACTGGCTTCCCGCTTTGGCGTCATGAGCATTCCCACGCTCATCCTGTTCAAGGACGGCCAGCCGGTCGACAAGCTGGTAGGGCTTCAATCCAAGGAGACGCTGAAGACGAGGCTGGAAAAACTGCTGTAAAGGATGCCGCAAGGTTCCGATCCGGAAGACGGACGAACGGTCCGGTCATCCGCCCGTACATCGCCGGAAAGGGGAATGTTCCGGCGCCATGGCGAGGCGGATTTCTTTTTTCGCCTTATCCTTCCCCGTGCGCGACGGCGACCAGGCGCCAGTCGTCGTCCGCCGGCAGGAAGACAAGGGTGAGGCTTCTCCATCCCCCGGACGAATCTTGGCGGGGGAAATAATACTCCACATACGACGATCCCGGGAACACTTCCTGGCCGTTGTAGGGGGAACCGCCCGGGCTGGCCGAACGGTTGACCGATACGGTGGGGGCTTGCGCGAAATCCTGATCGTATACAAAAGTTTCGAAATATTCGCGGAAGGTCAGCTCGATGGGATTGTTCGTGCCCGCGTAGACGCCCCAGACCAACTTCGCGTCATCGGAAAACTGCGGCAGCGCATCGGGGAGGAACGACCGGGAAGAAGCCGGATCCAGACTCCGGTACGGAGAAAACAGCACGCCGCGCTCTTCGTGAATCCAGAACGCGAGCCGGTTCAAATCGCGGTCGCGCAGCGCGCGGACCACTTCCCCGGCCGCCTCGAGCAGGAGAGCGTCTTCTTCGGCCGCGGACACCGACGGGCCCGCCGAATCGCCGGACTGTGCCATGACGTCCACGGACGGCTCCGGACCGGAGGACGACGGACCGCTTCCGCAGCCGGACGCAAGCAGGATGGCAAACAGCGGGATGAACAGACGCAAGCTGGCGCGCAAGGTGCATACCTCCCTGACCGGGTTGTCTTCCCATGAAAGGTGCGATGTTGCAAGAGGCAGCCCAGCCCGTGATGGAACGTTTTCGTTCATTCGGTTAGACGCAAAAAAAACCGGGGAGTTCCGCTCCCCGGCTTGAAAAAATTCTGTAAATTCTTTACCGCGGCCGTTGCGCCAACAGGGCGTTTCCTTCGTTTTCGATGCGCTGCAGCGCTTCTTTTTCGGTTTGTTCATCCCGCAGGACCGCCTGCAATTCCCGGTTGAACAGTTCCCGGAAGGAAGACTCGAACGACTCCGCCGCTTCCGGGTCCAGGGGAGTTTCCGGCTCCGGCGCCGGACGCAGCCCGTAGAAGACGGCGTAATCGGGATCTCCCTTCCACACGGGGTACTTCGGACGGGCGAACACATGGGAGTGGATGTTAAAGGCTCCGCCGAGTCTCGCGGAGATTTGGCCCATCCGTTCCGACAGGAAAAAGCGTATGGCTTCCCAGGCCGTTTCCGGCTGGCCGGAAGTCACCGGAATCGCGAAGACGTCGCCAAGGGCGTACCCTCCGACCGTATCCGGCAGATGCGAGTGGACCGGACCCGGCACGACGCCCAAGCCAAAGGATTTTGCGGCTTTCAGTTCCCGCATGAGGTCCGGTCCGCCGACCGTCATGGCGGCCTTCCCCCGGAAAAACAGATTCGTCCGCTCCATTTCTTCGGGTCCGTAGATGACGACGCCGTCCATTTCCCGCCCGGACATCGGGGCGGAAGCGACGGCCCCGAGCCGGTAGGCTTCCGTCACGAGCAGGAACACGTCGCGCCAGCCCTCGGTCTGCAACCGCAGGAAGCCGGTTTGCGGATCCAGCAGGCGAAGACCTTCCGTTGCCGCGATCCGGGTTGCCAAATCGTAGGGGCTGTCGGTGACCCAGCGCATGTGAAAGCCGTAAGGGTCTTCCTCTGTCCGTTCGCCCCCGGCGAAACGCCCGGCCAGGGTCAGCACCTCCCGCCAGGTCATGGGCCGGTCCGGAGGCTCCACGCCGTATTCCCGGAACAGGTCCTCATTGTAATAAAGGGCGTCGGCGGTGAAAAACGGGCTTGCGCCATACAGCTTTCCTTCGCCGAGGGCCTGGAGCCGTTCGAGGACGCCGGCTTCCAGCCCTTCCCAGACGGAGCGGTCCCGGTTCGAAAACCCGGTGAGTTCCGTGAGAAGTCCCGCCCGGACAAGGCGCCTGAACCCGTATTCCGGCACGATGACGAGATCCGGCTTTTCCCTTTCCAGCCGCTCCCGGAGTTCTTCGGGATCGTCCGGATTCCCGGTTTGCAGCAAGCCGGTCCCGGCCGGATTGTAAACGGGAATGTACGTGATCTCCCAATCGGGAAAATAGGCGGCGAAAAGGTCCTGATAAAAAGATTGGAAAGTCGTTTCGTCGCAACAGGCGATCCGGACCGTCCGGGGGGAATCCTCCCCTGACCGGTCAGCGGAACACCCCGCCGTCAGCGACAGGAAAAGGAATGCCAGCGTGAAAATCAGCGGTTTCTTCATGGCGCCTCCGACTCTCCCGGGCGATCCGCCAACAAGGCTTCCGAGGATTGCTGCAGACCGGTCAGCATGTCCTCTACGGACAGGGTGCCGGAAAGCACGTCCGGCAGGCGTTGTTCCAGTTCCGAGACCACATGGACATAGAGCTTCCGGTACCAGTCTTCATGCTGCAGTTCGCTGCGGAGGACGACGGCCGCCGGATCCGCGTCGTTGCGGTAAAAGACGGCCTGGGGATCCTCCTCGCGGTTCAATGCGCTTCGGTTCGAGTGGATCGTCCCAAAACCCTGCTGCCGGTCCCGCAGGGCAAATTCCCGGCCGTGGACGAACTTGAGCCATTCCCAGGCGGCCTCCCGGTGCGGGGACTCAGCATTGATGGCGAATACATAAGGCACCGAAACGCCGTTGTCCGTGCTGCCGTCCGGCGCCTTGGCCGAGAGGACGACCACGCCCCACTCGTCCTTGAACAGGGACAGTCTGACCGCTTCCTGAAGATGCTGGAGCATCCAATGGTTGCTGTACACCATGGCCGAGCGTCCGGACAGAAACGCATCCACCCGGTAGAAATCCTGCATGAGCCCGACCCCGCCGGAAGCCGGCGATTCGGCGTTCGTGTTGATCCATTCCTGTCCGGCGCCGGCGGTCACCGCTTCCCACCAGGACTTCCAGGCCGGGGTGTCCAACGTGGGGGTGCGACTGTCCGGGATGGCGATGCGCAGCCCCTGATTGAGTCCGGCTTCCAGTGCGCCGCGGGCCAACGTGGTGTGCCAGCCTTCCCCGAAACTGAGACCGTAGACGGGCTGTCCCTCAGGGGTCCGGCCGGAAAAACGGCCGGCCGCAAGCAAAACGTCTTCCCACGTCATCCCGTCGGAGGGCAACGGCACCTGATTTTGCTCGAACATCGTCTTGTTGTAGTAGAGGGCGTAGGCCTCGAATTCGGGAGCCAGCCCGTACAGCCCGCCGGCGCCCGCTTCCCGGATCGCGCCGATGACGGGCTCGTACAGCTCGCCGAGTTCGAACCCGTCGCGCCGGATCAGCGGATCGAGCGGGGCGAGCAAGCCTTCCCGGGCCAGATCGTCGATATAGGCCAAGGGGATGCGCAGCAGATCGACCTGGTTTTCCCGGGCCCACCGGGCATAGGCTTCGGGCGTGTCCGCCAGGCCGGGGCCGGCGTCCGAGTTTGCCGTTTCGAAACCGGCGTACGGATGGCGGATGATAAAGGGGTCTCCAAACCGGCTATGGAAAGAATAGGAGTCGTAATAGTCCGCTTTCAGCGTGACCGTCTCCTCCGCGGCTTCGGTCAGGATCGGTTCCGGCTCCCGGTGCGGCGTCAGCCATTCCAGGAGCGAGTCCTGAAACACGATGCCCAGCGCCGCGAGGGACGCGAGGACGGGTACCGTCACGGCGAGGGTCCGCCGCCTTCCTTTGCGTTCCATCCTGGCAATACGCTCCTTTACCTTTTTCATGGTTCGCGGAGAGAAACCGCCGAAACCGATCGGCAGTTCCGACAGTTCCTTTTCCCAGTCGCGAATCGGTTTCATGAGCCCCTTTCCTCCCGGCGGGCGGCCGCGTCCAGGCGGCGGTTCATCGCCGCGCGGGCGCGGTGCAGCCGCGATTTGACGGTGCCTTCCGTGAGGTGAAGCAGCTCCGCGATTTCCCGAATCGAAAACTTGTAGTGGGCATAGAGCAGCAGCGGTTCCCGCTGCTTGCGCGGCAGCTCCATCACCGCCTGCCACACTTCCCGCTGTTCCTCGCGGCAGAGCCATTCCGATTCCGCCGACGGATGCGCCTCCCGGCGGAACCAGGACGGCAGCAGGGTGACCTTTCGCATCCAGGCGGATTTCATGTAATCCAGCGCCGTGTGGCGCGCAATGGAGAACAGCCACGATTTCACGCTGGAGGTGCCGCGGAACGTGTTCATGTTCCGGTACACCTTCACGAAGACGTCCTGCGTGATGTCTTCGGCCAGATCCCGGCGCCGCGTGAGAAAGTAGGCATAATTCCAGACGTCTTTTCCGTAGGTCAGCATCAGCTGATCCAGGATCTCGTCGCGGTCCAGTTTGCCCACCGCGTAGCGCAAATGGTCGAAATCCACGCCGCCATTCACCTCGTCTCGCCCTATTAGACGAGGTTGGCCGGAAATGGTTCCCTTTTGGTTGGGTGAAAATCGGGAAAGGGGTTCGCGGAGGTTGGGGAAAACCGCAAAATGGAGAAAAAATGCCGGGCGCCGCGGATGGGCCGCACGGGATGCGGCCCCGCGGCACCCGGCAGATCGGGGGATCAGGACCGGCCAAGGAATGCGTACATTTCGTAAAGCGTCCGGACCCTGCGGGCGGCCAGTTCGCCCAGCAGCGCGCCCCACAGGCGCGCCGTCATGATGGCGTCCTGCAGCGCGTGGTGGCGGCCGGTGTTGGCGATGCCGTAGTAGTCCAGCCAGTCGTCCAGCGTATAGTGCATCCGGTCGGGGTAAAGCTTGCAGGCGATCATCATCGTGTCGAGCACCCGGTGCGTCAGGGACGCGCCGGTCCTCCGCCGCAGCGCGATGTCGAGGAAGCGCCGGTCGTGCCCGCTGGCGTGGGCGATCAGGACGCGGTCCCGCACGAACCGGAAAAACCGGATCAGCACCTGGGCGGTGTCGGGCGCGTCTTTCACCATCTCGTTGGTAATCGAGGTGAGCGCCTCGATTTCCGGCGGAATCGGGCGCCGGGGATTGACCAGGCTGTACATCGTCTCGCCCTCGATGAGCTCGGCGCCCCGCACGGCCGCCGCGCCGACGGAAATGATTTCGTCGCCGTTTTGCGGATGGAAACCGGTCGTCTCCAGGTCGAACACCACCGCCTGCAGTTCGTCCAGGGGGACGTCGTCGCCGTTGCCTTTTTCGCGCTGCTGCCGGATATCCCGCAGCATCGAGCGCAGAAAGGCGATTTGCTGTGCGCTCGTTTCATCCAGCGAGGCGAAGGACGGCGGAAGTCCGCCCGACCGGTACAGCTCCATGAATCGGTTGAACGGTTTCCACGCTTTCATGGCGTAAGCTCCTTTTCCCCTTCGTGGCCTCCGTGACTTGCCCGCATGCCGGTGTCCGATTTCTCCAGGCTATCCGCCGATTTTCCCGCCGCGCTGCAGCACCGCCGACCTGGCCGCTTCATGCAGCCGTTTCGCCGTGGCGATGGCGGCGCGGATCCGTTCGCGCACCGGCTTGGTGAGCCGCCGCGCCTCGACGATGCCGCTCGATTCCGGCGGATCCCCGTCGGGGGCGGTGATGGAGCGCAGATACAGCACGTTCGCGAAATCCCGCAAGGCTTCGTCCGCCAGCCGTTCGGAGACGGTCCCGCCGCGCAGGACGGCGATCCGCTTCGCCGTGCCCGTGACGGCCACGCCGTGCATCAGGGCGAGCAGGCGGACGGCGTTGACCATCGGCACGTACAGGCCGTACTTGATTTCGATGCCGCCCGCGTGGGGTCCGTAGGGAACCCGCAGCAGATTGCCGAGGGGACCGATGACGGGTTGGCGGTGCAGCGTGTTGCGCAGCATCGCCGCGCTCAGCGCGGGAGATGCCCCGACCGCCCGGCGCAGGCGTTCCGTCAGCGCCCCGGCCAGCTGCCCGTCGCCGCATATCGCGCGCATGTCGGCGACGATCAGCAGGTGCCGGACGTGGTCCCACGTCGGGTCTTCCATCCAGGCGTCCATCTGCCCTTCCCACTCCGCCAGGGAACGGCACCAGGCGGGCTCCCCGCACACCACCTTGCCCGGGCAGGGCGGGTAGCCGGCTTGCCCCAGCGTTTCCTGGACGGCCTTTCCGAACCGGTAAAAATAAACCCGCGCCTCTTCTTCACGGCCGGGTTCAGGCGTATCGTACACGATGCCGTTGTCCTGGTCGCTGTACACGGATTGTTCGCCGCGTCCGCCGCTGCCGAACAGCAGGAAATCGTACCGGCAGGGCGGCGTCAGCCCTTCCGCGGCCAAAGCGGCTTCCGTGAGGGCGATCACCCGGCGGATGACGGCGTCGTGCAGCCGGTTCAGCCGCGCGTTCCACTCCAGCAGCCATTCCGTTTCGCCGGCATGGCTTTCGGCCTCCGGCGCAAGGAAGGAAACGCCGGACAAGAAGATGGGGCGGAGACGGTCCGCCGTCTCCGCCGCTTCGATTTCCCGCAGCAGACTTTCCAGACGCTCTTCGGTCATGGGTCCTCCCGGGGATCGGACGCCGCAAGGCGCCGATCACGTGTTGGCTTTCATTTGCTCCGGATAGCCGTACACCCCGTGCTGGCTCAGGTCCAGACCGGCGATTTCCTGTTCCTCCGTCACCCGCAGGCCCATCACGGCTTTCATGATGCCCAGCAGGATGAGCGAGGCGACGAAGGCGTAAATGCCGGATACCGCGACACCGTAGATTTGCACCCACAGCTGGCTGAAGCTGCCGGTGTAGAACAGGCCGCCTTCGCCGACGCCCACGTATTCCGCGAGGGACGGCACGGCGAACAGGCCGTTGGAGAGCGTTCCCCAGACCCCCGCGACGCCGTGCACCGACAGGACGCCGACCGGGTCGTCAACGCGGATCTTGTCAAAGAAGATCATGCTGTAGTACACCAGGAGGCCGGACACGGCACCGATCACGACCGCGGCCCACGGCTCGACGAAGGCACAGGACGCGGTGATGCCGACGAGACCGCCGAGGGCGCCGTTCAGCACGGCCAGGATATCGGCCTTGCCCTTCGACAGCCAGGAGATCAGCAGGCCCACCACGGCGCCGGCGGCAAAGGCCAGCTGCGTGTTGAAGGCGACGTAGCCGAAGAATCCTTCTCCCGCGGACACGGTGCTGCCGGCGTTGAACCCGAACCAGCCGATCCACAGGATGAATACGCCCAGCGTGGTGAATACCTGGTTATGACCGTGGATTTCATTGGGCGTACCGTCTTTGTTGTATTTGCCGATCCGCGGCTTCAGGAGAATCGTGCCCGCCAGCGCGGCCATGGCGCCGGTCAGGTGGACGACGGTCGAACCCGCGAAGTCCTGCTTGCCGTGGCTGCCCAGCCAGCCGCTGCCCCAGATCCAGTGGGCGACCACCGGATAGACGAACAGGGTAAACAGGATTGAAAAGACCAGGTAGACCGACATCTTCGCCCGTTCCGCGAATCCGCCCCAGGCGATGGAGAGCGAAACCGCGGCGAAGGCGAGCTGGAACACGAAGAAGATGCTGCTGGCGAGTCCTTCCTGGGTCGGTTCGGGGTTGAAGAAGAATTCACCCCAACCGATGAACGGTCCTTCCGAACCGAAGATGAGTCCGTAGCCGGCCAGCCAGAACACCAGCGAGACCATCCCGACGGAGAACGCCGTCTTCATCGCGATGTGGCCGGCGTTCTTCATGCGGGTCGTGCCCGTTTCCAGAAATACGAATCCGGCTTGCATCAGCAACACCAGGATCCCGGCGACGAGCACCCAGGTCGCGTCGATGTTGTCGGACACCGCCTGGACGGTCGGTTCCTGCGCCATCGCCAGGGCCGGCGCCCATAGCGCGGCGAAGACCAGCGTGAGCAAAGCCGTCTTGAGGATAACACGTAAGCTTTTCATCACTGCGCTCCACCCTTCCGTTAAATAATCTGACATGAACGCCTTTGATGGTCAGATTATATGCACAATCGAAAAGGTGGGGCAACAAAAATGTCAGAAAATCTTACGTACTATTTGCTAACGATGCGTTCAGTGATCGCTCAGGCGCGGGTCGGGAAGGCGGGGATCGGTGAGGCGATGGAAGTTGAAGTGCGCGTTCAGCTGACCCTGCAACATCTCCTTCCGCGCCTTTTCCTGGGCCAGCGCTTCCCGTTCCTTTTCCTTTTCCCACATCTTCCGGATTTCGTACGTCTGCATGCCGTCTTCCATCTTATTGGCGATCTCCGCCAGAATGTCGACGTCTTCGAACGAATATTTGCGCGTTCCGCCCTTCGTCCGCTCAGGCGTCACGAGCTTGCGCTCTTCGTAGTAACGAATCTGGCGGACGGACAGGCCGGTCAGTTCCGCGACCGTGCCGATCGGGATCACTTTTTTCTTCCGGTAAGACATCCCCATCCACCACCCGTGAAAAGAGTGAACTTGTATATAATGTAACAGATTCTTTTGCAAACTCAAAGGGCGAACGTAAGATAACTTGACAGATTTTTTTGGAAGATCGGATTCCAATGGCCGGAAATCAGGAGACACGCCCATCGAATCCGCCTGCAAAAAAGCGGATTTTTTCGGCTTTTTGACGGTTTTTCGCAAAAAGTGTGTTAGAAAATCTTACGCATATGTGGAATATAAGATGACGATGTGAAAAAATGTACCCATCGAATTCAACCTCATGAATTCATATCAAATTTCTTCAGGAGGGATCCCCATGTCCGCGAAAAACTACACGGCCGACGATATTTTGCGCATGGCCAAAGAGGAGAACGTCCGGTATATTCGCCTCCAGTTCACCGATCTGCTCGGTATCATCAAGAACGTGGAAATTCCCGTCGACCAGCTTCCAAAAGCCCTGGAAAACCGGATCATGTTTGACGGTTCTTCAATTGAAGGTTTTGTCCGCATCGAGGAATCCGACATGTACCTGTATCCGGAACTGAGCACCTGGATGATCTTCCCGTGGGCGACGAAGGAAGGCGCAAAGGTGGCCCGCCTCATCTGCGACGTGTACACGCCCGAAGGGCAGCCGTTTGCCGGCGACCCCCGCGGCGTCCTGAAGCGGATGCTGAAGGAAGCGGAAAAGCTGGGCTTCACCGCGATGAACGTGGGTCCGGAACCGGAATTCTTCCTGTTCAAGACCGACGAGAACGGCCATCCGAAGCTGGAAGTGAACGACAACGGCGGTTACTTCGACCTCGCCCCGACCGACCTGGGCGAAAACTGCCGCCGCGACATCGTGCTGACGCTGGAAGAGATGGGCTTCGACATCGAGGCTTCGCACCACGAAGTGGCGCCGGGCCAACACGAAATCGACTTCAAATACGCCAACGCGGTGGAAGCGGCCGACAATATCCAGACGTTCAAGCTGGTGGTGAAAAACATCGCCCTGGCCCACGGCCTGCACGCCACCTTCATGCCGAAGCCGCTGTACGGCGTCAACGGTTCGGGCATGCACTGCCACCAATCCCTGTTCCGCGGAGGCGAGAACGCCTTCTACGACGAAACGGACGAACTCGGCCTGAGCGATACGGCCAAGCATTACATCGCCGGACTGCTCAAGCACGCCCGCGGCTTCGCCGCCATCACGAACCCGACGGTCAACTCCTACAAGCGGCTCGTGCCGGGCTATGAAGCGCCGTGCTACGTGGCCTGGTCGGCCAAGAACCGCAGCCCGCTCATCCGGGTGCCCGCCAGCAAGGGCCTCAGCACCCGCATCGAGCTGCGGAACCCGGACCCGTCGGCCAACCCGTACCTCGCCCTCGCGGTCATGCTGGCCGCCGGCCTGGACGGCATCCGCAAGAAGCTGAAGCTGCCCGCGCCGACCAACCAAAACATCTACACGATGAGCGACGCGGAACGGGTGGAAAAAGGCATCATCAGCCTGCCGTCCTCCCTGGAAGAAGCGCTGGAAGAACTGAAGAACGACGACGTGATCTGCGAAGCGCTGGGCGAACATGTGCTGACCCACTTCATCCGGGCGAAGGAAATCGAGTGGGAAATGTACCGCCTGCAAGTCCATCCGTGGGAACGCGATCAATACCTGACCACGTATTGATTCGCCCCCGCACCATCTTCCGCAATTCGCCTCCGCATAACCTTCCGCGGGGCGGGTTATCCGGAACCCGCCGCGGAAGGTTTTTTTCTATTTGGAATGTTTGCGTCAGGGGGCATGGGTCGAAAAACCCTTGATTGGTAAGCTTTTATTACAAACTTGTAAGTCATTTTTTATTATGAATGACACTTATGCAAAATATATTTTATCATTAATCCAAAAAAAGGTGATGGCAGATTTTCTTCCAAGCCTGTGGATAAATTGCCGCATCAATATTACGATGTGGACCTAACAGTACGCATGAAATGGGGAGGGCAGGAGCATGACGCAGACTCGTATCCCGCAATCACAGGGACTCTACGACCCCGCATTTGAACATGACGCCTGCGGCATCGGGCTCCTGGCGCACGTGAAGGGCATCCGGTCGCACGGTCTTGTCCGCCGGGCGCTGGACATTCTGAAGAGACTCGATCATCGCGGCGGCCGCGGAGCGGACCCGGAAAGCGGCGACGGTGCCGGCATCCTGACGCAAATACCGCATGAAGTTTTCGCCAAATGGGCGGACTCTGCCGGAATCGCCCTGCCAAAAGTGTATGGCGTGGGCATGATGTTTTTGCCCGTGGACGGGGAAGTCCGCACGGCCTGCGAGGCGGAACTCGGACGCATCGCGGCGGAAGAGAAACTCACCGTCATCGGGTGGCGGACGGTGCCGATCGACCCCGACGTGCTGGGCAAAAGCGCGCGCCTGACGCTCCCCTGCATCCGCCAGGTATTCATCGGCTGGCCGGAGGGCGAGGACCTCGCCGGTTCGGCCGCCGGCGAAGGGGCGGACGACGGTTTCGCCTTCGAACGGAAGCTGTACACGCTCCGCAAGCGCGCCGAGAAGGAAATCGGCAAGGCGCTGCATGCGCAGGGGCAGACGTTCTATTTCGCCAGCCTGTCCGGCCGGACCATCGTGTACAAGGGGCTGGTGCTGCCCGAGCAGCTGCCGGGATTCTACACGGATCTGCAGGACGAGGACTACAAATCCGCCCTGGCGCTGGTCCATTCGCGGTTCAGCACGAACACGTTTCCAAGCTGGGAACGGGCGCATCCGTACCGTTATCTTATCCACAACGGCGAAATCAACACGATCAAGGGCAACGTCAACTGGATGCGCGCCCGCGAGGCGGCCTGCAAATCCGGGCTGTTCCCGGACATGGAGAAGATCCGCCCGATCATCGACGAAAACGGCAGCGACTCGGCGATGCTGGACAACGCCCTGGAGTTTCTGCGGCTGTCGGGGCGGGATCTGGCCCACGCCGTGATGATGCTCGTCCCGGAACCGTGGGTCGGCGACGAGATGATGGACGAGGACAAGCGGGCTTTTTACGAATACCACAGCTGCCTGATGGAGCCGTGGGACGGGCCGGCGTCGGTGGCGTTCACCGACGGCGTGCGGATCGGCGCCTGCCTCGACCGCAACGGGCTGCGCCCGTCGCGTTACTACGTGACCGACGACGACATGGTCATCATGGCGTCGGAAGTGGGCGTCATGGACGTGGCCGCCGAGCGGGTCGTCCGCAAGGACCGGCTGCGCCCCGGGCAGATGCTTCTGATCGATACCGCGCAGGGCCGGGTGATTCCGGACGAGGAAATCAAGCGGACCATCGCGGCGGAACGGCCCTACAAGGAATGGGTCCGCCGGCACCTGGTCAAGCTGGGCGACCTGCCGCCCGTCCCGGCGGAGAAGGTGCCCCGCGCGCCCGCACCGGACGAGCTGGTGCGGCTGCAACGGGCGTTCGGCTACACGTTCGAAGAGCTGCACAAGACGATCAAGCCCATCGCCGCCCGCGGGGAAGACCCGGTCGGGTCGATGGGATACGACGCGGCTTTGGCGGTGCTCTCGAAGAAGCCGCAGCTCCTTTACAACTATTTTAAACAGATGTTCGCGCAGGTGACCAATCCGCCGATCGACGCGTTCCTGGAAAAAATGATCACCTCCGTGGAATCGATGCTCGGTCCGGACCGGAACCTGCTGGAGCCGGGGCCGGAACACGCGCGGAAAATCCGCCTGTCCACCCCCATCCTTACGGACGAAGAGCTGGCGCGGATCCGGGAAAACCGCCTCGACGGCCTGCGCGCAGCGACACTGCCCATGCTGTTCCCGGCGGCGTCCGGCGAGGCGGGGCTGAAAGAAGGGCTGGACGCGCTGTTTGCGGCGGCGGACAAGGCGATCGCGGAAGGCGCTTCGCTGCTGGTGTTGTCGGACAGGGGGGTTGGCCCCGGGATGGCGCCGATTCCCGCCCTCCTGGCGGTGGCGGGATTGCACCATCATTTAATAAGAAGCGGAACGCGGACGAAGGCGAGTTTCATCGTCGAATCCGGCGAACCGCGGGAAGTGCATCATTTCGCCGTGCTGCTCGGTTACGGCGCCGCGGCGATCAACCCGTACCTGGCCCTGGCCTCGGTGGCCCGTCTGCACGAGGAAGGGCAGCTGGAATCGCTGTCGCTGGAAGAAGCCGTCGACAAATACGTCAAGGGCGTCACCAAGGGACTTTTGAAAATCATTTCGAAAATGGGCATTTCCACGATCCAGAGCTACATCGGCGCGCAGATCTTCGAGGCGATCGGGATCGGCAGGGAAGTGACGGACAAGTACTTCACCGGCACCCCGTCGCGGATCGGCGGCATCGGGCTCACGACCATCGCGCGGGAGACGCTCATGCGGCATGAAAAAGCGTTTCCGGCCGGCGCGGCGGAGGCGGCGGCCGACCTTCTGGATCCGGGGGATGACCTTCAGTGGCGCCCGGACGGGGAGGATCACCTGTTCACGCCGCTCACCATCCACACGCTGCAGCACGCGGTGCGCACCGGCGACTACGGGCTGTTCCGGGAATACAGCCGGCACGTGGACGAAACCGCGAAGAAAAGCTGCACGCTGCGGGGGCTTCTGGAATTCGTCCCGGACCGCCCGCCGATTCCGCTGGAAGAGGTGGAGCCGGAAGAGTCGATCCTGCGCCGGTTCCGCACCGGGGCGATGTCCTTCGGCTCCATCAGCAAGGAAGCCCACGAGACGCTGGCCATCGCCATGAACCGCATCGGCGGCAAGAGCAACTCCGGCGAAGGCGGGGAAGATCCGGCGCGGTACATCCCGGACGAAAACGGCGATTCGCGCAGCAGTGCCATCAAACAGGTGGCGTCGGGCCGTTTCGGCGTGAACAGCCACTACCTGGTCAACGCGAAGGAAATCCAGATCAAGATGGCGCAGGGCGCCAAGCCCGGCGAAGGCGGACAGCTGCCCGGCCACAAGGTGTATCCCTGGATCGCCAAGGCGCGCAACTCGACGCCGGGCGTCGAACTGATTTCGCCGCCGCCGCACCATGATATTTATTCCATTGAAGATCTGGCGCAGCTGATCTATGACCTGAAGTGCGCCAACCCGGCGGCGGACATCAACGTGAAGCTGGTCTCCGAGGCGGGCGTCGGCACCATCGCCGCGGGGGTGGCCAAGGCGCGGGCCGACGTCATCCTGATCAGCGGCTACGACGGAGGCACCGGCGCGGCCGCCCGCACCAGCATCAAGCACGCGGGGATGCCGTGGGAAATCGGACTTTCCGAAACGCACCAGACGCTGGTGCTCAACGGATTGCGCGGCCGGGTCCGCCTCGAGGTGGACGGCAAGCTGATGACCGGCCGCGACGTGGTCGTCGCCGCCATGCTCGGCGCGGAGGAATTCGGCTTCTCGACGCTTCCGCTGGTGGCGGTGGGCTGTGTGATGATGCGGGTCTGCCATCTGGACACGTGTCCGGTGGGCATCGCCACGCAGAATCCGGAGCTTCGTGCCAAGTTCCCCGGCAAACCGGAGCATGTGATCAACTTCATGCGGTTTGTGGCCCGCGAGGTGCGGGAGATCCTGGCCCAACTCGGGCTGCGCTCGCTGGACGAAGCGGTCGGGCGCACCGACCTGCTCAGGCAGGTGAAGCCGGAAGACCACTGGAAAGCGGCGGATCTCGACCTGTCGCCGCTACTCTACCGGCCCCCGGCCGGTCCGGAAGTGGCCATCCGCCACTGCGAATCGCAGGATCACGGCATCGAGCGGACGCTGGACGTGCGGGAAATCATCCCGCTATGCAGGCCGGCGCTGGAAGCGAAGGAGCCGGTGCGCGCGGTGCTGCCGATCTCCAACGAAAACCGCGCCGTCGGCACCGTGCTCGGCAGCGAAGTATCGAAACGCTACGGGGCGGAAGGCCTGCCGGAGGACACGATCCGGCTGCATTTCGTCGGCTCGGCGGGACAGAGCTTCGCCGCCTTCGTGCCGAAGGGCATTACCATGACGGTGGAAGGCGACGCCAACGACTATTTCGGCAAGGGACTTTCCGGCGGCAAGCTCGCCATCTGGCCGCCGGCCCGGTCGAAGTTCGTCCCCGAAAAGAACATCTTGATCGGCAACGTGGCGTTCTACGGCGCCACCGCCGGGGAAGCGTACATCCGCGGCGTGGCCGGCGAGCGCTTCTGCGTCCGCAACAGCGGCGCCAACGTGGTGGTGGAAGGCGTCGGCAACCACGGCTGCGAGTACATGACCGGCGGACGGGTCGTCATCCTCGGCGAGATCGGCCAGAACTTCGCGGCCGGCATGTCGGGGGGCATCGCCTACATCTTCGGCGACCTGCCGGAAGTGAAGAAGCGCTGCAACCTGTCGCTGGTGGATCTGGAAGAACTGGACGATCCCGCGGAATTGGCCGTGGTCCGCGCCATGATCGAGAAGCACGTGAAATACACCCACAGCACGCTGGGGCAATCGATCCTGGACGACTGGATGCGGCAGTCGCGGCGTTTCGTCCGCGTCATTCCGCGCGACTACCGGCGCATGCTGGAAGCCATCGAGCGCTTCCGCAAAACCGGCGTGTCCGAGCAGGAAGCGGCCCTGGCGGCGTTCCGCGCGGAAAAGCTGGGACAGCAGCCGGCGAGCGCGCATGCGCTGCGGGCCTGAGAGGACGGCCTGGCCCGGCATACGCACCGAACCCATGCGGACTTGAGATCCGGGGAACGGGAAAAATGAGGAGGGAGTCCGATGGGAAAACCAACCGGATTCATGGAATATGTCCGTGAAGATCTGCCCGAGCGCAACCCGCGCCAGCGGATCGCGGACTGGAAGGAACTGTACGAACCGCTTTCGGAGGACAAACTGCGGTTGCAGGCCGCCCGCTGCATGGATTGCGCCGTCCCGTTCTGCCAGACCGGCATGAATTTCGGCCGGCTGACGACGGGCTGTCCGCTGCACAACCTGATTCCGGAGTGGAACGACCTGGTCTACCGGGGCCGCTGGAAAGAGGCTCTGGACCGGCTGCACATGACCAACAATTTTCCGGAGTTCACGGGGCGGGCCTGTCCCGCGCCGTGCGAGGGCTCGTGCGTGGCTTCCCTCGTCAACGATGCGGTCACGATCAAAAGCATCGAGCGGACCATCATCGACCGCGGCTTCGCGGAAGGATGGGTGAAGCCCAATCCCCCCAAATTTCGCACGGGGAAAAAGGTCGCCGTCGTCGGCTCCGGTCCCGCCGGCCTGGCGGCCGCGGACGAGCTGAACAAGATGGGGCATCTCGTGACCGTGTTCGAACGGGACGACCGGATCGGCGGGCTTTTGACCTACGGCATTCCGAAAATGAAAATCGAACAGCACGTCGTCGACCGCCGCGTCCGCCTGCTGGAGGAAGAGGGCATCCGCTTCCTGACCGGGGTGAACGTGGGCGTCAACTATCCGGCGGACCGGCTTCTTGCCGAGTTTGACGCCGTCGTGCTCTGCATCGGCGCGCAGAAGCACCGCGACCTGCAAATCCCGGGCCGGGAGCTGGAAGGCGTCCATTTCGCCATGGAGTTTCTGTGGAAAAACGGTAAAAGCCTGCTCGACTCCGGCCTCGCGGACGGCAACTACATCTCCGCGGAAGGGAAGGATGTGGTGGTCATCGGCGGCGGCGACACGGCGACCGACTGCGTCTCCACCGCCCTGCGCCACGGCTGCCGGAACCTCGTGCAGTTCGACATCTACCCGGTCCGTCCGACGGAACGCGCGCCGGACAACCCGTGGCCGCTGTGGCCCGTCATCCACCGCAAGGATTACGGGCAAAAGGAAGCCGCCGCCGTGTACGGCGACGACCCGCGGGAGTTCGGCGTGTCGGCCAAGGAGTTCATCAGCGACGGGAACGGCCGTCTGGCCGGCGTGAAGACGGTGCAGGTGCGCACGATCCGGGAGGGCGGCACGGTCCGCCGCGAGGAGATCCCCGGCACGGAACGGACGTGGCCGGCGCAGCTGGCGCTCATCGCCATCGGCTTCACCGGGCCGGAGCCGGAGCTGCTGCAGCAGATGGGCATTGCCACCGACGAGCGGAGCAACATCGCGGCCGCCTACGGGAAATATGAAACCAACGTGCCCGGCGTGTTCGCGGCGGGCGACGCCCGGCGCGGCACCAGCCTGATCGTGTGGGCGATCCACGAGGGCCGCGAAGCGGCGAAGGCCTGCGACCAATACCTGCGCGCCGGCGTCCGCACGGCCTGATTGGCGGGAGAACCGCCGGCCTTCCGCGGCGGGTGCGGAGCCGATGTTTCGACCGGAAATCTGGTTGAACTCCTCGAAGACGAGCACCCCGGAAGGGGGAAAGGAGGACCACATGGAACAGACGACCCAAGTGCCGTTCATCCAGCGGCAGTTTGCCGAGCGCATCGGAGGCGCCAGGTTCGGTCTCGGCACCGAAATCTACAAATTCGAAAAAATCAAGCGGGCGAAGCGGGAAGCGATGGCGCGCCATCCCGGCGTGGAGCTGATCGACCTCGGCGTCGGCGAACCGGACGAAGCGGCCGATCCCCTGGTCGTGGAGGCGCTTGCGCAGGAAGCCGGCAAGCGGGAAAACCGCTTCTACGCCGACAACGGCATCGCCGAGTTCAAGGAAGCGGCCGCGAAACACCTGCGCGACGTGTACGGCGTGGACGGCATCGACCCGGAAACCGAGGTGAACCACGCCATCGGCGCCAAGTCGGCCCTCTCGATGCTGCCGCTGGCGTTCATCAATCCGGGCGACGTGACGATCATGCCCACGCCCTGCTATCCCGTGCTGGCCACGCATACGAAGTATCTGGGCGGGGAAGTCGCCTGGCTGCCGATTCATGAAGGCAACCGCTTTTTGCCGGACCTCGATTCCCTGTCCACCGACATCCTGAAGCGCGCCAAGCTGCTCTACCTGAATTACCCGAACAACCCCACGGGGGCGTCGGCAACCCGCGAGTTTTTCGAGAAAGTCGTGGACTTCGCCAAAAAGCACGAAATCATCGTCGTCCACGACGCGGCCTACGCCGGGCTGGTGTTCGACGGGGCGAAGCCGCTCAGCTTCCTGTCCGTGCCGGGAGCGAAGGACGTCGGGATCGAGATCCATTCGCTGTCCAAGTCCCACAACATGACGGGCTGGCGGATCGGTTTCGTGGCCGGCAACCCGCTGGTCGTCAAGGCTTTCGCCACGGTGAAGGACAACTGCGACTCCGGGCAGTTCATCGCCATCCAGAAAGCGGCCGTCCAAGCCCTGGCGCATCCGGAAATCACCCGGCGCACCGCCGGGAAATATTCCCGCCGCCACGACATGCTGGTGGCCACCCTGCGCGAAGCGGGCTTTCGGGCGACCAAGCCGCAGGGGTCGTTCTTCCTGTACACCGAGGCGCCGGCCGCCGTGGAGGGCGGACCCGAGTTCCCGACGGCGGAAGATTTCAGCCAGTTCCTGATCAAGGAAAAGCTCATCTCCACCGTGCCGTGGGATGACGCCGGCCGGTACATCCGTTTCTCCGTCACCTTCGAGGCGAAGGACGAAGCGGACGAGCGGCGGGTGATGGACGAGATCCGGCGCCGCCTGTCCGATTGCCGCTTCATATTCCGATAACCCGGGAGGCAGACGCGATGCCGCAGGCGATCAAGTTTACGAAAATGCACGGGCTCGGCAACAACTACATTTTCATCGATCTGTTCGAACAGCCGTTGCAGGAGGAGATCCTGAGCGATCTGGCCGTGCGCGTCTCCAACGTCAACACCGGCATCGGCTCCGACGGGCTCATCCTGATCGGTCCGTCGGAACGGGCCGATTTTCGCATGCGGATTTTCAACGCCGACGGCTCGGAAGCGAAAAACTGCGGCAACGGCCTGCGATGCGTCGCCAAGTACGTGGTGGAACGGGGCCATACCGCCAGGCGGCAGTTCACCATCGAAACGCTGGGCGGCAACGTCGGGGTGGACGTCCACGTCGACGACGCGGGCCGCGTGCCGCAGGTCACCGTCGACATGGGCGAGCCGCGCCTGCGCAAGCGCGATCTGCCGATGCTCGGCGACCCCGACAGCGAGACCGTCGACGAACCGGTGGACATCGGCGGCGACGCGTACCGGATGACCTGCGTGTCGATGGGCAATCCGCACGCCGTCCTGTTCGTGCCGGACGCGGCGTCCGCCCCGGTGGCCGAGCTGGGTCCGCGGATCGAATGGGCGCCGGTATTCCCCGAGCGGGTCAACGTGGAGTTCATCTCTTTCCGCAGCGATACGGAGATCGATTTTCGCGTCTGGGAACGCGGCTCGGGCATCACCCAGGCGTGCGGCACGGGCGCCTGCGCGGCGGTGGTCGCCGGCGTCCTGAACGGCCGCCTGCAGCGGGGCAAGCCGGTGACCGTCCACCTCGAGGGCGGAGACCTGGTCATTACCTGGACGGAAGAAGGCCATGTGCTCATGACCGGCCCTGCCGAAACGACCTGCGACGGGGTGTACTTTTACGAATAAGACTTCGCGGTGCGGGGCGTCTCCGGCGGCGTGGCCGGGTGCGCCTCCCCTTATTTTCTCGTCGTCTTCCGCATCGCCGTTCCGCATCCGCAAGTCCTTTTTTTCCTGCGCGGCTGCGATACGATTTTGCCGCAGAACAGCGAGGAGAAATCTTCTCCGAACAGACACCGCCGGATAAACCGGATGTCCGTCACTTTGAGTCCCGCCCTGACCAGATTTCTGCGGGTTACCGGAATAAACTCGGTGCCGGCCCGAATCACCCGGCCGTTCCGTTTCAGGTCTGCCAGCCAAATGGGCGGTTGGCCGACGAAGCAGGCGGTCGGGCCGCCGGCGTTTTGCCCCGAGAAGCTCCGCAATACCAGCACATCCGTCCTTCGCGGCCTTCCGGCCAGCGAAGGAACCAAAAATCGCATTCTTGCCATCGGTATCTCCGTCCTTGCGTGAAATTGGGACCGGTTTTTGTATATGAACCTGGAGCGGAGTTGGTCTGGATGGCCGCCTGCACGCGGGGATTCCGGTTCCGTTCCGCGGTTTTGTTCGGCAAGAGGGAAATGCGGATCCACCGTCGAACCGGGTGGACGGGGCGATTCTTTTTTATTCGGGGGCAAAGAAGAGGAGAAGGGTTCATGGAGTACAGGCTGTTTGTGTATGGAACGCTTCGGAGGGGAGAAATCAATCACGGGCGGCTCGGGTCGTCGCGCTGCGAGTCTTTGCTGGCCTGGGTGGAAGGTTCGCTGGTGGATACCGGCCGGGGCTACCCCGCGATGACGGGGGAACCGGGTCGGGTGTGCGGAGAAATCTACCGGGTGGACGGGGCAACGCTGGCGAACATCGACGACCTGGAAGACTACTACGGGCCCGGCGATCCGCGCAACCTCTACGAACGGGTGGAAACGACCGCCCGGACGGACCGGGGCGAGGTTCGGGTCCTGGTGTACGTGTCGGACAGGTTTCCTTTCACCACCGCCATTCCCTTCGGAGACTGGAAGCTGTATCGGATGATGAAGGATCGGATCGTGCTGTGGTTCGTCCATGACGGAAGCTGCCTGGACGAGGCGGGACTCGCGGGAGACGATGCGGCGGAAAGGGTCGGGAAAGGGACGGCTCTGGGCTGGGGCGGCACGGCGAAGACGAAAGGCACCCTTTACCGCGTTTCCGCCGAGGCGCTGAAAAGGCATCTGGAACAGCTGGAGGGAACGGGTTCGAAGCGGTGCCGGCCTGCGGTCGTACCGGTTGCGTTGGATCATCGGGAAACGGTGGATGCGGTGACCTGGGTCGTCGTGGACCCATGAAGACGAGGTGCAGGTTACGTCGCCGATCCCTTTTGTCCGGGAAGGGGTCGGCGATTCGTTTTTCCGTTGACTTCCCGGGAAGCGTCGAACATGATAAGGGTGTGGGTTCGAGGGGGAATTTTTTCGTGGAAACGCATGAACTGGCCAAACTGCTGATCGAAAGCTACAGGCGGGCGACGGGACGGAACCTGCTGGACCCGGAACCCCCGCCGGGGCAAGAGGCGGAAGCGCTGTTCGAGGCGCCTTTCGCCCTGCTGTCCCACGGCACGGAGCCGGACCCGATCCTGCAGTACGGGAACCGCAAGGCGCTTGAGCTGTGGGAAACGGACTGGGCGTCGTTCACGTCCATGCCCTCCAGGCTGACGGCGGAACCGGCGGAGCGCGGCGAGCGGGAAAAGCTCTTGCGCGACGTCCGCGAAAAGGGATATTCGGACGGCTATCGGGGCGTGCGCATCTCGTCCGGCGGCCGGCGCTTTGAAATCATTGACGCCGTCGTCTGGAACGTGGTGGATGGGCAAGGCGTGTACCGCGGCCAGGCGGCGATGATCCCGCGGTGGCGCTATTTGTCGAATCAGGACTAAAGGGCGCGATCCGGACACCTCCGTTGGTCCTACAATTCATGGGTGAAGACTTCCCCGGTGCGGGAGACCCGCCGGGTTTTTTTGTCGGAACTTGCAATATTTTGGATTTACAATCGATGATTCCCGCGATATAGTTGGAGGTGAGTTTGCGAGAATGGGACCAATTTCCTGGAAGTTTTTATAGGGCTTTCCACGCCGTTGGTCCCATCGAAAAATGTCGATACCGGGTCATGCTGACGGGTCCGCGATTCGTTTCCCGTCTTGCCGACCGGCGCGCGGATATGCAATTGGGAGGAGAAACCGCATGTTGCTGAACCGATCTTGGGCGATCGCGTCGGGAGCGTCCGCCTTCATGGTGCTGTCGCTTCTTTTTGCGCCGGTGCAGGAAGGAGGGACGAATCGCGGAGGAATCTGGAACGGGTCAAAGAGCGCCGTTGTGCGGCCCGTGGATGGGGGCGGCGATCCGAAGGGGGCCAAAGAAGCGGAAGCACCGTCGTCCCCGCCGGCGAAGCCTGCGGAACGTTCGCGTCCCGCGGCCGTGTATTACTCCGACCGGGTGGCGGTGCTCATGTACCATCATCTGCAGGAGAAGCCCGAGCGGGGGGATATTTTGTCGCCCGCGCAGTTCGAGCGGCAGATGGAACTTTTGGCCGAGAACGGATTTCAGGTGATCGGCGCGGAGGAATATGCCGCGTTCGTCCTGAACAAGGCCAAGGTGCCGGACAACGCGGTGCTGCTGACGTTCGACGACGGGTATGCTTCTTTTTATGAACTCGCCTATCCGATCCTGAAAAAGTTCGGCTACCCCGCGATCAACTTCGTCATCGTGTCCGGCGTCGACCAGCGGAACAAGCCCGGCATCAAAAAACTCACCTGGGACCAGATGCGGGAGATGCAGCGGGACGGCATCGCGTTCATGAATCATACATACGATCTGCACGCGAAGAAAGCGGACGCTTCCGGGAAAGAGGTGCCGCTTACGGGCCGGCAGTATCTGGAGGACGAGAAACGGCGCGAGACGGCGGAGGAATACCGGAAACGGGTGCTGGACGATCTGCTTTTGGCGGAAAAACGGCTTGCGGAGGAACTTGGCAACAAGCTGCGAATGCTCGCATTCCCGTACGGCTACTATACGGAGGAGCTGGTGAGCATCGCGCGCGAAGCCGGGATCGAGATCATGTTCAGCGTCAAGCACGGGCTCGCCAAGCGATCGGACAAGGTGGCGTACCGGGTGAATGCCGGCCGGTCGGACATGGAGCCGGAGGAACTGATCCGGACGCTGAAGGCGCTGGGCAAGGGCCGGACGGGAAGCGTGTTTGCCGAGGCGGCGGCGGAATCGGAATGGGCGCCAGCGGCAGGATGAAGCGGAAGAATAGAACGGCAAGACCGCGGGAGACGGAAAGTCCCCGCGGTCATTTTTCCGGTGATAAGATTTTGTTAAGGATTTGGATACGATTTTGTTAATTTTCGGGCGTTATATTTGTCAAGAACCAGTTTGGGAGACGGGCCGGGGAAAAACGGCAGGGTGCAGAAGAGCAAAAGGGAAGGCGGTTGGAAGGGACGATGGAGCGCACGACGATCCTCATGGTCGAAGACGAACCGGAAATCGTGAAGCTGATGGAAATCTATTTCCGGAATGAAGGATTCGAGCTGCTCAGGGCGGCGAACGGGGAAGAGGCGCTTCAGCTGCTGGAGAAGCACAAGGTCGACCTGATCGTGATGGATGTGATGATGCCGAAAATGGACGGTTTCACGGCTTGCGTGAAAATCCGCGAGAAGCACGTGCTGCCGATCATCATGCTGTCCGCGAAGGGCCAGGACATCGACAAAATATCCGGGCTCAGCCTCGGGGCGGACGATTACGTGACGAAACCGTTCAGCCCGCTTGAACTGATCGCGCGGATCAAATCCCAGCTGCGGCGGTTCAGGACGTTCGGCGGGGCCGTGCAGGCGGAGGCTGACGTCATCCGGGTCGACGACGTGGCGATCCATCTGGCGTCGCACAAAGTCACGGTGGGCGGCCGGGAAGTCAAGCTGACGCCGCGCGAGTTTGCGCTGCTTCGTCTGCTGGCCGTCAACCGGGGAACGGTGCTGACCATGGAGCGCATTTACGAGGAAGTCTGGAACGATCCGTTCATGGATTCCAAAAACAGCGTGATGGTCCACATCCGCAAGCTGCGCGAGAAAATCGAAGCCAACCCGAAGGATCCGCGGATCATCAAAACCGTATGGGGTGTCGGGTACAAGATGGAGGCCGAATAGCGGAGGTGGATCCGGATGGTGCATGCGTCGAAATGGTTTCGCTCGGTCCGCTGGCGCTTTTTTGGGGCGGTGATCGCCGCCGCCGCCCTTACGGTTTTTACGCTGTTCCTGGGATATGCCGTTGCGGATTGGATGCTCGACGAGCCGGGATGGAACCGCCCGTGGAGATGGCTGGTGAACAACGTGGGCTCTTCGATGGTGATGACGGTGACGGGTGTGCTGCTGTTTCCGGTCTATTATTGGCTGGCGAGCCGCCGGCCGGTGCAGGAAATGCAGCAGCTTGCGGGGGCAGTGGAGCGGCTATCCGCCGGGCATTTTGACATCCGCTTGCCGGCGCGGAGTCGGGACGAGATCGGGGCGATCGCGGAAGCCCTTCGCCGGTACGCGGACGGGCTGGACAAACGGCTGGATGAGTTGACGGCCGGATTGCGGGAAATCGGGGAAGGCCGGTTCGACCGCGAGATTCCCGTCCGGGGCGAAGGCCGGCTGGACGAGGTGGCGGAGAGCATCAACCGCATGAGCCGGGAGCTGCATCGTTCCATCGAAGAGGAACGGAGGGCGGAATGCACCAAGAACGAGCTGATTACCGGCGTCTCGCACGATCTGCGCACGCCGCTGACGTCCATCCTCGGTTTTCTGGAAGTGATCGAGCAGGACCGGTATCGGGATGAAGTGGAACTGAGGCAATATATCTCGATTGTCTATGAAAAATCGCTGGCGCTGCGCAAGTTGGTGGACGACCTGTTTGAATACACGCGAATCAGCAGCGGGCTGCCGCTTTCACGGGGAAGGATGGACCTGGCCGCCTTTCTGCGGCAGCTGGCCGACGAGTTTGCGCCGGATTTCGAGAACGCCGCCATGGTATGCCGGCTGAACCTGCCGGAAGGCGCGGCGGACATTTCCGCCGACGGGGCGCTGCTGGCCAGGGCGTTCGGGAACTTGTTGAATAATGCCGTTCGCTACGGGAACGCGGGAGGATATGTGGAGATCGGTCTGCGCAGGGAGGGGCGGGAGTGGGTCATCGACGTGACGAACAGCGGGGATCCGATTCCGCAGGAGGATTTGCCATATATATTTGAAAGGTTTTACCGCGTCGAGCGGTCCCGCTCGAAGGATACGGGCGGCACGGGACTCGGCCTGGCCATCGTGAAAAGCATCATCGAAGCCCACGGCGGCACCATCACGGCGAGAAGCGGGCGGTACGAGACGACGTTTGAGGCGAGGCTGCCGGCGGGGGAGGCGGAGGCCGGGAAGACCGCTGAAATTGAGGAGGCCGCGATGGTTGCGGATGATGCGGAAGTTGCGGGAACCGCAGGGGTTGCCGGAGCTTCCGGGGTTGCGAAAACGGAAGGCGACAGCGGACCTGCCGATGCGGCGGAAATTATAGGAAGAGTTAAGAATCCCATAAGATCTCAGCCCGCAGGCCGTTAAGAATTGTCCCTTACACTTGCATTCCGTGGAAATGCAAGGAGGGCAAGCGGTATGCGGAGGAACGGTTTGGCGGCAGTTGTTGCGGGGGCGGGAACTTTTGCGGTTCTGACGGTGTTGTTTGCCTGGTTTTTGGCGGCCGGGGTGAGGGGGGATCATGTTGGACGCGAGGCATCGCGGATAATTGCGGGGACGGGTGTGGCATCGGAATTGCCGGACGGGCGGGCGGCATCCGCCGTGCATTACTCCGACCGGGTGGCGGTGCTCATGTACCATCACCTGCAGGAGGAGCCCGAAAGCGGGGACATCCTGTCGCCCCGGCAGCTCGAGCGGCAGATGGAGCTTCTGGCCGAGCACGGATTTGAAGTGATCGGCGCCGAGGAGTATGCCGCGTTCGCGCTGGAAGGGGCCAAGGTGCCGGACAACGCGGTGCTGTTGACGTTTGACGACGGATACGCTTCTTTTTACGAACTGGCCTATCCGGTCCTGAAGCGATTCGGGTATCCTGCGATCGGCTTTGTGATTGTTTCCGGCATCGATCAGCGAGACAAGCCCGGCATTCCTAAATTGACTTGGGACCAGATGCGGGAAATGCAAAGGGATGGCATTGCGTTCATGAATCACACATATGATCTGCACGCGAAGAAGGCGGACGCTTCCGGCAAGGAAGTGCCGCTCACGGACCGGCAATACCTGGAGGACAAGGACCGGAGCGAGACGGCGGAGGAGTACCGGAAGCGGGTGCTGGACCATCTGTTGCTGGCGGAAAAAAGGCTGTCGGAGGAACTCGGCAACGAGCTGAAGATGCTTGCTTTTCCGTATGGCTACTACACGGAGGATCTGGTGCGCATCGCCCGCGAAGCCGGGATGGAGATCATGTTCAGCGTGAAGCACGGGCTCGCATCGCGCAAGAACGAGGTGGCGCCCCGGGTGAACGCCGGCCGGTCGGACATGGAGCCGGAGGAAGTGATTCGGATTTTGAAGGCTTTGGGGAGAGACGGGATGTGAAGCGCATTTTTGCCGGATTTGCGGCGTTGGACACCGAAGCTGCGCCGGAAAAATTGAAAAGGATAGAGCGAACGTATTAATCCATGCCTACGCACGGTCGGCGAATCGCTGGTCAATGTATTGACCAGCTTTTTCGTCATGGTTTCAATTCACGCCCATGGTGGTGGGCGACAGGTTTGCCCGCTAGGGCCGGCGTTCTCTAAAGAGTTTCAATCCACGCCCACGTACGGTGGGCGACTTTTGCCGCGGTCGTGCTGGTCTATATGCTCTTTGGGGTTTCAATCCACGCCCACGTACGGTGGGCGACGCGTTCGTCGCGCACATGGCCGGTGACTATACCTGGGTTTCAATCCACGCCCACGTACGGTGGGCGACCCTTCAGGATCGGAGCTTGTCCAGCTGTAGTCAGGTTTCAATCCACGCCCACGTACGGTGGGCGACAACCCGGCACACAATTCCCGCACCGCTGGCAAACGTTTCAATCCACGCCCACGTACGGTGGGCGACTATGGGGTCAACTGTTCTTGCAATTGTTTGGAATGTTTCAATCCACGCCCACGTACGGTGGGCGACTCCGTAAGTTTCTCACCGCGTGCTCCTTTCGCGGCGTTTCAATCCACGCCCACGTACGGTGGGCGACAAGTTCTCACGTGGACGTATCCCGCCATCAGGGAAGTTTCAATCCACGCCCACGTACGGTGGGCGACCGCCGCACAGGATGCCCTGGATCACCGACTGCACGGTGTTTCAATCCACGCCCACGTACGGTGGGCGACTAGTACCCGGTATGACCGTATTTGTCTTTGAAAGCGTTTCAATCCACGCCCACGTACGGTGGGCGACAACACTGGACCAAAAAGGAAGTCGAGGCCAGGAAGTTTCAATCCACGCCCACGTACGGTGGGCGACACCGTCTGATTGTGCAGGATTTATTGGGTGATGAAGTTTCAATCCACGCCCACGTACGGTGGGCGACCAAAAGAGAGGCGCAGCTCGCTGCGGCTGCGGAGGTTTCAATCCACGCCCACGTACGGTGGGCGACGAAATCAGGTGCCATCCTGACGTAATCGCTGTGGTCGTTTCAATCCACGCCCACGTACGGTGGGCGACCGTCAGCCACGGTTGGCGGTCTGACCGTGACGGCGTTTCAATCCACGCCCACGTACGGTGGGCGACCGTTGCTGGCGTACCGACTGATTCGCAGCTGGCGTGTTTCAATCCACGCCCACGTACGGTGGGCGACTCCGGCAGGGATTCGAGGAACCGTGCTTTTTTGTGTTTCAATCCACGCCCACGTACGGTGGGCGACCCGCTGGGTCCCGGAAAGGTTGCACTTGATTCCAAGGTTTCAATCCACGCCCACGTACGGTGGGCGACCGTACCTGGCCGAGGCGGCCCATCTAGCCGAGGTGGTTTCAATCCACGCCCACGTACGGTGGGCGACTTGCATATTGATCGCCTCCTTGAAACCTATTAGGGTTTCAATCCACGCCCACGTACGGTGGGCGACTGGAAAACGAATTCGACCGCATATTTGATTCCCTTGTTTCAATCCACGCCCACGTACGGTGGGCGACGGTCATATGCCAACTGACCGGTTCCGCCACAACGGTTTCAATCCACGCCCACGTACGGTGGGCGACGAGCGGTATCGGGCTGGCGTATTTGCCGAAGCGAAAGTTTCAATCCACGCCCACGTACGGTGGGCGACGGTACCGGGCATCAATTCGACGCTTACGTGTCCGTGTTTCAATCCACGCCCACGTACGGTGGGCGACAACACGCTGCGCGAATTCACGCAGTACGAGTTGGAGTTTCAATCCACGCCCACGTACGGTGGGCGACTGCCTATCTTCCATCGACAACTCGCCGATGAGAGGTTTCAATCCACGCCCACGTACGGTGGGCGACGAAATGACCAAAGACGAAATTACCCTGATTCTTGTTTCAATCCACGCCCACGTACGGTGGGCGACGCACTTCGCTGGAACAAGCCGAACGCGCTCGTTATGTTTCAATCCACGCCCACGTACGGTGGGCGACTTGGGGTGCAGGATCTCGCCGGTCTTTGGGCTCGGGTTTCAATCCACGCCCACGTACGGTGGGCGACCGGGCGGATACAGCGGGGAACATGGCATGAAATAGTTTCAATCCACGCCCACGTACGGTGGGCGACTCGGTGTCTTTCAATCCAGAATAACACCCCCTTCGTTTCAATCCACGCCCACGTACGGTGGGCGACCCGTAATGTTCGCTGTCATTCCATTTGCATTTAAGTTTCAATCCACGCCCACGTACGGTGGGCGACGCTGCACGTTATGACGTATATTGGGAAGAAGTCGAGGTTTCAATCCACGCCCACGTACGGTGGGCGACAATGTATGATCTTGTCGTCACAAAGCACGCACATGTTTCAATCCACGCCCACGTACGGTGGGCGACGAAATGCCGGTGCCAGACGATTTGGAGCCGACGGAAGTTTCAATCCACGCCCACGTACGGTGGGCGACTTCGACCGCGAATACCACGAGCGGGCGAGGAAAGAGTTTCAATCCACGCCCACGTACGGTGGGCGACGCGGCGTGGGAAGTGGTGGAAGCATTGCGATCAAAGTTTCAATCCACGCCCACGTACGGTGGGCGACCCACTGGCGGACTGATGAGCGCGACAGACAAAGCGTTTCAATCCACGCCCACGTACGGTGGGCGACCATTTCGGGAATCGAATTGACTATTATCCAACAGTTTCAATCCACGCCCACGTACGGTGGGCGACTCGCCGGGCAGCCGCAGAAACGGCTGATTTGGGAGTTTCAATCCACGCCCACGTACGGTGGGCGACGTGCTTTCGTGGTTCCAGTGCAAGTTCTTGAGGACGTTTCAATCCACGCCCACGTACGGTGGGCGACTGCAAGTTCTTGAGGACGAAGGACTTTCCGTGTATGTTTCAATCCACGCCCACGTACGGTGGGCGACCCCGCACCATGCCCGACACCCTGATCTGGATTACCGTTTCAATCCACGCCCACGTACGGTGGGCGACACTTTTGGCAGACCTACGCCTGGAGCAGGGGAAAGTTTCAATCCACGCCCACGTACGGTGGGCGACAAAGCGTCATCGGTTGGCTTTCTTGGGCTAATAATGTTTCAATCCACGCCCACGTACGGTGGGCGACAACTTCTGCCGCCGGATCAGTTTCCGCCGGAAAAAGTTTCAATCCACGCCCACGTACGGTGGGCGACCCCAGCGGGCGCCGTCAATGCGTCTGATTCTCCGGGTTTCAATCCACGCCCACGTACGGTGGGCGACGGGGACTGGGGAGCATATATACCGATGTATGATTGGTTTCAATCCACGCCCACGTACGGTGGGCGACCCCCAGCTTCCAGCGAGTCGTCGTTTGCTTGCCGAGTTTCAATCCACGCCCACGTACGGTGGGCGACCAATATCTCCAGCATCTTGCCAGTCCGGAGAACAAGTTTCAATCCACGCCCACGTACGGTGGGCGACCTGGCGCCTGGCGGCCGGGTGGCCTTTGTGGAGATGTTTCAATCCACGCCCACGTACGGTGGGCGACTAGATGGGGCGCAATATTTATTCGATGTTAACGGGTTTCAATCCACGCCCACGTACGGTGGGCGACGATTCGCATCCGCCGGGAGGAAGCGCGCCGGGGAGGGTTTCAATCCACGCCCACGTACGGTGGGCGACGCCGTCAAGCGGTCAGCGTTCATCCGGTGGGTGCTGTTTCAATCCACGCCCACGTACGGTGGGCGACTCTGTCTCCCAAATACCTTGAAAGATAAGGAGAGAATTGTGCTTATGCGCGAATCTGCGATTTAGGGGTATAATGAAAGCCTCTTTTTTACAACGTGGTCTTTGCATGCATTATCAAATGAGCATCGCGAGCAACATGGGGTTTCGATGATTATTGCAGGTTCGCGCACAATTAAACCATTATCACGCCTTCCGGATCATAACCTGGGTTGGCACCAATGTGTTCAACACGTCCCCGCCAGTTGGAACCCAGATAGTAGATTCGCAAACTGTCTTTTGACGGGTCGATGATTTTTAGGAGCTGATGTTTTAATTCGGCAAGCTGAGCCGGATCAAGCAGACATTCGAAGACGGAGTTTTGCACGCGTTGTCCATAGTTTTCGCAGCATTTTGCCACTCTCCGAAGTCGTGCTTGTCCTGTTATGCTTGCCGTGTTGACATCATACGTGATCAACACCATCATGCCCAATTTCCCTCATTTTGCCACGAAGGGCGGATAATCATCAAGGTCACCGCGCATATGACGTGCGAGAAGCAAGGATTGAACATATGGAAGCAGGCCAATCGGTACCTTCTCATCAATAAATGGATGCCGAAGTTCTTCGCGCTTTCTCAACTGCCACTCTATCAACACTGTTTTTCGTGCATCCTCTTTGAGGATATAAGCTCGGGTTTCTTTTTGCAGAAAATCATCCGGCTGAAGTTGCCGGCGATTGATTAAAGACAACGCCAGCCGATCCGCCAGGAAAATACGGAATTCTTCCATTAAGTCCAGAGCCAAGCTGTTTCGGCCCGGACGGTCCCGATGGAGAAAACCGATCTGGGGATCCAGGCCGACGGATTCCAAGGCGTGCGTGACGTCCGATGCCAACAGGGTATACAAAAAAGACAGCAATGCATTGAGCCTGTCAGTTGGCGGCCGTTTCACACGCCCGGAAATTTGGAAAAACTCTTTGTTGACCAAAACCTGCTCAGACAGGACGGAAAAGTATTTTCTCGCGCCCAGCCCCTCCAAACCGCGCAATTCATCCAGCGTTTCACATTTGCCGATCATGGCGGCGTAATTGGCCAGGTCCCGACAGGCGGCTTCCAGCCGGGTGCGGTCCAGTTTGTCGCCATGATCGCGAAGTGATCGCATAAGGGAAATTCTAGCATTCGCGAGTTTCGACAAAACGAAGCGTTTCGCCAATCTCAGGCTGTGGCTTTCCGAATCGCTCCAACGGTACTGGGTTTTTCTCAAATACACGTTTCCCTTGGTCATCCCGGTGACTTTGGCTTTGAATTTCCCGGAAGGTGAAAGAAAAACAATCGTGACCCCATGGTCGACGCATAGTTCCATGGCCTCCGGGCTTACTCCCCGATATCCAAAAACCACGACCGACTCAAGGTTTATGATGGGTATTTGAATTTCTTTTTTCTCTTCGGAACGGACGACCAGGGTTTCTCCCTTTGCCCCGATGTACACATCAGGTTTTGTCACATATAAAGTGTTGAGAAGTTTTCGTATTTCTTCACACCTCCATTTCGTTTAGAAGTTGTTGAACATAAGCCTTCGCGGAGCGGCTTCCGGATTGACTCCATCTGGGTTGGCAAATGTCAAACAGGGAACAGGCATCGCAATGCTTCCCGTATTTTGCGGGAGGTGTCCGTTTCTCGGAAAAAAGCAAATGCATCTCCTCGGCCATGCGATGGACGCGATCACGCAGAGATTCGGAAAAAAACACTTCCTCCCTCCGGTTAATTGTCGCGTAATACAGGAACCCGGATTCAATCCGGACATTTAACATCTCTTCCAGACAAATCGCCTGCGCGCAAAGCTGCACTTCATCCCGGTCGTCTTTTTTGGGACGGCCTTTTTTGTATTCGACGGGGACGACTCGCCAGAAGCCGTCCCGCCCGTCGAGCTGTATGGTTTGATCGCTTTCTTCGCTTACCCGGTGAAACTCCACCACATCTGCCGTGCCCCTGAGGCGAAGACGATCTGAAACCAAGGGCATGGCCCGGACAATCCGAAGCCTGCCCCTGGTTTCATCCGCGAACTCGTCGTCCGAACGTTCATGGACTTGATGTCCGATCACCGTGTGTACATTCTCCGCCCACTGCTGCTCGATATGGATGAGAGCCCACTGCCGGGGACAAAAGGCGTAATGCTGAATCCCCGACAGCATGAAGTAATCGTCGTCATCCCGGTACATGGCTCAGAGGATCTCAATGATCTTGACCCCTTGCGGGGCTTCACCCACGGCCACTTCGTAATCCTGATACGAGCGGGGGACGGAGACCTCCGGCTTTCTTCTGACCTGAACGAGCTGGAACAGCTTGTGTGCCTGGGCATTGCCCAAGGCTGTCTCGTGTTCGAATACGACGAGCTTCTGGGCGGACATTTTGCCGCGGGAAGCCGACCGGTCATGCTCAAACATCTGGACCAGAGCCGTCCAGAGCAGTTCCAGGTCCGCTTTGCTGAAGCCGGTTTGTTGAGCCAGCGGAGCGGAGACGTAACCTTCCACCCGATACAGGCCATACGGCACGAAGGCTTTGCGCCCCATGGTCCGTTCCTTCTCGGCGTCTTTTTCGTTGGTCACGGCCATCCTCGTTATGGTCGCTTCCATCGGCGAGATGGGATCGATGCTTTTGGCAAAGCCCAGCTGCACCGGACCGCGCACCTGGCCGCAGTTGACCCCCGTGGTCATGACCGCGCCGAACGCCCGGATGTCAAAATATTTGGCGCACATCCAGCGGGCAAGATTCAATTGGTCTTCTCTTTTCTTGGCTTCCAGTTTGTCTTTGTCTTCTTTCACTTCGATGTCCGGATGGTGTTCAAACGCTTCCTTGTTCAGCTGATTGAGCACGACGCCTTCCCGGACGTAAATCTCATAACCGGGCTCTCCGGCTTTCGCGAGCTCCACGTAATTGCGAATTTTGCGTTTCAGGCACACGTCCGTGACCAGACCGGCCCCCGTTTCGGCATCAATCCGCGGCAGGTTGCCAGCATCTGGGTCGCCGTTCGGATTTCCGTTTTCCACGTCGAACAAAAGGACGAATTCATACCGTTGGTTGATCGCTTCGTTTTGCATGGACAATCCCTCTCCTTTTCATCAATTTTGGTTTTGTTTGTCGGATTTCGACGAATAAAACTCTTGACGTTGGTGGTAGTAACCGAGAGCAAACATGCCCTGTTCTTCCAATGTCAACCGCGCCGGAAAACTGGGAGGCAGCTTGTTCATGACTTGTTGAATCAGTTCATCATTGCGTCGGCCCCGTTTTTCGTCTTTGGAAATATGGTGTCGAGCCAGATGAAGAAGCCGGGGAAACACCAGGGCCGGTGTGGCCGAAGCGGCTCCCCAATAACGGTCCGTGATGGTCGCGTTCAGTTGATTTTCGTGCGCGTCTTTCTGCGTTTTTTCCAAACAGGCAAACAGCCTGCCCAGATGGTAGGCCGTGCTGGTGGAATCTTCGTGCAGCGACATGGTCAGATTCGCCTCCATCTCCTGATTTTGATGACGTCGTGCCTGCCTGATGAAATATCCTTTGATCAGCGCCGCCCTTCTTGGGTTTAGTTTCCTGCCAGCGTCATCCGCCCGGATGCGATTCATGAGCTGGGCGAAAACCGATCGCGGATAGGGTTGTCCGAACAATATGGAGCGGAGCATTTGTCCTTCCAGCTGCGGCGGAAGATTGGCCAAATCGCCCTGAAGGGCCAATTCGCGAAGCAGTGCCCGGATGGAGGGAGAATGGTCCAAGCCTTGGACCAAAAGGTCCGCATAGTGCTGCCAAACCCGTTCGCCGATTTCTCCCAGACTCCCCGTGTACCAGAACCTTACCGCCAGCCGGGCGGCGTTGGGGGAAAGGCCAAGGACATAGAAACGGGTGTCGGGATTCAGATCCGCAAATGTTTCGCGGAATGTGCGTCCTTCGCGAATCCGGACAATCGCGCTTCGGATGCGCGCGGTCACGTTGTCCTCCCGGTCCGGCTCCCGGTTGTCGGCAGGTGCTTCCTGCAACAGGCTTGCAAGGAATTCCTGTTCCCGCGGTTCATTCGATTCCGTCCAGAACACGACGGTGGTATCGTTCAATCTCACCTTGTGTGCGGGATCCGCCAGGAAACGGTTAAGGACTAGCCCGTACGCTTCCGCTGCCTGCTGTGATGTTGGTGCGTTGTATGATTGTTCCAGTCCGTATGAGCGGAAAGCTTCTTCGTTGAAGGAAACTAGTGACGCTCCCGATGACTGGGCACCTGCAACTTTTTTGAATTGAGGGTGAGTTCTGGCAAGCAAATTTTTTGGAACCCTTTTTCCGGTAATCAGACAGGTGTAAAGAGGATTCGTATCCAGACCTTCACTCTCAGAATAAAATTTCGTTTCCCAGGCCAATTTTATTTCCGGTATTTGATGGAACAACTTTCCATTAGGAGCATATTTCAGAACACAAAGATCGCCTCTTTTCAAGCTTTCGATCACATTTGGTTGGGTAGCGTGTTCAATGTCGGATTTAAGTTTTGTGCTATCCATGGACACAAATGCACGCAATGCTCGTATTTCCTCAGTTTCAAATTCGGTTTTGTCCAAAATATCCAGCCAAAAATCCCGCATGCTAATTCTGCGGGCCTCACGCATACCTATTGCTTCTCCAAACAGATATTCTGCTTTATCGCACAGAAAGAAAGGAAGAGTGTTGCTGGTACGGTGAGGTTGCTTGGGAACATAATATTTTTTCTTTATTGTTCTTCCTTTTTCATTAGTGTAAGGGAGAATTGCCAGTACACGCCCGTTTTGGTCCAATTGAATTTCAAACGAAACGTAAGCTTCTGAATATGCTTCGCCGGGCAGACTTTCTCCCCGTTCTTCTAGCAATTCGTAGTAACGATACAGCGCTTGCAGGATCATGAATGTCACCCCGCGGGCCGCGCCGGAATGTGGATGACGCCGTCGATCATCTTGGCGCGGAAGAAATGGGGAATGATTTCGAGCTTCCCTTTGTCGTTCTGCTTGTAGGACATATCGAGAAGCATGTAGCCCAGGTCGGTTTCGCCCTTGTGCGCGGGACTCGGGGGAACCTCATCCGCTTCGAGCAGTTCAAAATGCGCCGGAAATTCCCTGCAACCCAGATAGGGTCTGTGAAAACACTGCCCTTTGCGCACCCGCCGCAGCAGCATGTTGTAGTGTTTTTCCGGCGTGTCGTCCGGTCCGCGTTTGTCCGTCATTTCAAAATGCGCCTCGATGATGTACTCCACATCTTTCAGCAACAGGGATGCCCGCTGCTGACGTTCGTGGGAGGCATAGATAACCCGGTTTTTCGACGCTTTCGATTCCACTTCATTGCGACGGATGTTTTCAAACCGGATTGGCTTCATCACATGGATGCGGTCGACGACATACCGGATGGCAGGCTTCCAGAAGATGGCCTCCAGGATGCCGCGCGCGGCGGATGGGGTGATCACGTCGTAGCTGACGCGCTCCACCTTCATTTCGGGTCTGGAGAAGAGCGCGTATTCACCCCACACGCGCAGCTTGATGCCGTAGCCCATGTCGGGTTTCCTCCTTTCGGTTAGAAGATGTAAACGGTTGGAGTTGTGTCGTCGTCGGGTGTCAGGAGCCCGGCTGCAGGATCGTAATACGACAAGTCATTCAAGACCCATACGCCCTGGACGCAACGCAGAAGGCCCGCCTTTTCAAGCCCGATCCTTTCGTGCTTGTAAATTTGCACCGTGAAGGGTTGCAACTGGCGAAGGACACCGGCCGGATGGGGAACGTGCGGCAGACTCTCGATCAACCGCTGGGCGTCCGGATCGAGCGGGTCTTCGGGATTCGAACGCTGTCCGGGCGGACACCAGGGTACGACGACAGCTTCCATGTCGGAATCGATCAGCCTGAAGCGTATGGCCACCTCCTCGTAAGGAATGTCCGGCGGAACGCGGGTCAAAAGCCCCACGATTCCTTCTTCGTCCCGCAATTTGTCGCCGGCTTCTTTATCCCGGGTGCCGTGGGCGCGCTCGAAATAATCGCGGATGCAGACGGGCGATAGCGGATCATCCGCGCCTGAATGCAGGATGCTGTTCCAGGCTTCGATCGCGGTTTCCTTGATCCAGCCTTTCGTCGGCATGCCATGGGTTTCCGGATGAAACACGACCATCCGTCCCGCGGCAAGTTTGCCTTCCCGGTTGCACCGGCCGGCGGCCTGCGCAATGGAGTCGATGCCCGCCATGGCCCGGAAGACGACCGGAAAGTCGACGTCGACACCCGCTTCGATCAGTTGTGTGGAAATGACCCGGCATGGTCTTCCCGAGCAAAGGGCCTTGCGAATCTCCTTGAGCACCGCCATTCGATGCCGGGGCGTCATGCGGCCGCTCAGGTGAAAGAGACCTTCGGTCCGGGGATCGAAACGTTCCAGAAGGCGTCTGGCGTGTTGGCGCGTGTTGACGATGCACAGCGCCTGGTGTTCGGACATAATTCGTTCCGCGATGGTTTCGTCTGTTGTCACATTCCCCGGGTCGCCCAATATTTCCACTTGTACACGTCGAAAAGCCTCGTAAAGTTCGGCGGGGTTGGGCTTGTCCATGATTTCGGTGGTTTCCCTTCCCAAAGCGAACCAGGCGGGTTGCGTGGCGGTGCAGAGCACGACGGAACAGCCGTAGCCTTCCACCAGTTCTTCCAAAGCGCGCAGGCACGGTTCCAGATAGCCTCGAGGGAGGTTTTGGGCTTCGTCCAGGATGATGACGGAACGCGCGATGTTGTGCAGTTTCCGGCATTTGCTGCGTTTGTTGGCGAAGAGCGACTCGAAGAATTGCACGGAAGTGGTGACGATTACGGGCGCATCCCAATTTTCCGTACTCAGCTTGTAGCGGCGGCTTTCGAATTCGCCGAAATGTTCTTCCACCTCCTTAAGATCAAAGTTGCTATGGTGTTCCAATACCGCTTGTCTGCCGAGGGCCTTTCGAAATTGCCTGGCTGTTTGCTCGATGATTGAGGTAAGGGGGATAACGTAAATGATCCGGCGGTGGCCATACTTGACCGCATGCCGCAATGCAAAGGCAAGGGACGAAAGGGTTTTACCTCCGCCCGTCGGAACGGTAAGTGAAAAGATGCGGGGTGTCAGCTGGATTGCCCTCCTGCGGCATGTGTCCAGGATGGCTTTGCGGTATTGGTTGACGACGGTTTCGGGGACATTTCTGAAACGAACGGCCAAATAACGATCAAGGCGTTCGGAAAGCTCGTCAATCGAGGGATACGGGGGTACGTCAACGGCAAGTTCCGGATGGCAAAAACTTCTTGTGTCCACCGTATCGGCATCCACCAGGCAGGAATACAGCATACGGCCCAAAAAAGCGATCTTCCAGCAGTAGGCTTCTTTGCTTGGTTGTTTCGTAAGGTTTTCGATGAGAGGACTGTTGGCGGGAATAGGCAGTTCGGGAAGTTCGATTTCTTGCCAGGCCGCTTCCCACAACGACTCCTGCTCCTCGGGATCGTGCAGGGCTTCCGTAAGTCTCCGGCACAGACTGCCATCTTCGTCTTTTGATCCGTAATTACGTAGCCCGCCGTGATGACAGGCGATGACCAACTGGACGAGCTGAGCCAAATGACGGTGAATGGTGGCGGTGCCAAACAATCGCTGCCATACCGGGTCTTTGCCGATCATGAGGGCGCCAGCCGTGGAGTGGGATGCTTTAATGGGATGCCCTCTGATGCGCAGTTGGACTTTTTCCTTATATTTGCCTAGATCGTGGAGGATGCCCGCGGCGTACCCCAGTTCGCCGGCGTAAAATGCTTCAGCGAAGGATCGGGACAGTTCCGCCACACATAGCAAATGGTTTTTCAGCGGCTGTTCTTCGCCTTGATCATTAATACGAGCTATATACCGCATTTTTTGTTTCAGATTCCTTTTAATTAACGTAACCTTCAAAATCTTCTTGTACAGAATTTTATGAAATTGTTGCCAATTGTCAATATATTTTCTCTTCAATTGTCGAAATTTTTGGAATGTGAAAATAAGACTTCGGATACATTGGCAAATTGCCCCCTTGTTGCTTATATTCAATTGTGAATCAAACTTAAATGTCGCCCGTTTGATTGGGTTCAAACAGGCGTGGATTGAAACCTTTTGATTAATATTTAAGTCCGGGATGTACATGGATGGGCCGCGTGTTTCGTCGGAGAATAAACTCCAAGTGGAGATTCCCGCGAGATGCGCGGCCAAATGCCGTCTATGCGAAGCCGGAATTAACGGACATCCCGCTAGCGAAAAAAGCAAAAAAAATAGCGTGGCATCAAAAAGAAGCAGAGGGCTGTCCCGCAAAGTTAACAAAACCAGAAGGGACAGCCCGAATTGTTTGTGGCGCCGGTGTGCCGTATGGATGCCGCTGGCGCGCGGTGATTTGCCTTAAAGTGCAGCTTGCTTCTCAGGGGAATTCTTTTTCAATCCGTAGGTCCAGCCCGTCTTGTCCATTTCGCGAATGAAGTTTTCGAGCAGATTGAGCACGGCTTCCTCGATCTTCAGGCCTTTCTCTTTTGTGGCCACGCCGGGATCCCCTGAGGCTCCCGTATCGGTGAGCTCATCGAATCGCCACTTGATGTCGATGAATTCCGGAAGATTGGGCACGACCCCTTTGGCATGTTCCATTTCAATCAAATCTTCGAACAGGGCCAGGCCCAGGGACGTTTCGCCTTCACCGGCGTGGCCAAGGCCGTTCCACACCTCGAAGGTGCCGGGAGGCACCAATTTGCCCGCCGCCACCCACCAGTCGTTCAGGCTGGCGATGACGACATCGGGATGCTGCACCTTGACGGCCCGGGCCGCAATTTCGATGGGGGCGATATTGCCGTCATGCCCGTTCAAAATAATGATTTTTTTGATGCCGTTGCGCACAATTTCGCCCAGGATTTCTTTCAGGACATTGGTGACCGTTTCCGCGGACAGGCTGACCGTGAAGGGCAGTTTGTTGTAATGCTGGCTGTATCCGTAATTGATCGGTGGAAGCACCATCAGCCCTTCCACGCGTTCCGCGAGCTTCTCGCAAAGGATGTTGGAAATCAGCGCATCGGTGCCAAACGGCATATGGTACCCATGATTTTCGAAGGCGCCGACACCGAAGATGACCTTGTCGATTTTGCTGCTTGCGTATTGGTGGCCGGTCATTTTGCTGCCAATGAAGGCCATTGGGCTTCACTCCTTTCGTCAGGGCGTCAGTTGGTCCGCAAACTCGAATTTCCCGTCCTGGACGCGGATAATCGTGACGCTCTTTTCGGGCACGCGGCCGGTTTCAAAGCTGATTTCGCCGGTGACGGCCTTGAAGCCTTTCGTCGCGGCAAGCGCATCGCGAATCGCTGCGGGATCCTCGCTTCCTGCGCGTGCAATCGCATCGGCGAGGAGTTTCATGGCGTCATAGCCCAGCGCGGCGAACGCATTTTCGGGCGCATGACCCGTTTTGGCCGTATAAGCGGCCACGAAATTGCTCACGAGCGGATCGGAGCTTGACAGGGCCACGTGGGTGGCGAAAAACACGTTGTTCGTCTGCGGCACGCCGCCCATTTCGATGAGAGCGGGCGTATCGAAGCCGTCCGCCGACACGACCGGAATGTCGATCCCCTGGTCACGGATTTGTTTGACGACGATGCCCGCCTTGTCCGGCAATGCGGAAACCATCAGGATATCCGGCTGGGGATCCAGGCTTTGCAGACGTGTGATTTGCGCGGAGAAGTCGTTGTCGGTGGCGCCGTCGTACTTGTCCTCCAGCAGAATCTGCCCGCCTTTGCCCGTGAATCGTTCTTTGAAAAATACCGAGACGTTGTTGGTGAAGTCCGAAGAAGTGTCGGTCAAAACCCATGCGGTTTTGGCGTTCAGCTTGTCCATGGAATAGTCCGAAATGGCATAGGATTGCGCGTCATCGCCGAACGCGGCCATGAACATGTAGTCGCCGACGAGGTCGGGAATCAGCGGCGAGGTGGCGCCCGAGGTGATGAAAGGAATGCCCGCGTTTTGCGCGACAGGACCCGCGGCCGTGACAAAGGTCGTGTCGCTGAAGCCGATGACGGCAACGACTTTATGAACGTCAACCAGTTCCTGCATGCCGTTGGTGGCGGCGGTGGTGTCGGTTTTGGCATCGACGGAAACCACTTCGATTTGCTTTCCGTTAATGCCGCCGGATGCATTGATTTCTTCCGCCGCGAGCTGCAGGCCGGCCAGGGAAGGAACGTCCAGGGACGCTTGTCCGCCGGTCAGGTTATAGAGCGCGCCGATCTTGATCACGCCGCCGGAAGGTTCCGGAGCGGGCGGTTCGCTGGCAGCCGGGCTGCTGCTGGGGCTTGGGCTCGGGCTGCTGGGGCTGCTTGTGGATGACCCGCCGCTGCTGCAGGCGGCCAATACAAGCGCCAGGGAAAACAGCAAGAACAGCATTTTGTTCACTGGCTTCATTTGTTTCTCTCCCTCCGGATTTGGCTTATTCGTTTACGGGTGTTCTGGGCAATACCGCATCGGATCGGTCTCGTTTTCGCGAAATTTTCACATTGCCCTCACCTCCCAAAACCTTTGCAGGAAGTGTTATTTCCCCAACAGTCCTTTGGGTCTAAGGATGATGATGAAAATCAGGGCGAGCGACATCAGCACCTGGCTGAGTCCGTACATCTGCGGCAATCGAACGCCAAACAGTTCGATGCCGCGCTCCAGTTTGTTCAGCAGCAGCTCCGGGATGAGGGTGAGGAGCACGGCGCCCAGGATCGCGCCCGCGATGCTTCCGGAGCCCCCGATGACCAGCATGAGCACAAGACCGAAAGCCATGGAGTAGGAAAACATGTTGGGATTGATGCTCATGATCAAATGGCCGTACAGGCTGCCGCCGATCGCCGCGAAAAAGGCGCCCGTGCAGAAGGAAAGCAGCTTGTGCTTGACGATGCCGACCCCCATGGCCTCCGCGGCCAGATCATCCTCGCGGATGGCCAGCATCGCCCGGCCATAGGCGGAGTGCAGGAGCCGCCAGACCACATAGATGGTGATGGCCGCGATGGCGTAAACCCACCACATGTCCGTGAAGGGCGGTAATCCGGAGATCCCGCTGCTGCCGCGGGTGAAATCCGTCAGGTTGGCGGCCAGGATGTTGACAATCACCGTAAACCCCAGCGTGGAGACCGCCAGATAATGCCCATGCAGCTTGAGCACGCAAATTCCGATGAGCAGGGAGCAGAGGACGGCAAGCAAGCCGCCGATGAGCAAGGCCGCGACAAAGGGCAGTTCAACGAATTGCAGCCACTCGGGCATGTTGGGAAAAAGAAGCGGCTTGCGCTGCACGGGATAAGTGAGCAGTGCGGTGGTGTAAGCGCCCACCGCCATAAATCCGGCGTGTCCCAGCGAGAAAATGCCGGCAAAGCCGTTGGTGAGGCTCAGGCTCACGACGAGAATGATGTTGACCCCGACCAGGTTGATGATCCGGAGATAGTACGTGCTGAGCGTAAAATTGGCAATCGCCAGCAGCACGATGACCGCGGCCAAGAGGAGCCATTTGGCGGATGCTCTGTCCGTCCACTTGCGAATCGCCGGCGCAGGTTCCATAGCCTTACACCCTCCGATCGGCAGGCCGCCCGAACAAACCGCTCGGTTTGACAAGCAGCATCAAAATCAGGGCGAGAAAAACGAAGATGTCTTTGAAGGCGGACAGATCCGGCGGCAGCATGGCAACAAACAAAATTTCCCCGAAGCCGAGAATCAGGCCGCCCACCGCCGCGCCATGGATGCTTCCGATCCCGCCGATGACCGCGGCCACGAAAGCTTTCAGGCCGGGCACAAAGCCCATGAAAGGATCGATTCTGCCGTAGCGTCCCGCCATCAGGATCCCCGCGACGGCCGCCAGGACGGACCCGATGACAAAGGCCGTTCTGACGATCGAATTCAGGTTGACCCCCATGAGCAGGGCGGCCTGCAGATTTTCCGCGCTGGCCCGCATCGCAATGCCGATTTTCGTTTTCTTGATCATCAGGGTCAGCATCCAGAGCAGGATCGCCGTGATCAAAAGAATGATGATGTTGATCAAAGGAAACGAAACGCTGCCCATCCGAATCGTGGCGCTGAAAAAGGAAGGAAGCGAGAACGCCCTCGGCTGCGGCGAAAGGATCATCAGGGCCAGATTCTGGATCAGAATCGACACGGCGAGAGAGGTGACCAGCGTCGTCTCTTCCGGTTTGCCCCGGAGCGGACGATAGGCGAGCCGCTCGATGGTCAGGCCGATCAGGGCCACGAACACCAGCGCGGCGGCCACCGCCAGCGGGTACGGAAGCAGGTGGAAGCCAATCAGGCTGGCCACCGTATAGGCGGAGATCATGAGCAGATCTCCGTGCGCGAAATTGATGAGGCGAAGAATGCCGTAAACGAGCGTGTAGCCGACGGCGGTCAAAGCGTAGATGCTTCCCAATCCCAGCCCGTTGAAAAACTGCTGAATCCAGTATTCCGACGAGTAACTCATGGGTTAGCCTCCCAAATAAGCCTTTTGGATTTCCGGGCTTTGGATCAGATCCGCCGCTTTGCCTTCCAGTTTGATGAAACCGGTCTCCAGCACATAAGCGCGATCGGCAATCCGGAGCGCTTCGTGGGCATTTTGTTCCACCAGCAAAATGGTGATGCCGTTTCGCTTCAGCGTCCGGATCACTTCGAAGATTTTCCCGACCATGAGGGGAGCCAGTCCCAGGGAAGGTTCGTCCAGGAGCAGGAGCCTGGGCTTGCTCATCAGCGCGCGGCCGATGGCCAGCATTTGCTGCTCTCCGCCACTCAGCGCGCCGGCCGGCAGTTTCTCCCGCTCTTTCAACACCGGAAACAGGCTGTAGATCCATTCGATGTCGTCTTGCAGACGGTCGGACTTTTTTCGCGTATAGGCGCCCATCCGCAAATTTTCCAGAATGGTCAGCTGGGTGAAAATTTGCCTCCCTTCCGGCGAGTGCGCCAGGCCCAAAGAAACAATTTTGAAAGGCGGGGTCCGGGTCAACTCGTGATCCAAAAATTGAATGGTTCCCGTGCGGGGCCGGATGAGTCCCGACAACGTCCGGAGCGTGGTCGTTTTTCCCGCGCCGTTGGAACCGAGAAGGGCGACCAGTTCCCCGCGGCGGACTTCGAACGAGACGTTTTTGAGAACATGGATCTGATCATAGTAAACGTTGATGTTTTCCACTTTAAGCATGCTCCGCAGACCTCCCCAGATAGGCTTGGATGACCTCGGGGTTGGAGCGGATTTCCCCGGGTGTGCCTTCCGCGATCAGCTGGCCGTAGTTCATCACCTGGATATGTCCGCAGAGCTTCATGACGAACGGAATGTCGTGCTCAATCAGCAAAATGCTCAGATTGTAGGTGTCGCGGATCGTTTGGATCATGTTCATCAGTTCGGCGGACTCGTTCGGGTTCATGCCGGCGGCCGGCTCGTCGAGCAAAAGCAGCTTCGGCTTCAGCGCCAGGGCCCGCGCAATTTCCAGCTTGCGCTGATTTCCGTAAGACAGGCTGCCGGCCTTGTGGTTTTTCCACGGTATCAGTCCGACGGTTTCAAGCAGTTCTTCCGATTGGCGAACGATCTCCCTTTCGCCCCGCAGGAAGCCGGGCAGACAAAACAAGGTGGACAGCAGGCCGTACGTCTTGTGCGTCTGGGCCGCGACCATGACATTTTCCAGCACAGTGAGGCCTTTAAATAATCGAATATTCTGAAATGTGCGCGCGATCCCGAGCCTCGCGATCTGATCAGGCCGCAAGCCGGTGATGTCTTGGCCAAGAAACAGGACTTTGCCTTCCGTCGGTTTCACCAGCGAGGTCAACATGTTGAAAACCGTTGTTTTTCCGGCGCCATTGGGGCCGATCAGGCCGTGAATGATGCCGGGCTTGATGCGAAGCGTGTACGATTGGACGGCGGTCAGCCCCCGATATTTTTTCGTCAGATTCACGGCTTCGAGAATCGCGGCGGACACGAAGAGACACCTCCTTGTACGCTTACAGGATCTCCGCGGAGAAAACCCGATGGCGCGTGCTGTTCACGTGATCGATCATGAGCTGTTTGGCGCCCGCGGCATCCTTGCGTTTGATGAGCTCCGCGATCTCGATATGATCGTTCAGGGAGAAATGGCTGCCGATTTTCAGGTCGAGATACAGCACACGCTGCATCGTATCCAAAATGTTGGTCACCATTTTCTTCAGCCTCAGGTTGTTGCTGGCTTCGGCGATCGCGACGTGAAATTCAAAGTTGAGCTTCATGATTTGCACTTCGTCCGCGGTCTTGAGCAGGCGGGCATGGGTTTCGATCAGTTCGTCGAGTGTTTTCAGCGTCTGGTCGGTGGCATGGATGGCCGCCAGCTCCGCCGCGCCGCCCTCAAGCAGCACCCGCAGCGTAAAGAGCTCTCCCATATCTTTGAAGTTCAGCTGGCTGACGATGCATCCTTTATAGGGAAGAATTTCAATCAAGCCGTCATGCTTGAGTGCGTTGAAAGCTTCCCGGACCGGCGTCTTGCTGACGTTGAACCGTTCCGCCATTTCGCCGACGCTCAGCGCTTCTCCGGGGCGCAGCTGGCCGTACACGATCATGTGCTTGATTTGCTCGTACACCTGTTCCGTCAACGACATCTTGTTTGCTGAAGCATTCGTCATGGGAACCACCGCCTGCAAAAAGGTCATTACAGCCGAACAGCTTCGAATGGTGCCTTGATTCCGTTTTTCAACAATACCACCGGAAAGCTCGAACAATTGTGAACGGCGGCGGCCTGCCCATGCCTGTCGACGACGATCAGCC
>Ga0207872_100024_pt1 | contig 142168 bp, 113 predicted proteins | sample Passage260B_FD_187372 | JGI IMG/M metagenome (GOLD analysis project Ga0207872, IMG submission 187372) | Cellulose adapted compost microbial communities from Newby Island Compost Facility, Milpitas, CA, USA - Passage2 60B (SPAdes) (version 2) ...
CCTCAACGGCCTGCTCGAGGATTTCCTCGACACCTTCGGGCCCGAGAAGATCGCGGTCGGGCTGCCCTCGCTGCGCACCGAGACGATGAACCGTCGCCTGGCGGAGCAGATCAAGAAGATCCGCAAGGTGGGCTTCACGGTTGCGCCGGAGGCGGCCACCGAGCGGCTCCGCCGCGTGATCAACAAGGGCAACGAGGAAAAGGACCTCCTGCACGCGGTGGAGACCATCTTCGGCGCGGGCTGGGAGCTGGTGAAGCTCTACTTCATGATCGGCCTGCCGACGGAGCGCGACGAGGACGTGCTGGCGATCGGAGAGCTGGCGCTGAAGGTTCTCGAGCGCGGCCGCGTCCACACGAAGCGGGCGCGGGTGAACGTGGGGGTCTCCACCTTCGTTCCCAAGCCGCACACGCCCTTCCAGTGGGAGCCGCACATCCGCCTAGAGGAGACGCGGCGCAAGCAGGCGCTGCTTCGAGAGGCCTTCGGCCGCGCGTCCGGCGCGATCCGCTTCCGCTACCCGGAGGCGGAAAGCTCCCGCATCGAAGCCTTTCTCACGGTGGGCGACCGGCGCGTCGCCACCGCCATCCTCGAGGCGTACCGGCTCGGGCAGAAGCTCGACAACTGGTCGGACCATTTCCGCTACGACATCTGGCTCGAGGCGGCGCGGCGCATGGAGGCGGAGCACGGGGTGGACATCGACTTCTTCGCACACCGGGAGCGCGGAAAGGACGAGGTCCTGCCCTGGGACGTCATCGACTGCGAGGTGAGCAAGCCCTACCTGTGGAAGGAGCGGGAGCGCAGCCGGATCGAGGCGGCGACGGTGGACTGCACCCTGGTGCCCTGCCACGTCTGCGGCGCCTGCGACTACCAGGTGGTCAACAACCGGGTCTACGACGCGCGAGATTACGTGCACGTGGACGGCCGGCCCTACGATCCGGAGCCGGTGCAGCTCCGCCTCCCCTCCTCGGCCGAAACCGCGCCCGCAAGCGAGGCGGCGGAGACGCTGGTCGAGACGGTGCGCGAGCTGGAGCAGAAGGTGGAGAGGACCGCGCCCGAGCCGCGCACGCGCGTCCGCATGCGCATCCGCTTCGCCAAGGAAGGGAGCGCCGTGGCGCTCTCGCACCTCGAGACGGCGACGGCGATCGCGCGCGCGCTGCGCCGGGCCAAGCTGCCCATCTCCTTCTCCGAGGGCGAGCGGCCGCGCCCGCGCGTCTCGCTGGGACCGGCGCTTCCCGTGGGCATCGAGAGCGTAGCGGAGACGATGGAGATCGAGCTCGTCGAGCCGATGGAGCCCGAGCAGGTCGTCGCGCGCCTGGCGCCGGAGATGCCCGCGGGGCTGCGGCTCATCGAGGGCTGGCGCGTGCCGGAAGGCGCTCCCTCGCTGGAGCAGGAGGTCCGCAAGAGCACCTACGTCGCGCGCCTACCCGCCGGCATCCCCGTGGACCTGGAAGAGGCCGCGGCGCGCCTCTTCGAGCGGGCGCTCTCGGTCGTGCGCGAGCGCCCGAGCAAATTCAAGAGCCGCCCCAACCCGCCGCGGACCCTGACCTTCGATCCGCGCACTGCGGTGGAGGATCTCTCAGTGCGCGACGGGGAGATCCGCTTCACCCTGGTCCACTCCGAAAAGGGAACGCTGCGGCCGACCGAGCTTCTCGAGGCCCTGGTCGGACCGCTTCCCGAGGGCGTGCGGATCCGCAAGGAGGCCGTGCAAACGGCCCACTCATCGGTCGCTTGCAGGTAGGCCGCAAAAAGTGCCCGCCAATCGGGCGGGCCCTCTCTGCGCCGGGGACCTCTCAGCCCTGGGCCTCGGCGGCGGCCTGCGCCTCGACCAGGCGGTCGAGCGTGGCCTGCACGTTGGGAAGGACCTTTTCGCCCGACATGTAGAGGCGCAGCTGCCCCTTGTCGTCGAAGACGTAGTAGGAGGGGACGAACTCGTTCTCGAAGGCCTCGGCGATCGCGTGCATGTTGTCCACGGCGGTCGGGTGCTGGAGGCCGCTCTCCTCCACGACCTTCCGGACGAGGGAGACGTCGGTGTCCTCCTCGCGCCGCGGCATGTGGACCGAGACGAAGCGAACGCCGCGCTTCTCGTACGACTCCTTCCACTGGGCGATGATGGGCAAGTGCGGCTTGCAGTACGCGCAGCTCACGGCCCAAAAATGGACGAGCGTGACGTGTCCCTGAAGATCCGCGGCGTCGACGGGCCCGCCACCGATCCATTCGGTGGCGCCGGCGAGCGAGGGCATCGGAGTGCGAAGTCGAAGCGCCATGTCGTTCCTCTCCAATCTATCGATCCCCGAGGGGGAAAGCTCTCGACCGGATACGATGCGCGGCAGGCCCGGGGGTTTCCATCGTGGCAAAGCCGGGCCCGCAGGGCAAAGGCATGGATCGGGCGCACCGATCGGTTCTAGGTGAGACTGCAGGGTCGTCTCGCATGCGGTCGTTCTCCTTCCGAAAATGGCTTCCCTGGATCGCCGCGGCGATCGGCGGCGTGCTCTACGGGCTGGGCTATCCGGACCAGCGCCTCTGGCTGCCCGCCTGGTTCTGCTTCGTGCCGCTCCTCTGGGCGCTGCGCGACGTGCGGTCGTGGAAGCGCGCGTTCGCCCTCTCGTGGACCATGGGCCTGGGCGCACACCTCTACGCCTACCCCTGGCTCGTCCACATGCTGCGGGAGTTCGCCCACCTCCCCGCTCCCCTGGCGGTGCTGGGGTACCTGCTGCTCTGCGCAGCGCAGGCCGGCTCGATCGCCGTCGCGGGGCTGGGCACCTGGGCGATCGCGCAGCGCACGCGGCTCTCGCCAGGTGCAGCGCTTCCGCTGGCGGTGGTCGGCTCGGAGATGCTCTACCCGCTCCTCTTTCCGAGCTACCTGGCCAACTCGCAGGCGGGCCTACCCTACGTGACGCAGATCGCGGACCTCGGCGGCACGGTGATGGTCTCGGCGCTCGTGGCGCTGGTCAACGGCGGCCTGTACGAGCTGGTGTTCTCGCGGCGCGCCCGCCTCGCGGCGACGGCGGCGGCGGCGCTGGCCGCGACCGTCGTCTACTCGCACGTGCGCATCGGGCAGGTCGAGGCGATCGACGCCGCCGCGCCGAAGCTCAGGACGGCGATCGTGCAGGCCAACGTGGGTGCGGGCGACAAGCACCGGCGCTCCGAGCAGGGGATCCACAAGTACCGCCGCATGACGGACGAGGCGATGCGCATCCCCGGCATCCAGCTCGTGGTCTGGCCCGAGAGCGGGCTGAACCGCGCCGTGCCGCCGGAGGTGAAGAATCTCGAGGGCGTGGTGGCCCGCGAGGTGCGCGTGCCGATGATCGTGGGGGCGGTGCGCGTGGAGTTCGGTGAACGCCGCCGCGCCTGGAATACGGCGCTGGCGCTGGCGCCGGGCGGCGACATCGTCGGCATCTACGACAAGATCGAGCTGCTCGCCTTCGGCGAGTACGTCCCGCTGGGCGACCTCTTTCCCTCCATCTACGACCTGCTCCCCTACTCCTCGCACTTCCAGCGGGGAACGAGCACGGCGCCGCTGCCGGTGGGCGAGTACCGCCTCTCCACGAACATCTGCTACGAGGACATCCTCCCCGCGCTCGTACGGCGGCTCATGGGGCCGATCGACGAGACCGGCGTGCGGCCGCACGCGCTGGTGAACCTGACCAACGACTCCTGGTACGGGCCCATGGAGCCGCCGATCCACCTGGCGCTGGCCACCTTCCGCTCGATCGAGCACCGGCGCTGGATGATCCGCTCCACCTCGACGGGGCTCTCCGCCTTCATCGACGCCGCGGGGCGGGTGGTGAAGCGCTCCGGCTTCGAGACGGAGGAGATCCTGGTGCACGACGTGCCGATGATCGCCGGCGGCCCGACGGTCTACGGGCGCGTCGGCGACGCCTTCGGCTGGCTCTGCACCGCCGCGGCGGTCGTGCTCGTCGCCCTCGGGCCCCGGCTGCGGCGACGCGAGCAGACGGAGGAAGATCGCGCGGCGGCGTGAGGGCGGCGCGGCGGCGTCGACGCGCGGCGGGCGGCCTGCGGGCGTCGACCGCACGGGGACGGGGCCAGCGCCGGCGCGGCGAAGATCAGAGCCGTTGCCAGCGCGCGGCGACCGGATCCTCGACGGAGATGATGTACTCGGCGCGGCGGTTGCGCGGCTCGTCGGTCTCGTCGGGAGTCGGCACGAGGAGCTGCTCCTCGCCGAAGCCTGTGTAGAGGATCGGGATGGTCACGCCCTTCTGCCGGAAGTAGCGGCCGATGGCCTCGGCGCGGCGCAGGGAGAGCACCTTGTTGGACGCCGCGTCGCCGACGGTGTCGGTGTGGCCCACGATGTAGAGCTTGATCTCGCGCTCGAGGATCTTGCCGTAGCGGCGGATGCCCTCGGCGATCGCCTCGTAGGCGGCGTCGAGCTTGGGCTTCTCCGCGTCCTTGATGTCCCATTTGCCGGTGTCGAAGACGACGTCGTCGTGGGCGATGGGCGCCTCCCAGGGGAAGATCTCCAGCGTGGGCGAGTAGAAGCCCTCGGTGTCGTGACAGACGAGGCGGATGCGCAGCACCACGTCGTTGTCGCCGTACGGGGGCCAGGAAACGGTGACGACGTCGCCGTCGCGCACGTCGGGCCCGAAGCGTGTCACGCCGGTGCGCTCCGGCTTGCCGTCGAAAGCCACGGCGTATTCGCAGTGGCTGGGCTTGCCGCCGCGGATCTGGAAGCGAACGGTGCCGGCGCGCCGGTCCACGTCCTCGCGCTTCGGCGGCACGAGCGTGAGCCCCTGCGAGACGTACACGGAGAACGAGAGCGCCATCTCCCCCGAGGTGCCATCGCCGAACTGCACCTCGAGGTTGCCGCGCCAGGTCGAGCGCCCTACGGGCGCGTCGAGTTCCAGCTCCTTGCGGCCTCCCGCCTCGATGCGGCCGGAGCGCAGGTAAAGCCGCTTCCCCGCGGGACCGGTGAGGTCGATCGTGGCCTGCACCACGGGCTTGTTGGCGATGAGGATCAGTGCGGGCTTTCCCTGACCGGAGAGGGCCTTGTCGCGTAGCTCCACCCGCAGGTCGTCCGCGAGGGCCAGCGCGGGTGCGCAGAGAGCGAGGACGAAGAGCGCCGTCGTTCGCAGCATGCTTCGATCGGTGCCACCGCGGGTTTCGGGAATCAAGGGAAGGTGTGGTAGAACGGTCGGTCCCTTTTTTCGACGCGACCATGACCGGACAGAGGCACGCCCATGAACACCGCCGCGGCGGACTGTCGAGACTCCTCGCGCTCCTTCTCGTCTCCGCCGTCTCTTTCTGGCTCGGACGCCTCTCGATGAAGGACGAGGCCGAGCGCCTGTGCGCGCATTGGGCCCAGCGCGAGGAGCCCCGCGCGACGCCCGCCGCGCCGCCGTCCATGCGGGAGAAGGAGCCGGAGCCGCAGGAGAAAGCCGAGGAGGCGAAGGCCGCGGCCCCCACTCCCCGGCACGCGGCGCCCGCGCCCGAACCGGAGCGGCCCTCTGCCTTGCCGGCGGCGGCGAAGGCGAAGGAGGCGGTGGCCACCGGCGTGCTCCGCGAGCTCTCCGTGGAGATCCGCGGCTCGGTGGCCCGCGCGCTGAGCGAGGTCCTCGGCCGCGATCTCGGCGATCGCCTGGCGCAGGTGGCGGGGCGGCTCTTGGTGTGGTGGGTGGATCCGACGCGGGACCTCCGCCGCGGCGACGCGATGCGGATCCTCTACGAGGTGCCGGAGGAGGGAGAACCGATCATCCACGCCCTCGCCTACGAGTCGCAGAAGCTGGGGCGGACCTTCGAGGCCTTCCGCTACCAGGCGCGCGGGGAGGAATTTCCCCGCTACTACGACCGCGAGGGTCGCGAGGTGGAGCTGAGGCTCGAGCACTCCCCCATCGATCGCTACGAGCAGATCACGAGCCTGCTGCGCGACGGGCGGGGCCACCAGGGCATGGACTTCAAGGCGCCGGTGGGCGTGCCGGTGGTAGCGCCCTTCTCGGGCGTGGTCAGGCGCGTCAACTTCAACCGGCGCATCAACGGAAACTGCGTGGAGATCGAGGATGCGAAGGGCCGCCTCGTCTCCTTCCTCCACCTCTCGGAAGTGGCGCCGGAGATGCGGCCGGGAGCGCGGGTGGCCCGGGGCCAGCTCGTGGGCCTCTCGGGCAACACCGGCCGCTCCACGGCGCCGCACCTGCACTACCAGATCACTTCGAAAGCCGGTCGGGTGCTCGATCCGTTGAAGGTGCACCCGACCTACCGCAAGTCGCTTCCGCAATCGGAGCTGGCGGTTTTCCAGCAAGCGGTCGGCGGCCTCGACCGCCGCTTGCGGCTCGCGGCGGCCGAATCATCAGGGCCTTCCGTCGAGGAAGGCCCCGCGTCTCACCAGCCGGGATCGAAGTCGTCCCGACGCCGGTTGCGCCGGTCGCGTCCGCCGCGGCGGCGATCGCCGCGCCGGGCATCGCCGGCATACTCGGAGGAGGGGGAGACCTCGTAGGGCTCGAAGGGAGGGGGGGCCCCCCAGTCGGAGCGGGGGCCTCGATCGCCGCGGAAGCCGCCGCGGTCGCGCTGCGGCGGACGCGGGCCGCGGAAGCCTCCTCCGCCGCCGCCAGGGCCCCGGGGCTGGCGCTCGCGCGCCTCCTTCACGCCCAGGGCACGGCCCTGGAAGATTCGCCCGTCGAGCTCCTCGATGGCCTCGAGGGCTTCCTCCTCCGTGCTCATCTCCACGAACGCGAATCCGCGCGGCCTTCCCGTGTCGCGGTCCAGAACGATGTGAATGTCGACAACAGTCCGTCCGCCCTCCGAGAAGATCTCCCGAACCTCTTCCTCGGTGGCGGTATAAGGCAGGTTTCCGCAGTAAAGCCTCTTACCCATGTGCACGTGCGCCCGTTGGGCGGGCGCTTCCTGTTCTCTTGTCGTACCCTGCTGCGCTTCCGCCCACTCGAGGCACCGTGCCTCTGCAAACTCGCGACCGGAAATGCCTCAGCAAGTTTCCTACGACACCTCGACGCTAGCCGCATCCTCCGAGGGAGTCAACGACCCGGGGTTCCACTCACGCCCTGCGAACGAAAAAACTCCCCGTCCGGGGCGCCCCCGGGAAGCCGTCGAGGGGCCGAACGCGAGGCTGCACGCCAGCCGCAGCCCCGCAACTGCCCGGCCTAGTCGCGCTCGAGGTAGGTGTAGCCGGACAGCCCGTCCTCGTACGCGCGCAGCAGGCGCCGCGACTCCTCGATGGTGATCTTGCCGGCGCGGAGCGCCTTCTCCGCGGCGCGCCGAACCCGTGCCACCAGGTTATCACGCGAGTAGCTCACGTAGGCGAGAACCTCGGTGACGGTGTCGCCGGGCTCGACGTGGTCGATCACGTAGCCGCCGCCCTCGAGCAGGCTCACCTGCACGTCGTTGGTGTCGCCGAAGAGGTTGTGCAGATCGCCGAGGATTTCCTGGTATGCGCCGACGAGGAAGATGCCGATGTAGTAGTCCTCGCCGTTGAGCGGATGCAGCTCGAGGACGTTCTTCACGTCGCGCCGGCCGATGAAGTGCTCGATCTTCCCGTCCGAGTCGCAGGTGATGTCGGCGAGGATGGCGCGGCGCACCGGCTCCTCGTTGAGCCGGTGGATGGGCATGATGGGGAAGAGGTGACCGATGGCCCAGGAGTCGGGCAGCGACTGGAAGACGGAGAAATTGGCGAAGTAGGTGTCGGCCAGCGCGCGCTCGAGGTTCTCGAGCTCCTCGGGAACCTCGTCCAGCTCCTTGGCCAGCCTGTGGATCTTGTGCAGGAGGCTCCAGTAAATGTTCTCGGCCAGCACGCGCTGATCGAGCGGCAGGTGCCCCAGGTTGAAGAGCTGGAGGCTCTGCTCCTTGAACTCGAGCGCGTCGTGGTAGGACTCCTGCAGGTTCTTGCGCGAGACCTCGTGGTAGGTGTCGAAGAGGTTGCGCACCACCGGTGCCACGTCCTCGGGGAGCGACTCCGGCACCGCCTTGCTCTGGAACTCGGTGACGCCGAGGACGTCGAAGACGAGGACGGCGTGGTGGGCGACGATGGCGCGGCCCGACTCGGAGACGATGTTGGGGTGCTTGACGCCCGCCTCGTTGCAGATCTCCGCCAGGCTGAAGACGATGTCGTTCGCGTACTCCTGCATGGTGTAGTTCATGGAGGACGCGAAGTTCGTCTGCGAGCCGTCGTAGTCCACGCCGAGGCCGCCGCCCACGTCCACGTAGGCGAGGGGCGCGCCGGCCTTCACCAGCTCCACGTAGTATCGGCCGGCCTCGCGCATGGCGCTCTTGACCGTGCGGATGGCGCTGATCTGCGAACCGAGGTGGAAGTGGAGCAGCTCGAAGCAGTCGAGGAGGCCGTTCTTCTCCATGTAGCTCATGGCCTCCAGGATCTCCGACGACGAAAGGCCGAACTTGGATCGATCGCCGCCGGACGCCTCCCAGCGTCCCGAGCCGCGCGTGGAGAGCTTGACGCGGATGCCGATGGAGGGGCGGATGTCCAGGCGCCGCGAGACCTTGTCGATGAGGAAGAGCTCGGAGAGCTTCTCGACGACGATGATGACCTTGCGGTCGAGGCGGGACGCGAGAAGCGCCGTCTCGATGTACTCCTCGTCCTTGTAGCCGTTGCAGATGATGAGCGCCTCCGGGTCCTCCAGCATCGCCATCACCGCCAGGAGTTCCGGCTTGGAACCGGCCTCCAGCCCGAACGAATAGGGCCGGCCCGCCTTGAGGATCTCCTCGACGACGCTGCTGACCTGGTTGACCTTGATCGGATAGACGCCCAGGTAGCGCCCCTGGAACTCGAACTCCTGGATGGCACGGCTGAAGGCCTCGTTCAGCTCCTCGACGCGGCGGCGCAAGATGTCGCTGAAGCGGATGAGGAGGGGCAGCCCGATGCCGCGGCGACTGACCTCGTCCACGAGCTCCTTCAGATCCGCCGTCGGGCCGTTCGGTCCGTACGGATGGACGACGACGTTCCCCTTCTCGTTGACGCCGAAGTAGGGGTGCCCCCAGGTGCGGATCTCGTAGGTCTCAATGGAGTCGGACAGAGTCCACTTGCGAGGAACTGCAACAGCCAACTTCACCTCCCCGTGGCACGCGGCGCGTGCGGACACCGGTCCGCGGCGCTCTACAACCAAACGCCCACGAAATCAATTCGCATTCGCCCGGTCGAGCCGGAGGCCGACCGGGAGCGTGTCGCCGAAGACCCGAACCCGATCTTGCTCGCTGAGCTCGCCGCCCTCCAGAACGAGGCGAAGCCAGGAATCCGGGGCCCGGATCACCCGCAGGCGCTCCGCCACGCGCTCGCGTAGCTCGTCGGGAAGGTCGCGGTTGCGGTCGCCGGTGCGGGTGGCGATACGCGCCGCGGCAAAGGCGGCCCCCTCGGCGCGGTCCCAGTCGAGCCGAAGGAGGCGCTCCAGCCACTCGGCCGCCACCTCGGCAGGCACCACGTCGTGGACGCTGCCGTAGAGGGGCTGGCGCGCGCCGAGCCGCCCGATGGGCCAGTAGGAGCCCTTCCCCTCCTTTTCCAGGCGGTGGAAGACCCATTCCGCGGCCCGCACCTTGTCCTGTGCGCTCAGGCGTTCCAGGGCGCCGAGGAGCCGCACCATCTCCTCGAATCCCTCGGCGCGCGGGCCCTTCGGCCGCGAAGGGACGCGGCCCTTCGGCGGTTCGAGCCAGGGCGCCACCCACTCGAAGAGGCGCCGGTGGGCGGCGGCGGGCAGGCCGCCCGCGACCCGCCGCCACAGGATCCACCACTCCGACCAGTTCGCCTTCTCGGTGACGTACTGCACGCCCTGGTCGAAGAGCTTCCAGAGCTGCCCCACCCGCCACTCGTCCAGAGGCGCGCCGTAGCCCGGCCGCAAACAGTACCCGGCGAGCTGGAAGAAGACCCGCTCGTGGTCGGGCGTGCGCCGCCGCCGCTTCGCGCCGGCGAAGACCACGCCCCACAGCTCGCGGTTGACCGCCGACGACCAGGAGTCGCGCGGGCCGATGGCCTTCTCCAGGTTGCGCCAGAGCTGCTTGATCTCGCGGGGGTCGACGTCCTGCGCGCGGCTGCCGTAGGCGCGCTCGACCAGCGCCCGCGCCTCCTCAAAGCGCGGCGGAAGCTCCTGGATCGGCGCCACTTCCGCGCCCCCGCCCGCCTGGCCGCGCAGCGAAAACTCCAGCCTCCACCGGCGCGGCCGCTCGTCGAGCGTCTCCAAGTGCAGCTCCAGCGTGCCGATCTCGGTGAGGGTCGAGGCGATGCGCACCGGAAGCGTCCTGCCCGTCTCTCCGGCGCGCTCCGATTCGAGCACCGCGTGAAGCGGAGGAAGCTCGTCGAGCCCCTCCGCCTCGATGATCTCGCCGAGCGGCTCGAAGCGATCGCGCGTGGAGGTGTAGAGCGGGAAGCGCACGGGCTGGCCGACGAGGAGGCGGAAGGTGGGCCGCTCCACGCGGCGGGTCGTCCCTTCCTCCATCCCGCGCGGCACCACGCAGAGCGCGCGCTTCTCGCCCTTCTCGCCCTCGATGCCGAGGTAGTAGCTGCGCGGCGAGCCGCCCTCGATGCGAACGCCTAGGCCGTGGCGGACGAGGCCGTGGTAGGCAGCGCCGCGCGCCACGGCCAGGTCGAGGGACGGATGGGCGAGCAGCGGTACGGGCCGGCCGAACCAGCCCTCGAGTACCTCCGAGAGTCGACGCAAAAGCTCCGGCGCGTTGAAGACGCCGCCGTTGAGGAGGACGGCGTCGGGCCGCGGCAGGCCATCGATCACCTCCGCGCCCGCGTCGATCGCGGCCTGGGCGTGGCGGCGGAGGAAGGCGTTGAGGTGCCGCGAGATGGCGGGGTCCGCGGCGTAGGGGAGCCCGAGCTCGGTCAGCCCCAGCCGGCGGCGGACGGGCTCCTCGTCCGGCCGCGTGCGGGGAAGGAAGCCGTCGAGGAGGATGGCGCGGGCCTCGTCGCGCGCGAGCTCCACCGCGCGCGCGCCGCCGACCAGCCGGCGCCCCGCGCCGGGCACGGCGACGCGGTAGCTCTCGGGTGCCTTGCCCGAGAGCAGCGTCTCCTTGGCGATGCGGCAGGAATGGACCAGCGCCGCCCAGTCTGTGTGCGAGAGGCGTTCGCCGAGACGCTCCTCCACATGGCGCGCCAGCGTCACGTCCATGTTGTCGCCGCCGAGCAGGATGTGGTCGCCCACCGCCACCCGCTCCAGGCGCGGCGGCTCGCCCTCGCGGCGCTCCACGCGGACTAGCGTGAAGTCGGTGGTGCCGCCGCCGACGTCGAGAACCAGGACGAGGCGAAGGCCCTCGAGCCGCCTGTCCACGTCGTCGCCGGCCTGCAGCAGGTAGTCGTAGAACGCCGCCTGCGGCTCCTCGAGGAGGCGGAAATTCTCCAGCCCCGCCTGCCGCGCCGCTCGCACGGTGAGTTCGCGCGCGACCTCGTCGAAGGAGGCGGGGATGGTGAGCACGACCTCCTGGTGCGCAAGCGGAAGGTCGGGGTGCGCGTGCTCCCAGGCGGAGCGGAGATGGGAGAGGATGCGCGCCGAGGCCTCGACCGGCGAGATGCGCTCGACCTCCTCCGGCGCGCCCCACGGAAGGATCGGCGCTGTGCGGTCGGCGCCGGGATGCGAGAGCCAGCTCTTCGCGGAGAAGACCAGGCGCGACGGGACGCGGGCGCCGAGCCTGCGCGCCCACTCGCCGACCACCCAGGGATTCTCACCCCAGGGCAGGCGCGTGGCACCCTCGGGAAGCTCCCCCGGCCCGGGGAGGTAGACCGCCGAGGGCAGGAGCGGCATCGCGCCCACCTCGCCGGGCCCGACGAGCTGCGGGACGGGCAGGACCTCGACGGTCTTGCGGCGCTTCGGGCTCCACGCGATGGCGGAGTGCGTGGTGCCCAGGTCGATGCCGACGACGACGTCTTCCCTCCTCGCCATGCTCCACTCCGGAATGGCGCCTCTTTAATGGCAAGGCGCGTCACGGGCGAGCCCGGAGTGAAGCGCGCCCGGAGCGGCCAGGGCCGCGCCCGGACGGGGTGGGGTCGGGAGCCTGCCGCAGACAGCCGCCTGCTGCAGCGACGTCCGGCTACCGCAACGCGCTCCTAGACGAAGCGGAAAACCCGGGCCTGGGCCTGGTGCCGCATGCGGTTGGCGTGGTGCAACGCCGCCTGCACCGCCTGGTCGATGGTCTCCGTGTCCACGTAGACGGAGTCGCCGAAGCAGTAGGCCCAGTCCTGGCTGCCGCGGAACGCTCGCACGAGCGGGTGGCCCGTGGCGTGATAGTGCGCCTGCGCGTGCCGACCAGTCGACGAGTTGCAGCACCCCACGTGACCGCAGGTGAGGCAGAGCCTCAGCTCCACCCACCGCATTCCCTGCTCGATACACTCCTCGCAGCCGTCGGTGCGCGGCTGCACCGGCCGGACCTCGCTCAAATGCGCGCACGTCATGGTGCATCCTCCGCTCGCGTCGCCGCGAGTCGGTAGCTGATCCCCCCGAAAAGCTGTTGCTTCAGCAAGGTTCGTCTCGGGCACCTGGATTGCAACGTGCGCTCGCTTGCTCGACGCTTCCGCCGGATGGAGGTCCCGCGCGGTTCGACCCGGGCGCGGACCCTCAGCGCCGCTCGATCTGGTACTCGAGCCTCCACTCGCGGCCCGCCGACTCCACCGCCGCGATCTCCAGCGTGCCCACCTCGCTGAGACGCGCACGAAGACGAACCGGGACGACCGCGCCCTCCTCGCCCTGCAACGCCGTCTCGATGGGTGCGAGTTCCTCCAGCTCTGCGGGGTCGACCACGTCACCCACCTGGTCGTCGCGCCGAGCCGAAGAGGCGAAGAAGCGGAAGGAAGCCGGCTCACCCACCAGGAGTCCGAGCGGCTCGGGCAGCGTGACCTCCGTCCCCTCCTCCATGCCGAAGGGCGCCACGCAGACGGCGTCGACACGAGGCGGCACGCCGGGGACCGCGAGTTCCGCGCGCTCGATGCCCACGTAGTAGCTGCGCGCCGAGCCGCCGCGGATGCGCACGCCGCGGCCCTTGCGCACCAGCCCGTAGTAGGCCGCGCCGCGCGCCACCGCGAGGTCGGGGTCGGCTCCCTCCAGCACCTTGGGCGGCTTTCCGCCCTCGGCCGCGATCCAGCTCGCCAGCACCTCGAGGATGCGCGCGCGCACGCCGGCCGCCTTGGTCACGCCGCCGTTGAAGAGCACCGCGGTGGGATGGAGGAAGGTCCTCCCCTCGCGATGCACGCCCGGCGGCAGCGTGGCGGTGGCCTCCGTCTGGCGCGCGAGGAATGCCGCCAGGTGGCGCGTGAAGGCCGGGTCGTGCGCGTAGGGAAGGCCGAGCGCGGTCAGGCCCACGCGCCGCTGCGCGGAAGGCCGCTCGGAGACGTCGACGCGAGGGAAGAAGCCGTCGAGCAGCGTGGACTCGAGAGTCTGGCGATCGAGCTCGGTTCGGATCGTCCCGCCGACCAGCCGCGAGCCGCGGCCGGGGATCGCCACCGGCGCCGAAGGAAGCGATGGATCGCCGAAGAGCTGTTCCTTGGCCTGGCGCACGGAGTGGACGAGCGCGCGGAATTGCCAGTCGTCGATCTTCTGCCCGCCCTGCTCTAGCCGCGCCCGCACCGCGTAGGCCAGGGCGAGGTCCATGTTATCGCCGCCGAGGAGGATGTGATCGCCGACGGCGACGCGCCGGAGTTCGAGCGCGCCGTCCTCCTCCAGTACCGCGATGAGCGAAAAGTCGGTGGTGCCGCCGCCGATGTCGCAGACGAGGATGAGGTCGCCGACCTCGAGCCGGCGGCGCCAGTCCGGATGGCTGGCCACCCAGGCGTAGAGCGCCGCCTGTGGCTCCTCGAGCAGCGTCAAGCGCTCGCCGAGCCCCGCCATCCGCGCGGCCTCCACGGTGAGGTCGCGCGCCACCGCGTCGAAGGAGGCAGGGACGGTGAGGACGAGGTCGAGATCCGCGAGCGGAAGGTCGGGGTGCAAGTGATCCCACGCCTCCCGCACGTGCAGCAGGTAGCGCGCGGAGGCCTCGATGGGCGAGACCTTCGGCACCTCGTCCGGCGCTCCCCACGGCAGGATCGGCTTGCGGCGGTCGACGCCGGCGTGCGAGAGCCAGCTCTTGGCGGAGGAGACGAGCCGCGCGGGGATGCGGGCGCCCTGCTCGCGGGCGAAGGCGCCGACCACGTAGGTACGCGACGGATCCCAGGGGAGCGCGATCGCGCCCGGCCGAAGCTCGTCGCCGGGCAGATACAAGAACGAGGGCAGTAGCGGCCGCTCGCCCACCTCGCCCTCGTGTATGACCTGGGGGATGAGCGCCACCGCCGGCGGCTCGTCCTCGCTGTGGGCCGCGGCGAGCGCGATGTTGGTCGTCCCGAGATCCAGCCCGATGGTCGGGCGCTCCATCTCAGACCTCCACCTCCGCGGGCGCGACGATGGTGGGGTCGGCGGCGGCGGCAAGTTCCGGCAGCCTCACCTCCACCGCCTTCCAGCCGGGATGCACCAGCCGGCCGCGGTACGGGGGCTTGCCCACCGGATTTCCGGCGAGGCGGATCTCGGCGGGGTCGAAGCCCTCCGGCACGACGATGGGATCGCCCTCGCTTTCCTGCCGCAGCGGGCGGAGCGTGACGTACTGCACGAGGGCCTTGCGGCAGCCCTCGTGCACGATGCGCGCGGCCGCCCCCACCTGGGCGTCCGTGGCGCCGGAGATGTCCTCGAGGAGGAAGTCCACGAGCCGGCCGTCGCGTTGCAGGATCGCCAGGAGCCGCAGCGCCTCCGCCCCCGCGGGGCGCTCGGGCGGCCGCTTCTCCCAAGCGGGAAGCGCCGCGGGAGCCTCCGCCTCGGGCGCCCGCAACGCGCGGCGCACGCGGAGAGCCGCCACGCTGTCGAAGAGGATCTTCCAGGGCAGCCAGAAGAACATCGCCAGTCGGGCCCAGAAGCCCAGCCGCTCTTCGTTCATGGCCGCCTGGGTAGCCATTCGGCCTGGCGATTTCCAGCAAAACCCGCGGCGCGTCCGATGGGCGACGGATGCCCGCCGACCCGATGTGCGCCCACCCCGGATGTCTGCCGCGGTGTGCCGCGCCCGGATTGTCCGCCGGCAACCCAACCACGACGTGCGCCGCGCGGACATCCCGGATGGAGCGCGGCGACATCCGCCGCAACCAGACCGGGCGTGCGCCGGCGGACATCCGTCACACCCGACCCGGATGTCCGCCGGGCGGACCGGCGTCAGGGGTAGATCTCCTCCTCCCCGTTCTCCATGTCGTCCTCGGTCTGGCCGCCCTGGTGCGGACAGGCGCCGCCCTCGTCGCGCGGGCAGGGGCAGTCGCGCCCCGTCGCGGGGGCCTGCAGCGCCCGCGTGTAGGCCTGCGCCGCGGCGCGCGCGGCTTCGATGGTTTCCGGATCGCCCGGCGGCCCCTCGAAGCGCAGTACGGCGCCGTTCGGCGTCTCCTCCATGGTCACCGTCGCGCCGTTCTCCAGCGCGCGCGTCGCCTCGTAGTGGGCCTCGCAGAGCGGACATCCGCCCGGGCAGCTCGGGCCGTGAAGCTCCGGCTCCGCCGGCCCGTCCTGCGTGGGCGGTGGGACGTCTCCCTGGGCGAAGGCAACCCCGCCCCAAAGGAGCCCGCAGCCCAGCGCCATCGCCCGAATGGTTCGTGCAACCGACATGGTCCCCCTCCTTCAGGGTAGGAAGGGGATCCTCCGCCAGGTTCGCAAGAGTCCCGTCATCACGCGGGCAAAGCGCCGGGCGCCCGCCTCGCCGGCGGGCGGGACGAAGAGCGGCCCGCGGTTGTCGACGACGGTTTGCGTCTGGGTGAAGCGGCGGATTCCCTCTTCGCCGTGCCGCCGCCCCAGCCCGGAGGCCTTCATCCCGCCCATGGCGCCGTCGACCGCGCCCCAGCCCAGGGGATAGGCGTCGTTGATGGTGACGGTGCCGGCGCGGATCCAGGTGGCGAGGTTGCGGGCGCTCTCCACGTCCTGGGAGTAGATGGAGGCGGCCAGGCCGTAGGGTGATTGGTTGGCCTTCTCCACCGCCTCCTCGTCGGTGACGAAGGTGTCGATCCACACCACGGGGCCGAAGGCCTCCTCCGAGTAGAGCCGCATCGCGGGCGTGACGCCCTCAAGCACGGTGGGCTCGTAGAAGTAGGGCCCGATGTCCTCGCGTCGCCGACCGCCGCAGAGGACGCGCGCCCCCTTCTGCACCGCGTCGTCGACGAGCTCGGAGACCTTGCGCAGCTGCTTCTCGGAGCTCAGCGACCCCATGTCCGCGCCCCAGTCGAGACCGGCGCCGAGTCGCAGGCTCCGCACCTCCCGCACGAAGCGCTCCACGAAGGGCTCGTAGATCCGCCGGTGCACGTAGATGCGCTCGGTGCCCATGCACACCTGTCCGGCGCCCGCGAAGCAGCCCCACAGCGCGCCCTTGACCGCGCGGTCGAGGTTGGCGTCCTCGCGCACGATCATCGGGTTCTTCCCACCGAGTTCCAGAGAGCACCCGACGAGTCGTTCCCCCGCCTGACGCCCCACGATTCGCCCCGTCTCCGTGGAACCGGTCAAGCAGATGTAGTCGACCTCTTCGACGAGCGTTGGCCCCAGCACCGGGCCGGAACCGGTGACGATCGAGAAGAGGCCGAAAGGAAGGCCGGCTTCGAGCAGCAGGTCCAGCGCCCACAGGGCCGAAAACGACGTCTGCTCGTCCGGCTTGAGAACCGCTCCGTTGCCTGCGAGCAGGCAGGGCACCACGTCGTCGAGGGCGAGGACGAGCGGGAAATTCCAGGGGGCGATGAAGCCCGCCACGCCGACCGGGTGGTGGTACTGCCAGGTGCTGCTGATGCCGGGGAGCGGCGGCTGGCGCTTTCGCGGGCGGAGGTAGCGCTCGGCGACGTTGACGTAGTAGCGCACCGTGTTTGCCGCGCCGATCACCTCCTCGAAGGCGTGGCGGCGCGCCTTGCCGCTCTCCAGCTGGACGAGGTCCATCGCCTCCTCCTGGCGATCGAGGAGGAGGTCGTGGAAGCGCAGAAAGATCTTCGCCCGCTCCTCGTAGCGAGTACGCGCCCAGCGGAGCTGCTCCTCCCTGGCGGTGCGCGCGGCGTGGCGGACGTCCTCCGGAGTGCAGGAGGGCAAAAGGCCGAGGGTCTCGCCCGTGAAGGGGATGCGCACCTCGAAGGCGTCGCGGATCCCCTGCGTCGCGATGCGGCTGGCCAGGCGATCGAGGAGCGCCTCGCTCACCCGCCCCGTGGGCGTCCGCCTCGGGCTTTCCGGAGCGCGACCGTAGCTCGGGGCCTTCCCCGGCATCGTCTCCATGCCATCCCCCGTCGCAGCGGAAGGAAGGTTGTCCACCGGCCGATCGGTTCGGCAACTCAAGCGGCCTGCTCGAATGGGGATCCTCTTCCTTCCCGTTGTCGTTTCAGCTGAGCCTGCCTCCACCAAGTGTAGACGACCGGGATGATCTCGAGGGTGAGAAAGGCGGAGCTGAAGAGTCCGCCCACCATGGGCGCGGCGATCCGCTTCATCACGTCCGCCCCTGTCCCCTGCGACCAGAGGATGGGCAGAAGTCCGACCAGGGCGGTGAGCACCGTCATCACCTTCGGTCGCACGCGCATGACCGTGCCCTCGTAGTGCGCCCAGATCACGTCCTCGATGCCGCGCATCTTGCCGGCGGCCTTGCGGCGCTCGTAGGCACGGTCGAGGTAGACCATCATCACGATGCCCGTCTGTGCCGCGAGGCCGACCAGGGCGATCATCCCCACGTAGACCGCGGTGGAGAGGCGGTAGTCGAGCAACCACAGCAGCCAGATGCTCCCCACCATGGCGAAGGGGATGGTGAGCAGGACGATCGCCACCTGCACGATGTTTCGGAAGTGCAGGTAGAGCAGGAGGACGGCGAGCAGAAGCGTGAGCGGGAGGAGGACCTTCATCCTGTCCGCCATCCGCTCCAGAAGCAGGTACTCGCCCGACCACTCCAGGAAGGTCCCCGGCGGCAGACGCAGCTCGCCCTGCTCGATGGCGTGCTCGACCGCGGCGCGCGCCCGGTGCACGTAACCGCCCACGTCCACGCCGGCGTCGAGGTCGACGTAGAGGTGGCCGACCAGGTAGCCGTTTTCGCTGCGGATCATCGGGGGGCCGGTGACGATCTCCACGCGCGCGATCTCGCTTAGCGGGATGTGCGCCACGCGCCCACCCTCGCGTGGAATGGGGACGAGGACGTTTCGCAACTGCTCCGCGTCCTCGCGCAGCTCCCGCGGGTAGCGGACGTTGACCGAGAAGCGGCGGCGTCCCTCGACCGTGGTCGTGACCGGCTCGCCGCCGATGGCGGTCTCGATCACCTCGTGCACGTCTGCCACGTGCAGTCCGTAGCGCGCCAGCGCCGCGCGGTCGGGGACGACGTCGAGGTAGAGCCCGCCCAGGCTGCGCTCGAAGAAGGCGCTGCGCGTGCCGGGCACGCCGCCGAGGTGCCGTTCGAGCTCGATGCCCACCGCCTCGATCGCCTCGAGGTCCTGCCCGTAGATCTTGACGCCCACCGGCGTGCGGATGCCGGTGGTGAGCATGTCCACGCGCGTCTTGATGGGCATGGTGAGCGCGTTGGTCCAGCCCGGCTGATCGAGCGCCTCGTTCATCTCGGCGAAGAGCTCCTCGGTGGTGATGCGGCGCTCGTCGGGCCAGAACCAGCGGAAGAGCGGGTGGAGGAACTCCGGCAGCCCGCTCCAGAAGCGCTCCACCTTCACCATCCGCCACTCCTCGCGAGGACGCAGGCGCACCACCGTCTCGACCATGGAGAGGGGCGCCGGATCGGTGGCGGTCTCGGCGCGGCCCGCCTTGCCGAAGACGGAGACGACCTCCGGGAAGCTGCGCAGGATGGCGTCCTGCCGCTCGAGCGCGGCGCGAACCTCCTCGAGCGAGACGTTGGGCAGCGTGGTGGGCATGTAGAGCAGGTCGCCCTCGTCGAGGGCGGGCATGAACTCCGAGCCGAGCCGCGGGATGAGCGGAAGCGTGGCCACCACCGCGGCTGCGCCGATGGCCACCGTGGTCTTCGGGTTGCGAAGGGCCACGAAGACCATGGGGCGGTAGAGCGCGATCAGGGTTCGAGACACCGGGTGCGTCGACTCGGGACGGATCCTCCCCCGCACCAGCCACACCATGAGCGCCGGCGCCAGCGTCACCGAGAGGACGGAGGCGAAGAACATGGCGAAGGTCTTGGTGTAGGCGAGGGGCGAGAAGAGCCGGCCGGCCTGGCCCTCGAGCGCGAAGACGGGGAAGAACGAGACCGTCACCACGAGCAGCGAGAAGAAGATGGCAGGGCCGACCTCCTTCGCCCCCTCGATGACCACCTCGATCCGCTCGCGGTTGGTGCGCGGCGGCTGGCGCTCGAGCTTCTTGTGCGCGTTCTCCACCAGCACGATGGTGGCGTCGACGAGCGCGCCCAGGGCGATGGCGATCCCGCCCAGGCTCATGATGTTGGAGGTGATCCCGAGCCAGGACATGGGGATGAACGCCAGCGCCACGGAGATGGGCAGCACGACGATGGGGACGAGGGCGCTGCGGAAGTGCAGCAGGAAGAGGACGATGACGAGGGCGACGACGATCCCCTCCTCCAGCAGCGTGGACTTCAGGGTGTCGACCGCGCGGCCGATGAGGTCGGAGCGATCGTAGACGGCCACCCAGCTCACGCCCTCGGGGAAGGATGGCTCGAGCGAGCGCAGTTTCTCCTTGACCGCCTCGATCACGCGCAGGGCGTTCTCGCCGTGGCGCATGACGACGATGCCGCCCACCGCCTCGCCCTGCCCGTCGAGGTCGGTCACGCCGCGGCGGATGTCGCCCCCGAACGCAACCGTGGCGACGTCGCGCAACAGGACGGGCGTGCCCTTCTCGGTGGCGCCGACGGCGATCGTTTCCAGGTCCTCCAGCGAGTCGATGTAGCCGCGGCCGCGGATCACGTACTCACGCCCGCTCATCTCCAGCAGCCTTCCGCCGGAGTCGCCGTTGGACCGGCGAACCGCGTCGCCCACCTGGGCCAGCGTGATCCCGTAGGCGCGCAGGCGGTTGGGATCGACCGTGACCTGGTACTGCCGCTCGTAACCGCCCACGCTGGCCACCTCGGCCACGCCCGGCACGGAGCTCAGCGCGTAGCGCAGGGTGAAGTCCTGGAAGGCGCGCAGCTCGGCGAGGTCGTGTTTTCCCTCGCGATCCACCAGCGCGTACTGGAAGACCCAGCCGATCCCGGTGGCGTCGGGGCCGAGGCGCGGCTCCACGCCCTCCGGCAACCGGGCCCGCAGGCTGGAGAGGTACTCGAGCACGCGGCTCCGCGCCCAGTACAGGTCCGTGCCCTCCTCGAAGAGCACGTGCACGAAGCTCATGCCGAACATGGAGTAGGCGCGGACATCGGTGACCCTGGGCGCGGAGAGCAGCGCGGCGGTGATCGGGTAGGTCACCTGGTCCTCGACCAGCGAGGGGCTGCGGCCCTTCCACTCCGTGTAGACGATGACCTGCGGGTCGGAGAGGTCCGGAAGGGCATCGAGGGGCGTGGTGCGGATGGCGTGGTATGCCCCCACGCAGGCGAAGACGGTCGCCAGCACGACGAGGAGGCGGTTCTTCGCGCAGAAGTCGATGAGGCGCTCGATCATCTCAGTGCGCTCCGTGCGTGTGGCCGCCTTCGGCGGACGTTCTCGCTTCGGCTCCCGCGCTCATCCGGTCGAGGGCGGAGCGCAGGCGGCTCTCGGCGTCGACGAAGAAGCCCGCGCCCGTCACCACGCGCTCGCCGGGCTCGACGCCCTCGACCGCGATCTGCTCGGCGTTGCGGCCGAGGATGGTCACCGCGCGCGGCGAGAAGCGTCCCTCCCCGCGCGCGACGATGACGTAGTCGTGCTCGCCCGCCTCGATCACCGCGTCGCGAGGGACGAGCGTGCCCTCGATGGCCTCCGCCTCCAGGTGCACGTCGCCGAAGAGGCCCGGCCGCAGGCGCAGATCCGGGTTGGGCAGGAGGATCCGCGCCCGCGTCGTGCGCGCGACCGGGTCGACGGTGGGACGGATCTGCGCCACCTCGCCCTCGAGGACGCTTCCGTCGGGCGCGACGAAGCGCGCGCGGGCGCCGACGCGGACGCGGCGGACATCCCGCGGGAAGAGCTCGGCGTAGGCCCAGACCGAGGAAAGGTCCGCGATCTCGAAGAGGATGTCGTTCGGCTCGATGCGCGCGCCGGCGGTGACGCCGCGAACGATGACGTGGCCCGCGGCCGGCGCGCGCAGGGTCACCGCCTCCAGGGGCGCGCCGCGCCGCTCGAGGGCGGCGATCTCCTGCGGCGAGACGCCGAGCAGCTCGAGTCGCCGTCGCGCCGCCCGCGCGGTGGCGCCCCCCCACCGCTGGGCGTCGAGGAAGTCCTGCTGCGCCTGGTAGAGCTCGGGGCTGTAGACGGAAAGCAGCGGATCCCCGGCCGCGGCGCGCACGCCCTCCTCGGTCACGAAGAGCCGCTCGACCCATCCCGAGAAGCGCGCCTGCACGCGATACCGGCGATCCTCGGCGGCCTCGACGAAACCGACGGTGCGCACCTCGGTCGAGAGGACGCCGCGCTCGGCGCGCGCGGTCCGCACGCCGATGCGCTCCTGCCGCTCGCGCGAGATCGTCACGTCGGTCATGCCGGGAACGGTGCGGCGGGGGGCCGCGCCTTCCTCCGGGACCTGCACGAGCGCCATCCCGCAGACCTCGCAGGTCCCCGCCTCGTCGCGGACGAAGGCGCAGGATTCCATCGGGCAGATCCACTGCCCGGGTCGCGCGCCGATGGCCCGCGCCACGCGCCGGATCTCCTCCTCGTCGTGCGCGTGAGCATGCGCCGGCGCGGTCTCGCCCTCGCGCACCGGCACCAGGTCCATGCCGCAGATCGGGCAGTCGCCGGGCCGGTCGGAGACCACGGTCGGATGCATGGGGCAGTGGTAGACGGCAGCAGCCTGCGCGCCCGGACCGATCCAGCCGAGCGCCATCATCGTGGTGCCCGCCGCCGCGAGAAGGACGGCGGCCAAAATCCCCCAGCGGACCGCCGCGGCGATCCGCGTGCCCGGGGGCGGCGCCTCCTCGCCCTCGGGCAGCTCGTCATGAAGCTCCCTGTCTCGGATTTCCATCACGATTCTCCTCCAGGAAGTCGGCGCGGATCGCCGGAAAGGGAGAAGACGCGGACGAGCGCCACGAAGGCGGCCGCGCGAGCGGCGAGCATCTGTTCGCGCCGCGCCAGGACGTCGCGTTCGCGCTCGACCACCGAAAAGAGCGAGCCGCGCCCCGCGGTGAAGGCCGCGGCGGCGGCATCGGCGCTGCTCTCGGCACGGGGAAGGATCTCCTCGGCGTAGAGCCGGTAGCGCTCCAGCTCGGCGAGCGCGGCGGCGTACGCGGCGCGAAGCTCGGCCATGAGCGCCTCGCGGCGGCCCGCGATGCGCCGCTCGATCGCCTGCGCCTCCGCCTCGGCCGCCGCGGCCAGACGCTCGGCTCGCGCGGCGCCGAAGATGGGGATCGGAAAACCCACCCCCACGCCGATCATGTCCGGGTGCGAGACCCGAACCCCGTACCAGATCGAGACGTCCGGATCGGGCAGTTTCTCCCTGCGCGCACGCCGCGCGCGCAAGAGGAGCGCCTCCTTCCGGTGTCGGAGGGCGACGAGCTCGGGATGGCGCTCGAGATCGGCGAGCAGCTCGTCGAGCGGCGGGAGCTCGAAGAGATCCGGGTCCTCCGGCTCGCCCGCCAGAGGCGCCCCCGCCGCGAGGGCAGCGCCGAGCCGTGCCCTCGCCGCCGCCTCGTCGCTCTCGAGGCGGACGAGGATCTCCGCCAGGCCCGAGCGCTCGGCCTCGACCAGCAGCAGATCCGCCTGGCCGCCCTCCCCCACCGCGAGACTGCGGCGGGCGGCACGCACGAGGCGATCGAGCGCCTCCCTCTGCAGCGCGACTAGGTCGCGCGTGCGCCGCGCCACCCAGAGATCGGCGTAGGCCTCCGCCACGGCATCGACCAGCCCGAGGGCGTGCGCCGCCTGGAAGGCGGAAACCGCCCGGGCGCCCATCTCCGTGGCACGGCGGTCGAGATCGCGCTTGCCGAACCACGGCAAGCGCTGGCGAATCTCCGCCCCCGCCTTCGTCATCATGTCCTCGCGAAAGGAGAACGAGGGGACTGGCAGGTCGTGGACGAAGAACCCCAGTTCGGGATCCGGAAACGCCGCCTCGGCCCCGGCGCGTTCGAGTTCGGCCTGCACCTCGCGCTCGTAGGCCAGAAGCTCGGGGTTGCGCTCGAAGGCGGCGGCGAGAACTTCGCGAAAACTCAGTCGGTCGGGAGCAGGCGTCGCCTGCTCGGATGCCGGGCCGGCGACGAGCGCCAGCGCGGCCAGTGCAGATGCCCACATGCAGAACTCCGCACGCGGCGAGACGGCAAGGCCGCTCCGCGCGATCGCGAACGAACCCCGACGACCGCCGCGGCCCGACGCAAAAAGGGCCGGCCGGTCGTCACCTCGACGCGACGACGTGCGGAATCAGCAGAGCAGGACGATGGTGGAGAGGAGCGGAATTGGAGGGGGCGTCGCCTGCGGCGTGGGCTCCACGGGCTGGGCCCGGTTTTCGACCGCGTACGCGACCGGCCGCTCCCAGGGGATAACATCCCATTGCGGCTGCGGCGTGAAGCGACCCTCGCCGGGGCCGACCTCACTGGTCGCCAGCGCGGGCCGGCAACAGTCCGAGGCGGCCTGGAGGGCGGGATGGGAATCCGCCTCCTTCGGACAGCAGCACGAGGGCAGAAGCCCCATCGCCTTGCACCACACGGCAGCGCCGCTCAGGCCGAGCTGCAAAAGCAGGCCCAGCGCGGCGGCGACGGCGTAGGGGTGCAGGCGACGCAGCATGGAACGATCCGCAGGCGCTTCGTGACGCCGCCCTTCGCGGCGCCACGCCATCGCTCCTCATAGCCGGGCGCGCCCTCGCTGTCAAACCAGGCGCGCGTGGAAGTTTCGGGCGCACCCTCGGCTCTCGTCTCCGGAGAAGAAGATGTTCGCGCGGCCCGGGCTTTCCCCTCGTCGACTCGAAGGAAGAAGATGCGGACGAGTCGGATTGAGATAAACTGCCGACCCACGTCACGCGAGGAAGTACGCGATGAGATCCCGACTTGCGATCCTCCTGGTTCCCCTCCTCCTCGTCGCCGCCTGCAAGTCGGAACGGCCCGCCGAGAAGCCGTCCCAGCAGCCGGCCGTCACGCGCGAGCGACCGGCGCAGCCGATGCTGTCTGCCGCGCCGCTCGACGCGAAGGTCCGCCCCACGCCCACCAACGAGAAGGGCCAGATCGAGGTCCACGCGAACGCCAAGGGATTTTCGCCGGCGCGGATCTGGGTGGAACAGGGCAAGCCCGTCAAGCTCGTCTTCATCCGCGACGTGGAGAAGACCTGCATCGACGGGGTGGTCTTCCCCGACCTCGGCATCCAGAAGGAGCTGGAGGTGGGCGTGCCCGTGGAGGTGGAATTCACGCCGGAGAAGGAGGGCGAGATCGTCTTCCACTGCCCGATGGGCCACGGCAAGAGCTCCATCGTCGTCCTGCCGAAGCAGGGTTGAGTCCGATCGCGGCGCGCGCCCACCGACCGCGCGCCGCGCATTGAAGAAAGTGCGGCCGCCTCTCGTCCAAGCCAGCGAGCGTTGGAAAGAGAGGCAACCATGCAGTCGCACAGACTTCTTCCGCTCCTCCTCTTCGCCCTGCTCTCCCCGGCCTGCGTGATCGACGTCGACGATCACGACCACCGCCACCACTGGGACGACTCCGGCCACCGACGGCCAGGCCTTTGGGGAGACGCCTGTGCGGTGGACCACCAGTGCGCCGCTGGCCTGGTCTGCTTCTCCGGCACCTGCGAGCCCGAGCGGGTGGGCCTCTACGTGCACGGCGCGCTCGTGGCGCCGGGTCGCGCCGACGGGCGCGAGTGGGACGCCGACTACGAGCTGCCGCCCTCGGTCTGGGTCGACCTCGGAGATGCCCGCCGGGCCGGGGTCGGCGCCCTCTTCGACTTCATGGACTGGGTGGCCCGCTCCGGGATCAGCGCCCCCGACGTCTTCGGCTTCGGCTATCTGGCCCTCGACGGCGTCTGGGACGAGCGCCAGACCCTCGACCTCGGCTCCACCCGCCCCGACGCCTTCGAGGCGATCTGGTCGCGGCCGGCGGGCTGGACCGACGTGCCCCTCCACGAGGGCCTCTGGGTGGGCGTGGACCTCTTCGACGAGGACTGGGACGGTGACGAGTCCATTGGCATGGTGACGATCGACGCGTGGGGCCTGCGCGAGGCGCTCCACCGGGGCGGCGTTGTCTGGTTCGACACCTACGAGGTCACCGAGGGCCAGCTCCTCCTGGTGGGGATCGAGGTCGTCTCCGAAAGCTGGTGAGCGGCCGGGCCTTGCATCCCGGTCGCCTTTGGGCGATGACCGGGGCCCGGCCTGGCCGGCCGCCACGAGGCCGGCCGGGCGGGTGGGAGCTTCGCCACTTGGGAGGCCAAGGCGGGGACTTCCCACGGTCAAGGGTGTGCCACGAACCTGCCTTGCCGCCGAACTGCCGAAGCGCCTCGTGCACGCCAGGTCCACGACGAGGCCTGCGCTCGTCGGCTCCTCGCGCATCGGCCCGGGAAGGTCGGGCCGATGCACGTCCGCGGGAGAAACCTAACCTGATCGGTGATCGTCACCAGACGAGCGAGCCTCTGTCGGAACTACGTGTGAGCAAGAAAATCTCGGCCAAGTCGATACCCTTTCTGGTGATCCACGTCCTCGCCCTGGGGATCTTCTTCTTCCCCTTCGCCTGGTCCACGGTGGTGCTCATCGGGGTCCTTTACTACGCGAGGATGTTCTTTCTCACCGCCGGTTATCACCGCTACTTCGCGCACCGCTCCTACAAGATGGGCCGCGCGATGCAGCTCGTGATGGCCGTCGGAGGGGCAAGCTGTGCGCAGAAGGGACCGCTCTGGTGGGCGGGCCACCACCGCATCCACCACCGCTACTCGGATCAGCCGCAGGACGTGCACTCCCCCAAGGATGGCTTCTGGTGGAGCCACGTCGGCTGGGTCCTCGCGTCGAAATACGACCGGACGCCGATCGAGCGGATCCAGGACTTCGCCCGCTACCCGGAGCTGCGGTGGCTCGACCGCCATCACCTCGTGCCACCGACCGCGCTGGCGGTGATTCTGACGCTGATCCTGGGCTGGCGCGGGCTGTTCATCTTCTTCGCTTCCACCGTGCTGCTCTGGCACGGCACCTTCCTCATCAACTCGCTGGCCCACGTCTTCGGGCGGCGGCGCTACGCCACCACGGATACGAGCCGCAACTCGATGATCCTGGCGCTGCTGACGCTGGGCGAGGGGTGGCACAACAACCACCACTACTACCAGTCGTCCACGCGCCAGGGCTTCTACTGGTGGGAAATCGATATCACCTACTACGTGCTCAGGCTGATGTCTCTGGTCGGCCTGGTGCGCGACCTGCGCTCGCCTTCCCACGAGATCCGCGCCCGCAACCAGATCAAGGACGGCCACCACGACGTGGGCCTGCTCGGCCGCCCCGCCAACGTGCCCTCGCCGCGCCAGCCGCGCGGCGTCGAGACCTAGGAGCCTGTTGGGGGAGGCCGCGGGCGGGTCTCCCGATCGCGCGGTCGTGCGCCTGCTCGGCCAGGGCTCCTTCGCCTGCGGCGTCCGCCACCTGACGCTAGAATACGGGAAGTGTCCCCGCGTCCTGGGAGGCCAAGCCCTTGCTGCACCTGGGAGTCCATGACGCATCGCGCATCGCGTGGATGGTCGAGCTACCTCTTCCCGAGAAGGGGGAGAGGAAGATGGACCTCAGCGTGTCGCTGGAGATCCCGGCCCACGTCTTCACGGACCACGACCCCTGGTCGAGGCTGCAAGTCCTGGCTCGCCTGGGCAGCCCGGACGAGGAGGTGAAGCCCGAGCTGCTGGAGAGCACCGATGCGATCCGGCGCGCGGCGCTCGCCGCCGCGCACCGGGCGAAGGTTCGGCGGCGGGAGCTCCTCCGCTCGGCGGTGAATCGGGCGCGCGCCACCGCGGAGGTCGACTGGGCTCGGCTCGAGCAGGACTTCGAGCGGGTGCTGGAGGAGGCGCTGGCCGAGCTGCGGCGCGCCCGCGACTCGATCGGCATGCGGCGCACCGAGGAGTCGCCGGGCCTGGCGCGCGAGCGCAAACTCGCGGCGGAATTCCTCTCCAACCAGGTCATCGAGCTCATCTCGCGCGTCCAGCGCGCCGTCGACCACCTGGTCACCACGCGGCGGCCCGTGAAGAAGTCGATCGAGGCGCCGCTTCGCGCGCTGCAGCGAAAGCTGGCCCGGGAGCTCGGCGCGGAATACGCGTACCGCCGGGAGCAGGGATTTCCGAGCCCGAGTTCCGCCGACCCCGTCGAGCTCGACCGCTATGTCTCCCGGAGCTCGAGCCTGAAGAAGCACTTCCAGGAGATCCTGTTCTTGCAGATCGACGCCGAGCACGTCGACAAGCGCCTGCGCTACTTCGTGAGCACCGTGGCGGCCATCCTCGCGGCGCTGGTGGTGATCCCGCTGACCGCCATCGCCACCGGCAGCCACGGGCTCGGCGGCCTGGGCTTCGGGCTCTCCACCTCGCTTCTCATCGCCGTGCTCGCCTACGGCGTGCGCGAGCGGATCAAGGAGGGCGTGCGCGGCTGGCTCACCTCGCGAGCCGCCAAGGTGGGCCGGCGCACCACGCTCTCCATTCCGCCGCGCGGCACCGAGGAGGAGCAGCGCGTGGCGCGCGTGCGCGAGACCTTCTCCACTCGCCGCACTCGGCAGACGGATCCGGTTCATCCGGATCTGCCGTCGTCGCTTCCGATGATCTGCCTTCGCTACCAGATGACGGGGGTGGTGAGCGGCGAGCCGGGGGCGCGCCGCGCGCAGCGGGTGAAGCTCGTCTTCCGCTACGACCTGACGCCGATCTTCTCCCGCCTGCACGACCCGGTGGAGGAGGTGCCGATCCTCGACGAGACCGGCGAGCGGCTCTCCTTCGCGGAGGCACCGCGCCTGTATCGTTTTCCGGTGGAGGCGCGGCTCTTCGACGGGGAGAAGACCGAGACCATCTCGGGCAAGTTGCTCGTGCACAAGGGAGGCCTGGTGCGGATCGAGCCGAACGAGCCCGAAGCCGTCCAGCTCCCGGAGGAGCGGGTAGCCTCCCTCCCGGTGGGCATGATGCGGAGGCGTTGATGGCGACCGTCGCCGTGACGGGTGCGACCGGCGCGATCGGCCGGCACCTGATCCCCGCCCTGCTCGACCGGGGCGATCGCGTGGTGGCGCTGGTGCGGTCCCCGCCGCGCGAGGGCCTCCCCGCCGAGGTCGAGCAGCGCGCCTGGGAAGCGACCTTCAAGACGGCGGACCTCTCCGGCGTGAACGCCGTCGTCCACCTCGCCGGCGCGCCAGTGGCCAACCGCCGGTGGACCGAGGCCCGCAAGCGCTACATCGAGCTCTCCCGCCTCCTCGGCACGCGCTCCGTCGTCTCCGGCATGCGCGAGTTTCCGGGCGTGCGCGTCCTCGTCTCTGCCTCGGGGATCGACTACCACGGCGATACCGGCGACGTACCCATCTCGGAGACGAGCCCGGCCGGGCGCGGGTTCCTCCCCGACCTCGCGGTGCGCTGGGAGCAGGAGGCGGAAAAGGCCCGCGAGCTCGGCGCCCGCGTCGTGTTGCTGCGCACCGGGATGGTGCTCGCGCGCGGAGAGGGCGCGCTCGCGCGCATGGAGCCAATCTTCCGCGCGGGCCTCGGGGCGCGGCTGGGCTCCGGCGCGCAGTGGGTGCCGTGGATCCACTGGCAGGACGAGGTGGGCCTCATCCTGCACGCCCTCGACCACCCGGAGATCGACGGGCCGATGATCGCCGCCGCGCCGAATCCGGTGCCGAACCGCGAGTTCGCCCGCGCCCTCGCCCGGGCCCTGGGCCGGCGGCCCTTCCCCGTTCCGGTCCCCGCGCCGATGCTTCGACTCGCGCTCGGCGAGATGGCCACGCTGGTGCTGTCGAGCCATCGGGCCGTGCCCGAGGTCGCGCTCGCCACCGGGTATCGCTTCCGATTTCCGGAGCTGGAGCCCGCCCTCGCCGACCTCTACCGATCCTGAGCGCGCGGTGCGGGTTTCGCGGGCGGCCTGCCGTCGCGCGCGCGGCGCGTCGGCTCAGATCTTCCGCGCGAGGAGGATCCCGTCGCGGACCGTGAGCAGGACCTGCTCCACACGCGGGTCGGCCGCGACCCGGCGGTTGAAGGCCGCGATGGCCCGATCCGATTCCGTCTGCGGGTCGAGAACCCTCCCGCTCCACAGCGTGTTGTCCGCGACCAGAAGCCCGCCGGGGACGAGGAGCCGGATCGCCTCCTCGAAGTAGGCCTCGTACGACTCCTTGTCGGCGTCGACGAAGACCATGTCGAAGCTCTCGTCCGGCAGCCCGCGCAGCGTGTCCAGCGCCGGCCCACGACGCAGCTCGACCTTGTGGCCGTCGGGACTCCTTGCGAAGAACTCCGCGGCGATGTCGGCGTGCGCGTGGGAGATCTCGCAGGTCACGATGCGCCCGTCGTCCGGCAGGGCGGAGGCCATGCAGAGCGCTGAAAAACCGGTGAAGGTCCCGATCTCCAGCACGCGCCGCGCCCGCGTCAGGTGAACGAGGAGACGCAGGAGATTGCCCTCCACCTTGCCCACCATCATCTGGGGCGCGGTCGTGCGCTCGCGCGTGACCGCCGCGAGCTCGTCGAGGAGGGGCGGCAGGGGGCTGGCCAGCTCGGCCGTGTAGGCCTCGATCGCGGGATCCACGATCTTCATCGCCGCACCTCCGGACGCAGCGTCCGCGCGAGTTCGTCGTAGAGGTGGATCGCCGACCGGATCGACTTGTCGAAGTCGGAGAGCGAGAGGCTTTCGTTCTCCCCGTGGGCGTTCGTGTAGGGATCCTCCACGCCGATGAGCAGAGCCGGCACGCCGCCGAGCTCGCGGGCGAAGGGCTCGACAAAGGGGATGGAGCCGCCGCAGCCCACGCGGACCGCCGGCACGCCGTAGCCCTTCTCCAGCGCGCGGAAGGCGGCGGCGAAGGCCGGATGGTCGGTGGGCGTGTGCCAGGGGCCGTTGGCCGTGTCGATCCGCACGTCCACCTGCACGCCCCACGGGGCGGCGTCGCGCAGCGCCTTCTCGAGCAGGCCCGCCACCTTGCGGGGATCCTGGTTGGGAACGATGCGGATGCCCACGCGCGCCCAGGCCGAGTCGACCAAGACGTTGCGCGCATCCTTGCGGCTAGACGCCTGGATGGCGTTCACCACCAGCGAGGGCTGCCACCACACGGCCTCGAAGGGGTGGAATTCGTCGAAAAGGCGAACGCCCGGGAGGAGGCCCGCCTGCTCGGCAAAACGCTTGCGCGTCACCGGCAGCCGCTCCAGCTCGGCGCGCCCCGCGGCATCCAGCCCCAGCACGTCGTCGTAGATGCCGGGGATCGCGATGCGCCCCTTCTCGTCCACGAGCGAGGCGAGCATCTTCGAGAGCGCCATGGCGGCGTCGGGCACGGGGCCGCCCCACATGCCGGAGTGCACCGAGGCGCGGATGGAGCGGACCTCCACGTCGGCCACCACCAGCCCGCGCAGCGCGGTGGTGATCGACGGAATGCCCGTCTCGACGTTGGCCGTGTCGGTGAGGACGATGGCGTCGGCGGAGAGCCGGTCGCGGTAGGTCTTCAGGAAGGTCGAGAGATGACCGGAGCCGATCTCCTCCTCCCCTTCCACGACGATCTTCACGTTGACCGGAAGGCGGCCCGCGCCGGCCAGCCAGGCGTCGACCGCCGCGGTGTGGACCACGATGCCCGCCTTGTCGTCCGCGGTCCCCCGGCCGTAGAGGCGGCCGTCGCGCTCGGCGGGTTCGAAGGGATCGCTCTGCCACTTGTCCAGGTCGCCGGCCGGTTGCACGTCGTGATGCGCGTAGAGAAGGACCGTCGGGAGCTCCGGATCGGCGAGAAGTTCGCCGTAGACGTAGGGATGCGCGCCGGGGACCTCGAGGATCGCGACGTTCTGAAAGCCTCGTTTTTCCAGGAGTTTGGCCGTGGCGCGCGCGCTTTCCCGGACCTTTTCCGGGTCGAAGCCATCGAAGGAGACGCTGGGGATCCGCACCAGATCCTCGAGGTCGCGACGGTGCTCGGCGGCGGTCGTCTCGTAGTGTTTCAGGGCCTTCTCCACGGACATGGGGTATCCTCCTGGCATGCGGGGCCCCTCTCTCTAGCGAGCTTTGCGCCGCCGGTAAAGCGCGGGGGGCGTCAAATCTTGTTTGCCTTCCCCTGGGGAGGTGGCATCATCAATACCAACGCATGCGGTCCATCTTCAGGTGCAGTTCGGGGACTCGAATGCGTAGTTTCCGGTCGGGCCAGTTGGGACGTTCCGGTTGATACGTAACGCGATCCAAGGAGTCAGAATGGCAACCAAAACTGCAGCGAAGGCGTCGAAGACGCCGGCCAGCATCTCCACCACAAAGATCATTCAGGCCGTCGCCGAAAAGGCTGCCAAGAAGAAGCTCGATCTGACCAAGAAGGAGATCGCGGCGGCGGTCGAGCTGATGCTCGAGACGGTTGCCGAGGAGGTCAAGAAGGGCAACCGCGTCAGCCTGAAGAACTTCGGTGTCTTCCGGCGGCACACCAAGCCCGCGCGGCCGAAGCGGGTCGGCCGCAACCCGAAGACCGGCGAGGAGATCGTCATCCCGGCCAAGAAGGCCGAGAAGGTGATCAAGTTCCGGCCGGCCAAGGTCTGGAAGGAAGCCGTCAAGAACGCGCGGACCTGAGGTTCGCCCCCCCTTTTCTCTGCGAGCGACCCCGTCCTTCGGGACGGGGTCGTTCCTTGTCGACCGCCGATTGCGGCCTGACGCGATGATGCGCATGGTGACGGCTCGGCATGCGCAAGGAACGCCCCCTCTCGGAGCTCGCCGACGCAATCGTGGCCGACGTCGCCCGGGAGCTTCGCGAACGGAAGCTTCCCGTCGCCACCTATCGCGTCCAGTTCTCCCGGTCGTTTCGCCTGCAGGACGCCGTCCCCCTCGTCCCCTACCTGCGCAGCCTCGGCATCTCCCACCTCTACGCCTCGCCCCTCCTGCGGGCCAACCGCGAGTCGTCCCACGGCTACGACGTGGTGGCGCACGACGAGATCGACCCCGGCCTGGGAGGCGAGGAAGGCCTCCGCGCCCTGGTGGAAGAGCTCCACCGAAACGGCATGGGGCTCGTCCTCGACTTCGTCCCCAATCACATGGGGATCGGAAGCGAGAACACCTACTGGCAGGACGTCCTGGAGAACGGGCCGTCGTCCACCTACGCCGGCTTCTTCGACATCGTCTGGAAGCCGGTCAAGGATGAGCTGGAAAACAAGGTCCTGTTGCCCGTGCTCGGCGACCAGTACGGCGCGGTCCTCGAAGCGGGTGAGCTCGTCCTCGAGTACGTCGAGGGGAGCTTCTCCGTGCGCTACCACGACCAGCGCTTCCCCATCAATCCGCGCCACTATCCCATGATCCTCGAGCCCGGGAGCGAGGAACTGCAGGGCGAGGGGCAGCCCGTGGAGGACGTCGAGGAGCTGCTCTCCATCTGCACCGCCTGCCACAACCTGCCTCCCAGGACCGACTCGGATCCGGTGCGAATCCAGGAGCGGCGCCGCGAAAAGGAAGTCATCAAGCGCCGCCTCGACCGCCTGTATACGACCTCCCCGCGGATCGCCGCTTTCATCGACCGAAACGTGAAACGGATCAACGGGACGCCCGGCGATCCGCGCTCCTTCGACGCGCTCGACGCGCTGCTGGATGCCCAGGCGTACCGGCTCGCTCACTGGCGGGTCGCGGGCGAGGAGATCAACTATCGCCGCTTCTTCGACATCAACGAACTCGCCGCGATCCGCATGGAGGACCCCCAAGTCTTCGACCAGACACATCGGCTCACCCTGGACCTGCTCGCGCGCGGCTGGCTGGACGGCCTGCGCATCGATCACCCCGACGGCCTCTACGACCCCGAGGGCTACTTCCAACGGCTGCAGCGCGAGCACTTCCTCGATCGCTGTCGGCGGATCTGCAAGCGACTCTTCCCCGACACCCCCTTCGAATCGGTGGCGCCGCTTCTGCGCGCCGCCTGGGCCTCGGACGAGCGGCTTCAGCGATCCGTCTACATCGTGGCCGAGAAGGTCCTCGTGGGCAGCGAGTCGCTGCCCGGCCGGTGGATGGTCGACGGGACGTCGGGCTACGATTTCCTCTGCCACCTCACCGGGATCTACGTCGACCTTCGCGGGCGCAAGCCGCTCGACGACCTCTTCGTCCGCTTCACCGGGATCCGCCAGACGCTGGAGGAGCTCCTCTACGAGAAAAAGAAGCTCATCATCAACACATCGATGGCCAGCGAGGTCAACATCCTCGCCTACCGCCTGAACCGGATCAGCGAGCGGAACCGCCGCTCGCGTGACTTCACGCTCAACGCCCTGCGCTCGGCGATCATCGAATACATCGCGTGCTTCCCGGTCTACCGGTCCTACATCACGGCGACCCGGCTGGACGACGTCGATCGGCGCCACGTCGAGCTGGCGATCTTCAAGGCCAGGCGCCGATCCCCGGTCACCAACGCGACGGTTTTCGATTTCCTCCGCGACATCCTCCTCCTCCGGCACGCCTACTCCACCGAGGAAGAGAGGAGGGACCAGATCGACTTCGCCATGAAGCTCCAGCAGCTCACCGGCCCGGTGATGGCGAAGGGCATGGAGGACACGACCTTCTACATCTTCAACCGCCTGCTCGCGCTCAACGAGGTCGGGTGCGACCCGGGGAGCTTCGGTTGCTCCGTGATGGACTTCCACGCCGCCAACCTCTCACGGCGTCGCGGATCGCTTCTCGCCACCTCCACGCACGACACCAAGCGCAGCGAGGACGCCCGAGCTCGCCTGGCCGTGCTCTCGGAAGTCCCCGAGGAGTGGAAACAGGTGGTCAACCGCCTGGCGCGCATCTCCCGGCGCCACCGGGTGCGCATCTCCGACGACCGCCTCGCGCCGGACCGCAACGAGGAGTACCACCTCTACCAGTCGCTGCTGGCGGTCTGGCCCCTCGAGCCCATGGACGACGAGGAGAAGGAGGTCTTCGTGGGACGCGTCGAGGCGTACATGGTCAAGGCGGCGCGGGAAGCCAAGGTCAACACCTCCTGGATCAATCCGGATGCCTCCTGGGACGAGGCCCTGGTCCTCTTCGTCCGCCGCCTCCTCTCCGATCCGGATTTTCTGCGCGTCTTTCTCCCCTTCTTCGAGAGGGTCGCCGAGGCGGGCCTCTACAACTCCCTGTCGCAGACGCTTCTCAAAATGGTGTCTCCGGGCGTGCCCGACATCTACCAGGGGTGCGAGCTGTTTCAGTTTTCCCTGGTCGATCCGGACAACCGCCGACCAGTGGACTTTCCGCGCCTCGCCGCGAGCCTGCGCGAGATGGAAGCCGCCAGCGAAAGACTCAGGCTCTGCGAGGAGCTGTGGGAATCGCGCCGGGACGGCCGGATCAAGCAGTACGTCACCGCGCGGTCGCTCCGGCTGCGCATGCGGGATCCGGACCTCTTCGCCGAGGGCGACTACCTCCCGCTCGAATTCGCGGGTCCGCGGCGCGACCACGCCGTGGGCATCTGCCGGCGTAAGGGCTCGCGGGCGGTCATCGCCGTCGCGCCTCGGCTCGTCGCGCGCCTCCTCGACGAATCCGACCCGTGGCGCGACACGCACCTGCTTCTACCGGGAGGCACGGCCGCCGCGCCCTGGACCGACGTGCTCACGGGGAAGACGCACCGCCCGCGGACGGTTCGGCAATGCGACGCGCTGCCCCTCTCGGAGCTCTGGAATCCGCTCCCGGTCTCGCTCCTCGTCTCCGGCCCAAACCGCGGGGGTTGAACGTGTCTCTGTTTTCGCAGCGTACCGCCGGGGTCTGCCTTCCCCTCTCCTCTCTGCGCACCCACGACGACTGGGGCGTAGGCGAGATCGGCGACGTGCCTCGATTCGCGCGCTGGATGCGGCCGGCGGGCCTGCGCTGGCTCGCCCTCCTCCCGCTCAACGAATGCGCGCTCGGTCAGGACAGCCCCTACTCCGCCCTCTCCGCCTTCGCCCTCGATCCGCTCTACGTCTCGCTGGCCTTGGTCGAGGATTTCCATCCCGACGAGGATCTCGCGGCGGCGGAGCGGGAAGCCCTCCAGGCGCTGCGCTCGTCGCCGCGCGTGGAGATGGGCGAGGTGCGGCGGCTGAAGGCGGCCTGCCTGCGGCGAGCCTACCGCCGGTTCTCCCGCGTCCCGGCCGACTCCCCCCGCCACCTCGACTTCGAGGCCTTCCGCGCCGAGCACGCGGCGTGGCTTTCCGACTACGCCCTCTTTCGCGCCATCAAGGAAGTGCTCCACCCCGAGTGGTGGCTCTCCTGGCCCGATGGCCTGCGCGAGCGAGAGCTGCGCGCCCTGCACGAGGCCCGGGAGAGGCTGGCCGAGGAGATCGCCTTCGTCGAGTACGTGCAGTGGCAGGCCTACCGGCAGATGGAACGCGCGCACGCGGAGGCGCTCGCGGAGGGCGTGCGGCTCCTCGGCGACCTTCCCTTCGTGATGGCCATCGACAGCGCCGATGCGTGGTCGCGACGGGACGAGTTCTCCGTCGAGACGACCATGGGCGCGCCCCCCGATCCCTACGCGGAGGCCGGGCAGGACTGGGGGCTGCCCTCCTACCGCTGGGCGGCGGTGCGCGCGTCCGACTTCGCCTGGCTGCGGCAGCGCGCCCGCTTCGCCGCCCGGCTCTACGACGCCGCGCGCGTCGACCACGTGGTCGGCTATTACCGCAGCTACCTCATTCCTCGCGACGGCGCGCCCCCGCACTTCGATCCCGCCAGCCAGGCCGAGCAGAAGGACCTCGGCGAGGCGATCCTGCGCGCGCTCGGCGACGAGGGGATCGAGCTGGTGGCCGAGGACCTCGGCACGGTCCCTCCCTTCGTGCGCGAGTCGCTGGCCGCCCTTCGGATCCCCGGCTACCGCGTGCTGCGCTGGGAGAAGGACGGGCCGGTCTACCGCGATCCGCGCGGCTGGCCTTCGCTCTCGATCGCCACCACCGGCACCCACGACACGGAGACGCTGGCGGCGTGGTGGGACGGGCTGTCGGAGGCGGAGCGCCGGGCCTTCCGCGCCATCCCCTCGCTCGCCGGCGACTGGGATGCGAGCGCTCCCTTCGGCGACCCGGTGCACGAGTCGATCCTCGAGCTGCTCTACCAGAGCGGCTCGAACCTCCTCCTCCTCCCCATCCAGGACCTCTTCGGCCTGCGCGATCGGATCAATACGCCGGGGACGGTGAGCCGGGAAAACTGGTCGTTCCGGCTGCCGTGGACGATCGACGAGATGAAGCGAGATCCCTTCGTGCAGAAGGTCGCGGCCGCCTCCGCCGAGCGCGCGCGCCGCAGCGGACGCCTCGGCTGATTTGCACCGCGGACGCGCTGCCTCCAGCTTGAGAGGAGATGCAGATCCCGCAGCTCGATCTCCGGCGGCCCGATGGAGGGCCCGCGCGCTGGTCCGAATTCTGGCAGAGGAAGAACCTCCTTCTCCTCGTCGGCCACGGCGAGTGCGAGGAGTGCCGGCGCGTCCTCGAGCGCTGGCTGCCCCGCCTGGAGGAGGAAGAGGCCGTCGCCGTTGCCGCCCAGCCATCGGCGCCCGAGGAGCCGATCGAGGGCGTCGTCTACCTCCTCGATCCCGAGGAGCGCATGGCCGGGGCGCTGGGCGTGGCGCCGGGAACGGCCGTGGCCGCCGATCGCTACTTCGCCGTGCAGGCGCGGCTACCGGTGCACAAACTCGGCGCCGAGAAGGCTGCCCGCGAGGCGCTCGACTGGATCGACCTCGCCGAGCGCCGCTGCGACGAATGCGGCGTCCCCACCTGGTGAACCGCAACCTGCTCTCCGCCGGCACACGCCCGCCCCCGAGCGATGTCCGGCGAGATGGATGTCCGCCGACCGCGTGCGAATGTCCGCCGAGAGGGCGAGCCCCCTCCCCTTCGTTCGCGATGTCCGCCGAGGATTACGCGGTCAGGGCCGGGCGCGCTCGCGCTCTACCGGCTCGAAGATCGGCTCGCGCTTGAAGATGCGGTAGAGCCACAGGAGCGAGGGCACGAGCGTGAAGGCGCCGACGAAAAGGACGATGAGGATCAGCAGGTGAACGTGCGGGGGCGCGGCCGCCTCCTGGAGGGTCAGGTCGGGCGCGACCATGTAGGGGACCATGGCGGCGCCCCAGCCGATGACGATGGTGGCCACCTCGGAGGCGGCGAGCACGCGCGCCCACTTGTAGCGGCGGCGGAAGAGGGCATACGTCACGGCGACGCCGAGAGCAATCGCGAGGACCACGAAGATCCAGGGCCACACGCCGCGGAGGAGCTGCACCGCGGCGGCGTCCGCCCGGTTGGCGAAGGCGGCGAGCAGCGCGAGCACCGCCACCCAGAGCTGGGCCATCAGCGCGCGGCTGCGGAAGTCCTCCTGCAGCTCGGGGTCGCTCGTCTCGCGCGTGAGATAGGCCGCGGCGAGGAAGGCGAAGAGCGCCAGCGTGAAGACGCCCACCGTGACCGGAAAGGGCCTTAGCCACGGACCGAAGTAGCCGGTGAGCACCACCTCGTCCTCGATGCGGATCGAGCCGAGCGAGACCGCGCCCACGCAGATCCCGAGGAAAAGCGGCGTGATGATGCTCGACCAGGCGAAGATCTGGCCCCACCGGCGCTGCACCGGATCGCCGGCCACGTCGTAGTGGCGGAAGACGAAGGCCGCCGCGCGCATCACGATGCCCAGGAGCATGAGCGCCAGCGGCACGTGCAGCGCGATGGAGATCACCGAGAACGCCAGGGGGAAGCAGGTGAAGAGGAGGACGATCACCACGATCAACCAGACGTGGTTCGCCTCCCACACCGGCGCGATGGCTTCGGCGATGAGCTCGCGCTGGCGGCGCGCCCGAGGCCCCGAGGCGAGCAGGTCCCAGACGCCGCCGCCGAAGTCCGCGCCTCCGAGGATGGCGTAGACGACGAGGGCGACGAGGATGATGGTCGCCGTGATCCAGGGAAGGATCATCGCGCCCTCCCTTCCGCGGTCGCCACCAGCCCGGGAGCCGGGCGGCCCGGGCCGATCCGGATCTGCCGGTACATCACGAGGATCACCGCGGCGGAGAGGCCGAGGTAGACCACGAGGGTGACGAGGAAGGGAGCGATCATCCCCGGCATCGGCGTGGCCGACTCCTGGGTCCGCATCACCTCGTAGATGACCCAGGGCTGGCGCCCCACCTCGGTGACGGTCCAGCCGGCCTCGATGGCGAGCATCCCCAGCGGCCCCGAGAGCACGGTCGCCCACAGGAAGGCACGGGAATCGGGCAGGCGCCGGCCCCGGAAGAGCCAGTGGAAGAAGGCCCAGAGCGCCACCGCCAACAGGATCAGCCCGCAGATCACCATGATCTGGAAGCCGAGGTGGACGATGACCGGGTGCGGCCAGTCCTCGCGCGGCCACTCCTCCAGCCCCTTCACCTCGGCGCTGGCGCGGCCGAAGCCGAGGAAGGAGAGGAAGCCCGGGATCTCCACCGCCCAGCGCGTCTCCATCGCCTCCGGATCGGGAATCCCGCCGAAGCGGAGCGGCGCGTGGGTCTCGGTGCGGAACTGCCCCTCCATCGCCGCGAACTTGAGCGGCTGGAAGCGCGCCACCCGTCGCGCGGCGAAGTCCCCGACCACCGGCTGGAGGATCGCCATGGGGATCGTCATGGCCATGGCCAGCCCGAAGGCCTTACGGTGGATCGTGCTCTGCGGGTGACGGAGCAGGATGAAGGCGTGGACGGCGGCGACGAGGATGCCGGTGGCGAGGTAGGCCGCCACCAGCATGTGGGCGATCTCGTGGACCGCATACGGGTTGAGCATCGCCGCGATGGGGCGGATGTCGGTGAAGGTGCCGTCCTCGGCGATGCGGAAGCCCCTGGGATGGTTCATCCACGCGTTGGCGGTCACCACGAAGATCGCCGAGAACGCGGCGCCGACCGCCACGGTCACGCCCGCCCAAAGGTGCATGGGCGGCGAGATCCGATTCCAGGCGTAGAGGTAGATCCCCAGGAAGATCGCCTCGGCGAAGAAGGCGAAGCCCTCCATGGAGAAGGGCATGCTGATGACGGGCCCGGCATGGCGCATGAACGTCGGGAAAAGCAGGCCCAGCTCGAAGGAGAGCACCGTCCCCGACGCAGCGCCGATCGCCACCAGGATCGCCGTGCCCTTCGCCCACGCCTTGGTGAGCTCGTGGTACTCGCGGTCGCCCGTGCGCATCCACAGGCGCTCCGCGAACACCATCAGCAGGGGCATGGCGATGCTGATCGAGGCGAAGATGATGTGGAAGCCCAACGAAAAGGCGATTTGCAGCCGGGCAAAGAGAACGTCGTCCACCCGACTCTGTTAAGCACGGACCGAATTGGTCGGCTGCAGCGCCCGCCCCTAAAGCGTGCTATGGGCCACGCCCTCGATGCGTACGCGTAACCCGATCGGCACCGAATTTCTCCGCCTGCTCCGACTCGCCCTCCCGCTCGCGGCCGTCCAGGCCGGCAATCAGCTCATGGGCGTGGTCGACACCGCGGTCCTCGGTCGGGTCGGCCCCGAGGAACTCGGCGGTGTCGGCCTGGGCAACGGCATCTTCTTCGTGCTCTCCACCCTGGGGGTGGGGACGATGCTCGGCCTCGATCCCCTCGTCTCCCAGGCGCTCGGCGCGGGGGAACCCGAGCGGGCCCGCCGGCTGCTGTGGCAGGGCGTGTGGCTGGCGGCCGTCGTCACCGCGGTGATCACCCCGCTGATGGCGCTCGCGCCTCCGCTGCTCGTGCCCCTCGGCATCGAACCCGAGCTGGCGGACATCGCCGAGACCTACTTGCGGGTGCGGTTGCCCGGGGTCTTCCCCTTCCTCCTCTTCTTCGGCCTGCGCTCCTACCTGCAGGCCGTGGGGGCAACGCGCCCGCTCGTGGTGGCGATGATCGTCTCCAACGTCGTCAACGCCGCGGCGGACATCGTGCTCGTCTTCGGGGGCGAGGTGCTGCCCGCGTGGGCGGGGCCGCTTCGGGCCATCCCCCCGCTCGGCGTGACGGGCGCGGCCCTGGCCACCGATCTCTGCCTGGCCCTGCAGGCGCTGATCCTCGCCTACGCCGTCCGCATCGTCCCGCACCGGGGCCCCGCGTCGCGACGGCCGGTGGCGGCGGACATCCGCGCGGCGCTGCGGGTGGGCGTGCCGGTGGGCCTGCAGATGATGGCAGAGGTGGCGATCTTCGCCTTCGCCGGGCTCCTCGCGGGGCGGCTCGGGCCGGAGGCGCTCGCCGCGCACCAGGTCTCCCTCACCCTGGCCGCCTTCACCTTCACGCTCGCCGTGGGCGTCGCCTCGGCGGGATCGGTCCGCGTGGGATGGGGCGTGGGCGCCGGGGACATGGCCTCGGTGCGGCGCTCCGGCTACCTCGCCATCGGCCTCGGCGGCGGCGTGATGGCGCTGGGCGGCCTGGCCTTCCTCCTCTTTCCCCGGCATCTGGCCGCGCTGATCACCGACGACGTCGCGACCATCGCCAGCGCCCAGCCGCTCCTGGCCGTGGCGGCGCTCTTCGCCGTCTCCGATGGCGTGCAGGCGACAGGCGCCGGCGTACTCCGGGGCGCGGGCGACACCCGCTTCACCTTCGTCGCCAACCTGATCGGGCACTGGGCCGTGAGCCTCCCGCTCTGCCTGTGGCTGGGCGAACGGCTCGGCGTCACCGGGATCTGGCTCGGCCTGGCGGCGGGCCTGACGGTGGTGGCGACCTCCCTGGTCCTTCGCTTCCGCTCCTTGACCCGCCGCCCCATCCAGAAGCTTGCGACGGCCTGAGCGGGCGCCCGATCACGCGATCGCGCCGGCGCCCCGCCGCGAGCGGCCCGGCGGCGCAAGGCCGCCGGACGCACGCGCGATCAGCTCGCTAGCCGACGGAGCACGAAGTTCAGGATCCCGCCGTGCTCGAAGTAGTCGACCTCGTTGGGCGTGTCGATGCGGGCGATCGCGGGGAACTCCTGCGTGCTGCCGTCCTCGCGCGTCATGCGCACGGTGAGGCGCGCCCCGGGCTGCATCCCCGGACCGATGCCGAGGATGTCGAAGGTCTCGCGGCCGGTGATGCCCAGCGTCTGCGCGTCGGTGCCCGGCTCGAACTGCAGCGGCAGAACGCCCATGCCGACGAGGTTGGAGCGGTGGATGCGCTCGAAGCTCTTGGCGATCACCGCGCGCACGCCCAGAAGCCGCACACCCTTGGCCGCCCAGTCGCGCGACGAGCCAGAACCGTATTCCGCCCCCGCCACCACGATCAGCGGTGTGCCCTCGTCGCGGTAGCGCATCGCCGCCTCGTAGATCGTGGTCTGCTCGCCGGACGGGACGTGGACGGTGTAGCCGCCCTCCACGCCCGACACCATGAGGTTGCGCAGGCGGATGTTGGCGAAGGTCCCGCGCACCATCACCTCGTGGTTGCCGCGCCGCGAGCCGTACGAGTTGAAGTCGCGCGGCGGCACGCCCTTCGAGATCAGGTACTGCCCCGCGGGGCTCTTCGCGGCGATGGAGCCGGCCGGCGAGATGTGGTCGGTGGTGATCGAGTCGCCGAGCAGGGCGAGGACCCGCGCGCCGCGGATGTCGCCGGGCGGCTCGGGCTCGCGCTTCATCCCCTCGAAGAAGGTGGGCTTGCGCACGTAGGTGGACTCGGGATCCCACTCGAAGAGCTTGCCCTCCGGAGTGGGCAGGGCCCGCCACTCCTCCGTCCCTTCGAAGACCGAGGCGTAGTGCTTCGCGTACTGTTCCGGGGTGATTGCCTCGCGGATGGTCGCCTCGATCTCCTCCGGGCTCGGCCAGATGTCGCGCAGGTAGACGGGGCTGCCGTTGCGGTCGAGGGCGATGGGATCGCTTTCGAGATCGATGTCCATCGTCCCCGCGATCGCGTAGGCGACGACCAGCGGCGGCGAGGCCAGGTAGTTCATGCGGACGTGCGGGTTGATCCGGCCCTCGAAGTTGCGGTTGCCGGAAAGGACCGCCGCCACCGCCAGGTTGCCGCTCTCCACTGCGGCGGCGACGGGATCGGGAAGCGGTCCGGAATTGCCGATGCAGGTGGTGCAGCCGTAGCCGACGAGGTGGAAGCCCAGCGCCTCCAGGTAGGGGAGCAGCCCCGCCTTCCGGTAGTAGTCGACCACCGTGGTCGAGCCGGGCGCCAGCGACGTCTTCACCCACGGCTTGACCTGCAGCCCCCGCTCCACCGCCTTCCGGGCGAGCAGGCCCGCACCGATCATCACCGCGGGGTTGGAGGTGTTGGTGCAAGAGGTGATGGCGGCGATCACCACCGCGCCGTGGCCGAACTCGAACTCGACGCCGTTGAGATGCACCCGTCTTGTATGGGACTGGCGGTCGGGCGGGACCATCTCCGCCACGGCGCGACGGAACGCCGACTTGGCCGAACGCAGCGGGATGCGATCCTGCGGCCGTCGCGGCCCGGCGATCGAGGGCTCCACCGTCCCGAGGTCGAGTTCGAGCGTCTCCGAGTACTCGGGCTCCGGCGAGTTCGCGTCATGGAAGAGGCCCTGCTCCTTGTAGTAGGCCTCCACCAGGTCCACGAGCTCCTTCGGCCGATGGGTGAAGCGCAGGTAGGCGAGCGTCTCGGCGTCGACCGGGAAGATGCCGACCGTGGCGCCGTACTCGGGGCTCATGTTGCCGATGGTGGCGCGGTCGGGGAGCGTGAGCGACGAGACGCCCGGCCCGTAGTACTCGACGAATTTCCCCACCACCCCCTTCTTCCGCAGCATCTCGGTGATGGTGAGGACGAGGTCGGTGGCGGTGGCGCCGGGCCGCAGCTTGCCATACAGCCGGAAGCCCACCACCTCGGGGATCAGCATATAGAGCGGCTGGCCGAGCATGGCCGCCTCGGCCTCGATGCCGCCGACGCCCCAGCCCAGGACTCCGAGGCCGTTGACCATGGGCGTGTGCGAGTCGGTGCCCACCAGCGTGTCGGGAAAGGCGTTGCCTTCGGCGTCGGTCCGCACGCAGCTCGCGAGAAACTCCAGGTTGACCTGGTGGCAGATCCCCGTGCCGGGCGGGACCACCCGAAAGTTGCGGAAGGCGCGCTGCCCCCAGCGCAGGAAGGTGTAGCGCTCGCGGTTTCGCTCCATCTCGCGCTGGGTGTTGAAGCGGTAGGCGTCGCAGGTGGCGAATCGGTCCACCTGCACCGAGTGGTCGATCACCAGGTCGACCGGGACGAGCGGGTTGATTCGGTCGGGATCGCCGCCCATCTCCTGCAGCGCCTCCCGCATGGCGGCGAAGTCGACCACCGCCGGGACGCCGGTGAAGTCCTGCAAGAGCACGCGCTCCGGATGGAACGCGATCTCCACGTTCGACTTCTTCTTTGGATCCCAGCTCGCGAGCGCCTCGATCTGCTCGCGCGTCACCGTCCTGCCATCCTCGTGTCGCAGGAGGTTCTCGAGAAGGATGCGCAGCGAGTAGGGCAGTCGCTCGACGTCAAAGCCTTTCAGCTCTCGCAGCCGGTAGATCGAATACGTCTTTCCGCCGACTCGAAGCTCGCCTCGGGTCCCGAACGTGTGTCGCATGATACCCCCTAGGTAGTCCGCCAGGCAGGCGAGCGCAATTTCGCCCGGTCGCCCCGCGGGCAGCCGGACGGGCCGGAAAGGGGTGAGGAGACGGATCGGAAACGGTTCTTTCTGGCCCCCGCAGACGATGCGTGGTAAGGGCGAACCAATGGACGTGCAGGCCCCACAGGGCCCCGAGGTGGCCATCCGGCTCATCCTGGTGCTGGTGGCTCTCCTGGGGCTCGCCTATCTCGGCGGGCTCCCTGCCGTACAGCGGCTGGAGCGCCGCCTCCGCATCGCGCAGCTCGTCACGGCTGGCTTCCCCTTCGTGGCGCTCGGCATCGTCCTCGGCCTGCCCAGCGTCGGCATCCTCACCGAGTCGGTGCTGAGCACACTCTCCCCCCTGCTCGGCTTCGGCCTGGGGTGGATCGGTTTTTCCGCCGGCTTCCGCCTCGACGTGCGGGAACTGGACGACCTGCCGAAGGGGACGGCCCGGGCGGTAGGCTTCGCCACCGCCCTGCCCTTCGTGCTCGTGGTCGCCTCCGTCGGGCTCTTCCTCCTCGTCACCAGCGACTGGAGCCGGCTGGATCTCTCGAATCCGGACTTTCTGCGCGGGGCGCTCCTGCTGGGGACCGCGGGCGCGACCACCGCCCCGCAGGCGGCGCGCCTGCTCGGCGAGGCCGGTCGGGAGCAGCGCATGCTGCTGCGCCTGGAGGAACTCGCGGGCATGGTGGGCATGGCCTTCATCGCCGCCTTTTTCCGCCCGCGGGGCGAGAGCATCGGCTGGCAGCTTCCCGACACGGCCTGGCTCTTTCTGACGGTCGGCCTGGGCGGCGTGCTTGGTGTGCTGGCCTGCGTGGTGCTGCAGCGCGCGACCGGTCCGGCGGAGTCGGTGCTACTTCTTCTGGGGACGGTGGCCTTCGGCGCCGGCTTCGGAAGCCGGCTCTACCTCGCGCCGATGGTCGTCTGCTTCGTGGCCGGCGTCTTCCTCTCCAACGTGCCGGGCGAGCACCGCCGCCGCCTGCGCGAGGCGCTCGAGCGCCTGGAGCGCCCCATTTACCTGCTCTTCCTGGTCGCGGTCGGCGCGATGTGGAATTTCGGCGACTGGCGCGGCTGGGCCTTGCTCCCCTTCTTCGTGGTGGCGCGGCTTTGCGGCAAGTGGCTCGCCGAGAAGCTGATCCGGAAGACGACCGACCTCGCCCCGGACGGCGACCATTGGATGGCGCGCCGCGCGCCCGTCGGTCAGCTCTCCATCGCCATCGTCGTCAGCGCCCTGCTCCTCTTCCCGAACGGCGAGATCCCGATCCTCGAGACGGCCGTGATCGGCGGCGCGGTCGTCACCGAGCTTCTGGCGCAGGTCTTCGCGCGAAACCGGACGAGGGCCCGGCCCTCGCTGGCGCTGGGGGTGGAGCCGTGAATCTGCTCATCGTCCTCGCGCTGGTCGGACTGATGCACGCGGCCCGGACCTTCGACGCCGGCGGCGCGCATGCCACCACCCTCGCCTTCGGCTTCGTGCTCCTCGCGGCCTTCTTCGCCGGCCGCATCTTCGCCAGCCTGCGCCTGCCGAAGCTGACGGGCTACATCGCCACGGGCATCGCGGTGGGCCCCGCCGTGCTCGGACTGCTCTCGCCCGAGCTCATCCACGACCTCGAGATCGTCGACGGGGTCGCCATCGCGATGATCGCGCTGACCGCCGGCAACGAGCTCGACCTGCGCGCCTTCCGGCCGCTGCTGCGCAGCATCCAGTGGATCACGCTGTGGGCCGTGATCGGCACCGCCCTGCTCCTCGGCGCGGCGGTCTTCGCCATGCAGGGCCTGCTGCCCTTTTTCGACCGGCTTTCGCTCCTCCCCGCGCTGGCCGTGGCCCTGGTCATGGGCGTGGTGATGTCCGCCCAGTCGCCGGCAGTGGTGGTCGCGCTCCGCGACGAGATGGAGGCCGATGGGCCCATGAGCCGCACGGTCCTGGGCGTGGTGGTGATCGCCGACCTCGTCGTCATCCTCCTCTTCGCTGCCACCTCCTCCCTCGCCCAGTCCGTGATCGGCGCTCCCGGCGATTTCTCCGACACGCTCAGCCTGCTCACCTGGGAGATCCTGGGCTCGTTGACGAGCGGCGTCCTGGTCGGCGCGATCATCGCCGCCTACCTGCGCTTCGTCGGCCGCAACGGCGCGCTCTTCGTGGTGACCGTCTGCTTCGTGGCGGCAGAGGTCGGCAGCCGCCTCCACTTCGATCCGCTGCTGGTGGCGCTGGCCGCCGGCGTGCTCATTCGCAACGCCACCCGCCAGGGCGACGTCCTTCAGGCGCAGATCGAGTTGGCCTCGCTGCCGGTCTACGTGGTCTTCTTCGCCGTGGCGGGGGCGCACATCGACCTGCGGCTTCTGGCGAGCGTCGCCCTTCCGGCGACCGCGATCGTGGCGGTGCGCGGCATCGGCCTCGTCCTCGGCAGCCGGATCGGCGCGCATTTGGCGGGTTCGCCAGAGGTGGTGAAGCGCTGGGCGGGTTTCGGGCTGTTGCCGCAGGCCGGGCTCGCCCTCGCCCTCGCCGCCCTCTTCGTCAAGACCTTCCCGGAGTTCGGCGCGGAGGCGCGGGCGCTCGTCCTCGGCGTGGTCGCGCTCAACGAGCTCGTCGCCCCCGCCATCTATCGGTGGGCGCTCGTCCGCAGCGGCGAGGCGGGCCGCCGCGAGGCCGCCGAGGCGGTCGCCGAGCTGGTCGAGGAGGCACAGCCAGCCGCGTGATTGGTGAAGGCCGATCTCGCGACGGAGCTTTCCGCGCATCGGCGGATCTCCGCCGCGGCACCGGCTTTCGGCCCGGCGACGCGCGTCGCCCCGGTCCGCGGAAGGCTACCGGCCATGGCCAGCGCGCCTCGCCGCGCGTTCGCCGCTCACTCGCAGGGGCCTTCGACGACTCGCGGGCGGACCCTCCTCCAGTGCTCGATCGTGAAGGCATGGGGGTTCTTCTCGTCCGCCGGATGGTCCTCCGTGGAGATCCGCTCCCACCCGGTCGGATCGAAGTGGAAGAAGGCGTCGCCCTCCGGCGAGGCGTGGACGCGGGTGATCCAGATCTCCTCGCAGCGCGGAAGCGCCGTCTCGTAGACCTTCGCGCCGCCGACGATCATCACCTCCTCGGCGTCGCGAACCTCCGGAAGCCGCAGCGCGGCGTCGAGCGAGTCGGCGTGCAGCACGCCATCCGGCTTTCCCGTTCGCGAGAGGACCACGGTCGTCCGCCCCGGCAGCGGTCGGCCGATCGAGCGCCAGGTGCGCGCCCCCATCAGGATGGGTTTGCCCATCGTCACCCGACGGAAATGCGCCAGGTCCGCCGGAAGATGCCAGGGCAGCTTTCCGTCCTTCCCGATCACGCCGTTGTCCGCGACCGCCACCACCGCCACCAGTCTCATCACACCGATACCTCCCCCGCGATCGGAGGATGATGCCGATAGTTCTCGAGGCGGATGTGCTCGATGCGGAACTCGTCCAGGGAGCGGACCGAGGGATCGAGCCACAGGCGGGGCAGCGGATAGGGCTCGCGAGAGAGCTGCAGATCCACCTGCTCCAGGTGGTTGAGGTAGATGTGCGCGTCGCCGATCGAGAGGATGAACTCGCCGGGCTGAAGCCCCGTCACGTGCGCCACCATGTGGGTGAGCAGCGCGTAGGACGCGATGTTGAACGGCAAACCGAGGAAGAGGTCGGCGCTGCGCTGGTAGAGGTGACAGGAGAGCCTGCCGTCGTCCACGTAGAACTGGAAGAGGACGTGGCAGGGGGCCAGCGCCATCTTCGGCAGATCCGACACGTTCCAGGCGCTGACGAGCAGGCGCCGCGACCACGGGTTCTCCCGGATCTCGCGGATCACCTCGGCGAGCTGGTCGACGTGCCTGCCGTCGGGCGTGGGCCAGGATCGCCACTGCACGCCGTAGAGCGGCCCGACCCATCCGTCCGGGCCGGCCCACTCGTCCCAGATCCGCACGCCGTTCTCGCGGAGGTACCCGATGTGGGGCTCGCCTCGCAGAAACCACAGAAGTTCATGCGCCATGGTCTTGAAGTAGAGGCGCTTCGTGGTGACGGCGGGGAAGCCCTCCGACAGGTCGAATCGGAGCTGATGGCCGAAGAGGCTCAGCGTTCCCGTTCCCGTGCGGTCCTTGCGTGGCTTGCCCTCGGTTCGAACCTTCCGAAGGAGATCGAGATAGGCTTTCATGTGTTCAAAATTTTGCAGTCTGAACTCGCGCCCTCGACAGGTTCGCTACCATCTGGGCGTGGAGAAAATTTATGCATCTCCCGGAATTCCTTGACTTGCCCGGTTCGACCGGGGAGCATCGGCTCATGGGCGGAGAGCGGAAAATTTACATCACGACTCGAGACATGGAGCGCATTCAATCGCTCCTCGACACGACCGTCTCGTCCAGAAACCGCGAGGCCCTCGAAAACCTCGAGTCCGAGCTGGCCGCCGCGACCGTGGTCCCGCCGGAGAAGATCCCTCCCAGCGTGGTGACCATGGGATCGCGCGTTCGGTTTCGCGACGAGGAGACGGGCCAGACTCGCGAGGTCACGCTCGTCTACCCGCGAGACGCCGATCCCCAGCACAACAAGATCTCCATCCTCGCTCCGGTCGGCGCTGCGCTGATCGGGCTTTCCGTGGGCGAGAGCATCGACTGGCCCATGCCCAACGGCAGGCGAAAGCGCCTGCGTCTCGAAGCCATCCTTTACCAGCCCGAAGCGCACGGCGATCCCAAGTGAGAGCGAGCTCAACGCCACCGGACGATCCGCGCTAGAAGGTCCTTCTCGCCGAGCCTGGCGCAGAGCGGCTCCAGCCGATCGCGGTCTGCGCCGCGCCATCGCAGCGCCTCCGGCTCCAGCTCCTCGAGCGGCACGTCCGTGCGGAGCGTGGCCAGGCGCCGGTAGAGGAGCGCCTCCTCCCGCCGCTCCCGGAGCACGCCGGCGAGCCGCTCCGCGCCTCGAACCTTCGCCTTCCACCTCGCCGGATCGCCCGGGATCTCCTCGATGGGCCCGTGAGCCGAAAGCAAAGCCGCCGCGCTCTTCGGCCCCCACCCCGGCAACCCCGGGATGCCGTCGGCCGCGTCCCCCACCAGCGCGAGCCAGTCGGGGACCAGCGCCGGCCCCACGCCGAGCCGCTCCCGCACCCCGGCCTCGTCGAGCGTCCTGTTTCGCTGCCTGTCCCACTGGATCACCCGATCGCCTCGGACGCACTGGCCGAGGTCCTTGTCCGGGGAGGCGAGGACGACCTGGTCCACCTCCGCCAGCGAGGCGAAATGCGCTGCCGCGGTGGCGAGGGCGTCGTCCGCCTCGAAATCCCACATCCCCCAGCAGACGATCCCCAGCGCCTCGCACGCCTCCTCCGCCAGCGGGAACTGCGCGAGGAGTTCCTCCGGGACGCCGGCCGAGGTCTTGTAGCCCGAAAAGAGGTCGTTGCGGAAGGACTCGATGCGCGAGTCGAAGGCGCAGGCAACGTGCGTCGCGCCCTCCCGCGCCACCAGCGCGTGGAGGCTGCGGAGCAGGCCGCGCACCGCCCCGACCTCGCGTCCCTCCGCGTCGCGGTGGGGCGGGGCGCCGAAATGGGCCCGAAAGAGCTCCCAGGTTCCGTCGACCAGGTGGATGCGCATGCCCAAGAAAAGCCCGTTCCGCCCGTGCGCGCAAGCCCAGCCTGGAAATCCCCTCGGATGTCCGCCGCAGGCCCGCCCCCCACCCGCTCGATGTTCGCCGCGCCTCTCGCAGCGGGACGACCTCCCGGATCGTGCCCGCGATGGACGGGGCGGCGAACGCAGCCACCTTCACGGGGGGTGCGAGCGGTGCCCCCTGCCCCTCTGCTATGATCGCCGCGCTCCCGGACCGGGAGCCTCGACATGACTCTCCGAGGAAGGAGAGAAGAGGAGGTTTGCGTTGGGCACGTTCTCCGAATTCATCGCTTCCAAGGGGATCAAGGACGAGGACATCCTGGCCGTTTCACGATACCTCGAGTCCTTGCGCGGGAAGGACCGTGAGCTCCTTCGCCTGCGGGCGCTCAAGCGGAAGAACAACCCGCAACTGAGCTACGCGGACGCGGGCATCGAAAAGCCGCGCAGCGGGCGACCGATCCGAAGGCCGCATCTCGACGCCGCCAAGAACGACGTCCCGCTCCCTCGCCCCGTCCGCAGCAAGATCCTGCGCGCGGTGAATGCCCTGCTCGCCCGGCAAGGCGCGACCGTCACCGCGCGAGAGCTCTTCGGAAACGTCCCGAGCAAGCAGGGCGCGGCGTCGAGCTGAACCGAGTCTCGCCTCAACCCCGCCCGAGGGGATGGAGTGCGCGCAGCACGCGCTCGATCTCCTCGGGCGTGTTCACGATCGTCGGGGTCGCGCGGACGCATCGCCGTCCGTACGGCGCGACCGAGAGCACGATCCCTTCCCGGCGGAGCCGCTCGACCACGGCCCGGGCAGGAATCCCCTCCACGTCGAAGGCGACGATGCCGGCCGAGAGCTGTTCGTCGCGGGGCGTGTGGAGCCTCACCCGCGGCATGGTGACCAGTCCCTCCTTGATCTGAAAGGCGAGCGCGTGGATCCGCTCCTGGATCTGCGCCTTCCCGATGGAGGCGTGAAACTCGAAGGCCTCGGCCAGCGCCCAGCGGTGCTCGAAGGCATGGAAGCCGCCCGGGGAGAAGTAGAGACCGGGCATGTTCTTGACGCCGAAGGGAGGGATGAGCGGCGTCATCCCCTGCCAGTCCTCGGGCCGCGCCGAGTAGACGGCGCCCGTGCCGCGCGGCCCGTGGAGCCACTTGTGGCAGCCCGCGGCGAAGAAGTCGCAGCCGAGGTCCGCCATCTCCACGTCCTCCACGCCGAAACCGTGGACCCCATCCACGCAGACGAGGATGCGGTCGCGCGGGTCGCGCAGGCCGTTCAGCTCCGCGACCCGCGCGGAGATGGACCGCAGGGGAAGCTTCACGCCCGTGTCGGAATGCACCCACGTGAGCGCCACGACGCGCGTGCGCGGGCCGATGGCCTCCGCGATCCGCTCCACCATCTCGTCGGCCGAGGCGCGCGGGGCCTCGTCGTAGAGCGGAATCCTCCGCACCCGCGCTCCCCGCCCCTCCACGGCCGCGTCCAGGTTCGCCCAGGTGGAATAGTGGTCGTGGGTGGTGGAGAGGACCTCGTCGCCCTCGCGCAGCGGCAGCCCGCGATAGACGACCGAAAGCCCCATCGTCGTGCTGTCGGTGAGCGCAACGCAGGCCGGATCCGTGCCGAAGTAGCGCCCCGCCGCGCGCACCGCCCGTAGCCGCAGCGGGGTGTCGTTTTCCAGGACGTAGTCGGCGGGATTTTCGTCCAGGCCGCGCCGATGCCGCTCGATCGCCTCCCGCACCGGCCTCGGATGCGAGGTGAAGAGCATCCCCGCGAGGTGGACGACCGAAGGGTCGAGGTCGAACTGCGCCCGCACCTCCTCCCAGGACCACCCTTGCCCCTGCCCCCTCCCGAGGATGTCCCCCGCTTCGAATCGCTCCCCGCCCGAGGTATCCCGCGACAGCCGGAGGAGAAGGCCACTCCCGATGGCGCTCGCCACACCGGCGAGGAAAATCCGGCGGCTCAGACCGGCCTTCGGCTCCTCGTTTCCGCCATCGCCCACGAGTGGAGACTGTGCCCTCCCGCCCCCCGCGCCCACCCCCGGCGGCATCCCGCTCCCACCCGTCCAGGCGCCCCCGCTCCCCCGGCGAAAGGGGCGTCGAGGCATCACCCCCGGAGGCGGTGGAGGGCGAGCTGCAGGACGTCGAGGAGGGCGAGGGCCAGGCGCCGGACGGCGTAGCCCTCGAAGTCGTCGACGGGGTCGATGTCGGCGCCGAAGACCTCGAGGGCGCTTGCGAGGGCGCGTACGGACGCCTCGAGGGACTGGCGCACCTCGGCGGCCCCGCCGCGGTTCGACTCCGGGGCGGAGAACCGCGCGGGGCCTTCCGTCTCCCCGCGGTCCGCGAGGGCCTCGGAGAGACGGAAGGCCAGGTGAACGAGGTGCTGCCAGCGGTCGTCGCGCCCCACGGCTCTCACCGCGACCGGAGGGTGTTCAGAGCGGAGCCGGCCTTGAACCAGCCGATCTGCTCGGCGTTCAGGCTGTGCCGCAGGCGGATGCGGTCCTCGGTCCCGTCGACGTGGCGGAAGATGGCCTCCACCTCCTTGCCGGGCTGGATCTCGAAGATGTCGACGAGGGTGATGCGATCGCCCTCGCGCACCTTGTCGTAGTCGGCGGGGTCGACGAAGGTGAGCGGCAGCACGCCCTGCTTCTTGAGATTGGTCTCGTGGATGCGGGCGAAGGAGCGGACGATGATGGCGCCAGCGCCGAGGTGGCGGGGGCTCATGGCGGCGTGCTCGCGCGAGCTGCCCTCGCCGTAGTTCTCGTCGCCGACCACCACCCACTTCAGCCCGCGCGCCTTGTAGTCGCGCGCCACGGCGGGGATGGGCTGCTCCTCGCCGGTGAAGACGTTCTTCGTGTGGCCCACCTTGCCGCCGAAGGCGTTGACGGCGCCGGTGAGCATGTTGTCGCTGATGCGGTCGAGGTGGCCGCGGAAGCGCAGCCACGGCCCCGCGGGCGAGATGTGGTCGGTGGTGGTCTTGCCCTGTGCCTTCACCAGAAGCGGCATGTCCACGTACTCCTCGGGCCGGGGCGGCTCGAAGGGGGCGAGGAGCTGCAGCCGCTCGCTGTTCGGGTCGATGCGGACTTCGACCTTCGAGCCGTCCTCGGCCGGGGGAACGTAGCCGCTCGTCGAGCGGACGAAGCCATTCGGGGGCAGGTCGTCGGCGCGCGACGGAGGCGGCAGCTTGAAGCGCTTGTCGCCCTGGACGATCTCGTCGCTCAGCGGATCGAAGTCCAGCGTCCCCGCCAGGCCGAAGGCGAGCACGATCTCCGGCGAGGCGATGAAGGCGTAGGTCTCGGGGTTGGAGTCGTTGCGGGCGCGGAAGTTGCGGTTGAAGGAGGTGATGATGGCGTTCTTCTCCCCCTTCTGGATGTCGTCGCGCTTCCACTGCCCGATGCAGGGGCCGCAGGCGTTGGCGAGGACCGTGGCACCGACCGCCTCGAAGGCGGCCATCTGACCGTCGCGCTTGATCGTCTCGAAGATCTGGTCGGAGCCCGGCGAGACGAGCAGCTTCGCCTGCATCTTCAGCCCGGCTTCCGCGGCCTTGCGCGCCACCTCGGCCGCGCGCGAGAGGTCCTCGTACGACGAGTTCGTGCAGGAGCCGATGAGCGCCGCCGTCAGGCGCGCCGGATAGCCCTCCTCCCGGACCGCCTTCTTCAGCTCGGAGACCGGCCGCGCGAGGTCGGGCGTGTGCGGGCCGACGACGTGCGGCTCCAGCTTCGACAGGTCGATCTCGATGACCTGCTCGAAGAAGCGCTCGGGTTCGGCCTCCACCTCCTCGTCGGCGACGAGCAGGTCGCGGTTCTGCTCGGCGAGCTCGGCGAGCGCCGCGCGGCCGGTAGCGCGCAGGTAGCGCGCCATCGCCTCGTCGAAGGGGAAGATGGAGGTGGTGGCGCCGAGCTCCGCGCCCATGTTGGTGATGGTGGCCTTGCCGGTGCAGGACAGCGACCGCGCGCCGGGGCCGAAGTACTCGACGATGCGGTTGGTGCCGCCCTTGACGGTGAGGATGCCGAGCAGCTTGAGGATGACGTCCTTGGGCGCGGTCCAGCCGGAAAGCTCGCCGACGAGCCGGACGCCGATGAGCCGGGGATGGAGGACCTCCCAGGGGAAGCCGGCGAGGACGTCCACCGCGTCGGCGCCGCCCACGCCGACCGCAGCCATGCCCAGGCCGCCGGCGTTGGGAGTGTGCGAGTCGGTGCCGATCATCAGGCCGCCGGGGAAGGCGTAGTTCTCCAGCACGACCTGGTGGATGATTCCCGAGCCGGGCTTCCAGAAGCCGATCCCGTACTTGGCGGAGACGGATCGCAGAAACTCGTAGACCTCGCGGTTCTCACGCGAGGCGACCTCCGTGTCCTCGGCGGCCCCCACCCGCGCCTGGATCAGGTGGTCGCAGTGGACGGTGGCGGGGACGGCCACCTCGGGCTTGCCCGCCTGCATGAACTGCAGCAGCGCCATCTGCGCGGTGGCGTCCTGCATGGCCACGCGGTCGGGACGGAGCATGAGGTAGGCCTTGCCCGGCTCGAGGTGCTGGTTCTCGGGGTCGTCGAGGTGGCCGAAAAGAACCTTCTCGGCCATGGTGAGCGGACGACCCAGCCTGCGGCGAACGATCCCCAGGTTCCGGCGCGTCCTCTCGTAGACGCGGCGAACCATCTCCGGCGTGCTCTCGATGGTCGGCATGTCTCGCTTTTTCCTTTCCCTGCGTCTCAGACGGTCCAGCCGCCGTCCGTGCGCCGGGCGAGCGCACGTCGCTCGAGCTCCAGGAGGGAGGCGAGCGCGCTCCTCTCGGCGGCCGGACGGAGGTAGCTCGGCGTGTCGGAATAGACGACCTCGAGGATCTCGGCAAGGGTGACGCTGCGGTCCGGAGACAGGCAGCCGAGGATCTGGGCGAGCCGCTCCTCCCGGTGGGCGAGGTATCGCTTCAGAAGCTCCTGCCCGTCGGGGATGGGGAAGCCGTGCGCCGGATAGAGGGCGCCCGCGGGAAGGTCCACGAGCCGGCGCAGGGAATCCAGGTAGAGGCCGAGCTTCCCTTCCGGCGGGTCGATGACGATGGTCGAACCGTCGGCGACCATGTCTCCGGCGATCACCGCGCGGCTTCGCTCCTCGTAAAAGCAGAGGTGGCCGTCGGCGTGCCCCTCGGTGAGGACGCAGCGCAGCCGCATCGGCATGGGACCGTCGAGCTCGATCCCCTCGCCGTCCTCCAGGACGCGGTCCACGCCGCCGATCCGCCGGGCCGTGACCTCGCTCGCCCAGATCGGCACGCCCATTCGCCGCGCCAGCGCCGCCGCCCCGCCGGAGTGGTCGCCGTGGTGGTGCGTGAGCAGCACCGCCCGCAGATGCCTGCCCTCCTCCTCCATCTCGGCGAGGGCGCGGACGATTCGCTCCTGCTCGGCGGGATCGGTCGCCCCGGGATCGACGGCCACCAGGTCGCCCGTTCCCACGACGACGCAGTTGGTGTGGGTGTGGGGCGGCAAGGTCGGCGTGCGCAACGGGAATACGTGGATGCCGCGTTGAAACTCGATGCGGTGGACGACGTGCGCCTCGTCGACGTAGGGCGGACGTCGCAGGAGCCCGACGGCCTTCTCCGGAGGAAAGCCGGCGAGGACGGCCAGGGCGTGGTGGGTCGGCGGATGGAGGAGCGCCTCTCCCCGCTCCCAGAGCTCCAGCGCCCGGGCGGGCTCCACCCAGCCCCCTCCCGCGACTTCGGCGCCGTCCGGATCTCCGTCCGGCTCCCAGTCCACGACGGCGAGGAAGAAGCGCGTATCGAAGCGGATCGGCGAGAAGGGGGGCGTGAGCCAGCGCCCGACCGGAACAAGGCGGCGCGCGTCCAGGCGCAGGCCGTTCGACGCGAGGAGCTCGCCGAAGGGCGCTCCGTCGCGGAGCCTTCGCCGCATCTCGGCCCTCGCCTGGGCGGAAATCCGCTCGGCGCCGCGGGCGAGGAGAATGCCCACCTCCTCGAAGGCCTCGCGGATGGCGGCGACGACGTAAGGAGCCTCGCCCTCGCGCGCGTTCTCGACCTCGACCCGGGCGTCGCCCTCCTCCACCTTTCCCCCGGGGAAGGCATACCAGCCGGGCCCGAAGCGCATCTGGCTACCGCGCCGCACCCAGAAGATCCGCCGCCCCCGCTCCCCCTCGCTCACCAGCAGGATGGAGGCGGCCTGGCGGATCGTCGCCGGCGGCGGTGTCCACTCGATCCCGTCGATGGCCTCGCTCATGCCCCAAGCCTATCGCCCCGGGGAAAACCTTGAACGAAGAACGTGTGCTTGACAGGCTTGCGACGTGACCACCCGCATCCGAGACCCGATCCACGGCTCCATCCTCCTCGATGCGCGCGAGCGGCAGGTGATCGACGCGCCGTTCTTTCAGCGCCTGCGGTGGATCCGGCAGATGGGGTTCGCCGACGCAGCCTTCCCCGGCGCGACGCATACCCGCTACGTGCACGCCTTGGGCGCCTGCCACGTCTCCGGCCTCGTCTTCGACGCCATCCAGAGGCGGCTGCCCCGGCTGAAGGAGAGCGAGCGCAGCCGGCTGCGGTCGGCGCTGCGGCTGGCGGTGCTCCTCCACGACCTGGGACATCCGCCCTTCTCCCACTCCTCCGAGGCCATCCTCCCGCCGCGGCGAGAGCTCGCCCTGCCCGCGTGGCTGGCGCGCGGCGAGGAAGGGCGCGCGACGCACGAGGACTACACCCTCAAGATCATCCTCGACTCGGATCTCACCGGGCTGATCGCGCGGGTCTACGGGGAGATCGAGGTTCCTCCCGAAGCGATCGCCTCGCTGCTCAGCGGCGTTCCGGCGCCCGGCGGTCCGTACTTCGTGGTGGGCGACGTCGACTACGCGCCCCTGCTTCGCCAGATCGTCTCGAGCGAGGTCGACGCCGACCGCATGGATTACCTGTTGCGGGATTCCTTCTTCACCGGGGCGAAGTACGGCACCTTCGACCTGGCGTGGCTCATCGAAAACGTCGGCGCGCACGTACACGACGGCAAGGTGGAGCTGGCGCTCGGCAGCCGCGCCATCATCGCCTTCGAGGACTTCCTCCTCTCGCGCTACCACATGTTTTTGACCGTGTACTATCATCGCACGCCGATCTGTTTCGACCGGATGCTGCGGGAGTATTTCCGCGAGACGGAGGGCGAGTTCGCCATCCCCGCCGACACGGAGTCGTACCTCGGCTGCGACGACGTGCAGCTTCTCGCCGCCCTGCGAGCGTCGAGCAACCGGTGGGCGCGACGGATCGCCCGCCGGCAGCCCTTCCGCCTCCTGATCGAGACGGACCCGTACAGCACGGGCTGGGATCTGCCCGCGATCGAGGAGGCGCTGGCGAGGGAGGGAATCGAGTTCTTCTCCACCGAGTCGGAGGGGATCGTCTCCAAGTACTTCGGCACGGAGGCGGAGGAGACCCTCTGGGTGCACGTGAAGAACCAGGGGCGCTTCGTGCCGCTGGACGAGTACACGCCGCTCTATCGCCGCTACCGGGAGCGGGTGCGCATCCGCCGCATCTACGTGGACCCGGACCGCATCGAGGACGCACGCCGGGTCAGCGGCCTCCCTCGACCGGAGTGACCGCCGCGGTCAGGAGGTCACGGCGGGGTTGGGGACCGGCTTGCACGAGTAGATGTAGGTCAGGCCGGCGATGGCCGAGAGAGTGGAGCCGGTGAAGACGCCGAGCTTGGCCTGGGTGTGCAGGACGCTGCCGGCGTCGAAGGCCAGGCCTCCGATGAAGAGGGCCATCGTGAAACCGATGCCGCCGAGCAGGGCGGCACCCAGCACGTGCGACAGGTTCACGCCCGTCGGCAGCTGGGCGATTCCCAGCCGCGTGGCGAGCCAGGTCGACCCGAAGATGCCCACCGGCTTGCCGACGAAGAGTCCGAAGAGGACGCCCAGCGTGACGGTGTCGAGGAAGAGGTCGAAGGAGGCGCCCAGGAGCACCACGCCGGCGTTCGCCAGGGCGAAGATGGGCAGCACGCCGTACGAGATGTACGGGTGGAGGGTGTGCTCCACCGCCTCCAGCGGGGCCTGTGCCTTGCGCACCTCCTCCTCGAGGGCCGAGAGAGCGGCGTGCTTGTCCTCGTCGGAGAGGTCCGCGCGCGCGGCGGTGGCGATCAGGCTCTGCGCCGAGGCGACGATGGTGTTCACCTCGCCGGAGCGACGCCGCGCGGGGATCATCATGCCGGTCAGCACGCCCGCGATGGTGGCGTGGACGCCGCTTTCGTGGATGGCGAGCCACAGGGGAGCGCCGACGAGCAGGTAGAGGCCAGCGCGGCGGACCTCGAAGCGGTTCATCACCGCCATCACGCAGAGCAGGATCGCCGCGACTCCCAGCGCCGGGAGATTCAGCGACTCCGTGTAGAAGAAGGCGATGACCAGGATGGCGCCGAGGTCGTCGATGATCGCCAGCGCGCCGAGGAAGATGAAGAGCGAGCCGGGAACGCGGTGGCCGGCCAGGCGTAGCATGCCGAGCGCGAAGGCGATGTCGGTGGCCATGGGGATTCCCCACCCGCGCGTGGCCTGCGGATTGCCCCAGTTGAACAGCGTGTAGATGAGCGCGGGGACGACCATCCCGCCGACGGCGGCGATGACGGGGAGCGCGGCCTTCTTCAGCGTGTTGAGCTCGCCCAGCACGAGCTCGCGTTTGATCTCCATCCCGACGAGCAGGAAGAAGAAGGCCATCAGGAAGTCGTTGATCCAGAAGGCGAGCGAGCCCTGCAGCGCATGGCCGTCCAGACCGATGGAGATCTGCCGCTCCCAGAGCCAGGCGTAGGTCTCCGTCCAGGGGGAGTTCGCCCAGACGAGCGCGATCACGGAGGCGGCCAGAAGCAGCGTGCCCCCGAGGATCTCGACGCGCGTGAAGACGAGGAAGGGACGGAAGAGGTTCAGGACGAAGGCGATCGGTTTCGGTCGCGCCATGCCGGGCTTATTTCCAAAGCCGATGCGACGGCGCAACGAAAACCGCACGCCGCCCCAGGACGGGCACCCTCGTCGGCACCGGAGAGCCCCCGACCGGTCGCCCCCGCGCCGGCTACGCAAGTAAACGTTACCAACACTTATGGTCGCAGATGATCACCGGACGTGATCGACCGGATCACACAACGTGATCATTCGAAGATCATTGAACTTTTTCCACAGCCCCCGGCGGCGCCTGCGCTTGCAGTACGCGATCCAGGTGCCGATGGTAAAGGAATGCGAGTCCACCCCAACCCCCTGGCTCTCTTCCCCGCGCGCGCTGGCGAGGGCGATCTCTACCGGGTCGTCCAGGGCGACAGCCTCGACCTCCTTTCGCGGCTCCCGCCGAAGTGCATCGATCTCGTCTTCGCCGACCCGCCCTACCATCTCTCCAACGGTGGCTTCACCTGCCAGAGCGGCCGGCGTGCACCGGTGGACAAGGGGAAGTGGGATGCGTCGCGCGGCCTCGCTGAGGACCACGCCTTCCAGCGGCGATGGCTCGAGGAGGTGCAGCGCATCCTCAAGCCGACGGGCACGGTGTGGGTTTCCGGCACCCACCACGTGATCTTCTCGATCGGCTTCGCCATGCAGGAGCTGGGCTTTCACATCCTCAACACCATCACCTGGTACAAGCCGAACGCCGCGCCCAACCTGGCCTGCCGCTACTTCACCCACTCGACCGAGTTCCTCATCTGGGCGTCCCCGCGCAAACGCCAGCCGCTGCCCCACACCTTCCACTACGCCGAGATGAAGCGGGAAAACGGTGGCAAGCAGATGCGGGACGTCTGGTCCTTCCACGAGGACCATCCGGTGCCCGAGCCCGGCGGCCCGACGATCGTCTGGTCGATCCCGACGCCGGCGAAGCACGAAAAGGCGCTGGGCCGCCACCCCACCCAGAAGCCGCTCGCCCTCCTCCACCGCATCATCCGCTGCTCCTCCGATCCGGGGGCGATCGTCCTCGACCCCTTCTGCGGCTCCGGAACGACCGGCGTCGCCGCGGTGGCGCTCGGGCGCCGCTTCATCGGCATCGAAGCCGAGGCGGAATACGTCGACCTCTCACTCCGCCGCATCCGCGCCGAGCTCGACGCGCATCGCTCGCGGGGCGCGGCCTAGATCCTCCCCAGGCGCCCGTGCCCGGCGCACATCCCGGCGCACATCCCCCGCGCACGTCCCCAGCGCACATCCCCCGCGCACGTCCCCGGCGCACGTCCCCGGCGCACGTCCCCGCGCCTCACCTCTCGAGGCGCTCATTTCGCAGGGTACGTCCGCCGCGGCGCCTCCGCCGGGACGCGGCCGGATTCGCGTGCCGGAAGCGCGCCGCGTGGGTATGCTCCCGGGCGAATTCACCACCCGGGAGGTCGCCGTGGCCACACGCATCTACACGAGGACGGGAGACAGGGGAGATACCGGGCTCTTCGGCGGCGGGCGCGTCCGCAAGGACGACCCTCGCGTGGAGGCCTACGGCACGGTGGACGAACTCAACGCGCTCGTCGGCTTGGCGGCCGCGGTGGCCGACGACGCGCAGATCAAGGGCTGGCTCGGGGCCATCCAGTCCGAACTCTTCGTCCTCGGCGCGGAACTGGCCACGCCCGATCCAGCGCGCGTCAAGAAGCAGATCGTCCCCCTGGACGAGAGCACCATCGCCCGCTGGGAAAGCGTGATCGACGAGATCGCGGCGGAGCTGCCGCCGCTGCAGCACTTCGTCCTCCCGGGCGGACATCCGGCGGCGGCGCACCTGCACGTGGCGCGCACCGTCTGCCGCCGGGCCGAACGCCGTCTCCTCACCCTCGCACGCACGGCGAACGTCCGGCCCGAATGCGTGGCCTACCTCAACCGGCTCTCGGACCTGCTCTTCATGCTGGCGCGCCTGGTCAACCACCGGGAGTCGACGGCGGAGCCGATCTGGGAGCCCCCGCTCCGAAAGGGATGACGACGTCGCCTTCGCCCCGATCGCCCCTGCCCCGACCGCTCTCCCCGCGAGAACGAGGCGACCTCATCCGCGCGCTGGCGGCGGAGGTCGGCTTCGACGAGGTGGGTTTTGCCCCGGCGGCGCCGCTCGATCCGGAGCCCTTCGAGCGCTTCCTCCGCGAGGGGCTTTCGGCGGACATGGACTGGCTCCGAGACGAGCGGCGGCTCGACCCGGCGCGGATCCTCGAGGGGGCGCGAACGGTGGCGGTCTTCGTCAAGGGCTACTTCGACCCGGCCCAGCCCCCGGGCTGGATCGCCCGCTACGCCCGCGGGGCGGACTACCACAACATCCTGGTGCGCAAGCTCCGCCGCCTGCGTCGGCGCCTGCACGCCCTCGACCCCGGCGTGCGCACCTACGGCTCGGTGGACTTCGGTCTGCTGCCCGAAAAGCCGTGGGCCCAGCGCGCCGGCCTGGGGTGGATCGGCAAGAACGGCTGCTTCATCACCCGGACGCAGGGCAGCTGGGTGCTTTTGGCCGGGCTCGTCCTCGACCGGGAGGTGGAGCCCTATGCCGCCCCGCACGAGGACTTCTGCGGCACGTGCACGCGCTGCCAGACCGCCTGCCCCACCCGGGCTTTTCCGCGCCCCTACGTAGTCGACGCGCGGCGGTGCATCTCCTACCAGACCATCGAGAACCGCGGCGCCGTCCCCGACGAGCTCAAGGAGGGGACCTCCTCGTGGCTCTTCGGCTGCGACGACTGTCAGGAGGTCTGCCCCTGGAACGAGCGCTTCGCCCGCCCCACCGACGAGCCGCGCTTCCATCCCCGCCGTGGCGGTCTCTGGGACGTGCCCCTGGAACGGCTGCTCGCGATGGAGGAGGACGAGTACGAGCGCCGCAGCCGGGGAACGCCGCTCGCCCGTCCCAAGCATTTCGGCATCCTGCGCAACGCCCTCCTCGCAGCCGGCGCCCGCCGCGACCCCGCGCTGGCCGGCCTTTGCGAGGCGCATCTCGATCATCCCCACCCGGCGGTTCGAGACGCGGCAGCGTGGGCGCTGCAGAGGATCGAAGGCGCGCGGTAGCACCAAAGGGCGGCCCCGGCGCTGGAGTTCTTTTCGCGCGACGACGCCCCTACGATCCCTGGCCATCGTGCGAAAGGAGAAGGGGGGATGGTTCGATCGAATGCGGTCCTTTCGCTTCTCGTGAGCCTGGCCTGGGTCGTCGTCGCCGTTGCCTGCGGGGGGGAACCGACCTCACCCGGCCAACAGGACCCGACCGGAGGCGCGGGGGGCGTGGGTGGAAAGGGGGGCCTGCCCGGGGGCGGCTCCGGTGGTGGTTCGGGCGGAACCGGCCCGGGCGGTTCGGGTGGTGTGATCCTGCCCGGCGACTGCAAGTCCGATCCGGGCCAGGAGAGCTGCGCGCGCTGCCTCGACGGCGCCATGCCCGCCTGTCTGATGCAAAACGCAACCGACTGCCCCGATCAGCTGGGCGCATTCATCCTCTGCGCTCATGACAGCGGCTGCATGAAAGACAACGGTCTGCCCGACATGGGCTGCAAGCCCTGCGTCTCTCTGCTCGGTACCGCGCTCGAGTGCATGAAGGGCTGTCGTCCCGTCGGCGACTGTCTGTAACGGAGGCGCAGTGGTCGGGCGGCGGGTCGAGGCTTAATATCGCCTTCCGATGCCGCCGCCGACCATTGCCTTCGACGCCATGGGCGGGGATTTCGCGCCGCTGGAGATCGTCCGCGGCGCGGCCCACCTCTCCCTCGAAACGGAACTCGACATCATCCTGGTGGGCGACGAGCGGTGGATCACGGCGCTGCTCGGCGAAACCTCCCACAACGCCGAGCGGATCGCCGTGCACCACGCTTCGCCCTCGCCTCCCGGCGCATCGCCTTCGAGCTCGCTCTTCGAGGCGGCGAGGCTCGTGGCGCAGGGGCGAGCGCATGCGTTGGTCACGGCCGGCGACACCGGTGGCCTCCTCCGCGCCTGCATGGAGACGATGCGACTCTTGCCGGGAGTGGAGAAGCCCGCTCTCGCCGCGGTCTTTCCCACCGAGCTCCGTCGAGGCGCGAAGGAAGACCCCTTCTCCCTCATCCTCGACGTCGGCGCGAGCCACGAGGCCACGGGCCGCGACCTCGTCACCTACGCGCTCATGGGCGCCGCCTACGCGCGAATCATCTCGCGAAACCCCGTGCCGCGCGTGGCGCTGCTCTCCAGCAGCGTGGGCGCCGAGCGGGAGCACCCCGCGACTCTCGAGGCCGAGGACGAGCTGCGGCGGTTGACGGACATCGAGTTTCTGGGGTTGACCGACGTCGACCTCATCCCGCGAGGAACCGCCGACGTGATCGTCACCTCGGGGCTGGTGGGCGCGGTGGCCACCCGCATGCTCGAGGGCGTGACGCAGACCGTGCTCGACCTCGCCCGCTACGCCTACCTGGAGCGGCTGTCCTGGCGGCTCGGCTTCACGATGGTCGCGGGCTTCTTGCGGCAGCTCAAGCGCCTCACCGACTGGGAGGAGTACGGCGGCGCCCCCCTGCTCGGCTTCGACCGGGTGGTGATCCGCGCCGACCGACGCTCGCAGGCGCGGGCCATCGCCAACGCGGGCAAGGTCGCCAGTAAGGCGGTGGCGCACGGAGTGCCTCGAGCGATCGCCGATCGGCTCGCACCCGAAACCGTCCAACCCCAGCTCGCCGCGGAGGGCTAGGTGGAGGTCTCGCACGTCTACCGCTGGGATCTGGACAAGACCTACCTTCGCACGGACTTCGACACCCTGCGGGGCCTTCTGCGCGCAGCGCGGGAGAAGGCCGGCGCCAAGGTGAACGTCGCCGGCAGCCGCGCCCTGGTGCGCGAGCTGCAGTCCAGGCCCGGCGCGAGGGTTTGCATCATCAGCGGCTCCCCGCGCCAGATGCGCAAGACCCTCGAGGAGAAGTTCCGCCTCGACGGCGTGGAGATCGACGAACTCGTCCTCAAGCCTAACGTGGAGAACTTCGTGCGCGGACGCTTCCGCGCGATCCGCGATCAGGTGGGCTACAAGCTGCCGGCGCTGCTGGAGGGCCGCAGCCGCGTCCCGCCCACCGCCGCCGAGACGCTCTTCGGCGACGACGCCGAGGCCGACGCCTTCGTCTACTCGCTCTATGCGGACGTGGTGGAACAGCGGCTCTCGCCGACGGAACTCGCGGAGATCCTCGAGCGTTGCGGGGTCTACGAGGACGATGCGGCGCGCGCCGTCCAGCTCGCCTCGGCGCTGCAAAAAGGGCCGCCGATCGAGCGGATCTTCATCCACCTGGACGGCTTCAGCCCCCCGGCGAGCTTCCACACCTACGGACGCCGCGTGGTGCCCATCTACAACTACTTCCAGGCGGCGGTGCTGCTTCTGCTCGACGGCCACATCGGGCCGATCTCGCTGGTTCGCCTCGCGGTGGAACTCTCGCAGGGCTACGGCTACTCGCTCGTCTCGCTGGCGAATTCGTTTCAGGATCTGGTCCGGCGCGGCCTCGCGCGCGCCGAGGACATGGCCGCCATCCGCCTCGCCTTCGAGGCGAACATCGCCCTCTTCGACAAGCTGCGGCCCGCGACTGAGGTGATTCAGACCTTCGTCGAGCGCCTGAAGATGATCGGCGGGCTCAAGCACGCGGGCGAGCGCGAGCAGCCGCGGATCGACTACCTCGCCATCATCGATCGCGAGGGCCCTCCCAATACCTGGCGGCGCCGCCGCCTGCGCCGCGCCGCCGCTCCGCGCCCGAAGGGCCCGCCCTTCTAGGACTGCCAAACTCCTCAGGGCGAGCGGTCACCGAGCGGGCACTTGTCGCCCAATGCCTGGCGTGATGGAGTTGTCATCCGGCCCTGCGTCAACGAGGTGAAGGCATGGCAGGCTCGAAGTGGATCTCGCCGTTTGCCCTTCGCGGCGTCGCGGTCGCGTTCGGCATCGTCCTCGGACTCGCCAGCGCCGCCTGTGGCTCGGATCCCGACGACGAGAATGGAACGAGCGGCGCGGGTGGCATCGCCGCCGGGGGCACCGGCGGCGACGCCGGCCAGGGCGGAACCGGCGGCACGGCGGGCAGCGGAGGCCACGGCGGCACCGGGGGCAGCGGCGGAGGCGGCGCTCCCTGCACGGAGACCACCATGGAGGATCCCGCCTGCATCGAATGCCTGCAGGAGGCCCTGCCCGCCTGCGAGGAGCACGCGGGGACGACGTGCGCCCCGCAGATGGCCGCCTTGACGGCCTGTGCGCACCAGAACGGCTGTGTCACCCCGGGGGATCAGCCCCTCGACATCGCCTGCCTCCTCGCCAACTGCCGCCAGGCCGCCGAGTTCGCGCTGGCCTGCATGATGTCCTGCGAGGCGCTGGCCGACTGCATCGCGCCCTAGGAGTCTTCCCCGGAGAAGGACGTCGAGCTTTTGCCCCACCCCAAAGGGCTCCTGTCCCCGGGACGCCCCCCTCCCCAAATTCCGCGGGTGAAGCGGACAGGGGAGGTCGCCATGCGCCGTCTCGTCCTCGGATTCGCGGCGGGCCTCGTCGGTCTTCCTGCGGCGGCGGTCGCCGCCGAGCCGGGCGAGACTGTGGCCACGCCAGAGGGATGGTACCGGGTAGAGCCCGAAGGGACTCCGGACGTGGGCCAGCTCTCGGTCATCGTGGTCCGGCCGGAACCCCGCCTGCCCCCGGCGGAGCGCTCCGCCCCCGCGGAGCCCTCGCCCACGCCCAGCGTCCTCCCGGAGGCGCCGCCTGCGCCCGGGAGGACCACCGGGCCGGAGGAGGACCCCTGCCGCCCCCAGCGCGCCCGCTACGCGGAGATCCTCTTCCGCATGGCGGGGATCTGGGACGCACCCTGGGCCCTGGACCTCCTGGAGGCCCTCGGAGCCAGCCCTCTCGTCCTGACTCCGTGGGTCCAGCTCAACGCCTTCGGCCTGCCCGCGCCGATCCTCCAACCTTCCCTCTCGCCCGGCGTCGATCCGATCCGACCGCTCGCCTGGGACGCCGATCTCCGCCGCGCGGCGAAGGACCTGGCCGCCTGCGCCCGAGCGCGAAGCGGAGGGTGACGAGGTCGTTCCCGGCCGCCTCGACATCCGCCTCCTCCCGGGAGCCTGACCTCCGCGGCGGCCGCCGCCCCGCCGCCGGCCGACCTCCCGCCGAGCTCCGGCCCGGGCGCTCGCGCGACAGCCACCGGCGATGCCCGGGTGCTCGGCGCGCATGTCCAGAGTCTGACATTTCCGTCACGGTATGACGCGTGAGTCCCGATCCCTCCCGCCCCCCGGGAGCGGAACCCTGCACGACGAGTGGCGATTTTCCGAGAATCTCGGCGAGTTGTAGCTCCGCAGCACGGGAAGGGTGACTGGCACCCTTCCTGCTAAGTGGGATGCAGGCCCGAGGGCACCCAGGGTGCCCTCATCTGCCTTCCGCGCCGGGCCCCGGTCCGGCGCGCCACGGAGAACCTGACCATGGAGATTCGGAAGCTCAGCTACGTTCTCGCCTTCGCTCTCGCCGCTTCCATCGGCGCGTTCGCCTGCGCTGAGGACGACGAGGAGCCCAACGACAATGCCGCCTGCAAGACCGACGAGGACTGCGCGGGCGACCTCGTCTGCACCGATGGGCAGTGCGTTTGCCCCGAGGGCCTGACCGCCTGCGGCACCGCCTGCGTCGACACCAATACCGACGTCGCTCACTGCGGCGCGTGCGACAACGCCTGCGAGGAAGGCCAGGTCTGCGACGAGGGCGAGTGCAAGATCGTTGTGCCCGGGTGTACCACCGACGAGGACTGCGAGGAGGGCCTCGTCTGCCGCGAGGGCGAGTGCGTCGAGCCGGAGCCCGAGTGCACGACCAACGAGGACTGCGCCGACCGCGGCGCCAACTTCGTCTGCAGCGAGGAGGGCACCTGCGTCTGCGCCGAGGGCTTCACGCTTTGCGGTGACGCCTGCGTCGACACCAACACCGACGTCGCTCACTGCGGCGCGTGCGACAACGCCTGCGACGAGGGCCAGACCTGCGTCGACGGCGCGTGCGCGGACGCGTGATCGTCCTCTGACGCAGCCTTGAATCGAACCGGCGGGTCCCGGCCCGCCGGTTCTTTTTTTCTTCGAAAGGCGCGACTCGCATCGCGCGCCTCGAGTTCGGCAAGGCTACGGCAGCATGCGCAGGAGGCGACGCGCCTTCTCGGCGTCGAGGGGTCGCTCGCCGAAGCGCGCCTCCTGGTAGACCTCGAGGGCGCGCGCGACGGCGCGGGCCTCCTCTTCCGGCAGGACCCGCTGCGCGGCCTCGGCCCACTCGGAAGCGGTGGCGGCGGGGCCGAGGTCGATTCCATGCGCGCGCAGGCGGGCGCGGACGCGTCGATACAGACGCGTGGCGCGGCGGCGATCGGCGGACGTGGCGCGGGGCCGGCCGGCGCGGCGCTCGAGCCGCCGGATGAGCGCGAGCGACGCGAGGGCGAGCGCGGCGCCGAGCATGCCGACGGCGAAGATCCGCAACAGGACCCGGCCCTGGGCGAGGACGGCCCACGCGCCCGCAAGCGCCCGACCGACCTGGCGCATCAGCCGCCCCTGGGTGCGAGCATCGAAGTCGAGGACCCAGTTCGCCCAGCGCATGCGCCACACGTCGAGCCACTGGACCAGGCTCGCCCAGGCGCCCTCCGCCTGGCCCGGCCGCTCCGCGGCGGGAGTGGCGTCGAGCAGCACCCATCCCCGGCCCGGCAACCACGCCTCGGTCCACGCGTGGGCGTCGCCCTCCCGCACCACCCAGTAGCGACCCGCCTCCACCCACGAGGCGCCGTAATAGCCGGCGACGACGCGGGCGGGGATGCCGCGCAGCCGCAGCAGGATGGCGAGGGCGGTGGCGAAGTACTCGCAGTGGCCGGCGCGCCGCTCGAAGAGGAAATGCGCGAGCGGATCCTCCACGTCTCCGGGAAGCTCGCGCGTGTATCGATTTTCGCGCTGCAACCAGGCGACCATGGAGCGCGCCAGGGCCTCCGGCTCCCGGCCCTCGAAGGAATCCGCCAAGCGGCGGATGCGCGGGTCCAGGCCCGGCGGAACCTCGAGATAGGCGTCGGGCTGGCCGTCGCCCGGCGGCTCGAGAGCGGTCCGCAGCCTGAAGCGGAGCGGTGACGGGGGATTGGCCAGCTCCAGCGTGCCATCGTCGTGCAGGACGAGGTGGGGTGGCGGCTGGCCGCGCCGCGGAAAGAAGCGCAGCGAGATCGGATCGCCGAAGACCGGGAGTTTGGGCACGTCGCGCAGGACCTCGACCTCGGCCTCCACGCCGGGGCCTCCGCGGTGCCGGAGGACGAAGAGCCCCCCGCCCCCCGGGACCGAGCGCCGCGCACTCTGCGCGCGCGACCATCCCCTGCCGTCCCAGCGGTCGAAGACGGTGGTGCGCCAGTAGATCTCCTGCGGCGGTTCACCATCCGGGAAGCGAACCCGCATCACCGGCGTGGGATCGTCCTTGAGCACCCCTACCCCGCCCAGCTCGATGCGGTCGCTTCCACCTCCGACGACGGGGCCCTCCTGGCGCGCGAGCAGGCCGACCGAGACGCGGGGGAAGCTGAGGAAGAAAAGGGCCGAGCCGACCAGGACGAGGAGCGAAAGCCCTCCGAGCAGGGAGAGGAGCGCGCCGGTCACCGTGCCCGGCGCGCGGCTGGCGGCAACGCCGGCGACCTCCTCGACCTCGCGCCGCAAGTGCGTGGTGGCCAAAGCGATGGTGCCCGCCACGGCGAAGCCGGCGAAGAGCAGGCCGTAGCCGAGCTCGCCGGTGAGGGCGGCGCCGCCGGCGAGCATCATCGAGGCCATCAGCAGCAGCAGGAAGTCGTCCCTCGCACCCCGCCGCGCGAGCAGACGGATCGAGGCGAGGAGGATCACGAAGCCGGGGGCCACCACCATGATGTCCAGGCCCAGGGCGAGAACCGCCAGGGCCGTGGCCAGAAAGGCCAGGACGGTGACGAGGTTGGCGGCCAACGGACCCAGCACGGGCCGCTCCCGGAAGAAGCCGACGAGGGCCGACGCGGCGAATGGCAGGGCGAGCCCCGAGGCGAGTTCCCCGGAGATGGCGAGGCTGCCGAGCGCGAGTCCCAGCGAGGAAAAGACCGCCAGTCGCTGGGTGCCGTGCAGGTCGAGTCGTCCCTCGGCGGGCGGGATCCAGCGGGGCGCGGGCGGCCTCTCCTCCCCCGGCGGGGGAGGCGGCGGAACGAGCGGCACCGAAACGCCGGTGGTTCCCGGGAAGGGCTGCGGGGGCGGGGCCGACGCCGGCGCGGGGCTCATGCGGGCGGCGCGGTCGGCGATGCGCAGGAGTTGAGCGCGACCGCCCGAGGGAGGCACCTCGTCGTCGGGAAGGCGGAGGCCGACCTCGCAGCCCTCCGCCACCAGGCGCCGCGAGAGGCCGACCACCAGGTCGGCGGCGCCGTCCAGCGCCTCGGCCGAGGCCGCGCCCCGCGTGTCCACCAGCAGCGTCACCCGCCGCTGTTGCTCGCGCTCCTTCTCGATGGTGAAGAGCCGGCCGCTTCGCGCGGTGGCCTTCCAATGGACCTGGCGCAGGTCGTCGCCCTGGCGATACTCGCGCAGCGCGTAGAAATCGAGGCCGCGCCCGGGAGCGGGGAGGGGTGTCGCGCCCGGCGACTGCGGCAGCAGCTCCGCCGCCCGGACCGGAAGCACGCCGGCGGGGTGGATGGGGATGCGGTCGGCGACGAAGATCTCGCGGTTTTTCTCGAAGAGGCCGAAGGGAAAGCGGGTGGTGATGCGGAAGCCCGCGAGCCGAAGCACGCCCCGCCGCGGCTGCGCCCCCACCCAGTAGGCTCGCACCGACTCGCCGGGACCGACGCGCGCCACGTAGGTACGGGCGCCTGCGATGCCCATCTCGGAGATGACGAGCGAATGCGAGGCCAGCCTTCGCTTGCGGTTGCGCACGACGATGCCCACCCGCAGCGGCTGCCCGACGACACCGAAGGGTGGGACCTCGCGCTCGATGTGCAGGCCGGAAAGGACGGTCTCGGAGAGAAAGGCGGAGAGCAGCAGCACCGAGACCAGCAAGCCCAGCACCAGGTAGAGCAGGTTGTTGCCGGTGTTGATCGCCGCCACGCCGACCGCGAGGGTGAAGGCCAGGTAGAACCAGCCGTCGCGGGTGACGCGCTGCATGCGCATCACCCGCCACCACAGCCGGGCCGTGGCGGCGAGTCGACGGAAGAAGGTCAAGGCCTACTCCGGTACGGGCAGCGTGTGCAGGAGGTCCTCGAGCACCTCGGCCGCGCCCGCGGCGCCGTCGTCGCGGCCCGCGATCACCACGCGGTGGGCGAGAACCGGCACCGCCAGGGCCTTGACGTCCTCCGGCACCACGAAGTTGCGCCCCGAGAGGAGCGCGTGCGCCCGCGCCGCCGCGGCCAGCGCCAGGGCCCCGCGCGTGGAGGCGCCCAGCGCGAAGCGGCCGTCGCGGCGCGTGGCCGCGGCGATGGAGAGGATGTAGTCGGCGACGGCGTCGTCGAGCCGCACCTCTCTCGTTCCCGCCTGCAACCGCAGCACGTCCTCCACCGACGCCACCGGCTCGACGGAGGCGATGGGATCCTCCACGCGCCGGGTCACGAGCAACCTCCGCTCCGCGTCGGGTTCGGGATAGCCCAGCGCGATCCGCAGCAGGAAGCGGTCGAGCTGCGACTCGGGGAGCGGATAGGTGCCCTGCTGCTCCTGCGGGTTGAGAGTGGCGATGACGAGGAAGGGGCGCGGCAGCGGTCGCGTCTCGCCGTCGAGCGAGACCTGGCCCTCCGCCATCGCCTCCAGCAGCGCGCTCTGCGTGCGCGGCGGGCTGCGGTTGAGCTCGTCGGCGAGGACGACGTTCGAGAAGATCGGCCCCTTGCGGAAGACGAACCGCCTCGCCTCCGCGTCCCAGGTGGAGACGCCGAGCACGTCGGAGGGGAGCAGGTCGCTGGTGAACTGGATCCGCGACAGCGGAAGTCCGAAGGAGCGGGCCAGCGCGCGGGCCAGGCTCGACTTGCCCACGCCCGGGACGTCCTCGAGGAGGAGGTGCCCGCCCGCCGCGACCGCCACCAGCGACCGGATCACCGCGTCGCGCTTGCCGACGAGAACCGACTCCACGTTGGCGACGACGCGATCGCGCAGGACGCGCGCCTCCCTCGGTCCGAGGGGGAGGCGCGCGACGTCGGCAGGGAGGGGGCGCAGCTCGGAAGAACTCACTTCGGGCAGTATAGCGCCTCCTCGCTCCGTGTGCCGCGAAGCGGGCGACGCGCCGGGGGTCTACCCGCAGGCGGGGACGTAGGTGACCTCGATCCACGCGCCGGGCGCGGGCGCGGAATCCTCTTCGAAGACGACCGCGTTGCGAGCGGGGTCGTACGACCACCCCGAGGTGACCGTGTTTCCGTCGACCCGCACCGTGATCGCCCCCTCTGGGACCTCGGTAAGGGGGAAGGTCAGCGTGTAGCCGAAGCTCTGCTCGGCGAGTCGCCCCAGCGCCTCACCCCAGTCGTCGGTGCAGATCGCCTCGACCATCCCGCCGGTGGCCTGCGCCACCGCCTGGTAGCGCACGCCCTCCTCCGCCTGGAAGCCGCAGCCCTTTCCGACGACCACGTTGACCGAGACGTCTTCCGCGCGTCCCGGCCCCTTCAGCCCGAGGAAGAAGCTCGAATAGAAGGAGGTCGGGCGATCCGACTGGTCGTCCTCGTCGGAGATGATCACCACCGAAAGCCGCGCCTCCGGGCGGTAGAAGCCGAGGTTACCGTCGTTGGGCAGGTTCGTACCGGGGTGATCGAGCGAGTCCACCAGCGGGCTGGTGAGGGCGCGGTAGGCGGCCTCCAACCCCTGCTCCAGCCAGTGGCAGGTCCCCACCTGGACGTTGGCGGCGAAGACCGCGGCCGCGTCGGGCATGGCGTTCGTCACCCAGCGCGGGCGCTGGCCGTCGACCGGAAAGAGGCGGCCTGCCTCACCTCCGTAGGCGCCGCCGGGGCAGTCGAGCCAGGCGCCGGCCGAGCGGGAGATCCCCGTGGTGGTGACGCCGATGTGAAAGTCGATCGCCTGCTGCAGGGCGTAGTTCATGAACGCCTGACAGCCGTTGGCGACCGCGAGCTGCTTGTCGCTCATCGACCCCGAGTTGTCGATGACGAAGAGGATGTCCACCGGCATCCGGTCCTTCTGCCGGAAGACGTCGGTCTTCTCGTCCACCGAGGTACCCCGGCCCTGGATGGGCAGGGAGAGCGGGTGCGCGGTGGTGGCCAGCTCGAGCAGCGTGGCGTCGAGGCCGTCGTCCTCCGGGTCGTAGTGCACCTGGACCTGGACGCTGGCGTTCCGCTGGATCGTGAAGGGAAGGGCCGGCATCATCACCGAGAACTCCCCGGAGTCGTGCCCCGCCGCGAAGCTCGCGCCGTGGATCACGACCGGCACCGAGCAGCGGTTCACGAGGGAGACGCGCCCGTTCGCCGGCGGGCAGGTAAGCCGACGCACGCCGAAGTCGACGACGGGCGGCTCGAAGCTCAGGCAGCCCTCGACCACGTCCGCCACCAGGGGCACCTCGCCCACCGGCGCCGCCGGGTCGGAAACATCGAAGAGCAGCGAGCCGCGCACGCGGCCGAGGCGACCGGCCTCGAACTCCACCGCCACCGAAACCCCCTCGCCCGGCGCCACCGAGCTCGCGGTGAACGTGTCGTCCGGCAACGAGAAGTACGCGGGCGTGGCCGGCGAGAGGCGCGGTGACGCGAAGACGCACTCGTCCGGGCCGCGGTTCCACAGGGTGGTCACGAGGACGGAGCGACTGCCGAGCGGAACCGAGGCGAAATGGAGCTCCGGCGGCGTCGCCTCCCACTGGCAGGGCTCGAGGACCCTGGCGTTGCCCACCAGCACGACCGGCAGCACCGGCTCGTCCCCGTCGTTGGACTCGAGGAGCAGCGTGCCCACCGCCTGTCCCTCCTCGGTGGCCTTGAACCGCACCTCGACGGGGACGGGCGCGTCGCCGGGCTCGAGGGAGAACTCGCCGTTCCACAGCACGGAGAAGCCGTCACCGCTCACCGTGGCGCCGTACACGCGCAGCGGCCCGCCGTCGAGCGTGCCGGCGTTGCGCACCATCACCCGGCGGCCGACCTCCATGCCCACGGCCACCGTGCCGAAGTCGAGCGGATTGGGAGCGGCGTCGATGTCCGCCCCGCCGCCGATGCCAGTGAGGCAGACCTCGAGATGGGAGGCGACCGGATCGTCGTTGTGCAGAAGGAGCACCCCGCTGTAGCGGCCCGTGGCTTGCGGCGAAAAGGTCACCTCGATCTCCGCCTGTTCCTGCGGCACGAGTTCCTCGAGCACGTCGGCGCCGCCGCCGGTCCGCACGGTGGCGATGGCGAAGACGCCGCTGGCGTCGACGAGCGAGGGTCCCTGGAAGCGAACGGCGCGGCTGCCGCCGTTGGCGATGACCACCCGGCCGCGCCCGCTCTGGCCGACGTTGACCGCGCCGAAGTGGATGCAGCTGGGCGCGGCGACGAGCGACGAGGCATAGCCCTCGGCCAGGAGCTCCACCTCGTGCTCCGGATCCTCCATCCCGTCCACCTGGAGCGTGAGCACCGCTCGGGCGCCGCCGAGCCGCAGCGCCGCGAAGCGCACTTCGATGCCCACCGACTCCGCCGGTGCCAGCGTCCAGCTCTCCTCCGTCCCCACCAGAGAGAAGAGGTGGGCGTCGTCGCCCGAGAGGCCGAGCGAGCGGATCCGCGCACGAACCTTGCCGCCGTTCACGCAGGTCACGGCGAGGATCTTCTCCGTGTTGAGGGGCACCTTGCCGAAAGCCAGGCCCGCGCTGCAGACGACGGAGGGCCGGTCCCCGAAACCATCGAGCGATACCTCGATGCGGGGGTTCTTCTCGTCGTCCGTGACCACGACGAGGTTGCCGCGGTGGGGCCCGATCGACTCGGGCCGGAACGAGACGTCGAGCTCGATCGTCCGGCCACCGCGGATGGCCTGCCCCGAGGGCGAGGGGATGTGGAAGGCGTCGGAAACCCCGGGGCCCCTCTCGATGCCCAGCAGCGACACCGTCGTCCTGCCGCGGTTGCGGATGGCGAGGGTGCGCACCTCCTCGGTCCCGATCGCCACCCGGCCGAAGCTCATCTGCTCGGGGACGACCTCCAGGTCGCCGTGCGCCTGCACGAACTGGTCCTCCGCGCACCCTCCGAGCATCGCCGCGAGCAATACCAGCAGCTGTCGGATCCTAGCCCCCATACCGTCCTCCCCCGGGGTGCCGACCGAGGCGTTGGCCGCACAGTCGACAAGGTGTCGCCGCCTGGCCCCCTGGGCAAGATGGAGCCAGCCCAGCGTCCACTCGGTTGGGGCGGTCGAAATCGGCCCCGCCGACGGCGCACGCCCGCGAAAGCACCGGGCGCGCGGCAGCGTCAGGTCAGCCGTTCCTTCTGGGGCTGCCCGCCGGTCCTGGGAACCGGGGAGACGGTCTCCTCGAGGTAGGTCAGACGCCCTCCCCCCTCGGCGAAGGCGCGCGCGCCCTCGGCCACATGGAGAAAGTCGTGCTCGGTGCGTGGGTAGGTCCGCGTCAGGTGGCGCAGAACGCGCCCGACCCACTGGCCGAAGGCGGCGCTCTTGCGGATCCGTTCGAAGCCGTCGTAGGCGACCACCGCCGCGGCGAGCCGCGCCGGAGGCAGGCGGCCGCGGGAGATCGACGGCAGCGTCAGCTCGAAGACCTCGGAGCGCAGGTAATCGAGCGCGTACCATCCCGCGCGAGGACCCTCGACCTGGGGGTGGAAGACCAGCTGGCCGGTGTGTTCCTTGTGCGCGAGATAGAGGCGCCGCAGCGATCGGACGGACTGCGCGAAGCGATGGCGGGAAGGGTCCTGAAGGAGGCTCGCGGTGTCATCGGTGGAGACGAGCCGGCCGGGCAGCACCACGAGGCCCGGTTCGACCCCGTCGATGGTCTCGAGAAAGGCGCGTTCGTCCGATGGCGCGAGGAAGCAGAGAAACTGGCGTTCCAAGGTTTTCCACAGAAGGTTGGGAGCGGGAAGTGGATCGGCGCGACACTTCGCGTAGGGATCACCCCATGGAGCCGACGCCGATCTACCCCAGACGAGAGGTCCGACGCCACCCGCGCGTGCCGGCGAGCTTCTCCTTCGACCTTCGGCACGCGGGCGGCCGCCACCGGCTCGTTGCCAGGAACCTGTCGATGACGGGGCTTTTTGCCCGCGACGACCGGCGCGTTTCCGAAGGCCTCGTCTGGCTCGAGATCCCGGCCCCGGGCGAACCCGATCCCGTCGTGATCGAGGCCATTGCGACCCGGCGCGAGGACGGCATCGCCTTCCGCTTCCTCGACCTGGACTGGCGGACCATCGTGGTCCTGGCGCGCTACATCTCGCCCCATCTTTGAGCCCACGGGCCGCCCGACGGTGGTAGGCTCCCACGCATGCGCGCTCGTTCGACGACTCTTATCGTCCTTGCGCTGGCTCTCGCGGCCTGCCAGTCCACCACCGATTCCCCGGACCGGGCCTTCCGCGCCTTCGTCGCCCACGTCCAGGCGGGCGAGGTCGACGCGGCGTGGGAGCTGCTCTCCCGCCGCTCCCAGGACGAGCTCTCGCGCATCGTCCACGAACGCAGCGTCGAAAGCGGGGGCGCCATCCCCGACGATCCCCGGCGCGTGGCCCTCGGCGACGTGGAACTCGCCCGCCCCATCGACGAGATCACCATCCAGTCGCAGACCGAAGACCGCGCCACCCTCCTCGTCCGCAGCGGGGACCAGACCATGCCCGTGCAGATGGTGCGCGAGGGCGGCAGGTGGAAGGTCGCCCTCGTTGACGAGCGTTGATCGGGGGGATATCTGCCCCGCGAACCTCGGGGAACCGGACATGTCGACCCAGTTCAAGCCGCTCAACGGCAAGGAAATCCGCAAGGCCTTCCTCTCCTTCTTCGAGGGGAAGGGCCACCGCATCGTGCGCAGCGCCTCCCTGGTGCCGGCGAACGACCCCACGCTTCTCTTCACCAACGCCGGCATGGTGCCGTTCAAAGACGTCTTCACCGGGCGTGAAAAGCGCGACTATCTGCGCGCGGCCTCGGTGCAGAAGTGCGTCCGCGCCGGCGGCAAGCACAACGACCTGGAGAACGTCGGCTTCACCGCACGGCACCACACCTTCTTCGAGATGCTCGGGAACTTCTCGTTCGGAGACTACTTCAAGGAGGAGGCGATCGCCTTCGCCTGGGAGTTTCTGACGAAGGTTCTCCGGCTTCCCCCGGAGCGGCTGGCGGTCACGGTCTTCGCGGGCGAGGGCGAGATCCCGGCGGACGAGGAGGCCGAGCGGATCTGGCAGCAGGTCGCCGGCCTGCCCCCGGAGCGCATCCAGCGCATGGGCGCGGCCGACAACTTCTGGATGATGGGCGACGTCGGCCCCTGCGGACCGAGCTCGGAGATCCACTGGCACCAGGGCGACGACCTCCCCTGCGAGGAGGAGGCGGAGGGCCGGAGCTGCAAGGGGGTCGCCTGTGACTGCGACCGCTGGCTGGAGATCTGGAACCTGGTCTTCATGCAGTTCGACCGCGACGAGACCGGCCGGCTCTCCCCCCTGCCCCGCCCCTCCATCGACACCGGCGCCGGGCTCGAGCGGCTCGCCGCCGTGCTGCAGGGCAAGCGGTCCAACTACGAGACCGACCTCTTCCGCGCCATCATCGATCCCGTCGCCGAGATGGCGGGCATCCACTACGACGACGCCCCCGAGGAGATGCGCGTCTCCACGCGCGTGATCGCCGACCATGCCCGCGCCACCGCCTTCCTCGTGGCCGACGGCGTCCTCCCCTCCAACGAGGGCCGCGGCTACGTGCTGCGGCGGATCATGCGCCGGGCCATCCGCCACGGGACGCGGCTGGGCCTGGACGACGTCTTCTTCCACCGCGTCTGCCAGGCGGTGATCCGGCAGATGTCCGACGTCTATCCCGAGCTGGCGGAGAACGAATCCCTCATCGTCGAGGTGGCGCGCAGCGAGGAGGAGGGATTCCGCCGAACCCTCTCGCGCGGCCTGGCGCTGATCCGGTCGGAGATCGACGCGCGGCGCGGGCAAACGCCGATCCTCCCGGGCGACGTCGTCTTCAAGCTCTACGACACCTACGGCTTCCCGGTGGACCTCACCCGCGTCATCGCCAAGGAGCAGGGCTTCCTCATCGACGAGGATGGTTTCCGTCGCCTCCTCGAGGAGCAGCGCCAGCGCTCCACCTTCGCGGGCTCCGGCGAGAAGGCGATCGGCGACCTCTACCTGGAGCTGGCGTCGAGGCTGGGCGACACCGTCTTCCTCGGCTACGAGGGGGAGGGCACGGAGGGCGAAGGCAAGGTCCTGGCCATCATCCGCGACGGCCATCTCGTCGAGGAAGCCGCGGCGGGCGATGCGGTGGAGATCGTCCTCGACCGCACGCCCTTCTACGGCGAGAGTGGCGGCCAGGTCGGCGACACCGGGATCCTGACCGGCTCCCGCGGCGGCACCCGCGCCACCCGCGCCGAGCTCGAGGTGCAGATCCGCGACACGCAGAAGCCCGTCGGCAACCTCATCGTGCACCGCGGCCGCGTGGTCTCCGGCATCCTGCGGGTGGGCGAGCGCGTCGAGGCCCGGGTCGATGCCGCGCGGCGGCAGGCCATCCGCCTCAACCACAGCGCCACCCACCTCCTCCACCGCGCGCTGCAGGAGGTCGTCGGTCCGCACGTGCGGCAAGCGGGCTCGGTGGTCGCGCCGGACTACCTGCGCTTCGACTACACCCATTTCCAGGGGCTGGATCCCGAGACGCTCGAGGCGGTCGAGGCCCGCGTCAACGAGATGATCCGCGACAACGCCGAGGCCACGACCCGCGAGATGCCCCTGGACGAGGCCAAGGCCTCCGGCGCGGTCGCCCTCTTCGGCGAGCGCTACGGCGACGTCGTGCGCGTGGTGCAGGTGCATCCGCGCTCGAAGGAGCTCTGCGGCGGCACCCACGTGCGGCGCACCGGCGAGATCGGCCTCTTCAAGATCGTCAGCGAGGGCTCGATCGCCTCGGGCGTGCGGCGCATCGTGGCGGTGACGGGCGTGGAAGCGATCGCGTGGCTGCACCGGCGCGAGCGCGAGACCATGGCCGCGGCGCGGCTGCTTCGCACCTCGCCCGACGAGCTCGGGAGGAAGGTGGATGCGATGCTCCGCCGCATCCGTGAGCTCGAAAAAGAGGTGGAGTCGCTGCGCGGTCAGCTCGCCCAGGCCCGCACCGGCGACCTGCTCGACAAGGTGCGCGAGGTGGCGGGGATCCGCGTGCTGGCCACGCGGGTGCCCGGCGACGCGACGGCCCTGCGCGAGCTGGCCGACCGCCTGCGCGGCCGCATGGGATCGGGCGTGATCGCGCTCGGCTCCGAATCCGACGGCAAGGCGGTGATCCTCGTCGCGCTCACCAAGGACCTCGTCGATCGCGGCCTGCGCGCCGGCGACTTCGTGCGCGAGATGGCCAGGGAAGTGGGCGGGCGCGGCGGCGGCAAGCCCGACCTGGCGCAGGCGGGCGGGCCCGCCGTCTCCGGTCTCGACCGCGCGCTGGAACGCATCTACGAACTCGTCGCCGATGGGAGGGCAGATGTCCGAAGCACTCCGTGACCTGCACGGCCCCCTGCTCGTCGTCCGTGCCCCCGTCCCCGCCACGGTCAACAAGGCAGGGGTGAACTACAAGAGCGAGGTCGCCCACCTCGAGTACTCGCCGCGCGGCGCCTACGACGAGTGGCTCGCCATCTGCGAGGGCATCCTCTCCTTCGGCGGCGACGCCATCTTCGACTTCGAGGAAGAGGACGAGCCCTTCCTCGACGTCGGCGACCTGCGGCTGGAGCGCGACGGCACCATCCGCGCGGAGGACGGGCGCGCGGTCGGCCACATGGACGAGGTCTCCACCGGCCGCGTCTTCACCGCCAACGGGCCGTGGGTGGTCCTGGAGGGCAACCGGCTTCGGGCGCTCTTGCCCAACCTCGTCTGGCACCGGCGCAACGAGCACTGGTACTACCGGCGGCTCCTCTCCCGCATCGCCGAGGAGGGCGGCTACGAGCTGGAGCTCGACGCCAATCCCCACCCCTGGGAGGGCATGGCCGACGTGGCCGCGGTGGGCGATCGCGTGGTCCTCACCTACACGGTGAAGGGCCACTACGACCAGCACACCACGCCCAAGACCATGCGCTCCACCCGCGAGGGCGTCGCCTACGCCGCCGACTTCGCGGGCGTCCCCGAGGAGGCGCGGATCTACGCCGAGCTGGTCTACCCGCACTTCCACGGGGACACGGTGCACTTCAGCGTCCGTCCGCCTGACGGCAGCGCCCCGAAGCTCGTCCACTATCCCGGCGGACTCTGGGGCGATCACCACCAGCGGGTCCGCGATGCGCTCGGCGCCGACGCCATCGTCCCCATCGGCCGCGAGGACGCGGTCGAGGCCTACGCGGGCAACTCGCGCCAGGTCGAGGGTGGCGTGCTGGTCCCCGAGGGGACGAGCGAGGCCTTCACCTCCTCGCTCGAGAAGCTGGGCTTCTCCATCCGCCGTGTCGCGCTCTACGAGCTCTTCGGCAAGGCGGGCGGCGGCCCCGCCTGCGCCACCCTCTACCTGCCGCGCGGCCTGCGCATCCCCGAGGACTCGCCGTTGCGCTACAGCGTGCGGCGCGAGGAGGCGCGACGGCGCCGCGAGCGGCTCCCCGAGCGGCTCCTCGTCGATCCGGCCTACTTCGAGGGCAAGCCGCGCGGCTGAGCGACCGGGCCCGGCGAGGGCGTGCGCGCGGCGGACGCGCGCCGCGGATCCGCCGTCGCGGCCGCGCGCTCACTCCCAGGCGTTCAGGGCGTCGAGATAGGCGTAAGGGTTCTGGCCCAGATCGCCGTGCCACCGCTCCCGCCACCTCTCGGCGGGCGAGCGCCCCTCCTCCAGGATCTCCTCCACCGGCTCGAGCACGACGCGCTCGTCGGTCGCGTTGCCATGGGGACAGGCCTGGCGCCGAAGCCCCTCGGCGGAGATGCGGAAGAGCTCGCGGGCCAGGTCGAGGACGGCGCCGCGCTCGCAGCGCGCCGCCAGGCCCCGCCGGGCGACGTCGCGCTGCAGCTCCAGCCTCGCCTCGAAGCGCAGGCCGCCGAGGAGCTCGTCGGCCGCGCGCAGCGCCTCGTCGTCGTAGAGGATCCCCTTCCACAGCGCGGGGAGCGCGGCGTTCAGCGAGGGGCTGCAGGCGTCGGCGCCGCGCACCTCGATCAGCCCCTTGGCCCGTACCTCGGGGAAGAGCGTGGTGAGGTGGTCCTCGAAATCGCCCATGTGCGCGAAGTGGCCGTCGAGCCCCTCCTGCAGGAAGCGCCGGAAGGTGAGGTGGTGCGCCGGGATGTAGCGGCCCTCGCGGCGAATGAAGAACATGGGCACGTCGAGCGCGTACTCGATCCACCGCCGGTAGCCGAAATCCTCCTCGAAGACGAAGGGGAGAAGCCCGCACCGATCCGGGTCCACGTGGTTCCAGACCTCGTAGCGGTAGGACGTCCACCCCGAGTCGCGCCCGTTCACCAGGAAGGAGTTCGCGTAGATGGCGCTGACGAGGGGCGAAACGGACATGGCCACCCGCATCTTGCGCGCCATGTCCTCCTCCGACGACCAGTCGAAGGAGGCCTGCACGGTGGCGGTCATCAGCATCATGTCGAGGGCGTGCTTGCCGCGCGTGGGCAAGTAGGCGCGCATCACGCGGTAGCGCTCCTTGGGCATCCACGGCATCTCGTCCACGGTCCCGAAGGGCCGGTAGCCGATCCCCAGCCAGCGGATGCCCAGCTCGACACCGATGGCCCGCGCCTGGGCCACGTGGTGGAGCAGCTCCTCCTTGCAGGCGTGGGCGCAGGCGAAGGCCTCCCCCGAGAGCTCGAATTGTCCCCCCGGCTCGAGGGAGAGCGTGGCCTCGGGCCGGACCCCGGCGATGCGCGAACCGTCCTCCTCGCGGAAGGGCGAGAATCCGAAGCGCTCGAAGCGCTCGAGCACGGCCTCGATCCCCCGCGGTCCCTCGTAGGGAACCGGCAGGAGGGTCCCCTCCAGAAAGCCGAGCTTCTCGTGCTCCATGCCAACGCGCCACCGCTCGCGGGGCTTCTCGGCGCGTTCGAAGAACCGGATCAGATCGTCGATCGAGGTGATGGGGGGCTGCTCCCCCTTCTCCACGTCCAGCGACATGAGGGTCTCCCGATTCCGTCCGGCCGCACTTGCGCACGCCGGGTCGGCCAGGCGTTATAGAGCGGAAGCGGCCGTTCGGCACCCCTTCGCTCGCAATTTTTCGGCCGCCATGGGATGCGGGAGCGACCAAACGGTCGCGCGGAAAGGGAATCGCACATGGAAATCCTCTTCGTCATGGACCCGCTGGAGCGGGTCTCGCCGCGGACGGACACCACCTACGCGCTGATGCGCGAGGCCGAACGGCGCGGTCACGCGCTCTTCTTCGCCGAGGCCCGGGCGCTCTCGATGCGGGGCGGCACGCCCTGGATCCTGGCCCGGCCGGTCAGCGTCCATGCGGAGGGCGCCGCCTACCGGTGGCTCGGCGAGCCGGTCTTCCGCGAGGTGGCCTCCTTCCCCTCCGCCTGGCTGCGCACCGACCCGCCCTTCGACACCGCCTACCTGGAGGCGACCTGGATCCTCGACCGGGTGGACCGGTCGCGCTGCCTGGTCGTCAACGACCCCACCGGCGTGCGGGCCGCCAACGAGAAGCTCTACGCCCTTCGCTTCCCCGAGCTCTGCCCCACCACCCTGGTCACCCGCGACGTGCGCCTGCTGCGGGAGTTCGTGGAGGAGCACGGCGAGGTGGTCCTCAAGCCGCTCTCCGGCCACGCGGGCGAGGGCATCCTCTTCGCCCAGAAGGGAATGCGAGGCCTCAACGCCCTCCTCGAAGCCGCCGTCCGCGACGGCCGCACCGAGGCGCAGGTCTACCTGCCCGCCGCCGAGAAGGGTGACAAGCGCATCCTCGTCCTCGACGGGGAACCGCTCGGGGCCATCCTGCGCGTGCACGCGCCCGGCGAGGAGCGTAACAACCTCCACTACGGCGGGAGGGCGCTCGCCTGCGAGCTCGACGAGGACGACCTGCGCATCGTCGAAACCCTCGCGCCGCAGCTTCGCGCCGACGGGCTCTACTTCGTCGGCCTGGACGTCATCGGGGGCAAGCTGACCGAGGTCAATGTCACCTCCCCCACCGGCATCCAGGAGCTCGAGGCCTTCCAGGGGCCGGGAGCCTGCACGCGCGTGATCGAGTGGCTGGAGCGGCGCGTCCCGTCGCCCCGGTGAGCCGCGACCGGGCCCTCCTTCCGGGATCGATTTCGCAGGCTCCGTTGTTCCACCCTCCGCAGGCCCCGAGGAGGGCTCTGCGAAGCGCTTTTCGCGGTCCGCGCTCCTTGAGCGGCGAATTTCCGCTGCCTATGATCGGCGCTGCGAGCCTGTCTCGTCCTCCTTGCCACCTCGTACACGACGGGAGCCTCCCAGGATGATCCGCAACGCTGCTCGCCTCCTCGCAGCCATCGTGCTTCTGGGCGCATGGGGCCTCTCTTCGGGGCGCGGCCCCCACCTGCCCCTCCTCGCCGAGGCGCACGCGGGCGCGGCCGATCCGCTGCAGGGAGCTCCCGACCTCTCCCGCCTCCCCATCTTCAACCAGGTCGTGATGCGGGTGCGCGACAACTACTTCGATCCCACGCGCATCGACCCGCAGCAGATGCTCGTCGACGCCCTCGACTACGTGGAGAAGCAGATCCCCGAGGTGATGGTCGACGGCGACGTCCGCTCCGGCGAGGTGAAGGTGACGGTCGGCGAGGGGACCGCGTCGTTCTCGATCGCGGACGTCGACACGATCTTCAAGATGAGCCTCCGCCTCAGCCAGATCATGGCCTTCGTGCAGAAACACCTGCACCCCGACCACAACGCGGAGACGCTGCAGAACGTCGAGTACGCCCTGGTCAACGGGATGCTCTCCTCCCTGGATCCCCACTCCGTGCTGCTCAAGCCGGAGTACTTCCGGGAGATGAAGCTCTCCACCAAGGGAGAGTTCGGCGGGCTCGGCTTCATCATCCAGATGCGGGACGGCGAGCTCACCGTGGTGCGCGTGCTCAAGGGCACGGAGGACAACCCGACCCCCGCGTACAAGGCCGGCATCCGACCCAAGGACAAGATCCTCAAGATCGAGGACGAGTCCACGGTGAACATGGACGTCTCCGAGGCGGCCGCGCGCCTGCGGGGCAAGCCCGGCACCTTCGTGCGCATCACCCTCCACCGGGAGGGCTGGCCCGAGCCCCGCGAGATGCGCCTGCCGCGGGCCAAGATCGAGATCGAGTCGGTGGCCTCGCGGCTGCTCGAGGGCGACATCGGCTACATCCGCATCAAGAACTTCCAGGGCAACACCGCCCGCGCGCTGCAGGCGGCGCTCAAGGATCTGCGCAAGCAGGCGAAGGGCGAGCTGCGCGGGCTGGTGCTGGATCTGCGCGGCAACCCCGGTGGCCTGCTGGACCAGGCCATCCAGGTCTCCGACACCTTCCTCGACGGCGGCACCATCGTCAGCACCGTCGGCATGAACAACCAGCTCAAGGAGGTGAAAAAAGCCACCGACGGGGGCAATCGGCTCCTCGAGAAGGACCTGCCGCTGGCCGTCCTCGTCAACGGCTCCTCCGCCTCCGCGAGCGAGATCGTCGCCGGCGCGCTCAAGAATCTCGACCGCGCCGTGGTCATCGGCCGCCCCACCTTCGGCAAGGGCTCGGTGCAGGTGCTTTACGACCTGCCCGACCAGTCGGCCCTCAAGCTGACCATCGCCCAGTACCTGACCGCCGGCGAGGTCTCCATCCAGGAAACCGGCATCACGCCCGACATCGAGCTCATCGCCTCGCGCGTGGAGAAGGACGCCGTGAACGCCTTCGCCCCCGTGCGCACCATGCGCGAGGTCGACCTCGAGCGGCACCTGGCCAATCCGGCGGACATCCTGCCCATGGGCCAGAGCGGGGAGACGGCCACCGCGCGCAAGGAAGATCCCTCGGAAAAGCCGCTCTTCACCCTGCGTTACCTGCGCGACGAGCGCCCCGCCGACGAGCTCTCCGAGGAGAACGCCCCCGTCGACGATCCCGATCCGGGCGAGGAGTTCTTCGAGGACTTCCAGATCCGCTTCGCTCGCGGCCTGCTCGCCGCCGCACCCTACGGCAGGCGCTCCCAGATCGTGGCGAACATGGGCGCATACGTGGATCGCCGGGGGGCCGAGGAGGCGCGTCGCCTCGAGCAGGCCATCCGGGATCTCGGCGTCGACTGGTCGGCGGGAACGCGGCCGGCGAACAAGCCGGAGCTGGCGGTTCGCTTCGAGCCGCTGCCGACGCAGACGCTCACCGCCGGCGACAAGGTCGAGCTGAAGGTGACGGTCACCAACAAGGGCAAGGTCCCCGTCTACCGGCTCCGCGCCTGGACCGATTGCGAGAGCAACCCCTATCTCGACCGCCGCGAGTTCCTCTTCGGCCACCTGCCGCCGGGGGCGACCCGGACCTGGGTCACGCAGGTGGAGCTGCCCTCGTCGCTCGCGCCGCGGCGCGACCCGGTCGTCCTCCACCTGGAAGACGCCTTCGACACCGAGTACGAGCCATTCTTCACCGAGGTGAACATCACCGGCCTGCCGCGGCCCCGTTTCGCCTACACGTGGCAGGTGGTCGAGAAGGGCGGTCTGGGCCTCGGGCTGCCGCGGCCGGGCCAGAAGCTGCAGCTGCGGGTCGACGTGCAGAACGTGGGACGCGGCCCGAGCTCGGAGACGACCTTCGCGTCGATCAAGAACAAGGGCAACGAGAAGATCTTCATCGAGAAGGGACGCTGGAAGGTGGGCGAGCTCGCGCCCGGTGCCACCACCCAGGCGGTCTTCGAGATCCATCTGCGCGAGGGCTACGAGGACGAGACGATGCCCCTGCAGCTCGTCGTGTACGACGAGAAGCTCGAGGAGGTGACCGTCGAGGAGCTGAAGATCCCGGTCCTGCACGAGTCGGCGGCGTTCACTCCCCTCGCCCAACGGGTCAAGGCGAAGGAGACGGTGCGGCTGCGCAGCGCGCCGCACGAGGCCGCCCCCGGGGTGGCGGAGGTCCCCGCGGGAAGCGTCCTCGAGGCCGTCGGCCGGCTCGGCCCGTGGCTGAAGGTGAAGTGGGGCTCCGGCCGCTTCGGCTTCGCCGAGGACTCCCGGTTCGATCCCACCCGGGAACGGCCCGCCGCCGAGGGCGTCCGCTTCGCGCCCGGCCGCATCCCGCCGGAGATCGTCTTCGCCACCGACGACTCCGCGGGCGGCATCGCCTCGCTCGGCGAGCGCTTCAGCCTCTCGGGGAGCGTGACCGGGCCGGACCTGCGCGACGTCTACGTCTTCGTCAACGACCAGAAGGTCTTCTTCGGCAAGTCGAAGGACGGCGAGCGCCTCGACTTCTCCGCGGAGTTCCCGCTCAAGGAGGGCCTCAACCACGTGGTGGTGGTCGCACGCGACGGGCACGACCTGACCAGCCGCCGCATGCTCTCCGTCCTCCGGCGAAACCCCGAGGTGGCCCGCCGCCTGCCGGCGCCGGCGCAGACGCCGCCCTGATTCCTCCCGCGCCCTCGGGAGGAAAGCCCGCCTAGCCGCCGAGCCCCGTCCACCCTCTCCCGCCCTGCCGATCGAGGTGCGGAAGGCGGGTGGGATCTTTAGGCATATTTGGATTTTCCTTTCTGGATTCGGGGACACCCCCGTGGAAAGATGACACCGTGACACCCCGTCTCCTCGGCGTCGCCGGCGCCCTCGTTCTGACGGCCGTCGGACTGATCTTCTACAAGGTTTTCGCCCTCGGCTACGAGCCCTGGCCCAAGCCCGCGCCGGACCGCTGGTCGGTCCAGATCGAGATCCCGCTCCAACTGCGCGCCAACGAGAGCGAGGTCGCCTTCTTCCTGCCCGCCGACGGCCCCACCCAGCGCATTTACGACGAACGGGTGGACGCGGCGGGGATGAGGTTCTTCATCCGCCCGCGCGGCCCCAACCGCATCGGCATGGCTGTCGGTCGCCCGGAGGAGGGAGTCCGCCTCACCTACCAGTTCTCGGTGCGCACGCGACCCAAGCCGGCCGACCCGCTCCCCGAGGTCATCCCGGCGATCACGGAAGACGAACGAAAGCACTTCGCCGACCTGCTCGCCTCCACGCCCACCATCCAGAGCGATTCCGACGTGGTCGCCGCGCTCCTAGAGGAGCTCGCCATCGACCCCGCGAATCGCGCCGCGGCCCTGCGGCAGGTGCACGAGTTCTTGGTCAAGGACGTGGAGACGACCGACGGCCGCGAGGGCCCGCAGGACGCCGCCTCCGTGCTGCGCGCGGAGCGGGGCGGCAGCCTGGGCAAGGCCCGCGCCGCGGTGGCGCTGCTGCGCGCGGTGGGGATCCCCTCGCGCGTGGTGGCCGGGGTTCGCTTGGTGGACAGCGGCCGCGGCGAACTCGTCCACTGGGTGGAAGCGCGCCTCGATGGCCGTTTCTGGCCCCTCGACCCGTTGGGCGGCGCGCTGGGCTTCTTGCCGGAGGAGCGGCTCCTGCTTCACGTGGGCGACGGCCCGGCGGTCGAGGCGCGGGGCGCCGAGGCGAGCTACCGCATCTCCATGCTGCGCGAGCGGGAGACGCAGTACCAGATCTACCGCCGCCGCGTCTCCAACTCCGATCGCCTCCTCGACAAGCTCTCGCTCTACTCGCTTCCGGTGCCCGCACAGGTCGTCTACCGCCTGCTCCTCCTCGTCCCGCTCGGAGCGCTCGTGGTGGCGATCTTCCGCAACCTGATCGGCGTGCCGACGTTCGGAACCTTCGGGCCGATCCTGCTCGCGTTGGCCCTGCGGGAAACGGGCATCCTCTGGGGGCTCCTCCTGCTCGCCGTGGTGGTGGTCTTCGGCTGGCTCGGCCGGCAGATCCTCGACCGCGCCCACCTCCTGATGGTGCCCCGGCTCTCCTTCCTGCTCACGCTGGTCATCCTCATCATCGCCGGCGTGACGGTCGTGGCGGCAAACCTCGGTCTGCACCGCGCGGTCACCACCGCCGCGTTCCCCATCGTCATCCTGACGATGACGATCGAGCGCCTCGCCATCGCCCTGCAGGAGGAAGGCCCGGAGAACACCGCCAAGCTCGTCCTCGGAACGCTGCTCGTCGCCATCACCAGCTACTGGGTGATCGCCAACGACCAGCTGCAGCACTTCGTGTTCACCTTCCCCGAGATCCACCTGGTGACGATGGCGCTCCTGCTCGTCGTCGGGCGGTACACGGGCTATCGCCTGAGCGAGTGGACGCGCTTCCGCGCCTTCCACCGCGGTGGTCTGGAGCGAGCCGGCTGATGCGCTGGTACGAGGCACTGCGAAAGGCGGGAGTCCTCGGCATCAACGCGCGCAACGCGCGCTTCATCTCCCGCTACAACCCCCGGCGCCTCTTTCCCCTGGTGGACGACAAGCTCCGCTGCAAGGCGCTCTGCCGGCAGTTCGGCATTCCCACGCCCGAGCTCTACGGCGTGGTGGAGGCGCACGGCGACCTGCGCCGCCTCTCCGATTTCCTCGCCGGCCACGAGGAATTCGTCATCAAGCCCGCCCGGGGCGCCATGGGCAACGGCGTGCTCGTGATCGCCGGGCGCGAGGGGGAGCTGTACCGCAAGGCCTCCGGCGTCCTGCTCGACGAGCGAGCGGTTCGCCACTACGTGAGCGGAATCCTCTCGGGCCTCTATTCGTTGTCCGGCACGGCGGACCGGGCGATGATCGAGTATCGCATCAAGCGCCACCCGCTCTTCGAGGCGATCTCCGTCGGAGGCGTCCCCGACCTCCGCGTGATCGTCTTCAAGGGCGTCCCCGTCCTCGCCATGGTGCGGCTGCCCACCCGCAAGAGCGACGGGCGAGCCAACCTGCACCAGGGCGCCATCGCCGCCGGCATCGACATCGCCACCGGCCGCACCACCCACGCGGTGCAGTCGAACCGCCTGGTCGAGACGCACCCCGACACCGGCGCCCGCGTGATCGGCATCTCCATCCCGTACTGGGAGGAGATCCTGCGCATCGCCGCCCTCACCCACGACATGACCGGCCTCGGCTACATCGGCGTGGACGTGGTCCTGGATGCCGATCTGGGGCCGATGCTTCTAGAGGCCAACGCCCGCCCCGGCCTGGCCATCCAGATCGCCAATTTCCAGGGCTTGCTCCATCCGCTGGAGCAGGTCGAGCGAGTGGACACGCGACGCCTCTCCGTGGAGGAGCGCATCGAGCTGGCCCGCCGCCTGCGCCCGCCGGCCCCCGCGCCGGTCGAGCCCGCGCCGGCCAGGGAGGCCGTCACCGGATGAGCTTCGCCCGCCTCGCCTTCCTCGCCGTCCCGGCCCTCGCCCTCGTCCTGGCGGTCGAGACCGAGACCGCCCGGCCGGAGAACCTCCCCCAGGCTCCTCCCGCGAACGAGATCGTCCGAACGATCCGCCTCTCGGTCCGCGTGGAGGGCGACGGCCGCGACGCCTACCTCGAGCTTCCCCTCCCCGTCTCCGACGAGCGGCAGACGGTCCTGGAGGAGAAGCTTCAGCCGCGCGGATTTCGCGTCGCGGAAGTCGAGCGGGACGGCAACCGCCTCGCCATCCTCACCCACCCGGCCTTCGAGGGAAGAAAGCGCATCACTTACGAGGCCACGGTGCGGCTGCGGCCGGCGCGCCACGAGGTTCCGAAGGTGCAGGTGGCGGCGGACGATCCGCCCCGCGAGGACTGGAAATGGCTCCGCCCCACCCGCCAGCTCCAGTCCGCCTCGCCCCTGATCCGCGAGAAGCTGATCGCGTACGCGCGCCCGCGCCTCGCCGAGGGCGAAGACGATGCGCTGCGCCTCTGCTGGGACCTGGTCAAGACCGGCTACCACCGCAAGAAGGACGGCAGCAGGACGGTGCTCAAGGCCACGCGCACCGGCCACGCCTCGCCCAAGGGCATGGAGCGTCTCTTCGCCACCTTCCTCCGCACGAGCGGCGTCCCCTCCCGGCCCGTGCACGGCGTCGACCTCGCTCTCTCGCGCAAGAAGCGCTCGCTGTTCTGGGTCGAGGTCAAGGCGGGCGACCAGTGGATCCCGATGTCCGTCTCCCGCGACCTGTGGGGCGAGCTTCCCGCCCACTTCCTCAAGCTCGCCCACGGCGACCGACCCCTCTTCGTGCGCGACGGGATCGCCTCGCTGAACTTCCGCTGGCGGATCAGTGACGCCGGGGAGGCGAGGGAGGTGATCGAGCCATGAGAAGGATTCGAGCCCTTGCGTCGTTGCTCTTCTGGGCCTGTGCGCTTCCCGCCCTCGCCGCGCTGGACGCGGACCTGGTTCTCGTCCACGGCCACGACCCGGAGCGACTGCTCCCCGCCTACGCCGCCGCGGCGAAGGCGCCGCGCAAGGGAAGCGATGCGGCCGCGCGCCTCCCCCCAGTGATCGCCTGGTCGGAGGGCGAGGAGGCGTGGACCCAGGACCTCATCGATCGCCTCGCGCCGCGCAAGACGGTGTGGATCGCCCCGCCCGACGTGCCGGCCGACCTCTTGCGCATCCCGGGGCGCGTCCAGCGGATCGTCGCGCCCGACGACCAGATCGGCGCGGCCATCGCCGAGGCCGCCTTCTCCCCCTCCGACCGGCCCGCCGCGGTCTGGGTGGCGGAAGCGCGGGATCCCGCCTCGGCCATCGCCGCCTCCGCGCTGGCCGCCGTCGGCCGCTCGCCCCTCCTCGTCGCCACCGGTCGGCTCGCGGAGGCCGTGCACGAAGCCGCCACCCTCGCCGAGCGGCTCGGAGCGGAGGAGGTGGTGGTGGTCGGGAAGGCCGACCAGGGCCGGCTCGCCTCCCAGCTCGGGATCAAGGTGCGGGTCCTCACCCACGTGGACGCGCTGCGCGCGCTGCGGGCCAAGGTTCGCGGCACCCACCGCCTGGTGGCGGTGGCGCCGGCCGACGCGCGCGGGCCCTTCTCGCCGCCGAAGCTCTCCCTCGTCTCCGTTCCCTACGTCCTCGCCAAGGGCGCGGCCCTGGCCTACGTCGGCGAGGGCCCGGGCGAGGGCAGGACCCCCGAGGACGCGGTCCGCGAGCTCGAGGCGGAAGGCGAGGGCCCCTTCGACTACATCACCCTGATCGGCGACTGGCTGGCCATCCCGCTGCGCGAGGTGCAGGACATCGACCAGGTGGCGCGCGGCGTGGAGAACCCGCGCGTCCACAAGATCCCGCCCTTCGTCGACCCCGCCGGCGCGCCCTCGGATCGCTTCGTCGGACGCCTGGCCGCCCTGGACGCCTTCGACCTCTCGCGCTGGATCGCGCGCATCGTGCACGGCATCGAGGGCAAGGGCATCGACGGCGTGCTCGTCTTCGCCAACGCCCACGACAAGTTCATCCTCGGCGAGACCATCAGCCGCACCACCTCCGCGGAGCTCGCCAACGCCGGTGTCGAAGTCCGCTCCTACTACCGCGACGAGATCGACAAGGAGGTCATCGAGCGGGAGATCCCGCGCCACGCGCTCGTGCTCTGGGAGGGACACCCCACCGACCTCACCCTCGGTGACGACGCGCTGCCCGCGCCGAGCCGCCCCCTCCCGCCCGCCACGGTCTTCCTGCAGGGCTGCTACACGCTCGACCGCTCCGACCCCTTCGTCCTCGTGGAGCGGGGCGCCAACGCGGTCCTCGGCACATACATGGCAGTGTATTCCTCGAGCGGATCCGCCTTCGCCCGCGCCTACGTCAACGCCCAGGTGCACCGGGGCGCCACCGCCGGCGAGGCGCTCGCGAGCGCGCGCAACTACCTGCTCGCGCTGGTCGAGCTGAAGAAGCGCCGGGGATTTGCCGACTGGCGCAAGACGCTGCGCGCGGCACTTTCCTTCGACCTCTGGGGCGACCCCGAGGCGCCACCCCCGGTGGAGGCGCGCGCGCCCAAAAAGCCCGCGGTCAGCGCGCGGCTGAAGGGGAATCGACTCGCCGTCACCATCCCCGCCGCGACCCTCCCGCTGGCGAAGGCCGGTCCCTACCAGGCCCTCGTCCGCCCCGGCGCGGCCCTGGCGGGTCTGCACGACTCCGTCTTCGACGAGAAGGGCGAGGAAGTGGGCCGGCGCCTCTCCGAGCTCTTCTTCGTCGAGGTGAAGCTTCCCGAATCCTTTGGCGACGCCCCGGTCGTCACCGCCCCCTATCCCGAGCAGACCTACGCCTGGGTCTTCTCGCCGCGCACCCGCACACTCTCGCTCCTCGTCCACCAGGATGCGCTGCCGCGGCCCGGCGCCGCTGCCACCCTGCAGTTCAACGTCCACGCGGCCCCCGCGCCCGCGCGCGACGGCTGACGCGCTCGCGCGCCGTGCGCCCTTCGGTGCCGTGGCGGGCCGATGACCAGCACCCGGTCGGCTCCGGTCTCCCAGTCGATCGCCACGAGGATCGCGTTTCCCCGGCCCCTTCCCTCGACCAGCGCGAAGTGTTGGCCGCCCAGCGGAGTCTCCGCGCGCCTCCCGCCGGCCCATTTGGACGGTCGACACCTTGCGCCACCGCGCCTCCGCGCTGGAACCGCCAGGCGAGGCGGTCTAGGCTCTCCGCCCATGTCGTCGCTCGATTTTCGCATCCCGACCCCCGAAGAGCGAGATACCTACGGTGAGATCGTCGCCCGCTCCTTCGGGTTCGATCCGGGCGACGCGCTGCCGTGGGTCCGGGGCTTCGGCTCCGAAAACACCCGCGTCCTGGTCGAGGACGGCCGGGTCCTGGGCGGCCTCGTCGTCTATCGCGCGGGCCAGTGGTTCGGCGGAAGGCGGGTGCCGATGCTCGGCGTCGCCGGCGTCGCGATCGATCCGCCCTTCCGCGGTCGGGGCCACGCCACGACCCTGATGCGCGAAGCGGTCCGGGCCTTCGCCGAGGAGGGCTTCCCCATCGCCACCCTCTATCCCGCCACGCAGGGGATCTATCGCCGGGCCGGCTTCGAGCAGGCGGGAAGCCGCTTCGAGATCCGCGTGCCGCTTTCGCGGTGCGTCTTTCGCGAGCGCGAACTCGTGGTTCGCCCCGAGGCGCTCGAGGATCGCCGCGCGATCGAGGAACTACACCGCCGGCACGGAGCGCGCTACCCCGGTACCCTCGATCGCTCGGAGCCACTCTGGGCGCGCATCCGGCATCCCCGGAGGCTCCCTCCGCATCGCGGCTACCTGCTCGAGGGGCCGGACGGGGTGGAAGGATACTGCTTCGCCGCCTCGCGCCCTCATTCGAACCACAGGCTCGAACTCCACGTCTCGGATTACGTGGTCGAGACCGAGAGGGCCGCCCGGACGCTTCTCGCCTTCTTCGGCGCCCACGCCTCGCTCGCCGACGAGGTCGTCTGGTACGGAAGCGCCTCCGATCCACTTCTCGCCCTTCTCCCCGAGCAGCGAGGCCGCGTCACCCTGCTGGACGTGTGGATGCTCCGCATCCTCGATCTCCGTCGGGCGCTCGAGGGCCGGGGATATCCCGAGGCGTTCTCGGCGCGCCTCGAGCTCGAGGTGCACGACGACTGCATCGCCGCAAACTCCGGCCGCTTCGTCCTCGACGTCTCCGGCGGCAAGGCGGAGGTCCGATCCGGCGGCTCGGGGCGGCTCCGCCTCCACGTTCGCGGCCTGGCCGCGCTCTACACCGGTTTTCTCTCACACGTGCACCTCGCGCTACTTCGCCTCGCCGAGGGAGATCCGCGGGACCTCGCCCTCGCCGGCGTGCTCTTCGCCGGCCCGCCTCCCGCCATGCCGGAGATCTTCTGAAGAGCGCGCGGCGGCCCGGCGGAGCCCCGCAACCGCCGAGGCTTCGCACCGAGATCCAGCGGGGCTCACTTGATCGCCACGCCCGCGATGTGGGGGCCGACCACGGGGATGGGGAGGCGGGCCTCCTCGATCTCCACCCCGGCAAAGCCTGCGGCGCGGATGGCGGCGGCGGTGTCGCGGTCGGGATGGCAGCCGTCGGCGACGACCTTCCACAGAGGCCGAAGGGCGCGCTGCACGGCGCGGCGGCCGCTGTGCTCGGGCGCGGCGACGTGCTCGACGAAGGCGAAGCGGCCGCCGGGGCGAAGGACGCGCTGGACCTCGCGCAGCACCTGCGGCAGGTCGCGCACCGTGCAGAGCACGAGGGAGCAGAAGACGCCGTCGAAGGAGGCGTCCTCGAAGGGAAGGCGCTCGGCGGCGCCGCTGACCACCTCGGCCTTCATGCCCTTGTCGTGCAGCCTCCTCTCCAGGTGCTCCCGCGCATACGGGTTGGGCTCGAGCGCCACGTATTCGACGCTGCGGCGGAGATGGTCGAGATTGGCGCCCGCGCCGGCGCCGATCTCCAGGACCCGGCCCTCCAGGCTGCCGAAATACCGGCGCTTCCAGGGGGCGACCAGGCGCTCGTAGCGCGCGCTGCCGTGGGCGAGGAAGCAGGCCTGTAACCGCTTGTACCAGCGAAGGTGAGAGAAAGGTGCGTAGCCCGTGCGCAGGTCTTCCATCGCCTCGAAGCTGCCTCCGCCCGCGAAAGAAGGGAAGGGCCTCGAGGACGACGGCGCAGCCTGCGCAAGGACGCGAAAAAGCGGTGAATCCTCGTTGACAGGCCCCCTCCTCGCCACTACAAGCTGGCATGCCCAAGGCACCGTCCCGGGCGCACAGGACTGGTTCCGGCCGCGCCGGCGAGGGCACTCGCCGGCCGTGGCCGTCGGTCCGACGGTCTCGGCGGGGCCGCGTTCCACCACCCACAACGCGCGGAGGACTGGCTCGTCGATCCACGCATGCCGAGACCGACTCGCCCGAGATCTGATCGCAGCCGGCCCGGGGACGCGTGCGCGCTCTCCAACGGGTTGCTGACGAGGAGCCCGCATCGGTGAAGGCCCTGCATGTCGCCCTTCTCCTGAGCCCCTTTTTGTCGGCGCCGCTCCTCCTGGCGCTGGGCCGCCGACTGGGACCCCGGACGGGCTGGGCCGCGCTGGCGGCGCCACTCGCGAGCCTGGCCGCCTGTGTCGCCCTTTATCTCGATCCGCAGGCGCGGGACACGACGTGGGCGCTGCCCTGGGTGCCGCGGCTCGGAGTCGATCTCGCCTTCACCGCGGACGGGCTCGCGCTCTTTTACGGCCTGCTCGTCGCCGGCATGGGCGTGCTGGTCACGCTGTACGCCGCCCACTACCTCGACGAACGCCACGGCCGGTACGGCACCTTCTATTTCACCTTGCAGCTCTTCATGGGCGCAATGCTGGTGACCGTCTTCACCAGCAACCTGCTCGTCCTCTTCGTCGCCTGGGAGCTGACGGGCATCGCCTCCTTCTTCCTCATCGGCTTCCAGCACGACCAGCCGAAGGCGCAGCGGGGCGCCCGGATGGCGCTGCTGACCACGGTGACCACCGGCCTCGGCCTCCTCGCCGCGATCGCGTTGCTGCAGCAGGTCTTCGGCACGCTCGATCTGGACCGGATCCTCGCAATGCCCGCGCCGCCCGGCAGCGAGGCCCTGCTTTCCGTCGCCTTCCTCCTCGCCGCGGTGGGCATCCTCGGCAAGTCGGCGCTCGTCCCCTTTCACTACTGGCTGCCCAACGCCATGGCCGCGCCGACGCCGGTCAGCGCCTACCTGCACTCGGCGACGATGGTGAAGCTCGGCGTCTTCCTCTCGGCGCGGTTCCTCCCGATCTTCGGGGGCCTGCCGAGCTGGGGCCCGATCCACGTGGGCTTCGGCTTCGCCACCTTCGTCACCGGCGCGCTGCTGGCCCTCCTCCACTACGACCTCAAGGCGATCCTCGCCTACACCACCGTCGCCCAGCTCGGCCTGCTCGTCGGCCAGTACGGGTGGGCAGCGACGACCGGCCCCGTCTTCGGCGACGTCCTGCACGTCCTCAACCACAGCCTCTACAAGGCCTGCCTCTTCATGGTGGTCGGGATCGTCGACCACTGCACGGGCACGCGCGATCTCCACCACCTCGGCGGCCTTTTCCGGCGGATGCCGCTGACGGGAGCGATCGCGATGGTGGGCCTCGGGGCGATGGCGGGCCTGCCGCTGACGAGCGGCTTCGTCAGCAAGGAGCTCCTCCTCGAGAGCGCGTTGCACCAGCAAGGAACGGCGGGGATCTTCGCGCTGGCCAGCCTGGCGCTCGGCTCGGTGCTGCACGCGCTCGTCGCGCTGCGCATCGCCCGGCACGTCTTCTTTGGGAGGATGCCGGCGCAGGTGGAGGAACGCTTCCACGCGCCCTCGTTCGGCCTGCAGCTTCCTCCGCTCGTCCTCGCCTCGGGCGTTCTCCTCTTTGGCCTGTGGCCGGCGGGCTTCGGCGCGTTCGCGGGTTCCTTCGGCGCGGCCGAGGTGCCCCACCTCGCGCTGTGGCATGGGTGGACGCCGGCGGCGATCGTCAGCCTCGGCATCTTCGCCAGCGCCGGGATCGCTTTCTGGCTGACCGAGCACGGCGGCTGGGCGCGGCTCTTCATGCCGCGCGCCGCGCGGATGGAGCGGCTCTTCGACTGGACGGTGGACGCCATCCCTGCCTTCGGCCAGCGTTTCAACCGCGCCCTCGGCTTCGGACGCACCTCGCTCTACCTCGCCATCGTCGCCGCGGTCCTCTTCGGCGGCCTGACGACCTTCGTCGTCCTCCGGGCGCCGGATATCGCCGCCGCGCTGGCCGCGCTCGAGCCTCCACGGCCGAGCGCCGAGGGGCCATTGCGCTGGGGCGTGGTGCTGGTCATCTCCGCCGGGACCTTCCTCGCGCTGCGCTGGGAGCGGCCGATCCCGCAGCTCTTCGCCGTATCGCTGGTCGGCTTCGGCGTCGCCTGCTACTACGTGCTGTACCGCGCGCCGGACCTGGCCCTCACGCAGCTCCTCGTCGAGACGGCGACGCTTCTCCTCGTCCTGCTCGTGGTCGTCCGCTTCAAGCGCGACGGTGCGGACCTGGAGCCACTTCCGCCGCGCAGCCGCGGCTCGCACCGCGCGCGCGCGGCCATCGCCGTCGCCGGCGGTCTCTTCCTCGGACTCGGCGTCCTCCTCTTCCCGAGCCTGCCGGTGCAGGAGCGCGCGGGCGCCTACTACCTGGAGAACTCCATCCCGCTCGCCAGGGGAGCCAACGCGGTCAACACCATCGTCGTCGACTTCCGCGGCTTCGACACGATGCTCGAGATCACGGCCCTGCTCATCACCGGGCTTGGCTGCCTCGGATTGTTGACGCGCAAGCGGCTCTCGCCGGTGGCGAAGTTCGAGTTCCCCAAGAGAGACCTCTTCCCGGTGCCCCGCGACTTCGTCCTGCAGGCAGTGGCGCTGGGCGCCTTCGTCCCGCTCAACCTCTTCGCCCTGCACATCTTCTTCCGCGGCCACAACGCGCCCGGCGGCGGCTTCGCGGCGGGGCTGATCACCGCGCTCTCGCTCATCCTCGCCAGCTTCGTGCTGGGCGTCTACGGCTTCCGCCGGCGCCTGCGGGTCATGCCCATGGTGGTCGCGGTCCTGGGTGTCCTGCTCGCGTTGGGCGTGGCGACCTATCCCGTCCTCGAGGGCCTTCCGCCCCTGACGCACCGCTACGTCCGCGTCGGTCCCTTCGAGGTGGGCACGCCCGTGCTCTTCGACCTCGGCGTCTACCTCGCCGTGGTCGGGGTGACGCTGAAGCTGATCCTGCCGCTGATGAAGTCGGTGCACGGCCTGCCGGCCTTCGTGCAGGACGAGGTGGCGAAGTTCACCTCGGGCCTGGGCGAGCCGATCGACTACCGGCCCGCCAACCCGTCCGCCTCGCGGGCGAAGGAGGTCGCATGACGGCGCAGCTCGACACCGCCCTGCTGGTGGCGATCCTCGGCGGCGGCGCCATCTACCTCTGCCTGTCGCGGCGCTTCCTGCGGGCGCTGCTCGGCTTTCTCATGCTCTCGAACGCCGGCAACCTGGTCGTGCTCGCCATGGCAGGCGATCCGACCGGGTTGCGCGCGCCCACGCTCCACGGCGGAGCCGACCCGTCGACGGCGGTCGACCCGATTCCGCAGTCGCTGATCCTGACCGCGATCGTGATCGGCTTCTCGGTGGGCGCGTACCTGACCGTGCTGCTCTACCGCATCTACGTGGACACGGGCGCCGCGACGACACCGAGGCTGGAGCGCGCGGGGACTTCGGATGGCCTGGACGACGGGGTGATCCGATGAACGCGCTGGTCGGCCTTCCCATCGCGCTGCCGCTCGCGGCCGCCCTGATCGCCCTGCTCGTCCCTCGGCCCTCCACGCCGCGCCGCGTGGGGGTGGCGGCGGTCCTCGCCTTCCATCTCGGCTTTTCGGTCTGGCTGCTCGAGAAGGTCCTGCGCGGGGGACCGCTCGTCCTCGCCCTGGGCGGCTGGCCCGTGCCCTGGGGCATCGTGCTGGTGGCGGACACGCTCTCCGCCGTCATGCTCTGCCTCTCGTCGCTGACGGCGCTGGCCTGCGTGCTCTACGGCTTCGCCGAGTCGCTGAAGGAACACGAGCATCCGCTGCGCGTGCCGCTCTTGCTCCTCCTCGTGGCGGGGATCCACCTCGCCTTCCTCACCGGAGACCTCTTCACGCTCTACGTTTCCTTCGAGGTCTTCCTCCTCGCCTCCTACGGGCTGATGACGCTGCAGATGGTCGCCACGCGCACGCGCCGCGCGCTTCCCTACGTGACCATCAACCTGATCGGCAGCACCCTGCTCCTGGCCGCCTGCGCCTTCGCCTACGGCCTCTTCGGCACGCTGAACTTCTCCGAGATCGCGGTGCGCAGCACGCAGATGGTCGGCGACGTCCGCCTGGACCTGCTCGCGCTCCTCTTCTTCCTGGTCTTCGGGCTGAAGGCGGGCCTCTTCCCCCTCTACTACTGGCTCCCCGTCAGCTATCCCGCGCTGCCGACGCCGGTGGCGGCCTTCTTCGCCGGCATGCTCACGAAGGTGGGCGTCTACGTGCTCATCCGCATCTTCGGCACGGTGCTTCCGCCCGATCTCGGCTGGCTGCACGGCGTCATCGCCTGGGTGGCGGGGCTGACGATGGTGATCGGGGTGCTCGGCGCGGTGGGCCAGAGCCGCATCCGCTCGATCCTCTCCTTCCACATCGTCAGCCAGGTCGGCTACATGGTGCTCGCCGTCGGCCTCTTCTCGCCCTTTTCCTTCGCGGCCGCCATCTTCTACGTGATCCACCACATCGTGGTGAAGGCGGCGCTCTTCCTCGCCGGCGGCGTGGTCCTCCGCATCCACGGCACCGATCGACTGGATGAACGCGGCGCGCTGTGGACCGCCGCCCCGATCCTGAGCCTGGCGTTTTTGCTCCAGGCGCTCTCGCTGGCCGGGATCCCGCCGCTCAGCGGCTTCTGGGGCAAGTTCCTCATCATCCGGGAGGGCCTGCTGCAGGGGCAGTGGGCGCTGGTCCTGCTCTCGCTCGTGGCCAGCGTGCTCACCCTGGTGAGCATGCTCAAGATCTGGTTCGGCGTCTTCTGGAGCAAGCAGCCGCACGGCGTGCCGCTCCGGCTCACTCCCTCCAGCCGCCGGATGACGGCCGCCGTCTGCATGCTGGTCGCCGTCTCGCTCGGAATCGGGCTGGGGGCGGAGCGCGTTTTCGAGATCGCGGAGCACGCCGCCAACGAAACCCTCGATCGCGCCGCCTACGTGGAGACCGTGCGCGCGGTCAACCTCGCCCTGGAAGGAGGCGCGCGGCGATGACGTTCACGGCGACGCCGACGACGAGGCGCCCCTCGCTGCCGCGTGTCCTGCTGCGGCTCTGGGGATTCGTCCTCTTCGTGGCTCACTTTTTCCGCGAGCTCGTCCTGGCCAACCTCGACCTGACCCTGCTTCTGCTCAGCGGAAAGTATCGACAGATCGAGCCGGGATTCATCGAGTATCCCGTGGATCACCTCTCGCGGCGGGAGATCCTCCTCCTCTCGCATTGCCTGACGCTGACGCCGGGCTCCGCCACCGTCGAGATCTCGCCGGATTACTCGCGGCTGGTGATCCACGTCCTGGACGTGCGGCGGAAGGACCAGGTGATCCGCACCATCCGAGAGGGCCTGGAACGCCCGCTCCTCCGGTGGACGAGATGACGCTGGCGAACCTCGACCTCTACATCGTCGGGCTCTTGCTCTTCGTGACGGCGTCCGTGGGCGTGTGGCGGATCGCCACCGGTCCGACCACGCTGGACCGCATGGTCGGCTTCGACAGCGTGGCGATCACCGCCTCCGGCCTCGTCCTCCTCTTCTCCGCGGCGACGTCCTCGAACGACTTCGTCGAGTTCGTCTTCATCCTCGCCGCGCTCGGATTTCTCACCACGGTCGCCTACTTCTACTACCTGATGCAACTTTCGAAGGACGACCCGAACTTCGACCCGGAGAGCCGGCCGTGAGCGCAGTGCAGGTGCTGGGAACGCTGGCGATGCTGCTCGGCAGCTTCCTCTTTCTGGTAGCCGCCGTGGGGATCGTGCGGCTGCCCGACGTCTACTGCCGCTCGCACGCGCTCGGCAAGGCGACGACCCTGGGCATCATGCTCTTTCTCCTCGGTTACGGCCTGCGCGTGCCCGAGGCGTCGTGGTTGAAGATCCTCGTGATCGTGCTCTTCCAGATGGTGACGGTGCCGGTGGCGAGCCACCTCATCTGCCTGATGGCCTACCGCAAGGGGATCGGGCGCTGAGCGTTCGCGGGAGCCCGCGCCAGCGGGCTCCCGTGCGCGCGCTAGCGCTCAGGCGAGGGCGGCGGCCGAGGAGGAGGACGAGGAAAGCGTGTCCTCGTCCTCGGTCACGCCGTCCAGGAGCGCCCGCAGCGGGCCGGCGCCGCCCACGCGCGCCTTCCGGTAGATCTGCTTGCGGCGGCCGCGGATCGTCTCGGGCGAGACGCCGAGGCGCGCGGCGGCCTCCTTGCAGGAAAGGCCCAGCATCAGGTGATGCAGCTCGGCGCGCTCCGCCGGCGAGAGCCTCCATTTCTTGGCGAGCTCGTCCAGCCGCGCGCTGCGCGCCACGTCCGCCGGCCGCGTGGCCTGCAGGAGCTGCAGCTCTCCGGGAAGGAGGGTGACGTCCAGATCTGCGCCCGGGCCGCCCGTCCGGCACGCCTCCTCGAGCCGCGCCGCCGCGGCCGGCGCGCCGCCGTGGGCGAAGGCCCGGCCGACGCGCGCGCCGCCCTCGAGTCCGAGAGCCCGCCAGAGCGAGGCGGCGGCCCACATCATCTTGCCGTTGTGGAGGAGTCCGAGCGGAACGCCCGTTCGCGCCGCCACCGCCTCCAGCGCGGCGATCACCACGGGATCGCGCGGCTCGGGCCGCGCCGCCGCCGCGGTCATCGCCCGCCGCTCGGCGTCGGAGTACTCGCCCTCGCGCCGGGCGGCCACGACGAGCGTGCGCGGCTTGCCGCCTTCCGACCGGAGGATGACGAGAACGCTGCGCGTGCCGCCGAGGATGGCGGCGTCGCCGCGACCACCCGTCAGCTCGGACAGCGTCGCGGCCCATCCCTCGCCTCGCGGTCGCGGGGCGGCCTGGGCCACGGCGGCGGCGACCCGGATCGCGGTGCGCCACGCCGCTTCCTCGGCGAGTCCGCGCCCGTACACCGACTGCGGTCCGATGTACGGAGCGTCGAGATCGGCCACGACCACCACGTCACACTGCGCGGCAGATGCCACGCGATCGGCGACGGCTTTGGGAGATGAGGGTCCTGCCTCGAGCGCCGTGCCGAGGGCGACGTTGGGGGTCTCGCCAACGGGCGGCGCGCTCACCGCTCCTTCTCGCTCGCCTGGTCCCAGCATATCCTCCACTCCATGGCTTCCGGCCATCGCAACCACTCCATGCCCCCCGCCTGGCATGTGCCGGCCGATGGCTCTCTCGCCGACAGGAGGCGGAGAGTAGATGGGTATCGTCGGGTAGGGTGACAAGGGGGCGCCCGTTCAGGCCGACGCGTAGCGTCAGGCCCTGGATCCAGCAGTGATGGCTCACACGTCCGCCGCGGGCGAAATTCCAGCGCCCACGGGGGTTCCCCGGCGAAACGAAGAGCCGCGCTCCCGAGGGGTCGCGGCTCGAAATTCGGGGTCTTCCCGAAGCTCAGGTCCAGGGAGGCGAGTCGGAGGCCGGGAAGGACTCGCGGCTGGCCTCCTCCACCTCGTCTCTCGCGGCCGCGCGGCGCCAGATCTCGCGCGCGGGTCCCCGGTCCGCGCGGCTGCGAGCGAAGAGCTCCATGGACCGGGCGATGAAGGCCGGGAGGTCTCCCGGCTTGCGGCTGGTCACCAGGTGACGATCGACGCAGACCTCCTCGTCCACCCAGATGCCTCCCGCGTTGCGGATGTCCGTGGCGAGGCTCGGCCACGAGGTGAGGGTCCGCCCCGCCACCACCCGCGCCTCGACGAGGAGCCACGGCGCGTGACAGATCGCCGCGACGGGCTTGTCCTCCTCGAAGAAGGCGCGCACGAAGCGAACCGCGTCCTCGTTGAGGCGGATGGCGTCCGCGTTGAAAACGCCGCCGGGCAAGAAGAGCGCGTCGAATTCGGCGGGGTTCGCCTCCGAGAGAGGCTGGTCGACGTCGAAGGCGTCGCCCTTGTCCATGTGGTGCAAGGCGCGGATTCGGCCTTTTCGATCCGAGAGGAGCAGGACTTCCGCGCCGGCCTTCGCGTAGGCCTCCCACGGCTTGCGCAGCTCGACCTGCTCCACACCGTCGGTGGCCACGCATGCGATCTTCAGCCCTCGAAGCGTCTCCGCCATCTCTTCCTCCTCCGAGCCCCGTGGAGATGGAACCTTTGGGGCGAAAGAGGGACCACCCCAAGGGGGGTGGTCCCCGGGCTCAGTGCCGGGTCTCGCTCCGCTTGCCCGCCTCGATCAGCTCGCGGACCTTCTGGCCGCCCTTCTTGCCGATCGCGGAGAAGAACTCCGGGCCCCGCTGCTGCAAGACGGTCTCGCCGCCCTTGCGTCCGGCCTCCTGCACGGTCATTCCGCCCTTGGTGACTTTTCCTTCTTGCCTTCGTTCCGCCATGATGCTCCTCCACTTCGGGGGTTCTCACCCCAAGTTGGTCATGACGGAGCGCATGCGCACCTGCGGCTGGCACGCCGGGCAGGCCGCTACTCCCGAGGAGGAAGCTGCTTGAGAGTCTTCGCGATCGGCGACCTGCACCTCCCCTCCGCCCGCGAAAAGGACATGGACCGCTTCGGCTGGATCGGCCACCCCGGCCCCCTGGCCCGCGCCTGGGACGAGATGATCGGGCCCGACGACCTGGTCCTGCTGCTCGGCGACATCTCCTGGGCGACGCGGCCCGCGGAGGCGACGGGCGACCTCGAGTGGATCGAGGCGCGGCCAGGCAAGAAAGTCCTGCTGAAGGGCAACCACGACTACTGGTGGCCGGGCAGCCGAAAGAAGCTCGAGGAGCTGCTCGCCCCCTACCCCTCCATCGTCGGCTTCCTGCACAACGGCAGCGCCTATCGCCACGGCCCCTACGTCCTCGCCGGCGTGCGCGGCTGGACGGTCCCCGAGGCTCCGCCCCTGGAGGACGTGGACGAGGAGATTCGCCTGGAGGATCCGCGGCCGGACCTGGTCGAGCGGGACGCCCAGCGCCTGGAGCGCAGCGTGCAGGCCGCCGAGCAGATGGCCGACTCCGACTCGATCCGGATCGCCTGCATGCACTTTCCCCCGGTCTACGCAGGACCGAAGGAGACCCGCTTCACGCCCATCGTCGAGAAGTTCCGCCCGGAGATCTGCGTGTACGGGCACCTGCACGGCCCGGGCATCGACGCCGGCTTTTCGGGCGAGTTTCGGGGAGTCCGCTACCAGCTCGTCTCCTGCGACGCCGCCGGCTTCCGCCCGGTCCTCGTTCACGAGTCGCCGTAGAGCACCTGCCGCGCGCGCCCGGGCACGTCGGTGATGATGCCGTCGACGCCCGCCGCCTGGAGCCGCCGGATCTCGCCGGGGTCGTTGGCCACCCACGCGTTGACGCAGAAGCCGCGGCGGTGCCAGTGCTCGACCGCCTCGCGCGTGACGGCGCTGACGTGCGGGTGGACGGCGGCCGAGGCGCCGACGCCCGCCCAGAAGACGTGCCAGAGCGGGTGGTAGGATTCCGGCTCCCACAGGTAAGCCGTGGCGAGCTCCGGCGCGAGCTTGCGGCAGGTGAGGATGGCCAGCGGGTGGAAGGAGCTGACGAGGAGTCGTTCCGCGATCCCCGAGCGCCGCGCCCAGCGCACCAGCGCCTCCGCGAGCGGCTCGGCTTCCCGGTGCCGCTCCACTTTGAGCTCGACGTTCCACAGCATGGCGTCGCCCACCGCGCGCACCGCCTCGTCGAGCGTGGGGATGGCGGCGTCCTCGGAGCCCGGCGCGCCGGACCTCACCCGGAGCTTGCGCAGCTCGGAGAGCGGCAGCTCGCAGACGGGCACCGGGATTCCGCAGAGCCTCCGCAGGTCCTCGTCGTGGAAGACGACGAGCTCGCCGCTTCGGCAGAGGCGCACGTCGCACTCGATGCCATCGGCGCCCTGGCGCTCGGCCTCGACGAAAGCTGCCACCGTGTTCTCCGGCGCGCTGGCGGAGGCGCCGCGGTGCGCCCAGACCAGCGGAGCGCCCTTCCGCCGAAAAGCGAGGCCGTGGTAGCGTTCGCCCCGCGGAGTCGAAGCCATGCCCCGTCCCGATCTCGTCGACATCTCGCTGGTCCTCGCCGTGGTCCTTCTGGTTTTCGGCGCGGCCAAGTTCCCTGCCTTAGGCGAGGCGATCGGCCGGCGCCTGTCGCGGCGCGGCCGGTCGGATTGACAAGCCTCTGCCGCCCCGCGATGATCGACTCACCACCGCTTTCCGGGGCACGGAACCTTGGCCGAGCGCGACCCCATCCCCGACAAGCCCACGAACCCGCCGAGGATCATCAAGCGCTATTCCAATCGCAAGCTCTACGACACGGACGAGAGTCGCTACGTGACCCTCGCCGAGATCGCGGAGATGATCCGCGGCGGTGAGGAGGTGCGGATCATCGACAACCGCACCAAGGAAGACCTCACCTCGGTCACGCTCGCCCAGATCGTCTTCGAGGAGGAGAAGCGGGCCAACCGCACGCCCCTTTTCGTTCTCCGGGAGATGGTGCGACACGGAGGAGACAAGATCGTCTCCTTCATCGCCGACGAACTCAATCCGCGAGTCCTGGCCCTCCGCGCGGAGGCGGAACAGGTCGTCGCCCGGGTCCTCCGGCGCGAGGCCGAAGGCGTGCGCCAGGCGCGGGAATTCGTGAAGGCCTCCCGCCAGACGCTCGAGGAATGGCACCGCGCCTTCGAGACGGGCCTTTCCCGCGTCATGAAGTCGGTGGTCGGCCTTCCGAGCCTCCATCGCGAGGTGCAGGCGCTGCGCGACAAGCTGGAAGAGCTGGAAAAGAAGTTGGAGGAGCATGGCAGCGCGGAATGACTTGCACCGCCGGTGAGTAGAACCCATGCAGCCCGTCGTCTCGGGCGAAAACAAAGGAGGAGAGCATGCAGTTCGTCGTGCAGGGTCGTCACCTGGAGCTCACCGAGGCGCTCAAGGCGCACTGCCAGACGCGCATCTACGATCGCGCGATCCGGCTGGTCAACGACAGCGCCGCGCGCATGGAGGTGGAGCTCGCCGACGAGTTCGGTGACAAGCAGCGCAGCGGCGACAAGTCGTGCAGGATCCACCTCCGCGCGCCCGGGCTGTCGCCGATCATCGTCCGCGAGGTCCGCCCTGACATGTACGAGGCGATCGACCTCGCCGCCGACCGGCTGCTCGAGGCCATTCGCCGCGGGCTGAAGAAGCGGGAGAGCTACACGCGCGAAAGCATCAAGGACCTCGAGGCGCTCCCGCTGCCGAGCACCTCCAGCGTCGCCCAGAAGCTCGCCACCGAGTGAGGAGAGGCCGGGGCGACTCCCCGCCTTCGACGCCCATCCCGGCGCCCGCCGGCTCCCTCGCCGCACGGGGGGTCGCAGAACGCATGGCGATGCGACCCCCCGGTCCGCCCCCTGCAGGCTCGCGCGCCAGACCCCAGATTGATTCTTGGAGGGAGCGCGAGCATGAGGATCGAGACCAAGGCTCTGGGGATCGAGCTCACCGATCATCTCGAGCAGTACTGCCAGCGGAAGATCGTGCGCCCGCTACGCAGGCTCTTCGATCGGCAGGGCCCTTACCTGGAGATCGAGCTCGCCGACACCAACGGCACCAAGGGCGGCAAGGACATGCGCTGCCGCATCACCTACGCCATGCCGCACACGCGAACGCTCACCGTGGTGGAGGTGACCGACGACATCTACAAGTCCGTCGATCGCGCGGCCGCGAGGTTTCTGCGCCTGGTGAAGAAGTACAAGGGGTGGAAGCTCTGGGGCACGCGCTTCCCGAAGAAGGACTTCGTCGCCGAGATGGTCAACCGACCCGCGCCCGACGAGTCCGCCACCCCCGACGACATCACCATCGAGGAGGATTCGCTCGCCGCCGCCGAGCGCCGGCCCCTGGAGGAGACCTACCTTTCGGGCTGAAGTCCCGGGGCCTGCCCTCTTGGAGCGACTCAGGCCTTCTTCTTCGCGGCGGGGGCCTTCCTCGCCGGCGTCGCTCCCGCCTTCTCGCCCGAGGCATTGCTGCGCGTCCGCGTCGGCCTCGACGCGACCGCCTTCTCCAGCTGCGAAAGCTTGTCGGCGAGCTCGGCGATGGAGCGGTCGAGTTCGTCGAGGCGGCGCCGCAGATCGTCGATGTCCTGCACCGAGGGCAGGTTCATCGTCGCCAGGACCGCGCGGATGCTGCGGTCCAGGGTATCCCTGGCCGAGAGCGTCCGCGAGACCGCGATCTGCACGACCGAGGCGAATTTCTCGCTGCCCAGGAGCTGGCTCGTCAGGCGGTCGAGCTGGGCCTCGCCCGCCGCCATCACCTTCTGCACCCACGGATTTTCCCGGATCGACACGGCTCCTCCTCGTCGCCGGGCGCAAGATCGCCCGCGCGTCGCGTTCCGTCAACCGCGTGCCGGCATTGACCGCGTCGCGGCGCGGCTCTAGGGTCCCGCCCATGCCGCAACTCTGGCGCCGCCTGCACGTGGTTACCGGGAAGGGGGGCGTGGGCAAGACCACGGTCTCCGCCGCGCTCGCTCTGCACCTCGCCCGTGCCGGGCGGCGGGTGCTGGTGGCCGAGGTGCGCGTCCAGCAGATCCCCCGCCTGCTTGGGGCGCAGGGCCGGGGGTACGAGATCGCCCGCGTTGCCGAGAGGGTGGATGCGATCGCCCTCGAGCCGAGGGAGGCGATGCGCGAGTACGCCCGGATGCGGCTGCACAGCAAGCTGCTGGTGCGCTCCCTGCTGGAAAATCGCCTCGTCTCCGCCTTCCTGGGCTTCATCCCCTCCCTCCCCGAGCTGGTGATGCTGGGCAAGCTCCTGCACTGCGTGCGCACGGGGGAGTGGGATTCGGTGATCCTCGACGCGCCGGCCACGGGGCACGGACTCACCTTCCTGGGCGTCCCGCGGGCGCTGCGCGACACCATCCCGCCCGGCGCGCTACGAAGCGAAGCGGACTGGATGCAGGCGCTCCTCGTCGACCCCGCCGCGACCGCCATCGAGCTGGTCACCCTGCCCGAGGAACTCGCCGTCAACGAGACGCTCGAGCTCGCCGAGAAGGCCGGTGGCGAGCTGGAACTGCCGCTGGGCCGGGTGCTGCTGAACCGCCACGTACCGCCGCGGTTCTCGGACGAGGAGATCTCCCGGCTGGAGGCGGGCTTCGCCTCCGAACGGCTCGAAGCCGCCGCGCGGGCCGCGCGGGAGCACGAGCTTCGCGCGCGGCTCTGTCGACACTACGAGGAGCGCCTGCGCGCCTCGCTTCCCCTTCCCCTCGTCACCCTGCCGATGCTCCACCCCGGGCGCTCCTTCGGGCGCGCCGAGGTCGAGGCGTTGGCGGAACGAATCGAGGCTGCGGCATGAGCGCCCTCTCCTCCAAGCTCTTTGCGCGCGAGCTGATCGTCTGCGTGGGCGCCGGCGGCGTGGGCAAGACCACGGTGGCGGCCACCGTCGCGCTGCAGGCCGCGCTTTTGGGCAAGCGCGCCATCGTGCTCACCATCGACCCGGCGCGCCGCCTCGCCAACGCGCTGGGGCTGCAGCAGCTGGGCAACCGCGCCACGCGCGTGGAGCTCCCCGACGCGCGGGGCGAGCTGTGGGCGATGATGCTCGACCTCAAGCGCTCGTGGGACGAGTTCATCGACCGCACGGCCCCTCCAGAGCGGCGAGACGCCATCCTGCAGAACCGCTTCTACCGCACGCTCTCGTCCACCCTCGCCGGCTCGCAGGAGTACATCGCCACCGAGAAGCTCTACGAGCTGCACGCCAGCCGGCAGTGGGAGGTGCTCGTCCTCGACACGCCCCCCACCCAGAACGCCCTCGACTTCCTCGACGCGCCCCGCCGCATCCTCGACTTCCTCGGCAACGAACCCCTGGGGCGCCTGATCGCGCCCGCGCTGGTGGCCGGCCGCTTTGGCCTGCGCCTCTTTCAAAAGGGCGGGAAGGCCATCCTCGAAGGCGTGTCGCGGCTGACCGGCGTCGAGACGCTCGAGGAGCTCGCGCGCTTCCTCGTTGAGGTCCAGCCCACCTACGACGCCTTCAAGGAGCGGGCGGCGAAAGTGCGCGATCTTCTCGCCTCGGATAGGGCCGCCTTCCTCCTCGTCACCACCGCCCACGGGACGCCGGTGGAGGAGGCGATCGCCTTCCATCGCGTGCTGATCGAGGCGGGAATGGATGTCGCGGCGGTGGTGGCCAACCGCGTCCATCCCGACCACCTGGGCGCTCTCCCCCTCCCCTCGCCCGAGGAACTCGCCGACGAGCTCGTGCGCGAGGGCGTCGCCGACTCGGGCCTGCCGCCGCTTTCGGAGCGCCTGGCGCAGACGCTCGGGGAAATGCGCGCCCTCGCCGCGCTGGACGCGCGCAACCTCGAGCGCCTCGCCGCCTCGGTCCATCCCACACCGCAGGTGCGCGTGCCGCGATTTCCCACCGACGTGTATGATCTGGCGGCACTTCGCATGGTCGCCGGACACCTCTTCTCCCGGAGCTAGATGCGCTTGGCCTCCTCCGCGAAATCGGCCCGCCGCGTCGCGGCGCTCGGCACGGCCTTGCTCCTCGCGCTGGGAAGCTGCGCCACCCGGCCGCCCTCCACGATGGAGGCGATCGCGCGCGCCATCCAGGGCTACGGCGAGGAGGAGCTCTGGGTCTGCGGCCAGGCCGCGGTCCAGGCGCAGGAGTACCTGCGCGCGGCGATGTGCTTCTCGCTGCTCGCCGACCGCCACCCCGAGAGTCCGAGGTGGCGCGCGGCCACGCTCGGCGCCGGCGAGGCCTGGGAGCGCCTGCAGGACTGGCAGCGGGCGCTGGAGCGCTACCTGTCGGCGTTCGACCCCGAGGCGGAGGACGTTCTCGATCTGACCTGGAAGATCTCCACCGCCTACTACGAGCTCGACCTCTACCGGGAAGCCATCGACCTGCTCGAGCCGCTCGCCGATCGCGAGGACCTCTCCCTCACCGATCGCATCCGCGCTCGCACCTGGGCGGCGGTCTGCCGGCTCGAGCTCGGCGACTGGGAGACGGCGGAGAAGGAATTTCGGCGCGCGCTCCTCGTCTACGAGCGCCACAAGAACGACGAGCGGATCGACCCGTACTTCCCCGCCCAGGCGCAGTTCTTCCTCGGCGAGATCTACCGCCGCCATTTCGAGGACGTGCGCATCGACCAGACGGACGACGTCCCGCGCCTCTCCGACACCATCGAGACCAAGTCGCGCTTCCTCCTCTCCGCGCAGGGGCACTACGTGCGCGCCATCCGCTTCGGCCACCCGCACTGGGCCACCGCCGCGGGACAGCGCATCGGCCAGCTCTACGAACGCTTCTACGACGAGATGATCCAGGCGCCGCTCCCCTCCGGCCTCACGCCCGAGCAGGCGGAGCTGTATCGCCTGGAAGTGCGGCGCAAGATCCGCATCCTCCTTAAGAAGGCGATCGCCGCCTACGAGCGCACGCTCACGGTGGCGGAGCGCATCGGCCTGACCTCTGCCTTCGTGGAGAAGACCCGGGAGAGCCTGCGCCGGATCGAGCGCCTCCTCCTCGAGGACCTCGCCGACGATCCGGTCGGCGATCGGTCGACCGACGACGTCGACGAGGGCGGCGAGGCAGTTCGCGACAGCCGGGCGACTGCCGACGGGGGCGAGGAGTGAGCGGCCCCTTCCTCGCCCTGGACGTGGGCGACCGGACCATCGGCGTGGCGGTCTCGGACGAGCTCGGCTGGGCTCATCCGGTGCGAACCATCCGGAGAAAAAACCTGCAATCCGACCTCGACGAACTCGCCGCGATCGTCGAGGAGCGCGGCGCGACACGGATCGTGGTGGGCCTGCCCCTCAACATGGACGACACCGAAGGGCCCCGCGCCGCCAAGACACGCCGCTTCGTCGAAAGGCTGCGCGAACGATTTTCTTTGCCGATCGTTCTCTGGGACGAACGACTGACGACCTGGGAGGCCGAGCGCCTCCTCCGCGAGGCCGGGACCCGCCGCGACAAGCGCAAGGAGTGGGTCGATGCCCTTGCGGCCCAGCTTTTGCTGCAATCATATCTCGATGCGGGGGCGCCCGAAAATGGTCTCTGATCCAGGGGATACCGAGGACCCGTCTCGAGGGTTCGCGCTCGCAACACATTCGCGCCTGCAACGCACATGTATGTCGGCGCTGCACGCCCCTTCCGAGCGGGCTTGGGTGGGATCTCGCCCTCGGGGGCTACCTTGGAAGCGTGTTGCACCACACATCCTGAAGGAGGCGAGCAGGCGGCCGATTGGTAGGCGGGGGAAGATGTCGGGCGGAAGGGAAGCAGGTATTCGCAACGCGTTCCGGCCCGTTTTCCCCGGCATGTATGCGCCGCCCCATTGCCCGTGCGCGGGACGATCGCGTCTTTCCGGACATCAACGCGAAAGGACGGAAGTACCCCCAATGGTCGGTCGGTCGCTCGGCGAGCCGATCGCGGGTTTCAGAAGCAGATCTGGAACCGAGGAGCAACGGCCATGAAGGAAGCCTACGAGACGCACAACCTGGTCGGTCGCATCGCAACGATGCAGGACCACAGGACGTATCAGGAGCTGCACTGGGAGGGCTCCTTCGAGGACTACCTCCGCATCGTCCAGCAGAACCCGAAGGTCACTCGTACGGCTTTCCAACGGCTGTACGACATGATCCTTTCCCACGGGAAGACCGAATACATCGACAACAAGAAGAAGCTCGTCCGGTACCACTTCTTCCTGGACGAGGCCAGCGGCGGCAAGGACGCCATCTACGGGCTCGACGTCCCCCTGATGAAGCTCGTCAACGTCTTCAAGGCCGCCGCCGAAGGCTATGGCACCGAACGGCGCGTCATCCTCCTTCACGGCCCGGTCGGCTCGTCGAAATCCACCATCGCCCGCCTGCTCAAGAAGGGATTGGAGGCGTACTCCAAGACGCCGGAAGGCGCCCTGTACACCTTCTACTGGGTCCTCGACAAAAAGCGCCCCGACGGCACGGTGGAGAAGGAGATCATGCCGTGCCCGATGCACGAGGAACCCCTCCACCTCATCCCGGAGGAGTGGAGGCCCAGGGTCTTCCGCGAGCTCTGCCCGCCCGACGCCGGGTTCCAGATCCCGGATACCGGCAGCCTCTGCCCGCCCTGCCGATTCCTCTTCCGCCAGCTCATGGACGAGTACCGGGGCGACTGGGCGAAGGTGATGCACCACGTGCGGGTCAAGCGCCTCATCCTCTCCGAGAAGGACCGCATCGGCATCGGCACCTTCCAGCCCAAGGACGAGAAGAACCAGGACTCCACCGAGCTGACCGGTGACATCAACTACCGCAAGATCGCCGAGTACGGATCGGATTCGGATCCGCGGGCCTTCAACTTCGACGGCGAGTTCAACATCGCCAACCGCGGCATCATCGAGTTCGTCGAGGTCCTCAAGCTGGACGTGGCCTTCCTCTACGACCTGCTCGGCGCCTCGCAGGAGCACAAGATCAAGCCCAAGAAGTTCCCGCAGACCGACATCGACGAGGTCATCATCGGCCACACCAACGAGCCCGAATACCGCAAGCTCCAGAGCAACGAATTCATGGAGGCGCTGCGGGACCGTACCATCAAGATCGACATCCCCTACATCACCAAGCTCGCCGAGGAGGTGAAGATCTACGAGAAGGACTACAACCAGTCCAAGATTCGCGGAAAGCACATCGCCCCGCACACCATCGAGATGGCGGCGATGTGGGCGGTGCTCACCCGCCTCGAGGAGCCGAAGAAGCACAACCTGACGCTGCTGCAGAAGCTCAAGCTCTACAACGGCAAGTCGCTGCCCAACTACACCGAGGACAACATCAAGGAGCTGCGCAAGGAGGCGGTCCGGGAGGGCATGGAGGGCATCTCCCCCCGCTACGTGCAGGACAAGATCTCGAATGCGCTGGTCAGCGACAAGGGCGAGGGCTGCCTCAACCCCTTCATGGTGATCAACGAGCTGGAAGCGGGCCTGAAGACCCACTCGCTCATCTCCTCGGACGAGGTGCGCAAGCGCTACCGGGACCTGTTGACCATCGTCAAGCAGGAGTACGAAGACATCGTCAAGAACGAGGTCCAGCGCGCGATCTCCGCCGACGAGGAAGCGATCAAGAAGCTCTGCGCCAACTACATCGACAACGTCAAGGCGTACACGCAGAAGGAAAAGGTCCGAAACAAATACACCGCGCAGTACGAGGATCCGGACGAGCGGCTCATGCGGTCGATCGAGGAAAAGATCGACATCCCCGAGAGCCGCAAGGACGACTTCCGTCGCGAGATCATGAACTACATCGGCGCGCTGGCCATCGAGGGCAAGACCTTCGACTACCGCACCAACGAGCGGCTGCACCGCGCACTCGAGCTCAAGCTCTTCGAGGACCAGAAGGACTCGATCAAGCTCAAGAACCTGGTGTCCTCGGTGGTCGACCGCGAGACGCAGGAAAAGATCGACGTGGTCAAGCGGCGACTCGTCGAGAACTACGGCTACTGTGAGATCTGCGCCACGGACGTTCTGAACTTCGTGGCCTCGATCTTTGCCAGGGGAGACGCCAAGGAGTAGCCGGACGCCTACCGGGGTCGACGATGACACTGAAGATCCACCAGGACCACGCGCGCTTCAAGGCGATCGTCCGGGGGCGCATCAAGCAGAACCTGCGCCGGTTCGTCCAGAAGGGGGAGATGATCGGCAAGCGGGGAAAGGATTTCATCACGATCCCCGTGCCGACCATCGAGATCCCCCGCTTCCGGTACGGGCCGAAGCAGCAGGGCGGCGTGGGCCAGGGCGACGGGGAGGTCGGCACCATCCTCGGGCCGGCGGGCGACGGTGCCGCCCAGGGCGAGGGCCAGGGGAAGGCCGGCGACGCCCCCGGCCAGCACCTGCTCGAGGTCGACGTCAGCCTCGAGGAGCTCGCGGAGATCCTCGGCGAGGAGCTGAAGCTGCCCCGCATCCAGCCCAAGGGCAACGACCGCATCGTCACCGAAAAGACGCGCTACGTAGGTATCAACACCACGGGCCCCGAGTCGCTGCGCCACTTTCGGCGCACCTTCCGCCAGGCGCTCAAGCGCCAGATCATCGCGGGCAGCTACGACCCCGATAACCCCGTCGTCGTTCCGTACCGCGAGGACCGCCGCTACCGGAGCTGGAAGATCACCACCCAGGCGGAGTCGAACGCCCTCATCATCTATATCATGGACGTCTCCGGCTCCATGGGAGACGAGCAGAAGGAGATCGTCCGCATCGAATCCTTCTGGATCGACACCTGGCTTCGACACCACTACAAGGGGCTGGTCGGCCGATACATCATCCACGACGCGGTTGCCCGCGAGGTGGACCGGGAGACGTTCTTCCACACCCGCGAATCGGGCGGCACGATGATCTCGTCCGCCTACAAGCTCGCGGCGGAGATCCTGGAATCGGATCATCCTCCCGAGCTGTGGAACAGCTATGTCTTCCATTTCTCCGACGGCGACAACTGGAGCGCCGACGACACCCGGCTCTGCTGCGACATCCTCGAGGAGCGGATCCTCCCGCGCGTCAACCTCTTCGCCTACGGGCAGGTGGAGAGCCCCTACGGCTCGGGGCAGTTCATCAAGGACATCCGAGAGCGCTTCGGACAGGACGAGCGCGTGGCTCTCTCCGAGATCGCCGACAAGGAGGCGATCTACACCTCGATCAAGGAAATCCTCGGGAAAGGACGATAACGCCCATGCGACGACTGCGGGAACGCCAGCTGCCGCCTCGCCTCCAGGATCTCCAGCAGGAGATCGAGAGCTACGCCCGCGAGTTCGGTCTGGATTTCTTCGAGGTGATCTTCGAGCTGCTCAGCTACGACGAGGTGAACATGGTGGCCGCCTACGGCGGCTACCCCAACCGCTATCCGCACTGGCGGTTCGGGATGGAGTACGAGCAGCTCTCCAAGGGGCACGAATACGGGCTCGCGAAGATCTACGAGATGGTGATCAACAACAACCCCACCTACGCCTACCTGCAGGAGGCCAACTCGGAGGTCGACCAGAAGCTCGTGATGGCCCACGTCTACGGGCACGCGGACTTTTTCAAAAACAACTTCTGCTTCACCCACACGAACCGGAAGATGATGGACGAGATGGCGAACCACGCCACTCGCGTCCGTCGCTGGATCGACCGCATCGGCCTCGAGGTCGTCGAGAACTTCATCGACCGCTGTCTCTCGCTCGAAAACCTGATCGACTACCACGCCCCTTACATCCGGCGCGGACCGCCGCGGGTCCCCGAGGGAGAGATGGAGCCCGAGCGGCTCGAGGGCCTCCGCGCCGACCGGGAATACATGCGGTACTACATCAATCCGCCGGATTACCTGGAGGACCTCCGGCGGAAGAAGGTGGCGTCGGAGAACCGGAAGAGGCGCTTCCCAGAGCGGCCGCAGCGGGACGTCCTGCTCTTTCTGCTCGACCACGCGCCCTTGGAGCCGTGGGAGCAGGAGATCCTCGCCATCATCCGCGAGGAGGCCTACTACTTCGCCCCCCAGGGCCAGACCAAGATCATGAACGAGGGGTGGGCCAGCTACTGGCATTCCACCATCATGACCCAGCGGGCGCTGAAGGCCTCCGAGCTCATCGACTACGCCGACCACCACGCGGCCACCATGTCGATGCGTCCGGGCGCGTTGAACCCCTACAAGATCGGCCTGGAACTCTTCCGCGACATCGAGGACCGCTGGAACAAGGGGAGATTCGGCAAGGTGTGGGAGGAGTGCGACTCGTTGGTCGAAAAGCAGCGGTGGGATCTGCAGCTCGGCCTCGGGCGCCAGAAGATCTTCGAGGTGCGCAAGCTCTACAACGACGTCACCTTCATCGACGAGTTTCTCACCCCCGAGTTCTGCATCGACCACAAGCTCTTCGTTTTCGGTTACAACGACAAGCACCAGGCCTGGGAGATCGTCAGCCGCGAGTTCAAGGTCATCAAGGAAAAGCTCCTCCACCAGCTCACCAATTTCGGCCAGCCGATCATCGAGGTGGTGGACGGCAACTTTGAGAACCGGGCCGAGCTGCTCCTCGTGCACCGCCACGACGGCATCGACCTGAAGCTGGACGAGGCGCGCCTCACCATGGAGAACCTCGAGTCGCTGTGGCGGCGACCGGTCAACCTCCACACCCGCGTCGAGGGCAAGGGCGTCATCCTCCGTTTCGACGGCAAGGAGCACTCCGAGCGCCGCGCCGAGCTCTGAGAACGGGCCCAGCCGACAAGTCACAGGCAACCGGGCGATTCGGGGCCGGCGATCCCGGCTTTTGCTTGGACCACGCCCCGCCCCCCTGCTATCCTCCGGCGGATGCGTCGGTGGACCGCCATTCTCATCGCCGCGCTTTGCGCCTGCACGGCGGCGCCCGGGCCGGAGGCAGTGCAGCCGACTCCCGAGCCCGCCCCCGAACCGCTGCCCGTGCTGGAGCCGCCGCACGTCCGGCGAGCCTCGACGGAGCGGATCCGCCCGGGCGATACCCTCGGCGGCGCACTCGTCCGCATGGGCGTCGATGGCGCGACCGCGCAGGCGATGGTGGCTGCCTTCGGCGAGGTCTACAACGTGCGCCACATTCGCCCCGGCGACGCCATCCGCCTGGTCTTCGAGAAGGCGGAGGGAGGCGATACCCCGGTCCTGCTCGAGTATCGGCGCGGACCGGTCGAGGAAGTCCTGGTCCGCCGCGAAGGCGACGGTTGGAAGGCGAGCCAGCGCGAGTTCGACGTCCGGGTGCAGAGGGTTCTCGTCTCGGGCGTCCTCGAGTCCTCGCTCTCCGAGGCGGTCGTCGCCGCCGGCGAGCGAGCCGACCTGGCCTACGCCCTGGCGGACGTGCTCGCCTGGGACGTCGACTTCTACGTGGACCCGCGTCGCGGCGACGAGTTCCAGGTCCTGGTGGAGAAGCGCACCTACCAGGGACGAACCATCGGCTATGGCGACATCCTCGCCGCCGAGTATCGCGGCCAGGCCACCGGCGTGCGGCGCGTCTTCCTCTACCCCAACCCGAAGACCGGCCGGCCCGAGTACTACGCTCAGGATGGCACGTCCGCCCAGCGCTCGTTCCTGAAGAGCCCGCTGAAGTTTTCTCGCATCAGCTCGGGCTTCGGCGGCCGCTTCCACCCCATCCTCAAGTATTACAAGGCGCATCGCGGCGTGGACTATGCCGCGCCCACCGGAACGCCGGTCTGGGCCGTGGGCGACGGCGTGGTCACCAGGGCCGGATGGGGCGGCGCCTGCGGAAACATGGTGCGGCTGCGCCACGCCAACGGTTTCGAGACCGTCTACTGCCACTTCTCCCGCATCGCGCCGAGCATCCGCGTCGGCAAGCGCGTGGCGCAGAAGGAAGTGATCGGATTCGTCGGCTCCACCGGCCGCTCCACCGGCCCCCACCTCCACTTCGAGGTGATCAAGCACGGCAGCCACGTGAATCCCCTCACCTTGAAGCTGCCGCCCGCCGAACCGCTCCCGCCGAGCGAGCTTCCCGCCTTCCAGGAGGCCATCGCCGAGCTCGTCGACGCCCTCGACGGCCGCGTCTACGCCTCCGCCGACGACGAGGCGGAGGTCGTCGGGCCCTAGACCCCACCCAGCTCGTCGGGACCTTCGACCGCTGCGTTTAGACTCCGCCGCCAGCGCTTCGGACGTCCTCCGACGACGAAAGCCACCAGGGTCGACGACGCCTTCGACTGCATGGTCCAGGCGGCGTGCCCCCCGGCCTACCCATGCCTCGAATTACGAGCGCTTCCGGCCGGCCCGCGAGCGAGGCGTCGTGACAATGCAAGTTTAACGTGCGTTTCGACACGTAATTGATCTCAATCGTAGTACTACGGTAGTCTCACCCCCATTGGGCACGCGAATGGGGGTGGTCCAATGAGTCAGAGGACTTCGACGAACACGGTCAGGGCAGGCTGCTCTTGATGCGCCTCGCCGAGGATGGGCAGCCCATGGATCCGGAGCCGGTCGTGCTTGCCACGGTGGGGCCCGCGCCCGCGGCGCCGGTCGTCGCTGCGACGGATTCCAGTTTCCTCGTCGCCTGGCAGGCCGAGTCCGAAGGGAGCTACGACATTCTCGGCGCCGTGGTTCCGCTCACCGATCCCGTCGAGGAGAACCTCCAGCTCCTCGTGCTGGCCAGCCAGCCCGACCTCGACGAAGCGGAGCCCACCGTCGCCGGCAACAAGGAGCAATTCATGGTGGGCTGGACGATGGCGACGGGAACGGAGGACAGTGTCGTCGTCGTACAGATGCTCGATCCCGCTGGCGCCCCCACCACCGAGCCCGTTCTCGTGCCCCGAACGAATGCTCAGCGTGCACCGTCGGTCGCTCTCGCCGATTCCGGAGCTTTCGTGGCCTGGCTCGAAGCCGGCGCCCAAGGAGAGGAACTGCGAGCCGCCCTCCTCCACCCCGGTGGCGACTGGATCAGCATCCAGCCGGCATCCCTCCTGATGGGGCTCGACGACGGACCGTCCCTCGCCTCCCCTGCAAGCTTCTCGGTTTCCGCGGGCGGAGCCGAGTTCTGGCTCGTGTGGGAGTCGCCCAGCGCCAAGCCCGGAATCTGGCTGGCGCGAATCGACTCGGGCACCGGCACGGTGCTCGATTCCAAGTCCCTCGAGCTGGAAGGAAAAGACCTTGTGCTGGCTCATGGCCAGGCTGGGTTCCTGCTCTCCTGGATCAAGCCCGACGGCTCGCTCGTTCACTCGACGCTCGACCCCAGCGGTAACCCCACTGATCCGATGGGTCACCCCATTTCCACTCCGACGGCGCTCGCCGGGCGCCATGCCCTCTCCAGCGGCGGCGACACCCCCCTCGCCGTCTGGCGCGAGTCGGATGGAGACGACGTCGGCCTGTACGCAGCCAGGCTCGAGCAAGGAAAGAACCTGGTTTCCCTGCTCATCCATTCGTTCGGCGCACCGATTGCAGTCCAGGTCGGCAACCTTGCTCCCCAGGTCTTCGAGTACGACAGCCGCGGAAGGCTGACGGCCACCTGGCGCTCGCTCGGCGGTCAACAGATTCGCAGGGTGGACTTCGACTACTACGGCTTGCAGGCCGGCGCGGGTCGTCTGCAGGGGCTCCTGGCCTCGGTGATCCCAACGGGCTAGAAATCCGTGCACTTGACGATCCATCTAAGGCCGCACTTGGCTGGCTTGCCGCTCACCCCTAGCTTCAGCAACTCATTGAAGAGCTCGACTTCTACGGCCCAGACATTCACATTGCCTCAAGACCGCCCACTGACCCGGACATTATCCGTCACTCCGGTGCATTTACGTGGGACCCAGAAGATGGGACCACAATCGAGATCGGGTATAATGTATTCGTCATCAACCAACAGGCAGAGCGCTGCGGATGGCCAGCCTACACCAGCATCGAAGCGATCGCCCATGAGCTTGGCCACGCGTATGGGATGATCTTCGACATTCAGAACCACGACGACTGGGCGCTTCGCTTCGAAAATGCAGTCCGCTCCAGGCGACAATGGCGCCTCGGGCACGAATGTTATGGACTATGCTCTCTTTCTCAATAGCACGTCGTTACATCTTGTCTCTATTCGCTGGCGTTCTATTGAGCGATGGCATTGGCCCTGGTACCGCCCCGATTGGCGAAACTCTGCATGCTCCACGAGCCTACGACATCATCGAGCGCTACAGCACATCCGAGGAATGCCGACGATCTTGCCCTTCTTCCGGCAAATGCTTTCCCTGCTCCGATCGGTACCTCTGCATCCGCACATGCAATAGGGATGAAGACTGCGTGGCTGGCTCGGTCTGCAAATGCCTCGATCGATTCAGCTGCAGCATTCGCCAAGTCGGCGTTGGAGGTGAAGGCTTCCAAAACGTCTGTTTACTCCCCGCAAGCCCTCTCGATGCGGACGTCTGCCCCGAATTTCCCAACCCGCCGTAGAAGCGGACCCCGCCCACTCGACTAGGCGATTCAGAGGCCCAGTCGGCGATCGCGTTGCCGAAGGTGCTCCGCCCGCGCGAAAAGGCTCAAAGCTCGCCGCGCGTTTCGCCGACTTCGAGGTCGCGCTCGGCCTTCTTGCGAAGCTCGGGTCGATCCTTGGGCGGCTCGAGGTCGACGCCAGCGCGGCGGGCCTTGGACAGGCCGATGGCGATGGCCTGCCGAGGGCTCTTGGGGCCCTTCCCTTCCTTGTAGGCGTGCATCTCCTCGCGCACGAACTCGCTCGCCTGGGTGGAGGGGGACTTCCCCTCGCGCTTCAACTTCTTGGCTCGCTTGACGGCGTCCTTCTCGGGCATCACGCTCCTCCCCCTTTCATCTCGGGACGGCGGCGCGATCGGCCAAGGCGGAGCGGGCGGATCGACGCTCGGCGACGAGCTGGACGAGCCAGACAGCGCCCGCGAGCGCAGTGACGGCGCCACCCACGGCGGCCACCGGGAGAGAGAGGCGCAAGAGGAGCGGCGGGATGCTCCAGCCGGTCGCGGGGAGGCCGGCGACGCCAAGGCCCGCGAGCATGACGAGAAGGCCGAGGTTGTGCAGCCACATGCCGGGGCCAAAGGGCGAACGCCTGCCGGCAAAGATGGCGAGCATCACGCCCAGGCTGACGAAGCCGACCAGGCGGACGTGCAGGTAGAGGATGGCGAGGTGCCGCGAGCGGACGGCCAGCTCGGAAAGGCCCAGCGCGCCGACCGCGGCGAGGCTCGCGTCGAGCCCAAGCCAGAAGCCGAGCCAGCAAAAGGCGAGATGATGCGCATCTCGCCCCTCCTTCCCTGCGCGCCAGAGGGCCCGTGCGGCGACGAGGCCGAAAACCAGCAGGACGACGGAAGCGGCGCGCGCGACGAGGCCAAGCACCCCCTCCGAGCCCTGGGGCACGCCCAACGGGAAGGTGAGCCAGGCGAGGGGCGCGGCGATCTTGAGCGCGAGTGCCAAGGAGCGCTCGTCGAGACGAATGCCGAACGCGCCGGCCTCGTGCAGGAGAACGCCCAGCACGCCGAAGACGAAGAACCACGAAAACCCGTGCAGGAAGGCGAAGACCGCCAGCGACTTGGCGTACGCCGAGGCATCGAGGGCGATGAAGATCGCCCGCGTGGCTGCGCCCAGCGAGGCGAAGACGACGTACGCCATGGCGGTGCGGAAGTAGATCGCCGCGAGGTCTGCCCGGGCGCGCGCGCGGCGCCAAACCTCTGCCACGCCCACGGGCCAGACCAAGAGCGAGATCGCGGAGACGACGATGGAGGGCGTGGAGTAGCCGCCTTCGAGGAAGGAGACGAAGGTCGCAGCGGAGATGGCGACGACCGCTCCGAGAAAGAAGCGGGTCAGCCGTCCGGTCGAGCCGAGCGCCCGGAGCATGAGCGCAAAGAGCGCCAGCGCCCCCCACCCGAAGTAGAGGGTATGCGAGTGGGCGTGCACCCCGTTCCCGAAGACCGGAAAGGCGAAGGGCCGGACAAAGAAGAAGCGCAGCAATACGCCCAGCCCCGTGGACAGGACGTAGAAGCAGACGGGAACGAGGAGAAGGCGTGCCACGGGAGTTCCTCTGTCGCCGCGAGGCGCCCGGGGCAATCCAACTTTCGTACTCGGACGTGCCGGCTCAGAACCTCACGGCGAGATGGCCGCCAAGGTTGAGGTAGGCGTCGCCCGACGTGAGGAGATTGAGCCCGGCGTGGCCGCCGAGCGTGACGTTGGACGCCACCGCGAAATCGATCGCCCCGCCCCCTTCGAGCGCGAGAGCGGCAGTGAAGTCTAGAGGGCCGTGCCAGGGGTGCAGATGGTGCCAGTGGTGGTGGCGCAGCCCCTGGAAGCCGGCCCGACCAAAGATGGACGGGCGGACATCCCTCGACGGAAAGGCCAGGCGAACGCCACCCATCAGGCGGATCAGACCTGCATTGGCCGGGCCCTCGTCCGAGAAGCCGATCCAGCCCACGAGGAAATCCGGACCGACGATCGCCTGTCCCTCGCGCGCGGCCCAGTAGGTGCCCCGCAGGTCGAAGCCGATTCCCACCCCTCCGCCGAATCCGATGCTCGGATGCACTTCTGCCGCCCCCTCGAACTCGCCTCTGGTCGGCCGCTGGGCGCCCGCGCTCGGGGCAGCGAGGAGGGCGGAGGCCCAGAGAAGGAACGTCAGCGCGCGCAAGGCGCCGCAGGACGGGTACCGCATGCGGGCATCCAACCCGCGCGCCCGCAAAAAATCAAGAAGCTCACAATCTTCCGACCGCGCGTGGCGCGCCTGGTCCGCTTCCGGGACCGGCTGCGCGGCGAAGGGACTCGACGGCCCGAGGGCGGGGAACCGCAGCGCGTCTCGAACAGGACTCGGAAAATCGAGACACGAGACAGCACCCGGCGGGTTTCCGGACGCGAGACAGCCCCCGGCGAGTAGCCGGGGGCCGTCATCCGTGGTCGGCCGCGGGGCGAGGCGCAGGGCAGCCGCCGCGCGTCCGCGTTCCGCGCCGGCGTGCGATGAGCCGGCTGCGCCCGTGATGGCGCTACGCTGGCGCCCGGCTCCTACCGCCGCCGGCGGCGGCGGCCGCCCTTGGCGCGCTCGACGCGCAGCTCTTTCTCGCCCACCTTTGCGCCGTTGGCGGAGAGGAAGGCGGCGGCGGCGTCGGGAGGCACGGTCACGAAGGTGAAGGCGTCCTTCACCTCGATGGAGAGGATGCTGGACTCCTCGGCCTTGGCCAGCTCGAGGAGGGTCTGGCGGATCTGGGCCTCGTCCATCTGGTCGGCGGTGCCCAGGCCGACGTAGAGCCTGATGGCCTGCGGCTCGGCCTCCTGGGCGACTGCCGCCTCCTCGGACGGCTCGACCGGCTCGGTGGCCTCCGCGGTCGCGCGCTCCGGGCGCTCCGGGCGCTCCTTCCGCTCGCGGCGCCGTTCGCGGGTCTTGCGCTCCCGCTTGTCCTTGGCGGTGGTCTCGGCCTCCTCGCGCGCGGCCTGCTCGGCGCGCTCCTTCCTCTTGAGATCGAAGTAGGCCTTCAGGACCGCAGCCATGAGGAACTCGCCGTCGGGCCGGTTGCGCAGCTCCTGCGCGAGGGGGATGTAGGCCTCGAAGATGGTCTGGCCCATCTCCTTGCGCAGCTCGGCGACGTGGCGCTCGACCCAGAGGCGACGCGCCTCCTCGGGCGAGGGCAGCGTGCGCTTCTCGAACTCGATGCCGAACTGCCTCCGCAGCTCCTCGAGGATGAGGAGGTCGCGTCCGCCGACGAGGGAGATGGCCGTCCCCGTCTTGCCGATGCGGCCGGTACGGCCCACCCGGTGCAGGTAGACGGCGGGGTCCTCCGGCAACGAGTAGTTGATCACGTGGCTGAGGCCGGAGATGTCGATGCCTCGGGCGGCGAGGTCGGTGGCGACGAGGAAGCGAAGGTCGCCGCGCTTGACCCGCGCCATCACGCGCTCTCGCTCGCGCTGGGGCAGGTCGCCGCTCAGGTCCTCGGCGTCGTAGCCGTTGCGGCTGAGCACGGCGTTGATCAGCGCGACGTCGTCGCGGGTGTTGGCGAAGATGATCGCCGACTCGGGGTTCTCCAGCTCCAGCAGATAGAGGAGGTTGCGGGGCTTGGGGTAGCCCTCCACCACCTCGTAGTAGACGTGCTGGATGCCCTCCACGGTGAGCTCGTCACCAGAAAGAAGGAGGGTCTTGGGCTGGACCAGATAGCGGCTGACGAGGCGCTCGATGTCGGGCGAGAGCGTCGCCGAGAAGAGGAGGGTCTGCCGATTCTTCGGAAGCCGGTCGAGGATCCGGGTGACCTCCTCGTAAAAGCCCATCGAGAGCATCTCGTCGGCCTCGTCGAGGACGGCGATCCTCGCCTCGCCGAGGTCGAGGGTGCGGCGACGGATGTGGTCGTAGATGCGGCCCGGCGTCCCCACGACCACCTCGGCTCCCTCCTCCAGGGCGCGGATCTGCTGGCTCATCGAGGTGCCGCCGTAGATCGCGGCCACGCGCAGGTCCTGCCCGGCGGCGAGGGCCTCGATCTCCTGGGCCACCTGCAGCGCGAGCTCGCGCGTGGGGCAAAGCACCAGGGCCAGGGGTTTTCGCGCCCCCTTCGGCAGCTTCTCCACGATCGGGATCGAGAAGGCCGCCGTCTTGCCCGTCCCCGTCTTGGAACGGACCATCAGGTCCCGGCCGGCCAGGATCTCGGGAATGGCCCGGGACTGGACGGGTGTTGGCTGTTGGTAGCCCCTCGCCGCGATCGCGCGAAGCGTGGCCTCCGAAAGGCCGAGGTCGGCGAAGGAGACGTCGGAGACGTAGTCTCTGCTCGTGGGGCGCGCCTCTTCGGCGTCGTGCATAATCTCGTCCATTTGGCTTCGATGCCCGGCGGATGCTTGCGCCAAGGTCGCCAGGCCTATATCAGAGACCCGTTTACGGGCGCAATTCCGCGCAAGCCGCCGCGATTTCCGCCCCGAAGGTGCCCATGAAGCCCGACCGAACGAAGGAGACCGACGAGGTGGTCGTTCTGGAACCGGAGATCGCGCTGGAAGCAGACCTCCCCGTCGAGGAGGACGAGGGCGCGCTCGACCTCGTGCTCGTCGAGCCGCAGGACGGGGCCTCGGAGACTGCGCTCTCCCGCACCGATCCGCTGGCTCGCTACATGGCCGAGATCTCGCGCTATCCCCTCCTCTCCCGGGAGGAAGAGCACGAGCTCGCGGTGAAGTACTTCACCGAGGGCGACCTCGAAGCCGCCTACCGCCTCGTCACCTCCAACCTGCGGCTGGTGGTCAAGATCGCCTACGAGTACCGCCGGGCCGCGTTCAACATCCTGGACTTGATCCAGGAGGGAAACGTCGGCCTGATGCACGCGGTGCGAAAGTACGACCCCTTCAAGGGGGTCAAGCTCTCCACCTACGCGGCCTGGTGGATCCGCGCCTACATCCTCCGCTTCATCATGGACAACTGGAGGCTGGTGAAGCTCGGCACCACCGAGGCCCAGCGGAAGCTCTTCTTCAACCTCCGCAAGGAACAGCAGAAGCTGGCCGCGGAGGGCTTCTCGGTGGGGCCGAGGCTGCTGGCCGAGCGGCTGGGCGTGACCGAGGAGGAGGTGGTGGAGATGGACCGCCGCCTCTCCGGCGACGAGATCTCCATCGACGCCCCCGCGACGGAGGACGGCGAGCGCACCGTCGGCGATCGGATTCCGGCCGTTCAGGGTCGCGCCGACGAGGTCCTCGGGGAGGAGCAGATCAAGGCTGCGCTCCGCGAGGAGATGGAGGAGTTCGCCAAGACGCTCGACGAGCGGGAGCGGTTCATCTTCGAAAAGCGCCTCACGGCGGACGACCCCATGACCCTGCAGGAGATCGGCGATCGCTTCGGGATCAGCCGGGAGCGCGCCCGGCAGATCGAGACCAAGCTGGTCAAGAGCCTCCGCCAGCGCCTGCGTGAGCGCATGCCGGACCTGGATTGGAAGGTCTGAGAGCCGCGGCTGGCCAGAGCGGATCGCGCCACCGCCCGGGAGCTACTCGTCCAGCTTGACGGGCCGTATGCGGTGGCCGCCCACCTCGACCGGCTCGCCGTAGCGGAGCGGAGCCTGCAGGTCGCGAGGATCGGGAGCTCCGAAGGCATAGGCCTTTTCCGCGCGGGCGCCCCACCCCTCGCCCTCCTGCTCGACTTTGACGACAACCCTCTCCCGGGGGATCTCCGGACCCAGACGAAGGGCGTACTCCCGGACGAGCGTCGCCGAGGCAGCGTCGACGACTTTCTCCTCGAGCTGCCCCTCCGCGAGCTCGACCCCATCCGGGAGAGAAAGCGAGATCGCCATCGGCGTCTCATCCACGAGGTGCCGGACGACGGTGAGCCGAAGCCGCACGAGCTCGCCCGGCCGAGGCGCCTTCGGGCCTTCCAGGCTCGCCACGAAAGGAGGCGTCCACCGAGCGCTTTCCTGGAGTGCTGCCTGCGGTCGATCGGGAGCGGTCGAACCCTGCCCGCACGTGGCGCCGGATGCGGCCAGCGCGAAAACCAAAAGCAAAAATGGAGACATCAGCTCCTCCTTCACTTGCAGACGGCCTCGTCAGGGTCGTAGGGGAAATGCTGCGAGACCAGCTCTCGGACGTGCTCGGCCGGAAAGCCCGAGCAGACGAGGGCATCGAGCATTTCCACGAGCGTGGCGGTCGGAACGTCGGTGGTCATGACGTCCTGCGGCAAGCAGTACTCGTCCACGCTCCACCATTGTCTCGCGGTGTACCCGGACCGGAAGGGAGGCCGCATCTCCGGCCGATACAGCGCGGCGTAGATCGGATGCGCCGACCGGACCGCCTTGGCCATCTTCCAGGCGGTGGCGGAGACCCACGTCTCGTTCACCTTTTGGTAGGGGCTTTCTCGAGGATCTGGGGGCGCAAAGTACTCCCGGGGTGCCATACGCTCGAGATCGACGTAGAAGTACGTCCCGAAGGAACTCCGAACGTTGACGGGGTCCTTTAGCAATATCGAAGCGTTCCAGGTGGCGAGCCCCTCGTTGAGAGCCTGGCCGGGGTACGTCGGCACTCCGACGCAGTGGATCCCGCCCTCCGAGTAGAACGGCCCCAGGGTGTCGTAGATGTAATGCCCCGACTCGTGGAAGATGACGAAGTCATTACTTGCGGCCTCGATCTCGCCGGACGAGAGGAAGGCGATGCCCGCGGCACCGGCCGACTGCCACGACGCCGGGTAAAAACAGGCGCCGCAATCCCAGGTCACGCCCATGCCGAACCAGGCATGCAGGTCGGGGATGTCCAGGCCGCGGTGCAGCGCTGCGAGCCACACGTGCTGGCGCAAGCCCTGGAAGATCTGGACGGCCACGCTTCCCTGCCTCTCGGTGATGACGATGGGTTCGTCGCCGTGGGAGCTTTTCTCCCACGACCAGTATCTCGGCTCGTCGCCCGTCTGGAGGAGCGGATATGTTCCCGGAGGCAAATCCGGGTCGACGACGCCCACGGTGGGGCCTCCCAGCACCGATCCCACCGCCATGAAAATCAGGCGATGGTCGGCCGTTGGCTCCTTGGGGACGAGGACCTCGAAGGTCCCGTCCTCGCCCACGACGGCCTGGTCGAGGAAGACGTCTGCCCCCTGCAAGCTGAGGACGTAAAGCCCCGCGGCCGGCCGCTTCTCGACCCAGGTCCACTTGCCGTCGTCCGCCTTCTTGAAGACGCGATGTTCGTAGTGAACCTGGCCTCGATGCAGGACGGTCCCCCCGAAGGCGGTGCGACAGCGCGCCTCTGCCCAGCCCGTCGTGCATCCGTACTCGCACGAGATGTCTACGAATTGGCCGTCGTGGCAGAAGCGTAGATGACCGTCGGAGGTGCAAAAAGACATGTAAGGAGCACAGGCTCCGCTAAGTGACTCGCAGCTCGCCCCCTCCGCGGTCTGCGTGCAGATCATCCCCGCTTTGCAGCGCTGCACGACGTATCGCTCTTCCTCCCCCTCCTGGACACAACGCTCCAGAGTGAAGAGATCGCGACACTGGCCCTCGGGTGGGACGAGGCGACACCCCCAGAAGCTCCGCTCCCCGGGCTCCTGCGGCGCTTCCGGATCTTTTTCGCAGCGGTGCTTCTCGCAGACGAACCCTTCCTGGCAGGCACCGCAGTGGGCCACCCGCATCTCGCCGCAGGAATCGACGACCTCGATACTTCCACAGAAGGCTCCCTGCGCCGCGCAGAGCTGGACATCGGTCTCCGGTTCGCAAGGCTCGCATGTCTCGCCCTCGCAGGCCGGGTCGTCTCGCGGAGGCTCGCGTCCCTCGCTGCAGCTCGCGAAGTAGGTGACCGCAAGAATCAGGCACCAGGCTCTTCGCATTCCGTCTCCTCCCACCGTGGAGGAGAAACTATACGGGTGTGAAACCGTCGATCGAACACGGTTCGTGAAAACGAAACCAGCCGCCAGACCGCCATCGGTGGGGCGGGAGCGGACTCGACCTGCACCATGGAGGGAGAGCCAGAGGCACCCGCGGCTGCGCTCCTGTAGACGGGCGAGATCCCCTGCCGGGGCGCCGGTCAGCTGGGCAACGCCACCTTTAGGGTCTCGAGCCCGCGGGGCCAGTGGTTCGGGTGAACCGCGGCGCGTTCCCCTTGGCGGCGACAGGCCTTACGCCACGGGCGGCCGTGGTGGGAGACCGGGGGGCGCCGGCCGAAGGCCTACGCCGCGCGTTCGGGCCGCGGCGACTCGGCGGCGAAGCGCCAGTCGCCCATCAGGATGGCCGCGAAGTAGAGGGGGCCGACGAGGGCCTGCAGCAGGTTCCGCGTGAAGGCGGGCGACCGCTTCTCCCACACCGCATGGCCAGCGAGCTGGATCGCCCAGGCGCCGATGGCGATCGCCACCACGACGGGCCACGAGACGATCTCGGCCAGCGGGAAGCAGAGGGCGTAGAGGACCGCCATCACCAGGGCGAGCTTGAGGTTCAGGCGGAAGTACCAGGCCACGACCGCCAGGTAGGCCAGGTGGGCCACGTTCAGCTCGAATCCGGCCACCGTGCCCAGCGGGATCCAGCTCAGCATCGCCACGATGTGGAAGACGATGAGCGGAATCGCGACCTTGTGGGTGAGGCGGTTCATCGGGTGGCGATGGACCTCCTCGTACTCCTCGAACAGCGCGCGCAGTTTCGGATTCATGTCGGGTCTCCGGACTGTTTCATAACCTCTGGGCGGGCCGAAGACACTCCCCGACGCCTGGACAGGCCCTTCGCAGGGCGCTATACCGGGCAGCCAGCTGAACGGATGGTCACCATGGAGCCGGAATCGATCCAGATCCGCGGCGCGCGGGAGCACAACCTCAAGAACGTCGACGTCGACATCCCCAAGAAGAAGCTGGTGGTGATCACCGGCGTCTCGGGGAGCGGCAAGTCCTCGCTCGCCTTCGACACGCTCTACGCCGAGGGGCAGCGCCGCTACGTGGAGAGCCTGTCCTCCTACGCGCGGCAGTTCCTCGGGCAGATGGAAAAGCCCAAGTACGACTCGATCCGCGGGCTCTCCCCCACCATCTCCATCGAGCAGAAGGCCGCCTCGAGCAACCCGCGCTCGACGGTGGGCACGGTGACGGAGATCCTGGACTACCTCCGCGTACTCTACGCCAGCATCGGCGTGCAGCACTGCACGAACTGCGGGCGGCGGGTCGGGCGGCAGAGCGCCCAGCAGATCGTCAAGTCCATCCTGTCGATGCCGGAGGGGAGCCGGATCCAGATCCTCGCTCCCCTGGTCATCGACCGGCGGGGCGAGCACCGGGAGGTCCTCGAGGACGCAGTCCGCCGCGGCTTCGCCCGCATGCGCGTGGACGGGCGCATCGTCGACCTCGCCTCGGAGCGGGTGCAGCTCGACAAGAAGCTCAAGCACGACCTCGAGCTGGTGGTGGACCGGCTGGTGATCCGGCCGGACATCGAGGCCCGCCTCACCGACTCGGTGGAGACCGCGCTCCGCGAAGGCAAGGGGCTGCTCGTCGTCACCGACGCCGAGGGCAAGAAGGAAAGCGACCGGTTCTACAGCGAGCACAACGCCTGCCACGTCTGCGGGCTCTCCTTCCCCGACCTCTCGCCCCAGTCCTTCTCCTTCAACTCGCCGCTGGGGATGTGCCGGGAGTGCAACGGCCTGGGCTCGCGCCCGGAGATGGACCCCGACCTCGTCGTGCCCGACCCTTCCCTCTCGATCCGCGAGGGGGCCGTCGCCCCGTGGGCCAATTCCCTTGCGCGCGGCGAGGGCTGGACGGTGGACTTCGTGGAGCAGCTCGCCAAGGCCTTCGACATCGACCTCGACGTGCCGTGGTCGAAGCTGCCCAAGAAAAAGCGAGACATCGTCCTCTACGGCAGCTCGACGCCGGTGGTCGTCACCTGGAAGGACGCGCGCGGCTCGGGGCGCTACCGCATGGAGTGGGAGGGCCTGCTCTCGCAGATGATGCGGCGCTTCAAGCAGACCACCAGCGAGACGATGAAGCGCCATTACATGCGCTATCTCTCGGACAAGCCCTGCCCGGCCTGCAAGGGGCAGAGGCTCCGGCCGGAGAGCCGCGCGGTGAAGGTGCACGGGCTGTCGCTGCCCGAGTTCGCGGCCCTGACGATCCAGGAGGCGCGGGCGTGGCTGCAGGCGCTGCCGCTCGAGGGCGAGGAGGAGCAGATCGCGCGCGAGCTGCGCAAGGAGATCCTTTCGCGGCTCGGCTTCCTCGAGGACGTGGGGCTCGGCTACCTCACGCTCGACCGCGGCGCCTCCACCCTCTCCGGCGGCGAGAGCCAGCGCATCCGCCTCGCCTCCCAGATCGGCTCCGAGCTCACCGGGGTGATCTACATCCTGGACGAGCCGTCGATCGGCCTGCACCAGCGCGACAACGGAAAGCTGCTCGCCACCCTCAAGCGCCTCCGCGATCTCGGCAACTCGGTGATCGTCGTCGAGCACGACGAGGAGACGATGCTCGAGGCCGACTGGCTCATCGACATGGGCCCTGGCGCCGGGCACCTCGGCGGGGAGGTGGTCGCGGCCGGCACGCCCGCGGAGGTGATGCGGGATTCGAAGTCGCTGACCGGGGCCTATCTCTCCGGGCGGCGGCGGATCGAGATCCCGCCGGCGCGGCGACCGGGAAGCGGCAAGGCGATCGTCGTCCACGGCGCCGCCGAGCACAACCTCAAGGAGATCGACGTGCGCTTCCCGCTCGGGAAGCTGATCGCGGTCACCGGCGTGTCGGGCGCGGGCAAGTCCACCCTCGTCAACCGCATCCTCTACCCCGCGCTCGCCCGCGCTCTCCACGGCAGCCGCGAGGTCCCCGGCAAGCATCGGGGGATCAGCGGGCTGGAGAACATCGACAAGGTGATCGACATCGACCAGCAGCCGATCGGCCGCACCCCCCGCTCCAACCCGGCCACGTACACCAAGGTCTTCGACCACATCCGTGCGGTCTTCGCGCAGACGCCCGAGGCGCGCGCTTTCGGCTACTCGCCCGGCCGCTTCTCGTTCAACGTCAAGGGAGGGCGGTGCGAGGCCTGCCAGGGCGACGGCGTCAAGCTGGTGGAGATGCACTTCCTCCCCGACGTCTACGTCACCTGCGAGACATGCAACGGAAAGCGCTTCAACGACGCCACGCTGCGCGTGCGCTACAAGGGCAAGAACATCTCCGAGGTCCTGGAGATGAGCGTCCGGGAGGCAATGGAGCACTTCTCCGTCCACAAGGAGATCGTGCGGATCCTCCAGACGCTGGACGACGTGGGCCTGGGCTACATCAAGCTGGGGCAGCCCTCGCCCACACTCTCGGGAGGCGAGGCCCAGCGCATCAAGCTGTCGCGCGAGCTGTCGCGCGTGAGCACGGGCAAGACGCTCTACATCCTCGACGAGCCCACGACGGGCCTGCACTTCGCCGACGTGGAAAAGCTGCTCGCGGTGCTGCACCGCCTCGTCGACGCGGGCAACACGGTGGTGGTGATCGAGCACAACCTGGACGTGATCAAGTGCGCGGACTGGGTGATCGACATCGGCCCGGAGGGCGGGGACGGAGGCGGGCGCGTGGTGGCCGAGGGCACGCCGGAGGAGGTGGCGCGCGTGGAGGCGAGCCACACGGGGCGCTATCTGCGCGAGGTCCTCGCGCGACACGGGTGGGCGATCTCCAACCGGTCGGCCGAGCTGCGCGCCTGAAGAACCGCGGCTGCCGGGTCGCGATGGCGTGTGCATCCTGAATTCGAGGCGACGTATTCGCCCGAGGAGGATTTCACATGTCGTTGCGATGGTATCGAAAGCCGCGCATGGTGGCGCTGCAGCCGAATCGCACGGTGATGGAGGCGGCCCGGGCCCTCGAGAAGAACAACATCGGCGCCGTCCTGGTGATGCACGAGGGAGAACTCGTGGGCATCGTGACGGACCGCGATCTGGCGGTCCGCGCCCTCGGCCAGGGGCTCGATCCGAACACGCCCATCTCCCAGGTGATGACGACCAACGTCGTCACCGTCCCCTCCAGCGCCAAGGCCGAGGACGCGCTGGCGATGATGAAGCGGCACAACGTCCGCCGCATCCCCCTGGTGGACGACGGCAACCTGGTCGGCATGGTCACGCTGGACGACCTCATCCTCGACGAGCAGGTCTCCCCGGACGACCTCGCCGCGATCGTGGAGGCGCAGATCGGCGAGGGCGGGCCCGCGCCTTCGCCGCGCACCCTCCAGGCGATGCGAAGCAACTCGCGGGCCGAGTCCACCTACAAGGAATTCCTCTCCCACCTGCAGCGGCAGACCGGGCTCTCGACCCACGAGGAAGTGGAGACCGCGGTGGAGTGCGTGCTCGGCCCCATCGTGCAGCGGCTCATCCCGGACGAGGCGGACGACTTCATCGCGCAGCTTCCCTCCTTGCTCCAGCCTCGCCTCCGCCCCTACGTGACCGGTCCCGATCGCTCGATCACCTACGAGTCGATCATCTCGGGGATCGTGGACCGGCTGGGTGTGGACCCCGATCGGGCGGCCGAGATCTTCGAGACGATCGGGTTCGAGACGCTCGCTTCCATCAGCGAGGGCGAGGCGGAAGAGGTGCAGCACGCGCTGCCATCGGATATCCGGCAGGCGCTCCTCACCCCGCCGCACTACTGAGGCGCCGGGTCCTCTTCCGGATCGCTGCCCCGAGCTTGCCGAGCTGGTAGGCTCGGGGCGTGAACGCGCGCCGACTCCTTCCGCTCCTTCTGGTCCTCGGCCTGGAGGCTTGCTCGTGCTCGGATCGCGACCTCCATCCCGGCCCCGGCGATGGCGGGACCGGAGGCGCGGGCGGCGAGGGCGGAGCCGCGGGCTCGCCCCCGCCCTGCGGGACGCTGACCGAGGTCGAGGGCAGGGCGTGCAGCGCCGCGGGCTGCTGGATCTTTCCGGAGCCGGCTCCGCTGGACGTGCGAGCCGGCGGTTTCGACAGCAAGGGCCGGCTCTGGATCGGCGGCGTGGGTTCCTCCCCCCTCGTCCGCGACGGGTCGAAATGGCGTGCGCCTCTCGACGGGCTGCCCGCGGTGACGGCCACCGCAGCCTTCGGATTCCGGGAGGGCGAGGTCTGGGCCCTCCACGGTGGACTCCTCCTTCGCCTCGCGGGCGAGCGCTGGGAGGAGGTGGATCGCGGCCCCTTCCCCTTCTCCCCCACGGCGCTCTGGGTGACGCCGCGCGCCGTGTGGATCGCGGGCCCGGAGGTGCGTCGGAACGAGGGCACGGGATGGCAGAGCCTCCCGGCGATCGGATACGGCCCCTTCGGCGCCCTGTGGGGCATGGGGGAGGTGGTCTTCGCCGCCGGCGCCGACGGCCTGGTCTTCCGGTGGCGCGAAGGCGAGTGGCAACACCTCCCCAGTCCGGCGCGACGCGGACTGCGCAGCATCTGGGGCGCCTCGCTGGAGGACGTCTGGTTCGGCGGCGACGGCGGAACGCTGCTCCGCCTGCTGGGCGACACCTTCCACGCCTACGACGTCCGCAGCGGCGCCTCCATCATCTCCATCGCGGGCAACGGCCCGAACGACGTGCTCGCCCTGGGCTTCGACGCCACCGTCCGCAAGACCGTCCTCTTCCACTTCGACGGCCGCTTCTGGCAGCCCCTCCCCGTCCCGGAGGGCGTGGATCCCTGGAGGCTCTGGACCTCGCCGGACGGCGTCTGGATCGCCGGGCGCGGCGGCGGGATGGCGTTGTGGACGGGTGCGTGCTTCCGGGTGAGCGGAGGCGAGCCGCGCCGCATCCTGGCCATCGAGGACGATCGCTGGGCGGTCGGAGAACGGGGGCTCGTCGTCCTCCTGGGCGAGGACGGAGCCGAGGTCGTGGACGCCGGCGTGGACGCCGACCTGCGGGCCGCCGCGATCCACGACGGCGAGGTCTGGATCGCCGGCGACGATGGAACGCTTCTGCGCGGAGGCGAGCAGGGATTCCGCCCGGTGCCGATCGGCGGGAGCCAGGACCTGCTCGCCCTGCATGGCTCGGCAAAGGGGATGTGGGTGGGCGCCGACGACGGCAGCATCTTCCTCGCCGACGACCGATCCGTCGTGCAGACGCCCTCCGCCACCGTCTGGCCGGTCGACTCGATCGTCGCCTTTGGAGACGAGGCGTGGGCCGGCACGCAGGGCGGGGAGCTTCTGCGCTGGGACGGTGCGCAGTGGCGATACGAGCGCTCCGTCTTCGGCAGGCCGCACCTGTTCGGCACGGGACCGGACGACCTCTGGCTGCTCGGTCGACAGGGTGCCGAGGCCGTACTCGAGCACCGCGTCGGCAAGGACTGGCGGATCGTCCCGCAAGGAACGCCGACCACGGTCCACGCCATCGCGAGCAACGGAAACGAGATCTGGGTCGGGCACGCACCCTACGTCCTGCACCACTTCGACGGCCGGACGTGGACGGCGCGCTACCTCGGATGGCGCGTCCAAGCCCTGGCACACGACGGGAAGGACCTGTGGATCCTCACGGAGCGGCGTCTCCTCCGCTGGCGGGACGACCGCATCGAGGCGGTCCACACCTCTCCGGTGACGATGACCGCCCTCTCCGCGCAGGACGACGAGGTGTGGGTCGGCGCCGCCGACGGCTCGATCGGCCGGCTGGCGGAGGAGGGCCTGGTCTTCGACGCGCCGCTCGCCGAAGGGCCCATCCGCGCCATCCACGGCGCCGGGGGAGATCTTTGGGCCATCTCCGAGGAGGGCTTTCTCCTGCGCCGGGACGAGACCGGGTGGCGCGCGGAGAAGGCGCCGGTGGAGGTGCAGTTCCGCGCGCTGTGGGCGGAGGGCGATTCCGTCTGGATCGGGACCTCGGAGGGCCTGCTCGTTCGCGACGACGACGGCTGGCGCTCGAAGTGGAGCCCCGTCTCGGACATCGCAGCCCTGTGGGTCGACGGCAGCGGTCGCCTCGTCGTCGCCGGAACCGAAGGGGGCGTCCACGTCCTCGGCGACGGGGAGCTGGCCTTCACGCTTCACCCCTCGCTCGTCGTTCGCGTTCTCCACGGCACGACGGATGGCGCGCTCTGGATCGGCGGTGTGCCCGCGGAGGACGGCGCGCACCTCTACCGCTTCGACGGCGAGAACCTGCAGCGCTTCGACCTCGGCGTCACGGCTCCGATGGATGCCGGCGCGGCGTGGGCTCCCGGCGAGGCGCTCGTCGCGCGAGGCGATTCGCTCCTCGTCGTCGCGCCCGACGGCACGACGCGCGCGCTGGGTCGCGCGCCCTGGGCGATCGGTTCCTTCTCCCGCCGACGCGATGGACCGCCCGCGTTGGCCGCCGGGAGCGCCGGAGGGATCCTTCGCTTGCAAAACACGGAGCCCGCGCCGTAAACGAAGGGCTCCATTCGCCGCCCGCGTGGGCGGACAGACGAGTGCAACCCCATGGCGACGAACCTTGGAACCGGGGGGCGGATCAGGCGCGAGGACGCCCTCGAGTACCACGCCTCCGGACGCCCCGGTAAGCTCGAGATCGCCCCGACCAAACCTGTCACCACGGCGCGCGACCTCTCGCTGGCCTACTCGCCCGGCGTGGCCGAGCCCTGCCGGGAGATCGCGAAGGACCCCGACCTCTCGTACCGCTATACCGCTCGCGGAAACCTCGTGGCGTGCATCTCCAACGGCACCGCCGTGCTGGGCCTCGGCGACATCGGCCCGCACGCGGCCAAGCCGGTGATGGAGGGCAAGGGCGTCCTCTTCAAGAAGTTCGCGGACATCGACGTCTTCGACATCGAGATCAACGCGCGAGACGTCGACGAGATGGTGCGGATCATCCAGTCGCTGGAGCCCACCTTCGGCGGCATCAACCTCGAGGACATCCGCGCCCCCGAGTGCTTCGAGCTGGAGGAGCGGCTGAAGGCCTGCATGAACATCCCGGTCTTCCACGACGACCAGCACGGCACCGCCATCATCTCGGGCGCCGCGCTGATCAACGCCGCGGAGCTGGCCGGGAAGAAGCTCGAAGACCTCAAGGTGGTGGTCTCCGGCGCTGGCGCCTCGGCGATCGCCTGCGCGCGCTTCTACGTCGCCCTGGGCGTCCGCCGGCAGAACATCGTCATGGTGGACAGCAAGGGCGTGATCTACGAGGGCCGCCGGGAGGGGATGAACCCGTACAAGGCCCAGTTCGCCGTGCCCACCGACAAGCGCACGCTCGAGGAGGCGATGGTGGGCGCCGACGTCTTCCTCGGGCTGTCGACCGCGGGCCTGGTCACGCAGGACATGGTCCGCTCGATGGCGGAACGGCCCATCGTCTTCGCGCTGGCGAACCCCGACCCGGAGATCAGCTACCCCGACGCCATCGCCGCGCGCCCGGACGTGATCATGGCGACGGGGCGCAGCGACTATCCGAACCAGGTCAACAACGTCCTGGGCTTCCCCTTCATCTTCCGCGGCGCGCTCGACGTGCGGGCGCGGGCGATCACCGAGAACATGAAGCTCGCCGCCGCGTACGCGCTCGCGAAGCTCGCGCGCGAGGACGTGCCCGAGCACGTGATGCGCGCGTACGGCGGCAAGAAGCTCGCCTTCGGGCCGGACTACATCATCCCCACGCCTTTCGACGACCGCGTCCTGTGGTGGGTGGCGCCGGCGGTGGCGAAGGCGGCGATGGAGGACGGCGTCGCCCGCATCCACCTCGACCTGGACGAGTACCGCGAGCGGCTCAAGCGCTCGCAGTCGCGCTCGTACCACGTGATGCGAACGGTGGTGCAGAAGGCCAAGGCGCGTCCGATGCGGATCGTCTTCCCCGAGGGCGACGCGGTGCCGGTTCTGCAGGCCTGCAACATCCTCGTCTCCGAGGGGATCTGCAAGCCGATCCTCCTCGGCCCCGAGGACCTGATCCGCGAGAAGATCGCCGAGTACCGCCTTGACGAGCTGGAAAAGGTGGCGATCGTCGATCCCCGGACGTCGCCCGACTTCGACCGCTACGCGCGCGAGTACTGGAAGCTGCGGGAGAGGAAGGGCATCACCGAGCGCCTCGCCCGCCGGTTCATGGAGCGGCGCTCCACCTTCGCCGCGATGATGGTCCGCGACGGAAAGGCCGACGGCATGGTGCTTGGGCACACCATGTCGTACCCCGAGGCGATCCGCGCCCCCTTCCAGATCCTCCGCACGATCGAGGGGAAGAGCGCGGCGGGTGTCTACGTGGTGGTGACCAAGAACGACGTCAAGCTCTTCGCCGACTGCACGGTCAATCCGGATCCGACGGCGGAACAGCTGGCCGACATCGCCGAGCGAACCGCGGAGCTGGCGCGCTACTTCGACCTCGAGCCGCGCATCGCCATGCTCTCGTACGCGAACTTCGGATCCTCGAACACGACGAGCCCGGCGAAGATGGCCGAGGCGGCGCGCATCCTCAAGGAGCGCCGGCCCGACCTCGTGGTCGACGGGGAGATGCAGGTGGACGCCGCGCTCGTCCCCGAGCTGCGCGAGGAGCTCTTCCCCTTCAGCACGCTGCGAGGCGAGGCGAACGTGCTCGTCTTCCCCAACCTCGACGCGGCCAACATCTCCTACAAGCTGCTCGCCCGCATGGCGGGTGCCGAGATCATCGGCCCCATCCTGCTGGGGATGCGGCACGCGGTGAACGTGGTGCAGCTTCGGGCGAGCGTGAACGAGATCGTCAACCTGGCCGCGATCACCGCCATCAAGGCGCAGGCCGACGGCTTCGATTTCTGAGAATCGTCGATGCGCGCGAAGGAAAGCCTGGACACGAAGAAGATCATCGCCGTCCTGGAGAACCGGGACGAACCTCCCCGCGCCGTGAGCGAGCGCCTCGGCGTCTCGGCGGAGGCGGTGGACGAGGCCCGGTGCCTCCTCGACGAGATTCGGACCGCCGAGGCCAGCGCCATCCTGGCCATGCCGCCCGTGCTGGCGCCCGCCCTGCTGCGCGCGGCGGTGGACGCGGGACGGACCGACGTCCTCGAGGAGGCCGCGCTCTCGCAGCGCAAGGAGATCCGCAAGGAGGCCCGGCGGCTGGCGCGCCTGCTCCAGTCCCGCGGCGAGAAGGTGGAGCTGCCGCCTGCACCCGCCGCCGAACCTCCCCCGACGCCCGCGCCGTCGCGTGAGGAGGCGCCGCTTCCGGTCTTTCTCTCGCCAATCGACTCGGAAGGGCATCGCGCCATGCTGTGGGTGCGAAACCTCCCCGGACGCGGGGTGGAGGTGGCCCGCCTGATCTTCGACGACCGCCGGGTCGTGGATTTCGAGACGTGGGAGTCGTCGCGCAAGCGGCTGCGGGCCTTCCTCGCCGAGCTCCAGCAGGGCCGGCTACGCCTGGTGGAAGTCCCGCGCGAAGAGGGCCGGCGCGTCCTCGATCGCGTGCGCCTGCGGATGATGCGCCACGGAGGCGGCGTCGGGGAGTTCTTGACCTGGGCGATGCAGGCGCTCGGCGCGGCGCCGACCGAGGCCCCCGAGCCGCTCGCACCGACGGGCGAGGGCCGGGCGCCGGAAGACGAGCGGGAGCTCGACGAGCTGGCCCGCACCTCGGCCGCGCTCTTTTCCGAGCCGGAATTCGCGCCGTGGATCCCCGACGAGAAATTCCTCGCGGCGCTGCAGCTGCGCATCGACGAGGCGGTGACGAGCCCGCTGTATCTGCCGGGCGAGGCCGGCTCCGCGCAGCGACGGGAGGCCATCCTCGCGGCGGTGGATCGGGAGGCCGGCCGCTATTTCCACGAGGAGCGGCGGGCGCAGTATTCCGACTGGCTGCTCGAAACCGCGCGGCTCCTCGAGCTGCAGGGGCGCTTCGCGCCGGCGCGCATGGCCGCGGCGGCGGCGAGGCGGCTCCGGGAAGGCGCGCCCGTCCAGGAGGTCGGCTTCGCCCGCGAGTTCGTCCACCGCCTCGTGCACGGCCATCCGGCGCTCGCCGCCTCAACGCCCTCGCGACCCTCCCCCATCGTCCGCCCCTGAATCCCACCACAGGAGCGAATCCAGGTTCTCCTTCTCCCACCGCCGCGCCTGCTCCAGGAGGGGAAAGCGCCGCTCGTCTCGGGCGAAGGCGGGCGTGTGGATCCGCCTCCGACCGCGCTCTCGCCCGATGCCGTGCACGTGGTGGAGCATCTCGTGGAAGACGATCCACTGGACGAACCAGCGCGGTACGTGCGCCTGGTCGAGCGCAGGGTGGACGCGGATCAGCCGCGCGTCCGCGGAGTAGGAGCCGAGCTTGATCGTCCGCCGCGGCAGGCGAGTCCGAGGCACCCGAGCCCAGGTGATCGCGCACGAGAGCCTTCGTCCGCCGAAATAGCGCCGGCAGAGCTCGTCGAAATAGGCCTGCAGGTCGTGATGGCGGCCCCGCGTGCGAAGGGGGAACCGCTTGCGCCGCACGTGCGCCGGCACACTGCGGATCAGATATCGGTTGGCGTCGATGTAGCGGTCCAGGAGCCGCGACGCCTCCCGGTCGCCGCTGCGGATGTAGCGGGCGAGCGCCTCCAACACGGAAAGCGGCGCCTGCAGAAACATGCGGTGCAGGCGAACGAGCAGCCGTCCCTCCGCCCATCCGAACGAGAGCATGGTGTGCAGGTTGTCGGTGACCCGGACGGCGAGTTGGATGCCGACGAGGGAGTTGAGCCGATTCTCGAGCAGACCCCCGTCCAGCCCGCCCATGCGCCTCATTCGCCCTCCCCCTCTCGGTGCGTCACCGTCTAGGGTAGGGTCGGGGCCTGTTCGGGTCAGCGAGCCGGGGGCCGGCTGCCGGGGGCGGCCGAGTGCCCGGCCGCTCTTGCATGCAGTGTCCCGCCTACGGGAGCGGCAAGCCCCAGCAATCGAGCCCGGGGAGCGGGCAGCAGAGCGGAGGCCGGGCGGGATCGCTCCAGAGCACGCAGGGCTGGTACGGGAATTCCGCGGCGCAGGCGACGCGACGAGGCTCGGATTCGGGGAAGGGGCTGAGGGGGTCGACCACGGGAGCGTGGTAGTCGCCGCAGGGCTCCAGCATGGGCATGTGGCCGACCTGCCCCATCTCGTTCGTTCCCCAGCAGTAGGGCCGGCCGGAGTCGTCGAGCAGGCATCGATGTCCGCCTGGCCCGGCGAAGACGGCGTGAACCTCCGCCAGCCGATCGAAGGAGGCAACGCGCGCGTCGAGCGGCGCCGACGGATAGCCCAGCGGATGCCGCAGCCAGTCCATGCCCCGCACCGTCAACCCCTCGGAGGAGAGCAGGAGGCTGACGCCCTCGGCCACGGCCAGCGAGCGGATCTCCGCGCCGACGACGACGGGATCGACGCGAGTTCCCGGCGGCTCGGGCGGTTCCCGCACCTGGGCAGCGTCGTTTTCCCCCCAGCACACCGCCTCGCCGCCGACCGTGCGGGCGCAGCCGTGGCGCGCCGAGACTCCCAGGGGGAAGGGCATCCCCGGCGCGCGATCGAACGACCAGGAGGAAAGGTCGACGTCGAAGGGCCCTTCCCCTTCGCAGCGCAGGACGCCGGCGGAGAGCGTGCAACGGCCCTGCACACCGAGGAGCAGCGCCTCGGCCGCGCCGCCGCCCGGCCCCGCCGTGCACGCGATGAGGCCCTCCGGCGTCACGCCGCAGATGCGACCGGCGGCCGCGTCGAAATCCACGAAGCGCGGCGCGTCGATGGGCCGGGGCGGTAGCCCGAGGTGCAAGGCCACGAGGGTGCCGTCCTCGCGCAGGCCGTAGGTGACGTCGCAGACCTGGTCGGCAACGGACGGCCACGTCTCGCACGAGCCTTTGCCGTGCCGGATTCGCACGATCCCCTCGGCCACCATTTCCGGCGTGGTGGAGGCCTCGAAGCGGATCGCCTCCTCCCCGACCACCGCCTTCCGGCCCCAGCACCACACGGTTCCGTTGGCGGCGACGCCGCACGTGCTCTGCTCGCCCAGCGCCATGTCGCACCGCGACCATGCGGCCGAGCCCGAGGCGATGGCCCTCCACCTCGACGCCGACGAAGGCCTCCCCCACCCCCGCGAGACGGACGCGACCGCTCGAATCGATGGACGCCACCGACTCGTCCGCCGAGAACCAGCGGGGGTTCTTCGGCTCCACGGGCTCGCCGCTCGCGTCCTCCGCCTCCAGGACGAGCTGAAACGTGTCTCCCGCGCGCCAGACCGCGTCCGCAGGGCCGAGCAGCCGGAAGCGGACCTCCGGCAGGACGACGAGCTCGGCGCGCGCCTCGACGCCGTGGCGCTCGTTGCGAACGACGACGCGGTTGGTCCCCGGCGCGACGCCCTCGACCTCCCGGTCGCCGAGGATGCGCGCCACCGAGCCGTCCTCGACCGACCACTCCAGCGCGAGCCCCGGCACGATCTCGCCCCTCTCGTCGCGCGCCACGGCGGCGAGGCTCGCCCGGCCGGCCACGCGGATCTCGGGGGGATCCACGCGCGGCTCGAGCGAGGTCGCGCGCGGATCCACCCGCACCCAGATCTTGCTCGACGCTTTCTCGCCCACCACCCGGGCGCGGATCCAGGTCTCGCCCGGGTCGATGGCCCGAACCACGCCCTCGGCGTCCACCTGGGCGACGCTCTCGTCGTCCGAGGACCAGACGACCGGCCGCGGGTCGAGCGGCTCCAGCCTCTCGTCGCGCGGCGTGACGGTGAGGACGGCGGTCTCCTCCTCGAGGAGCGCGAGCTGGAAGGGCTCGATCTCGAGGAAGACGACCGGGACCAGCACCTCCACGGCGACGCTCGCCTCGAGCTCGGCGTGGCGGGCAGTGACGGTCGCCGTCTTTCGCCGCTGGAGCCCGGTCACCGTGCCGTCCGGTTGCACCTGCACCACGGAGGGATCGCTGGAGGACCACTCGACGGAAAGATCGGCGTGGGCCTCGCCCAGCTCGTCGATGGCCCTGGCCTCGAGCCGGATGGAGTTGCCCTCGACCACGCGCGGCTCGTGCGGCTCGATGACCAGGCGCTCGAGACGCGGCTCGCGCACCCGCACCGCGGCATGTCCGCTGCGATCGCCGACCCTCGCCTCGACCCGGGCCTCGCCGACCGCGAGGACGCGAACCTTGCCCCCCCTCGTCGACGGCCACGACCTCGGGGGCCGAGGAAATCCACTTCACTCGCACCTTCGGAAGCGGTCGCCCGCGGGCGTCGAGCGCGCGCGCCTCGATCTGACCCTCCTGGCCCCGAACGAGCTCGAGCTCCGCGGGCTCCACCTCGACCTTTGCCACGGTGGGAGTGGATGCCCCTGGCGAGGAGCAGGCGAAAAGGACCGAGGCGAAGAGAAGGATCGGCGCGGCTGCCCGGCGAGGGTCGACGAGACGCAAGGCCTGTACCTCCTTCTCTTCAGATGTGTGCGCGTGCGCCGCCCCGATCAGGGCTGCAGCACCACCTTGCCGAAGGCCTTGCGCTCGGCGAGCAGGCGGTGCGCCTCGCGCGCCTCGGAAAGGGGCAGCACGCGATCGACCACGGGGCGCAGCTTGCCCATCTCCACCAGCCGCGCGATGCGGTGCAGATCGCCCTTGCTGCCCATGGTGGAGCCGAGCAGCGAAAGCCGGCGGTAGAAGAGGTGGCGCAGGTCGACGCGCACGTCGTAGCCCGTGGTGGCGCCGCAGACGACCAGGCGCCCTCCGTTGGCGAGCGAACGCAGGCTCGAATCCCAGGTAGCCTCGCCCACGTGGTCAACCACCACCTCCACGCCTCGCTTCGACCCGGCGATGCGGCGCACCTCCGCCACCAGGTCCTGGCGCGTGTAGTTGACCGTGTGGTCGGCGCCGAGCTCCCGCGCCTTCTCCAGCTTCTCGTCGGTCGAGGCCGAGGCGATCACCTCCGCGCCGTACAGCTTGGCGATCTGGATCGCCGCCGAGCTGACGCCCGAGCCCGCCGCCTGCACCAGCACCCGTTCACCCGGGCGGATGCGCGCCTTGCGCACCAGCATCTCCCAGGCGGTGAGGAAGACCAGCGGGATGGCCGCGGCCTCCTCGAAGGAGAGCCCTGCCGGCTTGGGAACGACGTTGCCCGCCGGCACCACCACGTACTCGGCATAGCCGCCCCGCACGTGCTCGCCGAGGATGCGGTAGGAGGGGCAATTGTTGTCGTGCCCCGTGAGGCATGCCTCGCAGCGACCGCAGGAGAGCCCGGGCTGCAGCATGACCTCGAGGCCGGGCTGCAGCCCTTCGACCTTCTCGCCCACCTTGTCGACCACGCCGGCGATGTCGGAGCCCAGGATGTGAGGCATCTTTAGCTGCAGGCCCGGCAGCCCCTTGCGGACCCAGAGGTCGAGGTGGTTGAGCGCCACGGCCCGGACCCGGACGCGGACCTCGCCCGGCCCCGGCTCCGGCGTGGGAATGTCCGCCTCCTCGAGAACCTCCAGTCCACCGTGTCGATGAAAGACGATCGCTCGCATGGCCCGAAGGGAAGCAGCTTCTCCCGGCGGGCGCAAGCCGCGTTTCGGGGTCCGATGACGGCTTTGAACACGCCCGCCGGCCCGGTATCCTCGTCTGCCTGATACAAAGGAGAAGAGGATGAGAGAGCTGCGCACGATCCGCTGGACCGTGGACGGGGACGGTATCGCCATCCTCTCGCTCAACCGCCCCGAAGCGCGAAACGCCATCAACCGCGAGATGGTGCGGGAACTCCACGCCGCTCTCGAGGAGCTCGGTGAAGACCCGCGCGTGCGCGTCCTCATCCTGCGGGGAGAGGGAGGCAAGGCCTTCGCCGCGGGCGCGGACATCGCCGAGATGCGGGAGCGACGCGCCCTCGACGCCTTCCGGCAGATCAACGCGCGCCTCTTTCAGGCGGTGGAGGACTTCCCTCATCCGGTGATCGCCGCCATCGAGGGCTACGCGCTCGGCGGCGGCTGCGAGCTGGCCCTGGCCTGCGACCTGCGCGTGGCGGCGGAGACCGCCAAGCTGGGGTTCCCCGAGGTGGGGCTGGGGATCTTCCCCGCCGCCGGAGGCACGCACCGTCTCCCCCGCCTGGTGGGCATCGGCAAGGCGAAGGAGCTCGTCTTCACCGGCCGGATCATCTCGGGCGTCCAGGCGCACGAGATGGGCCTCGTCGAGCACCTCGCTCCCGAGGGCGAGACCGAGAACCGCGCCCGGCTCCTCGCCGCCGAGATCGCAAAAAACTCCGCGCTCGCCGTGCGCGTGGCCAAGCTCGCCTTCAATTCCATCGCGCGCGGCGACAGCCCCGAGCCCATCGAGAAGCTCGGCCAGGCCCTGCTCTTCGAGTCACCGGAGAAGTACGAGCGCATGACCGCCTTTCTCGAGCGACGCCGTGCGCAGAAGGAGCGCTGAATGGTGATGCGGGACGTTCGAACGGTTGCTGTGCTGGGTGCTGGCACGATGGGCGCGGGGATCGCCCAGGTCGCGGCCATGGCGGGATTCCGAACCTTGCTCTACGACGTGGCGTCCGACCGCGCCGAGGGCGCCCTGGGTCGCATTCGCGCCGACCTGGCCCGGGGCGTGGAGAAGGGAAAGGTGGATCCTGCGGATCGCGACCGGGCTCTGTCCTCGCTCGAGGTCCGGACCGATCTGCGCGCCGCCAGCGAGGGCGCCGACCTCATCATCGAGGCCGTCCCCGAAGACCTCGCGCTCAAGATCTCCGTTCTCGGCGAGGCGGCGGCCGCCGCCGGCCCCCACGCCGTCATCGCCTCCAATACCTCCGCCCTCTCGTTGACGGAGATCGCTCACGCCTTGCCCGAGCCCTCCAGGGTGCTCGGCATGCATTTCTTCAACCCCGTGCCCCGGATGAAGCTGGTGGAGATCGTCCGCGCCTACCAGACCTCCGACGAGACCGTCGCCGTCGCGCGCAGCGTGGCCGAGCGGATGAGGAAGGAGTCCATCGTCGTCCAGGACCTCCCCGGCTTCGCCTCGTCCCGGCTCGGCATCGTCCTCGGCCTGGAGGCCATCCGCATGGTGGAGAGCGGCGTCGCCACCCCCGAGGAGATCGACAAGGCGATGAAGCTCGGCTACGGCCACCCCATGGGCCCACTCGAGCTCACCGACCTCGTCGGCCTCGACGTGCGCCTGGCCATCGCCGAGTACCTGCACCGCGAGCTCGGCGGCACCCAGTTCCAGCCACCCCAGCTCCTCAAGCGCATGGTCAAGGCCGGCAAGCTGGGCCGCAAGACCGGCGAGGGCTTCTACAAGTACGACTGATCCGTCCGCGCCCTTGCAACCGCCCGGGCGAGCCACCCCAAGCCCTCCCCCTCCCGGATGTCCGCCGATTCAAACCGCGGATGGATGCCGACTCGAACCGGCGGCCACGCCTCCGCTCCGGCCCCCCTCCCCCCGGATGTCCGCCGTTTCAAACCGGAGACGGACGCCGTCTCGAAGCGGCGGTAGGTCCCGCCGTCCGGCCCGCCCTCCTCGGATGTCCGCCGTTTCAAACCC
>Ga0207872_100025_pt1:0-102500 | contig 142159 bp, 128 predicted proteins | sample Passage260B_FD_187372 | JGI IMG/M metagenome (GOLD analysis project Ga0207872, IMG submission 187372) | Cellulose adapted compost microbial communities from Newby Island Compost Facility, Milpitas, CA, USA - Passage2 60B (SPAdes) (version 2) ...
AGAAGTCCGGCTCGTGGTTCAGCTTCGGTGAGGTCAGGCTCGGCCAGGGCAAGGAGAAGGCGGTGGAGCTCCTCAACACCAGACCAGACCTGGTCGAGGAGATCAAGCAGGGCGTGTACGAGAGCCTGCAGCGGGCCGGCGCCGTGAAGCTCCCGACCGGCTCCGGCGACGACGAGGAGGTCGTGCTGGAGGCCTGAGCGCCCGTACCGGCCGACCGGCATGCGGGTTCGGCTCGCGCCGGACGGTCCCCGCCCCCGCAGGGGGTGGCCCTTGTGACGACTCCCGCCTCTGAGCGCGCGCGGCTGCGCGGTACTATGCCGCGAGGACGGCGGAGCCGGCGCCCTGTGCCTGCGCCGGCCCGCCGCGCGTGAAGCGGGAGCGGACCACGCCCCAGGGGGGCGCGTCCTCCGACCGCGCGGAGGTGCACGCACAGGGATGGGCGTCAAAGAACCGCTGTCCGGCCCGCGGGTCGGGACGGAATCCACCGCCAAGGTCAACGACTTCTCGATGGCCGTGGCCACGGCGAACGGCACCGGGAGCCAGACCGCGAACCTCGCGCTGCTGCGCTCGTTCTTCAAGATGGGCATCCCGGTACACGGGAAGAACATCTTCCCCTCGAACATCCAGGGGCTGCCCACCTGGTACCACATCAGGGTCAGCCGCCACGGCTACGTGGCCAGGCGCGAGCCCGAGCTGCTGGTGGCCTTCAACCCGGCCACGATCCACGAGGACGTCGCCAGCCTGCCGGCCGGCGGCGTCTGCGTCTACAACGCCGACATCCGCTACACGCCGGACAGGCCCGACCTCACCTACTACCCCGTCCCCGTCAAGGAGCTCCTCGACGGCGTCGAGGTCTCCGGCAAGGTCAAGGACTACGTGGCGAACATGACCTACGTCGGGGTCGTCGCCCACCTGCTCGGCGTGCCGATCGACGTCGTGAGGCAGTCGCTCGAGCACCACTTCGGCGGTCGCGCCAAGCTCGTCGACACGAACTTCGACGTGGTGCTCCGCGCCCACGGCTGGGCGCAGGAGTCGCTGGAGAAGGTCGACCCCTACCGCGTGGAGCCGATGGACGCGACGCAGGGCCTGATCCTCATGACCGGCAACGAGGCCGGGGCCCTCGGCGCCGTGTTCGGCGGCGTCAGCGTCGCGGCGTGGTACCCGATCACCCCGTCGACGAGCTTCATCGACGCCCTGCGCGAGTTCCTGCCCAAGCTGCGCAAGGACCCGGAGGGCAGGCCCACCTACACGGTGGTCCAGGCGGAGGACGAGCTCGCCGCGATCGGCATGGTCGTCGGGGCCGGCTGGGCCGGCGCCAGGGCGCTGACGGCCACGAGCGGCCCCGGCCTCTCCCTGATGGCCGAGTTCCTCGGCCTCGCCTACTTCGCCGAGGTCCCGGCGGTCGTGTGGGACATCCAGCGCGTCGGTCCCAGCACGGGCCTGCCGACGCGCACCAGCCAGGGCGACGTGGCGTTCGCGTACGGCATCGGCCACGGCGACACCAGGCACGTGCTGCTGTTCCCCTCGTCGATCGAGGAGTGCTTCGAGTTCGGCTGGAAGGCGCACGACCTCGCCGACCAGCTCCAGACGCCGGTGATCGTCCTCTCCGACCTCGACCTCGGGATGAACAACTGGATGGGCGAGCCGTTCGCCTACCCCGAGCAGCCGCTGCAGCGCGGCAAGGTGCTGTCGGCGGAGGAGGTCGAGAGGCTCGAGAGGTTCAGGCGCTACGCCGACGTCGACGGCGACGGGATCCCCTACCGTACGCTGCCGGGCAACCAGAGCCCCCGGGCCGCGTGGTTCGGCCGCGGCACGGGGCACGACGAGGACGCGCGCTACAGCGAGAAGGGCGACGACTGGTGGCGCAACATGGAGCGCCTGCGCCGCAAGCACGACACCGCGCGGCAGTACGTGCCGACGGCCGTGATCGAGGAGCGGCAGGGCGCGCGCCTGGGCGTGATCTGCTACGGCACGACCCGCTACGCGATCGAGGAGGCGCGCGACGCTCTCGCGCAGGAGGGCGTCGTCATCGACGTCATGCGACTGCGGGCGCTGCCGTTCGGCGCCGAGGTCGAGGGCTTCGTGGCCCGGCACGACGACCTGCTCGTCATCGAGATGAACCGCGACAACCAGCTCAGGGACATCCTCCGCGCCGAGCTGCCGCAGCACGCGCCGAAGCTGCACGGCGTGGGCTACATCGACGGCATGCCGCTCACCGCCGACTGGGTGCAGCGGCAGGTGCTCGCCCACCTGAGCGGGAGGGCTGACTGATGGACCGGGTCCAGAAGCTTAACCTCGTCGGCCTGTCGAAGGCCGACTACGCCGCCGCGCCCTCGACGCTGTGCAAGGGCTGCGGCCACAACTCGATCGCCAACCAGATCATCCAGGTCTGCTACGAGCTCAGCCTCCGCCCGCAGGACGTGATCAAGCTCTCCGGCATCGGCTGCTCGAGCAAGTCGCCGGCGTACTTCCTCGGTCAGTCCCACGGCTTCAACAGCCTCCACGGGCGCATGCCCGCGCTGGGGACCGGCGCGCTGCAGGCCAACCACACGCTGCGCGCGATCGGCGTCAGCGGCGACGGCGACACGGGCTCGATCGGGCTGGGCCAGTTCAAGCACCTCGTCAGGCGCAACGTCCGCATGGTCTACATCGTCGAGAACAACGGCGTGTACGGCCTGACGAAGGGGCAGTTCTCGGCCACGGCCGAGTACGGCCAGGTCCTCAAGTACGCCGGCCGCAACGACTTCCCGCCGATCGACGTCTGCGTCGAGGCGATCGTCGCCGGCGCGGGGTTCGTCGCGCGCTCGTTCGCCGGCGACGCCAAGCAGGTGCGCGAGCTCCTCAAGGCGGCGCTCAGCTTCAGGGGCCTCGCCGTGCTCGACATCATCAGCCCGTGCGTGGCGTTCAACGACGAGGACGACTCCCGCAAGAGCTACGCCTGGGGCCGCGCGCACGAGAAGGCGCTGCAGGAGCTGGGGTACATCCCGCCGCAGGAGGAGATCGTCATCGAGGACTACGACCCGGGCGCGACCAGGGTCGTGGAGCTCCACGACGGCTCGCGGCTGACGCTGCGCAAGCTCGAGGTAGACTACGAGCCGAACGACCGCCTGCGCGCGCTCGAGCGCATCCAGCGCGCCGAGGAGCAGGGCGAGCTCGTCACGGGGCTGCTCTTCTACGACGACTCGCGCCCCTCGCTGGCCGAGGTCAGCGGGTTCGGGCCCACGCCGCTGTCCGAGCTGCCCGACCACCTGCTGCGCCCCAGCCGGGACGCGCTCGAGGGGCTGCTCGCGGGGTACGCCTGAGCCTTGGAAGGTGAGACGCGGCGCGAGCCGGCGCCGCTGCGGGTGGCCATCGTCACGGAGACCTTCCTGCCGAAGGTCGACGGCGTCGTCACGCGCCTCGTCGCCACGCTGAAGGCGCTCGAGGAGCAGGGGCACGAGGTCCTGGTGCTGGCGCCGCCAGGCGCCCCGGAGCGCCGCGGCGGCATCCGCGTCCTCGCGGCGAACGGCCTGCCGTTCCCCTGGTACCCGGAGCACACGTTCGCCGTGCCGTCGGGGCGCCTGGCCCGCGAGCTCGACGCCTTCGCGCCCGACGTCGTGCACGTCGTCAACCCGGTCCTGTTCGGCACCTGGGGCGCGGTGCACGCCAAGCGCCGGGGCCTGCCGCTGCTGGCCTCGTTCCACACCGACCCGAAGGTCGTGCGGGACCTCTCGCTCGGCTGGTTCCAGCGGCCGCTGGAGGTCCTCGACCGCGAGGTGCACAACCTCGCCCACGTGAACCTCTGCACCAGCCCGCAGATGGTCGAGCTCGCCCGCGGGCTGGGGATCAGGCGGGTGCGCCTGTGGCCGAAGGCGGTCGACGCCGAGGCGTTCCACCCGCGCCGCCGCAGCGACGAGATGCGCGACCGCCTCTCCGGCGGCGACGTCGAGCGTCCGCTGATCGTCTACGCCGGGCGCGTCTCGTTCGAGAAGCGCGTCGACGTCCTCGCCGAGGCGGTGCGCGCGCTGCAGGGCGAGGCGCGCTTCGCGGTGGTCGGGGAGGGGCCGGCGCGGCCCTGGCTCGAGGAGCGCCTCGCCGGCACCGGGACCGTGTTCACCGGCTTCCTCGCGGGTGACGAGCTCGGGGCCGCCTACGCCTCCGCCGACGTGTTCGCCTTCCCCTCGGACTCCGAGACCCTGGGATTCGCCGCGCTGGAGGCCATGGCGGCGGGCGTGCCCGTGGTCGCGGCGCGCGCCGGAGGGATACCGCACGTCGTCGACCACGGCCGCACCGGCCTGCTCGTCGAGCCGGGCAGCGGCGCGGCGCTGGCGGAGGGCATCCGCGCGCTGCTGCGCGACCCCGGCCTCCGCGCGCGCCTCGCCGCCGAGGGCCGGCGCGAGGCCGAGCGCTGGTCTTGGCCGGAGGCCACGCGCGCGCTGGTGGGGTACTACCGCGCGGCGATCCGCCTCCGCGGCGTAGAAGCGGCGCGCGCGGTGAGGGCCCGCGCAGCGGCGCGGGCCGCCGCGTCGTACGGGTAAGCGCGGCGTCGGATGAGGAGGCGCCGCGCCCGAGCGCGTACCGTGACGCCGCTCCCGACCCGCCGCGACCCCGGCGCCGGCGCACCGCCCACCCACGGCCGGCGTGCGGGCCGCCCGGAGCGGCATACAGCGCGGGGGCGAAGCGCTCATGCCGTTATCATCTGAAGTCGAGCGCACGGAGCCGCCTGACGGCAGCCGGCGCGTGCCCGCCGCGGGCCGGAACGAGGCAGATGGAGGAGCGCGCCCAAAGCCCTGGCAGAGCCACGGAGGCCTTCTTCCGGACTCACCCGCAGGCCGTGGTCGTCTACGACCCCGCCACGCTCGAGCTCCTGGCGGTGAACCCGCGCGCGGCGCAGGTGTTCGGCCTGCCCGCCGGACCGGTGCCTGGCCGGTCGCTCCTGGACCTCCACGCCGGCGAGACGCCCGACGCCGTCGCTCGCGACTACGCGACGGCGCAGACGCCGTTCCTCGCGGCGCTTAACGGCACCCCCAAGGTGCGGCTGCGCGGCGTCGAGGGCGAGTTCGAGGCCGCCGTCAGCGTGTTCGAGCTCGTCTACGGCGGCAAGCTCGCGCGCATGGCGATCTGCGCCGAGCTCGGCGGCCGCACCGCCGCCGACGCGTTCGAGGAGGAGCGGCGGGCGCTGCAGCAGCGCGTCGAGTACCTCGCCAACCACGACCCCGTCACGGACCTACCGAACCGCCAGCGCTTCGAGGTGCTGCTCCTCGACGCCCTGGCCGCGGCGCGCGCGGCGAAGCTGAAGGTCGCCGTCCTCTACCTCGAGCTGCACGGCTTCCGGCTGATCCACGACGCCGTCAGCCAGGACGCGGCCGACGACATGCTGCGGCTCGCCGCGCGGCGTCTCAAGGCCGTGGCGCAGGGCGGGACGGTCGCGCGGTTCGGCACCGACGAGTTCGCGATCATCACGCGGCCGCTGCACGACACCGTCGACGCCACCGACATCGCGCAGCGGGTGGTCAGCGGCCTCGTCGAGCCGGTGGTGCTGGAGGGGCGCACCGTCACGTTCCGGCCGCGCGTGGGCGTGGCCGTGTTCCCGGACCACGCCGAGACGCCCGGCGCGCTGATGAAGGCCGCGTCGCAGGCGAAGTACCGCGCCAAGGCCGCGCGGGGCCCGTCGTTCGCGGTGTTCAGGCCGGCGATGCAGGTGCGCGTGCAGGAGCGGCTGGAGCTCGAGGACGAGCTGCGCCAGGCGCTGGGCAAGGGCCAGCTCGCGCTCTACTTCCAGCCGCGCGTCGACCTGCGCACCGGCAGGCTCGCCGGGGCCGAGGCGCTGGTGCGCTGGCGCCACCCCACGCGCGGGCTCCTCAGCCCCGACTCGTTCGTGCCCCTCGCCGAGGAGAGCGGCCTGATCGTCTCGCTCGGCCGCGAGGTGCTGGAGCTGGCCCTGTCGCAGGTCGTGAGGTGGGACGAGTCGGGCTTCAAGGTCCCACGCGTGGCGGTGAACGTCTCGCCGCTCCAGCTCAGGGGAGGCGGCCTGTTCGAGGACGTGAGGCGGGCGCTGCAGCGCGCCGGCGTGACGCCCAGCCGGCTGGAGCTCGAGGTCACTGAGACGTCGGCCCTGGCGGACAGGAACCGCGGCTCGGACGTGCTCGCCGAGCTCAGGCGCCTGGGCGTTAAGGTCTCGCTCGACGACTTCGGCACCGGCTACGCGTCGCTGGCGCACCTCCACGAGCTGCCGGTCGACGCGATCAAGCTCGACCGCTCGTTCCTCGACAGGGCCCCGGGCGTGAGCGCCCAGGGCGGCGAGCTCGCGATCCTCAAGGCGGTGGCGGCGCTGGGCAAGGCGATCGGCGTCGAGGTCACGGCCGAGGGGGTCGAGACGGAGGAGCAGCTCCTGCAGGTGATGGAGGCCGGCTGCGACTCGGTGCAGGGCTTCCTCGTGTGCCAGCCGGTGCCGGCCGCCCTGGTCCCCGACGCCGCCCGGCGTGGCCTGGCCGTCCTGGAGCGGGTCAGGGCCTCGCGCCGCTGAGCGTCGGGCGGGCGCCCCCCTTGTTGCCGCGCCGGGTGAGCGCGCCGGCGCGCCGGCCCCTCACTCGCCCCAGGTGAGGCGCAGGACGCGCAGCCAGTTCCTGTAGGCGATCTTCTCGAGCGACTCCTGGTCGTAGCCGGCCTCGCGCAGGGCCTCGAGCAGCCGCGGCAGGCCGGAGACGTCGCCGATGGCGGACGGCATGGTGGCGCCGTCGAAGTCGGAGCCCAGCGCCACGCCGTCGATGCCGAGCTTGTCCACCAGGTAGTCGATGTGCCGCACCATCACCTCGAGCGGCAGCGCGGGGTCGGACGAGCCGTCCTCGGCCAGGAAGCCGACGTTGAAGTTCAGCCCCACGACGCCCTTCGTCTCGGCGATCGCCTGCAGCTGGGCGTCGGTGAGGTTGCGCGGCGACGGCGACAGCGCGTGGGCGTTCGAGTGCGTCGCCACCAGCGGCGCGTCGGACAGGTCGGCGACGTCCCAGAAGCCCCGCTCGCTGATGTGCGACAGGTCGATCATGACCTTGAGCTCGTTGCAGCGCCTCACCAGCCGGACGCCGTGCGCGGTGAGGCCCGGAGCGACGTCGGGCGAGGAGGGGAAGGCGAACGGCACGCCGTAGCCGAAGGCGTTGCCGCGGCTCCACACGATCCCCAGGCTGCGCAGGCCGGCGGCGTGGTAGACGTCCAGCGCCGTCAGGTCGACGTCGATGGCCTCCGCGCCCTCGAAGTGCAGGATGGCCGCCAGCGCCCCGTCGGCCATCGCCTGCTCGATGTCGCGCACGCTGCGCACGAGGCGCACCCGCCGCTCGGGGTCGGCGTCCCACCTGAGGAGCTGCGAGACCATGGCGTTCGTGGCCGCCACCGCCTGCGCGTGGTCGATCACGGGCGGCGCACAGCGGGCCGTGGTGCCGTCGCGCCGCGTGAACGTGGACCTCACGCCCGGCCTCTCCAACCCCGGCGGGAACACGGCGAAGAACGCGCCGGCCAGCCCGCCCTGGCGGGCGCGCTCGAGGTCGATGTGGCCCGTCTCCTGACGGGCGAAGAAGTCGCGCGTCGGCTCCTCGTAGTGGAGCAGCAGCGTGTCGTTGTGGCCGTCGATGACGGGGATCATGGCGAGAGCCTAACCCGCGGCGCCCGGGGGCCCGGGGGACGTCCGGGTGAGCGGCTAGTCGCGCGGGTCGAAGGCGTCGCGCAGCCCGTCGCCGAGGAGGTTGAAGGCCAGCACGGTGAGCGAGATCGCGGCGCCGGGGTAGAGCAGCAGCCAGGGCGAGCCGGGCAGGAAGCGACGGCCGCGCGAGAGCATCTCGCCCCAGTCGGCGGTGGGAGGCTGCACGCCGAGGCCCAGGAACGACAGGCCGGCCATGCTGAGGATCGCGAAGCCGATGCCGAGCGTGGCCTGCACGGTGAGCGGGCCGACCGTGGCCGGCAGCACGTGGCGCAGCAGCAGGCGCGGGTCCTTCGCGCCCAGCGCCCGCGCCGCGTGGACGTACTCCTCCTCGCGCGCGGCGATGACCACGCTGCGCGCCAGCCTGGCGTAGCCCGGCACCGACACGATGGCCACGGCGATCACGGCGTTGACGAGCCCGGGGCCCAGCGTGCCGACGACGGCCAGGGCCAGCAGCAGCGACGGGAAGGCGAGGAGGACGTCCATCGCGCGCATCAGCACGTCGTCGAGCCAGCCGCGGTAGAAGCCGGCGAGCAGGCCGATGGCCGTGCCGATCACCAGCCCGGTCGCGACCGGCACGAGACCGGTGAGGAGGCTGATGCGCGCCCCGAAGAGGACGCGGCTGAGGACGTCGCGGCCGAACTCGTCCGTGCCGAACCAGTGCTCCGGCGACGGCGGACGCAGCCGCGACCTCAGGTCCTGGGCGTCGGGAGGGTAGGGGGCGAGCCAGGGCGCCAGCACGGCCGCGAGCACCAGCAGGACCGCGAGCACGAGGCCGATGACGGCGCCGCGGTTGCGCAGGAAGCGGCGCGTGGCGGGGGCGGAGAGGAAGCGGCGCAGGGGCGAGAGCCTCACCGCCGGGGCGTCAGGCATAGCGCACCTTCGGGTTCAGCGCCGCGTAGGAGAGGTCGACGAGCAGGTTCACGAAGATGAACGCCACGGCGACGAAGAGCACCGACCCCTGCACCAGCGGCAGGTCGCGGCTGCGGATCGCGTCGACGAGCAGGCGGCCCACGCCCGGCCAGGCGAACACCGTCTCGGTGAGGACGGCGCCGCCGAGCAGGCCGCCGAACTGCAGGCCCACCACGGTGACGACGGGCAGGAGCGCGTTCTTCAGCGCGTGCTTGAGGCGGACGCGCCCCTCGGGCACGCCCTTCGCCCTGGCGGTGCGCACGTAGTCCTGGCGCAGCGCCTCGATCAGGGAGGCGCGCGTGACCCGCGCGATGAACGCGGCCGAGGAGAAGCCGACGGCCGCCGCCGGCATCACCAGGTGCCGCCAGGTGCCCGACCCCGACGCCGGCAGCCAGCCGAGCTGGAGCGAGAAGACGAGCATCAACAGGAGGCCCGACCAGAACACGGGCACCGAGACGCCGAGCAGGGCGACGACGATCGCGACGGTGTCGACCCAGGTGCCCTTGTAGACGGCGGCGAGCACGCCGAAGGAGCCGCCCACCAGCAGGGCGACGACCATCGCGCTGCCGGCGAGCGCCAGGGTGGCCGGCAGGCGCGAGAGCACCTCGGAGGCGACGCTCTGCGAGCTGCGCAGGGAGGTGCCGAGGTCGAGGCGGACGACGTCGCCGAGGTAGTCGAGGAACTGCTCGGGGAAGCTGCGGTCGAGGCCGTAGGCGCGCCTCAGCTCCTCCACCTGCGCCGCGCTCATCCCCTGCGCGCTCTCGCCGAGCAGCGCCAGCACGGGGTCGCCCGGAGCGAGCCAGAGCATGCTGAACACCAGCAGCACGACCCCGAACAGCACGGGCACGAGGCCGAGGAGGCGCTTGGCGACGTACACGAGCATGGCTGCCTCCGAGTATGAGGCGCTGCGGCCGTGCCGAACGGCACGGCCGCAGCGCAGGCCCCTGGCCGCGGCGCCGGGGCGCCGCTCGGCACGGCGCCTCGGGCTGCCGCCGCGGGGCGGCTACTGCAGGGTCGCCCCGCGCAGGTCGAGGTTGATCCAGGAGAAGCGCACGACCTCGCCCTGCAGGCCCGGGCGCTTGGCCGAGGTCGAGAGCGGGTAGTACAGCGTCACCATCGGCACGTCGGCCAGCACGCGCTCCTGGACCATGCGGTAGAGCTGCTCGCGCTGCGCGTCGTCGGGCGTAGCGCGGGCGGCCTCGAGGGCGTCGTCGACCTCGGGCACCGCGTACCGCGAGCCGTTGTTGGCCGGGATCTCCGACGAGTGGAAGAAGGCGTAGAGGGTGTAGTCGGCGTCGAGCGTCACCGTGCCCCACGAGGTCGCGTACAGCTCGGCCTGGTCCTGCTGGATCGTCTCGGAGTAGGCGGCGAACTCCTGCACGCGCACCTCGAGCGTGACGCCGACGTCGGCGAGCATCGCCTGGAGGACCTGGGCCACGGCCTCGAGGTCGGGGTTCTGGTAGACGTCGAGGGTCAGCGTCAGGCCCGCGGCGCCGGCCTGGGAGAGCAGCTCGCGCGACCTCTCGGGGTCGTAGGGGTAGGGCTCCTCGAGGTCGGAGGCGGCGAAGCGCACCGTCGGCGGGATCGGCGCGACGCCGACCTCGGCCAGGCCGCCCAGGAGCTCGTCGACGATCAGCTGCTTGTCGATCGCGTGGGCGATCGCCTGCCTCACGCGCACGTCCTGGAGCTTCGGGTGGGCGGTGTTGAAGCCGAGGTGCACGCTGCCCCAGCCCAGGAACGCGTTGGTCTCGAGGTTGGCGACGCCCTGGAGCTGGCGGAAGCTGTCGGTCGGGATGTTGAACAGCACGTCGACGCCGCCGCTGCGCAGCTCGACGACCTGGGTGCTCACCTCGGGCACGATGCGGAACACGACCCGCTCGATCGCCGGCGCGCCGCCCCAGTACTCCTCGTTCCTGACCAGCACGACCGAGTCGCCCTGCGTCCACGACTCGAACACGAACGGGCCGGACCCGACGGGCTGGCGCGCCAGCGAGTCGCCGTGGGCGACGGGCACGACCGCCGTCACGGGGTGGGCGAGGTGCGCGAGCAGCGGCGCGAACGGCTCGCCCGTGACGATGTCGACGGTCAGCTCGTCGACGACCTCGACGGCGTCGATCGCCGAGACCACGAAGCGGCCCGGCGCGGCGGTGGCCGGGTCGAGCAGCCGCTCCAGCGACGCCTTCACCGCGGCCGCGTCGAGCGGCGTGCCGTCGGTGAACCGCACGCCCTCCTGCAGCGTCACGCGCAGGCGCTCGGGGGTGACGTACTCCCAGTCGGCGGCGAGGAGCCCCTCGATCTCGCCCTCGGTGGTGACGCGGAACAGCGTCTCGTAGACGTGGGTGGTCACGCCGAAGGAGAAGCCGTTGAAGGTCTTCTGCGGGTCGAGGGTCGGCGGGTTCGAGCTCATCGCCGTCGTGAGCGTCTGCGCCGCCGCGAGAGGCAGGGCCAGGAGAAGGGTCAACAGGAGCAGCGTGCGTCTCATCTATCCTCCATGGTCGCGGCCGCCGGTGGGAGCCCGCCGGCCGCCGTCGGCAGATGCTAAGCCGCGCGCGCACGGGGGCTAGGTGCGCTAGGATGCGCCGCAGATCCTCGGAGAGGTGGTGAGCGCGTATGGACAAGCGAGAGCTCCGCGTCACCATGGCCGCGCCGCCGCTCCGGGTCGTCACCTAGACCCCGCGAGAGACAGTTCACCGCCGAGGCGGCGGGCCGACACGAGCCCGACGTCAGCGCCGCGTCGCTGACCGCCCACGGAGGACACGACTTGCCGAAGTACGACGAGGACGACGCCGCTCGCTACGGCGTACGCACGAGGGCGAGGCGCCGGACGGACGCCTCGCGACCGAGGGGCCGCCGACGCGGCCCGCTGAAGCGCGGTTCCGTCAGCGAGATCCTGTGGGGGGAGGACGAGGAGCGCCCCACCACCCTCACCGAGTTCACCGACCCGGACATGCAGCGCCTGTTCGAGCGCGGCTACTTCGACACGCTGGTAGGTCAGCTGCGCGGCGGCAAGGAGGCGACCGTCTACTTGGTCAGGCGGGGCGCCGAGAGCCTGGCCGCGAAGCTCTACACCGACATCGCCGTGCGCTCGTTCAAGGACGACGCCGGCTACTGGGACGGTTTCTGGATCGCCGACGCCCGCGTGGCGAAGGCGATACGCCGCGGCACGAGGGCGGGGCGCTCCGCCAAGCAGGCGATCTGGGCCTTCCGCGAGTACCAGACGCTGTGGCGTCTCCACGAGGCGGGGCTGCCGGTGCCGAGGCCGGCGGTGGGACCGGAGGTGAGCGCCGTCGCCGAGGCCGGTTCGGTGGTGCTGATGCAGCTCGTCGGCGACGGGGACGAGCCCGCGCCCCGCCTCTCCGACCTCAGGCTCGGGCCCGAGGAGGCGCGCAGCGCCTGGGACCAGGCCGTCGCCATCTGCCTGCGGCTGGCCGAGCTCGGCCTCGTCCACGGCGACCTCTCGACCTACAACCTGCTCTGGCACGAGGGGCGCGTGTGGCTCATCGACGTGCCGCAGACCGTCGAGCTCGCCGCCGCGAAGGGCGGCCTCGCGCTGCTGAGGCGCGACCTGACCTCCCTGGTCACGTCGTTCCGGCGCCTCGGGGTGCACGCCGACCTCGACGAGCTCGAGCGCCGCGCGCTGGCCGCGGCCCGGCGGCGAGGGTGAGCCCGCCGTCCGGCATCGCCGGTGAATGTGAGCGAAGTTCCGTTCACGGCGGCCCGCGCCCCGCGATTATGACCCCGATGGCGATCGGGAACGGGGGCGCCGGCGAGCTCGACCTTCTCGCGGAGCTCGAGGCCCTCCTGAAGGGCGCCAAGGCGCTCATCGATCTTGACGACGCGCACGCGGCCAAGGCGCAGGTCATGCAGGCCCTCGAGGTGATCGAGCGGGTCTGCGGCCGCGGCGCCGGCGGCTGGGACGGCGCCGAGCCGCGGCTGGTAGACAGGCTCGCGGCGCTGGACGCCGACAGCGTGCCGCCCGGCGCCGGCGAGCTCTTCGCCGAGACGATGCGCCTGGGCCTGCGCAGCGCGATGCTGTCGAACGACGTCGAGTCGGCGCTGCCCTTCGGGCGGGCGGCGCTGGCGTTCGCCAACCGCCTGCGGCTGCCCCGCCTAGCGGCGCAGGCGCACAACGACCTGGCGTCCGTGTACGGCATCAGGGACTTCCACGAGCGCGCGATCTTCCACCTGCGCGCCGGCATCGACGTGCTCGAACGTGCCGGCGAGCGGGTCTTCCCGGCGCTGGTGAACAACCTCGGCAACGTCTACATGGCCACCGACCGCATCGAGGAGGCCCTGGCCTGCTTCGACAGGGCGGTGCAGGGCGCCGCGGAGGAGGGCGACGACATGCGGCGCGCGATCGCGCTCTCGAACCGCGGTCGCGCGCTCAGCGCGCTGCGCCGCCACGACGAGGCGATCGCGGCCCTGCAGGAGGCCCTCGAGCTGTTCCGCGCACTGGGCCGCCGCGCGTACGTGGCCACGACGCTGGCCAAGCTCGGCACCGCCTACACCGCAGCCGGCGACCTCGCCACGGCGATGGGCTACTTCGAGACCGCCGGCCGCGAGGTCGAGGACCCCAGCCTGCCGTTCAGGGGCGAGGTCGTCGAGGCGATAGGTCGGGCTCTGCTCGAGGCCGGCGACGCGGAGAGGGCCCTCGCCGAGCTAGAGCGCGCCGAGGCCCTGCACCGCGAGGCGGGCGCGCTGGGCGCCGCCACCGACCTCCTCAGGGAACAGGCGCAGGCGCTGGCGCTGCTGGGCCGCTACGAGGAGGCGTACGAGCGGCTCGCCCTCTACCTCGAGGAGACGGAGGCGCAGCAGCAGGAGCACGGGGAGGTGCTCCTCGGCGTGCTGCTCGTGGAGCTCGAGGCGGGTCTCACGCGCGACAACGAGCTGCTGGCGATAACCGGGCGGGCGCTGGCCGAGGCGAACCGCGCGCTGCGCGCCCAGGCCGAGCGCCTCGAGCGCCTCAGCGCCACCGACGAGCTCACGCAGGTGCACAACCGCCGCTACCTCAACGGGCGGTTGCAGGACGCCGTCGCGCGCTGCCGCCAGGACCCCGACCGCGACATCTGCCTCGTCCTCTTCGACGTCGACGGCTTCAAGACGATCAACGACAGCTACAGCCACCTCGTCGGCGACGAGGTGCTGCGCAAGACCGCGGCGATCCTCACGCGCACCTTCCGCCGCACCGACGTCGTCGCGCGCTGGGGCGGCGAGGAGTTCGCCGTCCTGCTCGTCTCGACCCCGAAGGAGGCGGCGGAGCGCGTGGCCGAGAAGGCGCGCCAGGCCGTCGCGGCGACGGCCTGGGGCGAGCTGGCGCCCGGGCTGGAGGTCACCGTCAGCGCCGGCGTCGCGTCGATGCGCGAGGTCGCCGGCGCCCCCAACGCCCTGGAGCTGCTGAAGCTGGCGGACCGCAGGCTCTACCAGGCGAAGTCGCTCGGCCGGAACCGCGTCGCGGCCGGGGACTGAGCCCGCCCGTGCCCGCGGGCGCGGCCACCGGCGGCCCCGCGGCGGGGTACGATCGCCTCATCCATCACCGCTGGCGCCGGCGTGCGGCCCTCTGCGGCCGCGGGCCGGCAGGGAGGCTCGGATGTCGCCACTCGACCCGAAACGGACCGTCGCAGAGCTCAAGGACCTGCGCGCCCTCACCGGCAACGAGGAGGGTGCCTGGCGCGTCGCCTGGACCGACACCTGGCTGGAGGCGCGCCGCTGGCTGCGCGAGAAGCTCGACGCCCTCGGCCTCGAGACGCACATGGACCCGGCCGGGAACGTCTGGTCGACCCTGCAGGGCGAGACGGACACCGCGCTGGTCATCGGCGGCCACATGGACTCGGTGCCGGGCGGCGGCTGGCTCGACGGCTGCCTCAACGTGCTCGCCGGCCTCGAGGTGATCAGGCGCATCGCTGAGGAGTACGGCGGCCGGCCGCCGGTGACGGTCAGGCTCGTCGACTGGGCCGACGAGGAGGGCGCCAGGTTCGGCCGCAGCCTGCTCGGCTCCAGCGCCGCCGGCGGCACCCTCGACCCCGACGCCGAGGCCGACCGGCAGGACGCCGACGGCGTGAGGCTGGTGGACGCCCTGAAGCGCTGCGGCGTCGACCTCTACCGCATGAACGAGGCCCACGCGGAGCTGGCGAACGCCGGCGCCTACCTCGAGCTGCACATCGAGCAGGGGCCGGTGCTCCTCGACATGGGCCTGCCCCTCGGCGTGGTCCTCGGCACGTTCGGCGTCGAGCGCCACGCGATCCACTTCCGAGGCCAGGCCGCGCACTCGGGGTCGACGCCGATGGACAAGCGCCGCGACGCCTTCCTGGCCGCCGCGAGGATGAGCCCCGAGATCTACGAGATCACGAAGCGCCGCGGCGGCGTGTGCACGATCGGTTCCTGCGTGACCAGGCCGGGCATCGTCACCTCGGTCGTGGCCGAGTGCGACATCACGCTCGACCAGCGCCACCTGGACCCCGAGCAGCTCGCGGGCATGCTCGCCGACGCGAAGGCCGCCAGCGAGCGCTTCGCGCGCGAGGGCGACGTCGAGGTGTCGTGGAGCCGCCTGTGGCGCATCGACCCGATGCCGTTCCATCCCGAGCTGATCGAGCTGGCCGACGAGGCCGTGAGGGAGACCGCGGGCGTGTCGCACCGCCTGCCGAGCGGTCCGCTGCACGACGCCGCGGAGGTCGCGCGCGCGGGCGTGCCGACGGTGATGCTCTTCGTGCAGAGCCTCCACGGCATCTCGCACAACAAGATCGAGGACACCAGGGAGGAGCACCTCGAGATGTCGGTGGTGGCCCTCGACAAGCTCGCCGAGAAGACGATGAGGTGGCTGCGCGCCAGGGCGTGAGTTGTCGTACCCTCCCGGCCGCCCCCGGGTGATGTAATCCCCTTGACTCGGGGGGACTGGGGAGGTGCTGAGCGGGCGTGACGCCCAGCCGCAGCGACGTTCTCGTCCGCATCGCCGTCGCCGGCGGCGCGGCCTTCGCCGTCCGGCATCGCGGCCGGCGCGGGCCCGCGCCGCCCACGCGTCGCCGAGAGGTGGGCGGTTGAGGGGCGACGTCCCAGCCGTCGGCCTCGCCCGCGACCAGGAGCAGCGGGTCGTAGGGGGCTTCCTGTGGGCCCTGCTGGTGCTGCTGCTCGCCTCCAACGTCGTCGACTCGCTCCGGTTCGGTCGCGGGTACCTGCAGCCGTCCGTCGTCGCCGCGAACCTCGCCGTCGTCCTGTTCATCCTCGGCGCCGTGCACCTCAACCGTTCCGGCCGCACGCGGCTCGCGGCCTCGCTCGCCGCCGGCCTGCTGATGCTCGCCGCCTCCGCGCTGCCCTTGACGCAGGGCCTGGCCGACTCGGCGCCGTCGCTGCTGGTCTTCTTCGTCCCGCTCGTCACCGCCGGTCTGCTGCTCGACCGCTTCGCCCTGCGCGTGACCGCGGGCTGGGCACTGGCGGTGGTGGTGGCCGCACCGCTGCTCCACGGCGAGAGCCTGTTCGGCGACGGGGGAGACGGCGGCGTCTGGTACCTGCTCGGACCGTTCGTGATGGTGTTCGCGTTCGTCGCCTTCCTGCTCGACAGGTTCGGGCTGCGCTTCAAGGAGTCGATGCGCGAGGCGTTCCTCTCGCAGGCCCGGGCGCAGGCCGAGCTGCTGGAGGAGAAGGGCTTCACGGACGCGATCATCGAGAGCCTGCCGGGGCTGTTCTTCGTGCGCGACCGCGCGGGGCGGTACGTGCGCTGGAACCGCCGGTTCGCGGAGCTGGCCGGCTACTCGGACGACGAGCTGCGGTCGCTCGAGCCGCTGGCGCTGTTCGAGCCCGCGTCGCGGGACGTCGCGGCGGCGGGCATCGAGCGCGTGTTCTCCGAGGGGCAGGCGACCGCCGAGGTACGGTTCATGGGCAGGGACGGACGGGTCCACCCCTACTTCGTCAGCGCGGCCCGCGTGGAGCGCAGCGGTAGGCAGTACCTCGTCGGGACGGCGATCGACCGCTCCGACATCGACGCGGCGCGCGCGAGCATCGAGAGCCTGAACGTCGCGCTCCAGGAGCGCGTCGGCCGGCTGACGGCGCTGCGCGACATCGACCGCGCGATCATCGGCTCGCTCGACATCGGGCTGACGCTGGGGGTGCTCCTCGAGCAGGTGACGAGCCGCCTGCGCGTGCCCGCCGCGAGGATCCTGCTGTACGACGAGGTCGAGCAGGCGCTGCGCTTCGGCGCGAGCCACGGTCTGGCGGGCGTCGGCGCGCGGGGGCTGCGCGTGGCGCTCGGGCAGGGGCCCAGCGGCACCGTGGCGCGGGACAGGAGGCGCGTCGTGGTGACCGGCAGGGACGCGGTCGCCGCCGTGGTCGGGGTCGAGGAGGGCGCCGGCTTCGAGTCCTACGTCGGCGTGCCGCTGGTCGCGAAGGGCCGCCTGCAGGGCGTGCTCGAGGTGCTCCACGACCAGCCCCTGCCCGAGTCCGACGACTGGCACGACTTCCTCGACGCGCTGGCCATGCAGGCCGCGATCGGCGTCTCGAACGCTCGTCTCTTCGAGGAGCTGGAGCGCTCGAACGTCGAGCTGCGCCTCGCCTACGACACGACGATCGAGGGCTGGGCGCGGGCCCTCGACCTGAAGGACCAGGAGACCGAGGGGCACAGCCGCCGCGTGACCGAGCTGGCGGTGCAGCTCGCCGCGAGGCTGGGCCTCAGGGGGGAGGACCTGGTCCAGGTCAGGCGCGGCGCGCTGCTGCACGACATCGGCAAGATGGGCGTGCCCGACGCGATCCTGCTGAAGCCCGGGAAGCTCGACCCCGACGAGTGGGAGGTCATGAAGAGCCACACCACCCTCGCCTACGAGCTGCTCTCGGGCATCCCCTTCCTGCGCTCCGCCATCGACATCCCGTACGCGCACCACGAGCGCTGGGACGGCACCGGCTACCCGCGCGGCCTCAAGGGCGAGGAGATACCCATCGGCGCCAGGCTGTTCGCCGTCGTCGACGTCTACGACGCCCTCACCTCCGACCGCCCCTACCGCCGGGCCTGGTCGCGGGAGAAGGCGCTGGCGTACATCAGGGACAACGCCGGCACCCACTTCGACCCCCGCGTGGTCGACGCGTTCCTCGAGATGATGGGCGAGCGCGAGGAGCCGGCCAGGGTCGCGGCGCGCCGCGACCCGCGCGGCGGCGAGCCCGGCGGCGCGGAGGAGCCGCAGGACTAGGCCCCGAGCGCGGCGGCGCGGGCCGCGTCGGTCCGGTGGGTCGGGCCCGGTCAGGCGGCCCGCCCGTTCGCGCGGCGGGCCAGCGCCCAGGCCGCCGCGGCGACGAGCAACAGGGACAGCGCCAGTGCGGCCCCGGAGACGGCGGCGCTCTCGCCCCGCCGCGCCGCCGACACGCCGTAGAGCCCCCAGGCGACGACGAGCGCGAACGCCGGGTCGCGGCGCGCGACGACGGCGGCCAGCCCGAGCGCCGCGGCCACGGCCACCACGGTCACGGTGACGGCGGTCGCGGCGGCGCCGGCGTCGACGCCGAGGCTCACGAGCGTGATCGACGTGTTGGCCACCGTGGCCACGGAGATCCAGCCGAGGTAGAGGCTGAAGGGGACGTCGAGGAGCCACCTCTGGGCGGCCGAGGCCGGGGCGAGCCAAGCCTGCACGCGCCGGTAGAGGGCGATGAGACAGGCGAGCAGCGCGAGCATCAGGAGCTCGCTGAGGACGATCCTGTCGGCGTGCCAGGCCGTCAGCCAGGCGACGTTGAGGAGGCTGCTGAGCACGAACAGCGGCCTGGCGGCGGCGAGCCGCGGGTCCCCGCGCTGCGCGGGCAGCGCCTGGTAGACGACGAAGGCCGCCAACGCCGCGTAGATCGCGCCCCAGACGGCGAACGTGAACGGCGCCGGCGTGAAGAGCGTGGGGTAGCGCCGCGAGACCTCGGCGGTCGTGTTGCCGAACAGCGGGAGCGTGTTCGCGAGGGCGTTCATCGCCACCATCGCCAGGTACGCCGCCACCGCGAGCCAAGCCCACGGCGCGGCGCCCTCGGCCCGCCCCGCGGCGACCCCGGCCCCGATGCCCTGCGACCTCGCCGTCATGCCGCATCATGGCCGCGCGCCGATGAGCCGGGTGTGGGACCGGACCTGCCCCTGCGCTACCGGCGCGGCCGCGGCCGGAGGGTCGCGCCCCGGCCGGCGGAGGCCGCGAGCCGACGCCCGATCTACCTCGCCGTCTCGGTGGTGGGCGGTGAGGGACTCGAACCCCCGACCCTTCGCGTGTAAGGCGAACGCTCTACCGCTGAGCTAACCGCCCGCGCCGGTCGGCATTGTAGCCCGTCACGTCGGACGCCGTTGACAGCCGCCGGTCGCCCGCATAGGCTGCTGGCAAGGGCATGTAAGCGTTTACATGTAAGCGCTTACGGCGAGCCCGATCACCGACGGGTACGGGAGGTCGACGTTGTCGGCACGCGCTGGGCGAGGCGATGACGTGGGCGCGCCGGGCCGCGGGGACCGGGCGTCTGCCGCGTCGCGCCGTGCGGCGCGCGGAGGCGGACGCAAGAACGGTACCCCGCGCCGGCCCACGATCCACGACGTCGCGCGTCGGGCCGGGGTCTCGATAGGCACGGTCAGCCGCGTCTTGAACGAGCGCGGCGGCGTGCGGCCGGCCACGCGCGCGAAGGTCATCGCCGCGATCGAGCACCTCGGCTACCGACCCGACAGGGCGGCGCGCGAGCTCAGCGTCAGGCGGCCGGTGACGATAGGCCTCAGCACCGCGTACGGCCACCGGCGGCTCATCCCGTTCTTCGTGCTGTTCCTCGAGCACCTGATCGAGGAGCTGGCGACGAGCGGCCTGCGCCTGCGCGACGTCCCCACCGGCTCCGACGGCCTCCCTACGGAGCAGGCCGACGCCTTCATCCTCCTCGGCGCCCACGAGGACGACCCGCGCCTCGCCGCGCTCGAGCGGCAGGGCGTGCCGTTCGTCCTCGTCGGCCACAAGGAGGGCGTGAGGAGCGTCGCGGCCGACGACGTGGCGGGCGGTCGGCTGGCCGGGGAGCACCTGACGGCGCTGGGGCACCGCGACGTCGTCTACGTCGCCGGCGACGAGCGCTCGCAGAGCTTCGCCGACCGGCTCGAGGGCCTGCGGCAGGCGCTGGGCGCCGCCGGGGCGCCGCCGCCGCGCGTGCTCACCTGCACCGACCCCTCGGCGCTGGGGGCGTACCGCGCCATGCGCGCGTACCTCGAGCGCGGCGAGCGGGGCTTCACGGCCGTCTTCGCCGGCACGGACGAGATCGCCGTGGGCTGCATCGCGGCCCTGGAAGACGCCGGGCTGGCGGTGCCGGGGGACGTGTCGGTGGTCGGCTTCGACGACATGCCCGAGATCGGCGAGTCGCTCACCACGGTGAGGCAGGACATCGCCGAGGTGGCCCGCGTCGCCGTCGAGCTCCTCCACGAGGGGCTCAGGGGAGCGAGCGTGCGCGACGTCCGCGTGCCCGTCCGCCTGGTGGAGCGCGGCACGACGGCGGAGAGGCGGTGATCGGCTGGGGAGGACCGGTCGACGAAGGGTTCCCGAGATCTCGCTGAAGCAGTACCAGTCCAGATCGCTGGAGGAACGGAAGGAGACAAGGTGAGGAGAGCGATCGTCACGGCCCTAGCGCTGGCCCTGTTCGCCGGCGCCGCGTGGGCGCAGAACGTCAGGATCATGGGTTACGGCGGCAACGACCCCGCCATCGTCGTCCGCCTGCTCGACGAGGTCATCGGCGACGAGCTCGAGGCCGAGGGCATCACCGTCACGTACGAGCCCCTCGAGGGCGACTACAACGCGGCGCTGTTCAACGCGCTGTCCGCCGGCACCGCCGCCGACGTCTTCTACATCCCCGCCGAGACCGCGCCCGGCATCATCGCCACGGGCAAGGTGCTCCCGCTGAACGGGCTCGTCGACACCGAGCCGTTCATCGACAGCCTCATCGAGGCTTACACGGTCGACGGCCAGGTCTACGGCATCGCCAAGGACTTCAACTCGCTCGCGCTGTTCTACAACAAGGACCTCTTCGACGAGGCCGGCGTCGAGTACCCGAACGAGAACGACACGTGGGACACCCTCGCCGATAAGCTCCGCGCCATCTCGGCCTACTCGCCCGACGTGCACGGCGCCTGCTTCAACGCCAACTACGACCGCTTCGGCGCGTTCGCGCTGGCGACGGGCTGGCAGCCCTTCGACGAGGACGGCCGCACGAACCTGCTCGACCCGGCGTTCGTCCAGGCCGTCGAGTGGTGGACCGGCCTCGTTGCCGAGGGCGCCGCGGTGATGCCCTCCGACATCGGTCAGGACTGGGGCGGCGGCTGCCTCGCCAGCGACAACGTCGGCGTGGCGTTCGAGGGCGCCTGGATCCTCGGCTTCCTGCGCGACCAGGCCCCGAACCTGCAGTACGGCGCCACCTACATGCCGATCGGCCCCGCCGGCGAGCGCGGCAACCTGCTCTACACGGTCGCCTGGGGCGTGAACGCCGACTCGCCGAACCGCGACGCCGCGGTCCGCGTCCTCCAGGCGCTCACCAGCCCCGAGGCCCAGCAGTGGGTCCTCGAACAGGGCCTGGCGATCCCGAGCCGCGAGGCGCTGGCGGACAACCCGTTCTTCGACGCCGGCACCCCTGAGGCCGACGCCAACCGCGTCGTCTTCGAGGGCGCCAGCCTGGGCAACGTCGGGCCGTTCCAGTTCGGCTCCGTCGGCACGGCCTGGATGACCCCGATCAACGACGCGCTCGTCGCGATCATGACGGGCCAGGCCTCGGTCCAGGAGGCGCTCGAGAACGCCCAGCGCGAGATGGACGCGCTCCTGCAGCGCTGATCGAGCACTCCCGCGCGGGTGCCCGGGACGACCCGGGCACCCGCCGGGGTCCCCTGGGGAGGGAGTAGCGCATGCGTCAGACGCGCGCCGACGCGCGGGCCGCCTACCTGTTCCTGCTGCCGTTCCTGGTCCTGCTGGCCGTCTTCTTCGGCTACGCGGCACTCCGCGCGATCTACTTCAGCTTCACCGACTACGACATGTTCAGCAGGCCCGAGTGGGTGGGCCTCTCCAACTACCGGCGGCTGTTCCAGGACGCGCTGTTCCTGTCGGCGCTGCGCAACTCCATCGTCTACGCGGTGGTCGTCACGATCACCCAGACGTTCCTGGCGCTGGTCATGGCGGCCGTGCTGAACCAGCGCATCCGCGGCATCGGGTTCTTCCGCTCCGCCTACTACATGCCGAGCATCACCAGCTCGGTCGTCATCACCCTGATCTTCCTCTGGATGTTCCAGCGCCGCGGCGTCATCAACTATCTGATCGAGTCGTTCCAGCGCTACCTGCCGCTCCTCGGCACGTTCCTGCTCATCGCCGTGGCGCTGCAGGTCGTCCAGGTCGTCATCGAGCGGTCGCGGGGCCTGCCGGCCGGCTGGGCCGACCCGGCCCTGGCGGTGGTGTCCCTGCTCGTGGCCCTCGTCGGCACCTGGGCGCTCGACGTCACCGGCGTGGTGTCGCCGCGCGACGTCCCGACCTTCGACTTCATATGGCTGCAGACGACGGACGCGATCCCGTCCGGGGCGCCGTTCTGGCTCCAGGCGCCGCTGCCCCTCGTCGCCATCATGATGCAGAACGTCTTCACGACGGTCCCGACGTTCATGCTCATGTACCTGGCGGCGATGCAGGACGTGCCGAGGAGCCAGTACGAGGCCGCGGCCCTGGACGGCGCGGGTCCGGTGCAGCAGTTCTTCTACGTGACGATCCCGGCCCTCAGGCCCGTGACCTTCCTCGTCCTGACGCTCGGCACGATCGGCTCGCTGAAGATGTTCGACCAGGTGGCGGTCTTCGGCAACGCCGCCCCGCTCAGGTCGATGGTCACCCTGGCCTTCTTCGTCTACGACCGCATGTTCCCGGGCGCGTCGCTGCCGCAGGTCGGCTTCGCCGCGGCGGCGGCGCTGTTCCTCGCCGCCCTGACGCTGGTGGTCGTGCTCATCCAGCGCCGGTTCGTGCGCTCGGAGGCGGTATGACCACCGCCACCGTCGCCGCGGCGGCCCGGCCCGCGGGGGTCTCCGAGGAGGCGTTCCGCCGCTGGCAGGCGCGGCGCCGCTGGTCGCGGGCCGCGATCGTCTACGTGGTGATGCTGATCTTCGGCATCCTCCTGGTCGGGCCGCTGCTGTTCGCGACGATCTCGAGCCTCAAGGCCGACCCGCTCGAGTACCCGCCGAGCCTCGACGTCGCGCAGCTCCACCCGCGCAACTGGGCGGCCGCGGCCAGGCTGGGCGTGGCGGGCGCCGGCGACCGCTGGTTCGGCGGCTTCGCGCCCGGCGCGGTCGTGCCGTTCGAGGTCCGCTACTTCGTGCCGGACGGCGTGGAGCCGGTGACGCCGGAGGTCGTGGTGCCGCGCCGTCGCCCCGGCGCCGGCCTGGGGGCGGTGCTGCGCATCGACTTCGCCGCCGACTACGCCACGGTCTCCGACGTGAGGCTCGTCGAGTCGCAGGCCGGGACGATAGTGAACGAGGCGGGCGAGACCGTCAACGGCGCCTTCCACACCTACGCGTTCGAGGTCCGCTACGAGGGCGACGGCCCTGAGGTGCAGCGGCTGCCGCTCGACGTCACCGCGGCGCCCGGGATGAGGTTCGTCGGCTCGACGCTCACGCCCACGCGCATGGAGCGGCGCGGCCGCACCGCGTCGTTCGACAACGCGGCGCCCGGGCTGCTCGGCTACGTCTTCCACAACTACGTGCGCGTCTTCAACGAGGTGCGCAGCCCCTCGACGGGCCAGAGCCTGTTCCTGACCTGGATCTACAACTCGTTCCGCTACGCCTTCTTCCGCATCGTCGTCAGCGTCGCGATCGCGACGATGGCGGGCTACGCCCTGGCGCGCCTGCGGTTCAGGGGCCGCGAGCTGATCTTCATCCTGGTGCTGTTCGCCCAGATGATCCCCGACCAGGTGCTGTTCATCTCGAACTACCTGCTGCTCAGGGACGGCCTGCTGGACGTCGGCGGCTTCAAGCTGTCGTCGCTGTGGGGCCAGCCGGGCGGGATGCTGAACTCGATGACGGGCCTGGTGTTCATCTCGGCCCTCCAGACGGCGACCGTCTTCATGATGAAGCAGTTCTTCGAGACGCTCCCGCGCGAGGTGGAGGAGGCCGCAGCGATCGACGGGGCGAACCACTGGCAGCGCTTCGCCCGCGTCGTGCTGCCGATGGCCAGGCCGGCGCTCGGCGCCGTCGTCGTCCTGCAGTTCCAGGGCGCCTGGAACGAGTTCTTCTGGTCGTTCGTGATCCTCACGAGCCCGGAGCAGGTGAAGACCCTGCCGATCGGGCTCCTCTCGTTCCGGAACACGTACGGCGGCGTCGGCGACTGGGGGCTGATACTCTCTGGGGCCGTGCTGTCGGCGCTGCCGGTGATCATCCTCTTCTTCGTGTTCCAGCGTTACTTCCTCGAGGGCGTCTCCTTCGGGGGCGGCAAGGAGTGAGCCAGCTAGTACCGTGAACTTCACAGAGAACCTGGTGCTCAAGGAGCACTACACCTTCCTGGTCGCCGACCTGGACGGCCAGGTCCTGGGCGGCGAGCGCGGGCTGTACGACCACGACACGAAGGTCCTATCCCGTTACTCGTGGTCGTGGGCCTCGCGGGGCCAGCCCCTGATGTCACTGGCCGTGGCCACCCCGCGCCCCGACACGCTGTACGCGCACCACGCCCTGATCGAGGGGCCGTCGCAGGTGCTGGCCGTGCGCCGCACCGCGCGCATCGCCGCCTCGGGCCTGCGCGACGAGGTCGAGGTCGCCAACACCTCCCTGTCGGCCGAGGAGCTCGTCCTCAGCCTCGAGCTGGAGCCCGGCTTCAGCGACGTCTTCGAGACGCGCGGCTGGGCGCGGCGCGAGAGGCGCCTGCCGCCGCCCACGATCGACGGGCCGACCGCCACGTTCACCTACGTCGCGGAGGACGGCCTCGAGCAGTCGGTCACCGCGCGCCTCGGCGGGGAGCCGGCGGCGTTCGAGCGCACCGAGCACGGCGTGCGCGTCGCCTGGACCCTGACCCTGGCGCCGGGCGAGGCGCGGCGCGTCTCCGTCGAGACCACCGTCACGAACCCCGTGAACGGCGCGCTGGCCGGGGAGGACCACTACCGGCGGAGCGCGATGAGCTACGAGGCGTGGCGTCGCAGCTTCGCGGGCCTCTGGACGCGTCCCTTCGCCACGGGCGGCCACCGCCGCAGCCTCGAGCGGGCGATCGACGACCTGCGGGCGCTCCTGCTCTTCACGCCGGAGGGGCCCGTGCCCGCGGCCGGCATCCCGTGGTTCGTGGCGGCGTTCGGCCGCGACGCGCTCATCACCAGCCACCTGCTCCTGCCGTTCCGGCCCGACGTCGCCGCCGGCACCCTGCGCCACCTGGCGCGCTGGCAGGCGAAGGACTGCGACTTCCACCGCGCCGCCCAGCCGGGGAAGATCATGCACGAGCTGCGCTTCGGGGAGCTCACGCGCCTGGGCGTGACGCCCCACAGGCCTTACTACGGCTCCGTAGACGCGACGCCGCTGTTCCTGATGCTCCTCGGCGCCTACGTCGACGCCACCGGCGACGGCTCGCTGCTGGCGGAGCTGCGCCCGGCCTGGGAGGCGGCGCTCGCCTGGCTCGTCGAGCACGGCGACCTCGACGGCGACGGCTTCGTGGAGTTCGACGCCGAGGAGGGTGGGACCGGCCACCTGTCGGTGCAGTCGTGGAAGGACTCGCACGACTCGATGAGCCACGCCGACGGCGAGCTGGCCAGGGGCGCGCTGGCCGTGTCCGAGGTGCAGGGCTACGCCTACGCCGCCTACGTCTACGCCGCCCGCTGGTACCGGGACCTCGGCGACGAGGGGCGCGCCGCGGGCTGGGAGGAGCGGGCCGCCGCCCTGAAGGCCGCGTTCGACAGGGCCTTCTGGCTCGAGGGCAAGCGCACGTACGCGATGGCGCTCGACGGCCAGAAGCGCCCCCTCGAGGTCCTCAGCTCCGACGCCGGGCACCTGCTGTGGTGCGGCATCGTGCCGGAGGAGCGCGCGCCCGAGCTCGTGCGCACCCTCTTCTCGCCGGCGTGCTGGTCGGGCTGGGGCCTGCGCACCCTGGGGGAGGGCGAGGCGCGCTACAACCCGCTCAGCTACCACAACGGCTCGGTGTGGCCGCACGACACCGCGCTGTTCGCCGCGGGTCTCGTCCGCTACGGGTTCCTGGCCGAGGCCGCGCGCGTGCGCGACGCGCTCCTCGACCTCACGCTCGAGCAGGCCGACCTGCGGCTCCCCGAGCTCGTCGCCGGCTACCCGCGCGACGACAGGCCGCCGGTGCCCTACCCCGTGGCTTGCCGGCCGCAGGCGTGGGACGCCGCGGCCCTGCTCTACCTGGCGAGCCTGGACATCTGAGGGGCGGGCCCCGCCGCCTGCGGAGGCCTACCCTCGAACGGGAACGAAGAGGCGCCCGGTCACCCGGGCGCCTCTCCTTGGTGACCCCTACGGGATTCGAACCCGTGCCGCAACCTTGAAAGGGTTGTGACCTAACCGCTAGTCGAAGGGGCCTCGCCTTCGCGGCGGCGCTCGCGGTTCCGCCTGCGAGCGCGTTCACGATTCTACAGCACCGGCCCGCGCTCCGGTCAACAGGGGCGCCCACCGGCTCGCGAGGGCGCCGGGCGGAGGCCCGTCCGGGTGGTGGGTCGCCCGGGACTCGAACCCGGAACCCGCTGGTTAAAAGCCAGCTGCTCTACCGATTGAGCTAACGACCCCCGGGGACCGGCGCTCGCGGACGCGGCACGCGCGGCGCGACCAAGATGATACCGCGGCGCCGCGCTCCCCAGCCGTCACCCCGGCGCGGCCGGCCGCCCGCGAGGCCCCTGTAAGCGGTTTCTTCCTCGCGCTCCGTTCGCCTTGTTGGGGGGTAGGGGCGTTGCTAGACTGGCCGCAGCCCGCGTTCGTGAAATCGCGCACGAGGGCTGATGAGCGAGGTGAGCGCGGCCGACGATCCGCGATGGCCGGCGGTGCTCGGTTCCGGGCGCCGCCGCGCTGCGGGAAGGCGCAGAGCAGGAAGGAGCGGTTGTGTACGCCGAACTGCTGATGATGTTCCTCGCGGCCGGCCTCATCGCGGCGCTGGCGCTGGTGGCGGGGGCGCTGGTGGGACCCAAGCGCGCCACCGAGACCACGCTGGCCCCGTACGAGTCGGGGATCCCGGCCGTCGGCTCGGCGCGCGAACGCTTCCCGGTCCACTTCTACCTGGTCGCGATGGTCTTCATCGTCTTCGACCTGGAGACGGCCTTCTTCTACCCGCTGGCCGTGAAGTTCAACGCCGCGCCGCAGTTCCTGCTGGCCAACGCCTTGGTCTTCGTGCTCTTGCTGGCGGTAGCGTTCGTCTACCTGCTGCGCAAGGGCGTCTTCCACTGGAAGTGAGCATGGGACTCCGCGACCTGTTCGAGAAGGACGTCCAGGAGCTCGAGGCCGAGGGCATCCTGTTCACCACGCTGCAGAACCTCGTCAAGTGGGGCCGCAGCAACAGCCTGTGGCCCGTCACGTTCGGGCTGGCCTGCTGCGCGATCGAGATGATGGCTGCCACGAACTCGCGCAACGACATGGCGCGCTTCGGCTCCGAGGTGTTCCGCGCCAGCCCCCGTCAGGCCGACGTGATGATCGTCGCCGGCCGCCTGTCGAAGAAGATGGCGCCCGTCATGCGTCGCGTCTACGAGCAGATGCCCGACCCCAAGTGGGTCATCAGCATGGGCGCCTGCGCGTCCTCCGGCGGCATGTTCAACAACTACGCGATCGTGCAGAACGTCGACTCGGTCGTGCCCGTGGACATCTACGTGCCCGGCTGCCCGCCCCGCCCCGAGGCGCTGATCTACGCCGTGCAGCAGCTCCAGAAGAAGGTCAGGGGCGAGGCGTTCGACGAGCGGGGCGTCGCCCTGCCCATGGTCGAGGGCTGGTCGCGCTGATGGGTCGCGTCTGGTACACCCCTCACCGCCCGGCCGAGGCCGCCGCGCTGCAGCGCGCGGGCGTCGAGGCCCTGACGGCCCTCGGCGGGCAGGTGAGGGAGTTCAAGGGGATGGTAAGCGTCACGCTGCCGAGGGAGTCCCTGATCGCGGGCCTCGGGCGCCTCAAGGAGCTGGGCTTCGTGATGCTCACCGACGTCCACGGCATGGACTACCTGACGTACCCCGGCCACCGCGGCAAGCGCTTCTCCGTCGTCTACAACGTGCACGACATCACCGGCGCGGCGCGCCTGTTCGTGCGCGTCGACCTCGACGACGGCGAGACGGTGCCCACCTGCACCGAGCTGTGGCCGGGCGCGAACTTCCTCGAGCGCGAGTGCTTCGACATGATGGGCATCGTCTTCGAGGGGCACCCCGACCTGCGCAAGATCCTCACGCCCGAGGACCTCGAGGGCCACCCGCACCGCAAGGACTTCCCGCTGGGCGAGACGCCCACGCTGTTCAACGACGGCAGGTTCATCGACCCGGCGTCGTTCCGCGCCGGCCTCACGGGCCGCGACCCCGGCCTCACCGGCTGGAAGGGCGGCGCGCGCGCCGGCGTCAAGGCCACGCAGGTGCCGGTGCCGCGCTCGAAGCTGGCCAGCAACCTCGACGCGGGAGAGGCGGGTGAGGGCTGATGGCCACCGACGCACCCGCGGCCCGCGCCCACCAGCAGGAGGGCCTGGGCGCGTTCCAGACCAAGCGGATGCGCATCAACGTGGGGCCGCAGCACCCCAGCACCCACGGCGTGCTGCGCCTCGTCGTCGACCTCGAGGGCGAGCGCATCGTCTCGTTGAAGCCGTACGTGGGCTACCTCCACACCGGCTTCGAGAAGACGATGGAGAACCGCACGTACCAGCAGTGCGTGACGTACTCCAACCGCATGGACTACGTCAACGGCTTCGCCCACGACCTGGCCTACGTGCTGGCCGTGGAGAAGCTCCTCGACGCGCGCGTGCCGGTGCGGGCCCAGCGCATCAGGGTGATCCTGGTCGAGCTGAACCGGATCGCCAGCCACCTCGTGTTCTTCGGCACGACGCTGCTCGACATGGGCGCGCTGACGCCCTTCTTCTACTGCATGCGCGAGCGCGAGAAGATCCTCGACATCTTCGAGGCCGTCTGCGGCGTGCGCATGAACTACGGCTACTTCCGCGTCGGCGGCCTGCGTCAGGACGTGCCCGAGAGCTTCGAGCCGATGGTGCGCGAGTTCGTGCGCACGTTCCCCGACTACCTCGACCAGTACAAGGACCTCTTCATGGGGAACGACATCCTGCTGGCGCGCACCAAGGGCGTGGGCGTGCTGACCAGGCAGCAGGCCATCGACTACTGCCTCACCGGCCCGTCATTACGCGCCAGCGGCGTGCCCCTCGACTTCCGCAAGGCCGCGCCGTACTCCGGCTACCAGGACTACGACTTCGACGTCCCCTGCTACGACGACGGCGACATCTGGGCCCGCATGCAGGTGCGGATGGACGAGATGCACGAGAGCCTGAAGATCGTGAGGCAGGCCCTCGAGATGCTCGAGCCGGGTCCGACGATCGACCCCGACCGCCGCATCAGCCTGCCGCCCAGGAGCGAGCTCGAGACGTCGATGGAGGCCGTGATCTTCCACTTCAAGCTCGTCACCGAGGGCTTCCACCCGCCCAAGGGCGAGGTCTACGTGCCCACCGAGAGCGCCCGTGGCGAGCTCGGGTACTACATCGCCTCGGACGGCGGCTCGATGCCCTACAGGGTGAAGGTCAGGGCGCCGAGCCTGGCGAACCTGCAGTCGCTCGAGGTGTCGAGCAAGGGCGGCCTCTTCGCCGACATGGTCATCAACATCGCCAGCTTCGACCCGGTGCTAGGAGACGTCGACAAGTGATCGAGCTCGAGACCGTCACGCCCTTCTTCGCCGACAAGCAGGAGCTGCTCCGGGAGATCCTGGACCGCTACCCGCCCGAGGGTCGTCGCAGCGCGCTGATGCCGCTCCTGTGGGAGGTGCAGCGGGCCGAGCGCCACGTCTCCGAGGCCCGCATGCACGAGATCGCCGAGATCCTCGGCATCACCGTCACCGAGGTCAAGGGCGTGCTCAGCTTCTACTCCACCTACCACGAGCACCCCGTGGGCAGGTACCACCTACAGGTGTGCTCGACGCTCTCGTGCGCCCTCGCCGGCTCCGACGAGATGTACGACTACCTGGTCGAGGAGCTCGGCATCGTCAACGGCGAGCGCGACCGCGAGGGCCGCTTCAGCATCCAGAAGGTCGAGTGCCTCGGCTCCTGCGGCACCGCCCCGGTCCTGCAGGTGAACGACACCTACTACGAGCGCGTCACGAGGAGCCGCTGCCGTCACCTCATCGAGGCGCTGAGGCGCGACGAGGTGCCCGAGCCGTGGCGCGAGCGCGGCGGCGACAACGAGGGCCCCGAGAAGGCCGCGCCGTTCTCGCAGGGCGCCGCGGGAGCCCCGGCGGCGGCGGGCGGAACCGCCGCCCCGGCGCGCGGGGAGGGAGGCGAGGGCTGATGGCCGAAGGCGCTCCCGTCCCGCCGGCAGGGGAGGGGCCCATCACCAGCCGGCACGACCCGCGCTACGAGGTCACGCTCTACCGCTACGTGGGCGTGCCGGGCTCGCACACGCTCGACTTCTACCGGTCGCACGGCGGCTACGAGGCCGCCCGCAAGGCCCTCACGACGATGACGCCGGAGCAGGTCGTCGACGAGGTGAAGGCCTCGGGCCTGCGCGGCCGCGGCGGCGCGGGGTTCCCCACCGGCGTGAAGTGGTCGTTCATGCCGCCGCCCGACGGCCGACCGCGCTACCTGCTGTGCAACGCCGACGAGTCCGAGCCCGGTTCCTTCAAGGACCGCTACATCCTCGAGGACGACCCGCATCAGCTCATCGAGGGCATGATCATCGCCGCCTACGCGATGCGCGCCACGTACGGCTTCATCTACGTGCGCGGCGAGTACTACCTCGGCTACGAGCGGCTGTGGCAGGCCGTGAAGGAGGCCAGGGCGGCGGGGCTCCTGGGCGACGACATCTTCGGCACGGGCATGTCCTTCGACATCACCGTGCACCGCGGCGCCGGCGCCTACATCTGCGGCGAGGAGACGGCCCTGATGAACTCGCTCGAGGGCCTGCGCGCGAACCCGCGGCTCAAGCCGCCCTTCCCGGCCGCGGCGGGCCTCTACGGGCGGCCGACGACGATCAACAACGTCGAGAGCCTGGCCAGCGCCGTGCACATCATCGCCAGGGGCGCGGCCTGGTTCTCGTCGATGGGCACCGAGGACAGCAAGGGGACGAAGCTCTACCAGGTCTCCGGGCCCGTGAGGCGCCCCGGCGTCTACGAGATGCCGATGGGCGCGACGTTCAGGGAGCTGATCTACGACATGGCCGGCGGACCCACGATGGAGCCGAAGGCCTTCATCCCCGGCGGCTCCTCGACGCCGATGTTCCCGTGGCGCGACGAGTTCCTCGACATGCCGATGGACTACGGCACGCTGGCGAAGAACGGCTCGATGCTCGGTACCGGCGGCGTGATCGTGATCCCGCGGGAGAAGTGCATCGTTAACGCGCTCTACAACCTGGTGCGCTTCTACGCCCACGAGTCCTGCGGCAAGTGCACGCCGTGCCGCGAGGGCGTCTCTCACTGGTTGCCGCTCCTCTACAAGAAGCTCGTCGACGGCCTCGGCACCATGGAGGACGTCCAGCTCATCGAGGACCTGGCCAACAACATCCGCGGCACGGCCTTCTGCCCGCTCGCCGACGCGTGCGTGATGCCGGTGCAGGCGAGCTTCAAGTGGTTCCGCGACGAGTACGAGCACCTGGCCACGCACAAGGTGCCCAAGTACCCGAAGAGCGACTGGTGGCAGGCATGAAGGTAAGGGTCAACGACGTCGAGCTGGACCTGGCGCCGGGCACGAGCGCCATAGACGCCGTGTTCGCCGCCGGCGACGACGTGCCGTACTTCTGCAGCCAGGAGTACATGTCGCCGATCGGGGCGTGCCGGATGTGCCTGGCCCGCATCGGGGCGCCGCGCAAGGACAAGGACGGCAACTGGATCCTCGACGAGGAGACGGGCGAACCGAAGGTGTTCTGGTTCCCGAACCTGATGGCCACCTGCACCACGCAGGTGACGGAGGGCATGGTCATCGACACGCGCTCCGAGGCCGTCAAGCGGGCCCAGAACTCGATGGTCGAGTACACCCTGATCAACCACCCGCTCGACTGCCCCGTGTGCGACAAGGGCGGCGCCTGCGAGCTGCAGGACAGGGCCTACGAGTACGGCTCGGGGATCTCCCGGTTCGAGTTCGACAAGCGCCACCAGGAGAAGCACCACGCCCTGTCCGAGCTGATCACTCTCGACAGGGAGCGCTGCATCCACTGCAAGCGCTGCGTGCGCTACTTCGAGGAGGTGCCGGGCGACAGCGTGCTCGACTTCATCGAGCGCGGCTCGCACACCTACATCGGCACCGCCGAGGAGGGCCTGCCCAGCAACTTCACCGGCAACATCACCGACATCTGCCCGGTGGGGGCGCTCCTCGACACGACGAGCCGCTTCCGCGGGCGCAACTGGGAGTACCACCACACGCCGTCGGTGACGATGGACGACGCGACCGGCGCCGCCGTCTGGGTCGACTCCCGCACCGGCCGCGTCGAGCGCGTCAAGGCGCGCCTGAACCCCGAGGTCAACAAGACCTGGATCGACGACGGCACGCGCTTCGGCCACGAGTACGTCGACCACTCCTCGCGCCTGCTGACGCCGCTGGTGCGGCGCGGCGGCGAGCTCGTGCCCGCGACCTGGGAGGAGGCCGCGGCCTTCGTCGCCGAGCGCCTGGCCGGCCTCAGCGGCAAGGACGTCGGCATCGCGGTCCGCGCCGACTCGACGCTCGAGGAGGGCGTCGGCGCCCTGGCTCTGGCCGAGCACCTCGGCACGGGCCAGGTCGACCACTGGCCGCGCCCGGCCGCGTCCGTCGTCGCGCCCAAGGACCTGCGCGCGACGATCACCGACCTCGCGACGGCCGACGCGATCCTCGTCGTCGGCGACGTCACCGAGGAGGCCCCCGTCCTCGACCTGCGCATCAAGGACGCGCTCAAGGGCGTCACGCCGCCGGCGCTCCTGCCGCACGGCGTGCCCATCGCCGACCTCCGGCTGAAGGAGCGGATGCCGCGCCGGACCGAGGTCCTCACGGTCGCGGCGCCATACCGCGTAGACCTGATGCGGTTCGCGGGCGCGGCGCTGCGCTACGCCGCGGGCCAGGAGGCGGCGCTGTTCAAGGCGCTGTCCGGCGAGGGACCGTCCGATGGCCTGGGCGTCGACGCCGCGGCGCTCCGCGGCACCGCCGAGAGGCTGAGGGCCGCCGAGCGCGCCGTGGTCGTGCTGGGCGGCGCGGTGCTGGCCTCGCGCGAGGCCGCCGACGCCGCGCTGGCCTTCGCGCGCGCGGTCAAGGCCAAGGTCGTGCTCGTCGGCCCGATGGCGAACAGCCACGGCCTCGAGCTGATCGGCGTCCTCCCCAGCCACGCGAACTACGCGTACCCGGCGATGCTCGAGACCGCCCGGGCCCTGGTGCTGTCGCACCTCGACCCGGCGCAGGACCCCGACGTCGCCGAGCGGCTCAAGCAGAAGGACCTGCTCGTCGTCCACGACAGCTTCCTGACGGAGACGGCGGCGCTGGCGGACGTCGTGCTGCCCGCCAAGACCGTCTACGAGCGCGACGGCACCGTCGTGAACCTCGAGGGGCGGTTCCTGCGCGTGAACGCCGCCCCCGTCGAGGGCGGGGCCAGCGAGGACCTGACCGGCGTGGTCAGGTACCTGGGCGAGGCGCTGGGCCAGCGGCTCGAGGGGCGCAGCGTCAGGAGCGCCCAGCGCGTCCTGCGCCAGCGCTTCGACCTCGACATCGCCGAGCTGCCCGAGTGGGGCGCGTTCCTCGACGTGAAGCCTGCCGCCCGCTCGGTGCCGGCGCCGCCCGCCGAGCAGCAGGGGCGCCGCCGCGGCGGCAACGTCGTCGTGGCGCCCTCGATGGTCAGGCCCGAGTACGCCTACATGAACCCCCACCTCCTCGCCGAGCGCGGCGGCCCGCCGCTGCGCGTGAACCCGGAGGACGCCGCGGCGCTCGAGCTGAAGAGCGGCGACGACGTGCGCCTGCGGGTCGGCGGCCTGTGGCGCCGCGCGACGGTCCGCGTCACCGACGCCGTGCCGCCCGGGCTGATGACCATCGCCGCCACGCCCGACCAGCCGCAGGGCCTCGCCCACGCCGACCTCTCCAGCCTCGTGGTGCTGCGCGACAGGGAGGCGGTGGCGTCGTGACCGAGTACGTCCGCGACCCGCTGTGGGTGACGTTCATCAAGGCGTTCGTGCTGTGCCTGGTCCTGCTGGGCGGCTTCGCCTACATGACCGTCATCGAGCGCCGCATCCTGGCGCGGTTCCAGCACCGCTACGGGCCGAACCGCGTGGGGCCCGCCGGCCTGCTGCAGCCGATCGCCGACGCGATCAAGTCGATCTTCAAGGAGGACATCGTGATGTCGGGCGCCGACCGCGTGGTCTACGTGCTGGCGCCCGCGATCAGCATCGTCTGCGCGCTGTCGGCGTTCGGCGCGATCCCGGCGGGGCCGCCCGGGAGCCTGTTCGGCTTCAACCCCTGGGTGATGGACCTCGACGTCGGCCTGCTCTACATCCTCGCCGTCACCAGCCTGGGCGTGTACGGCATCTTCCTCGGCGGCTGGGCGTCGAACAGCAAGTACGCGCTGCTCGGGAGCCTGCGGTCCTCGGCGCAGATCATCAGCTACGAGCTGGGCCTGGGCCTGTCGGTCCTGAGCGTGATCATGGTCACCGGCACGCTGAACCTCAGGCAGATCGTCGACACCGGCGTCTGGTCGGTGAGCCCGTGGCTGTGGCCCGGCCTGGCGATCTCGATGCTGACGTTCCTGATCTCCGGCATCGCCGAGGTGAACCGCACGCCGTTCGACCTGCCCGAGGCCGAGCAGGAGCTCGTCGCCGGCTACCTGACCGAGTACTCGTCGATCAAGTGGGCGCTCTACATGATGGCCGAGTACGTCAACGTCTTCACCAGCGCGGCGTTCATCAGCACGCTGTTCCTCGGCGGCTGGCGGGGCCCGGCCTTCGTCGACAGGATCGTGCCCGGCATGTCGGAGTGGCCGTTCGTGTGGCTGCTCCTCAAGATGGCCTTCTTCGTGTTCCTGTTCATCTGGCTGAAGGCCACGCTGCCCCGCCTGCGCTACGACCAGCTCATGCGCTTCGGCTGGCTCTACCTGTTCGAGGTCGCGCTGGTGGGCGCCCTGCTGACCGGGACGGTGATCGCCTTTGTTCTCTGAGTCCATGAGCGGAGGTACGGCATGAGCGTCCTCGACATCGCCAAGGGCATGGGCGTGACGCTCTCCCACCTCTTCAAGCGTCCCGTCACCGTGCAGTACCCGGAGCAGCCGGTGAGGCTGCAGGCGCGGTTCCGGGGCCGCCACCACCTGCTGCGGCACCCCGACACGGGCCTCGAGAAGTGCATCGGGTGTTCGCTCTGCGCCGCCGCCTGCCCGGCCTACGCGATCTACGTCGAGGCCGCCGAGAACGACCCGGCGAACCCGGTGTCGGCGGGGGAGCGCTACGCGAAGATCTACGAGATCAACATGCTCCGCTGCATCTTCTGCGGCTTCTGCGAGGAGGCGTGCCCCACCGGCGCGATCGTCCTCGGCCACGAGTTCGAGCTCGCCGACTACCGCTACCAGGACTTCGTCTACCGCAAGGAGGACATGCTGGTCGGCACGGTCGGCAGCAAGTGGCAGCGCCGCGAGGCCGCGGCCAAGGGCACCGACGTCAGGCTCGGCTTCGTCGCCGACCACCGTCCGGAGCTGGAGGGCGTCGACTACTGATGGACCGCATGGCGCCAGAGGCCGAGGGGGCCGCGCGATGATCGGCTTCCTGATCGTGGCGGCGCTGGCCGTCGCGGGCGGCGCGCTGGTGATCACCGCGCGCCAGCCCGTGCACGCGGCGCTCGGACTGGTGGGCACGCTGCTGTCGGTGGCGGTGGCGTACGTGATGCTCGACGCCCACTTCCTGGCCGCGATCCAGGTGATCGTCTACGCCGGCGCGGTCATGGTCCTCTTCCTGTTCGTGATCATGCTGCTCAACGTCGAGCAGCAGCGGCCCGCGGCGCGGTGGCCGTGGCTGCGCTGGGCGGCGTACGCCTCGGGGCTGGTCGGCGCCGTGGCCGTGGCGGCCACCGCGCTCTCCGAGCGCCGGCCCGCGCCCGACCCCGCGGCGGTCGCGGCCGTGCTGCAGGGCGGCAGCGCCGAGCGCGTGGGCACGGTGCTCTTCAGCGAGTACCTGCTGGCCTTCCACCTCGTCGCCGTGCTGCTCCTGACCGGCGTGGTCGCCGCGGTCAGCCTCGTCCAGCGCGCCGGCGAGCAGCCCGGGGGAGAGGCCGTGGCCGCGTTCGAGGAGGAACCCACAGTGAGAGCGAGCGAGCCGGCGTGAGCGTGCCCAGCGAGTACTTCGTAGCGCTCAGCGCGGTCCTGTTCGGGCTCGGCGCGGTCGGCGTGGTCACGCGCCGCAGCGCGATCCTCGTGTTCCTGTCGATCGAGCTGATGCTGAACGCCGCGAACCTGGCGATCGTCGCCTACGCGCGGCAGTGGGCCGCGACCGGCGGTCCCCACGCCCTGCAGGGTCAGGGCGCCGTGTTCATCGTGCTGGCCGTGGCCGCGGCCGAGGTCGCGGTGGGCCTCGGCATCCTCGTGGCGATCTTCCGGTACCGCGTCACCACCGACGTGGACGAGCTGGCGGAGGTGCGCGCATGACCGAGACGCCGGTCTTCGTCCAGCTCGTCGCCCTGGCGCCGCTCGTCGCGCTGGTCGGCTCCCTGGTGAACGGCCTGTTCGGCCGCGGGCTGCGCGAGCCGGCCAGCGGGGTCGTCGCCTCCGCCGCCGTGGGTGTCGGCTTCGTGCTCTCCCTCGTCGGCTTCGTCGCCTACCCGGCCGGCGCCGAGGGCTACCGGTACGTGGTCTGGGAGTTCCTGCGCGCCGGCGGCCTGTCGGTGGACGTCGCGTTCCTCGTCGACCAGCTCAGCCTGGTCATGTGCCTGGTGATCACCGGCGTGGGCTTCCTGATCCACGTCTACTCGATCGGCTACATGCGCGGCGACCCCGGCCACGCCCGGTACTTCTCGCAGCTCAACCTGTTCGTGGCCGCGATGCTCGTGCTCGTGCTCGCCGACAGCCTCCCGCTGATGTTCGTCGGCTGGGAGGGCGTGGGCGTGTGCTCGTTCCTGCTCATCGGGTTCTGGTACGAGCAGCGCGCGAACGCCGACGCCGCCCGCAAGGCCTTCATCGTCAACCGCGTGGGCGACGTCGGCTTCCTGATCGCGATGTTCCTGACCTTCAAGGCGTTCGGCACGCTCGAGCTGTCGGCGGTGAACGCCGCGGCGCCGGCCTTCGCCTACGGCGCCCCGGTGCTCACGGCGATCGGCCTGCTGCTCCTGCTGGCCGCGGCCGGCAAGTCGGCGCAGCTCCCGCTGCAGCTCTGGCTGCCCGACGCCATGGCCGGCCCCACGCCGGTCTCGGCGCTGATCCACGCCGCGACGATGGTCACCGCCGGCGTCTACCTGATCGCCCGCACCGGCGCCGTGTTCGCGCAGGCGCCCGCCGCCGCCGCGACGGTGGCGTGGGTCGGCGCGCTCACCGCGCTGGTGGCGGCGGTGGCCGCGTTCGCGCAGACGGACATCAAGCGGGTCCTCGCCTACTCGACGATCTCGCAGGTCGGCTTCATGGTCGCGGCCGTGGGCGCTGGTGCCTACTGGGCCGGCATCTTCCACGTCGTCACGCACGCCTGCTTCAAGGCGCTGCTCTTCCTCGGCGCCGGCTCGGTGATCCACGCGCTCGGCGGCGAGCAGGACTTGCGGCGTATGGGCGGCCTCGGCAGGCGCATGCGCGTGACGGGCACGACCTCGCTGATCGCCACGCTGGCGATCGCCGGCGTGCCGCTGCTCTCGGGCTTCTTCTCGAAGGACGCGATCCTCTCCGGCACGCTGACTAGCTCGCTGCTCGACGGCTACGGCGCGGGCCTGCTCTTCGCGCTGCTGCTGCTGACCGCGGTGCTCACCGCCGCGTACATGTTCCGCTGGTACTACCTGGTGTTCGCCGGGGACGAGCGCCTCACGGCCGAGGCCAAGGCGCACGTGCACGAGTCGCCGGCGGTGATGACGACGCCGCTCGTGGCGCTGGCCGTGGGCAGCGTGCTCGCCGGCTACCTCGGCGTCCAGGCGTTCATCGGCCGCAACCTCATCGCCGAGTGGCTGGCGCCCGTCACCGCCGCCGTCGAGTTCCGGCACCTCTCGCTGGGCGCCGAGTGGGCGCTCGTGGTCGCCTCGGCGCTGGCCGCCGCGGCCGGCCTCGGGGCGGGCTACTGGCTCTACCACGTCGACAAGGGCCGCACCGCGAAGCGGCTCGAGCCCACGCCCGTCGCGGCGCTCGCGCGGAGCGGCATGGGCTTCGACGCCGCCGCGCAGGCGGTGCTCGTTCGCCCCGGCGAGAGCGTCGCCGCGGGCCTGGCCGCGCTCGACCGCGAGGTCGTCGACGGCGGCCTGGCGGCGACCGTGAGCGGCGTGCCGCTCCTGGCACGGCTGGTGACCCTGTGGCAGACGGGGTACGTCAGGCTCTACGCGTTGGCGATGCTCGCGGGCGCGGCGGTCGTGGCCGCCGTCGCCCTGTTCGCGGGGGTGCTCAGATGACGGCGCTGCTGCCCATCATCGTCCCGGTCGTCGGCGCCGGGCTCGCCTCCCTGGCCGGCGGCCGCCGCGGCGCCGTGACCGCGGCCGCCCTGGCCAGCACGGTGGCCACGTTCGTGGCCTCGCTGTTCCTCCCGGGCGCCGCCGAGTTCCGCCAGCCCTGGCTCCCCGGCCTGGGCGTGAGCTTCGCGCTCGACCCGGGCGGCGCCGCGGCCGTGCTCGTCGTGGTCGTGGCGCTGGTGATGGTGCCCACCGCCCTGTACGCGGCCCTGACCGTCGAGGAGCGCCCGGGCAGGTTCGTCGCCTGGCTGCTGCTCGCCCAGGCGGGCCTGGGCGGGATCTTCATGGCCCGCGACCTCCTGCTCTTCTACGTGTTCTGGGAGGCCACGCTGATCCCCAGCCTGCTGCTCCTGGGGACGTTCGGGCTCGAGAAGCGGCGCGCGGCCACCCTGAAGTACCTGACCTACGCCGTGCTGGGCTCGTTCGTCATGCTCGTGACGGTCCTCGCCCTCAAGGCGCTCTCGGGCGCCCCGTCGTTCGCGCTCGAGGACCTGGTGCTGGCAGCGCGCGACCTGCCGGCGGCGACGCAGACCTGGCTGTTCGCCGGGCTGGCGCTGGGCATGGCGGTGAAGCTGCCGCTGTGGCCGCTGCACTCCTGGCTCGTCGACCTCAACGAGCAGAACCACCCCTCCGGCGCGGCCGACGTGCTCGGCACGCTCTACAAGGTCGGCGGCTACGGCTTCTTCGCCTGGGCGATCCCGGTGCTGCCGCTGGGCGCCGAACGCCTGGCGCCGGCGTTCATCGCGCTGGGCGCGTTCACCGCCGTCTACGGCGCCGTGGTCGCGACCAGCCAGACGCACCTCAAGCGCCTCCTCGCCTACGCCTCGCTGTCGCACATGGGCATCGTGGCGGTGGGTGTGTTCGGGCTCCACGTCGCGGGCCTGAGCGGCGCCGTCTACCTGCTCGCCGCGCAGATGCTCTCGACCGGCGGGCTCTTCATCGTCACCGGCATGCTCTACGCGCGCCGGCGCTCGTTCGACGTCGACGCCTACGGCGGCATCGCCAAGAGCGCTCCAGCGCTCGCCGCCCTGGCGCTCTTCCTGATCTTCGCCTTCATCGGCGTGCCCGGCCTCGGCAACTTCCCCGGCGAGTTCCTGAGCCTGCTGGGGGCGTACCAGTCCGCGCCCGCCGCCGCCGTCGTCGCCACGCTGGCCGTGATCGGCGCGGGCGTGTACGGCGTGAACGTCTACCAGCGCCTGTTCCTGGGCCAGCAGCGCGAGGCCGCGCGCGACCTGGGCCCCTTAGAGCTCTACGTGCTCGTGCCGTTCGTGGCCGGCGTGCTGTGGCTGGGCATCGCCCCGGCGCCGCAGCTCGAGCGCATCGAGGCGCAGTCGCAGCTCGCCGTGCTCCAGCTCGCCTCCGGCGAGCCGCCCGCGGCCGAGCTGGCGCTGGGAGGTGAGCGGTGACCTTCCCACCCGTCGTCGCCGTCGACTGGGGGCACCTCGCCCCGGCCCTCGCCCTGCTCGCCACGGCCGTGGTGGGCCTGCTGCTGGCGCTGTACCAGCGCGACTCGCGCCTCACCGTGGGCGCCGTGCTCGTCGGCCTGGCGACGTCGTTCCTGTTCAACCTCTCGGTGTTCCTGTCGGACAGCGCGGGCGGCGCGAGCTTCGGCCTGCGCTGGCTGGCCGACGCGCCGGCGCTGGCCTTCAACTTCGTGGTCCTCCTCGGGACCGCGCTGGCCGTCCTCGTCAGCTACGACCAGCTCGGCCGGCTCGACATGGACCACCCCGAGTACTACCCCCTGATGCTCCTCTCGGCGCTCGGGGCCATGGTGATGGCGGCGGCCGGCGACCTCGTCACGCTGCTCCTCGGGCTCGAGGTGCTGTCGCTGCCGGTCTACGTCCTCTCGGCCTGGAGGCCGCAGGCGCGCCAGTCGGAGGAGGCGGGCATGAAGTACTTCCTGCTCGGCGCCTTCGGCTCGGCGGTCCTCGTCTACGGCGCGGCGCTCCTCTACGGCGCCGCCGGCAGCTTCGTCTACGCCGACGTCGCCGCCGCCCTGGCGGGCGGCTCGCTGCTGTCGCTGGCCACCCTCGGCGCCGCCTTCGTGCTCGTCGGCCTGTCCTTCAAGGCCGCGCTGGTGCCGTTCCACCAGTGGTCGCCGGACGTCTACACGGGCGCCCCCACGCCCGTCGTCACCTTCATGAGCGTCGTCGTCAAGGCCGCCGCCTTCGCTGCGCTCCTGCGCGTGGCGGCGACGGTGGCGCCGGAGGTCTCGCCCTGGCTGCAGGACGCGCTGGCGGTGGCCGTGGCGGCCACGCTGGTGGTCGGCAACCTGGCGGCGCTGGTGCAGCGCGGCGTCAAGCGCATGCTGGCCTACTCGGCCGTGGCGCACGCCGGCTACCTCGGCCTGGCCGTGCTCGCTCCCGACCACGGCGGCGTGGAGGCGGCGGTCTGGTACCTGACGGCGTACACGCTGATGAACGCCGGGGCGTTCGCCGTGCTCTCGCTCGTCGTCGACAGGAACGACCAGGGCGACGACGTCGAGCGCTTCGCCGGGCTCGGGCAGACGCGGCCCGGCCTGGCCCTCGCGCTCACCGTGTTCCTGCTGAGCCTCGGCGGCATCCCGCCGCTGGCGGGCTTCGCCGGGAAGGTGATGGTCTTCTCGGCGGCGGTCGAGGCGGGCTACGTCTGGCTCGCGCTGCTGGGGATCCTCACCAGCGTGGTGGCGCTCGTCTACTACTTCCGCGTCGTAGCGGCGATGTACTTCCGCCGGCCCGAGTACCCGGCGCCGTCCTTCCGGTCCTCGGCGACGGACGTCGCGATCGCCGCGGCGCTGGCGGGCACCGTGCTGCTCGGCCTGTTGCCCGGCTGGTGGCACGAGGCCGTCCGCGGCGCCCAGGCGGCTCTCGGGTTCTGACCGCCCGCCGGACCTCGCGTCCAGGAAGCGCCGGCGCCCCGCAAGGGGCGCCGGTTCGCGTAAGAGCGCGGTCAGAGCGCCGCTGTTACGGTGTCGCCTGGCCTCGGGGGCCGGCCCGCGCGACGGAAGGCGGCGGGAGCGGGACCCTCACGCGTGGCGCGCGGGGCCCGGCCCGAGGGAGATGGGAAGTAATAGGCTGTGGTGCGTTCCCTGTTCGACTACGATACGCGAACCGTGGACCTGAGCCAGATGAAGCTGCTGCTCGTCGACGACGACGAGGCTTCGCTGGTGCTGGTCCGGGGCATCCTCGAGCGCGCGGGTTACGAGCGCGTCTTCACCTGCGACGAGCCCATGCGGGTGGTCGAGCGCTTCATGGAGCTCCGGCCCGACCTCGTGGTCCTGGACATGCACATGCCCGGCCGCGACGGCCTCCAGGTCCTGGGCGACCTGCGCCCCGTCCTCCCCGAGGCGTTCCCCGTCGTCATGGTCACCGGCGACGCCAGGCCCGAGCTGCGCGAGGCCGCCCTCGCCAGCGGCGCGAAGGACTTCATCAACAAGCCGGTGAACCCGACCGAGACCCGGCTGCGCATCCGCAACCTGCTGGAGGCCAGGTACTACCAGAAGCAGCTCGAGGAGCAGAACGAGCGGCTCGAGGAGGCGGTGAGGCGCCGCACCGCCGACCTGGAGCACTCCCAGCTCGAGATGCTCGTCAGGCTCGCGCGCGCGGCGGAGTACCGCGACGACGACACCGGCGAGCACACGTGGCGCGTGGCGCAGACCGCCGGCGCGATCGCCAGGCGCCTCGGCATGTCGCCGGCGCGCGTGGAGATGCTGATGCGCGCGGCGCGCCTGCACGACGTCGGCAAGATCACGGTCCCCGACGCGATCCTCCTGAAGCCGGGCGAGCTGACCGAGGAGGAGCGCGAGGTCGTGCGCGGGCACGCGAAGGCCGGCGCCGAGCTGCTCTCCGGCTCCCGCTCGCCGACGATCAGGCTCGCCGAGGTGATCGCGCTGAACCACCACGAGCGCTGGGACGGCAAGGGCTACCCGAACGGGCTCGCCGGTGAGGCGATACCGCTCGAGGCCCGCATCGTCGCCGTGGCCGACGCGTTCGACGCGATGTGCCGCGACCGCGTGCACAGGCGCGCGATGACGCTGCCCGAGGCGATCGCCGAGATGACCCGCGGCGCCGGCACGCAGTTCGACCCCGTCGTCGTCGAGGCGTTCCTCCGCGCGGTGGACGCGGGCGAGGTCGTCTACCAGGAGCCCGCCAGGCGCTGAGGGCTGGTCGAGGGGCCGGCGCGGGTCCGTTCCGGCTTCCTGGACCACGGGCGGCCGCCTCCCTTACAGTTCTGGCGTGCCCGACCCCGTGACGCACTACCTGTCGCTGCTGGGCGAGCTGGACCCCGTGGAGGTCCTCCGCGCCACCCCGACCCGACTGAAGGAGTACGTGGAGGGCTCCGACCCCGCGGACCTCGACGTCCCGTACGCCCCCGGCAAGTGGTGCCCGCGCCAGGTCCTGGCCCACCTCGCCGACGTCGAGACCGTGATGGGCTTCCGGCTGCGCCAGGTGGTGGCGGCGCCGGGCATCGAGGTGCAGCCCTTCGACCAGGACGCGTGGGCGCGCCGGTACGCGAGGCTCGACCCCGGCCTGGCGGTCGAGGCCTTCGCCGCGCAGCGCGCCTGGAACCTAGCCCTCATCGCGGGCTTCACGCTCGAGGACTGGCTGGCCGAGGCCTACCACCCCGAGCGCGGCTTCGAGAGCGCCGACCTGATGGTGCGGATGATGGCCGGCCATGACATCAACCACCTGTCGCAGCTCGGGCTCTGAGGCGCTCAGCGCTCGGCCGAGGCCCGGCGCGCGTCCTTCGGGTGGTGGCGGTAGACGGCGACGATGAAGCCGACGAGCAGGCCGATGTAGACGAGCAGGGTCGCCGTCCCGAACCAGTGGCTCAGGCCGGACGCGGCGCCGAGGGCCACGCGGATCGTCTGCACCTGCAGGCCGGCGAACATCAGGGCGGTGACGACGCCGATGGCCGTCAAGAACTGCCTCGACAGCGTGCCCACCTTCACGTGGTTCTCCTCCGTGATGGGCACGGGGAGGCGCACCAGCCTGCCGATCCGCCGGGTGAAGAACACGGCCAGCCAGGCGGCGGTGGCGAAGGCGGCGAGCAGGAACGCCGCGCCCGGCCCGCCGTAGGCGTCCGGCCGGCCATCCGCGCCGAAGTGCGTCGGGATCGCGTCGGGCAGCCGCGAGAGGTTGGTGAGCGGCAGGAGCCACGTCACCGCGACCGCGAGCCACGCGACCGCGTCCATCACGCGCTCGACGGCGGTGATCGGCCCGCTCATGGCGCGGGACAGCAGCGCCACCTGCTCGGGGGTCCTGCGCACGGTCACCGCCTCGAGCGTAACCCGACACCGTGGTACAGTCCGCTCCCATGGCAGTGGAGCAGACCTTCGCCATGGTCAAGCCCGACGGCGTCCGCCGCGGCCTGACCGGCACGATCATCGCTCGCATCGAGGCCAAGGGCTTCAAGGTCAGGGCGCTGAAGATGATGCGCGTCAGCCGCGAGCTGGCGGAGCGGCACTACGGCGAGCACAAGGGCAAGCCGTTCTTCGAGGGGCTGGTGTCGTTCATCACCTCGGGGCCCGTCGTCGCCATGGTCGTCGAGGGCGAGAACGCGATCGCCGAGTGGCGGAAGATGATGGGCGCGACGAACCCTAAGGACGCCGCCCCCGGCACGATCCGCGGCGACTTCGCCACGACGATCGACGAGAACGTCGTGCACGGCTCCGACGCGCCGGCCACGGCCGAGCGCGAGATCGGCATCTTCTTCGACCCCGCCGAGCTCGTCTAGGCGATGCCCGGCCTCTCCCAGGCGATCCAGGCCCTCAAGGGCTCCTCGACCGTCGCGTTCGACACGCGCGCGAAGGAGCTGATGCGGCAGGGCGTCGACGTCGTCGCGATGACGGCGGGCGAGCCCGACTTCCAGCCGCCCGAGCACGTGCTGGAGGCGGCGCACGAGGCGATACGCCTGGGGAAGACCAAGTACACGCCCTCGGAGGGCACCGTCGAGCTGCGCGAGGCGATCGCGGCCAAGTTCAAGCGCGAGAACGGCCTCGACTACGGCATCGACCAGGTGATGGTGTCGAACGGGGGCAAGCAGGTCCTCTACAACGGCTTCATGGCCGTCCTCGACCCGGGCGACGAGGTGATAATCCCGGCCCCGTACTGGGTGTCGTACCCGGCGCAGGTGCGGCTCGCGGGGGGCGTGCCGGTGGTCGTGCCGGCCCGCCCCGAGGACGGCTTCGTGCCCGACCTGGAGGCGATCGAGGCGGCGTTCACGCCCCGCACGAAGGTGGTGCTCGTGAACTCGCCCTCGAACCCGACGGGCGCCGTCTACCCGCCCGAGCTGGTGAAGGGGATCGCCGAGCTCGCCGCCAGCCGCGGCGCGTGGGTCTTCGCCGACGACCTCTACGAGCACCTCGTCTACGAGGGCGAGTTCACGCCCGCGGCCCGGTTCGCTCCGGAGAACACGCTGGTGATCCACGGCGCCAGCAAGGGCTACGCGCTCACCGGCTGGCGCATCGGCTTCGGCGCGGGGCCCCGCGAGCTGATCAGGGCGATGAACAGGCTGCAGAGCCAGTCGACGTCCGGCCCCAACGCTGTCGCGCAGCACGCCACCGTCGCGGCGCTGAACGAGGTCGAGAAGACCGCCGAGTTCCAGCGCATGACCCGCGCCGCCTACAAGCAGCGCCGCGACGTGCTGGTGGCAGGGCTGAACCGCCTCGGCCTCAGGACGCCGATGCCGCAGGGTGCCTTCTACGCGATGGCCGACGTCACCCCGATCGACCCCGACGAGGGCAGGGCGGCGCTCAGGCTGCTCGAGGAGGCGCGGGTGGCGGTGGTGCCGGGCACCGACTTCGAGGCGCCCGGCCACGTGCGGCTGAGCTACGCCACCAGCCTCGACAAGGTCGAGGAGGCGCTGCGGCGCATCGAGGCCCTGCTGGCGGCCTGAGGGGCCGCGGCGGTCCCAGTCGAAGGCTCCGGGACCGCCGCGGACGACCGTCGCGGGGGGCGGACCTGGCCGACGCAGCGGCCCGTTGTCGCGGCCCGCGGGCCCCGCCAGGCCCGGCGCGAACGGCGGCCATAGACTCGGCCCGTGAACCGCCCCGACTCACGCTTCAAGACGATCATCGAGCCGTTCCGCATCAAGTCGGTGGAGCGGATCCGCTTCACCACGCGGGAGGAGCGCGAGGCCGCGCTGGCCGCGGCCGGCTACAACCTGTTCGCGCTGCGCGCCGAGGACGTGCTCATCGACCTGCTGACCGACTCCGGCACCGGCGCGATGTCGAGCGCGCAGTGGTCGGCGATGATGCGGGGCGACGAGAGCTACGCCGGCAGCCCGTCGTTCTACCGGTTCGAGGCGGCGGTCAAGGGCATCACCGGCTTCCGGCACGTCCTCCCCACGCACCAGGGCAGGGCCGCCGAGCGCATCCTCTGCGCCGTCGCGGTCAAGCCGGGCGACGTGGTGCCGAACAACACGCACTTCGACACGACGCGCGCGAACGTCGAGGCGGCGGGCGCGACGGCGCTCGACCTGCCCTGCCCGGAGGCGAGCGACCTCTCCTCCGAGCACCCGTTCAAGGGCGACATGGACGTCGAGGCCTTGGAGCGCGTGCTGGAGGAGCACCGCGGCCGCGTGCCGCTGGTGATCCTCACCGTCACCAACAACTCGGGCGGCGGCCAGCCCGTGAGCATGGCGAACGTGCGCGCCGTCAGCGCCCTGTGCCGCGAGCACGGCGTGCCGCTCTTCATCGACTGCTGCCGCTACGCCGAGAACGCCTACCTGGTGAAGCTGCGCGAGCCCGGCTACCAGGACAGGAGCCCGCGCGAGATCGCCCAGGAGATGTTCTCGTACGCCGACGGCGCGACGATGAGCGCGAAGAAGGACGGCCTCGGCAACATCGGCGGCTTCCTCGCCCTCAACGACGACGCGCTGGCGCAGGCGGCCCGCAACCAGCTCATCCTCACCGAGGGCTTCCCGACCTACGGCGGCCTCGCCGGCTACGACCTGGAGGCGCTGGCGGTGGGCCTGGAGGAGGCGCTCGAGGAGGACTACCTGCGCTACCGCGTCCGCTCGGTCGAGTACCTGGGCGAGCGGCTGCTCGCCGCGGGGGTGCCGATCGTCAGGCCGACGGGCGGCCACGCCGTCTACATCGACGCCAAGGCGATGCTGCCGCACGTCCGGCAGTCGCAGTACCCGGCCTGGGCCCTGTCGCTCGTGCTCTACCTCGAGGGCGGGGTCAGGTCGGTCGAGATCGGCTCGGTGATGTTCGGGCGCCAGCCCGACGGCAGCGAGAGACCGGCCCGGCACGAGCTCGTGCGCCTGGCGTTCCCGCGCCGCACCTACACCCAGAGCCACGTCGACTACCTGGCCGAGGTGATCGCCTACGTCGGCTCGGTGCGCGACCGCGTGCGGGGGGTGCGCATCGTGGAGGCCCCGCCCGTGCTGCGCCACTTCACCGCGCGCTTCGAGCCCGTGGAGGGGAAGCTGCTGGCCTAGGCGCCCCGGCCGCGGTACCCTGCTGCGGTGCGCCTGAGCGTCGAGCTCGTACCGCGCGACGAGGCGTCGCTGGCCTCACAGGTCGAGGAGCTGCGCTGCCTCGCGCGGGTCGACACGGTGAACGTACCCGACCTGGCGCAGTTCCCGCTGCGCGGCTGGGAGGCGGCCCTGAGCGTCCGGTCCGCCGGCGCCTGGGCTACCGTGCCTCACCTCCGCGCCGCCGAGGTGCTGCGCGACGCGGCGGAGGGCTGGCCCGCCGTCTACGCGCTGCGGGCGGCGGGGGTGGACGAGGTGCTGGTCGTCTCGGGGGACGCCCAGCCTCCCGACGGCGTCGACGCCGAGGCGAGCTCCGCCGTCACTGCGATCCGCGCGCTGGCCGCGGCGCACCCCGACCTGCGCGTGTACGCCGCGCTGGACCCCTACCGCAGCGGCTTCGCGGCCGAGCTCGCCTACGCCGAGGCGAAGCTGGAGGCCGGCGCCATGGGCCTCTTCACGCAGCCCTTCTTCGACGTGCGCCTGCTCGCCGTGTGGCAGGAGCTCACCGCCGGCATCGAGGTCTTCTGGGGCGTGACGAGCGTGACGTCGCCGCGCTCGCAGCGCTACTGGCTCGCGCGCAACAGGGCCGTGTTCCCGGCCGGCTTCGAGCCCACGCTCGAGTGGCACCGCGGGCTCGCCGCGCGCGTGCTCGAGCACGTGGCCGGCACAGGCGGCCACCTCTACTTCATGCCTATCAGGGTCGGCATCGCCGACTGGCTCGGCGACCTGCTGGGCTGAAGGCGCCGGCGCGCCGCGGCCCTCGCCCGGCCGCGCCGTCCTGGAGCCCCGACCGGGCCCGCCGTCGCGGGAGCCCCGACCGGGCCCGCTCGCTCAGTCGGCCGCGGCCCGCGGCGAGTACGCCAGGTAGGGAGCGAGCCAGGCCTCGGTCTCCTCGACGCTCGTGCCGCTGCGAGCGGCGAGGTCCTCGACCTGGTCGCGCGCGACCTTGCCCACGCCGAAGTAGCGCGCCTCGGGGTGCGCGAGGTAGAGCCCCGCGACCGATGAGGGCGGGGTCATCGCCAGCCCGTCGGTGAGCGCGACGCCCGTCGCGGCGGTGGCGCCCAGGAGCGCGAAGAGGTCGCGCTTCAGGCGGTGGTCGGGACAGGCGGGGTAGCCGGGCGCCGGCCTGATGCCGCGGTAGCGCTCGGCGACCAGGTCCTCGGGGCCGAGGTCCTCGTCGCGAGCGTAGCCCCAGAGCTCGGTGCGCACGCGCTGGTGCAGGCGCTCGGCGAGCGCCTCCGCGAGCCTGTCGGCCAGCGTGGTCAGCAGGATCGCCGAGTAGTCGTCGGCGCGGGCGCGGAACCCCGCCGCGCGCGCCTCCGCGCCGTGCACGCTTACGGCGAAGGCGCCGACCCAGTCCTCGACGCCGGAGCCCTCGGGGGCGACGTAGTCGGCCAGGGCCAGGTTCGGCTGGCCCTCGCGCTTGGCCGTCTGCTGCCTGAGCGTCCGCAGGACCCGCGCGACCCGTGAGCGCGACTCGTCCTCGTACACGAGGATGTCGTCGCCGCGCGAGGCGGCGGGGAAGAGGCCCACCACCGCGCGCGCTTCCAGCCAGCCCTCGCCCACGACCCGCTCCAGCATCCGCCTGGCGTCCGCGAAGAGGGCCCGCGCCGCCTCGCCCTTCACGGGGTCGTCGAGCACCGCCGGGTAGCGGCCCGGCAGCTCCCACGACGAGAAGAAGGGCCCCCAGTCGATGTACGGCACGAGGTCCTCCAGCGGGTAGGGCGCCAGTACCGTCACGCCCGGCCGCCGCGGTCTCACCACGTGCGACCAGTCCGCGTAGCGGGGGCCCCGCGCCCTGGCCTCGGCGAGGCTCAGGAGCTCGCGGGCGCCCTGGGCGGCCTCGTGCTGCTCTCGCACCTTCGCGTACAGGCTCCGCGTCTCCGCCGCCAGTCCCTCGCGCTCGGTGGGCGAGACCGCCCGCGCCACGACGCCCACCGCCCGCGAGGCGTCGGGCACGTGCACGGTGAGCCCGCCGTAGCGCGGCGCGATCTTCACGGCCGTGTGGGCCCGCGACGTGGTGGCCCCGCCGATCAGGAGCGGCAGGTCGAGGCCGCGCCGCTCCATCTCGCTCGCGACGTGCTCCATCTCGAGCAGGGAGGGCGTGATGAGGCCCGAGAGGCCGACGACGTCGGCGCCCTCCCGCAGCGCCGTGTCGATGATCGTCTCGGCCGGCACCATCACGCCGAGGTCGATCACCCGGTACCCGTTGCAGGCGAGCACCACGCCCACGATGTTCTTGCCGATGTCGTGGACGTCGCCCTTGACCGTGGCCAGCACGACCTTGCCCGCCTGGCGCTGCGCCCCCGCCGCCAGGCGCGCCTCGAGGTGAGGCGTGAGCGCGGCGACCGCGCGCTTCATCACGCGGGCGCTCTTCACGACCTGCGGCAGGAACATCCGGCCGCTGCCGAAGAGGTCGCCGACGACGTTCATGCCCTCCATCAGCGGCCCCTCGATGACCTCCAGCGGGCCCCCGAGGGCCGTCATCGCCTCGAGCGCGTCGGTCTCGACGTGGTCGTCGATCCCCTGGACGAGCGCGTGCCTCAGGCGCTCCGTCACCGGCCAGGAACGCCACTCCCGGGCCGCGCGGGCGCGCTCGCCGGCCGGCTCGTGGCTGGCGGCGTAGGCCACGAGGCGCTCGGTGGCGTCCTCCCGGCGATCGAACAGCACGTCCTCGACGAGCTCCAGCAGCTCCGGGTCGACCTCGTCGTAGACGGTCAGCGACTCCGGGTTCACGATCGCCATGTCGAGGCCGGCGTTCACGGCGTGGTAGAGGAACGCGGCGTGCATCGCCTCCCGCACGCGGGCGTTCGAGCGGAAGGCGAACGACACGTTCGACACGCCGCCGGAGGTGAGCGCGCCGGGCAGGTTGGCCTTGACCCACCTCACGGCCTCGATGAAGTCGACGGCGTAGCGCGCGTGCTCGCGCATGCCGGTCCCGACCGTCAGCACGTTGGCATCGAGGATGACGTCCTCCGGGGCGAAGGCGGCACGCTCGACGAGGAGACGGTAGGCCCGCGCGAGCACCTCGATGCGCCTCTCGTAGGTGTCCGCCTGGCCCTTCTCGTCGAAGGCCATGACCACCACGGCAGCGCCGAAGCGCCGCGCCACCTTCGCCTGGCGCAGGAACTCCTCCTCGCCCTCCTTGAGGGACAGCGAGTTCACGATCGCCTTGCCCTGGACGTGCTTCAGGCCCTCGGCGATGACGTCGAAGCTCGAGGAGTCGATCATCACCGGCACGCGCGCCACGTCGGGCTCGGCGGCGATCAGGTCGAGGAACCTCGCCATCGTCCGCGGCCCGTCGATGAGGCCCTCGTCAAGGTTCACGTCGATCGCCTGCGCGCCGGCTTCCACCTGCTCGCGGGCCACCGCCACGGCGCCGCGCAGGTCCCCGTCCACGACGAGCCGCCTGAAGCGCCGCGACCCGGCCAGGTTCGTGCGCTCGCCCACGTTCACGAACGACGAGCCGCGCGGCGGCGCCTCCTCGCCCGGTGCCGGCCCGACGACGAGCGCCTCGAGCCCGGCGAAGCGCGGCCGCGGGTCGCGCGGGGGAGGGACCCGCGGTGAGGCCGCGCGCGCCGCCTCGGCGAACACGGCGATGTGCTCGGGTGTGGTGCCGCAGCAGCCGCCGATCACGTTCACCCAGCCGTTCGCCAGGAACTCCCGCAGGACCGCGGCCATCTCCCATGGCCCGAGGTCGTAGCCGCCGAAGGCGTTCGGCAGGCCGGCGTTGGGGTAGGCGACGGTGAAGACGTGCGCCAGGCGCGAGAGCTCCTCGACGTAGGGGCGCATCTCGGCCGGGCCGAGCGAGCAGTTGAGGCCGACGGCCAGGAGGTCGTGGTGCCTCACCGACGTCCAGAACGCCTCGATCGTCTGGCCCGAGAGCAGGCGGCCCGAGGCGTCGATGACAGTGCCCGAGAGCATGAGCGGCACGTCCCGTCCGGCCGCGGCCGCCGCGTCCTCGCACGCCTGGAGCGCCGCCTTCGCCATCAGGGTGTCGAAGACGGTCTCTACGAGCAGCAGGTCGACCCCGCCCTCGACGAGCGCCGTCGCCTGCTCGAGGTAGGCCTCGTAGACCTGGTCGAACGTGACCTCGCGGTAGCCGGGGTCCTCGACCCGGGGCGAGAGGCTCAGGGTCTTGTTCGTGGGGCCGATGGCGCCGGCGACCCAGCGCGGCCGCTCTGGGGTCGCGTACCTGTCGGCGACGGCGCGCGCGAGCCGCGCGGCCTCCCTGTTGATGTCGGCGATCGCGCCGTCCAGCCGGTACTCGGCGAGGCCGATCCTCGTGGCGTTGAACGTGTTCGTCTCGACGATGTCGGCGCCGGCCCGGAGGTAGGCCTCGTGGATGGAGGCCACGACGTCGGGCCGCGTGAGCACCAGGACGTCGTTGGCGCCCTTCAGGTCGACCGGGTGGTCGGCGAAGCGCTCCCCCCGGAAGTCGGCCTCGGCGAGGCCGGCCCGTTGGATCATCGTGCCCATCGCCCCGTCGAGGACGAGGACGCGGCGCTTCAGGTGCTCGACGATCGTGCTGCCCACCGGGAGACTCTACGACCTGGCGCGGGCCGGCGTCGCCGGCGCCGGGGCGCCGCGCCGCCGCCCGGGAGCGCCCCCGCTCGGGCTCAGCCCGCCTCCTCCGCGGCCAGGCGCCGGAGCTCGGGTCGCCCGACACGCCACAGCCACGCCACCTGGGCGGCCGTCGCGAGCGCGAACGCGACCATCGCGTAGGGGAGCGCGGGGAACGCGCGCCAGACGGCGCCGAGGCCGAGGAGCAGGGCGGCGGCGCCGAGGAAGACGAACATCGACTGGCTGATGCCCTGCGTCCGCCCGCCGTGGACGACCACTCCCTGCAGGAGGTTGCGCACGACGTCGAGGAGCGGCCAGAGCAGCGCCGCGGCGAAGCCCAGGGTGGCGAGGCGCGTGAGCTCGGGGGAGAGGCCGGAGACGCCGGTGAACCACAGCCGCGACAGGGGGGTGAACGCCACCAGCGCGGTGCCGGCGAGCACCGCCGCGCCGAGGCTCAGGGTGAAGCGCCGCAGGGCCCGGTAGGCGCCGGGCCTGTCGAGCATCGCGACGACGACCTCGTTGAACGCGAACCCCAGCGACCGGAACATGAAGAGCAGACCGCCGACCACCGGCCAGGCCGCCAGGGACGCGAGCGCCTCGGGCATGCGGCTCATCGCCGCGCTGCCGAGGGGCTGCACCACGAGCGAGACCACGGACGTGACCGCGAGCGGCGCGTAGAACGCCCAGAAGGCGGGGAGGCGCAGCGGCGGGTCTATCGCAGGCGCGGCCGCGAGCGGCCCTCTCACGACGGGCCTCGCCTGGACGCCGGCGTAGACGGCCTCGGCGGTGACGGCCAGGCCGATCGCCAGCCCGCCCGCGACGATGCCGCTGGCGCCGGCGAGCGCCGCGGCCGCCAGCGCGACGCACAGCGTCAGCAGGCGCACGAAGGTGCCGATCGTGACGTGGTGGGAGCGGTCGTGCCGGATCAGCAGGCCCTGGTGGTAGCGGCGGTAGGCGATCGCCCAGGTCCAGGGCAGCATCAGCATCAGTCCGAGCTGGGCGGGTCTCCGCACCACCTCGGGCGGGCCGAGCAGCGTCCCGATGACGACGTCGTAGAGCGGCGTGAACGCGAGCAGGGCGTGGAGGAGCGTGAGAGCCAGGCCCGCCAGCATCATGAACCGGTACATCAGCCGGTAGGACGCGAGGTCCTTGGCCAGCGCCGTGCTGGCGGTGAGGAGCATCATGATGGGCGCCTCGATCAGCAGCGCCACCGGCAGCACGACGCCGCCGTAGGCGGCGAGGTTCACCTCGGGGTCCGCTAGGCGCGCCATCACGGCGCTGACGATGGGCCCCTCCAGGCCCATCGTCAGCCAGCTCGCCGCCAGCGGCGCCCAGCGCCGGGCGACCTGGGCCTGCGTCACCGGCTCGCGCCGGGGGGCGGCCGGTGCCTCCGTCGCTTCCAGCGTCTTGGGGAGCGCGGTCGCCACGACCGCAGACTCTACTCCTACCGCGCGCCTCGCGGCGTCTCACGCACCCGCGGTTAGCATGGCGTGAATGGGAACGAGAGAACGCGACGACGCCCTCCGGGAGGCGATGGAGGAGGCGCAGCGGGCCGACGGCGAGACGACGCCGGAGCAGCGCCGACGGGTGGCGCTCGACACCGACGACGGCGTCGAGCAGGGCTCCCACGACCCCGACCGGCCCATCAACATGAACCTGATCTACAACAACCCCGAGAAGTGGGCGATCGGGAAGGAGATCCTCGAGCGCTACACGGGCACGCCGCCCGAGGGGATGCAGAAGCAGGTCCTGCTCACGAACTTCGAGTACTACAGCGAGCGCTTCAGCCGCATGGCCGACGACGTCGTCACCACGCGCGGCTCGGCGATGACCGCGCGGCACTCGGAGCGGCTCGGGGTGTCGCTCATCAACTTCTCCGTCGGTTCGCCGGTGGCGGCGCTGATCATCGAGGTGCTGGCCACCGCGGAGCCGAAGGCCACGCTGTTCCTCGGCATGTGCGGCGGCCTGCACCGCTCGCTCAAGGTCGGCGACTTCATCCTGCCCACCGCCGCGATCCGCGACGAGGGCGCGTCGAAGCACTTCATGCCGCCGCAGGTGCCGGCGCTGCCGACCTTCAAGATCCAGAAGTTCGTCTCGCAGATCATCGTCGAGAAGGGCTTGGACTACCGCACGGGCGTGGTGCACACCACGGACACGCGCTTCTGGGAGTTCAACGAGCAGTTCAAGCAGCTCCTGTACGAGGAGCGCGCCCTGGCGATCGACATGGAGACCGCCACGCTGTTCTCGGTCGGCTTCGCCTCCAAGGTCCCGATCGGCGCGCTGCTGCTCGTCTCCGACCTGCCGCTGAAGCGCGGCGGCATCAAGACCCGCGACTCGGCGAAGTCGGTGTTCAGGCAGTACACCGACCTCCACCTCGAGATCGGCATCGAGGCGATGAGCGAGATCGCCAAGCGCGGGGAGCACATCAGGCATTACCGGTGGTAGTCGTCTCGCGCCTGGGTCCCCGGCTGCGACGGGACGCTCGTACCTGAGCCCCCAGCCGCGCAGCCGCTACCATCCGAGGCGATGGACCTGGACACCTTGGCCCGCGTGAGCGCGTGGATGGTGCTGCCCCTGTCAGCGCTCGGGGCGGCGCTGCACTTCCTCTACGACTGGACGGGGCACTCCAGGCTCGCCGCCTACGTGTCCGCGGTCAACGAGAGCTACTGGGAGCACATCAAGATCGCGTTCTGGCCCCTGTTCCTCTACTTCCTCGCGGCGTACCTGCTCGGCGGCCGCGAGCTGCCGGGGTTCGTTCCGGCGGCGACGGTGGCCCTGTACGCGGTGCCGGTGACGATGGTCGCCCTCGTCTACGGCTACAAGCGCGCGACCAAGCGCAACGTGCTGTGGGTGGACATCCTCGCGTTCCTCGTGACGATGGCCCTGAGCATGACCGTCTTCGTGCGGTTGTGCCGCGAGCTCGCGGCGTCCCGCCCGACGAACGCCATCGCCCTGGCCTACCTCGCGGTCATCGTCTTCGCCTTCGCGACCTACTCCCTGCGGCCGCCGGCCGACCCGGACCTGTTCAGGGACCCGCTCAGCCAGGAGTACGGCCTGGCCGCGCACCGACACGAGCCCGAGGGCAGCGGCGGCGAGGACGCGGGGCGCGGCCAGCGGCCGGGCTGACGGCGCCCCCACCGAGACGTCACTCGCCGAGCAGCCGGCTCGCCGTCCGGACGAACGCGCTGGGCGTGTTGCCCGAGAAGAACGGTACCGGGCCGAGGTAGCGGCCCTCGGCGTCGAAGGTCAGCATCCCCACGGCGTCGTCGCCGTAGCCCCACGCGACCACGGGGTCGTCCGGGCCGCCGACCTCGTAGCGCACCACGGTCACGCCGGGCGCCCAGCCGTCGTCGGGCCAGACGGGCCCGGGCAGCTCCCGCGCCACCTCGCCGGTGCGGAGGTAGGTCATGATCTCGTCCCCTGCGGCCTCCTCACCGAACCGCTCCGCGAACTCGGCGAAGGTCTCGCGCGGGCCGAAGTCGAAGCTGGACGTGCCGTAGAAGCCCGCAGCCAGCGACTCCTGGCTCGGCTCGAGCAGGTAGACCCGCAGGCCCGGGTACCTCCCCGCGACCTCGTTCACCGCGCCCGCGAGGCCGTCGGCCAGGAGCTGGCGGCACCAGTCGCAGGACGGCGTGGCGTGCAGGACCAGCACCGGCGAGCCGCCGCCCACGGGCACCGACGGCGTGCCGCGAGCGACCTCGCCGACCGGCGGCAGGGCGACGGAGCTGGCGTCCACGGCCCCCCAGTCGCCGGCGTTGGCGCGCGCGAGCTGCCTGTCGAGCGCGAGCCACTGCGCCCGCCGCACGGGCCGCACCTTGTCCCTGACCGTGCCGTCCTCGTCGAGCAGGTAGACGGCGGTCAGGTTCGTGTCGAAGGCGTTGGCGAACGCCTTCTCGGCGGTGGGAACGATCGGCACGCCGAACTCGGCGTGCCACCTCTCGACGACGGACCGACGGTTCTGGTTCTCCACCGCCACGACCTGCAGGTTCGGGTAGTCGCTCATGAAGCGGGCGAGCACGTGGCCCACTCCCTCGCATAGGCTGCAGTCGCGCACCTGCAGGAACGCGACGACCGTCGGCACGCCGGCGCGGGTGACGGTGCCTCCGACGGTCTCGACCTCGGGCAGCTCCACCACGGCGCCGGGCGCCACGGCGGCGCCGAGGCGCGGCTCCTGCGCCGACGCGGTGCCCATCAGCGCGACGAGGAAGAGGACCGTGACGAGACGAGTCCGACGGGCGAGGACCAGCATCGGTACACCCCCTGGGTGGTCCCGGGCGCGGGGGGCAGCTCCGGCGCCGCGTGCGACCACGTGAACGCTGGGTCCCCCTGTGCTGCCGTTCGGCAGCCTTGAGGTGGCGTGACCCGATCGTGCTGGGCACCTCGATGGGCGTCAAGTGCGCTTTCGAGGGGGCGTGCGCGCGGTGGGGAGTAACCTGGTCAGCCCCGCGCCAGCACCTCCTCGACCCAGGCGGGCACGACGACGGTCGCGGTGCCCTCCCGCACCTCGTCGAACGCGCCCGCGACCTCGCTGCGCGCGAGGTTCATCTCGACCGTGCGCGCGCCCGCCGAGGACGCCGTCCTCACGAACCCGGCGGCCGGGTGCACGGTCCCCGAGGTGCCGATGGCGGCGAAGAGGTCGCAGTCCCAGAGGGCGTCGTAGACCTCGTCGAGGTGGTACGGGACCTCGCCGAACCAGACGACGTCGGGCCGCAGCGCCCGCGCCCCGCACCGGGGGCAGGGAGGGCGCGGCAGGAGGTCGTCGCGCCACTCGACGCGGGCGCCGCAGGCCAGACAACGAGCCTTGAGCAGCTCGCCGTGCATGTGCAGCACGTTGCGCGAGCCGGCGCGCTCGTGCAGGTCGTCGACGTTCTGCGTGACCAGGAGTACGTCGTGCCCGATCTCGCGCTCGAGGCGCGCCAGCGCCAGGTGCGCCGCGTTCGGCGCGACGTCGCGGAGCTGCCGCCGCCTGGCGTCGTAGAAGCGGTGGACCAGGTCGGGGTCGCGCGCGAAGGCTTCTGGCGTGGCGACCTCGCGCGGGTCGTGCCCCTCCCACAGCCCGCCCGCGTCGCGGAACGTCTTCAGCCCCGACTCCGCCGACACACCAGCGCCGGTGAGGACGACGATGCGCATGCGCCCAGCCTGACATCGCGGCGCACGGCGGCGCGACGGCCCGGCCCGTGGAGCGCGCCTGCGCGGCATGCGAACGGGCCGGCGCTGCGCGCGCCGGCCCCCGGTGGCGTCCCGCGGTCCGGGCGCCCGACTCAGGGCAGCGCGAGGACCCTCACGTCGATGTCCGTGTCGGCGAGCAGGTCGGCCACGACCTGCGGGTCGGAGTCGCCCTGGTGGTAGGGGACGGCCACTGCCGGCGCGATCGTCCGGTAGCACTCGGCCGCCTCCTCGGGCGGCATCGTGAACGGGAGGTTGATCGGCAGGAACGAGACGTCGACGTCGCCCAGCTCGGCGAGCTCGGGGACGCACTCCGTGTCGCCCGCAACGTGCACGCGCAGGTCGCCGAAGTCGAGCAGGTAGCCGTTGAACTGGCCCTGCGGGTGGTACGGGTCGCCGCCGTCGCGCGTGCGCACCAGGTTGTATGCCGGCACGGCGGTCACCGTGATGCCGGCGAACTCGAAGGTCTCGCCGTTCGCCAGCGCCGTCGCCTCGCCGGCGAACCGCCCCGCGCTGGTGGCGTCCATCACGAACACGGTGCCTGCGGCGGCGACCTGCTCCAGCGCGGCCGGGTCGAAGTGGTCCGGGTGAGCGTGGGTCACCAGCACCAGGTCCGCGTCGGGCTGCAGCGAGTAGTCGGCGACGTTGCTCCAGGGGTCGACGTGGATCACGACGCCGGCCGCCTCGATCCGCAGCGAGCCGTGCCCGAGCGGGAAGATCGCGACCTCGCCCAGGGAGCTCTCGAACGTCAGGGGCTCCTGCGCCAGCGCCGCGCCCAGCGCCAAGACCGTCGTCGCTGCCAGTGCCACGAGTGACTTCATGGTCGTCTCCCCTCGGTAGCTCAGGTTGGGGTCAGCATCGGTGCCGCGTCGGCGGGTGCCAGGTATCGGGTGTTACCTACCCGGAAGGGCCGCGGGCGCCGGGCACGCGGAGAGGCGCCCGGCCGAGCGAGGGCTGCACGCCTCGACGCTCGGCCGAGCGAGCGTTCCGCGCCTCGACGCCCGGCCGAGCGAGCGCTGCGCGCCTTGACGGCGTGCTGAACACTCGTTTAGACTGCTGAACATGTGTGCAGCCAAGGCCGGCGGACGCGACGACCTGACGGCCCGCGCGCGCATCCGCGACGCCGCGCTGCGGCTGTTCGGGAGGGACGGCTACGCCGCCACGAGCCTGCGGGCCGTGGCCAAGGAGGCCGGCGTCAGCCCGGCGCTCGTGGTGCACCACTTCGGCGGCAAGCAGGGTCTCAAGCGGGCCTGCGACGAGCACGTCGCGCGCGAGCTCGTCGACGTCGAGGTCGCCGCGTCGCAGGCCGACCTGGTCGGCACGATGCGCCGTTGGCTCGCCGAGCCCGACGCCTTCCGCGCCGAGTTCGACTACACGGCCCGGATGATCCTCGAGGGCTCGGAGACGGCCGACTCGCTCTTCGACGCGCTGGTCGAGAGGACCGAGGAGCTGCTCGTCGAGGGGGCGGAGGCGGGTCAGATGAACGCGTTCGGCGACGTGCGCGGGGCCGCGGTGGTCGTGGCCCTCATCGGCTTGGCGCCGCTCGTGCTGGGCCGCCAGGTGGCCCGGGCGCTGGGCGAGCGGGAGCTGACGGCCGCCGCGGTCCAGCGGCTCGCCCTGCCGGCGATGGAGCTCCTCACGCACGGGCTCTACCGCACGTCGGAGCTGCTCGACGCGACGCGGGCGGCCATGGAGGCCGTGGGCCGAGCGCGCCCTCAGGGGCGCCCGGAAGGGGAGGACGGATGACGTCAGCAGCGATCGTCGCGGAGGGCCTCGTCAAGCGCTACGGCGCCGCCACGGCGCTGCGGGGGTTGGACCTCGAGGTCGGCCGCGGCGAGGTGTTCGGCCTGATCGGCCCCAACGGCGCCGGGAAGACGACGGCGATGCGCATCATGCTCGACATCGTGCGCCCGACCGCCGGCACCGTGCGCGTGCTCGGAGACGACCCGCGGGAGGGCGGCGCGGCCCTGCGGCGCCGGGTCGGGTACCTGCCCGGCGAGCTGAGGCTCGAGGGCAGGGCGCGCGTGGGCGAGCTGCTCGAGCACCTCGCGCGGCTCAGCGGGCCCGTGGCCCCCGGCGCGATCGAGCGGCTGGCCGAACGCCTCGGCCTCGACCTCGGCCGGCGCGTGGGTTCCCTCTCGAAGGGCAACAAGCAGAAGCTCGGGCTGGTGCAGGCTTTCATGCACGAGCCCGAGCTCCTGATCCTCGACGAGCCGACGAGCGGCCTCGACCCGCTCGTGCAGCAGGAGTTCATCGCGCTCGTGCGCGAGGCGAAGGAGAGTGGGCGGACCGTGTTCCTGAGCTCCCACGTGCTCGGGGAGATCGAGCAGGCCGCCGACCGCGTCGGCATCCTCGACCGCGGCGAGCTCGTGCGCGTAGGCACCCTCGACGAGGTCCGGGTGGGCCGGCAGCGCCACGTGCGCGCGACCGTCGGGAGCGCGCCGGGCCTGCGCGACGCGCTCGCGGCGCTCGAGCGCACGAGGGACCTGCGGATCGACGAGCGCGACGGGGAGGCGCGGCTCAGCCTCGTCGTGGAGGGCGACGTCGACCACCTGGTGAAGGCCCTGTCGCGCTTCGAGGTCCGCGACCTGCTGATCGAGGAGCCCGAGCTCACCGACGCCGTGATCGGCTACTACCGCGGGGAGGCGAAGTGAACCTGTTCAGGCGTGAGCTACGGGAGGGCCGGGCCGGCCTGCTCGGCTGGTCGGCCGGCATCGCGGCCACGGTGCTGATGTACGTACCCTTCTACCCGAGCGTCGGCGGCTCGGGCATGATGTCCGCCTACCTGGAGGCCTTCTCGCCCGAGGTGTCGCGGCTCTTCGGGCTCGACAGGATGGCCAGCGGCGCAGGCTACGTGCAGGCCACCTACTTCGGCCTGCTGGGCTTCCTCCTGCTGGCGATCGCCGCCATCACCTGGGGCGCCCGTTCGATCGCCGGGGCGGAGGCGGCGGGGACGCTCGAGCTCACCCTGGCCCACGGCGTCACCAGGTGGCAGGTCGTGACCGAGTCGGCCCTCGCCATGCTCTCGCGGCTCGCCGTGCTCTGCGCCGTCGGTTCGGTCCTCATCTGGGCTCTCGACGGGCCCGCTCGGCTCGCGCTGGAGCCGGTGAACCTCGTGGCCGCGACCGTCGCCCTGTTCCTGCTCACGGCGCTGGCGGGCGCCGCCGCCATATGCGGCGGCGCCGTGAGCGGCCGTCCCGCCGTGGCCACGGGGCTCGGCGCCGCCGTGGCCGTGGGGGCGTACGTGCTCGACGCCGTCGCTGACCTGACGGCCGCGCGCTGGCTCGCGCGCCTGTCCCCCTACGATTGGGCCTTCGGCCGGGACCCGATCACGACGGGCTTCGACGCGGGCGGCTTGGCCCTGCTGGCCGCGGCGGTGGCGGCGCTGTTGCTGCTGGGCGGGTGGCGCTTCGCCCGGCGGGACCTGATGGTCGGCTGACCTCTCCGGGCTCCTAAACGACGCGAGGCGCTCCGCAGAGCGCCTATAGAGTCCAACCTACCCCGGTATGCGCCATTCGTCAAGGCCTTGCGCCGAGGTCGTCCGGGACGGCGGCGAAACGCGCCTGAGCGGCCCCGGACACGCCTCCGAAGGCGCCCGATCCCGCCGCCGGCGCCGGGCGCGGCGTCGGCCCGGCCTGCCGGTGGTCACGCTCGGAGAAGCAGCCGTCACCGCGGGCGGTGGGGGGTCGACCCCAGACTGGACCCGCTACTGGGCTGATCGCGCAACGCGAACCCGCGCCTCCTTCCCGTCGACCTAGCGAGAGAACGATCCGTTCTCCCAAGGCCCGGCCGCGCGCCCGCGGGCGCGCGTGTTGGAGATCGCCGAAGGGGGGCGACTGTTCAGGCAACGAGCATCTAGGCCGACTCGATACCTCAGGAGGAGCGATGAGAGGAACGTCTTACCGCTGGACGAGGTCTGTCGTCTTCGCGGCCGCGGCCGTCCTGTTCGTGGGCGCCGCGTATGGGCAGGACTTCGGCGAAGCCAGTCTGAACGGTGTGTACGCGTTCGTGATCGAGAACCAGGCGGAGCCTGGCATGCCGGCACCGACGCACGGTCGTTGGGTCCTGGTGAGCTTCCACGGCGACGGGACCTGGGAGCTCACGTGGCTCGGGTCCAACGTTCCGGCCGCCGACGGTTCGCGTGAGGCCAGGGCGGGGGCGCTCGGGCTGACGAGGTCCTCGTACCGGGTGATGCCTAACGGGGCGATCGAGCTCCTGGCCGCCGACGGCAGCGTCGCCTGGGACGGCATCATCGTCAGGTCGGAGCTGCGCGACGGCGTGCTCGTCGCCACCGAGTACGTGGCGTACAACCGCCTGCCGGACGACGTGACGGGAGCCCTGCGCATGGGTCGCGGGACCCTGCAGAAGCCGCTCGGCTCGGGGCAGTAGCGACACCAGCGAAGCACCGAGCAGGGGAGGCGGGCCCGCGGGCCCGCCTCCCCCCTTGTCGGCAGCGCCCGACCATGCCCGACGACCGCGTGGCCGGCGGCCCGTCGGTGGTCGAGCTCGAGGATGGCTCCGGCGCCGTCCTGCCGCCGACTGACCCCGGCATGCCGCTGTACCTGGACTCGCCGGGCCCGTCGGGGTCGTCACCGTGGCGCGGATGTGCCGCACCTGTCGTTTCCTGCGCGAGGGCACCGACACGCCCTACCGGTGCGCGCTCCTGGAGCTGCCCCTGAGGCGCGAGGACCTGCGCGTGGACTGCCCGGAGCACGAGCCGCGGCCGGCGTGACCCCCTCAGCGCGCACCGCGCGCGCTCGCCTGTAACCTGGCCGGTGGCGGCGCACACCGCGCCGGCGGAAGCGAGAACCGTGCACCGTAGCGTCCTCGAGATCCTCACATCGGTCCTGCTCGCCGGCGCGGTCCTCACGGGGTGCCTCGCGCAGCCGGTCGCGCCGCGGGTCACCGGCGTGAGCACGCTCACCCCGACCGCCGGAGGCAGCCTCACCGTCCACGGCTCCGGCCTCGCTCATCGCCGGCCGATCACCGTCTCCGTGGGCGGCCGGGTCGTGCCGTCCGACCAGGTCACGGTCGTCAGCGGTCGGGAGCTCGAGGTCACGCTCCCGTTCGACACGCCCAGCGGCCACCTGGTCGTCACGAACGCGGCCGGCCTCAGCGACACCTTCGCCGAGCCGCTGCGCGTGGTCTCCCGCCTGGAGGTAGACCCGCTCGAGGCCGAGCCGGGAACGCGGCGCTACGCGGTCACGGCGCGCGCCAGGGACCGCGCCGGCGAGCCGGTGCCGGGAGCGCCGCTCAGGCTCTCGGCCGACGCCGGCACGTTCATCCCCGGCGCCGACGTGGTCACGGACGAACGCGGCGAGGCGAGGGCCACCCTCGACCTGACGGGCGTCGACGCCTACGTGGAGGTGAGGGTCGTGTCCCCGCCGCTCCAGGCGATCGCCGCCTACGCGGCGGAGGGCAGCTACCCCTTCGGCGTCGAGGTGGTCCTGGCGGACGGCAGCGCCAGCATGCCGGTGGGCCTCGAGGTCGACGGGGAGGGCAACGTGACCGTCAGCACGCCGAACCGCCGGCCCGCCGGCCCGCCGTTCCCGGCCGCCGTCGCGACCGTGCCCGCCGCGGCGCTCGCGGACGACGAGCCCGGGCCGCGGGAGGTCATAGTCGCCTACCGCGGAGGGCCTGAGGCCGCGGCCCTGAGGCGCGACGGCCCGGCCGAGGCGCTGGGCCTGCAGCGCCTCGCCAGCGCGGCCGGCCTCGACCTCCTGCGGCTGCCGCCGGGCATGGCCGTCGAGGAGGCCGTGGCCCGCCTCGAGTCCGACCCGCGCGTGCGCTACGCCGAGCCCAACCGCCCGCTCCACCTCGCGGCACTGCCGAACGACACGCACCTCTACCGCCAGTGGGGCCTGTTCGCGGTCGGGGCGCCCGCGGCCTGGACCGTGAGCGACGGGGGTGGGGTGACGGTCGCCGTGATCGACACGGGGATCGACCACGCGCACCCCGACCTGGCCGGAGCGCTCGTGCCCGGCTACGACTTCTGCGGCGACGACGGCGCCTGCGCCACGTTCGACGACGACCCTCACGTGGGGACCGTCTACGGCGCCCACGGCACGCACGTCGCCGGCATCGTGGCCGCCGCGCGCAACGGCTACGGCACCGTCGGCGTCGCGCCCGGCGCGCGGGTCCTGCCGGTGAAGGTCTTCAGCGAGGGGCCGCGGCCGCGGACGACGACGTACGCCGTGGCGCTGGCGATCCGGTGGGCGGCGGGCCTGCCGGTGACCGGAGTGCCGGCGAACCCGAACCCCGCGCGCGTGATCAACCTCAGCCTCGGCGGCGGCGACCACAGCACCACGATCGCCGAGGCCATAGCGGACGCGGTGGCGGCGGGAGCCGTCGTGGTGGCCGCGGTGGGCAACGAGGGCAGGCCCGCGGTCCTGTTCCCGGCGTCGCTGCCCGAGGTCATCGGCGTCGGGGCGATCGCGGAGGACTGGCGCCTCGCCGACTACAGCAACAGAGGAGAGGGCCTCGACCTCGTCGCCCCCGGCTCCGCGGTCCTCTCCAGCAGCCCGGGCGGAGACCTGGCCGAGATGCACGGCACGAGCATGGCCACGCCGCACGTCGCCGCCGTCGCCGCGCTCCTCCTGGCCCGCGACCCTTCCCTCACGCCGCAGCAGGTCAGGGACGCGCTGGTCTCGACCGCCTACCTGCCCGCGGTGACGGGTAGCGGCCTCATGGGAGCGGGGGTGGTCCGGGCCGACGGCGCGCTCGGCCTGCCCGCCCCGACCGGCGAGGCGGACCGCCACGCGACGGTGTCCGTCGGAGGCTACGGCGCCAACCTCGACCTCGTCCAGGGCGTCGGCGGCCCCATCGCGGTCCCGGCGGAGGGTCGCGCGACGCCTCTGGAGGTGCGCCTCGCGCACGCGGGCAGGGAGCTCTCGGGCCTGCTGACCGTCGACATCTGGGCGGACGCCGTCGGCCCGGGCGGCGACACGGGCCCGTGACTTCCTCTAGAGTCGGGTCATCCCAGGAGACGAGGAGCGAGATGAAGCGAGGCGGCGACCGGAACCAGCGCATCTACAAGACCAGCGTGGCCAGCGTGTACAAGCACTACGTGGACAAGGCCGAGCGCAAGGGCCGCACGAAGGCCGAGGTCGACGAGGCCATCCGCTGGCTCACCGGCTACAGCCAGGAGGAGCTCGAGGCGCACCTCGAGGCGCGCACCGACTTCGAGACGTTCTTCGCCGACGCCCCGCGCCCGAACCCGGCGCGCGCGCTGATCACGGGCGTGATCTGCGGCGTGCGCATCGAGGAGATCGAGGACCCGCTGATGCGCGAGATCCGCTACCTCGACAAGCTCGTCGACGAGATCGCCAGGGGCCGGCCGATGGAGAAGGTCCTCAGGGCCGCTCCGGCGGGGGCCGCGGCCTGAGCGGCGGCGTCGGCCCTCACCCGTCGTGGCGGTTCGTGCGGGTGCCGAGGAGCGCGTAGAGCGGGCAGTAGCCGAGCGCTGCCGTCGCCAGCATGACGACGCCGAGGCCCACGAGCACCCACGTCCACGGCGCCGACGGCAGCCCCACGGCCACGGCCAGGATCGCCGCCCCGCCGAGGACCGCGCGGATGACCCGGTCTATCATCCCCATGTTCACGGTCATGCCAGCCCCTCCTTACGCCTCCACGCAACCAGGGAAGGGGCTTCCCCGCCAGGGACCTAAGACCCCGGGAGGGCGCGGGCCTCGGTGGCGGGCGGGGCGGAGCGCTCAGCCGTCCCAGTAGAGGCGGCTGCCGCCCCTGCCCTTCTCCACGAGCAGGCGCGCGGGCATGCGCTCCGTGAGGCTGGTGACGTGGGTGATCACGCCGACCATGCGGCCCGAGCTGGTCAGGTTCGTGAGCACCTCGGTGACGGCGTCCAGCGCCTCGGGGTCTAGGGTGCCGAAGCCCTCGTCGAGGAACAGCGCCCCGAGGCTCTGCCTGCCGGCGACGGAGTCGGCCAGCGCCAGCGCCAGCGCGAGGCTGACGATGAAGCTCTCGCCGCCCGACAGCGTCCTCACCGAGCGTCGGTGCGGGTCCATCCACGTGTCGCGCACGTAGAACTCGCCGTCGTAGTCGAGCTCGTACCGGCCGTCGGTGAGCTCGTCGATGATCACGCTGGCGTCGGCGGCCAGGTCGGCGAGGGCGTGACCCAGCACGTAGGCCTCGAACTGGTTCGAGCGCAGGGACTGCTCGAGCTCGTGCAGCACCGCGTGGCGCCGCTCCAGGTCCTCGGCCAGGGCTACCAGCTCGCTCAGGTCGGCGAGGCGCCGCTCGAGGGACGAGAGCTCCTGCTGCGCCTGCCCGAGGGCGGCGTTGCCCTCGTCGTTGCGCGTCCGCAGCGCCTCGACACGCTCCGCGAGGGCCCTGTGCCCGTCGGGGTCGTACGCGCGCCCGGCGAGGCCGGCCTCGGCGGCCGCCTTCCTGGCCTGGGCCTTGGCGCGGCGCTCGGCGTGGGACTCGACCAGCCCCTGCAGGCGCCGCGACTCTTCGGGGCCCAGGGACGCCGCCTCTACGGCCTCGAGCGTCGCGAAGCCCGACCGCGCCAGGGCCGCGCCGAGCTCGGCCTCGGCCTCGGCCAGGGCGGCGCGGGCCCGCTGCTCCCGGCCCTCCGTCGTCTCCAGGGCGGCCGTAGCGGCCGCGAGGGCGGACTCGGCCTCGGCGACCCGGCGCTGCGCCGACGCCGCCGACTCTTCGAGGCCCGCCAGCGCGGCGTTCGTCTCCCTGAGCAGCGCGCCCAGCTCGCGTCCGCCGGTGAGCTCCGCCAGGCGCCGCGCCAGGCGCGCCAGCTCCAGGTCGGCCTGCGCCGTGAGGTCGGCGGCCACGGCCTCCACGGTGTCGCCGTGCGCGGCGAACCCCGCGAGCGCCTCGCGCAGCTCGGCGGCAGAAGAGGCCGCCCGCGGCGTCAGCCTCCGTTCGAGGTCCCTGGCCAGCTCGGCGGCGGCGGCCTCCTCGCCCGCCAGGCGCTTGGACTCCTCCGTGTAGCGCTCGCGCAGCGCCTCGACCGCGGCCTGGGCCCGCTCCGCGCGCTCGCGCAGGGCCTCCAGGTCGGCCTGCTCGCCGGTCTCGGGCAGGCGCTCGACCAGGCCCTGGCACACGGGGCACGGCTCGCCGACGTGGAGGTGCGCCCGCAGCGCCGCGGCCTGGTGCTCCACGAGGGCGCGCTCGAGATCCGCCTTCGCGGCGTCGAGCTCCAGGCGCTTCCTCTTGCCCTCCTCCACCAACGACGCGAGGCCCGCCCGAAGCGACTCTACGGCCCGGCGCCGGCGCTCGAGCTCGGCCTGCTGGGAGCGCAGCTCCCTCTCGGCTTCCGCCGCCTCGCGCTCGAGCCGCCGCAGCTCGCCCAGGCGCGCCCGCCTCTCCTGCAGGGCGACGAGGCGCTCCTCGTCGAAGGCGCCGTCGTCGGCCCTCCCGGCCAGGGCTAGCGAGCCGCCGTAACGCTTGAGCAGCGCGGCGTCGCGCTCGCCGGCCTCCAGCTCCTTCGCGCGCCGCGCCAGCTCCGGCTGCCGCTCCTGGCGCTCGGCCGCCGCGCGCGCGTGCCCCTCGCGCGCCGCCGCCAGCCGCTCCTCGGCCTGCCGCGCGCGCTCCCGCAGGTCGGCGACGGCGGCCGCGGCCTCGTCGAGCTCCCGCTGCCAGGTGCGGTACGCCTTGATCACGGGGGAGAGCGCCGCGGCGGCGGCCGCGCGCTCCAGCGCCTCGCGGGCCGCCCGCACGTCCGGCTCCTCGGCGCCGAGCGCGGCGAGCTCCTCCTCAGCCTCGCGGCGCTCGCGCTCCAGCCGCGCCAGCTCCGCGAGCGCCTTCAGCTCGTCCTCCGCCCGGCGCAGCTCCGCGCGGACCGCCTCGAGCTCGCCCTCGAGGTCGCGCACCCGCGCCCGCAGCTCGGCCTGGCGCTCCCTCGTGACGTCCTCGTACTCGTTGTCGATGCGGGCCCTTGCCGAGTCCAGCTCGGCCCTGACCTGCTGCTTCTCGGCCATCGCCAGCTCGCGCATGCGCTCGATGGTGTAAGCGCGCAGCAGCGCCTTGATGACCTCGCGGCGCTCGGCGTCGTTGCCGCGGAGGAACTCGTCGAACGCGCCCTGGGGCAGCAGCACCGCCCTGACGAAGCCGTCGTAGTCGAGGCCCACCGCGCGCGTCAGCGCCCGCTCGTACTCGCCGATGCGGTCGGACTCGGGGAGCGTGAGCCAGCGCCCGCCCTCGGCCAGCCTCTCGAGCTTCGCCGACGGGGCGATGCCCGACCTGCGGCGGCGGAGCGCCCTCGTGGCCCGGTACTCGCTGCCGCCGGCCTCGAACTCGACGACGACCGAGAGCTCGCTCTCGCCGGGCGAGAAGATGTGCTCGTTGAGGTGCTTCCCCAGCCGCGGCGTCTGCCCGTAGAGGGCCCACGTCAGGGCGTCGAGCACGGTGCTCTTGCCGCTGCCGGTCGGTCCGGTGATCGCGAAGAGGTCGCCGGCGAGGCCCGTGAAGTCGACCTCGTGCTCGCCGCGGAAGCAGCCGAAGTTCTTGATGCGGAGCCGGCGCGGCCTCACGCCGCCAGCTCCTCAGACTCGACCTTGGCGAAGAGCTCGTCGAACTTGCGCATCACGTCCTCGTCGAGCTCGCCGCCGTGGGCCTCGCGCCAGAAGGCCTCGAAGTTCTCGCGCAGGCCCCGGGCCGCCGCCTCGCGGGCGACGCCCTCGACCGGCGCCCTGGGCACCTCGACCTGGACGATCCGCGCGTTGGGCAGCTCGCGCCTGATGCGCTCGCGCACCGTGGGGTCGTGCCGCTCGAGCCTCACCACGAGCTTCAGGTGGCCGTTGAACCGGCGCAGCTCGTCGTGGCGCGCCTCGAGCTCTGCCAGGGTCACGTGCTCCTGGCGCAGCTCCCGGCCGCAGCGCAGGGGCACCGCGGCGACCGTGCGGGCCGGCACCCCCGGCCGCAGCTCGACGACGTGGGCGCGCTTCTCGTCCCCCGCCTCGCCGAAGTCGAGCTGCACCAGGCTGCCGCAGTACCGCGCCCGGTCCTCGGGGTACCCCCACACCGCCTGCGGCGTGTGCACGTGGCCCATCGCGACGTACGAGACCGACTCGGGGACGTGGTCGGGGTCGATGACGTAGTCGCGGCCGCTGTGGAACTGGTACTCGCTGCCCGAGAGCCTGGCGCCGTCCATCGTGCCGTGCATCAGGAGCACGTTGACGGTGTCGTTGCGGAAGCTCTGGGCGCAGGCGTGCATGAGCCGCTGCACCCGCTCCTGGTAGGTGGCCAGGGCCTGGCCGGCGTCCTCCGCGAACAGCTCGTCGCTGGAGCGCAGCACGCGCTCGCTGACGAAGGGCAGGCACGCGACGACCATGCGGTCGCCGCCGACGTCTACGGTCACGACGCCGCCCTCGCTGGGCCGGCGCGGCCGCCCGACGATGTGGATGCCCTTCGTGCGCATGAACCCGGCGATCGCGTCGAGGCGGCGCGGGCTGTCGTGGTTGCCGGCCACGACGACGGCGGGCAGGCCCGCCTCGGCGGCGCGCCGGAAGAACTCGTACACGGCCTCCTCGGCCTCGGCGCTGGGGTTGCGGGTGTGGAACAGGTCCCCGGCCACCAGGACGACCTGGGCGCCGTGCTGCAGCCCGACCTCGAGGCTCTCCAGGAGGGCTTCCCTGATCTCGGGCGTGCGGTCGTAGCCGTAGAGGGTCTTGCCCGCGTGCCAGTCGCCGGTGTGGAGGACGCGCATCGCCACAGGCTAACGCCTCATGCCTGAAAAACTCAGTCATCGCGAGCCCTCGCGGCGCTAGGATGGCCCCGTGACCCTGCGCTTCAGGCTGCACCCCTGGGACCCGGACACGCTCTACACCGTCACGGAGTTCGACCGGGAGGCGGGCGAGGGGGAGGACCCCCACCTCGACCTCTCGTTCGAGGTGCCGGAGGACGGGTGGCGCCCGCTCGCGCCCGGGGGCACCGTCCGGCGCACGGTGCGCTTCGTCGACGGCGCCCGCCGCCACGACGCCGCCGGCACGATCGGCGACAGGCCCTGCCTGTTCGTCGTCATGGGCGTGGGCAGCGTGGCCAGCCGCCTGGGCGAGCGGGTCGAGCCCCCGACGCCGCAGCCGGCGCAGCGGTTCGTGATCGTGGCCGGCCGGGACGGCGGCGACGTCGCCCCGGTCACGCTGCCGCAGTACGGGGTCACCTACGTGCCGCGCTTCACGGACGCGGCGGACGCCAGCCTCTCCGCGTACGCGCAGACGCTGATGCTGGAGCGGGAGGCCGACCTCGCCGAGGAGCTCGCGCGCGCCTACCCCGACGACCTGGTCGTCGTCGACGGCCCCCTGAGGCGCTCCGGCTCTCACCAGAACGTGCTCGGCTACGTGAAGACGACCCGCAGGGAGCGCCTCCCGGCCTCGCACCACTGGGTGCTCGACGCCCTGCAGCCGGGGCAGCGGACGCCCGTCTACCTCGTGCGCGCCGGCGACCGCAGCCTCGGCGACAGGCTCGAGTGGGTGATCAGGCCCCGGCCGCCGGCGCGCGGCGTCGACCCGCGCCAGGGTCTGGTGCGCGTGCAGGCGAACAGCGCCCTCACGCCCGACGAGGCGCGAGCCCTCGCGGACTGGAGCGCCGCTACCCTGCCCGCCTACAGCGCCGACTACCACCACGACGCGCGGGCGCCGCAGCAGCTCCTGATCGTGAAGGACCTCGAGAGCGACCTCCGTCGCACCTTCGGCGACCGCGAGCTGCTCCTCGGCGCGCTGAGGGGGGCGCTGGCCGCGTGAGCGTCGTCGGGATCGTCCTCGCCAACGACCGCAGCCGCCCGCTCGAGTTCTGGTTCAAGCTCGACGAGCTCTCGCGGGTGCAGCTCGACGAGCTCGTGGCTGTCGACGTCTTCAACCCGTTCAACCCGGACCGGCCCGTGACCGTCTACGCCGTCGTCGACGACCTCATCGACAGCGTCGAGGGCCTCGCCTTCCCGGGCGACACCGAGCTGCTCGAGCAGGGCGCGAGCTACGGCCGGCGCATCCTCATGGCGCACGCGCGCGTGCTGCGCTTCGTGCCAGACGTGCTGAGGCCGCCGCGGCCGGGCGCACCGGTGCGGCTCGCCCTCGGCGACGACCTGGCCAAGGCGCTCTACGTCGACCGCATGAGGGACTCGGCGCTGCCGGTGGGCGTGCTCCGCAACGGCCAGCCGGCGTACCTGAACTACGACTTCCTCTGCGGCGTCGCCGGCGGGCACGTGAACATCAGCGGCGTCTCCGGCGTGGCCACCAAGACGAGCTTCGCGACCTGGCTGCTCTACAGCGTGCTGAACGCCCGCCGGTCGGACGGCCAGTACGTCGCTCGGAACCGGCAGGACGTGAAGGCCGTCGTGTTCAACGTCAAGGGCACGGACCTCCTGTTCCTCGACAAGCCGAACGCCCGCTTCGCCGAGGACGAGAGGGCGTTCTGCCGGGAGGCCGGCCTCGAGGCGTCCTCGCGCTACGAGCTCCTCGGCCTGCCCGCCGGGCCGTTCGAGCGCGTCGCCTGCCGCGTGCCGCCGCGGCCGGGCCTGGCCGGCGCCGAGCGGCTCGCCGGCGAGGTGCCGGCGGGGGCCACGGCGACGCCGTACGCCTGGTCGCTCCTCGAGTTCTGCCAGAAGGGGATGCTGCCCTACCTGTTCGCGCTCGACCCCGGCAGCCAGATGATCCAGTTCGTCACCGAGGACGTCACCGAGCGGCTGAAGCGCTACGCGGCGGGGCAGGAGGGACCGCACGTCTACCTGCCGCCGGGCGAGGCCGCCGGCGACTGGGACCCGCTGGCCGCGCGCGGCACGGTGGAGGGCCTCGAGGCCGACGGCAGGGTCAGGGTCGAGACCCTCGACGAGCTCGCCCAGTACGTCTCCGACATGCTCCTGGGCGAGCACTGGGGCCGCCACCACGCCCAGGGCACGGTCCAGGCGTTCATCCGCCGCCTCCGCGGGGCCCTGCGCCACGTCAGGCACCTGGTGCGCGGCGACCTGCCGCCGCGGGAGCTGGAGAGGGCGCGCCTCGACCCGCTCGCCAGCAGCGACATGGTGCACGTGATCGACATCCACGACCTGCACAGCGTGGCGCAGGCGTTCGTCGTGGGCGTCGTGCTGAGGGACGTGTTCGACCAGCGCGAGGCGGCCGCCAGGAGCCCCGGGACCGTCTACGTCGTCCTCGACGAGCTGAACAAGTACGCGCCGGCGCAGGAGGAGAGCCCGATCAAGGAGACGCTCCTCGACATCGCCGAGCGCGGCCGCAGCCTCGGGGTGATCCTCATCGGCGCGCAGCAGACGGCGAGCGAGGTCGAGAGGCGCGTGGTGAGCAACGCGGCGATACGCGTCGTGGGGCGCCTCGACATGGCCGAGGCGGCGCGGCCCGAGTACCGGTTCCTGCCGTCCACCCTGCAGGAGCGGGCGGGCATCCTCAGCCCCGGCTCGATGATCGTGCACCAGCCCGACCTGCCCGTGCCGCTGCTCGTGACGTTCCCGTTCCCCGCCTGGGCGACTCGTGGCAGCGAGGTGGCGCGGCCCGGCTCCGCCGACTCGGAGTTCGACGACCTGATCCCGCTGGAGTAGGGGCGGCCTCGCTCAGGCCAGGCGGTCCACGTACTCCTTCGCCGCCTTCAGGCTCGCGCCGGTCAGCTCCTTCACGCGCTTCACGGCCTCGAGCCGGTTCCGCCTGGCGAGGTCCCTCACCTCGTGCTCGAGCGCCGGCTCCAGCGTGATGACCTCGGGCGTGACGCGGTTGGCCGCGCCCAGCGTGGGCGCCGCGAGGCCGCGGGCGCCCTCCTGCTTCCGGCCGGACACGTAGCGGACGACGAGCACGCCGAAGGCCACCGCGCCCATCAGGAGCATCACGACACCGGCCAGGACCTCGCCCTGGAGGAACAGGTACACGGCGGCGCCCGTGAAGAGCAGGTCCAGCAGCAGGATCGGCAGCATGGTGGCGCCAGCTTACCGTCAGCCGGCCGGCGGGGCTCGGACCTCTGTCGGGACGGTGGGGGCGAGCGGGTCTCTCAGGTGCCTTAACGACGACAGGCGCTCCGCGGAGCGCCTATGAACTCAACGTACCCGCGTATGCGCGATGCGTCAAGGCCATGCGGCGATCCTGGGCCGACGGGCGCCCGAACGCCCCCGACGACGACGGGAACCTACCCGGGAACGGCGTCACGAGCCCCCTGGCAGGGGCGTGGTCAGCGCCTGACGTGGCGCTGGCGCTCCGTCCTACCGAAGCGGAGCACGCGGCCGCTCGCGAGCTCGCCGCTGTGGATCGCCTGGCACAGCTCCCGCGGCCTCACGTCGGCCCTCAGGGCGTGCTCGATCGTGACCCAGACGGGCGTGTAGCTGCCGCGGGCGGAGTCGACCGGGCTCGACATCTCCTCGCCGGTGCCGGTGCCGAAACGTCCGCCCACGATCCGCGCCAGGTAGTAGTACTGCCGCCTGCCGCGGTGCTCGACGTCGGCTACCAGGCGCTCGATGGCGACCTCGAGGCCGAGCTCCTCGCGGGCCTCGCGCACCGCGGCCTCCTCGGGCGTCTCGCCGGGCTCGACGCCGCCGCCGGGGAACAGGAAGTACGTCTGCCCGTCCCGCAGCCGCTGGATCAGGCAGACGCGGTCTCGGTCGAGCAGCACGACCCCGCTGCGCGCGCGCATGGTGCGCACCGTACACGCCGGCGCCCGGACGGCGCGATGAGTTTTCGGCCATAGGCGTGCCGCCGGGGCGCCGCGAGGCCGCCGGCCCTGGCCGCCTCGACCGTCCGTGGACGAGGGAAGAGGAACGTGACCGCTGCTACCATCTCCTCTACGGGACGCGGTGGGGGGCACGGTTCGCGTCCCGAGAGCGAGCGAGGAGGAGATGGGCATGGGTAGTCCGAGGGCCTTCGGAGTCGGCTCGTTCGTGTTGGTGCTGCTCGCCGGGCTCGCGCTGGCGCAGGGGCCGGGCTGGGTCGATGACGAGCGCCTGGAGGCCGCCGTACAGGAGCCGCAGAACTGGCTCACCTACGGTGGCGACCTGGGCGGCCAGCGCTACTCGCGGCTGGACCAGATCGACCGTGAGAACGTGCGGCGGCTGGTCCCGGCCTGGATCTACCAGATGGGGCCTGCGGGCGTTACGCAGACGCATCCCCTCGTCGTCGACGGCGTCCTGTACGTCACGAACGCGGGGAGCGACGTCTCCGCCATCGACGCCGCCACCGGCGAGGAGCTGTGGCGGTACGACCACCAGATGTCGCGGCCGGTGAGCGGCGAGCGCAACCGCGGCGCGGCCGTCGCCTACGGCAAGGTGTTCGTGGCCACCGAGGACGAGCGCGTCGTCGCCCTCGACCAGCGGACGGGCGAGGTCGTGTGGGACGTCAAGGTCCCGCCGTTCGACGCGAGCCACCTGGTGCCGGAGGGAGTGGAGCCGCCGGGGCCGATGGCCTACAACTTCCGCTGGGCCCCGCTCGCCTACGACGGGAAGGTCGTGGTGACGGCGACGCGGTTCGAGGTCAACGAGGTCGACTCCCAGCTGCTGGCGGACGCCGTGGCGCGCGGCGAGGACCCGGGCGTGGCCTGGATCAACGCCAACCTCGGGCGCCGCGCCTTCGTGGCTGCCCTCGACGCCGATACGGGCGAGGAGGTGTGGCGCTGGTACACCACCAAGGAAGGCGACTGGACCGGCGACTTCACGCCCACCGCGTACGACGGCACCCCGCTCGACCGCGACCTGGAGGCCGAGAGGGCCCTCGCCGAGCGCTACGGCCTGGGCTGGGCGGCGGGCTCGGCCTCGCCCTGGCAGATCCCGACCGTCGACGTCGAGCGCGGCCTCCTCTTCGTGACGACGGGCAACCCCGCGCCCGGGTACATCGACCTGATGCGGCCCGGGGACAACCTCTACTCCGACGGCATCGCCGCGATCTCGCTGGACACGGGCGAGCTCGTCTGGTTCTTCCAGGAGTCGCCCCACGGGATCTACGACATGACGACCCAGAACGTGCTGTTCGACCTCGAGCACGAGGGTCGCACCGTCCCCGCCCTGGCGAGCTGCGGCAAGTCGGGCTTCTGCTACGTCCTCGACCGCGAGACCGGCGAGGTCCTGTTCCAGACCGCTGCGGTCGTCCCCCAGGAGAACATGTACACCCGCGGCACCCCGGAGGGCGTGAGGGCGGCTCCCGGCAGCCTCGGCGGCGTGGGCGTCTCGGCGCTGTCGTTCGACCCGACCACCGGCTACCTCTACGTCGAGGGCATCGACCAGCCGGAGATCCGCAGGCTGGTCCCGGTCCCCGGCGCGCCGCACCTGTTCGAGACGACGACGGAGAGCATCCCGGGCGAGTCGAGGGGCACCGTCACCGCCCTGGACCTCTACGACGGCGGGAAGGTCGTCTGGCAGGTCGTGACCGAGCAGCCGATGACCGGAGGCACGCTCGTCACGGCCGGCGGGGTCGTGTTCGCGGGCGAGCAGAACGGCAGGTTCAACGCCTACGACGCGGCCACGGGCGAACTGCTCTGGTCGTTCCAGGTCGGCGGGCCGATCACGGCGCCGCCGATGACCTACGAGGTCGAAGGTAGGCAGTACGTCGCGGTGGCGAGCGGCGCGGCGGCGACCCGCACGCAGCGCGGCGGCGCCCTGTTGGTGGCGTTCGCCCTGCCGCTCGACTGACAGCCGCGGGTCGCCGGGGCGAGGGGCATCCGGCGGAAGCGGGCGGGGCGTGTAGTGACGTTGGGGGCCGGCGCACCGAGCGCCGGCCCCATCGCTCGCGGCTCGCGAGCCGCAGGCTGCTCCGGTCGGACGCTCACGCCACCGCGGCGATGCGCTCCTCGAGCCGGTCCCAGGTCTCGGTGATGCCCTGCAGCATCCCCATGTCGAGGACGGTCTTGAGCGCGTCGGCCGCGGCGTACTCGGTCCGGCTCACGAGCTTCGTCTTGCCGCCCAGGTCGACGAACTCCAGGACCGTGTCGGAGGCGGGCAGCGAGGTGTCGATGTTGCCCTCGGCGTCGGAGAAGTAGTCGGTGTACACGAGCCTCTGCGGCGGGTCGATCTCCTTGAAGACCATCTTCCCCCACGACTCGCGGCCGTACCACTCGCCCATGTTCGGGTCGACGCACCTCATGCAGTAGAGCCAGTAGCCGCCCGGGCGGAAGTCGAGCTCCGACACGGGCAGGTCCCAGCCCCGCGGGCCCCACCAGTGCCTCAGGTGCTCGGACTCGGAGAACATCCTGAACACGAGCTCGCGGGGGGCGTCGAACACCCGCTCCAGCACGATCACCTTGTCGCCTTCGATCCGGTGCTCCATCTTGCCGGTGGCCATGTACTGTCCTTCCTTCCCTCAGTGGTTCTCTCTCTGCAGACGCCTCAGGTACTCGTCGAGGTTGTCGTACCTCTGCTCCATGGTCCGCCTGAACGTGTCCAGCCAGCCCTCGAGCGTGAGGAACGGCTCGGCGCTGAGGCCGTAGATCCGCTTGTTGCCTTCCGCGCGCACCGTCACGAGCCCGCTGTCGCTCAGGACCTTGAGGTGCTTCGACGTCTGCGGCTGCCGCATGTTGAGCCTCTCGGCGATCTCGCCCACGGTCAGCGGCCCGCCGCGCAGCAGCTCGACGATCCGCAGCCGGTTCGGCTCGGCCAGCGCCTGGAGCGCCTGCAGCATGCGGGCGCGCGCCTCCTCGGTGTTCGGTGCCCTCCCTTCTCTCATGGGACTCGGGTACCCTCCCTGGGGTTTATATACTCCTTGAGGAATATTCCTGTCAAGGCATGTAGATGCGCCGACCGCCGGTAGCGGCCCGGCGGGGTGCTGGTGATGGACGACCTCACGCCGGAGGAGCTGTGGCCCGCGTCCTGGCGCGGGCGCCCCGACCCGAAGCGCGAGCTCGCGTTCCGCAGCGGCCTGTTCACCGCCGCGGAGGTGCGCTCACGCGCGGACGCGTCCGTGCTGCTGGCTGTGAGGGAGGACGGTTGGCCTTCCCAGCCGGTCGCCATGCGCCTTTCACGCCCGCGGGCTATCCCTTGACCACGGCCCGCAGGGGCGGGCGAGAGGAGAGGCGCCATGGCCACGCCAGCGGAGAAGCGCACCGAGCTCTGGGAGAAGATCAAGGACGTCAAGATCGCCATGCTCACGACGGTCGGTCCGCACGGCAGGCTCTACAGCCGTCCCATGTACACGCAGCGGGAGGACAGGGAGGACGGCCTGTGGTTCTTCACCGACCGCACGTCGGCGAAGTCCCAGCAGGTAGAGGGCCACGCCGAGGTGAACGTGAGCTACGCCGACCCGAGCAAGAACGTCTACGTGTCGGTGGCGGGCAAGGCGCGCATCGTCGACGACCCCGAGCTCGAGCGCGAGCTGTGGAACGTCATGAACGAGGCGTTCTTCGACGGGCTCGACGACCCCGACCTCGTGCTGTTGCAGGTCGAGCCGGAGCGGGCCGAGTACTGGGACGGCAGCTCCGGCAAGGTGCGCCAGCTCTTCGACGTGGTGAGGTCGGCCGTGACCGGGCGCCGCGACCACATGGGCGAGAACGAGAAGGTCGACCTGAGATAGCCGGCGCCGCCAGCCGTGACGGCGGGCGGACGCGCGGCTAGCCCGCGCCGGCGGCGCCCTGCGCGCCCTCGGGCGCGGGCAGCGCCACGGTGAAGACCGCGCCGCCGCCCGCCGCGTTCGCGGCCTCCAGGCGCCCGCCGTGCGCCTCGACCAGCGCCTTGGCGATCGCCAGGCCGAGGCCGGAGCCGCCCTCCGCCTGCCTGGCCCTGGCCGGGTCGCCGCGGTAGAAGCGCTCGAACAGCCTCTCTACCTCCTCCTCCGGAAGGCCGGGTCCGTGGTCGCGCACCGCGATCAGGACCTCGGCGCCGGCCCGGCGCGCCGAGACCTCAACGGCCCCAGGGGCCGCGTAGCGCAGCGCGTTGTCTAGCAGGTTGTCGAGGACGCGGGCGAGGGCGGCCGGGTCGGCGTCGACGGCGAGGCCCTCCGCCGGCGCCTCCAGGCGTAGCTCGACGCCGGCGGACCCGGCGCGCGCCGCGAACCCTCCCAGCACGCGCTCCAGGAACGCGCCCACGGCCACGCGCTCCGTCCGCGGCTCGAAGCCGCCGGCCTCGGTGACGGAGAGCGTCCGCAGGTCCTCGACGAGGCGCGTCAGCCGCATCACCTCGGCGTGCAGGCGGGCCAGGCCCTCGTGGTCGAGGGGGCGCACGCCGTCCTGCATCGCCTCGACCTCGCTCCTCAGCACCGCCAGCGGCGTGCGCAGGTCGTGCGCGATGTCGGCCACGACGCCGCGGCGCCACGTCTCCTGGCGCTCCAGGCCGCTCACCAGCGAGTTGAACGCCTGCGTGAGGCTCCGCAGCTCGTCGAGGGACGGCGGCAGCGGCAGCCTGATCCCCCGCTCGCCGGCGGCGAGCCTGCGCGCGCCGCCCTCCAGCGCCAGCAGCGGGCGGGTGAGCCGCCGCGTCGTCGCCGCCGCCACCCAGGTCGCGAGCAGGAAGGAGAGCAGCGCCGCCACGAGGCCGGTGCGGGCCACGCCGCGGAACGCCTCGCGGGCCTCCGCGAACGAGGCGGCGTCGGCGGCGCTCCCCTCGGGCTCGAAGCGACGCTCCCACGGCGGCCCGCCGCCTTCCCACCCGGACCCGAACAGCTCCGCCTGGGCCCTGAACACCGCTCCCAGCGTCAGCCAGCTCGTGAGCGCCACGGCGGCCAGCGCGACGAACGCGTAGGTGACCGTCAGGCGCCGGCGCAGGCCCCAGCGGCCCCGGTGCGGCCCGTGCCGGCCGCGGCCGTGCCGGTCCTCTGGCCGCGGCCACGGTCCGTGCGCCCGCCCGGCCCACGGCGGCCCGCCGGCGAGCGGCTCGCGGGGACGGGGCCGCGGCACTAGCCTCCCCTCAGGCGGTAGCCGACGCCGCGGACCGTCTCGAGCTGGTCGCGGCAGCTCCCCAGCTTGCGGCGCAGGTTCTTCACGTGCGCGTCGATCGTCCGCTCGTCGGCCAGCCCGTCGCCGACGGCCGCCAGCAGCTCGGCCCGCCGCTTCACGCGGCCGGGCTCGCGCGCCAGCGCCGCCAGCAGGCGCAGCTCGCTGGCGGTGAGGGGGAGTAGCTCGCCGTCGCAGCGCGCCTCGTACGCCCCGACGTCGACGGTGAGCGGGCCGGCCGCGAACGTCTCGGGCGGCTCCACGCCGCCGCTCGCCCGGCGCAGCACGGCCTTCACGCGCGCCACGACCTCGCGCGGGCTGTAGGGCTTCACCACGTAGTCGTCGGCGCCGAGCCCCAGCCCGACGAGCTTGTCGACCTCCTCGTCCCGGGCGGTGAGCATGATGATCGGCACCGTCGACTCGGCGCGCACGCGCCGGGCGAACTCCAGGCCGTCGAGCCCGGGCAGCATGATGTCGAGCAGTATCAGGTCGGGGCGGGCGGCGCGCCACAGCTCCAGGCCCCTGGCGCCGTCGTACGCGGTCTCGACGCGGTAGCCCTCACCCGCCGGCGCTAGGCCTGCAGCGCCCGCTTCAGCGCCTCGAACTCCTCGAGGCCGATCTCGCCCCTGGCGAAGCGCTCGCGGGCGATCCGGAGCGCCGGGTCGGGGCGGGCGTACCCCGACCGCTCCTGCTCCCCGAGGCCCCGCCTGAGGGCCTCGAACTGCTCGGCCGTGATCTCGCCCGAGGCCAGACGTTCGCGGGCGATCCTGAGGGCCTCGTCGCCGTCGCCGTGCGCCCACGGGGGCCCGCCCCAGCCGGGACGACCGCCCGCGTCCGCCGACCAGCGCCCGCCGCGCCAGGCGGGCCCGCCCGGCCAGCCGCGCCAGCCGCCCCGCGCCACGGCCTTGACGAGCCAGACCACGAGGAGGATGAACAGGACCGTGCCGAGGAGGTTGAGGAAGCCGAGCCCGAAGCCGAAGCCTGCGCCGTGTCCGAAACCGTGCCACATGAGCCGAACACCTTCCCTTCCGCCGGGCGCCAGGCGCCCGGGCACGCTGGGAGCCTAGGGCCGGCGGCGTGAAGCGCAGGGGGCAGCTCCGTGAACACGGCGTGAACGCGGCCCGAGCGCGCGGGCCGTCCGCGGCGCGGCGTACGCCGCCAGGTCCTCGGCGACGAGCCGCCGGCAACCGGCGACGGCCTCGGCGGCGGTGGGGGCGTGGTACCAGGTGCCCGGGAGCTCGGGCGCGACGGCGTCGTGGCCCGTTCCTGAGGGGAGGGTGTAGATGCGCATGGCCGGCATCCTTCCTACACCGCCGGCCTGCTAACCTGGCGGCCTCGGCTGGTCGCGTCCGGAACGCCGCGGAACGAGACGGGCTCAGCGGGTACGCGCCCCGCATCGGGCGCGCCCGCGGGCACGTCGGACCCGAGGAGGTCCATGGGTCAGGTCGGCGCCATCAGGGGGACCGCCCTGACGCTGCTGGAGGAGACCTTCCCCAGCCGCGACAAGGGCGGCAACTACTACCTCGACGGACGCACCGGGTGGTTCCCCTCGCTCGAGGGCCTGGCGGCCGCCGACGCCTCGCTGGCGATCGTGCCGGGCGGGACGACGATCGCCTCGCACGTGTTCCACGCGGTGTTCTACCTCGACGTGGTCAGCGCCGGGCTGAAGGGGGGAGAGCCCGGGAAGGTCGACTGGTCGCGGAGCTGGGTCGTCAAGGCCGTGAGCGCCGACGAGTGGGACGAGCTCCGCCGCCACCTGCGCGACGCCTACGAGGAGGTCGTCACGCTGCTCGAGGGCGCCGAGGAGTGGGGCGAGGAGCACGTCGACGTGGCCCTCGCCGCCCTGGCCCACTCCGCCTACCACCTCGGCGCCGTGAGGCAGTTCCTCACGGTGCTCAGGGCCCGCGCGGAGACGAGCGAGGAGTAGATGCCTACGCGCCGACCGGCGCCCCCGGTCAGCGGAACACGACGGTCTTGCGACCGTTCACGAACACCCGGTGCTCGGCGTGCCACCGCACCGCCCGGGCCAGGACGCGGCGCTCGACGTCCTGTCCCACGGCCACGAGCTCCGCCACGTCGTCGGCGTGGTCCACGCGCTCGACGTCCTGCTCGATGATCGGCCCCTCGTCGAGGTCCGGCGTGACGTAGTGCGCCGTGGCGCCGATCAGCTTCACGCCCCGCTCGTGCGCCTGCGCGTACGGCCTCGCCCCCTTGAAGCTGGGCAGGAACGAGTGGTGGATGTTGATGGCCCGTCCCGCCAGGCGGGCGCAGACCTCGTCGGACAGCACCTGCATGTAGCGGGCGAGGACCACGAGCTCGACGTCGAGGGTCTCGACGAGCGCGAGCAGCCGCGCCTCGGCCGCCGGCTTCGTGGCCGGCGTCACCGGCACGTGGTGGTAAGGCACGCCGAAGAAGCCCGCCACGTCGCGCAGGGTCTCGTGGTTCGACACCACGCCCACGACCTCGATCGGCAGCCTCCCGCCCCTCTGGCGGTGCAGGAGGTCGGTGAGGCAGTGGCCCTCGCGCGAGACCATCACGAGCGTCCGCATCCGCCGTCCGACGACGTCGAGCCGCCAGCGCATGTCGAGCCGCCGCGCCAGGTCGGCGAGGTCGGCCTCCAGCTCGGCGCGCGGGGTGGGCAGCTCGGCCTGCACGCGCATGAAGAACAGGCTCGTGCCGGGGTCGCCGAACTGCTGCGACTCCGTGATGTTCCCGCCGCGCGCGGCCAGCACGCCCGTCACGGCGTGCACGATGCCGGGCCGGTCGGGGCAGGTAAGGGCGAGGACCAGGTGCTGGACGTCCATGGTGGCCGTGCTACGGGGCGGCCGCCTCCCGCTCCTCCGCGGCGCGGCGCATCGCCTCGTTCGGCTTGCCGAAGATCAGCGAGGCGGCGATGCTCGTCGCCAGTATCGACAGCACCACGCCGAGCGACACCGGCGTGGGGATGTGCACCACGTCGAGCAGGAGCATCTTCACGCCGATGTAGCTGAGTATCACGGCCAGGCCGGTCTGCAGGTAGACGAAGCGGTAGACGACGTGCGCGAGCAGGAAGTACATGCTGCGCAGGCCCAGGATCGCCATCACGTTCGAGGTGAACACGATGAACGGGTCGGTGGTGACGGCGAAGATCGCGGGTATCGAGTCGACGGCGAAGATCAGGTCGGTGAACTCGATGACGACCAGGACCAGCAGCAGCGGCGTGGCCATGCGCACGCCGTCCCGCACCGTGAAGAACCTCTGGCCGTCGTACTCGGGCGACACCCGCAGGAAGCGGCGCGCCAGCCTCACGCCCGGGTTGCTCGAGAGGTCGGTCTCGTGGTCGTCCTTACCGAACAGCATCCGCAGGCCGGTGAAGAGCAGGAAGGCGCCGAAGACGTAGAGGATCCAGTGGAAGTTCTGGATCAGCGTGACCCCCACGCCGATCATGATCCCGCGCATCACCAGCGCGCCCAGCACGCCCCAGAGCAGCACCCGCTGCTGGTACTTGAACGGCGTCCGGAAGAAGTTGAAGACGATGACGAAGACGAAGATGTTGTCTACGGCCAGCGACCACTCGAGCACGTAGCCGGTCAGGTATTCGACGGCCTTCTCCTGCCCCAGCCAGCGCGAGATGACGAACCCGAACGTCAGCGACAGCGTCACCCACACGCCGGTCCAGAACGCCGCCTCCTTGACCCTGACGACGTGGGCCTTGCGGTGGAAGACGCCCAGGTCGAGGGCCAACATGAGGAGCACGCCGGACAGGAACGCGACCCAGGCCCACAACGGAAGATCCACTACTGCCTCCCGTTAGGGTCTTGCCTGCGTGGGAAACTCACACGTCGTCCGCGACCGGGTCGCCCCTGGCGACCGTGCTGACGGAGGCGGACACCCGGCTCAGCCGGGGGCTACTCCCCCTACACGAGCTGCCATCCTACACGGTGGCGGGCCGGCGGGGCGAGCCGCGTCTCTCAGGGCTTGCGGAAGCGGCAGCAGCCCTCGCCGTCGGCGAGGCACGAGACCTGCGCGACCTCCTCGCCGAGCAGGGTGCCCAACAGCACGACGTCGAAGCGGCAGGCGGTGCGGCTCTCGCGGGCGACCTGGCCGAACACGCAGTTGACCGCCTCGATCGCGCCGTCCTCGGTCAGGACCGCCTCGTAGCCGAGCTCGTTCAGCACCCTGACGACCTCGGCCCGGCGCTCGCGGCCCTCCTTGCCCTCGAGCCGCCGCAGGGCGCCGGCGGCGACCTCGTCGGCCATCCTGTCGATGAGCGCCGTGAGCCCCTCGTCGCCGAAGAGCTCGCGGGCGTGCCGCAGCAGCGAGGCGGCGAGCAGCGCGTAGTGACGGGGGAAGGTCTCGCGGCCCGCCTCGGTGAGGGCGTAGGTGCGGCTGGGCCGGCCCCCCGTGGCGCGGCGCCCGCTCCTCACGACGAGCCCGTCGCGCTCGAGGCAGGCCAGCTGCTGCGTCACCGCGGTGCGGCTGATGCCGAGCGCCTCCGACAGCTCGTCGGCGGTCGCGCCCCTGTCGCGGCTGAGCAGCACCTGGCGGAGCACGCGCAGGCGGCTGTCGCTCATGGCGACGGGCAGAGGCAGACGCGTCGCTCTCTCGTCCATGCGTCGGGGTCGCCGCGGGCGGCTACGCGGCGTCCTGGCGATGATGCCACGCTTTGTACCCCAGGTAACGTACGGTGTGAACCGACCGGCTGCGGCGGTGCTAACATCCGCCAACGCCAGGCTGTTCACCACGGCATCGAGGCGATCTAGGGTCACGCGGCCAGGCCGCGCAGGGTCGTGGTGGGTCCGGGGGGTCCCGTGAGGACCAAAGCGCAGTACGTTTACGAGACACTACGTGAGGAGATAGTGCAGGGCCGATTGCGGCCCGGGACCAGGCTCGTCTTCTCCCAGGTCGCCAGCCGCTTCGGCGTGAGCCCCATCCCCGTGCGCGAGGCCGTCAGACAGCTCGAGACCGAGGGGCTCGTGCAGCTCAAGCCGCACACCAGGGTCGAGGTCACCGCCCTCCCGTGGGAGCAGGGGGTGTGGGCGTACGAGCTGCGGATGGTGCTCGAGCCGATCGCCGCCAAGGACGCGACGCCGCTGCTCACCGACGGGCAGCTCGCCCGCCTGGGCGGCCTCCTCGAGGACATGCGCGCCGACCTCGACGGCGGCGAAGCGGACGCGTTCACGGCCGACTACTACGCCTTCTTCGACGTCGTCTACGAGTCCGTGCCCAACCGCATGCTGGTCCAGACGCTGCTGGAGCTGCGCGAGGTGTCGAAGCGGTTCGTCCGCGTGCACCGCTGCGACGCCGACGTACTGCGCGGCAGCGAGAACGCTTTGCGGCGCGTCTGGCGGCTGCTGCGCCGCCGCGACGCCGACGGCGTCTTCGAGGCCGTGAGGGCGCACCGCGTGGAGGCCCTGGAGAGGATCAGGGCCCTGTCGTCGCGGGGCAGGGAGCGTCGGACCGGCGTCTGATAGCCTGCGGCCATGCGTAGGCTCGCCATCCTGACAGCGGCCGCGTGCCTGCTGGCGGCGCTGGGCGCGTGCGCGCCGGCGGCCCTGGGCAGCTCGGCCGGCAACCCGTACCCAGCCGCGGCCGGTACGCCCTCGCTGCGGCGCGGCGAGACCGTCTACCTGCGGCTTGACCACTCCCTGGCCGACCTGGGCCTCCGGCCGAGCGACCTGCGCCCGGCGCTGTGGGTGCCGAGCGGCTACGACTCCGAGGTCGGCGACGTCACGCCCGACTTCGCGCTCGCCGCCGAGCGCGTGCCGGAGGGGTGGGGCTTCAGGCTGAGCGTGGTGCGCGTCGAGCGCAGCTCCGAGCGCGGGTCCGGGGCGTTCGACTCGCCGCGGACCGTCTACGCGCTGTGGGCCGTCTACGAGGTCAGCGCGCCGGCGGACGCGATCCCCGGCCCGTACCGCTTCCGCGGCGTGCTCCGCGCGCGCGGGGGCAGGGAGGTGCCGGTGAGGCTCGACGTGGAGGTCGTGCCCTAGGCGGTAGGCCCGAGGTCCTCAGTTCCCCGGCAGGTCCCGCGCCAGGCCCGTGACCAGCCAGCAGCCGGCGCGGCGGCCGTCGCGGCGGCGCGCCATCGTCACGACGAAGTCGCCCTGCGGGGTCGCGACCGTGGCCCGCGCGACCTCGCCGTGCTCGGCCGCGCGCTCGTCGAGGTCCCGGACCGCGGCGGCGCCGACGCCGATGAGCGGGCTGTAGAGCTCGTTCGCGAAGGCCCTCGTCAGGTCCTCCAGCGCCCCGAGGCGCGGCCGGAGGTGGTCCGCCGCGGCGGTGATCAGGGCGGCGGCGGCACGCGCCGGCGAGTCCATGCTGTCGAGGAGCCGCCCCAGCGCCTCGCGCGCGCCGTCGCCCGCGACCGGGGCCGCGACGGGGGCCTCCAGCCGCCACAGGTCCTCGGGCTCCTCGCGGCGCGCGGCCAAGGTCGCGACGCCGCCCGCCACCACGACCTGCGCCGGCCGCAGGCTCGAGGCGTAGTTCGAGGCCATCGCGAAGCCGTAGGCCCCGGCGACCTCGACCGCCAGCAGCGTCCCGGGCCCGATGCCGTCCAGCGCCACGTCGCGCGCGAGCCTGTCGGCGTTCTCGCACAGCGGGCCGTCGACGTCGAGCGGCCTCCCCTCCGCGGGGGCGTCGCCGGCGGACGGCGCCGGCGCGTCCGACGCCGCGCCCGCGGCCGGTACCGCCGGCGCGCCGGCCGCCTCGCCCGCGGCCACGACCCTGACCGGGTGCCGGGCGCCGTAGAGCGCCGGCCGCAGGAGGTCGGCCATGCCGGCGTCGGCGATCGCGTGGCGCACCGGCCCGCCCTCCTTCACGTGGAGCACGCGCGTGAGCAGCACGCCCGCCTCGGCGACGAGGTAGCGGCCCGGCTCGACCACGGGCTGCACGCCGTGGCGCTCGGCGAAGGCCAGGAGCGGGCGCGCGAACGCCTCGAGGTCCGCGCCCGGCACGGCGAAGCCGCCGCCGAAGTCGACGAGGTCGAGGCCTTCGAAGCGGCGGTAGAGCGGCTCGAGGGCGTCCGCCACGAGACGGGCGACCTCGGGGTCGGCGATCATCGAGCCCGCGTGCACGTGGAAGCCGGCCAGCCGGCCCGCCGCCGCCACCTCCTCGGCCACGCGCACCGCCTCGCCTTCGGGCATGCCGAACTTCGACCCGGCCGCGCCGGTGGCGAGGTGCTCGTGGGTGCGGGGGTCGAAGCCCGGGTTCAGGCGCACGAGGAACCGCGTACCCGGCGCGTGCGCCTCGCGCCAGACCTCCCAGGCGCCGCGCGAGTCGAGGCTGACCAGGCCCACGCCCACGGCGCCCGCCCGGGCCGCGAGCTCGGGGGTGTGGCCCGGGCCGCCCAGCACCACGTCCTCCGGGGCGAAGCCGGCCCGCAGCGCGCGCTCGAGCTCGCCGCGCGTGAGCGCCTCCGCCCGCGCCCCGAGGGCCGCCAGGTGGGCGAGCAGCGGTCCCAGGGCGTTCGCCTTCACCGCGTAGTGCACCCTGGCGCCGGGGAAGGCCCGCTCGACGCGGCGGTAGCGGTCGGTGACCGTGTCGAGGTCGTAGACGTAGGTGGGCGTGCTGTAGGCCGCGGCGACGGCGGCGAGCAGCGCGTCTGTCATCAGCGCCGGCGAGGTTATCACGGCCTCCCGCGCGCTCGGGGGCGCCGGCGTGCGGGGCGCGCCGCGCTCGGGGCGGGGCCGGCGCCCGGGAGGGGCCGTACGGGGCGCAGCGGAGCGCCGGTTATCCTGGCGCCATGAACCGGCAGCTCAGGCGGGCCCAGGCCAAGTTGGACAGGAAAGCCGAGATCGAGCGGGAGAAGCGCAAGGCGGCCCGCCGGGCGAAGGTCGAGGAGCTGCGGGAGCGCCGCCGGCGCCAGCGCGAGGCCGCGAAGCAGGGCGTGAAGGCGAGCGCGGCGGCGGACCCGGCCGAGAGGCGCGTGTACACCCCCGAGGAGCGCAAGAAGCTCCCGGGCAGGTTCTCGGCCGTGTTCATGTTCGCGACGGTCTTCTTCATCTCGCTGCAGGCCGCGATCCCCGACGCCGACAGGTCGATCGGGTCCAGCCTCATCGGCGCCGGCTTCTTCCTGATGTACGGCTACTTCGCGACGCTCTTCCTCTCGCGCCGCGGCATGCCGCGCGCCATGCAGACCGCGGCCGTGGGCGGCGTGCTGCTGGCGGTGGTCCTCGGCGTGATGCAGGCCGTCCAGGGCCAGCCCGTCGACTGGGTGATGTGCGGCGTCGGCGCGGTGGCGGTCCCCGTGGGCGCCTACCTCGGGCGCGCCGTCTTCAACGCCGCGCCCCGCCCCTGACGCATGCCAGGTGCCGATGGCCTGGCCCCCGTCGCGGTCGTGGGGGCGATGGCCGAGGAGGTCGAGCGGCTGACCGCGGCGCTCGCCGCTCCCGAGCGGCTCGAGGCGGGGCCGTTCCGCGTCGCGCGGGGCGAGCTCGAGGGCGTGCCGACGGTGGTCGCCGAGTGCGGCATCGGAAAGGTGAACGCCGCGGCGCTGACCCAGTACCTCGTGTCGCTGGGCGTCGGCAGCGTGGTCTTCACCGGCGTGGCCGGCGCCCTCGACCCGGAGCTGCGCGTCGGGGACGTGGTGATCGGTGTCGACGCGGTGCAGCACGACGTGGACGTGACGGGCCTCGGCTACGCGCCCGGCGAGGTGCCGGGCAGCGGCACCGTCTTCGCCTGCGCCCCCCGTCTCGTCGCCCTCGCCGCGGAGGCGGCGGGCGACCTGGACGGCGTGAGGGTCGTGAAGGGCCGCGTGGCCTCCGGCGACCTCTTCGTCGCCGACCCCGCCGTGGGCGGCAGGATCAGGGAGAGGTTCGGCGCCGCCTGCGCCGAGATGGAGGGCGCGGCCTGCGCCCAGGTCTGCGCCGCCTGGGGCGTGCCGTTCGTGGTCGTGCGGAGCATCAGCGACGCGGCCGACCACGCCGCCCAGGTCGACTTCCGCTCCTTCACCCGCCTCGCCGCCGCCCGCGCCGAGACGCTGGTGCGGGGCATGCTCTCGCGCCTGGCTGCCCGCGCTTAGGGCGGCACTCGTCCGGAGGGACAGCCCGAGCACGAGGCCGTCGGCGCCCGCCTGCCCGCGGCGTCCGGGGCGCGTCCGCTCCCGCGGACCGTATACCACGGGTCGTTCGGCCGTCCGGAACGGCCCTGGGCGTGCGCTAGCATCAAGAGATTCGCGGCCGCGCGCCCAGCCGCGACGTCTCGCTTCGAGCACCAGCCCGCCGGCGCGGCGGCGCCGGGCGGTGAGAGGAATGACCATGGCTGACGTTCTCGACCAGCTCCTCGACCTCGACAGGTCTCAGCTAGAGCCGTCAGAGCTACGGGAGCTGAACAGCGTGGAGATGCGCGAGTGGCTCGAGTCGCTCGACTACGTGCTGGCGAGCGGCGGGCCCGAGCGCGTCAAGGAGATCCTCGACGCCCTCGAGGCGCACGCGGAGAAGCACGGCGTCAGGCTGCCGTTCGAGTCCGACACCACGTACGTCAACACGATCCCCGTCGAGCAGCAGCCCGAGTACCCGGGCGACCTCGAGATCGAGAAGCGGATCACGAACATGATCCGCTGGAACGCGATGGCGATGGTGGTGCACGCGAACACCGTGTCGCCCGGGATCGGCGGGCACATCGCCACCTACGCCTCGGCGGCGAACCTCTACGAGGTCGCTCAGAACCACTTCCTGCGCGGGCGCGAGAAGGGCCCGGACGCCGACCTCGTCTACTTCCAGGGCCACGCCACGCCGGGCTTCTACGCCCGGGCCTACCTCGAGGGCCGCATCGACGAGGAGCAGCTCCTGAACTTCCGCCGCGAGCTGGCGGACCCGCCGGGCGTCTCGTCGTACCCGCACCCGTGGCTGATGCCCCACTTCTGGAGCTTCCCCACGGTCTCGATGGGGCTCGGCCCGATCATGTCGATCTACCAGGCGCGGTTCCGGCGCTACCTCGAGGACCGCGGCCTCTACCCCAAGGGCAGCGGCAAGGTCTGGGCGTTCATCGGCGACGGCGAGACCGACGAGCCCGAGACGCTGGGCGCGATCCGCGTGGCCTCCAGGGCGAAGCTGGACAACCTGATCTGGGTCATCAACGCGAACCTGCAGCGGCTCGACGGCCCCGTCTACGGCAACGGCCAGATCATCCAGGAGCTCGAGGGCATCTTCCGCGGCTCCGGCTGGAACGTGATCAAGGTCGCGTGGGGCAGCGCCTGGGACGAGCTCCTCAAGCGCGACAAGCAGGGCGTGCTCATCAAGCGTTTCGAGCAGCTGGTCGACGGCGAGTCCCAGCGCTACGCCGCGTTCGGCGGGCCCGAGCTCAAGGAGCGCTTCTTCAACACGCCCGAGCTCAAGGCGCTGGTCGCCGACTTCACGGACGAGGACTTCAACCGCCTGAACCGCGGCGGCCACGACCCGGTGAAGATCTACGCCGCGTTCAAGGCCGCGGTCGAGCACAAGGGCCAGCCCACCGTGATCATCGCCCGCACCGTGAAGGGCTACGGCATGGGCGCCGCGGGCGAGGGCCAGAACATCGCCCACCAGGCCAAGAAGCTCGACGAGGACCAGCTCCGCGCCTTCCGCGACCGCTTCGACCTGCCGATCAGCGACGAGGACATCAAGAGGCAGCCGTTCCTGCGACTCGACCCCGAGAGCCCGGAGCACCGCTACCTGATGGAGCGCCGCCGCGAGCTCGGCGGCTTCGTGCCCGAGCGCGTCGTCGCGGTCGAGCCGATGCCGGCGCCCGACTTCGCGCTGTTCGAGGAGTTCCTGGCCCCGTCCGGCGACCGCGCCGTGTCGACGACGATGATCGCCGTGAGCCTCCTGCGCAAGCTCGTCCGCGACGAGCGCTGGGGCAAGCTCATCGTGCCGATCGTCCCCGACGAGGCCCGCACGTTCGGCATGGAGGCGCTGTTCCGGCAGATCGGCATCTACTCGCCGGTCGGGCAGCTCTACGAGCCCGTCGACTCGGCGAACCTCCTGTACTACAAGGAGTCGCGCGACGGGCAGATCCTCGAGGAGGGCATCACCGAGGCCGGCTCGATGGCGTCGTTCATCGCCGCCGGCACGGCCTACGCCAACTACGGCGTGAACACCGTGCCCTTCTACCTCTTCTACTCGATGTTCGGGCTGCAGCGCGTCGGCGACCTCGTGTGGGCCGCGGCCGACAGCCGGGCGAAGGGCTTCCTCTTCGGCGGCACCGCCGGCCGCACCACGCTCGCCGGCGAGGGGCTGCAGCACCAGGACGGCCACTCGCACGTCCTGGCCCTGACGGTCCCGAACCTGCTCGCCTACGACCCGGCCTTCGCGCACGAGCTGGCGATCATCGTCCACGACGGCTTCCGGCGCATGTACGAGGCGCAGGAGGACGTCTTCTACTACGTCACGATCGGCAACGAGAACTACGTGCAGCCCGGCGCGCCCGCACACCTCTCCCTAGACGAGCTGCGCGAGGGTGTGCTGAACGGGATGTACCTGTTCCGGCCCAGCGCCAAGAAGCGGGCGAAGCTGCGCGCGCAGCTCTTCGGCTCCGGCGCGATCATGAACTGCGTCCTGGAGGCCCAGGAGGTCCTCGAGCGCGACTACGACGTGGCCGCTGACGTCTGGAGCGTCACGTCCTACAAGGCGCTCTACCGGGACGCGCTGATCACCGACCGGCGCAACCGCCTGAACCCGGGCGAGCCGCCGCAGAAGCCTTACGTCTACCGCGCGCTCGAGAAGGCGAAGGGCCCCTTCGTCGCGGCGAGCGACTACATGAAGGTCCTGCCCGACGTGCTGGCCCGCTACCTGCCGCGGCCGATGGTGAGCCTCGGCACCGACGGCTTCGGCCGCTCCGAGGCGAGGGCCGAGCTGCGGGACTTCTTCGAGGTCGACGCGCGTCACATCGTGCTGGCCACGCTCCACGCCCTGGCGCAGGAGGGGCAGCTCGAGGCGAGCGCCGTCGCGAAGGCGCGCGACGCTCTGGGCATCCGCCCGGACAAGCCCGACCCGTACCATGACTGACGTCTGCGTGGAGGAGCTCTAGTGGCCACCGAGGTGAGGCTTCCCGATGTCGGCGAGGGTGTCGCTTCCGGCACCGTCGTCAGCGTGCTGGTCAAGCCCGGCGACAGGATCCACAAGGACCAGCCGCTGGTCGAGCTGGAGACGGACAAGGCCGTGGTCGAGGTGCCCTCGACGGTCTCCGGCGTCGTGAAGCAGGTGAACGTGAAGGAGGGCGACGAGGCGCCGGTGGGCTCGGTGCTAGTCGTCGTCGACGAGGAGGGCGCCGGGGCCCCGGCCGAGGGCGCGGCCGCTCAGCCGCCGGCCGAGGCGGCGCCCGCCGAGCCCGCGCCGCCCGCGGCGGAGCCGGCCCAGCGCCAGGCCCCGGCGAGCGCCCCCGGCCGCGAGGAGCGCGCCCCCAGCGCGCCGGCCGCCGCGGCCCCCAAGCCCGCGGCCGGGCGCCAGGACCTCGAGCCGGGCGGGGACGGCCGCCTGGTCCCCGCGGCGCCCTCGGTGAGGCGCCTCGCGCGCGAGCTGGGCGTGGACATCCGCACGGTGCAGGGCACCGGTCTGCTCGGGCGCATCTCCGCCGACGACGTGCGCCAGGCCGCCGCGGGCGTCCAGGCGCGGCCCGCCCCGGGCCCCGCCGCCCCGCCGCTGCCCGACTTCACGCGCTGGGGCGAGGTGGAGCGGATCCCCATGAGCGGCGTCCGCAAGGCCACCGTGCGCTCGATGTCGACCGCCTGGGCGACGGTGCCCATGGTCACGCACTTCGACAGGGCGGACGTGACCGAGCTGGAGCGCTTCCGCAAGCGCTACCAGAAGGAGGCCGACAAGGTCGGCGCGAAGCTCACGCCAACCGCGATCCTCCTGAAGGTCGTGGCCCTGGCCCTGCGCCGCTTCCCCGACTTCAACTCGTCGATCGACGTAGAGAAGCAGGAGATCGTGCGCAAGCACTACGTGAACGTCGGCGTCGCCGTCGACACGGACGCCGGCCTGCTGGTGCCGGTCGTGAAGGACGCCGACCGCAAGGGCATCGTCGAGCTGGCGAAGGAGCTCGGCGAGCTGGCGGAGAAGGCGCGGGCCCGCAAGCTCACGCTCGAGGAGATGCAGGGCGGGAACTTCTCGGTGTCGAACCTGGGCGGCATCGGCGGCACGAGCTTCACGCCGATCGTGAACCCGCCGGACGTGGCGATCCTCGGCGTCTCGCGCGCCTCGGTGGAGCCGGTGTGGGACGAGGAGCAGGGCGTCTTCGTGCCGCGCACGATGATGCCGCTGGCCCTGACCTACGACCACAGGCTCATCGACGGCGCAGCCGCCGCGCGCTTCCTGAGGTGGGTGTGCACCGCGCTGGAGGACCCGTTCGTCGCGCTGCTCGACGCCTGAGGCGCGGCGAAGCGCCTCACCCGGCGCGGCTAGGGGGCCGTGCTAGCATGCGTCCCTATGAGCGCCCTGAACAGCGTGCCTGACGGGGCTGGCGCGGCGCCGCAGGCCGTGGCCGCCGTCCGGGGCGCGCACGCGGCGCCGGGCGCCGCGAAGGTGCTCTCGGCCCGGGGCCTCTCGAAGCGGTACGGCAGGCGGAAGGTCGTCGACTCCCTGGACCTCGAGCTGAAGCGCGGGGAGATCGTCGCGCTCCTCGGCCCGAACGGGGCGGGGAAGACGACGAGCTTCTACATGATCGTCGGCTTCGTGCGGCCGAACTCGGGCACGATCCACCTCGGCGGCCAGGACATCACCCGCCTGCCGATGCACCGCAGGGCGCGCCTGGGGCTGGGCTACCTGGCGCAGGAGCCGAGCGCCTTCAGGCGCATGACGGTGCGCGACAACCTCCTGGCGATCCTCGAGTTCCAGAAGCTGAGCCGCCGCGAGCAGGAGAGGCGCGCCGACGACCTGCTCGAGGAGTTCCACCTGACGCACCTGGCGCACCACCGGGCGGACACGCTCTCGGGCGGTGAGCGCCGGCGCCTCGAGATCGCCCGCAGCCTCACGATCGACCCCGACTTCCTGCTCCTCGACGAGCCCTTCACGGGCGTCGACCCGAAGTCGATCCGCGAGATCCAGACCCTGATCCACGACCTCCGGGCCCGCCGCGGCCTCGGCGTGCTGCTCACCGACCACAGCGTGCGCGAGACGCTCGCCATCGCCGACCGCGTGGTGCTGATGTTCGACGGGCGCGTGCGCTTCGACGGCACGCCGGAGGACTTCGCCGCCGACCCCGAGGTCAGGACCTCGTACCTCGGGAGCGACTTCCAGCTCTGAGCATGCTCGGGGTCGGCGCGCAGGGGGTGCTGCTGGCCGCATGACGTTCATCGTCCTGCTGGTCCTGGGGCTCGTCGTCCTCGCCGGCGTGATCGCCTTCGCGGGGGACAGGCTCGGCACGTACGTCGGCCGCCGGCGCCTGTCGCTGTTCGGCGCCAGGCCGAAGCGGACCGGTCAGATCGTCGGCGTGCTGGCGGGGATCCTGATCATGCTCACCACGCTCGGCGTCCTGGCGCTGGCGTTCGAGAACGCCACCGACACGCTCCTGAACTTCCAGCGGACGCTCGAGGAGCTGAACCGCCTGCGCGTGCAGGAACGTGTCCTGAACCAGTCGGTCGCCGACGCGAACGCCCAGCTCGGCGAGCTGCGCGCCGAGCTCGAGCGCCTCGAGGCCGAGCTGGCCGCCGCCGAGGAGACGATCCGCACGGCGGAGGAGCAGCGCGACGCCGCCTTCGCCGCCCGCGACGCGGCGCTGGCAGAGCGCGACCAGCTCCTGCAGCAGCGCGACGAGCTGCAGGGGCTCGTGGCGCAGGCGGCCGTGGCCATCGAGGAGGCCGAGGCGAGGCTGCGGGACACCGAGGCCGAGCTGGCGGCGGCAGAGGCGGAGCTGGCCGCCGCCACCGACGCTCTCGAGCAGGCGCGCCGCGACCGCGACGCGGCGCAGCAGGAGGCCGAGCAGGCCCAGGCCGAGGCGGCGGAGGCGCAGGAGGCGCTGAGGCAGGCCAACGCCGAGCTGGCCGACCTCGAGGCGCAGCTCGTGCAGGCGTCGCTCGAGCTGGGCGAGGCCCAGCGCCAGGTGCAGAGCGCCGAGGCGCGCCTCGCCGAGGCGGAGCGGGAGCTGGCCGAGGCCGAGAGGGCCCAGGCCGCCGCCGAGAGGTCGCGCGACGAGGCGCTGGCCGTCCGCGACGAGGCCTTGGCCGAGCGGGACGCGGCTCTGGCCGAGCGCGACGCCGCGCTGCAGGAGAGCACCGAGCTGACGGCCCGCCTGGCGACCCTGAACCAGGAGGTCGCCGACCTCGAGGCCGCGGCCGAGCAGCTGCGCGCCCAGGCCGAGGAGCTCGACAGGCAGAACCAGGGACTGCGCGAGGCCAACGCGCGCCTGGCCGCGGACAACCAGCGGCTGCAGCAGCTCAGCGCCTCGCTGCAGGAGCTGAACCAGAGCCTCGAGGAGGAGATCAGGAGCCGCAACGAGGACCTCGTGGCCCTGCAGGGCGAGGTCAGCCAGCTCAGGGTCGAGGTCGAGAACCAGGCCAGGGAGCTGGCCGAGCTGCAGCAGCAGGCCGGCAGGTTCGAGCGCGGCGACGTCTACTTCGTGCGCGACCAGCTCATCTACTCGGGCGCCGTGAGCGCCACCACGCCGGCCGAGGCGCGCGAGCAGCTCGCGGCGTTCATCGCCGAGGCGACCGAGTACGTCTCGCGCCGTGGCGTCGAGCGCATACGCGTGACGACCGAGCAGTTCAACCTGCTCGTCGACGTGATCGTCCAGACGCCGGGCGAGGTGCTGATCCGCCTGATCTCGCCGAGCAACCAGATCAGCTCCACGATCGACGTGCTCGTCGAGGCGATCGAGAACACGGTGCTGTTCGAGAGGGGTCAGCTCATCGTCTCGACGCAGCTCCACCTCGGCTCGCCGGAGCTGCCGATCAGCCAGGACGAGATCCGCACGGCGCTGGCGAACCTCAAGGCCGACGCCGTGCGCAAGATGCGCCGGGCCGGCCTGGACGAGGGGCAGCTCCCGGACTTCGGGCAGGTGACGGAGGAGATGTTCACGAACATGCTCCTGCGCCTCACCGGCCCGGTCACGATCGGCCTGGTGGCGACGGAGCCGGTGTCGCGCGCCGGCCCCGCCCACCTGGAGCTGATGATCCTGTACTGAGACCCCCGAGGTCGGGGACGAACCTCAGGCGAGCCGGTCAGGGCACGTCGCGGCGCGCCGCCAGCAGGTCGCGGATCTCCATGAGCAGCTTCTCCTCCGCGGTGGGCTCGGGCGGCGCGACGACCTCCTCCTGCTTCCGCTCGAAGCGGCGGCGCATCTCGTTGAACGACTTCACGACCAGGAACATCGCGAAGGCGACGATCAGGAAGTTGATGACCGTGTTGAGGAAGGCCCCGTACTGGATCACGGGAGCCCCGGCGGCCACGGCCTCCGGCACGGAGGAGTAGAGGTCCCGGCCCCTGAGGATGATGCCGAGGTTGCTGAAGTCGACGCCCCCGACGATCAGCCCAATCACGGGCATGATCACCTGGTCGACTAGCGAGCTCGTGATCGCGCCGAAGGCCGAGCCGATCACGACCGCCACGGCCAGGTCGAGGACGTTGCCACGGTTGATGAAGTCGCGGAACTCCTTGAGCATGCGAGTCCTCCCATCGAGAGCAGGCCGACTCCACCGTACATGGACCGCCGCCGCCATGTGGCGCCGCCGCCCTCCTACCCCTCGGCAGTGGTCCTTCTGACGATTCTGTAAGAGCGCGTCCCATAAGCTCTGGTCGTGGCGACGATCCTGGTTGCCGAGGACCTGGCCGGGCAGCGCATGATCCTCGACATGCTGCTGACCGTGGACGGCTACGACGTGCAGCTCGTCGAGGACGGGGTGCAGGCCCTGAACTACCTGAAGGAGCACACGCCCGACCTGGCGATCCTCGACGTGAAGATGCCGAACCTCGACGGCATCGAGGTGTGCCGGCGCATGAAGAAGGTCACCCGGCTCAAGGCCGTGCCGGTGATCATCCTCACCGCGATGCGCGACGAGGCGACGCTCCAGGCGGCGCGTCTCGCGGGCGCCGACGAGATCATCGTGAAGCCCCTGGAGGGCAAGGACTTCCGCGACCAGGTGCGCAGGCTGCTGGAGCGGGCGGACGTGGCGGAGGCCTGAGCCCCTCTCAGGCCGGCCGGCCGGAGCGCTGCCTGAGCGCCTCGTAGAGCACGACCGCGCCCGCCACCGACACGTTGAGGCTGTCGGCGGCGCGGGCGCGCATCGGCACCGAGACCAGCTCGTCGGCCGCGGCCTCCACGGCGGGGTCGAGGCCCGCGTCCTCGGTGCCGAGGGCGACGGCCACGGCGCCCGTCAGGTCGGCCTCCCAGTGGGCCAGGGACGCGCGCGGCGACGCCGCCACCAGCCTGTAGCCGAGGCGCCTCAGGTGCGCGAGCGCCTCGTCGCGCGGCGCCACGTACGCCGGCACGGCGAAGACGCTGCCCTGGCTGGCCCTGATCACGTTGGGGTTCTCGAGGTCGGTGCCCTCGTCCGTCACGAGGACGGCCGCGACGCCGACGGCGTCGGCGGTGCGCAGGAGGGCGCCGACGTTGCCGGGCTTCTCGAGCCCGTCGAGCAGGAGCACGAGGCCGCCGCCGAGGTCGTCCGCGGCGGCGAGGCGCCTCTCGGGCGCGTGCGCGACGAGCGCGACGCCGTCGGGGTTCTGCCGCAGGCTGAGCCGCGCGAACGCCGCCTCCGACAGCTCGACGACCTCCGCCCCCGCGGCCTCCACGGCGTGCGCCAGGCTCGCGGAGGCCGCGCTCGGGGCCAGGTCGGGCGCGAGGAGCAGCGTGCGCGGCCTGACGCCCGAGGCGAGCGCGCGCTCGGTCTCCCTCGCGCCTTCGACGAGGAACAGCCCGGTACGGGCGCGGTGCCTGCGCTCCTTCAGCCTGGCGACCTCGACCACGAGGGGGTTCTTCGGGCTGTCGACGCGGCGGCGCACCAGGTGAGGATAGCCCGGGTCGGGCCGTGGGACCGGCTACAATCTGAGACATGCATGAGAGCTACCCGGGCGACGCGGCCGGCAGCGCCGTACCGCCGCTGATCTCCGCCCGGGAGCTCGTCGCCCGGCTGGGGGAGCCCGGCCTGCGCGTGATCGACGCGCGCTTCGAGCTGGGCCTGCCCACGGCCGGCGAGGCGATGTACGCCGCCGGCCACGTGCCGGGGGCCGTCTACCTCGACCTCGACCGCGACCTCGCCGCGCCGCCGGGCGAGCGCGGCAGGCACCCGTTGCCCGACCCGGACGAGCTGGCGCGGAAGCTGGGCGCGCTGGGCGTCGGCGACGAGCACGAGGTCGTCGTCTACGACCAGACGGGGACGATGTACGCCGCCCGCGCGTGGTGGCTGCTGCGCTACCTCGGCCACGCGCGCGTGCGGTTCCTCGACGGCGGCTTCAAGGCCTACGCCGCGGCCGGCGGCCCCGATAGCGTCGAGGTCCCGCGCCACCCGCCCGCGACGTTCACGGCCCGGCCGCGCCCCGACATGGTCGTCGAGGCCGAGGAGCTGCTGCGCCGCTTGGACGACCCGAAGCTCGTGCTGCTCGACGCCAGGGCGCCGGAGCGCTACCGCGGCGAGGTCGAACCCCTCGACGCCGTCGCCGGCCACATCCCCGGCGCGGTGAACCGGCCGTACATGAACGGGCTCGGCGGTGGGGGCCTGCTGCCCCCCGAGGAGCTCAGGCGCGTGCACCGGGTCGACGAGCTGCCGGACGGCGCCGAGGTCGTCGCCTACTGCGGCTCGGGCGTGAGCGCCGCGCACCTGGTGCTGGCGCTCGAGGTGGCGGGCAGGACCGGCGTGAGGCTCTACCCGGGCTCTTGGAGCGAGTGGTCGCGGCGCGGCCTGCCGGCGGCTACCGGCGACGAGGAGGCTGGCCGGTGAGCGCCGCCCAGGGAGCGTCGGGGCGGCTCGGGGACCTGCCGCTAAGATGTGGGCGGTGCTCGAGGTGACGACCGTGGAGGGGCGCCCCGGGGCGCAGGCCGCAGGGCTATGGCCCGAGTACTTCCGTGCGGCGCCGTACGGCCTCGTCGTCTTCCGCGCCGTGAGGAACGACTCCGGACGCCTGGCCGACTTCGAGTGGGTAGACATCAACCCCGCCGCGGCCGAGTTCCTCGGGGTCACCCCCGGCGACCTGGTAGGCCGGGGGGTGCGCGGCGTCTACCCGGACTACCTCGACCCGCGCCTCTACCGCCGCCTCGTCACGGCCTACGTGAGCGGACGCGTGCTCGAGTTCGAGCAGGCGCTGCCGTCCCGGTCGGCGCACGGCGGCGCCCGCGGCGACACGTACGCCTCGGTCCACGGCGACCCGGCCTGGTTCGCCGTCACCGTGCTGCCGCTGGGCGGCGACCACGTGGTCGTCCAGTTCCGCAGCATCACGCACTACAAGAACGTCCTCAGGCAGGCGGTCGAGATGATGAACCACGACGACCTCACCGGCCTGCCGAACCGCCGCCACCTGAAGTCGCGCTTCTGGGTCCTCAGGCGCCAGTCGGTGCCGATGGCCCTGCTCTACTTCGACCTCAACGGCTTCAAGCTCGTGAACGACACCCACGGCCACGAGACCGGCGACCGCGTGCTCAGCGTGATCGGGCAGCGGCTGAAGCAGAACGTCAGGCCGGGGGAGATGGTGGCGCGCCTCTCCGGGGACGAGTTCGCCGTGCTCCTGGCCGGCGCGGACGAGCACGCCGCCGCCAGGGTAGCCGAGCGCCTCGTCGCCGCGATCGAGGAGCCGATCAACCTCGAGGGGGTCACGGTGCAGCTCGGCGCCAGCGTGGGCTCCGCGCTCTACCCCCAGCACGCCGAGTCGTTCGAGGCGCTGCTCTCCTACGCCGACGCGCGCATGTACGAGCACAAGAGGCGCAGCCGCGCCTGAGGCCCGGCCGCTACGGCGGCCCTCAGCGCCGCGACGCCGGCAGCGGCGGGCGCGGCTTCTTCAGCGCGACGGGCTCCGCCTTCCGCCTGGCCGCGAGGGCTGCTCGCTGGTTGAGCACCTCCACGGTCACGCTGAAGGCCATCGCGAAGTAGATGTAGCCCTTGGGGATGTGCTGCCCCAGGCCCTCGGCGATGAGGTTCACGCCGATCAGGATGAGGAACGCCAGGGCCAGCATCTTGACCGTCGGGTGCCCCTCGACGAAGCGGCTCACCGCGCCGGCGGAGAACATCATCACGCCCACCGCGATCACCACCGCGGCGATCATCACGGGCAGGTGGTCGGCCATGCCGACGGCGGTGATGACCGAGTCGAGCGAGAAGACGATGTCGAGCAGCACGATCTGGACGATCACCGAGGTGAAGCTGACGGCGTTCGGCGCCGCGCGCTCCTCCTCGCCGCCGGGGCCCTCGAGGCGCTCGTGGATCTCGGCCGTGGCCTTGTAGATGAGGAAGAGGCCGCCGACGAGGAACACCAGGTCGCGGCCCGTCACGCCGTGGCCCAGAACGCTGAACAGCACGCTCGTGAGCCGCGCCAGGTAGCCGATCGTCAGGAGCAGCAGGATGCGCGTGACCATCGCCAGCGCCAGGCCGAGGGTGCGCGCCCGCGGACGCTGCTCCTCCGGCAGCCGCCCGGAGAGGATCGAGATGAACACGATGTTGTCGATGCCGAGCACGATCTCGAGGACCGTCAGCGTCAGCAGCGCGACCCACGCCTCCGGGCTGGTGACCCACTCCATGCGCGCCATTATCCGGCAGCGTCCCGTGAGTCGTGCTCACGGTCCCACGCCAGGTGCGCCGGGGTGAGCCGCCCGTACCGGCGCGACGCCGGAGCGGCCGGCGCTCCCGCGGGGCGGCTCGCCTGCCCCGCCGGCCTCAGTCGACGTCCCGGCGACGGAACAGCCAGTAGAGCAGCAGGCCGAAGGCCAGGGCGTAGCCCGCCGTCACCGCGGCCGCGTGGCCCAGGGGGAGCGTGGTGCCCAGCACCGCCTGCAGCGGGCCGAGGTCCTGGGGCTGCGCGGCCGTCCCCAGCAGCTCGTTCGCGACCTCGCGCGCCGGCGCCCGGCCGGGGGCGTAGAGGTTCGCGGTGAAGAAGTAGCGCGGCGCCGCCTCCCACACCCGCTGCAGCCGCAGCGCCTGGAAGATCGCGTTGAAGCGCGTCAGCGGCTGGAGGTTGAAGAGCGTGTTCAGGACGGCGTAGAGGCCCTCTATGAGCCCCGGCAGGAACAGCACCATCACGATGCCCAGAACCGCGGAGCGCACGACGAAGACGAGCAGGAACGCGAGCGTCACCGGCGCGATGAGGTGCGTCCACTGCCAGAGGTAGAGGCCGAGGAGCCCTAGCCAGTCGCCGGAGAGGTCGGTGGGCAGGAACGCCATGCCGAGCGTCCCGAACACGATCGCGCTGAGGAACGCGCCCAGCATCAGCGCCAGCAGGGCGCCCATCGTTACGACCAGCTTGCCGGTGAGCACCGCGGTGCGGTCGGGCTGGACGACGAGGACCGTCTTCCACATGTTCTGGCCGCGCTCCTCGCCGATGAAGAGGGCCGCCAGCAGCGCGACCGCGACGATGTAGGGCGTCGGCGACATGTACGCCGGCCCGGTGAGCGCCAGCGTGGCCAGCCCGTGCGCCGAGAACAGCGACTGGAGCAGGTCGACGACGGGCAGTCCCTCGCGCTCGAACTCCCGCAGGTTCGTGTACAGCAGCCGGCCCACCAGGAGGGCGAGCGCGGGCAGCACGACCCAGTAGAGGAACGCCAGGACGTAGACGCGGCGCTTGCGCAGCAGCTTGAACGTCTCGGCCCTGACCGTCGCGACGAGCGCGCTCACGATGGCCTCCTGTTGGGGTCGATCAGGCGCAGGTAGGCGCCCTCGAGGTCCTCGCCGCGCTGCACGGCCGAGGTGACGCGCACGCCCTTGCGGGTCAGGCGCTCGATGAGGAGCTCGGCCTCGTCGGCCGGCACCGTGACCACGGCGCCGTCGCTGCCCTGCGCGGCCGGGGAGTAGCCGAGGTCGGAGAGGGCCGCGAGCAGGCCGGCCTGGTCGCGCGCCGTGACCGTGTACGTGACGGTGGGCGCTCCCATGCGGGCGACGAGCTCGCGCAGGGGCCCGTCGAAGACGATGCGGCCGGCGTCGATCGCGAGGATGCGGTCGACGAGCTTCTCGATCTCGGCCAGGATGTGGCTGGAGACCAGCACCGTGACGCCCTGCGCCGCCACGCTGCGCAGCGCCTCGCGCACCTCGGCGATGCCGGCGGGGTCGAGCCCGTTCGTGGGCTCGTCGAGGAGCAGCACCTTCGGCCGCCACAGCAGGGCGCGAGCCAGGGCCAGGCGCTGCCGCATGCCCTGCGAGTAGGCGCGGACCTTCTTGTCGGCGGCGTCCTGTAGCGAGACGAACTCGAGCACCTCGTCGACGCGCCGCTTCGGCACGTCGCCGTGCAGCAGCGCCGCGTGGAGCAGGTTCGAGCGCCCCGTCATGTAGGGGTAGAAGGTCGGCTCCTCGATCATAGTGCCGACCTCCCTGAGCGTCTCGCCCGGCACCGGCTTCCCCAGCACCATGCAGCTCCCCGCGCTGGGCCTCACCAGCCCGGCCAGCATGCGCAGCGTGGTCGTCTTGCCGGCGCCGTTGGGGCCGAGGAAGCCGACGATCTCGCCCTGCGCGATCGTGAAGCTAGCGCCGTCCACGGCGGCCTTGGCGCCGTAGCGCTTCGTGAGCCCCGTGGCGGTTATCGCGCTCATTCTGCCTTCGCCTCCCGTGACATCAGCGTGTCGATCGCGGCGCGCGGGTCCTTGGCCTCGTAGGCCACGCGGTAGACCTCGGCCGTGATCGGCAGGTCGACGTCGTGCGCCTGCGCGTACGCGTGCACGGCCGCGACCGTGCCGATGCCCTCTGCCGTGAGGCTCGAGATCGCCGGCCCGTCGATCCTCTCCCCGGAGGCGAGGAGGACGCCCGCCCTGTGGTTGCGGGACAGCGCGCTGGCGCACGTGGCCACGACGTCGCCCAGGCCGGCGAGGCCGTAGAACGTGCGCTCGCGGCCCCCGAGCCGCGTGCCGAACCTGACCGTCTCGGCCAGGCCGCGGGTGATGATCGTCGACTTCGCGTTGTCGCCGAGCTTCAGCCCGTCGCACATGCCGGCGGCCAGCGCGATCACGTTCTTCATCACGCCCGCGAGCTCCACGCCCGTGATGTCGGGGCTGGTGTACACGCGGAACGTGGCCTGCTGGAGCAGTTCCTGCACGCAGCGGGCGAGCCACGAGACCAGGCTGGCGACGGTCGTCGCCGCCGGCTTGCCGGCCGCGATCTCCTCGGCGAGGTTCGGGCCGGAGAGGGCGGCCACCGGCACGCCCGGCAGCTCCTCCTCGATCACCTGCGACAAGCGTTTGAAGGCGGGCTCGCCGCGGTCCCCGCTGCTGGGCTCGACGCCCTTCGCGCACGACACGACCGCCGCCGGGCGCCGCCGGGCCGCGCTCAACACGGCGCGCAGCGCGCGGGCGGGCACGGCCGCGAACGCGATGGGCTCGCCCGCAAGCGCCTCGTCGAGGTCGCTGGTGGGCGAGACGTTCGGCTGCAGCCTGAGCCCCGGCACGTAGCGCGGGTTCTGGCGCGTGGCCTCCAGCTCGCGGGCGTGGGCCTCGTCGCGGGCCCACAGCCTGACCCTGTGGCCGTTGTTGGCGAGCAGCCAGGCCAGGGTGGAGCCCCAGGCCCCGGCGCCCAGGACGGTCACGTTGGCCGGTGCGGCGGCCGCGTGCGACATGCCCAGAGCCTAACAGGAGAGGTAAGATGGCACTCGGCGTCCGCGAGTGCCATGCATCGTGGGCGTCTTGACTATTGGGGCGGTGCCACGGCGCCGCCGCCTCCACCCCACCTGGAAGAGGAGGTAGGATGCCGGTCTACGTCTACCGCAACCTCGTCACGAACGAGGTCTTCGAGCACCAGCAGAGCATCACCGAGGACCCGCTGACCGTCGACCCCCGCACCGGCGACCCGGTGAAGCGCATCGTCCAGCCCGTCGGCATCGCGTTCAAGGGCTCGGGCTTCTACGTCACCGACAACCGCAAGGGCTCGTCGGACGGCTCGAGCAAGTCCGAGAGCGAGTCGAGCTCCTCCGGCGGCTCGTCCGACGACTGAGGGGCGAGCTGCCGGGCCCCTCAGTCCGCGGGCGGCGCGACGAAGCGCACCTCGAACGAGACCGGCCACAGCTTGCCCGTGAGCAGGAACAGGTCCCTCGCCTCGTCGTAGGCGATCCCGTTCAACACGTCCACCGTGATCCCCTCCGGGAGCAGGCGCCGCAGGGGTGAGGCGTCGATCGTCGCCGTCACCTCGCCCGTGCGCGCGTCGATCCTGACGATCTGGTCGGTCAGGTACACGTTCGCGTAGACGTCGTCGCCCACGCACTCGAGCTCGTTGAGCTGGGGCACGGGCCGCCCGTCGCGCCTCACGTCGAGGGTGCTCAGCACCGCGAACGTCTCGGGGTCGCGCCTGGTGAGCCGGCTCGAGCCGTCGCTCATCCACAGGGCCTCGCCGTCGTAGCAGAGGCCCCAGCCCTGGCCCTCGTAGCGGACCCTGCCCGTCGGCTCGAACGTCTCCTTGTCCCAGCGGAACAGCACCCCGTCGCGCCAGGTGAGCTGCAGCAGCTCGCCGCCGACGACCGTGAGCCCCTCCGCGAAGTAGGGGTAACCGATCTCCCGCATCCTGATGACCTGGCCCGTCTCGGGGTCGACCTCGCGCAGGCTCGACCACCCGACGAGGCCGGTGCTCTCGTAGAGCTTGCCGCCGTCGAACTCGAGGCCCTGCGTGTAGGCGGTCCTTTCGTGCGGGACCTGCCGCAAGACCGAGACGGTCAGCGACTCGGCGGCGGTCGGGCGGCAGCCCGCCAGGACCAGCACCAGCGCGGCCAGCACGCGGGGCGCGGCCCTAGGCATCGCGCCCCTCCCTGCGCCCCTCCAGCAGGCGGCTGACGCCGGCCCACACGGCCTCGGCCACGTCGTCCTGCGGCGCCGTCGCGTCCACGACGAGCCACGACGGGTCGGCTGCGGCCTGCTCGAGGTAGCCGCGCCGCACGCGCTCGTGGAACGGCAGGCCGGCGGCCTCGAGCCGGTCCTGGCGCGAGCGGGCGCCGGCGCGCCTCAGCCCCGCCTCGGGCTCGATGTCGAGCAGCACCGTCAGGTCGGGCCGCAGCCCGCCGGTGACGCGGTCGTTCAGCTCGTTGACGAGGTCCAGGTCGAGGCCGCGGCCGTAGCCCTGGTAGGCGACGCTGGCGGCCGTGAAGCGGTCGGAGACGACGTCGCGGCCGGCCTCGAGGGCGGGCCTTATCACCTCGGCCACGAGCTGCGCCCGCGAGGCGCTGTAGAGGAGGAACTCGGTGAGCGGGTAGATGACCTGC